>Ga0247843_1000098_pt1 | contig 185333 bp, 176 predicted proteins | sample LaCruzMarch2017__FD_192420 | JGI IMG/M metagenome (GOLD analysis project Ga0247843, IMG submission 192420) | Freshwater microbial communities from meromictic Lake La Cruz, Castile-La Mancha, Spain - LaCruzMarch2017_8m | ecosystem: Environmental > Aquatic > Freshwater > Lake | place: Spain... | reverse complement strand
CTAAAATTCCGTATAAGGGTTTAGATATTACAATGTATCGAAACCTTGGGAATGAATGAGAAATACAAAAACAAATACCGAATTGCTTCTGCCCGCGCTGCATGGTGGGATTATGGATGGGCGGGCGCTTATTTTATTACCATTATCACCCGCAATAGGGTTCATTGTTTCGGAAACATAAAAAATCAATGCATGATTTTATCTCCGGTAGGGGTTTTGGCCAACGTGTTTTGGCATGAAATTCCGAATCATGCACCGAATGTGGATCTAGGGGCCTTTGTTGTAATGCCCGACCATTTCCATGGAATTTTGATCTTGTCGCCCCCCAATTCCAATGTGGAGACAAGGCGTGGCTTGTCTCTACAACCGGCGGCATATCGATTCCAAAATCAGGGCAAAAACACGGTTTCAGCTTTGGTCGGTTCCTATAAATCGGCGGTTACACGGCATGCAAATCGCCTTGGTTTGGAATTTGCTTGGCAACCCCGTTTTCATGACCATATCATTCAAAACGATTCAGAATACCAACGAATAAACGATTACATCGAAAACAACCCGTTGAAATGGGTGGGCCCGTAGAGACAAGGCATGCCTTGTCTCAACAACGACAAGGCAGGCCTTGTCTCAATAACGACAATGCAGGAATTTTAAGAAATGAAATCCGTTCAATTCAACGAGGCATTGCGGGCCGGATTGAGCAAGGTTGCCCGCAAGGTTGGCGGGGCCTGGCCCGCGAGGTGCGGAGGCGACCTTGGGAGCCCCCGCAAACCCGCTGGGCCAGCCCCCGCCAAACGCGGACTACCTGCGAAAGCCGGATTGCCCGCCCACCCAAAAAACACCTAATTCAAAGAAAAAAAAAGGGGGCCGAAGCCCCCTAAATAAATCTGTTGCGATTAATTCGATTTAATGACTTTATGAATAGACCGTTCTTCGTTGCGGTTTACCACATGGACAAAATAGGTTCCAGAAGCCACATTTATGAAGTGCTGATCCAAAGCAACGGTGTGGTTTCCTTGATTCATCATCACAAATGGAAGGCTGGCCAAATTGCGTCCCAACATGTCTTTGATTTCAATGGCATATTCCGAAGAAACAGGCAGGGCAAAATCTACCACTACGTTTGATTGGAATGGATTCGGATACACTGCAATGTGGGTTCCATTGGCAAAGGATGCCAATGAAGTACTGTTAATAACCACTTTGGTGGTAAAGGTGTCAGAACCACAAGAGTTGATTACAATCAACACAACATCGTAGGTTCCAGTGTTTGCATAGGTGTGAGAGGTGGTGGCTCCATTTCCGGTGTTTCCATCTCCAAAATTCCAATTGTAGGTAACTCCATACTGCGATATGCTGCCATCAAAGTTGTAGGTCAATTGGCCCACTTGCTGAAGGGTAACTGTGCCATTTGCTACTGGAACGTCGTTCACAACAACTTGCATGGTGTCGGAATCTGTACAGCCATTCACGGTTACAGTATAATACACATCGTAGTTTCCGCCGCCCGCTGCGGGGTCAAAGGTGTTGTTAATTACACCACCGGAACCGCTAAATACGCCGCCTACAGTTGTTGGGCTAAGGTTAACCGGATTGTCGGTAACGCAAAGGGGAGAAGTTACAGTAAAGCTTGGGTCGGGTGCAGGGTTTACTAAGACATCCAACGTGTCGGTATCAGAACACTGACCAGAGGTGGCTGTGTAGGTTACAAAAGCAAGGCCAGGCCCAGCAATTGCGGGATTGAATGTGCCGGCCGAGGTGCTTACAATGCCTGTTCCACCCCAAGTTCCACCCGTTGGTGTGGCTGAAAGGGTAACAATTGGGCCATTGTCGCACACTGCGTTTTGGCTTGCAATTTGTACGTTGGGTGCAGCATTAATAACAATGCTGTTGGTAGAAGTGCTGGTGCAACCGTTGTTGTTGGCGGTATAAGTTATTTGGTATGTGCCAGGGGTTAATTGAGTTGGATTAAATGTTCCTTGGGTACCATTTACTACACCAGGACCAGTCCATGTTCCACCTGGCGTCGTTGCAGTAAATTGAACCAGGGCAGCGTTGTTACACACACTTGCAGGCGATGTAAAAGCGGCGTTTGGTAGAGCATTAACTACGACGGGAATAGTATCAATTTTAGTACAGTTGAAGTTGTTGCTTACCGAATAAATGGCATTGAAGGTTCCTACTCCGGAAACGCTTGGATTAAAGGCACCTGTGGACGGATTGGTGATACCAGGTCCGCTCCAAGTTCCACCAGCAGGAGTTACTGGAAGCAAAGCTCCTTGACCGCCTTGGCAGAACAAGGGCATTGAACCAAAAGCAATGACGGGCGATGGATTCACTTGAATGCTGTTTGTCGCGGAATTGGTGCAACCGTTTTGAGTGATGGTGTAGGTTACTGGAATGGAACCTGAACCCGAGGTGCTGGGGTTGAACTGGCTGCCTGTTACTCCGCTTCCAGAAAAAGCTCCACCATTAACAACGGGTGTTAGGTTCGCAATAGCATTGTTGTCGCACAATACACTTGGGAAGGTGAAGTTGGCGTTGGGTAAGGTATTTACCGTGATGTTTTCGTTGTCGGTTGAAGTACAACCGTTGACCGTTACGGTGTAAGTAACTTGGAAAGTGCCTGTTCCAGAAACGTTGGGATTGAATGTTCCTGCCAACGCATTGGTAATTCCAGTTCCAGACCATGTTCCGCCAGGAGTAGCAGAGGTCAAATTGCTTGAATTGCCCCCTGCGCAAAGTATTCCAGGAGGGGTTATCGTAGCGTTTGGATTGGGGTTAACCGTAACCGTTACGGAGGCCGAGGTGTCAACACACACACCGTTGCTGCCTATCAATTGGTAAATACCTGATGTGGAAGCGTAAATGGTGGAGGTGTTTTGTCCAACACCCGGAATTGGGTTTCCGTTTAGCAACCAGTTGTAACTTACATGGCTAAAGTTGGAAGACAACCCCACCGAGTCTCCTTGGCAAAGGGTTGTAGAAGACAAGGGAGTAATTCCGCTTGGAATGGTATTGATGGTTAGGGCGGTTGGGGTGTTGGTGAAATTTGCAACACTTGTGTTAACGTAGCTCAACTGGGGAGAAACGTTTGAGGTCACCGTAGAAGTATTGGGCACCGTCCAACCTGATTGGGGATAGTTCGCCATTCCGGTAAATAAGGTGTCTGTTGTTCCATCAAAACCAATAGCCAGGGTTGCGGCATTGTTGCCGGCCAACCTTGCCACTTTGTGGTACCACTTGTTGTTCACATAGCAGGCAGGGGCATTGGCGTTGCTGGTTAAAAAACCATCGGTTGTAGGGTTGTTGTTGATAAAGCCAATTCCAAATTGGTGTGCAGAAGCGGTAGAAGGAGAAACCTCAATGGGACGATACCGAACGGTGCCTACAGGGCTACCCATAGGAAAAAGGTAGGCAGAAGTAGTGTTTGTAGCACGAACAAAGGCTCCGTTTAAGCCATTTGAAATATATCCGATGGAACGTGTCAATGAATTGGCTGCGGGATTGGATAAGAATAACGTATCGTTGGTTAAAGCAACCCGAGAACTATCAATCGCCAGGCGATCGGTTACGCGGGTTTTGATCGACACAGTTTTTACCGACGCTTTTTTCATCGATAAGCGAGCAAAATGCGTCGTTCCAGTTCCCTGAATGCTTTGGGTGGTTCCATTTAAAACAACCAAACCGGTATCGCCAGGAGTGAAAACGGTATTAGAGGCATTGTTAACCCAGTTTCCAGTAAGGGTGATGGTTCCTTTGCTCGTTATCTGTCCGCTGCCCTGATTCGTAAATCCGCCCTGAATATAAATGTGAGCGCCAGCTTGAACGTGGACCGAGGCCCCATTGTAAAAAACTTGCTGAGCTGAGGAAAGGCTGGGAAGAAGACCTAGACTAAAAAACAAAATGAAACGGGAAAACGTAGCAGTATTCATAGGGTTGATTTTCGGAATGGATGGACGTTTGACGTTATGTATTTATAATGGTACTGAGCAAATTTACATTTTATTGTCCAATTTGAAACTCCATAATTTCAAAAGTGTAAATAATTTCTGTTTGGTCTTCCGTAAGAAGAGCGGCTTCGGCTGAAAATGAAGGTGTTTTCAGGGTTTCCCCGGGGTTTAATACACTTGGGAAAGGAATAGATTTAACCAAAATTTGATATTCCCCCAATCCTGCCGAACAGGTTGCCTTCCGAATTTTCCATTGTTTTCCTGCTGGAACCTGAAACGAGGTTCCCACAAATCCGCTCATGGTTTTCATTTCTGCCCCAGGTCCATTGCTGGCTTGAATGCCCATCTCAGAGGCGGGGGTATTCTTTAACTCGTTTTGTGCCTTTCGAATGCGCAGGTTCCAATTTTCTAAAACAACCGGATCAATGCTCTCGCCCTTGGAAACGCGTTCGGTTATCCAAGATTGCAAACTGTCGATTTTGGCTTGCACCTCAGGATGTACGCCTTGGGCGCTCAAGGGGGCAAAAGCCATCATTAAAAGAAAGAAAATCAGTGGTTTTGGTAGCATATTGTTTGAAATCTTAGGGAATAATGTTGAACTCAATAATACTAGCTAAAATGGAGTTGGGTACCACGCCGGCGTTGATTGCTCCGGCGCATTCGTAATAGGCAACTCCCGATCCAGTCACATCATAAACATAATAGGGAGTATTTGACGATATGTTTGGACTCAATGTATTAACACAGGGTGTGGTGGAAATGGCAAGGGTTGTTCCAGCAGGAAGCCATAAGGGGCCACTGGCTGCCATATTTGATTTTGTACCATTGATAACCAGTACGTTGTTTGCTGTTGGGCAAAGTCTTTTTCTTAAATAGCGGACCGTGTTTGAGCCGCTGGTTGCTCCTGTACAGGGGTGGGGGTTTGTTATGCTCCAGTTTCCGGTAACGTCCGACGAATAGTTATCGTACCAAATTCCCCCGCTGGTTCCCTGGCTGGTGATTTTCCAAACTTTGTTCGCGGGTACCGTGAGCTGCCCAGAAGCCGAGGTTGCAATCAATACCTGATTGAATTGAAGACTGCCTTGGGAGTAAGCAGCCAAGCCCCCAAAAACCAAAAATAGAAGTGAAACGGCTTTTTTCATGGTTATGGTATTATATTGAATTCAAGAACAGAAATCATGCGCGTGTCAGCGGTTGAGAAGGGCAAGGAAACCACCGTGCCTGACGGTAGCCACAAGGGAAGGCGGAGCTGAAAACGGCCTTGGTCGCTGCTTATGCTGGGCATTAACAAATAAGATACTCCATTAAGAGAAATGGATAGATAAGCGCTGCTTGAGGTACTTACCCCAGCGGTTTCAACTTTCCACACTTTATTCGCCGGTACAGTAAAGGTGGTATTGTTCGATGTAGCCGTTAAAAGCTTTACATCGTTAAACTGCAGACTCCCTTGTGCCCTCAGGCTTGCAAATAAAGAACCGAAAATTAGGACAAGCAGAAAAGGCCTCATGGTACGATGGTAAATTCAAGGACAGAAACAGAAAGTACTCCCGTTGAGGCGGCCAGGGTGCTGCCGGCTTGCAACCACATTGGCCAAGACATTTCCCAAACAAAGCCCGCTGCGTGGTAATATCCCCCGCCCGAGCGGCTGGATCGAACCGCAACCGACTGATTGTTCACAAGGATATAGGCATCGGAGTTCGAGTAGGTGCCAGATCCGGAACCCGAACTCACAATTCCAGAAAGCAGGGCATTGTAAAAGCACCCATTTAGTTTCCAAACCTTGTTTGCCGGTACAGTTTCAACTTGACTTACCGTCTTTACCTGGCTGAAAGCCAAGCTTTGAGCCGCAATCCTACCTTGTGAAAAGAGAACCACCGCGATAAAAACCCAAAAAAGACTGCTTTTCATAGGCTAAAGTTAGGGAAGAACATTGAATTCGATGCCCCAAAAGGCAGCATTTCTGTTGCTGCCCGAATTGGAAAAGCCTAAGGTGCTTCCGGCGGGCAACCATAAAGGAAAAATCAAATGAACATCAAAGCCTGCATAACCGGCGGCATGATTTGCAATAATGCCTAACTCTTTGTTGTTTAGCCAAAGGCGAACGTTGTTGCTTGAATTTCCTGAGGCGGAAGTTAGTTTCCACACTTTGCCCGCCGGCACCGTCCAACAACTGGTGCAAGAAGAGGCCGAAGATTCCAGCAACAAAGCCTGGTTAAACTGCAGACTGCCTTGGGCATGCGCCAAGCCAAACCCAATCCAAACTGCGATGAGAGCAAAAAGGCTTTTCATGGGATTACATTAAATTCTAGGACAAAAAAGGTGATGGCCTGGTTGTTGGACATTCCGTTGTAGCCGAAGGTCGCTCCAGCAGGCAACCACATGGGAAATGGATTTATATACCTTGGGTCGCCACCCGCATAGCCCAAACCAGCTAAAAATCCCAACTGCCTGTTGTTCACAACATAATAAATGGTATTTCCACTATTGCAAGTAACCGATCCAATTTTCCAAACCTTCCCCGCAGGAACGGTCCAACACGTTGAACAGGTTCCTTGGCTGCCTTCCAACAGCCGAGCCTGATTAAACTGCAAGGTCCCCTGAGTCATTGCCGCCCCACAAAAGGCAACTAAGAAAACAAGTAAAATCGAGTAGGTTTTCATGGAATTACATTGAATTCAAGAGCAAAGAAGGTGATGTTTGTATTGCTGCTTATTCCGGAGTAACCAAAGGTTGCCCCAGAGGGCAGCCAAAATGGAAATGGATAAGAATACCGCGGATCGGTAGTTTGGACCCCAGTAGTAGAAAAAAATCCCAGTTGCCGATTATTCACGTAATAGTGAAAATTGCTGCTGCTGTTTGACGAAAAGGAACCCACTTTCCAAACCTTGCCGGCAGGAACGGTCCAGCAGACCGTACAGCCAGATTGGGTTCCTTCAAGCAATTTAACCTGGTTAAATTGAAGACTCCCCTGAGCTCTCGTTGCAAGAGTAATGCCCAAAAACAAAATAAAGGAAAGCATCCTAATCATAATTTTATGGAATAACGTTAAACTCAATGCCCGTAAACGCAATGTTGCAGCTGGAGCACATTCCCGTAAATCCAAACGTAGCTCCGGCAGGCAGCCACAACGGAAACATTTGAACAGGGTATAAAATATTCGCACTATTGTTGGAATTGTTCGCCAAATAGGAAAGTACTTTGTTGTTTATTACCATTTGAGGGTAACCAGTGTTTGGCCCCCCAGCAACAGCCTGGATTTTCCATACCTTATTGGCCGGAACTGTCCAGCATTGGTTGCAGTTCACCTGGCTGCTCTCCATCAACAATACTTTATTGAACTGAAGACTGCCTTGGGCCGATGCGGCCTTAGAAAAGATAGGCAACAAGGCCCCAATGAATAAAAGGAAACGCATATTTAAGGAATTATATTAAACTCGATAACCGATAAAAACACGTTGGGTCCCACAGTTTGAACCGTGGCCCCCGCAGGCACCCAAATGGGCAAAATGTTGGGGTCGCTTTCGAAATTTAATGCATTTAAGCAGCCTCCACCACAACTTCCTGCACTAGACGTACAATTATTTAGGCTAAACAAAGTAGTTGTTAGAAACTTCCTGAATGAAAGGATTTCAACGCTATTCAGCTTAAAGCCTGCAACCAGAGTAGTTGACCAATAATTAGTATACAAGGGGGCGGTAGACCTACACACCTCATCTTTTCCATAAATGGCTGTAATCTTCCAAACCTTATTCGCCGGAACGGTTTGAAGTTGATCCGTTACGATTTTAGCTTGGTTGTACTGCAAACTCCCTTGGGCGTGTACCCCCTGAAAAAGGAAATGACCTACAAAAAGCGAAAAACAAAAGAAGGCTGTTTTCATTAGGGTACGATGTTGAATTCGATAACGGATATTTTATTGTTGCAGGGGCCTCCCGACAAGGTGGCTCCGGCCGGCAACCATACAGGGAGCGTGGTGGTCATAAAAAAATATTCCCAAGAACCATTCGTAAAGGCCGAGGCTAAATTCCCAACCTTGGTTAAGGTTCCATCTATGGATATGGCATAATTCCTTCGGGTATTGAAGGAGCAGCCTGTAGAGCCAGAAGTAACAAAGGGTGGGTCGTCCGCAGGAATCGGAAAAATGACCGATTCCACCTTCCAAACCTTGTTGGCAGGAACGGTTTGAGCCGTTGTTACCAGTTTTACCTGATTGAATTGCAGACTTCCCTGGCCTAGAGCCGTTAAGGGCATAATCAAGCATGCCCACAGTAGGTGTTTTGGCTTCATGGTATTAGATTAAATTCGATTCCGTAAAAGTGAATGTTCCGATTGGGGCCAAGTCCTTGAAAACCAAGAACCGCCCCCGCCGGCAGCCACATTGGGAAGGTGGGTTCATGCCACCGCCCGTAGGCATAGGAAATGGAAGAATTGCTAAAGGATTGTCCCCACAGGTATCCCCCCTCCAATCCGTTTAACATGAGGGAGGCCACATCGTTTGAGTTGGTACTAAATCCTGTGATTTTCCAAACCTTATTTGCGGGAACTGTCCAGCAGCTGCTGCAATTGGCCAGATTTTGCGAACTGACCAATAGGGCCTGATTAAATTGAAGGCTTCCTTGGGCATTGGCTTGGTTTGAAAAACCAAATCCAATCAAGCTAAGGAGTGCAAAAAAGTACAGAATGGATTTCTTTGTCATCGCTTTTGTATTATTGATATGCCAGAATAACAATTCCACTGCCCCCTGCACCGCCAGGCCCTGAGGTGTCGCGGACTCCGCCGCCCCCTCCGCCTGTATTCGCTTGTCCGTTTTTGGGTGCCCCCGGATTTCCATTTCCAGTACCGCTGCCTCCGCCGCCAATACCTCCTGAAACCAAAAATCCTGAACTGTCGTTGCATCCCCCGCCCCCTCCGGCGTAATGCTTTGGACTGCCTGTAATGCTGCAACTAAAGCCTGGCCCTCCAACACCTCCAACGGCCGGAGTAGCATTCATTCCTGGTCCGGCAGCTCCACCGCCGCCCCCGCCTGCCCATTGGTTGGCCCAGCCATTTCCACCGGAATGGCCTTTGCCCACATTTTGATATTGTCCAAAACTGACTTGCTGGGTTGAAGTTCCTCCAGCTCCATTAAAATTGTTGGAATTCCCCGAACCTCCGCCTCCGCTTCCTCCAGGCCAGCCGTTGCCCCCATTGTTCACACTCATATTCCAATTCGATCCCCTTCCGCCACCGGTTGCCAACAGGGTGCCGAACGATGAATTGACCCCGTTTTGGGCCATATTGAACTCGTTAACCGCTCCAGCGCCGCCCGCCCCAACCACCACGGTGTAGCTTTGTCCGGGGGTTACACCATACTTGGGTATATAAACCAGTCCACCCCCGCCACCACCGCCGCCAACTTGAAATCCACCACCCCCACCGCCGGCCACCACCAACAGTTCTACGCTGTCCACCCCTGCAGGGCAAATCCAAGTCTGACTGCCGGTATTGGCGAATTGAACCAAGGTCCGAATTTTAAAGCTATCTACGCTGCTGTAGGTTACTCCGATTGAATTTATGGCATAAGCCCGAATGTAGAACCAAATTCCATTGGGTAAATTGGGCAACAAGGCGGTAAAGGTGCCGATGCCTCCACCGCTCACCAAAACTACAGTATCGTTGATGTCGGGAAGGGGTAGGGCCGACAGGCAAAAACCACGTTGAGTAACATACGAACCGCCATCAAAGGTTACGTTCGCGGCGGCATTCCGTGAAAACCCGCTGCTGCCGAACAAGGAATCCAAACTGATTTGAGGAGCCTGTGGACATGGGCTATACCAACCGAAACCAGTCCGGTAAAATTCCAAACATTGTATGTCGGTATTGAAAATGGTTAAACCTGCTTTGGGGTTGGAAATTCCGTTCCGCTGAACGGTGTTCAAACGGGGCGGTAAAAAGCCCCGCAGGGTATCCCTTAACTCTAAAACAGCGGAAGAATCAGCAGTTTGCCCGGAATTTCCAATAAGTACACCCTGGGCAGATGCCTGAAAAAACCCGGCCAAAAAAACAATAAAAAGCAGTGGGGTTTTCATACTGGTTTTATGAATTCAAGATTGCTGGGCCCGATCGTGCTTGCTCTCATGGCTGAACCGTAAATTCCAAAACCGATAAATAATCGCCCGCACAGGTCGTTTTTAGCGTAGTTCCCGCCGGCAACCAAAAGGGAAATGGAATGTGATTTCCTTGGTAAAAAGAAGATATTCCGTTGCCAATCCAAGCCGTATTGTAGTACATGTATTGGTTGATGTAGAATGGACTTTGCCAGGCAGGGTTGCTGCAGCCTCCCCCATTGGTTTGGTTGGTTAAAGAAACATTGGCCTGCATATAACTTTCGACCTTCCACACTTTGTTGGCCGGAACGGTATCTAAGGTTGTTCCAACCAAAATCGCCCCGCTAAAACTCAGCGTGTTCTGGCCCTGAATCTGTTGTGAGCCGCAAAACGCATGCAGGACTAAAACCAAAAGAAGGGCTAGGCGCTTCATGGGACGATGTTGAATTCAATGGCGTTTATCCAGCGGTAATAGCTGCAAGTCAAAGCGTAAACGGTGGTGCCCGCAGGCAACCACAAATCGGCCGTTTCTACTTTATATTCGTAGTTGGAGCCATTTTTGTACACAACCCCAGCCCGTATCCATGCATTGCTTCCGTCCAAGGAAAAGTTGCATGCAAAATAATTGTCGGCACTGGTGCCGTAGCCCACCAGTTTCCATACTTTATTTGCAGGTACGGTTCCAAGTAAAACGTTGGAGTTGCTGCTGGTAGAAAGCACAATGGCTTGGTTAAATTGAAGGCTACCCTGGGCATTTAACTGCATCAAGGACCAACAAACAAGGCAAGAAAGACACAAAATTGCGTTGCGAATCATGGTACTACATTAAATTCAATAACACTGATGGAAAGAGTGCGGGTCGAAGTCTCTAAGGTGCTTCCAGCGGGCAACCAGATGGGCAATTTGCTGGGTTCGCCTTGAACCGAAACCAGGTGGGTTTGAGTTGAATTGGGACTCTGCCCAGTACTGTTCATCCAAAATCCCCCTCCGCAACAACCATTAAATCCTAAGCCCAGTCCGGCCGTATGGTATTCCTGCACGCAAACATCGCTCCCATTTACTTTTATAAATCGAGATAGGGTAGGGAAGTTGGTTCCCGAAGTCGGCAACCGATGCTCGCCCGATAAAACACTCTCTATCTTCCATACCTTATTCGCTGGAACGGTTTCTACGTTGCCAACCAACTTTATTTGGGAAAATTGCAGCGTCTGAGCCTTCAGGCCCAGCCCCCAACCAATAATGAGGAAGAGAAGGACCCCCAAAAAATCTGAGCATTTCATGGGATTATGTTGAATTCGATGACCGAAATTTCACCTACGTTGCTTCCCGCTGCCAACGTCGTTCCTGCCGGAATCCACAATGGAAAATTTCCCATATTGCCGGCATAAGAGGTACCCCAATACCCTGTTAAAAAGGAAGAGACACCCACGGGGCGGTTGTTCCCATTAACGACCAAATTATAAATATGTCCTTCTGTAACCCCAGAGCTTCCGGAATACCTTGAGAAGGTAGTCGGAAAAAAGCCTTCAATTTTCCAAACTTTATTGGCAGGTACCGTTTCGACGTTGGCAACCAATTTTACTTGAGAAAATTGCAGGGTCTGAGACTCCCCATTGAGGTATAGAGCGCAGAAAGCAAATACAAAAGCCCAGTTTTTCATTAGGGAACGATGTTGAATTCAATTACACTGACCTGGTTTAGGCAGGGACCGCCCGACAAGGTAGCCCCGGCCGGCAGCCACAAGGGCAATTCGGTGTAGGCGTGGATATAAGCCAAGTTGCTGTAAGCGGCAGTATGCGTTCCCTGTCCGGTTTTTGTGGGTACCCCATTGATTTCAACCGACTTGGAATAATAGGTAGAGGCGCCGCAGCTTTGAGATGCACTGGAACTTGCGGCAGTTTGATCGGCCGGAATAGTGTAAATCACACTTTCTACCTTCCAAACCTTGTTGGCCGGAACCGCCTGTTGGCTGGTAACTAATTTCACTTGGTTGAACTGCAAATTTCCTTGGGCCATGGCACTGAGTCCAATACCCAAAAACGAAAGAAGAATAAAGGTGTGTTTCATGGTACTACATTAAATTCGGTTACACTGATGGCATACAAATTGCTGCCAACAGCTAAGGTGGTTCCGCTGGGCAACCAGATCGGACTGTCGCCGATGGACTGGGAATTGGTTGCAACGCCAGATTCGGAACTGTTCCACCGTCCAATCCAAGATGTGCTCATCACAAAAATCGTTTGTCCGTTAATTAACACGGTGAAATGCCGGCTTGACCCAGACATAGGGGTTCCAGCATCTGTCAACCCCGCCGTGGGAAGCACGTTGTTGATTTTCCAAACCTTATTCGCGGGGACAGTTTCAACACTGCTGACCAATTTAACCTGAGAATAGGTCAGCGATTGGGCTTGAATACCTATCGGAAAGCCTAGTAAAAAAAGAAAGAAGAACAGAAGACTACGCATCAGGGAACGATATTAAATTCAATGATGGAAAAAAAGAGATTGCCGGCATTTACCTTTAGGGTGTTGCCGGCTTTCAACCAAAACGGACTAGGAAAATTAACCACCACCTGAGTAGTAAAGGTGTGGGTGGCAGGACAATTTGCAATCCCATTGCTGCATGGACTTCCAACTCCACAATAATGGCATCCATTGCTAGGATTCAACCCCACACCATTTAATTCAAACAAATGGCCAACATAAAAACAAGAACTCTCCCCACACCATCCACCCCCACAGGTGCTACCGCAGTGCGTTGAAACAGCCCCGCTAACAGTCATCTGCCCCGGCGCATTCACCGCATTCACTATTTTCCATGTTTTGTTTTGAGGAACCGTGTCCAATCCAACACTTTGATCCAGCACTATGGTTTGATTGTAGGTTAAAGATTGGGCTTGGGAATGCCCTAAGCCCAAAAAGGCAAAGAAAAAACCAAGCAGAGCATAAAATAGATATGTCGCAAAATGATCCCTCATGGCAAAACCGTAAATTCAATAACCGAAATCCGGAATACATTTTGACCCGCCGCCAATGTACTGCCCGCCGGCAACCAAATGGGCTGAACCAATTGATTGGACGTGCTTGACATACTCTGTACGCCTTGATTGTAAACATTTACCTGAGAGTTTGCTCCGGCAACAAAGACCTGAGAATTGTCAACGGCAATGGAAAAATTAACGGTTTGGTTTCCTGAAGCAACCAAGGAGCTTGAAGCCAAAATATTCTCCACCTTCCACACCTTCCCCGCTGGAACCGTTTGCGTATTCGACGATACCAACAAGACCTGACTAAACTGCAAAGTTTGACCCCAAGTCAATCCGCCAAGTGCAAAAGCCAACCAAACAAGTAGGGTTTTCATTTTATGGAATTATATTGAATTCAAGAATGCTCACCACCGGACTGTTGGGCACGGCCCCCGCCGTTACGTTTATAGGGCCACATAAGTAGGCCCCAGTATTGTTGTCGCGAACAGGGGTGTTGGCAGGAATAGAAAAGGAAACCGTATTATAGCATGGATTGGAGAACACCTCCAAAACTACTCCCGACGGCAGCCATAAAGGAAAAGACGTAAAGGCAGTTCCATTGATTCTGTTTCCATTTATGAAAAAATTAGCATTGGCTTGAGGACACTGAGATTGAGAGTAAAAATTTACATTCGAAGATCCAGAATTTGCTCCTGTACATGGATTTTGAGTTCCATTGCTCCAATTTACATTACCCCAATTCGAATAGCCGTTGTACCAATGATTGAAATTGTAAGAATAACTCTCCACCTTCCAAACCTTATTCGCCGGCACCGTTTTTTGACCACTGTCCGAGGTCAAAATCATGGCCTTGTTAAATTGCAAGGTACCTTGGCCCGATAGCTTTACCTGCCCCATAACGAGCAGCAAAATCCACACATGCCAGGCCAACCCGCGCATCAGGGTATAATGTTGAATTCAATCACCGTAACCACCGGGCTGTTTGAAACGGCACCGGAATTGATGGTAATGGGTCCACATAAATACGTGCCCTGGGTATTGTCGCGAACCGGCGTATTGGCGCCTACATTTACCGAAGCCCCTGAATAGCAGGGATTCGCCGTGATTTCAATCGTGCCGCTGGCGGGAATCCATAAAGGTTGAGAAGAGTTGGGAACCACCGACTGCCCATTTATTGAAAGAGCTGTATTGGCCGATGGACAGGCGGAGTGGTCAAAATAGTTCAAGGTTGTACTGCCGCTGGTAGCCCCAGTACAAGGGTTGGGGTTGCTTGTTCCCCACCCAACGGTTCCATAGTTTCCAAAATACGTGTACCTCCTCGCCTGACTCGGCGAATAACTCTCCAGCTTCCAAACCTTATTCGCCGGAACCGTTTGCTGCCCACTCGCAGCCGTAAAAACCAAAACCTGATTAAATTGAAGACTGCCTTGGCCTTGAACCAATATCGGCAGCATCCATAGACAATACAGCCAATTTTTCATTGTTGGGAAACGTTTTTAAATAAAACGGAACTAAAACCAGGACAGATTACAGGCATACATGCCCAGAAAATCAAGTTCTAATTAAAATCCGTCAACCGTATAAATTAGGGTAGGGTCGCCAGCATTATTGTTGTTGTTTCCAACAACACTTACCATGGTTACCCATTGAACGCCGTCGTAATAATAAAATTTGTTGTCGCTCGTGCAGTAAATCAATAAGCCCGTCGCAGGACTTACAATTGCTGTGTATTGTGCCGTTGTCATGCGGGGAACCAAAACACCTGTGCTGGTCGAAGTAATTTCAAGTGAAGCAGAAGCCGATGGGGTAGCCGTGTTGATTCCAACCCTTCCGCCGTCTTTTACAACAACCCTAGAAACCCCAGCACTGTCTTTTACCTCTAAGGCGTTGCCAGTGGTTGTGGTGTTTCCAATGACTTCCAACTTAGCCCCGGGTGTTGCCGTTCCAATGCCCACGTTTTGAGCCATTAAACCAGTGGATAACGCAACAAAAGAAACAATAAGCAATTTTTTCATGGTTGATTCAGATTAAATTTACGGGTAAATGTAGCGATTTATCCGCTCGCTTATGCCAATCCCATTCCTTTTTCGCCTGCTTTTGCTCCATAATTAATCATTTCATCATATTTTCCTTACATGCCTTTTTTGAAGTGCTGCTTCAGGTTTAAAAACCCAAGGCCCTGCCTTTCTTCGTTTTTTAAAGCCCTATGCTGTGCCTGAGCAAGCACCCTATCGCATTTTTCTGTTTTATTGGGCCATTTTCTTGCATTAGATTGCCAGGACTTTATTTGACCTTGACTCAACTTTTCTTTGAATTTCCTACCTTTCCAATTATCTGTCTGGAATTTTTAGCCCAGAATAAAATTTAGTGAAAGCATGGTATGGACGATTTGATTGACATTATTCACCAGCTCTCGGAAGAAGAACTGACCAAATTAAAAAAAGAACTTCGGGCCGACAAGCAAAAAATTAAACTCCTGGAATATTGCCTGGAATCAAACCAGGTCAATAACGATGAGATTATTGACCTGCTGAACTATAAAAACAACAAAAGCGCCTACTACACCTTCAAACACCGCTTGCTTCAAGACATTATTGCCTTTAAGTTTAGTTCAGGACAAACCAAAATCACCCGCATAAAACAAGACATCGCCAACCTGCGCACCTTGTTGTTTTCAAACCAGCCCCGGCTGCTAGAAAAAAAACTGAACGACTTGCTAAAACGAGCCCGCGAAGCCGAACTGTTTCCCGAAGCCCATGAAGTGCTGCTGTGTCAGTTTGCTTTGTTTTGCGACGATGCCCGCCGCCGGCAAGCCATTGAAGCCGAACTGCCTGAGTTGTCTTTGAAATCTCAGCAGTTTCAACGCTTGGAATTCCTCTTCTTTAAGGCCCTTTCTCTAGGCCACGATCAATTTTATTCGGAATTCCCCGAACTGCAGTCGGAATTAAAACAAACCCTGGCCGAAATCAAAAAACTGCACCTGAAACTCGATGCGCGCGTTTCTCAATTTTTGGCCGAATCGACCGACCTAACCCAACTTATAAACTCCAATCAAACCCTAAGTCCAGCCGTGCTTAAACGATTGGCCGACTTGCTCAAACTTTACATCGAAACGCCCCTCGAATTTGCCTACCCCAATTCGCATCTAGGCATTAAATGCTTGTTCAGCAAGGCCTATTTTAAGTTGGGAATGATGGCGGAACACCATCAAGCCCTGGCCGATATACGCCTGTCGGTCGAGCAAATTAAGGGACTACGCACCTATGAAGATGTGTACTTTTATTGTTTGCATGCCCAGTCAATGCAAATGCTTGACAACAAAGAATATGAAGCTTTGATGGACTGGTTAAACGAGGCGATTTCCGACCATTATTTAACGGGGGTCTCTGGAAAAATGGCTTTTTATTTGCTCTCCCTAAAAGGAATGGCCCATTTTTACGGCAAAGCCTATACCAAGGCCTATTCCTACTTGCTCACAGCTCGAAATTATACCCGGCATTTGGATTCAGGCAGTGCCTGGATTCTGCCCTTAAATTCTGCATTTGCCTTGCTGACTTTAGCCTGCGACCATGGCCAAGCTCTCATGGACAGCGAGAAAAAATACTTGAAACGGCAAATACCCAAAACCGCTGTGCATGCCGATCGGGTGCAGGCCTTTTTAGATGTGTTGCCGGCCTTTACGAAAGGCCGTAAACAGCCTAAAGTCGAATCGTCTCTCCTGAATTTTCATGGCAATTTACACCATGCCGGGGAGTTCGGTTTGCTTCGCTTGGCAGATTTATACGCGGCACTCCCCGAGAATTAACTTGCGGTTTCGCCTTTTTTTGAATTTTCTTTTTGCCCGCTCCCCGGCTTTCTGTTTCTGTTTCCGCACCTGAGGCAAGCCTGCGCACCCGACAATCCTGAACTTACCCAGCACCCCTGCCGAACCCATCCCCTCAACTACAAACTCAATTGCACTGCCGCATGCAGTCGGCCCCAGCATTTTAGCCCATTATACCCTTTGAGTGTGCGCATGCAGTCGGCCCAACCATTTCAGCCCATTATACCCTTTGAGTGTGCGCATGCAGTCGGCCCCAGCATTTCAGCCAAATATACCCTTTGAGTGTGCGCATGCGGTCGGCCCAGCAATTTCAACCCAATACACGCTTTAATTGTGCTCAATAACTCAAGCCTCAACGCATTTGCCCCCGCAAATTGCGAATCTGCTCGTACATCCGTTGCTTAAAAACAGCCGCCGCTTGGTTCAACATGCTTAAATCGCTCGGAAAAGCTACAGGCTTTCGTTTGATCAGCATTTGCGATGCATACGAAAGTGCTCTGGCATCGCCGTTGGCTTTGCCATAGGTGTGTTCAAAGGCCGATTGCCCAAATACGGTTCTGCTGCCCACTTCCGTGGCCCCATCGGCCTGACTCAATACCACCTTTCCTTGAATCCCGGCATTTTTTTGCTGCTTCCATACGTTCACCGTGGCCTTAATTTCTTGCATCACCGGTGTTATTGCAATGCTGCCATCCGACAACTTGGTTTTTTTAGTCCCAGTTTGAATTTGGGATTTGTCCGTGTAATTCGATTTTGTCGTGTTGTTGTTTCCGGGGTTGAATTGGGTATAAACCACCTCTAAGTAATAATGCACCGGTTGGTTCATGGACTGCACCTGTGAAAATTCTATCCAACCTTGGTTCATCTCGGCCAACGAAATTCGGGTCAATTCTTCTTCCAAATCCACCGGCATTCCGATTCCATCGGCCGCACGAACCTGAACCAAAACCCGTGTTTTTCCGGCTTCCGAGGCCAAATTCAGCAAACGATCGGTTTCTTTGTATTGGCTGTGCAGCGATTTTACCCGGGTTAGTTTTTCGTACGCCAGCCGGACATTCATCCGGTCGCCCGAATTCAACAACACCTCGGCGGCGGCATACAAATCCACCACAGCCCTGTCTTTCGATTCGGCAATTAAAACGCTGTAATCCTTAAAGTCAAACAGGCTGACCCCTGAAAGGGCTGCCGATGAGGCCGTTGCTCGTTTTACCAAATCCTGCCGCCTACTCATGGATTGATAGGTGCGGTGTATGTTCTCCCATGCCGTAGGTTCTGTACTAAGCTCCCATTGCCGAATATACCCCATGTCGCGTTCGTTGGCCAAACGAAATGCATTCGATAAAATTTGCAAATGCTTCCCATAGCCTGGGCGGTTCATTAGTTTTTTCGCGGCCAAATCAATCGAGAGCTCATAATTCCCATGATTGAACGCCTTTTCGGCGGTAATGCAGCCTTGAAATAAAATCAAAAAGAACAGAAAAAAAACAAAAATAGATACAGGCTGTTTCATGAATGCTAAATTGAAAAGCGGTCAAATTTACACCATTTAACGGCATATATCGTGCCGAAACCACCTTTAAGATTTACCTTTGTTTAAAATTACGGTATGACCTACGAAGAACACATACGGGAATATGCCCTGGCCAACGAGCATGTGGTTGTTATGACGGCCGAGAACCGAGCCTTAATCCGAAATTTACCCCCCATCTTGGGCCCCCGCCTCATCGACACCGGAATCACCGAACAAACCATGATTGGGGCCGCCGCCGGATTGGCGCTGCGGGGCCGAAAACCCATTGTCCATGCCCTGGGCGCTTTCTTAACCATGCGGGCCTTTGAGTTTGTGCGCACCGACGTAGGTATTCCAGGTCTGCCCGTTAAAATGAGCAGTTTTGTGCCCGGATTTTTGTCCGACGGCAACGGACCCACCCACCAAGCCATTGAAGACATCGCGTTGATGCGCGGCATTCCGGGCATGCAGGTTTTTAGCCCGGCCGACAACGAAGACATGCTCCTGATGCTTCAGGCCATTTGGGACAGCCCGCAGCCCGCTTACATGCGCGTGAATACCCGCCCAGGCGTTGTGCAACACCAGCCTTTTGAAATGGGCAAAGCCGAAACCCTGTTCCCCGGCAGCGATGTCGCCCTGCTTTGCCACGGAATGCTGCTCGAGCAAGTGGTTGAGGCCCGTTTGCTCTTGCAACAGCACGGACTTTCTGTTTCCATTTTGAACATGCGCAGCTTGGTTCCCTTCGATGCCGAAGCCGTTCTGGATTTGGCCCAAAAGGGCATCCCCATGGTGAGCATTGAAGACCATTTTCAAACCGGGGGCTTGTATTCCATCTTGGCTGAAACATTTTTAGGCGCTGGAATCGCCGCCAAGGTGCTGCCCATAGCACTGAATCAGAAGTGGTTTAAGCCAGGATTGCTCAGCGAGGTGCTCAGGCACGAAGGCTTTAGCCCCGAACAACTTGCGGGCCGCGTGCTTCAATTTTTGGGAATCCCCGCCAGCGCTGAGCTGAAGGCAAGGGTCTCAAAAATTCAAGAAAACAGTTTCGACGAGTAATTTTTTTTGGGGGGCGGCAGCCGGGCTTTCCGGCCTACTCCGCGGTTGCCGAAAGTCTGGCCCAGCTGGTTTGCGGGGGCTCCTAAAGTCGCCTCCGCACCTAGCGGGCCAGACTTCGGCACCCTTGCGGGGTAGGCTCGTCAATCCCTGCCGCAGACGCCCATTAACCCTTTGAGCCCCTCTGTTTTTGATTGCCCCCAACCCAACCGTTAGTAGCAAGCTTTCACAAGCATTCCAAGCTATATGTAACCTTTATGAAAAAATCACCGTAAAATTTGTTTGTACGGAAAAACTCCGTACATTTGTCTATCCAAACATTTAACATATCATCGCAAGGCCATGAAAACAACAGATAAAGCAAGATTTGATACTCGACTTCCTAAAGAGCAAAAAGATCTTTTTGAATACGCAGCACAACTAGGCGGTTTCAGGAACTTAACAGATTATGTTATAAATGTTCTTATGGAGAAATCTACAATGATAATAGAAAAACACAATACAATATTGGTATCAAAAAGAGACCAAGAAGTATTTTTTGATGCTATAACCAAGGAGATTGAACCCAATAAATCACTGCAATTGGCAGCTTCAAATTACAGTAAGTTAATTGAGCAATTAAATGGATAAAATATATATAACAAATGTTTTAAGCTCAACACATGTAAGGGAGAATTTTGATTGCAAAAAGGAATTACTTAACGGCTATATCCACAGACAAGCGAGTCAAGATGTAAAAAGAAGAATATCAGCCTGTTTTGTGCTTGCTGATGATAACAAAATAATCAAAGGTTATTACACTCTTTCAAGTTCAAGTATTCAAAGAGATCAACTCCCTTTAGAAATTATCAAGAAGTTACCAGGATCATATATAGACCTGCCGGTAACTTTGCTGGGCAGATTGGCATTAGATAAAAATAGTTTTGGTAAGGGATTAGGAGAATTACTATTACTTGACGCTCTTAAGAGGTCTTACGACGCTTCGGTTCATAATGTTGCTTCAATGGCAATAATTGTCGATCCTATTGACGGAGAAGCTATTCGTTTTTATGGAAAGTACGGCTTTATATTAATTCCTGATAGCGGCAAAATGTTTTTAACGATGAATACAATTGCAAAGCTATTTGATTAGTGGACAAAGCCAGCTACTTACGGCCCTCAAGAGCAATTTTGGCGTATGTGAGTATTGATCATCGGGGTTTCTTTAAACCTTCATCGTTTATTGATTTCGTTAACCCAAACCAAGCTGCGCCTGTGCGCAAGCCATCAGACTGTCTAACAACTTCCCATTTAAACATTTCAATTGTTAATAAATTTCAGCCTGTTTATTGCCTATTTCTCCCTAAAAATCGGTATTTTTATTTATGAAATTTATCCAAGGAAAACCCCGAAATCAGTGGGAGATGTATTGCCTGGATGAGCATGTCGATACCGACAATGAGGTGTGCCTTATTGATCTCTTTGTAGATAGCCTGAACCTTGCTGAAATTGGGTTTAAAACCCAGTACGAGGTAAATGGCCGAGAATCGAACATTTGTTCAAGGAAAACAGCGAGTTTTGAAGTATTTTTGACAATGGAAGCGCAAGATTTATAAATCGAAGTTTTAACCTGCTCATGAAAAACATTGATAAAAAAAGTTTTGAAAATGCTTATCGCCTTTTTGATTCCGGTGATATAGAGAGTATTGAAGTAGGCTCAATAAAAGGATTGAAGTCAATCCACAAATACCTATTTGACAATTTGTATGAATTTGCTGGACAAATCAGAACTGTGATTATATCAAAAGGTGGTTTCAGGTTTGCCAATGCTCTGTATTTAAATGAGATCCTGGTAAAAATTGATGAAATGCCAGAAAACACTACTGAAGAAATAATTGCAAAATATGTTGAAATGAATATTGCTCACCCTTTTATGGAAGGAAATGGCAGAACAATGCGTATTTGGTTGGATATGCTATTGAAAAGGAGACTTAAAAAAGTAGTAAACTGGCAGTTTGTTGATAAAACGCTCTATTTGCAAGCTATGGAAAGAAGTCCGATTAATGATCTGGAAATAAGAACTTTGCTAACAAACAATTTAACTGAAGATATAAATAACAGAGAAATAATCTTTAAAGGAATTGAGCAATCATATTATTATGAGGGTTACGAAAAAGAGGATGATGCTGAGTAATTAGTGAATTATTTAATTATTGTCAATTTACCAAAAATATATCGGCAGCTGTTAACAGCGCACAGCCGCCATTAAATCGGACGGCTGTTCGCAAAACGTTCGCGGTAATTGTAAACGACACGACAATGACATTAAAAGAATTTATAAAACAGTTTGACAAACCCGATTCTATTATTCTTCTTGAAGGCAAAAGAAATGTTTTGGATGCCGACAAAGAGAAGTTAACAGCTCTCGGAAAATTGTTAGCCTCTAAGACAAAAAGAATGACATTCAGAAGCGGAAATGCAGAAGGTTCTGACCAACTTTTTTCAGATGGTGTTGTCGAAGTAGATAATAAAAGATTACAAGTTATTACTCCATATTCTGGACATAGAGAAAAAACCAATCAAGCATACGAAACTATTTCCTTGGACAACATTAACATTGCTGCTGAACCCGAAGTCGTGTATCAGTCTAAAAGCAATAAGAAAACTGAAAAACTCATTGACAAATTTGTCTCAGGTGATAAAAATCGTTACACAATTAAAGCAGCTTATATTATCCGAGACACTATAAAAGCAATTGGGACAGACAAAATTAAACCAGCCACTTTTGGTATTTTCTATGACGATCTAACGAATCCAATGTCAGGTGGAACGGGACACACAATGAATGTATGCAAACAAAATAACATTCCTATAATTGACCAAAAAATATGGTTCAAATGGCTGACAGAATAGAACAACATACCGCTAACAGCACCTAATAGAGATTGGCGGCAATGTGCTCCGCAGATAGAACGCTCGGAGCACATGGACCTTTTTGATGCGAACAAAAACCGCTTGCAACAAAATCCAGACCTTTACCGCAGGCGCCAGGCCATTGTTGAGCATTCTTTTGGAGTGATTAAGCGGCTTGGGATTTTTACTACATCATGACCAAAAGGAGCATCCAACATGCCACTTCCGATGTGGGAATGATATTTACGGCGTACAACCTCCGGCGCACCTTTAACATTTTAGATAAAAACCTACTCAAAGCCTACCTAAAGGCATTGGGCTTCCTTTTTTCGAGCTTTCAGCGGCCTTTTAAAGCCATTTTCGGGCCTGTTTTTAGCGGCGGTTTGGCACATGGAGTTTTGACAACCTTTTACATGGGTTGCTGTATTGCGATTAAAAGGGGTACTTTAGAGCGGGAAATGGGATTGAAATGGGGTTGTTAGACGAACTGACGTTACCGGCAACCTTATTGGGACAGTTCTAACATCAAGCAGACGAACGATAATTAAAAATAATTCTAAGATGCGAAAGCCGATAAAAAAAGGAATAGTAAAACTAACCTTAGTAATAAGTGTTTCAATTTTGAGTTTAAACCACATTGGTGGGCAAACCTTGTTGCATCAAATAAACCGAGGCGACATCAGTTTCAATTTATATGATGATGGCTTTAAGATAAACAGCGTAAGCACGGGAAACACCCTGCTTGAAACCTATAAACTGGGAGCAGAATTACCCATAGGCATAGCCAGCTATCCGTTCTCAGATGTAAACTATGCCAATTACATTCATTTTGTAGTTCAGGACAATGCTTTGTTCAACCAATGGATGACCAACAGTATAACATCTTGGACGGCAAACGACCCGCTCTATCAGTTGGATGCAGTTTTTCAAAACACTATTTTAAATGAAGGATTTAATCTTCATGCTGAAATACTAGACGACAACAGAATAAAAATTGATATACAAAAAACAGCAAATCTTTCACAGCCCTGGAAATTCAGAACCAAACTTCGACTAAAACTTTTTCCTGATGAATACTTCATGGGATTTGGTGAACGGCTTGATGGCATTGCCTTCCGAAACAAAAAAATGTTGAACTGGATTAGTGAAGGACAAGCAGATACCCTTCCCCAACCGCATCCTGAAAATCAGGGCAATTATCGTGTGCCGTTTTATTTATCTACTCGTGGCTACGGTTTATTGTTGAACGAAAACTCTTGCAGTTCATTTGACCTAGGCGAAACCAACAACAACATCAATGAAATTGCGGTGTGGGACCAAAAACTAAGTTTTACAGTTTATACAGGTGCTTCACCTGCCGAAATTATTGAGAATTATACCGGTGATGCAGGAAGAATTCTTCGTACGCCAGAACCCTGGGTTTTTGGTGTTTGGATGATGGCAAAAAACAGGAATGTTTTACAAACCGAAACAGACAGGTCTGATTATGTTGCTCAACTTCTACGGAACGATAGCATACCATGCAGTGCCATCTGGCATCACTATTGGTCAGAGAAGATGAATAACATTTTAGGAATAGGCATGAAATGGTATTTAGATGCAGCAAAATATCCAAACTATTCAACATTGGTAAACAATCATCATGCACAAGGTTTCAAAGTATTGCATTATTACTGGCCTTACATTTTCAACAACGACTACGATTACAACAGCGGAAATACGAATGGGTATTTCATGAAAAATTCTTCTAACCAAACGTATCTAAACCAATGGCTTTCCTTTTTTGCTCAAGTTGCTGAGCCTGATTTGACCAGGCAAACAGTTCGCAATTGGTATAAAAACAATATTATGATTAACGCCTACAACCGCGGCAGCAGCGGTTGGATGACCGACTTTGGCGAACATCATCGTATTGATATGATTGACTCAGCCAATGCAAATCCCTATTCGGTGCATAATGAATATCCATTGTGGTGGGGCAAAACCAATCAGGAGTTCTGGGAACAACATCAACCCGATGGAGACTATACTTACTGGATGCGTGGCGGCTGGACGGGCATACAAAAATATTCTCCATTGATGTGGATTGGCGACCCGCAATTTGACTGGTCAGATGTAGATGGAATTAAAACAATTATTCCAGCCATTCTTTCTGCCGGTATTTCAGGACACCCATTAGTGTCTTCACATATTGCCGGTTATGAGTATAACACGCTACCCACTAATTCGGAAGAACTCTGGATTCGCTGGTTACAAACATGCACCATGTTTCCAGTGATGTGGACGCATGAAGGCAGTGAATTATTTTTCGGCACTAAATTGGTGTTTGACCAATCGCCACAAACACAAGCCATGTTTAAGAAATATGCAAAGCTGCATGTGCAGTTCTTTCCTTACTTCTATAGCTTGGTTAAAGAAGGAAAAGAAAAAGGTATTCCGGTGGCTCGTCCGCTTTATTTTCATTACCCAAATGACCCTAACACCATTGCCATCAAAGACCAGTTTCTACTTGGCGACCGGATAATGGTAGCACCTGTTTTGGAATCGGGTGCAGTAACCCGCAACGTATATTTTCCCGAAGGCAACTGGTATGAATTCTGCAGCGGAACATTGGCTGCAACAGGCCCAACCACCTTAATGGTAAATGCTCCCCTTGACCATCTTCCCATATATGTAAAAGAAGGAACAATTATTCCGCTATACAATCAACCCCACATTGAAACGCTGGTAAAAAATGTTCTGGGTATTAATGATTTTGAATATGCCGACAGCACAATTGAATTTCGTTTTTACGGTTGCGGCACCGACCAGTATCTACTTTGGGACAGCACACTGGTAGAAATGCACCGCTTCCCTGGGGACTCCGCCACCACAATATCGGGCGGACATCCAAGACAATATACTGCTTCTTTCATTCACGACAATTCGTTGAATTGTGTTGCAGGTATTCTTGAATTAGGCGACAGAATTACGTTGAATGTTTTTCCCAACCCAACAACCGGACAAGCTACAGTTGTAATTGATGTGGCACAACTCACCACAACAAGAGTTGATATTTATTCACCAAACGGTGCATTAATTCAAACCGAAACTTTTAACATCAATTCAGCAGTCTCTACCAAGCAAATTGACATTACAGCTTTAGCAAGTGGTATTTACTATTTGACTGTTTCACAAAAAAAATCGTCAAAGACATTTAAAATAGTGAAATATTGACAGCAATAAAGAAGAGCAAGCCAGCCGGTAACAAGGGCTTAAAAGAAATGGCGGGAGCAGTGGTATATCAAACATTTGTACATCTAATCAACAGTTGCGGCAAGTTGACAGTCACTACCTCTAAACCGCCATTTCTTTAAGCCCTGTAACGTTATCGTTCATGCTAGTGTCAAAACGAGATGGTTAGATGATTAACAACATAATAATTTATAAATATGAAATATAGTCCTTTAAAGAAAACTGAGAGAATTGAATTAATAGATGCATTAAGAGGGTTTGCACTATTAGGTATTCTAATGGTAAACATGCCCTTAATGTACGAACCATTGTCTAATTTGATGTTAGAAGCAAAACCAGATGCATCAGTTAAACACATTATTGCTGAATCATTTATTAAATTCTTCTTTGAAGGCAAGTTTTATGTCATTTTTTCAATGTTATTTGGATTTGGTTTTTACGTTTTTCTAAACAAAAGTACGGATAATGGAATTTCTACTTTGCCGATTTTTAAAAGAAGGCTTTTCTTCCTACTCCTTTTCGGTTTGACACATATTAGTTTACTTTGGGCAGGTGATGTTTTGCTTTATTATTCGCTTTTCGGGTTTTTTTTGATTCTGTTTAGAAAAGCATCGGATAAGAATGCAATACGTTGGGCAGTAACCTTAGCATTGATTCCGACTTTTTTAATATCATTAATGGTTTTAGCTGTTTCTTTGTTTTCGCAGAACCCTGAAGTTAAAGCCGCATTTGACTTTCAGTTGCAGGATAATGCAACTGTCATGAATGAATTAGTTGAAAGGGCATCTTTAGTATATTCAACTGGAAGTTTTAAAGAGATTTTTTCTGTTAGAATTGAAGAATATATAACCTTACTTAGTGGTAGCCTGTTTTTTTTCTGTCCTGTGATTTTAGCTATGTTTTTAGTCGGGTTTTTAGTTGGCCGTAAAGGGATAATTGCAAACTATGCAAATAACCTTCATCTTTTCAAAAAACTGTTTTGGTGGGGCTTGTCTGTAGGTGTCATAACAAATATTCTTTACACGGTTTCTTTCCGCTATGCAATAATGAATGTACCTGATGGCTGGTCTTTATTAGCATCATCAATGCATTCTTTGGGAGGAATCTCTTTGGGCTTATGCTACACATCAGGGATAATTATTTTATTTATTAAAGGTAAAGCTGGTTTAATGGTTAAGTATCTTGTACCTGTTGGCCGAATGGCACTGACTAATTATTTGCTACAATCAATAATATGTGCAATATTGTTTCATTCATATGGTTTTGGTTTATTTGGGAAAGTTGAGGTATGGCAAGGTATTGTTCTAACTTTAATAATTTTTGTTTCGCAGATAGTATTTAGCATTTGGTGGCTAAATCATTTTCAGTTTGGACCTTTTGAATGGATTTGGCGCAGTCTAACCTATTATAAGTTTCAACCTATGAGAAAACAGATAAATAATAATAAAATGACTGAGAAATAAAGCACGAAACGCTAACAAAGGCTAAATGCAATAAGGGGTTCAGTGGGTAAATGAGCATTCTGCTCCGCTCAAACTTCGGTACAAATGGACAGGAATGCAACCCGCTATCCCTTACAGCATTTAGCCTCAGCCGTCAGACTATCTAATAACCTCCCATTTAAACATTTCAATTGTTAATAAATTTCAGCCTGTTTATTGCCTATTTCTCCCTAAAAATCGGTATTTTTATTTATGAAATTTATCCAAGGAAAACCCCGAAATCAGTGGGAGATGTATTGCCAGGATGCGCATGTCGATGCCGATAATGAGGTTCGTCTGATTGACCTGTTCGTGGATAGCTTGAATCCGTCCGAACTTGGGTTTAAGGTCGATTACCAGGAAAATGGCCGGCCGGCATACCACCCAGGTGCTTTGCTCCGCCTTTTTATTTACGGCTACCTGAACCGCATCCGCTCCAGCCGACAACTTTAAAAGGAATGCAAACGAAATCTGGAACTCATGTGGCTCATGCGTGGGCTTAAAAGGGCATTTCAATTCCAACCCAACTTTAACTACCTTGTACTCTGTAATATAAAACCACATGAAAATCGGGCGCCTTTTTTGCTTCTTACCCATCTTCCTTTTAAAAGGAATGGCAGTAAACAGCCAAATTACCATCAGCTCTACCCACATGCCCGGCAGCGGAGATACGCTTCGCTACAGTTTGGCCGAGGCCGCCTCGGTGAATACTGCCGCTTTGAATGCCACAGGAGCCAACCAAACCTGGGATTTTTCTCAGCTAAACCCCCAATCCCAAGGTCTGAATGAATACAAACTGGCCCTGCAAATCAATCCTGCCTATTCTTTGTTTTTTGGTTTAACGGCGTATGGCTTAAAAACCTTCGATACGCTGAACCTGGGCACCATTCAGTTAACAAAAGGCTACGACTTTTTGGCAAAGAACAATTCTGTGTTTAAAGCAGTGGGCCGGGGGCTTACCTACCAAAACCTTCCTGTACCCTCCTTTTATACCGACGACGATGAAATTTATCAATTTCCCCTGCAGTTTGGCGACAACGACAGCTCTACCTTTCGAGTGGCTTTTGATTTGGCCGGTACCCTTGGCTTGGTTCAAAAAGGTTCGCGCCGAAATCAAGTAACAGGTTGGGGTTCCATTACCACTCCGTTTGGCACCTTTAATGCCCTAAAAGTTGAAACCACGGTTTGGCAAACCGACAGCATCAGCATCGGTGGATTTGGTCTGCCGCCCATTCCCAGCACCCGGGTTTGGTACAGTTGGTGGTCCACGGCCACCGAAATGCCCATTTTTGAGGCCAGGGGCAATGTGCTTCCCTTTTCTACTGCCCCTGTTTTTACCGAATATCGGTTTCGCGATCAGTTCAGAGCCTGCCTTGGCTATGTGGTGGCCGATTTTGCCGCCAATCAAACCCAGGGAACCACCACCGATGTGTTTCAGCTTCAAGATCAATCTCAATGCGCCCCCGAAACCTATTTTTGGAATGTGCAACCTGCCACCTACACCTGGATGAATGGAAGCGCTGCCAGCGACCCCAATCCCAGCATTCGGTTTGATGCAGCTGGGTACTACAGCCTGGGCCTAACGGTGTTTAAAGGGTTTACCTTGGATTCGGAGCAGAAAACCGATTGTATTTTAATCGCACAGAGTTCCTTGGAATCTGAAGGGCAGCCCCTTCCCCTGCTGCATCCAAATCCCAGCACAGCAGGGCAGCCTGCTGTGGTTCGATTTCCGGGCACTTTTCGGGTAAAATTGTTTAACGGACTGGGTCGGGAACTAAGCTGTACCGATTGGCAAACCGAAACGGCCCTACTTTCCGGTTCAGGTTTGGCAGAAGGCCTGTATTGGGTTCAGGTCTTAAAGCAAGACGGCAGCTCGACCAAGTTGATGCCTTGGATGCTGCTTAAATAAGCGCCGATTTAAAATCGGCCTTTTCTTTCTAAAACTGTGTTGAAGAAATAAGAGGCCTGCGGCAGGGATTGAACCGGGTAGCTCGGCTGGGGGCGGGCTACTGCCCGCGTGCCGCGCAGGCGACCTTGGGAGCCCGCGCAAGGCCGCTGGGCAGTTGCCCGGCAACGGCCGACTACCGGTGAAAGCCCGCAGCCGCCCCCAAAATTAACCCTATCCTTTCCATTTTATATGAACATTTTTCAGCGCTTCTCGTTTAACTTAAACTATGAAACCATTGATTCGAATTACACGGAAAGAGCATTTTAATGCCGCACACAAAATGTTTCGCCCCGATTGGACAGAGCAGCAAAACGAGGCTGTTTTTGGAAAATGTGCAAACCACAATTGGCATGGGCATAATTACGATTTGTTTGTAACCATTGAAGGAACCACAAATCCGGATACGGGATATGTGGCTGATTTAAAGGCACTAAGCGAAATGCTGAAACGGAAAGTTGTGGATGTGCTGGACCATAAAAACCTAAATTTAGACGTGGCCTTTATGCAAGGAATTTTGGCCAGTACCGAGAATTTGGCTTTGAAAATTTGGGAAGAAATTGAACCGGAAATTCCAAAATTAGGAAATTGCACCTTGTATAAAATTCAACTTTTTGAAACGGAGCGCAATTTTGTAGAATTGGTGCGGCCCTAAAAAAATTAAGTAAAAATCGGGGTTTTATGCTCCTTTTTTGGACTGAAAATGCAGGTAAGAGCAAGCGGCGTATGCCGGTAAAATGAGCCAAAACCAGGCCACGGAACCCCATAGAAAAACAAGCAATACCAGACTTATAAATAAAATTCGGTAGCGCAACTCAAAAAAAGTAAATTGCATAGATTTTAAACTGAACAGCCACAGGGGAGCGTTGAGCAGGTACACAGAGAGCGACAGAGAGATGCCCATGGCCCAGAGCGGAAAATCTTGATGTTCAAATCCAGATTCTGGATGAAGGTACCACCAGATTCCTGCCCAAAACAGAGCATTTGCCGGGGTGGGCAGGCCCTTAAAATGCGTGCTTTGCTCGGCATCCAAATTAAACCGCCCCAAACGAAGTGCGGAAGCCGGCAGTATTAGCCAGGCCAGAAAAGAAAGATTCTGCATGCTGGGGTTGGGGCTAAATTCTAGAATTTGAACGGCCATGGCCGCGGGCAAAAAACCAAACGAAACAACGTCGGCCAGCGAATCCAATTGCTTTCCTAAGGGGCCAGAAACCTTTAGCAGTCGAGCCAATGCCCCATCAAACACATCAAAAATCAGGCAGCATCCCAATGCCAGCAGTACCCACTCGGGCTGCCAATTTTTCAGGTTTGAAACGGCCAAAGCCCCAAGGCTGACGTTGGCCAGGGTAAGGGTGTTGGGAATCCAGTTAAAAACCTTTTTCATTTTAAGTTAAAAATTCTATTCTATCGCAAAAGTAATGTAAATTAGCGCTCTATTAAATGAGCTCACTTTTACGCTTATTATTCAACGCAACGGCTGCGTTTTCGGTGCTGGGACTTTTGGGCCAGACGCCCAAGTATGCCAATGCCTTTTTAGACGTTGGAATAGGCGCGCGCGGCATTGCCATGTCGCAAGCCGTGGTGGCCTCGGCCACCGATGTTACGGCTGCATTTTGGAATCCGGCAGGGCTAACAGGCATGCGGCGCGACATTCAGTTTGGGTTTATGCACCACGAGCATTTTGCGGGCATTGTGAAATTTGATTACGGAGGTTTGGCGGTAAAATTCAGCGAAAAAGATGCGGGGGCCTTTACCTTTATTCGCAGCGGGGTTGACGATATTCCCAACACCCTTGAGTTGTTGGACGCGAACGGGAATGTGGATTACGACCGGGTGCAATCGTTCTCGGCCGCCGATTATGCCTTTATGTTGTCGTATGCCCGCATACTCGACAAAAAGGAGCGCTGGTCGCTGGGCGGCAGCGCCAAGGTCATACATCGGCATATTGGTGGTTTTGGAAACGGCTGGGGCTTTGGCATTGATTTAGGTCTGCGTTTTCAGCACAAGCAGTGGACTGCGGCAGCCATGTTTCGCGATGCCAGCAGCACCATTACTCAGTTCAACTACAACACCGATGCCTTTCGGGTGATATTTTTAGAAACAGGAAACGAAGTCATTTCCAGCAGCACCGAAATTGCAGTGCCACGGGTGCTGCTGGGTGCAGCGTACAACCTGAGCATCAAAGACAAATTTTTTATTCGACCCGAAGTGCAGTTCAACATCACCACCGATGGCCGCCGAAACGTATTGTTGGCTACCGATGCCCTGAGTGTTGATCCCGCTTTTGGATTGGAATTGGGCTACAACGAATTGATTTTTCTTCGAGCGGGAGTGGGGCGTTTTCAGTACCTAAAAAACCCAAGCCCCGACGGGGGATTTGACGGCACAAGTTTGTCGTTTTTGCCCACCGCCGGCATCGGCTTGCAAATAAAAGCCTTGTGTTTGGATTACACCTTGGCGAATTTTGGAACCTCTCTGGTGGGGCTTTCCCATGTGTTTAGCCTAAGGCTTGATTTGTTTAAGGCGGCCAACATGCCAACCAATCAAAAAAAGACAGCCCCATGATTCGTTTTCTTTCCCAGATTTCGGTGTTTGTTGGCCTACTTGGTCTTGGCTTTGCTACTCTTCAAGGTCAATCCACCGCTTGGATAGACTACAGCCGCCCGCATTACAAGTTTGCGGTGGTTAAAACCGGTTTGCACCGGATTTCAGGGCAAACGCTCCAAAATGCCGGCATCAATTTAAGCAGCTTAGATCCAAGGCAAATTCGGATTTATTCGCGGGGACAAGAACTTCCCCTGTACATTCCTGGGGAATGGGATGGGGTGTTAAGTCCGACTGAGTTTATAGAATTTGTGGCCGAGCGAAATACGGGAAAAGACGACGCGGCCTTGTATGCCAGTCCGACAGAACAGGCCCACCCTTCGCGCAGCTTGTTTACCGATACCATTTATTGTTTTTTGACCTGGAATTCCAATCCGGGAGCCTTGCGCTTTGCCACCGAATTGGACACTGCGGCTTTTCAATATCCTGCTGTTCCGTTTTACGAGCGCAGCATTTCATGGGCTCCGGGGGTAGGAGGATCAACCTACCACAATGGAACCGTGTATTCGGGGGGGAGTTTGAATCCAGAAATGGAGCCGGGCGAAGGATTTGCGGTGATGTACAATGGAGCTGCTACGTATGCGCCCGGCTGGGGAAGTGCTCCCTTAACCGGCTTGCAGGGCGCATTGTTTAATTCTCCTGCAACGGTTGAGGTTCGGGCGGTTATGGGCAGCAATCCAAACAATACCACCCCCGATCATCTGCACGAACTGCGCTGTGGAACCTCTTTGCTTGAGACTCGAACGCTAGATGGGTATGGCCAAACCATTTATACCGCCACCTTGCCATACTCAAATATGGCCGGAGCTACTGCCCCCTTTTCCTTGCAGTTCCTTAGCACCCTATCGGGGAACACCCGCAATGGCATTACGGAGTGGACCTTGAATTTGAAGTTGCGGCCCAGTTTTGGCAACCGAACAGAAGAGGCCTTGTTGGTTTCCCCTCAGGGCAGCACAAAATCGGCTTTGATTATGCAGTCCTTTAACCCCGCAGGGGGCGAGGTGCGGTTGTACGATTTAACCCGCCGGCGTAGAATTCCGGTTCAACCCGCAGGTACAGGGAAATACCGGGCGGTAATACCACAAAACAGCCAAGCAGTTCGGCTGTACTTGGCGGCATTGACAACGGTTACCGAGGTTCAATCGGTTCGCCCGGCCGGAAAGGCAGGCTACTTTACCAATTACGAAACGGCCCAGGCCAATGCCAATTATGTGGTGATTTCGGCTCCTCCGTTAATGGAGGCGGCGGCCCAGTATTCCCAGTTTCGTTCGCTGACCGGATATACATCGATGCTGGTGGATGTTAGCGAACTGGCCGAGCAATATGCCAACGGCGTGCCCAAACATCCGGAGGCCATCCGTGCCTTTTTGCGCATGACCGAAAACCGCTGGACGCTGAAGCCCGAGCATGTATTCCTTATTGGTAAGGGCATACGCTACCTAAGCACCCGAAACAATGCATTGAATTACAACAAATCGCTGATGCCGGCCATTGGAGAACCGCCCTGCGACAACCTATACACCTTTGATTTGATGGGCGACCGCAAGCAACGGATGGGCATAGGACGCCTGGCCGCCGAAACGCCCCAAGATGTAGAAGCCTATTTGGAAAAAATGCAATCGCATGAATCTCAGCCCAACGCCTTGTGGCGCAAGCAGTTTCTGCATTTGGGCGGAGGAATCTCTTCGACCGAGCAACAAACCCTGGGCTTTTACCTAAACCGCTACAAAAAACATGCTCAAGACAGTTTAATGGGCGGTCAGGTGGTTACCTTTTTGAAAACCACTAGCGCCCCCATTCAAATTACCTTGGCCGATTCCATTCGAAACCTGGTCGATAAAAATGGGGTGTCGGTGATTACCGTTTTTGGGCATGGCAGCGGAGATGGCTTTGACCAAAACATCGATGAGCCCCAGAATTACAACAACAAAGACAGGTACTTTTTCTTGATTGGCAATTCCTGCTATTCGGGCGATGTATTTTCGGAATACCGATTGGTGAGCGAACGGTTTGTGATGCAGCCTCAAAAGGCGGCGATTGGATTTCTGGCCTTTGGCTCGCCCGGTTTGTCCAGCATCATGAATGTGTACACCGATAGCTTGTACCGGCATTTTAGCCGGACCAGTTTTGGCAGTACCATGGGCACCTGCATAGCGCGCACCGTAACCGGAAATGCCTTAGCGGGCATCAATCCCTTAATTCGATTTACCTCATTGGGCATTCAACTGCATGGAGACCCCGCCTTTGGGTTGAAGGTGCCTCAACGCACCGACTTGGCGATTCGCGAAGACGAACTGGTGTTTCCCAACTCCGATTGGAGCATTGACGACGACAGCCTTGCTTTTCGAGTACCTGTTTCAAATTTTGGTCGCATGCCGGCCGATTCCATTTTGGTTACCGTTCGTTGGAATCGGTTGGGACTGTTAAACGCCGATACCAACATTTCGGTGATTATGCCTCCTGTTGGGTACCGCGATACCGTGGATTTTTGGTTGCCCATGCGCAGCGGCATCGTGCCGGGACAGCATGCCTTGTCGGTAACGGTGGATCCAGCGAATCTACTTCCTGAAGTAACCAAAACCAACAACCGCATCGAGTTTAAACGAACCGTGGTTTCGGCCGACATCAATCCGATATTCCCGCCGCGCTTTGCGGTTGTTCCCGCCCATCCCCAACCTCTGTCGGCCCAAACCGGCGATCCGTTTTCTGCGGCCCGAACCTACCGAATAGAATGGGATACCCTGCCCGATTTTAGCAGCCCAGCCCGCCAAGACACCACCTTTACAGGGATTGGCGGAGTGTATTCCTGGACTCCTCAAATTTCAATGCCCGACTCTACCGTTTGTTATTGGCGGGCGGGAGTGGATTCCGCCAACACCGGAACTTACCACAAATGGAGGCGCAGCAGCTACCAAGTAATTCAAGGCAAATACGGCTGGGGTCAGGCCCGGGATTTTCAGCACAAACAAAATGTACCCCTTTATTTAGAACCCCGAACGGGTATCTCTGGATTTGATTTTATTCCGGTGTACAAAAAGCTGGATTGCGAAGTGTTGACCTGTCCCGCCTCTTGGCAGTTTGGAGAAACCCAATACACCATCGATGGAGCCTTAATGGAAGAGAACGGGTGCTTCCCTACCGCCGGAATCTATGTGGCGGTGATTGATCCCATAACCTTAAAACCTTGGGAAACCAGGTATGGCAATCAAAACCCCCAAAATTATTTTGGGAATGTGAACGATGCGGGGGGATGCCGGCAACGGCCCGAAAAGTATTTCATTTACTGGCTGAACAACCAAACCCAGCGCGATGGACTAACGGCGCTGCTCAATGCCGTTCCCAACGATTACTATATTTTGGCCTACACCTTTTATCAAGGCCCCTTTACCAACCCTTCGTTTTGGCCCAACACCCTGTTGACTGCTTTTGAAAATTTAGGGGCCGACACCCTGCGCGATTTGGTTACCAATGGGCAAGCTCGACCTTACATTTTCTTTACTCGAAAGGGCGATTTAAACAGCACAAAAGAGGTGGTGGGGTCCACGCAATGTCAATACATTCAATTGCTCACCGACTTGAGTTCCAATTGGATTTATGGAACGCTAACCACCCCGCTTATTGGCCCTTCCACCAATTGGAAATCACTTACCTGGCAATCGAGCCCAGAAGAAACAGCGCCGATTACCGATACGGCTTCGGTTCGGGTTTATGGCATCACGGCTTCGGGTTCTGAACAGTTGCTCATGAAAGGCCTGCAACCGGGGCAGCAGATATTTTCCAATCTGAACGATTCCATTCCCGCATCGACGTATCCATTCCTACGCCTTCAACTGTTTACCCGCGACGATGTCAATCAAACGCCCCGGCAGCTCAATCAATGGCATGTTCTGTTTGATGGAGTTCCCGAGTTGGCCTTGGCACCCAACATTGGATTTAGCTTTGATTCCGATAGCGTTCAGCAGGGCGACTCTTTGACCGCTCGGGTGGTGTATAAAAACGTGGGTCTGCTCCCCTCTGATTCATTTACTGTTCAGCATTCTTTTTACTCAGGAACCCAAGTAAAGGCACAAGCCTACCACAGCCTTCCTCCATCGCAGCCAGGACAAATTTTGCAGGATTCTATCGCGGTTTCCAGCTTTTCCATGAGCGATAATGGGCGCTATGTGGTAGATGCCAACCAACCCGGCATGCCTGGTCATTTTAGGGAGCTAACCTATTACAACAACATAGGGCAACGCGGTTTTTATGTGCAGCGCGACCGCATCAATCCTCTGCTGGATGTAACCTTTGATGGGCGGCGCATCATGGACGGAGATTTGGTTTCGGCCCAACCCTTGATTCAATTGTTTTTGAAAGATGAGAATCCGCTGCTGCCTTTATCCGATACAGCGGATTGGCAGTTGTTTTTGCAGCGGCCGGGCATGAACGCCCCGGTAAAAATACCTTTCGGCTCAGCCGAAATCATCTATTTCCCCGCCAATTTGCCTGAAAATGAAGCGCGCATCGAATTCAGGCCTGCATTGGATCAGGTAGATGGCATGTATGAACTGATGGTTCGAGCCAACGACCGCAGCGGAAACGCTTCCGGCAAAGGCGACGGAAACTACGATTACCGGGTTCGATTTGAGGTGGTACACGCCTCTACCATTACCCGTGTTTTGAATTATCCAAATCCCTTTAGCACCTCTACCCGCTTTGTGTTTACCCTTACCGGCATGGATATCCCGGAAGAATTAACCATTCGGATTTTCAATCTGGCTGGGGTGGTGGTGCGCGAAATAACCCGCAATGAATTGGGTCCTATCCGTGTTGGGCACAACATCACCGAATACGCTTGGGACGGGACCGATGAGTTTGGCGATAAACTGGCCACGGGCGTGTACATTTTTAGGGTGTACGCCAAGCAACAGGGCGAGGAATTGGAAGTTCGGAGCAGCGGGGCTGATCGGTTTTTCCGCGAGGGCTTTGGCAAGATGTACTTGATGCGGTAAAAAAACGGGTTCAGGCTTGGAGGGCAGGTTTTACCACAAGTTCGCCACGAATGCACGAATAGTTGCTCATTCGTGGCGAATTTCTTCGTTCAAGTTTAAGTTCGTATTTTTTACCTAGGCGTTTAATTTGGACACGAACATTCGTGCATTCGTGGCTAAACTCTTCGTTCAAATTTAAGTTCGTATTTTTTACCTAGGCGTTTAATTTGGACACGAACATTCGTGCATTCGTGGCTAAACTCTTCGTTCAAATTTAAGTTCGTATTTTTCACCTAGGCGTTTAATTTGGACACGAACATTCGTGCATTCGTGGCTAAACTCTTCGTTCAAATTTAAGTTCGTATTCGTCCCCTTGGCGGCAAATTTAGCCACGAATGCACGAATAGTTGCTCATTCGTGGCTAAACTCTTCGTTCAAATTTAAGTTCGTATTCGTTCCCTTGGTGGCAAATTTAGCCACGAATGCACGAATAGTTGCTCATTCGTGGCTAAACTCTTCGTTCAAATTTAAGTTCGTATTTTTTACCTTGGCGTTTAATTTGGACACGAACATTCGTGCATTCGTGGCTAAACTCTTCGTCCAAATTCAAGTTCGTATTCGTCCCTTTGGCGGCAAATTTAGCCACGAATGCACGAATAGTTGCTCATTCGTGGCTAAACTCTTCGTTCAAATTTAAGTTCGTATTTTTTACCAAGGCGTTTAATTTGGACACGAACATTCGTGCATTCGTGGCTAAACTCTTCGTTCAATTTTAAGTTCGTATTCGTCCCCTTGGGAGTCGCAAAGTTCACAGAGGTTTGGGGTTGAACGAAAGCGTGGTGCCTATTTCTACACTTCCTTTGCGCCCTTTGCGCCTGCTTGGAATACTTTGCGGTAAAAAAACGGGTTCAGGCTTGGAGGGCGGTTTTTTACCACAAAGCGCACAGAGGGAGGCACGGAGTTTACAGAGGTTTTGAGTGGTAAAACAACCGCAGTTCACGCTACATAACTCGCTTCCGAACCCCGGCAAGCAGCCCGGCCAATACCAACAAAACTCCGTATAAGGTGATAATCCAAACGGGATTGTGGCTCCCTTCCCAAATGACGGTGGTTAAAACCGTCAGCAGCACCCCGCCCGCATTGCCCGCCAACATAATCCATGAGGTGGCTTGCCCCGCCAAGGCCGAACCGGCCTCCTCTTCCGAAGCAGCCAAAATCAATGGATACCCGGTTAAAAATACCATGCCGGTGATGAAACTCAGTCCAAACAAACCCGCCAGGGGCAAGGGCATACCCAACAGCACTCCAATTCCCAGCATGCCCAGCCAAGCTGCCCAACGAATAAAGGGACGGCGTTTCCTTGTTTTGTCTGAAATGGGGGGAATCACCACCGCTCCTACAATTCCGCCCAATATCAACAGGGCTGCAGCCAGCCCCGCATCGTCGGCCCCAACTCCATAGTCCCGAAGCACCCATTCCATGGCGGCCATCAAGCCGTTAAACACGCCCAAAGCCAATCCCGACACCAAACTTAAAACCAGGACGCCCGGCGTTTTTAGGCTTAATTTCGTTTGAATTTCGACATCTGACTTTTCTGCGGAGCGCTGCCCACGAATCCTGTCCAGGCCTTCCGCTCCAACAAATCCAAGGAATCCCAGAACGGCAAGGCCTGCAAAAACGGCGTCGGCCAAAAACAAAGAATCTCCCTGAACCAACTCGGGAGTCAGTCCAATCCCCAAACCCATGCCAATAAACATAGAGGCCGAACCCAGACCGGTGGCGGTGGCCGCTAAATCGGCCGGAAATTGCTCTGAAACCAGTTTCGAAATTCCGTTCACCACCAAAGGCTGCCCAAGGGCAATCCCCGCCTGCATGGCCAGCAGCCAATAAAAGCCTCCGTCGTACAGCCGACATAGGGCAAATACCGCCATGAGCAATCCGCCCAAGGCCACCACCGGCGCATATCCCCGCCGGTCAATCCACCGACCCGAAGGCTGCGACAGCAGCACATACAGCAGCGGAAACACCATCATCAACAGCACATTTTCGCTGTCGCTCGTACCGTATTTGGTTTTCAAAAGCTGCCCCATGGCCGCATAATTCAGCCAAAAAGCCTGCGACATAGCAGCCATTAGGCCAAAAAAGGCCAAAACAATCCATCGTTTCATAGGAAGTATTTAAGGTCTAAAATAAAAAAAAGGGCCGATAAATCAGCCCTCTTTTAAACCCTTAAACACAAAAACCAATTACATCGCAGCCACCCGCTTCATCATTTTTGATTTGATGTTGGCGGCTTTGTTTTTATGTATAATGTTGTTTTTCGCAAGCTTATCTACCATTTCGGCAGCTTTCGACATCAGGCTCAACGCCTCGTCTTTCAACGTGGACAGCTGAAATTTCTTCAAAACCGTACGGGTTGATTTATGCTGATACCGGTTGCGCAGACGCTTGGTCTCTGAATTTCTGATGCGCTTTTTTGCTGACTTAATGTTTGCCATTCAATTTATTTTTAGTAGCCCATAGGGGAATCGAACCCCTGTTTCAAGAATGAAAATCTTGCGTCCTAACCCCTAGACGAATGGGCCTTATGTAAACTTGGGTTGCAAAAGTAAGTAAAATTTTGAATTTCGCAAAGGCCAATTCCTCTTTGCAAAAAAAATGATGTTTGCTGGCCTTTTTTTAATTTTTTGGGCGCTTATCCGGCTGTCTCTGCAAGTCCTCAGCAGGGCGGGCACAGCGGCAGCGCACTGCGGTGGCTCCCAAGGTCGCCTCCTCGTTGCGGCCGCTGTTGCCCGCCCCGCCTGCGGGCTTTCCGTTCCATCCGGAGCGCGGGCCTCTTCATGCTTAAATTTTTATGAAAATGATATCTGCCAAAGGGTATTATGCGGCCCGCGGCAGGGATTGAAGCAGCTAGCACGCAAGGGTGCCGGAGCCCGGCCCGCGAGGTGCGTAGGCGACGTCAGGAGCCCACGCAAACCCGCTGGGCCGGACTTCCGGCAACCGCGGACTAGCGCTGAAAGCCCGCAGCCGCCCCATTAAGAATAATTGTTCAGATAGGCCCGCACCAAACCCTTTAGCCAAGACTCATAATCCCCTCTACCAATACATCTAAATCGCGCAGCGAAGTATATACATGCGGGGTGATCCGAACCCCTATCAAGCCCTCATAATCAATGGCCACACAATGCACTTTGTATTTTCCAAACAAGTGCTGTTCAATTTCGGCCCCGGTTTTTCCTCTATACCCCAAATGCACCAAGGAACAACTGGATTCGGGATTCAAGGGAGTATTGATTTCTACATCGGCCTTTGAGGCCACTTTCCCGGTCCAATAGCTTTTCAGGTACTGAAGCCGAGCGTGCTTGTTTTCGTTCCCAATCAAGCGCTGAAAATCCAAGGCCTCCCGAATGCCCTGTTCCAATGCGAAATTTCGGGTGCCCAAGCTTTCAAACTTCCGTATGTCGTCGCTCTCCGGCTTTTCAGGAGCCAACAGCGGCCATACCGAAGCAATTTTCTCTTTTCGTATGTACATCATTCCGGTGCCAAAAGGGGCGCTCAGCCATTTGTGCAGACTGGTTCCGTAGTAGTCGCAGTTTAAATCGGGAATGGAGTAGGGCACATGGGCAAAGGAATGGGCCCCATCGCACAGCACCTCTATGCCCCTGGCCTTGGCTTCGTTGGCAATCTCTTTGACCGGCAATATCCTTCCGTTCCAGTTTATTAAATGGGTTACATGCACCAATTTTGTCTTTTTGCTCATTTTCGACACATAGGCCTCTTTGACCTGTGCATCGCTCATGCGCACCGGATCTAAATTCACATACACCAGCACAATGCCCTCTCTTTTTTCGCGTTGTTTCCAAGCGTTCAACATGTTGGGGTAATCGTAGCGGTCCACCAACACCTCGTCGCCTTTTTTTAGGTTTAGGCCAAAGATGATGGTTTCAAGGGCCTCCGAGGCATTTCGGTTGATGGCCAATTCTTCCGGACTGCAGCCGGCGTATTCGGCCAATTCCCGACGCAAAGGCTCACGGCCTTGGTCCAAAATGCGCCACATGTAATAGCTGGGCCCTTGGTTGCTTTGGTGGTAGTGGTGGTCCACGGCGTCTTGAACGCTTTTGGGCTGAGGACTCACCCCGCCGTTGTTTAAATTTATCAGGTTGTAATTTAAAGTATAGCATTGCCGCACCCAAGCCCAAAATGCTTCGTCTTTGGCATTTTCTTCGGGGCTGTTTGCCTTCAAGCGCGGTTGCCACTTTAGGGCTTCTTCTTTCCAGTTGGCCGATAAGGCCATGTTGGGCAGTCCAACGGCAACACCCGCGGCCAAAATGCCGGCCTTGCCCACAAACGATCGACGCGTAATTCCCATAGCAATAGGTTTTTGCACAAGGTAATGGATTTGTTTTGAGCTTCAAAATACCCCCAGCTTTAAGAAGGTGTGCAAAGGCTTGCACTCCCTTTTCGTATCTTGTTGCCATGTCTGTTATTCATTTACTCAAAGCCAGCGCCGGAGCCGGAAAAACATACCGCTTGGCCTATACCTACATCCGTTTGGCGCTGCAATCCAAAGGCCAATGGCAACGCATCCTGGCCGTTACTTTTACCAACAAGTCCACCCGGGAAATGAAGGACCGGATTCTGAGCAGCTTAAGCCAACTGGCCCGCGAACCTCAGAATAGTCCTTACATCAAAGAGCTCTGTGCCGATTTAAACCTGCCTCCCGACGATTCCACCGAACTTCAGGAAAGGTCCATGCAGCTGCTCAGCGAGTTGCTGCAAGACTACGGCCGATTTCATGTGCTAACCCTAGACAGTTTTATGCAACGCATGCTCCGTTCCCTGGCGCGCGAAATTGACCTGTCGGCCGGATATGCCATCGAAATGGATAGAGACAAGATTTTGACCGATTTGGTGCAACGCTTAATGGACGAACTGACCTCAAACAGCCACATTGCCCATTGGTTGAATCGCTTTGTGGCCGACCGGCTCGAGTCGGAAAAAAGTTGGGATTTCCGCCGCGACCTGATGGCCTTTTCTGGGCAAGTGCTGGAAGAAAAATTCCAGCTTAAACAAGAAGCCCTGCTCGCTTTCCTTGAAAACGAAACAGCCATGGAAGCCATGCTGGACTTCGCCAACAAACAGCTGGATGACTGGTCCCAAAACATTCGGTCCCTTGCACAAACGGCCCAGCAAGAAATGGAAGATGCCGGGTTTGGCATTTCTGATTTCGCTCATGGAGCCAACGGCGGCATTACCCTGCTTAAAAAAGCGATGGACCCCGACCTGCTGGAATTGAACGGAGTGCAGGAAAAAGTCCGAATCGTTCAATTCGCTTCAGACCCAGAAGCTTGGTTCACTGCTGCCAACCGCAGGGCCGGAGTGCCCCGCTGCGAACGCCTGTTCCATGCCTACTGCATTTTGTTTAATGCGATTGTTGAAACAACACCCATGGCCTTTTCTTGCTATTTGCTCAAGACAAGGGTGTATGAATTGGGCCTGATTGGCGAAATGATTCGCCTGCTCGGACAATGGAGGGACGAGGAAAATAAACTCTCTATCTCCGACGCCGCTCCCATCCTTAAAAAGGTGATGGCCGACAGCAACCAGTCCTTTATTTTCGAGAAATGGGGCAATTATTTTGACCATTTTTTGATCGATGAGTTTCAAGATACCAGCGAACTGCAATGGACAAACCTGAAACCTTTGGTAGAAAACGGATTGGCCCAAGGCAAGGAATCTCTGCTGGTAGGCGATGTGAAGCAAGCCATTTACCGCTTTCGAAATGGAGATTGGCGCCTGCTTGAAGAAACCGTGCCCCAGGAATTCGCTGGGCGGGTTTTGGCCGCCCCCATGACTGAAAATTACCGGAGCTTAATCGGCATCATTGATTTTAACCGGGATTTCTTTGAATCTTGCCCCGGAATCATGGCCGAAGTTGTAGGCCAGCAAGGACTGCCTGAAGATTGGCTGAATAAGTTCCCTGAAATCTATAAGGACGCAGGCCAAACGCCCGGAAAAGCGGAGCAGTCCGAATTCAGGGGTTTGGTTCAAGTAAACCTGCCCCTTCTTGGCGATAAAAAGGTGGAAGAAATCCGTAGAGATTGCTTTAACCTAACCATTAACCGGGTCCGCGATTTGCTGGACAACCATGGCTACCTGCCTGGACACATTGCCTTTCTGTTCCGCGACAACAAAGCCATCGATGCCTTTGTGGAAGCCTACCAGGAACGGAAAAAGGAGGAACCCCATTTGCATTGGCCCGACATCACCACCGAAAGCGCCGCCCGACTGCAAATTCACCCGGCCGTGGTTGTTTTATTGGGCGTTTTGCACGCCTTGGGACGCAAACCCGATGCGGTAAGCTTGGCTCAGGCCTCCCTGAATTACCGCCGCTGGATTCTGCATGAAGCCGAAGCCCAACCCGAACGAGCAGTTTGGAACCAAGACCCTTTTTTGCTCCGCATTGAACCCCTGCTCGAAACCTGGAGGCATGCCGCCTTGGTCGATGTACTGCGTGACGCCGCCGTTGAACTGCAGCTGTTTAGCCATGAAACTTGGCAGCCCTTCATCAAGGCTTTTCTGAACCTGGCCGCCGATTGGTCTCAAAGCGAAGGCGGAAACTGCGCCTATTTCCTGGAATGGTGGGCCATGGAAGGCGAAACACAAAGCCTGGGCCTGAGCGAGGATTCCAACAACATGATTGCGACCACCATCCACAAAAGCAAAGGGTTGGAATTCGATGTGGTACTGGTGCCTTACCTGTCGGGCGAAGTTCAAAAATACAACGACTTGCTTTGGGCTGAACCCAATCCCCCGCATCCGGAATTCCCCCCTTTGGTTCCGGTTCCGTTCTCAGGAAAATTGAAGAATTCGATGTTCCGAGACAAATGGGAGGAGGAAACCTTGAACCAATGGCTGGATGCCCTGAATTTGCTGTACGTTACCTTTACCCGCCCAAGACGAATGCTGGAAGTGTGGTCGCCCCTAAAAAAAGACAACCTGCTGGTCGCTGAAAAGGAAAAAAACTACAGCCGCATTGAATCGATGTTGTTGTTTGCCTTGCATGAACTGCAGCCCGAACAGCAGGCCGACGACCTTGGCTATTCCTTTTGCTTTGGCGAAATTCCTCCGCCAAAAATCAGGCCCGAACAGCCTCAAGCTTTGTTTCAGGTAGGCCTGCCTCAACCCGCCGACCGGCGTTTAAACCCCAGCATAACCATACTGGGCCAAAGTTCCGAAGAGTGGGAACAGCGTCAACAGGCCTTGCGTCGGGGTTTGATTGTGCACCGCTTGGCCGCCGGACTGGATGGCAGCCCCGAAACCACCGAAAAACTGCTCACCGGTTTAATGCTTGAGGGCTTGTTGGAAGAAAACGAACGCGGGGAATACCTGGACCTAATTCATGTTTTGTTGGCCATGCCCGTGGTTCAGGAAACCTTTGACGGAAGCTGGCAGGTCTTGAATGAACAGGCCATTTTGCTGCCCGATGGACGGCTGCGTCGGCCCGACCGCGTTGCTATTCGTGGAAACGAAGTGCGGGTGATCGACTACAAAACAGGCAGCAAAAAAGAAGAGCATCACCGGCAAATTCAAGATTACATGCGCTTGCTGCAGCAATTGGGATTGGATAATCCGACTGGATATCTGGTGTATTTAGATGAAATGAGCACTGAAACCGTAAACGCCCTATGAACAAGTATTTGAATGAAGTGGCCCGGCAGCTGCTGCACGAACATGGGCAAGATTTAACCTCGGTTTTGGTGTTGGTGCCAACCCGACGTTCGGGTTTGTTTTTGCGAAAACACCTGGCCGAACTCGCCGGCCGGCCTATTTGGTCGCCCCACATTCAAACCCTGGAATCGTTCTTCGCCGAATCCTCAGGCCAAACCTTGGCTCCGCAAACCGATTTGCTGATGCGCCTGCATCCCATTTTCAACCAAACGGTGTACGAAGAACCCTTTGAACGGTTTTATTTTTGGGGACAGGTTATTCTGGAAGAGTTTGAGCGCATTGACCAAGCATTGGCAGCGCCCCATGAACTGTTTCGGGTGTTGTTGGAAGAACGCGAAATCGATGCGGCCTTCCCCAGCATGGAGCCCGAAGCCAGGGCCTTGGCCATTCGGTTTTGGAAGGGGTTTGTGCCTGAAACCTCTAAAATTCAAGACGAGTTTCTGCGCGTTTGGCGAAACGGAAACAACCTGTACCAGGCCTTTCAGGCCCACCTTAAAGAACAAAGATTAAGCTATCCCGGGCAGGCGGTTCGGCAGTTTGTAGAACAAGCCGAAGCTGCACAGATTCCCTCCTTTTCGCAGATATACCTGTTGGACCCGATTTGGATTACAACGGCCCAAGAAAAGGCCATTCAAAAATTGGCTCGAAACCAGAACCTGCAGGTTTTTTGGAATCCCAGCCACAGCGCTGAGCAGTTGGGCAGCGATGCCTATTACCGCCGCCGCAAAGCGTGGCAATCCAGCCTGGGCAAGGCGCGCGAAATGCCCGAGCCCGAATTAAGCGCACAGGTAACCGCCTATCAAGCCGGAGGCCAAGAAGGACAGGCCTCGTGCTTGGCCGGCCTGCTGCTCGATGAATCCATCTCCTTTGAAGACACCGCCGTGGTGCTGCCCTCTAGCCTGATGTTGATGCCGGCCTTGCGCTATTTGCCGTCCAGCGTTCAAAGCCTAAACATTTCCATTGGGCACCCAGCCACAGGAAGTTCCATTCCCCATTGGTTTTATGCCCTTAGCCGCCTGCAAAAATCGGTGCGGCGTGAGGCTGCGGGTCAAGAAATTTGGCTAAAATCGTCCCGGCTGCTCAAATTTTTGGAATTGCCGGCGGTCAGCGAAGGGTTTTCTAGTCAGGCCGCCGATCTGACCGAGGCCATCATCAAAAGCCGAAAGCCCGAAACCGCCCGCTCGGAATTGCAACCCTATCCCGCTGTTTTGGCTTGGTTGGACCCCTTAATGCAAGAACAAAACCACATCATCGATCTGGCTCAACAGTGGTGCGACCGGTTGGCAGAAGAAAACCTAGATGCCCAAGGCGTGTTTACCCAAACCGCCTTCTACTTGTCGGCTCAGCTTCGCCGGGTGCGCGAAGGCTTGAGGCCGTTTTTGAGCAGCTTAACGGCCGAGGCCCAATGGAAAATAGTGGACAGGGTGCTGAAATCCACCAAAACTCCGTTCAGCGGAGAACCTTTAACGGGATTGCAGATATTGGGCCTTCAAGAAACCGCCAACCTGGACTTTAAACGGGTCATCGTTTTGCAGACCAACGAGGGCAGTTTGCCCTCCTCGGGTTCAGCCCATGGCTTGATTCCCTTTCACCTGAAAAAGGCCTTTGGCATGGATTTGCCTGAAGACCGAGAAAAAACCGAAGGTCTATTGCTGTTTCAATTGATGGAACGGGCCGAACGGGTAGATTTGGTTTACAACAACCAGATAAAAAGCGGAGATACCGGAGAGCCCAGCCGATTTATACGGCAATGGGAGTTGATGCACAACCAACTGAATCCCCTGCCCAGTTTGGCTGAGCCCTTGAACATCCGGCCCCAAAGCCCGATTCCCATTTCCATTTCAAAACAAGGTGCCGTAGGCCTGCGTTTGCAGAATTACCTTGGCGAAAAAGAACTGTCGGCCTCGACCTTAAACGATTTTATGGCCTGTGGGCTGCGTTTTTACCTGAGCAAATTGCAAGGCATACAGCCCAGGGAGCAACCGGCAGAACAGATGGATGCCGCCATGTTGGGAACGTTGATTCACTCGGTGTTGGAAGATTTTTACAAGGCGCATCCATTGGGGGAGCCCATCGACAAGGAATGGATCCGCAGCCAAGGCAACGAAGCGCATTTAAAGGAATTGGTGGCCAAGGCATTGCAAGGGTATTTTAAATCGGCCCGGCCGGTGGATCAAAACAAAGGAGAGCTGGTGCTCTTAAATTCGGTGGTGCTGTTTCATGTAAAGCAAGTGTTGAAGCAAGACGCTGAAAGCCCGTACTTGTTCTACTTTTTGGGGGCTGAAGAGCGCCTAAACCTAAGCTATGAACTGGAAAATGGAATGCAGGTTAAATTCAAAGGCTATGTGGATCGGGTAGATGTATTGATGCGGCCCGACGGCGAAGTGTTTCGGTTGTTGGACTACAAAACGGGGAAATATGTAGAGAGCAAAATAAGCTTCGTTGCCGTAGCCGAGGCCTTTCCGAACGAGAATCCACACAAAAAGGAATTGTTTCAAGTTTTGCTGTACGGTTGGATGGCCATGAAAGGGGAACTTCCGGGCGAGCGTAAAATTGCACCGGGTTTGTGGTTTATTCGAAGCCGAGACAGCGACGGAAATTTGCGGTATAAGAAATCGGATTTGGAGGATTTTCGAAAATTAGCCCAGGAGTTTGAAGAGCAGCTAAACCAAGTGCTGCTGAATTTGGTGGATTTGGAACAGCCATTTGAGCAAACCGAAAACCTGGCCGAATGCGCTTATTGTGCGTTTAAGACCATGTGTGGGAGGTAGGGGCTATGGGGCGCAGGGCGGGTTCTTTTGGTTCTTTGCGGGCTATTGGGTGCAGGTCTTGCTTGGTTTGAGGGAATTGGGATAGGGGAGGCGGGTTCCTGTTATGCTGTGCGCAAACCGTTAGCGGTCATGCTATTCAAACAGCCTTAGTTCGATAATTTGACGATATACGAACTTGAATTCACAATATAATGTGATTTTACCAATTTCGTTTTGCGTTCCGAAACATACAGACTAATAAATCACACTATAATGTGAATTTGCTTGCGCAATTGAAAAGCAAACCATATCTTTGACTCTAAATTCACATTATAATGTTAGTTAAGACTCTTGGTGAAATCATAAGAAACAGGCGAAGGGAATTAAGAATAACTCAACCTCACTTAGCCGAACTGGCAAAAGTGAGCACAAACACCCTGTATAAATTAGAACGAGGGCAAGGCAATCCTTCATTCGATGTTTTGAATAAATTAGCCGAAGTGTTGGGAATGGAACTGATCCTTGAAGTTAAAAAGAAACATTGAGTAAATGAGAGCAATGGAAATATACCGCAATGGGATTTTAGCAGGAACATTGACAGAAGAAAATCGTCAGCGTTATGTTTTCAGGTATGATGACAATTATTTTAACGATGCAAATAAACCGGGAATCAGTTTAACACTTCCAAAAACACAAAAAGAATACAGCAGCGAATTTTTATTTCCGTTTTTTTTCAATATGTTGAGTGAAGGAGTCAACCGAAAACTGCAAAGCACACAATTAAGAATAGACGAAGAAGATAATTTCGGTTTGTTAGCAGCAACAGCACAATATGATACAATTGGAGCAATAACTGTGAAACCAATAGTGGCGAGATGAACTTAGATGAATTAAAATATTGTCCGGGAACATTAGCAGCGGGAGTTTCAACATACAGCCAAAGCTGCTTGCGAAATTTGTTTAGCGGTAAAAAGGTAAATCATGTTTTGCCTTATGAAGAGCCCAAGCAAAGCGAAGAAGTCGCAGAACAATTCATGGAAAATCGGAGACGCATATCCATATCGGGTGTGCAGGAAAAATTAAGTTTTCTTTTGGAGAAAAATGTATTGCGATTAACAAAGGAAGGAGAACAGGGAACATATATACTCAAGCCGATACCAAGAGATTTGAAAAAGGTTGACCAAGTTCCTGCCAACGAACATTTGACGATGCAAATAGCCAAACAAGTGTATGGACTGAATACGGCAGAAAACGCAATGATTTTTTTTAAGAATAGTTCAGCTGCCTACATCACCAAACGATTTGATGTCAAAGAAAACGGAAGTAAATGGGGCAAAGAAGATTTTGCAACGCTTGCAGGAAAAACAAAAGACAATGCAGGTGCAAATTTCAAATATGAATACAGCTATGAGGAGGCAGGCCAATTGATAAAGAAATTTGTTCCGGCATGGCGGGTAGAAATAGAGAAGTATTTTTCTTTGGTTGTTTTCAATTATCTGTTTTCAAACGGAGATGCCCATTTAAAGAACTTTTCCTTGCTTGAATCATCTAGTGGAGATTATCTGTTAAGTCCTGCTTATGATTTAGTGAATACAAAGATGCATGTGGACGATACGGATTTTGCATTGGACAAAGGACTGTTTGCAGATGATTATAAAAGTGAACAATACAAGAAAAGCGGGCATCCTTCCAAAAGCGATTTCACAGAATTTGCCTTGAGAATTGGAGTTGCAGAAAGCCGGGTTGAGAAACTTTTAAATCCGTTTTTAGAAAAGCAACTTCTTGTGGAAACATTGATCAGCCGTTCATTCTTAGCTGAGGCCAACAAAAGGGGATACTTGTTCATGTATTACACAAAAAGAAACCATTTAATAGCTCAATGAGATTGAAAAATGAAGATATTATAGAAGCACGAACCGCGAACAGCGCATGGCCAAAATTCGGGTTTTGTGTGGAAGGTTGGGCGTTTCGTTTTAGGGGTTAATTTCGTAGAGCTTGAGGCGAAGCGTTTCCAAATACCCAAACTTTGGCTCATGCGCTAAACGTTAGATTGTCTAATACCCCTGACAAACGGCCGACAGAGGCAAAACGACAGAAATCTACCCCTATGCAACAAGAAAAAGGGGCTCAACAAATCAAATCACCTTCAAGCGGTTTGTGGTATAATTCGGTGAATTCAAAAAAGCGAGGTTAAATTGCCCCTATTTCAACGACAATCTCGCACGTGCTGGACTTGGCGGTGCAAATGTTTCAGGGTGTTGTCAGATGAACTGACTTTGCATGCCGTGAAAACCAGAGTATGCAACAGGCAAAAACGAATTACGTATATTTGAATTGCATTAAGGAGTTATGATCAACTTGATTCAAAATAAAAAACAGGAATTGAAGAAGCTGTGTGAGGAGTACGACATTAAGACAATGCATGTATTCGGCTCAGCTACTACTCCTGATTTCAATGAATCAAGCGATATTGATATTCTCATCTCTTTTAAAGAAATTCCTTTCGACAGATATACGGACAATTACTTCGAACTTCATGAAAAGTTAGAAGAATTGTTTAAAAGAAAGGTGGATCTACTTACAGAAAGATCCCTTACTAATCCCTACTACATCCAAAGTGTGGAAAAAACCAAGCAATTGCTTTATGCAGCATAGCATAGAAATGTACTTGGTAGATATAATGAATTCTATAGATTCGATAAATGAGTATTTGGGAGACGAAAGGAATTTCAAAATTTACGAATCAAACAAACTACTTCGTCGCGGGGTGGAAAGAGAACTCGAGATAATAGGTGAAGCGGTTAACCGAATATTAAAAATTGATCCTGAAGTCGATATTTCCAACTCGCGTAGAATTGTAAACCTCAGGAACTGGGTTATTCACGCTTACAACAATGTAGATAATGTCATAATTTGGGGCATAATTGATAAGGATTTGCCTTTGCTGAAGAAGCAGGTTTCGGATTTGCTTGAAAAGTAGGACATTTAGTATAGGGATAGGTTTACTACAAGTTTGCACTAGTTTCCTTGCAACGGGTCTTTAATTAATGCACCCTAAAGGGTATAAAAATAGGCTAAATCCCCGTATTTGTACCTGAAAGGGTGTACTATAAGCGTGAGAGGGGCAAAAACAGCCCAAATTCAGCCGGAATGCCCTTAGTTTGTGAAGCGCTGGTGATTCTTTAGAAGCTTTCCCGTTTCTGATGCGTGGTATGGTTTTTACTAAATAAATACACCCGAACGGGTGCAAGTTAAAAAGAATCCTTATATTTGTACCCCAAAGGGTGTACTATGAGTCTATCGGACTTTGTAAAAGAAAAACGTAAAACGGTGAAGCTCACCCAGCCCGAGCTGGCTGAAAAGGCCGGGGTAGGCTTGCGTTTTATCCGTGAACTGGAACAAGGCAAGGAAACCTTGCGGCTGGATAAGGTAAACCAGGTACTGCAACTTTTCGGCTACGAGGTAGGGGCCGTACCCAAAACCGCCACAGCCGATTCCTGATTCAAAATTCCAGATTCAACCAAGTGCGTAAAGCTGCCATAAAAATAGAAGCTCAATTAGCCGGATGGCTCACTCAAGATGAGCAAGGGTATCATTTTGTGTACGACCAGGCGTATGCAGCACAACCGGGAGCCCGACCGGCAAGTTTAACCTTGCCGCTGCGTGAAGCACCTTACACATCAAATGTATTGTTCCCTTTTTTTGATGGCCTGATACCGGAAGGTTGGTTGCTGGATATAGCAGAAAAAAACTGGAAACTGAATCCGAGAGATCGAATGGGATTATTGCTGGCCTGCTGTAAAGATTGCATCGGCGCAGTGAGTGTGGAGGAAGTTAAAGAGGAGGATACACCATGAGCAACTGTCTGTTTTGTTATCAACCCCTGGCTGAAAACGAGCAGGATTTTCATATTTCCTGCTCCAAGAAGATGTTCGGTCAGCCCACTCCGCCAGCATTGCCCTATACTGATGAAGACCTAGAGCCATTGGCTAAAGAAGTGATACAGAGCCAAACAGCAATAACAGGAGTGCAGGCCAAACTGTCCCTGCACATCACCGGCAATACCAAAGAAGGAACAGAACGAAGATTTACCATTGTGGGCTTATGGGGTGGGTATATTTTGAAACCGCCCACCGCTTTGTATCCGCAATTGCCTGAAGTGGAAGATGTAACCATGCATTTGGCTCAATTAGCCAAAATAAAAACTGCACCACATAGTTTAATTCGTCTGCAATCGGGCAACCTGACGTATCTAACCAAGCGGATAGACCGAACCAAAAAGGGCAAATTGGCCATGGAAGACATGTGCCAACTTACCGAACGGCTTACGGAGGACAAATACCAAGGCAGCTATGAGCAGATTGCTAAAGTCATTCAAAGGTATTCAGCAACTCCCGGATTGGATTTGGTGAACTTTTTTGAACTGCTGATCTTCTCTTTCTTAACGGGAAACGCCGATATGCATTTGAAGAATTTCTCCTTACTGGAGCAGCCGGGTTTGGGCATGACATTGTCACCAGCTTACGATTTGGTGAATACCGCTTTGGTTAATCCGGCCGATAAAGAAGAAATGGCATTAACCCTAAATGGGCGAAAGAAAAAACTGAATAAACAAGACTTTGTGGCGGCCATGAACACCTTAAAGATAGACGGAAAGCAACAGGATAACATCTTTACTAAGATGGCAAAGGCCCTACCCCAATGGCTGGAATTGATCGACAGGAGTTTCATGACAGATGAATTCAAAGAAGGGTATAAAATCATTTTAACAGAACGAACTGGGCGTGTGCTGTAGATGCTCGTTTTAGGGGCTTGATCCAATTTATAAGATGCAACGCAGTCTTAGTAAAGGCTGACCAAGACCCAATCTTGTCTATTTACCCCAAGCCCCCCCGCCGCCCGCGGTGGGGATGGACCAGGGTTGCCCGCAAAGCCCGAACGGCGGGCTGCGCCAGGCGCAGGGGGCGACCTTGGGAGCCACCCGAAGCCGGCTGCAGCCCCCCGTTCGGGCTGCGGACTACCCAAGGACAGCCCCTAAACCGCCCTAAAAATCCCCTTCCCCTTTTTTGCCCCGCTCTGCACTCAGTTCCTTGGGAAAATTCCCCACAACTCTGCTTTTTAATCCCTATTTTTGCGCGGAACGAGGGCCCGCCCTCCGACCCATTTACTTTTGCTGATGCCTATGGAAACCACGCCTTACAGCCCCAAACATAAAATACGCATTGTTACTGCCGCCGCCCTGTTCGACGGACACGATGCGGCCATCAATATTATGCGCCGCATTATTCAAGCCAGCGGTGCTGAAGTGATTCACCTGGGCCACGATCGCTCCGTGCAAGAAGTCGTGCAAACTGCCCTGCAAGAAGATGCCAATGCCATTGCCATGACTTCGTACCAAGGCGGACACATGGAGTATTTTACTTACATGTACGACCTGCTGAAGGAACACGGGGCCGAACACATTAAAATTTTTGGCGGGGGCGGGGGCGTGATTCTGCCCGAAGAAATTGAACAGCTGCATGCCCACGGAATTGAACGCATTTACAGCCCCGACGACGGCCGATCCCTAGGCCTGCAAGGCATGATCAACGACCTGCTGCGCCGCTGCGATTACGCCATAGGCGAATCCATTGCCCATGAATTGACCGAATGGAAACAGGGAAATCCCTCCTTTCGCTGCCTGGCCCGACTGATTTCGGCCGCTGAAAATTTTGGCGATGCCCATGCCGAGGCCCTGAAACCCATTCTGAGCGCCGGCGAATCGGCCCAAGTGCCCGTGCTGGGAATTACCGGCACCGGCGGAGCCGGAAAAAGCTCGCTGGTGGATGAACTGGTGCGCCGATTCCTGCTCGATTTTCCCGATAAAACCATGGCCATTGTTTCGGTGGACCCCAGCAAACGCAAAACCGGCGGAGCCCTGCTGGGCGATCGGATCCGCATGAACGCCATTAACCATCCCCGCGTTTTTATGCGCTCCATGGCCACCCGGCAAAGCAACCTGGCCCTGAGCCGGTACGTGAAGGAGTCCATTTGCATTCTGAAAGCCGCCCGCTTCGATTTGATTGTGCTGGAAACCAGCGGAATTGGACAAAGCGATACCGAAATTACCGAGCATGCCGATTATTCCCTGTACGTGATGACGCCCGAATACGGAGCCGCCACCCAGCTGGAAAAAATCGATATGCTGGATTTTGCCGATGCCATTGCCCTGAATAAATTCGATAAGCGCGGAGCCCTGGACGCCCTGCGCGACGTGCGCAAGCAATACAAACGCAACCACCAACTTTGGGAAGCCGACGACGATTCTTTGCCCGTGCTGGGAACCATTGCCTCGCAGTTCAACGACCCCGGAATGAACGCCCTGTACCGCAAGGTCATGGACGGCCTCTCGGCCAAAACCGGAGCCCAGCTGAACAGCGGCTTGGAAATAAGCCGGGAAATGTCGGAGAAAATTTACATCATTCCCCCGCACCGCACCCGATACCTAAGCGAAATATCAGAGGCCAACCGGCAGTACAACCGCTGGGCAGAACAGCAAGCCGAGGCCGCCGAAAAAATATATGCCCTGGAGCAATCCTTGCAGATTTTGAGCGCCAAAGGCCAAGGCGATTCGCCAACCTATGCCGCTTTAGCGCAGGTGCGTGAGCAGCTGGAGCTCGATTTGGACGGACGCAACCGCAAACTCCTAGAGCAATTCCCCGAACTGGTGGAACGCTTTAAGCAAGATGAATTTGTGTTTCAGGTAAGGGGAAAAGACATACGCATGGCTACCCACAGCCTGAGCTTGTCGCAAACCCGCATTCCCAAAGTGTCTTCGCCCAGATTTCGAGGTTGGGGCGACCGGCTGCGTTGGATGCTGCAAGAGAACTTTCCCGGATATTTTCCTTACACCTCTGGGGTGTTTCCCTTTAAACGCGACGGAGAAGATCCCACGCGGATGTTTGCCGGGGAAGGCGGTCCTGAACGCACCAACCGCCGCTTTCACTACGTGTCGAAAGGGCTGCCCGCAGCTCGGCTTTCCACCGCCTTTGATTCGGTTACCCTGTACGGCAACGACCCCGGCTACCGCCCCGATATTTACGGGAAAATCGGGAATTCGGGCGTGTCCATTTGCTGCTTAGACGATGCCAAGAAATTGTATTCCGGCTTTGATTTGAGCGCTCCCAGCACCTCGGTATCCATGACCATCAACGGTCCGGCGGCCATGCTTACAGCCTTCTTTATGAACGCCGCCGTGGACCAACAGTGCGAAAAATACATTCAAGAACAAGGTTTGGAGGAATCGGTTCGGGCAAAAATCGCCGAACTGTACGCGAAAAAAGGATTGACTCCCCCCAGCTACCACGGCGAACTGCCCGAAGGCAACGATGGCCTGGGCTTGATGCTGCTGGGCGTAACCGGCGATGAGGTGCTGCCCGCCGAGGTGTACCAACGCATCCGCGAGCAAACGTTGGCGGCAGTGCGGGGAACGGTTCAGGCCGATATTTTGAAAGAGGACCAAGCCCAAAACACCTGCATCTTTTCCACCGAATTTAGCCTGCGCCTGATGGGCGACATGCAGCAATTCTTTATTTGGAAAGGCATTCGCAATTTTTATTCGGTTTCCATTTCGGGTTACCACATTGCCGAAGCCGGGGCCAACCCCATTTCGCAATTGGCGTTTACCTTGGCCAATGGCTTTACTTATGTGGAGTACTACCGTTCTCGGGGCATGGAGATCGATGCCTTTGCGCCCAACCTAAGTTTCTTTTTCAGCAACGGCATGGATCCCGAGTACGCGGTGCTGGGCCGGGTGGCCCGCCGCATTTGGTCTAAAGCCATGAAAAACATGTACCAGGCTCAGGAACGCAGTCAAATGTTGAAGTACCACATTCAAACCTCGGGCCGTTCCTTGCATGCCCAAGAAATCGACTTCAACGACATACGCACCACCTTGCAGGCCTTGTATGCCATTTACGACAACTGCCAAAGCCTGCACACCAACGCATACGACGAAGCCATTACCACGCCCACCGAAGAATCGGTGCGCCGGGCCATGGCCATTCAGCTCATCATCAACAAAGAATTGGGCCTGGCCAAAAACGAAAATTCCCTGCAAGGTTCGTTCATAATCGAGGAACTGACCGATTTGGTGGAAGAGGCCGTGTACTTAGAGTTTGACCGGATTACAGAACGCGGAGGGGTGCTGGGCGCCATGGAAACCATGTATCAGCGTGGAAAAATTCAGGAAGAAAGCCTGTATTACGAGACCCTGAAGCATACGGGCGAATACCCCATTGTGGGCGTAAATACCTTTTTGAGTTCCAAGGGTTCGCCTACGGTTCGGCCGGGCGAGGTAATTCGTTCCACCACCGAGGAAAAAGAATGGCAAATTAAAACCTGCGAATTTCAGCAGGGCTTCCGTGTTGAACAGGCCCAAAATGCCTTGTTGGCCTTGCAGGAAGCCGCCGTACAAAACCGAAACATGTTTGAAGTCTTAATGGAAACCGCCAAAGTATGTACCCTAGGTCAAATAACCCAGGCCTTATTTGAGGTGGGTGGGCAGTACCGACGCAACATGTAATGCAAAACCCCGTTCATTCTGTTACCTTTACCAAAATTTTAATAAAACCATGAAATCATTCGCAATTCGGGCCGCAGCGGTCCTGCTTCTCGCCGGTTTCGGCGGAATCGCCTCGGCTCAGAAACTGAGCGGCGACACCAAAAAGGCTGTTGATGCGCTTTCAAAAGGGCAGCAACCCACCTTGGTAACTTTAGATCAGAAGGTAAGCTATGCCGTGGGCATCGATGTGCTTCAGAATTTGCGTCAGGCTGGCTTGCAGATCGATTTGCTTGCTTTTTTGCAGGGCGCCGTTGACGGATTCGACAGCAGCCGCACCAAATTGGTGAAAGAGGGCGAGACCGAAGAGATTTTTGCTCAATTTCAAACGGCCATGATGGAGCGTCAAAAGAAGCAGGCCGATGCAGCCGCTTCGGTAAGCATTGAAGCCGGAAAGAAATTCATGGCTGATGAGCGCGGAAAACCCGGGATGAACAGCACCGAATCGGGTTTAATGTACGAGGTAGTTAAGCTGGGCGAAGGCCCACGTCCCACGGCCGAATCGACCGTAAAGGTGAACTACGAGGGAACCCTGATTGACGGCACCAAGTTTGACAGCAGCTACGACCGCGGAGAGCCGGCCCAATTCCCGCTGGGCGGAGTGATTCGCGGCTGGACCGAAGGCCTGCAATTGATGCCCGTCGGCTCCACCTTCCGCTTCATCATCCCCGCCGACTTGGCTTACGGCAACAACGCGCCTCCCGGTTCGCCCATCAAACCCGGCTCAACGCTGGTTTTCAAAGTAGAACTGCTGGAAATCGTCGAAAAATAAAGCCAGGCCAATCGGCTCGGAAGGCGAGAATGGAAGAAATTCCGTTTTCGCCTTTTTTTATGGAGTTGGGTGATTTTTTGGGGGGCGCCTTTTCCCGCTTTCACCTGTAGGTCCACCCAGCCCAACCTGTGCAGGGGCAGCGGCTGCGGTGGCTCCCGGGGTCGCCTCCTCGCCACGCCTGCACCGGGTTGGGCTGGGCGTCCCTGCCGGTTCAATCGGGGGCGCGGGCCGCTCAAATAGAAAAACGTACTTTAAAGGGAAAGGACCTCCAATCGAATTCAGAACGAAAATCGAGGGCTAAAAGCGTTTGCTTACTTTGTTTCCGCTGATGCTGCGCTGCATGGCGCTTTTGTGCGGCCCTTCTACAAAGCCCCGCTTGGCCAGGTGCTTGGTGGCCCGGCCCTGCACCCTTGCCCTCCACATGCGAAAGCTGCTGCCCTTCATTTCGCGGCGCATTAAATCAATCACGTCGCGCTCTGAAAGGCCAAACTGCACTTGAATGGCCTCAAAGGGGGTGCGGTCTTCCCAGGCCATTTCTATAACGCGGTCAATCTCAACGGGGTTTAACTCCATGCTGTGTTAAGAACAAGCCTATTCAGGTTTTTGTTTGCCGCGAGGCCATTCTGCCCAAGGGCATGGGGCCGAAACAGCCGAACTGCCCAAAGAGTAGAAGGGCTGTGTTGAACTGAAAAGCCGAAAATTCGTTTAAGCCAAAATGCCTATTTATGCTGGAACACCCTGAATCATTCCGGCCGTATGCACGGTAGCTTCTTTGGGAATTTCGGGCAGGCGGCCTAGGTTCTTCAAATGTCGGCTATGTGTTACAAGGGCCTGCCAAATGCTGGGGGTATTTTCGTAAGGCAATCCAAATTCTTTGGCGGTTTGCCGCACAATGGGCGAAATTTTTCGGTAATGGATGTGGCAAATGTGCGGGAACAGGTGGTGTTCGATTTGAAAATTCAATCCGCCGCAATACCAAGAAAACCAGCGATTTGAATTGGCAAAATTCCGAGTGGTTCGAATTTGATGCTCGGCAAAAGAGTAGGGGAGTTCTCCGTTGACCGGCAGGCCAAAAAAGCTAATTTCGTCGCTAACATGAGCGGGTTGAAAGACCAGGGCCAACAAAAAACCGGCAATCAAATGGGCGGTTAAAAAGCCCAGGATAATTTGTCCGAAGGAGAAATCGGTAAAAATCAAGGGCAGTCCAAAGGAAAACATCAATACCCAAACCTTGGTTAGGATTAGAATGATCAGTTCTTTTGGTTTTGATCCATTAACCTGTTTAATCAGACCTTCTTTGTCGTATTTAGCGAAGCGAAAAAAGTCTTTCATCAAAATCCAAAACAACGTCATCAGCGAGTAAAAAGGCCATACATACCAATGTTGGTAGCGGTGCAGGACTTTGAGGGGAGCGTAGGGGGTAAAACGAAACAGACCTCGATTGTCAATGTCTTCGTCGTGTTCAATAACATTGGTATAGGAATGGTGCAGCACGTTGTGTTGAATTTTCCAGTTGAAGCTGCTGGCACCTAAGAAATTCAGGGAATAGCCTATAAAATCATTTTCCTTCGGATTTGAAGAATAGGCACCGTGGCAGGCATCGTGCATGACCGAAAGGCCGATACCGGCTAAGCCAAGACCAATGGCTGCCGAGGCTAGGAGCGCCAGCCAGCCCGACTGAATCACCCCGGTTAAAAGCAACACATACGGACCTAAATACAACAAAAACATAACCATAGTTTTACCTCGCATGGCCCAACCGCCGTGTTTTGACAGGTTGTTTTCTTTAAAATACTGGTGAATGCGTTTGTTGAGCTCGCGCTGAAATCCCGCACCTTCCTTTGAAAATCGAAGGTTTGCCTCCATAATGCATCTGAAATTAGACTGCAAGGTACAACAAATGCAGCAGCCAAAGAAAGGGTATGGGGTTGGGTTGGGGTTTTGCAGCCTTAAGGCAGCCTGTTTGGCACTGTAAATCGCGAAAGAACACTACCTTTGCAACGCACAATTTAAACCAGCTAAAAGCATGTTAACGGTAAGTAATTTGTCCCTGCAATTTGGGAAACGGGTATTGTTTGATGAAGTGAATTTGGGTTTTACCCCTGGGAATTGCTACGGGGTTATTGGGGCCAATGGAGCGGGAAAATCCACCTTTTTGAAAATACTGAGCGGGGATCAAGACCCAACGGCAGGGAACGTAAGCATACAGCCGGGTGCTCGGATGGCGGTATTAAAGCAGAACCACTTTGAGTTTGATGAAAGGCGTGTAATAGATGCGGTGTTGATGGGGCACCATACCTTATGGGGCATTATGCAAGAAAAAGATGCCATATACATGAAGCCGGACTTTAGCGAAGCAGATGGATTGCGTGCTGCCGAATTGGAAGCCGATTTTGCTGAAATGGAAGGGTGGAATGCCGAAAGCGACGCCGGAAATCTGTTGAGCGGCTTGGGCATTAAAGCCGAGAACCACGAAAAGACCATGAAAGAGCTGAATGGCAACGAAAAGGTCCGGGTACTGCTGGCCCAAGCCCTTTTTGGCAATCCCGATATCTTATTGTTGGACGAACCGACCAACGACCTGGATGCCGAAACCGTGTTGTGGCTCGAAGATTTCCTGATGGATTTCCCCAACACTGTGATTGTGGTTTCGCACGACCGACATTTCTTAGATACCGTTTGCACCCATATTGTGGACATTGATTTCCGGAAAATATCCCTGTATTCAGGCAACTATTCATTCTGGTACGAATCCTCGCAATTGGCAACCCGTCAACGGACTCAGCAGAATAAAAAGGCCGAAGACAAGCGAAAGGAGCTGTTGGAGTTTATTCAGCGCTTTAGTGCCAATGCATCTAAGTCTAGGCAAGCCACCAGCCGCAAAAAGTTGCTCGATAAAATCAACGTTGAGGACATAAAACCCAGCAGCCGCCGATATCCCGCTATCTTATTTAATCCAGAACGGGAAGCCGGCGACCAGATTCTGCGCGTTACCGGACTTACCCTTAAATCGGACGGAGACACCTTGGTAAATGACTTTAATTTAAATTTGAAAAAGGGCGACAAAATAGCCTTGCTGTCGCGCGATAGCCGAGCCACCACGCAGTTTTATCAGGCCATAGCCGGCGAAAATCAGCCCGATGCAGGGCAAATTGAGTGGGGCGTAACCATCACCAAAGCCTATTTGCCCAACGACAACAGCTCGTTTTTCAACGACGACCTTTCCTTAATCGATTGGCTGCGTCAGTTTTCGAACGAAAAAGACGAGACCTACATCCGCGGTTTTTTGGGGCGCATGTTGTTTAGTGGAGAAGAAAGCTTGAAAAGCGCCAAGGTGCTTTCTGGGGGCGAAAAAGTACGTTGCATGTTGTCGCGCATGATGCTTCAAAACGCCAACTTTTTGTTGTTGGATGAACCCACCAACCACCTGGATTTGGAATCCATTACCGCTTTCAACAATTCCTTGAAAAATTATGTGGGTACTTTGATTTTCACCACCCACGACCACGAATTCATTCAAACGGTAGCCAACCGCATCGTTGAAATTGGCCCCGGCGGGATTATTGATAAAGAAATGAGCTACGACGATTACATCACAGATAAATCCGTGAAGGAGGCCCGCCTTAACCTTTATTAAATTTTAGTTTCGTCAAAAAACTGTAATTTCACTCCATAACATTGCAACCATTATGGCACGTTTCTTCCTCTTTTTTGTGTTCTTTGCTTTGCCTTCTTTTTTAACGGCTCAGCATATTCCCCAAGACGTTGATGTGGTTACCGATACCATTGAGATTTTTATGGAAGGGCCTGTGGTTAAAAAGGTGGGAATCTTCAACCACATCAAAATTGAGAATTGGGACGATTTGGCCAATTTGCCCCTGCTAAAAACAAGGATTGATTTGATGGTAAAAGCCTCAGAAGAGTGGGTAGTGGTGGGTAAGGCCGAAATTTATCGGTTTAAGGAAAAAGAAAAATTGGTGGAAATCAAATTGTTGGAAGATTTAAAACCACCCAAGGGCCTAAGCAATTGGTCCTTAGATTCAAAGTCGAAAGTCCGTTTGCGCTGGAAAGAAATTGCGGAGCAATGAACCTTTCAGGGATTGAATTTGTTGCCTTTTAGGTTAGCAATCTTGCAGGTTTTTGATTATTTTCGCCCTGCTTTGAATCGTTGAACTTCGAACAATACACGTATGTCAGGTAAGACAAAAACGGGCTTAATTAAGTCCTCTATTGGTAAGAAAGTGTTTATGGGCCTAACTGGTCTGTTTCTTTGTCTGTTTTTAGCGGGGCATTTGGCCGGAAACCTACAGTTGCTATTGCCGGCCGAGGTTGCCCGGGATCAATTTAATGCCTACGCCAAGTTTATGACTACGAATCCCGCGGTCAAATTGCTGTCGTACCTAACCTATTTCAGCATTTTATTTCATGCCGTTGATGGATTGTATTTGGCTTGGCAAAACAAACAGGCTAGGCCGCAAGCCTATTATAAAAAAGACGATGCCGCCAACGCCGGTTGGGCTTCACGCAATATGGCGGTGTTGGGCACCTTGTTGTTGGTTTTTATTGTTATTCACATGAAGTCTTTTTGGTACGAAATGCACTTTGGAAACGTGCCTGTTTACGCTTCCATCGAGCACGGCGAGTTAAAAGATTTATATACCCTAACCACCACCGCTTTTACAGAATGGTGGTATGTCCTTATCTATGTTTTGAGCATGGGTGCCGTGGGTTTCCACTTGTGGCATGGATTTGGCAGCGGGTTTAAATCGTTGGGCATTAGCCATCCGGTGTACACCCCATTGTTGAACGGATTTGGAAAAGGCTTTGCGGTGGTTGTTTCGGTGTTGTTTGCCATTCTGCCTGTGTATCTTTTCCTGACCTCCCTAAATTAATCTGAATATGTCAGTTTTGAATTCCAAGATTCCGGCGGGGCCATTGGCCGATAAGTGGAAAAACCACAAGAATTCAATTCGCCTGGTAAACCCGGCGAACAAGCGCAGCATCGATGTGATTGTGGTAGGAACCGGCTTGGCCGGGGCCTCGGCAGCCGCTTCTTTGGCCGAAATGGGCTACAAAGTAAAGGCTTTCTGCTTTCAAGACAGCCCCCGCCGTGCCCACTCGATCGCCGCTCAAGGAGGCATCAACGCCGCTAAAAATTACCGGAACGATGGGGATTCGGTGCACCGCTTGTTTTACGATACCATCAAAGGGGGCGATTACCGCAGCCGGGAAGCCAATGTGCATCGCCTGGCCGAGGTTTCGGTCAACATCATCGACCAATGTGTGGCTCAAGGTGTTCCTTTTGCCCGAGAATACGGGGGCTTGCTCGACAACCGCTCTTTTGGCGGGGTGCAGGTTTCAAGAACGTTCTACGCCAAAGGGCAAACCGGTCAGCAGTTGCTTTTGGGCGCCTATTCGGCCCTAAGCCGTCAGGTTTCGGCAGGTCAGGTTAAAATGTACCACCGCCACGAAATGTTGGACGTGGTAATGGTTGATGGGAAAGCCCGGGGAATTATTGCCCGCAATTTGGTTACCGGTGAACTGGAACGCCACAGTGCCCACGCTGTTTTGCTGTGCACCGGCGGTTATGGCAACGTGTTCTTCCTTTCTACCAACGCCATGGGGTCGAACGTGACCGCCACTTGGAAGGCACACCGCAAAGGAGCCTATTTTGCAAATCCCTGTTTTACCCAAATTCACCCCACGTGCATTCCTGTGTCGGGCGATTACCAATCTAAGCTGACCTTAATGTCGGAATCCCTGCGGAACGATGGCCGCATTTGGGTGCCTCAAAAACAAAACGACCAACGCCGCCCCGTAGATATACCTGAAGAGGAACGCGATTATTACTTGGAGCGCCGGTATCCGGCTTTCGGAAACCTGGTTCCCAGAGATGTGGCCTCGCGGGCAGCAAAAGAACGCTGCGATGCCGGTTACGGCGTAGGGCAGTCGAAAATGGCCGTTTACTTGGATTATGCTTCGGCCATTCAGCGGTACGGTACCTTGGAAGCCAACAAAATGGGCGAAAGCCAGCCCTCCGTGCAACGCATTACCGAACTGGGAACTCAAGTGGTGGCATCGAAGTACGGGAACTTGTTCGAGATGTATGCGAAAATCACGGGCGATAATCCATACGAAACCCCCATGCGCATCTATCCGGCGGTGCACTACACCATGGGTGGCCTTTGGGTGGACTACAATTTGATGAGCAATCTGCCCGGTTTGTTTGTGTTGGGCGAAGCCAATTTCTCGGACCATGGAGCCAACCGTTTGGGCGCTTCGGCCTTGATGCAGGGACTGGCCGATGGTTATTTTGTGGTTCCTTACACCTTAGGGGACTATTTGGCGGACGACATTCAAACCGGAAACATATCAACCCAACATCCTGCTTTTGATGAAGCAGAGGGGGCTGTTCAAGAGCAAATCAGCCGCATCATGAACATCAATGGCAGCAAATCGGTCGATTTCTTTCACAAGGCCCTTGGCAAAATTATGTGGGATAAATGCGGGATGGCCCGCAGCGAAGAAGGATTAAAGCAAGCTATTTCTGAAATTCAGGCGCTGCGCACGGAATTTTATGCTCAAGTGCGTGTGCCGGGCTCGGCCTCCGAAATGAATCCCGAATTGGAAAAAGCCATTCGCGTAGCCGATTTCTTAGAATTGGGCGAATTGATGTGTTACGACGCTTTAAACCGCAACGAAAGCTGTGGTGGACACTTTCGGGAAGAGTATCAAACCGAAGACGGAGAGGCTTTAAGGGACGATACGGACTTCGCCTATGTGGCAGCCTGGGAATATGGGCAGGGAAATGCCCCCATTCTGCACAAAGAAGACCTGAATTTTGAAAATGTAAAACCCAGTACCCGTTCCTATAAATAATACGCTTATGTCGTCCAAAAACATGCGATTGAACCTTAAAATCTGGAGGCAGAAAGGCCCAAAGGCCAACGGTAAAATGGTGGATTATACCTTGAACGAGGTGAATCCGGAAATGTCATTCCTCGAAATGATGGATGTGTTAAACCAGCAATTGGTAGATGAAGGAGACGAACCTGTGGCCTTTGATCACGATTGCCGGGAAGGCATTTGTGGGATGTGCTCTATGTTCATTAACGGGCGAGCTCATGGGCCAATGACAGGAACTACAACTTGCCAGTTGCACATGCGGCATTTTAACGACGGCGACACCATTGTGATTGAACCATGGAGAGCGTCTGCTTTCCCGGTGATTAAAGATTTGATGGTAGATCGCTCTGCTTTTGACCGCGTTATTCAGGCCGGGGGTTATATTTCTGTGAATACAGGCTCTGCTCCCGACGCCAACTCTCTGCCGATTCCCAAACAAAATGCCGATATGGCCTTTGATGCCGCAACCTGCATTGGTTGTGGTGCTTGCGTAGCGACCTGTAAAAATGCTTCGGCCATGCTGTTTGTTGGGGCAAAAGTAAGCCAACTTTCTTTGCTGCCCCAAGGGCAGCCCGAACGCGAAGAGCGCGCCATTCGTATGGTTGAACAAATGGACAAAGAGGGGTTTGGCAATTGCACCAATACCGGAGCCTGTGAGGTGGAATGTCCGAAAGGGATTTCTATTGAGAATATTGCCCGATTGAATCGGGAGTACCTGCGCGCAAAAGTAGTACAGAAATAGGCCCGCTTTTCGGGCATTTTTGTTAAACGGGCGAGTTGGCCTTCACTCCCAAGTGGTGGCAGGCCATTTTTGCTGAAACCTGTTGTGCCTTCCTTTTTGAGCTGGCCCTGCCTTTTCCAACCAGAGTACCATCGACCCGAACTCCCATTGTGTATTCGTTGCCGCTGGAAGAAAGGTGTTCTTCAAGCAGTTCAAATGCCATTGAAACCCGTTCGCGTTGGCAATGAATCAGCAGGGCGCTTTTGTAATCAAAAATCTCTGAACCCGGTACCGAGCCAAACATGTGCCCTTTTATTAGGCGTTTTCGGATGAATTTTCGCGTTTTGCTGAAGCCTCTATCCAAAAAAATGGCTCCCAGCAGGGCTTCTAGGGTGTTGCCTTTCACATCTTCGGGAAGGCGGTTAAAGTTGAATTTTCCGATGACCAAGTTGGACAGGCCGAGTTGATCCGAAATTCGGTTTAGGGTAGCTCGGTTTACCATGGCCGAGCGCATTCGGGTCATTTCACCTTCCATTTTATTGGGGTGGTGTTCAAACAAATACTCGGCCATCACCAAATCCAACACCGAATCGCCTAAAAACTCTAAGCGTTCGTTGTGAACAAGGTGCTCAGAGCCTTTCATGTAAATGGCAGAGCTGTGGGTTAAGGCTTGGGCGTAATGCGCGTAGGTTCGGGGTTTGAAGCCTAAAATGGAAATCAGTTTTTGTTTTGAGGCGGGGCTCAGTTTAGGGGTAGAAACGGCAGAGGTACGCCTCCGAAAAATAAACCAAGGCCACTCCATAATCGAAGAGGGTCAGACAAATTTTTTGACAATGACCGAGGCATTATGTCCGCCAAAACCAAAGGTGTTGCATAAGGCGGCTCCAATGCTTCTTTCCTGAGCTGTATGAAAGGTCAGGTTAAGATTGGGGTCAATTTCCGGGTCATCGGTAAAATGATTGATGGTGGGGGGCACCTTTCCATTTTTAACGGCCAATACGCAAGCGATGGTTTCTATGGCACCGGCGGCACCCAGTAGGTGTCCGGTCATGGATTTGGTCGAGCTAATATTGAGTTTATAGGCGTGGTTGCCGAACACCTTTTTAATGGCGAGCACCTCGGCAATGTCTCCCAATGGAGTCGAAGTTCCGTGCACATTGATGTAATCTATTTGGTCGGCATTCATTCCGGCGTCTTCCAATGCCAGTTTCATAACACCGCTGGCGCCCAACCCTTCGGGGTGTGGGGCGGTGATGTGGTGGGCATCGGCCGAAAAAGCTCCGCCGGCCAGTTCTGCGTAAATGTGTGCGCCTCGCGCCTTTGCATGTTCCAATTCTTCTAAAACCAAAGCTCCGGCTCCTTCGCCCAACACAAAACCATCTCGGTCTTTGTCGAAGGGCCTTGAGGCGGAACTGGGGTCATCGTTTCGGGTAGAAAGAGCGTGCATGGCGTTAAAGCCTCCGATGCCGGCGACGTTTACTGCGGCTTCAGAGCCACCGGTAACAATGACATCGGCTTTGCCGTCGCGGATGCAATGGAAAGCGTCGATCATGGAATGGGTGCTGGAGGCACAGGCTGAAACCGTTGCAAAATTAGGGCCTCGAAATCCAAATTTAATCGAGATGTGCCCTGCGGCAATATCGATAATGACCTTTGGGATAAAGAATGGGTTGAATCGGGGCGTACCATCGCCAAGGGCAAATTCAGAAATCTCCTGAATTAGGGTATCAAGGCCACCAATTCCGGAGGCCCAAATTACCCCTGCCCTGTCGGGATCGACAGCACCCAATTCGGCAAGGCCTGCATCTTCAACGGCCTCGGTTGCGCAAACCATGGCGTATTGAACAAAAGGATCCAGCTTGCGGGCTTCTTTGCGGTCAAGAAACTGCAAGGCATCGAATCCTTTAAGTTCGCAGGCGAACCGGGTTTTAAATTTTGAGGCATCGAACCGAGTTATGGGGGCCGCACCGCTTCGACCGGATGTCAATCCTTCCCAATATTCCCCTAAATTATTTCCAATAGGGGTTAAGGCTCCTAAACCCGTAACAACGACTCTCCGTCCTGCCATACGCAATAATTTTAGTTGGCGTTGCTTTCGATATACGAAATGGCCTCTCCAACTGTGCTGATTTTTTCAGCTTGCTCGTCAGGAATAGTGATGTTGAATTCTTTCTCGAATTCCATGATTAGCTCCACTGTATCTAGGCTATCGGCACCCAAATCGTCGGTGAATTTAGCCTCGGTTTTTACTTCAGCTTCTTCCACACCGAGTTTGTCAACGATGATGGCTTTAACTCTTGCAGCAATTTCGGACATAAGAATAGATTTTAGTTTTTCGACTGCAAAGTAAACAAAATTACCCCAATAAACACAGCTTGAATAAAAAAGCTGTTTTATTCTTTATTGGCTTAAGTTGTATTTAATCAGTGGATTAGCTTGATTTTGGGTAAAATGCCAAAGGGAGTAGCCTCCCTTTAGCTGTATTTGAATCCGCATTTTAGTACCTGATTTGCTTCGAAAATGTAATATGTAATGCCGGTTGATGGCTTTTGAATGTGAAGGCCGGTCAGGCTGCCAAAGGCTGGCAATACAAGTTGGTTTTTTGAAAGCATACCGCAGGCTACCCGAGCTCTTTGTTTGGCTCCCAATGGCAGGTAGATTCCCGGGTGAATGTGTCCGCAGATGTACGGAGCATCCGTGCATTCTTGGGGTTCGTGGCACAGGAGTATGCCGTTCCAATTTAGGTTTTTAGCCTGTTCAAAATGGGCGATATCTTGTCCAAACCTATGGGCAGAACGGGCATCGTGGTTGCCCAATATCCAATGAAAATGGATGTGGTTTAGGGACTGAAGCAGCGATAAGAAATGCTGGGTTTCTAAGGTGGTGGGGCCATGCAGCAGGTCGCCCAGAATGAAGACTTCTTTAATTTTCATTTCTTGCAACAGTGCGAAAAATCCATCGATTTGGCCTTGGCTTTTTTTTTGGGGTAAGTTGATGCCTGCCCGTTGAAACGCCTCGGCCTTGCCCAGGTGAAAGTCCGATAAAAAAAGGCTGCCCGAATCGGGATGCCACAGGCTTCGGTTGGGTAGCCATTCCCAGTGTTGGTCTTGCCACGAAAATTGGGGCGAATCGCTCTCAAACTGCGGAATAATCACTGGCTTGTTTATCTTCGGGGTACTAAGGGTAATTAGAATGCACTCAAAGATAACAATGCCTTTTCTGTTCTTGTTTTTTTTCGCAGTCCTATTGCTTTCTTGTGGGGATTCGGGTCCCAATACGGCGAAGGCTCCGATTGTTCAGGCGCGTCAGCAAATCAAGGAGCAACGTACCTCACCGTTGACCTATGTTCGAGGCAAAGTTTCGGATGCAACGGTGTCGGTGCAGTACGGTGCTCCTTCCGTAAAAGGGCGCCGCATTTGGGGCGATTTGGTGCCTTATGGAGAAGTGTGGCGTATGGGGGCGAACGAGGCTACTTGGATTGAGCTGGATAAAGGGTTGCGGCTTGCAGGCAAGGTTTTGCCGGCTGGGAAATACGGGTTGTTTTGCATTCCGGGCGCATCGGTTTGGACCTTAATTTTGAATCGGGAATGGGATCAGTGGGGTGCCTATTACTATTCTGAATCGGCAGATGTAGTTCGGATTGAAATTCCGGTCATGGCCGAGGAGGTGTTTAGCGAGGTGATGTATTTTGGTGTTGAGGCTGGGCAATTGCGTTTTGGCTGGGCTGGATTGGCATGGGCAGTTCCAATGGAACCCGTTTAAAGGTCTATTTTTTAGAGTGTGGCTTTTTAATTGGGAGGATTGCGGCAGGGATTGAACAAGGTAGCCCGCAAAGGCCATGCTGGCTGCCGGGCTGGGAGCAAAAGAGCGACGCGAGGAGCTACTTTTGCCCCTGGCCCGGCCCAGCATGGACTGCGGACTACCTGTGAAAGCCCGGCTGCCGCCCCAATCTAATCCCTGTTTTTGCCTAGAAAAACCACGGCATTTACATCGCCAAATCCGAATCCCGCTTTGCCAGCAACCCGCAGTTCTCCGCCGAATTCTATGGTTTTAGAGGGTATGCAGCTTTGGTCGATGAGATTTAAAATGCTTGGATGTATGCTTTCGGTGTTGAGCGAGGGGTGGGCAAACTGCCCATCAATTTCGAGAACAAGGGCGACCAATTCGATGGAACCTGCTGCGCCCAGGCAATGCCCGATCATTGATTTGGTGCTGTTGATTGTGGGGAAATTGCTGCCGCTGCGGTTCAGTGCGCGGGTCCAGTTTTGAATTTCTAAAACGTCGCCTTTGGTGGCGGTTAGGTGGCCTGAAATAAGATTTACTTGGTTTGCCTGCACCTGTGCGTCAGCCAGTGCTTGTTGTATGCAAAGCACCACGGCATTTGGGTTTGGTGCTGTCATGCTGCCGCCTTGCCGTTGCCCACCGGCATTTACCGCCCCGCCAAGGTATTCGGCATAAATATGCGCCCCGCGGGCCTTGGCATGTTCGTATTCTTCAAGCACAAGGGCCGCGGCGCCAGCCCCGGGAATGAAACCGGCGGCGTTTGCCGACATGGGACTTGAAGCTTTGTGCGGCTCGTGGTTGCTGCTTCGGTTTAGCACCTTCATCGAGTCAAATCCGCCCCACATGTAAGGGCCTTCCGCGTCGCAGCTGCCGGCAATCATAATGCTTGCCTTGCCGTATTGAATGCGCTCGGCGGCCAGATACAGCGCCTCGGTGCCTGTGGCACAGGCCGAAGAATTGGTGTAGCAGTGGTTTCCTAATCCCAATAAACCAGCCACCCAAGCGCTTATTCCCGAGGCCATGGTTTGCTCTACCACTCGGCTTCCGAGCCGGCGCACTTCGCCTTGGTCAAGCTTATAAATGGCATCGCGCAGGGGTTCAACTCCTGCAAGTCCTGTTCCGAACACGGTTCCTGCATGGGCTAAGGGGGCTGCATCTTGCCGGGAATTAACCTGAAAACCTGCGTCTTGCCAGGCTTCTAAAGCCGACAATGCCCCGTACAGCATTCCTGAGCTTTTCATAAAGCGCAAGGTTAGCTCGTCAAACCGATTTTGCAGCACATCCGAAGCTACTTGTGGCCGTCCGGAAACTTGGCAATTGAATCCTTTTTCGGCCAATTCGGGGTCGAATCGAAGGCCAGAACGGCCAGAACGGATGGCCTGTTTAAAGTCGGGAACGCCCACTGCGTTGGGAGCTACTACGCCCAAACCAGTTATGGCTACCCGTTTCATGCTGTTTGGTCGGGAACCATCATGCCTGAAAGGGTGCCCGAGCAAACCACCTGGCCTTCTTGATTTTTCATGGTTACCTCGCACTGCAATTTTCGGAGCCGAAAGAACAGCTTTTTAGATTCAACCCAAACCAAGTCGCCCGGCAGCACCATTTTTTGAAATTTCACCTCGGACGAAGTAAAGAAGATTTTAACCGGGGGATTTTCGCCTTTGTGCATGCCCAGGCAAAAAATGCCGAGGGTAACCAGTCCGATTTGGGCCATGGTTTCGGTTAAAATGACTCCGGGGGTTACGGGGAATCCTGGAAAATGCCCTTGGTAAAACAATTCATTTTCTTTGAATCGGTAGTAACCACGCACAAAATCTTCTGAAATATCCGTTAGCCCATCGATAAACCGAAAGGGGGGTTTTTGGGGGACCTTGTCCAAGATGGCATGCACCAACTCCTTGGGTAAGGTATCTGAACTGGGTTGGTTATATGAGCGATTCTCCTCCATCTACAGGAATAACGGCACCGTTGATCCAACGGGCTTCTGGTTGGCACATCAAATATACAACATTTGCGGCGTCTTCGGCTTGGGTGCCTCGGCCAAGGGGGTGGTTTTGAGCTACATGTTCAAGAAGTATTTTGCTGTTGGGCAAGACGCTTAGGGCTGGGGTGTCGGTGATTCCGATTTCCAAAACATTGGTTCTGATGCCTGAGGCTGCAAATTCTACAGCCATGTATTTTCCGAGGGTTTCCAATGCCGATTTGGCCATTCCGATGGCTGCGTAACCGGGCAGCACCCGATGTCCGCCGCGGCTGCTAAAGGCCAAATTGCACATGTTTTTTGCGGGCAGCTTGTTTTGAATTAATTCTTGGAGCACATAAAACCAATTTAGGGCCATTGCGTCGTAAGTCAGGTTGAAGTCTAGGGCGGTCAGCGGCTTTTGGTGGGTATTGGGATTCAGGGTTCCGGGGCTTCCGCGGGCAATGCTGTGCAGCAGAACATGAAATTGAATGCCGGCAGCTTGGCAGCTGTTCCATACTTGATTCCGGACTTCGGCTTTGGTGATGTCGCCGTTGAAGGGCAGGATCAAGCTTGGGTACTGGGATTGAAATTCGGCCAACAGGGTTTCTTCTCGTGCGCGCCGCTCCCGAAACCAAGCAAGCACAGGAATGCCGTGGCTGGCCAGTTTTTTTACGCTGGCCAATCCCAATCCGCTGGAGCCGCCCAAAACCAAGGCCATGCTTTGGCCTGTAAACTGCGAACCTATTTCCATTCTAAAGCCAGTTGCTGGGCCGAAAAGCCCGGTCCAAAACTCAACATTATTCCTTTTTGCCCAGGACGGCAACCTTGGTCCAGGCAAGCCTTAAGGACAAACATGACCGTTGCCGACGACATGTTTCCGATGCTGCTGAGTACATGTCGGGTGTGCCTAAGGTCTTTGCCCATGGGCTGAACCAAAGATTCGACCATTTCAATGATTTTTTTGCCGCCCGGATGAAACACAAAATGGTCAATCTCTTGCAAAGTCCAGCCAAGGTCCGCCAAAAAGGGAGGAATAATGTGGGGGAAATGCGCTTCAATTTTTAAAGGTACGCCAGAATCTAGCACAATATGCAGGCCGTTTTCGCGCAGGTCAAATCCCATCATGCGTTCTTCATCAAAAAAATGGTACATGCGGGCATCGGCAATTTCGGCTTGATTTTCTTGAACATCTTCGGGGGCAGAGCTGAGTAGGGTGCAGGCCAATCCGTCGCCAAAAATGGCTGCCGATACAATGTTGGTAAAGCTAAAATCGTGAGGTTGGAAGGTGGAGGTGGGCGATTCGAACGAAAGCACGGCCGCTCGTTTTCCGGGCTTGGACTTCATCAATTCGTAGGCGTAGCTAAGCCCCGAGGTTCCACCGGCACATCCCATTTCTGTAACGGGCAGCCGAAGAACGTCGCCCCTCATTTTTAAACGGTTTACCAGATAGGCGTCCAGCGATGGAATCATAATTCCTGTACAAGAGGTAGTGATGAGGTAATCCACCTGAGTGGGCAGCCATGCTGCCGCTTCCAAAGCCTTTTTCAGGACTTTTTCGGCCAAGGGAATCATTTCGCGGATAAAAACATCGTTGCGTTGGGCAAACGATTTCAAGGAAAATACCTCTTCAATAGGAATAATGGAGTGCCGGGCTTGAACCCCCGAATTTCGAAAAATACGCCTGGCTTTTTCTTTGTCGCGTTCCGATTGCCCCTGCATCCATTGTTCAAGGTAAGTCAATATGGTAGAAGCCTCTTCGCGGTGAGCGGGAAGTTCTGTGGCAACCTGAACAATTCGAACGGCTTCAGTCATGGTAGGCGCAAATAAAAAAACGGCCAGGAAAGGAGGAATAAAATGCGACTTTGCCCCAACCGGCCTGCAAAAATACAGATTCCAATTCCCTTTTGCGAAAGGAACGCAAAACAGACAAGGCACCGTCGTGCTTCGACATGGCCGATAAGCCTAAGAGCTTCGACAAAATGCGGAATCCATAATACGAAAAAGGGCTCCGTTCTAAATCCTCGAAAATCAATCCTCGATGCACCACGGGTTTAAGTTGAGCTAAAAAGTTGGGCAAAGCCTGGGCATCTATGTGATGCAAAAAAAGGGTTCCTATGGCCCAATCTACGGGCTTGTCTAAATCCCTTAATACCTGCAATGCATCGCCTTCCATCCAGGCAATTCCCGATTCTTGGCTTTGCGAGGCTTGGTTTATCGGTTTTGAATTCCAATCGATGCCCAGCCATTCCAGCTGCCGATCTTTGAACATCTGCTTCAGTTCTATCAATCCTAAACCACGTCCGCAGCCCAATTCTGCAATGCGTTTTCCTCCTTTTGATTCCAGCTGTTTGTTCAGCAGTTTGGCCCAGCGCTTGTAAATCCCCATTCCTTTATTTAAGCGGTGGATTTCATTTAGGTTTTGAAGCAGCGCCTGTTCCTCTACGGGGCCGTCCATCCATTCGGCTTCGGTGCTGCGTCTTGAAAAATCAGGCATGGGGCAAAATGGGTTTTCCGTGTGATTGAGCCAATACATAGCGCAGGGCAAAGGGCAGGGCCTGAGCACCCAATAAAGCCAGGTCTGAAATTCCCGGTCGGCCAAACATGTTTTGAACAAAGCGGCTCAAGCTCAACCTTCCCTTAACCTCGATGTTCCAGGCTGCTTGGTAAGCGTTCAAGGCTTGGTTTTTATTTTCGTATTTAAAATCAACGCTGCGCATGGCCCCATGCAGCAAATGGGCAGTGCGCACAGCCAAGGCCATGCCATTTCCAAATAAGGGCGCCACCAGTCCGCTGGCATCGCCCACAAAGGGAATGGAATCTTGAACCGGCTGTTTTTTTCCAAACCGAATTCCACTTATGGCCAAGGGCTGTTCAAATACGGGTTTGTGGGTTTTAAAAAAGGAAAGCAAAGCCTGGTTTTTGTGCATGACCTTTTCTTGAAAAGGCTGCAGCCCCCCGGCGGCCTGCAATTCCGGAGTTTTTACCAAATAGCATACGTTGATGCGGCCGCCCTCTACCGCCGAAATTCCAGCGTAGCCCCCCTTAAAATTATGCAGGGCCACGGTATTCTGTGCCCAATTTCCTTCAAAATGCATTTTAATGCCGCTGTACAGCTGGGTGTCGGCCAAAAACGGTCGATTAAAATGCGTGTCAAGCCTAGACCGTTTCCCATGGGCCGAAACAAACCATGGGGCACTGTATTCCTGCCCCGATTTATCCACAATAAGGTTGAGTTGATCTTCCGAATGCTGCCGCAAAACCTCCGCATTCTCGATGATCTTTGCCCCCTTTTTTTCGGCCTGTTCTTTTAAAAACAGGTCTAAGGCGAAGCGGCTAATGCCCAAGGCCTCCATGTCTAGGCCTGTTTTAAGGTGGCGGTTCCCCGTACTGCTCAATTCAAAGGTGTTGATGCGCACCGGACTCAGACGGTCTATGGGCAAATCTAGGGAATGCAAATACGGCAGAACCTCGGTGCTGATAAATTCGCCGCAAACCCGGTGGCGCGGATATTCAGAGGCCTCCAGCACAACCACTTTCAAGCCTTCTTGCTGCAGGGCATTGGCCAAGACCAACCCTGCAATTCCACCCCCCGAAATCAAAACATCTGACCGTATTCTTGCCATGCGGGTTAAAATTACAAAAGCAAAGCCCTTGATGGCTCGATTTATGGATTTTTAGGCTAAAGGGGTGCATCTTATCCCTTTCATTATTAGCCCCAAAAGGTCGGTTATTATTCTGTTATATTTAATTTAACGCAATCAATGCGGTACATTTGTTTTACCTTTCCACCTCAATAACCAAGCCGCATGAATTCCTTTAAATTAAGCCTTAGCCTTTTGTGTTTGACCTTGAGCCTGATGCATGCCCAAACAAATCCAGCTCCCCGAACTTTGCCGTACTCAGAAAGTTTCAATTCCATGCTGGCACCTACCTATCCTACGGGCTGGGTGGGCTGGAGCCAAGGCACCTTGAGTGGAGCTTTCCAAACTGCGGCGCCTACTGGCGACCGCGTTCTTGCAGGCAGTGGAACGGCAGCAAGTACAACCAACAACGTGTACGATTTTTCTCAAAAATTAGGCTTTTTGAACAGCGGGACCACCAACCATGGTTTGGCAACGGCTTTGGTAACCACCGGCTTTGCCAGCATCAACGTGGGGTATTCTATTATGACCATCCGCGACAACAATGAACGCACTTTGGTGGTTGGATTGCAATATCGAGTAGGTACATCCGGCCCCTTTACCAACATTCCCGGAACTTCTTACCACAATAATTTAACGGTTCAAGTTGCAGGCAATTCAGGAGTCAATGTGCAAACCAGAAGCATTACCCTGCCCGCAGCCTGCAACAACCAATCGGTGGTTCAGCTTCGTTTTATTGCCAAAGATTCCATCGGTGCCGGTGCCCGCCCAAGTTTTGCCATTGACAATTTCTCGGCTTCCGGAACCAGCTGTTCAGGCTTCTCGATTTCTGCTTCGGCCCAATCTGCCACTACTTTTTGCCAAGGCGGTTCTGTAGTCCTAAAAGCCACCGGAGCCAACAGCTACCTATGGAACAACAATCAAAGCGGAGACTCCATCGTGGCAACCCAATCTGGTTCTTACACGGTTGTTGGTACCGACCCGTTTGGTTGTACTGCCAGCGCTGGCCCGATTGTGGTTGCCGTAAACCCTTCCCCTACATTAACTCTAAGCCCCAACGGGCCAACGGTTTTTTGTCAAGGCGGTTCAGTAAGCTTAGTGGCCTCAGGGGCCAACACCTACAGCTGGAATACCGGTCAAAACATGGATTCCATTGCAGTGTCAACTGCCGGAACGTATCAGGTTGTTGGCACAGACCAAAACGGATGTTTAGATTCGACCTCGGTTCAGGTTGGGGTGAATCCGCTGCCTTCCATCAGTATTTCTTCAAACGGGCCTTTAACCTTTTGCCAAGGAGCTCAGGTTACTTTGTTGGCGTTTGGCGCCCAAACCTACCTCTGGTCTTCCAATGTGCTGGGTGACTCCATCGTTGTTCAGCAATCGGGCGGATACTATGTTGTAGGAACCGACCAAAATGGGTGCTTTGATACCTCGCAAACCCTACAGGTTATTGTAAACCCATTGCCTGTGGTTACCATTGCTCCAAACGGACCTACCAGCATTTGCCAAGGCGCCTCTGTTCCATTTACCGCTCAAGGCGGCAGCACTTATGTGTGGCCATGTGGTTGCCCAGGCCAAACCCAAAACATCAACCTTGCTGGGCCGGTAACCGTTTGGGGGACCGACCAAAATGGCTGCAGCGATTCTTCCAATACCGTTATGGTTTCCATCAATCCAAACCCAACGGCTCAAATAATTCCCGGCGGGCCCACCGTATTTTGCCAAGGCGGTTCGGTGAGCCTAAATGGGGCAATCGGCCTTAGCAATTCATGGAGCAACGGGCAAACCGCCGATTCAATCACCGTGAACCAGTCGGGATTGTACAGCTTAACCGTAACCGACGGCAATGGCTGCACCGACAGTACTTTTATTCAGGTTACGGCCAATCCGCTGCCAACCATTTCTGTTGCTGCCTTAGGAAATACGACCTTATGTCAAGGCGATAGCGTTGAAATTGCTGCCACCGGGGGCATTCTTTACCAATGGAACAATGGCTTCAGTTCGGCCAACATTTGGGCCAGCACTTCCGGGAATTATTCCGTGTTTGGAACCGATCAGAATGGCTGTTCCGACAGCTCGAATGCGATTGCAATTTCTGTTTTAAATCCCCCCGTTGTTCTGCAACAACCCAGCAATGTTCAGGAGTCGGTTGGCAACACAGCCACGTTCTCTGTGAGCGCTCAAGACCCCAACGATGCCTTCCAATGGCAGGGCAATACCGGCTCTGGATTTCAGAATCTAAGCAACGGAGGTCAATACGCGGGAACAACAACAAATCAACTGAGCATCAGCAATTTAACTTTGGCAAATTCGGGCTACACCTTCCGTTGCCAAATCAGCAATGTGGCTTGCTCTACCAACAGCCAACAGGCTTCCCTAACGGTTGTTCCGAATTCGAGTTTCGCGAACCAGGGAAGTTCAGATTTGAGGGTTTTCCCAAATCCTGCCCAAGATTTCATTGCGGTTTGGCAAAGTGGAAAAGGGAGTTCCGTGCCCTACACGCTCAGCAATGTGCAGGGCCAAATTCTAGGTCAGGGCATGCTGAATTCCAGTTCTACTCCGCTGAACATTGGATTTTTACCCCCCGGCAGCTACCAAATTTCTGTGGGCGGAAGTTCAATTCGCTTCATCAAAGAGTAATTTCTTTAAGGAATTTTTGGAATTTTTTGGGCGCTTTTTCCGGCTGTCGCTCCAAGTCCTCGCCCTGCCACGCTGCCGGCTGCGCGCTGCGGTGGCTCCTCGCGTCGCCTCCTCGCTGCGGCCGGCAGCCGCGGCAGGGCTGTGGGCTTTCCGACTCCATCCGGAGCGCGGCCCCCTCAAAACAAGGCCCCCATTGCCCTGGCATTTCGCCCTTGGCTCTAAACCAATTTGCCTTTAATTCGTTTATAATGCAGTTTTAAAACCTGTATTTCCCCTTTCCTCTTTGGCATATAGCTCACCTTAGGTCCTAAATTTATGAAGCATTTCCCTTTTAAATTAAGCGGTCTTTTCGCTTTTTTCCTTTTGTTTTTTGCGCAACGCATCCATGCTCAAGTTCCCGCCTATGTAAATCCCGCCGGTTTGGTAGGATGGTGGGGCTTCAATGGAAATGCTCAAGACGCCAGCGGAAACGGTTTTAATGGCTCTGTGAACGGTGCCACCTTAAGCAACAACCGATTTGGCAATACGTTTTCGGCGTATTCTTACGACGGCAACAACGACCGAATCACGGTTTCCAATGCCCAAGCCTTAAACCCAGGTCAAATGACCATGAGCATTTGGGTACGCCCCCAGTCCTTTGGCCCCAGTGAACAGTATATTGTAAATAAATCTTTTGACCCCAACCCTAGGCATTGGTCCATCCGAGTAAATGCTACCGGGCAATTGCAAGTAGAAACCCGCATCAACAACACGTATTATTCGTATTCCGCCACTGGTCCTGCCGCCAATTTAGCCTTAAATCAATGGGCGTTTTTATGCCTGATTTACGATGGAAATAGAACGCTTCTGTTGCACAACCAAGATACGGTTATAAATGCGGCCCAAAGCGGAAGCCTTAGCTCTTCTACCCACACCCTAAATTTCGGCTTTTTCCCACACAGCAATATGCCTCCTTTTGGGTATTTTTTCAACGGTCAGCTGGACGATGCTGGAATGTGGAATCGCCCCCTGAATTCCTGCGAGGTCAAACGCCTGTACAATGCAACCGTTTTGAGCAACAATACCATCCTTTCTTCTACGCCCTATACTCCAATTACCCGCGTAATAAACAGCGCTGGTTTGGTGTACAATCCCGATTCCATCAGCATTATTCAAGGAGACCCCGTGCAGTTTCAAATTGGGGGAAGCCATGACGCAAGAGAGGTCTCTCAAGCTACCTACACGGCCAACGGAAATGCCTGGAACGGCGGATTCCAAACTGCCTTTGGGGGCGGATTGGTTAATCTTCCCAACTTAGGTATTTACTATTATGTCTGTACCCCGCACGCCAGTTTTGGCATGAAGGGCCGCATTTTTGTTCAACCCTACACCGGAAACCAATCTCCCATTTCCATTTGCCAGGGCGATAGTTCTCAGCTGCTGGCAACTGGCTCGCAATCGTACGTGTGGAGCAACGGAAAAACGGGCAGCAATACCTACGTTAAAAATACAGGGGTTTATTATGTGGTTGGATTTGACCAGCATGGCTGCCCCGATACTTCGGCAACCATCAATGTAACGGTAAACCCTAGGCCAACGGCAACGGTTTCTGCTTCTGGCCCCCTTCAATTTTGTCCCGGCGGTTCGGTAACCCTAACGGCTTCGGGGGGTACTTCCTACCTTTGGAATACGGGATCCACCTCGGCAGCCATTCAGGTTCAAACGTCTAGCGCGTTTTCGGTGATTGCTACCAATGCCAATGGCTGCAAAGATACCTCGGCAGTTTTTACCACTCAGGTGTTCCCCAATCCCATTGCTCAAGTTCAAAATCTAGGGCCTACCTCTTTTTGTTCTGGCGGTTCGGTTCAATTGTTGGCCCTAGGTGGCCCCATTGTATTGTGGTCAAATGCTTCAACCAACGATACGCTCACGGTTTCGCAAAGTGGCTTTTTCCAGGCCACCGTAACCGATACGAATGGATGTTCTGCCCTAAGCCCTTCCGTTCAGGTAACCGTTTTTCCGCTTCCAAACGCTCAAATTTCTGCATCGGGACCCACCACGTTCTGCCAAGGTGCCTCGGTACAGCTTTCGGCCACAGGTGGTAGTTCTTATTTGTGGAGTACGGGTCAAACAGGGGCATCCATTTCGGTGAATACCGCGGGAACGTATTTTGCAGTGGCTTCTTCCAACCAAGGTTGTCAAGATTCAAGCAACGTTGTTTCCATCACGGTAAATCCTTTGCCCCAGGTTTCCATCCAAGCACTGGGGCCTTTGGCTTTTTGTCCGGGGCAGTCGGTGGGCATGAATGCCCAAGGCGCTCAAACCTATTTGTGGAGCAATGGACAAACGGGCAGCAACATACTGGTTTCTCAAGCAGGAACCTTTAGTGCAACGGGCACCGATGCTCAAGGCTGTCAATCGGTTTCCAACGCATTGACAGCAACCTTGCATCCTGTTCCGGTGGCTCAAATTCAAGTTCAAGGCTCTTTGCAGTTTTGCCCGGGCGACAGTGTGATTTTGCTGGCCCAAGGCGGCAATGCTTACCTATGGAACAACGGGAGCATTTCGGCTCAACAGGTGGTTCAACAAACCGGGGTCTTTTCGGTTATTGCCAGCAATAGCTTTGGCTGTTCAGACACTTCAACCACGGTTTCAACCCAGTTGGTTGCGGCTCCTACCGCTCAAATAGTACCGTCTGGGCCCTTGGCTTTTTGCCAAGGTGATTCGGTGGTATTGCAGGCTTCGGGTGGAACCACCTACCTATGGAACAACGGCAGCACCAACAGCAGCATTTCGGTTTCTCAAGCAGGAACTTGGTCGGTTCAAGCCGCCCTAGGAACGGGTTGCGTAGATACATCTCAAAGTGTAATTACCCAAGTGTTTAACTTGCCGTCTCCGCAGATTTCGGCCTCAGGGCCCACCGCATTTTGCTCGGGCGGTCAAGTGGTTTTGTTGGCTTCGGGGGCAAATTCATATTTGTGGAGTTCTGGTCTCATTGGCGACTCGATTGTGGTTTCAAGCTCCGGAACGTTTACCCTTCAAGGTACAGACGCCAATGGCTGCAGCGGTACTTCGGGAGCTTTAACCATCGCTGTTTTTCCTTTGCCAGTGTTGACCTTGAGTCCAAGTGGTCCTGTTTCTATATGTTTGGGCGACAGCCTAGAACTTAGCCTTCAAGGCGGCATAAATTATGTTTGGAACGATGGCCTTCAGGCTTTCAGCCGGTACGTGCAATCGCCGGCCGCTTATTGGGCTTCTGGCACCGATGCCAATGGCTGCTCGAACCTTAGCGATACGGCAACGCTTGCTGTTTTTCCTTTGCCTCAATGGGTTGTTCAGCCACAAGATAGCTTGGTGCTTGTAGGAACTTCGGTTGGATTTACAGCCCAAGTTCAGGGAAGCAATGCGGTGTATCAATGGCAAATAAACCGGGGCAACCTCTGGGAAATGCTCTTGGATACGGGAACTGTTGGCGGTTCCAATACATCCAACCTTAGCTTGGCTTCCGTTGATTCAGCCTGGAACGGATACCGCTTCCGTTGTGTTGCGAGCCTCGATGGTTGTTCCGACACTTCTGATCTGTCAACATTAACCGTTGAAATTCCCGTCAATGGCTTTGGGTCGGCCAAAGAATTGGCTTGGTCGATTGTCCGGAATCCTTCGGGTTCCAATTTGCAAATTTCAGGCCCAGAGGCGGAGGTAAGGTACCGCATTTTTGATTTTTCCGGACGGTTGCTCTTGCAAGGAAAGGAGTCGGGTAAAGGCCTAACCATTGATGTAGGCAGTTTGCCTTTGGGCTGCTATTTGCTGGAGCTGAATTCAGAAAATCAGCGTTGGAATGCCCGGTTTTGCCCTTGATTTTTGAACTTCGGGTGCCGGCCACAAAATGCATGTTTTTTACCCAGTTGAATTTTTGCAGGCATTCTAAGTCCTTATGTGTGCTGTAGAGGTTTTTAATTGCAGTCTCTTGAAAGATACTCCCCACTTTGCTTAGCCAAGGTTAAATTTGGAGTTCTTTCCGCAATCTACCGAAAGTTGGCTTAATTTTATCCCATATAACTTTACGCTATGCGCTTGCTTTTTTCCCTAATTCTGTTTTTATCGGTTCAAGCGATTTGGGCTCAAGGTGTTCGAATTGGAAGCAATCCTGGAATGCCGGATTCCTCGGCTATTTTAGATGTGGACGATACCACCAAGGGGTTTTTGCCACCGCGGTTAACAACGAGCCAGCGGAATTCGATTCAGAATCCCGCCGATGGATTGATTGTGTTTAACAGTACAACCAATTGCTTGCAAATGGCCACAACGGGTATTTGGTTCGATATTCGGTGCCAATGTACAGCTTTGCCCGACCCCAGCTTTTCTGGCCCAAACCAAGGAATATCCAACCAATCCATTTCCTTTACGCCGGTAGTTACCCAAGGCCTAACCTATTCATGGACTTTTCAAAGCGGCAGCCCCTCCACCAGCAATAGTTCCAGCCCTTCAGTAAGCTGGACACAAACCGGAAGTTTTAATGTAAGTTTGGTGGTAACCGATGCAAATGGTTGTGTTGATTCCAGTACGCAACAGGTCAGCATTAGCAACCAATCTCCGCAGAGCTGTTGGCATATCAAGCAGAGCAATCCCAATGCGACAAGTGGATTGTATTTGTTGGACCCAGATGGTCAAGGAGGAGCGAGCGCAGACCAGTTCTATTGCGATATGACCACAAGTGGGGGCGGCTGGACGCTTATTGTTCTCACCAATGGCAACGTTTCAGGGCATCCTAATGTAGGATTATCGGTTGCTAAAAACACCTTAATAAGTGCCAATGGAGGGCTGGTCTCTGCCAACTTAGATGCTTTCGACCAATGGACGGGAACCAATTTTTGGAATTTACTTGGCAGTCAAGGGCAAATGCTTTGGAAAGTCGGTTCTTCAAGCGGCAGTATTCTGGATGTGGTTCGAAACAATTTCAATATATACAATGGGGGCGATAGGGTTAGTTTCAGTACCTATCAGGCCTTGCAAGGCGGGATTCCCAACATCGATTACAACAGCAATGGGTATCTTCAGGCTTCAGGGAGCAGTACGGGAGGAAGCAGCTGTACGGTTGAATCAAGCCCCAGCGTAGGGTTGCACGGTCCGTGGTTTTACCACAGCTGCAGCAACGTTAGTCCATGGTGTACAGGCCATTCGGATTGCGGTGGCTTGCCCGTGCGTATGCAATGGCGAAATCAAGGCAACTATACTTCTGCCACTTCGCCGAGCTGTTCAAACCACGGTGAAATTTATGTGCGATAAAAATTAAGGGGTGCCAATCGTTAGCACAGTGGATTTTTTTCTCTAGGGGAAAACGGACACTCCCTACCAAATATGGAAGGGTTTGGGATTGTGCTTGGGAGCCTTAAACCTCAACAAAAATGGTTGTACACCGCCTTCAAATGTTCAGCCAGCATGCTTTCGTTGCTGCCTTCTATTTGGTGGCGCTCTACAAAATGCACCAACTCACCGTTTTTAAAAAGGGCAATGCTGGGCGAGGATGGAGGGTAGGGAAGAAAGTATTCGCGGGCCGTCTGAACCGCCTCGGAATCCACTCCGGCAAATACGGTACTCATCGCCGAAGGGCGTTTTTCGTTTTGCAAACTATGTATAACGCCGGGGCGGGCACCTCTGGCGGCACATCCACAAACGGAATTAACAATCACGACATGAACTCCCTCGGTTTTTTCTATCGCTTCTCGAACCTGCTCGGCGGTTTCTAAAGAGGCAAACCCATGGTTCACCAATTCTGCCCGACAAGGGGCAACTATTTCTTCTGGATACATGGTTTCTATTCTTTATTTTGATTTCAAATTTACAGGAAATTCGGGGTTTGGACAGAAAATAGGCGGAATTTCGCTCACATTTTAGGGATTTTAAACCTTTGAATCCGAAAATTTAGGGTTTAAAAACAGAGCGCAATGCCTTTTTAAACCCGGTCAAATTCCATGCGCATTCCTGGCCGAACGTCCATCAACTGCCCTTGATCCCATACTTTCTCCCCATTCACCCATGTTGTTTCAATGCGGTGTTGAAAGGTTTGTCCTTCCATCGGACTCCAACCGCATTTGTACAGCAACGTTTCTTTTTTTACCGTTTCAGGGTGGTTGGGGTCAACCAAAATTAAGTCGGCCTGATATCCAGTTTCAATAAACCCCCTGTTTTTGATTTTAAACAATCGGGCCACCTGGTGGGCCATTTTATCCACAACCTGTTCTGGACTAATCCAACCCTGTAAGCTCAATTCCAACATGGCTTGAACGCTGTGTTGCACCAATGGCCCCCCGCTGGGACAATCAAAATAGGCCTGCTGTTTTTCTTCCAGGGTATGTGGTGCGTGGTCGGTGGCTATTACGTCAATTCGACCGTCCAGCAATGCCTGCCGAATGGCCGCTCTGTCTTGAATAGTTTTTACCGCAGGATTCCACTTTATAAAGCTGCCTTTTTCTTTGTAATCTTCTTGACTAAACCACAGGTGGTGGATGCAGGCTTCGGAGGTGATTCTTTTGTTTTCCAACGGACCTGGACGAAACAGGCCGAGTTCTTTTTCTGTAGAAATATGCAAAATGTGGATGCGCGTATTGTACTGGGTGGCCAAATCTACAGCTCTGGACGAAGACGCATAACAGGCCTCTGCGTCCCGTATGACGGCATGGTATTCCATGGGCACGTGTTCGCCAAAGCGTTGCCTTGCAAGTTCTGTGTTCCTGCGAATGTGGTCTTCCGATTCGCAATGCAACGCAATAATTCCCGGAAACTGCCGAAACACCTCTCTCAAAATACTGTCCTTATCTACCAACATTCCTCCGGTCGAGGAGCCCATGAATATTTTCAGTCCACATACCCGGCTTAAATCTGTTTTAAGGATTTCATCAAGGTTGTCGTTGCTGGTACCCATGAAAAACGAATAGTTGGCGGGCAAGCGTCCTTCGGCCAAAGCGTACTTGTCGGCCAATAAGGCTTGGGTAGTGGCTGCCGGCTTTGTGTTTGGCATTTCCATGAACGAGGTGATTCCCCCCGCTACCGCCGCACGGCTTTCTGAAAGCAAATCGGCTTTGTGGGTTAAGCCCGGTTCTCTAAAATGCACCTGATCGTCAATGGCTCCGGGCATCAGCCATTTCCCCTTTGCATGAATTACTTCTTCTCCTGGTTCTGCTTGGCTTTTACCCCAAGCTACTATGGAATGAATCTTTCCGCCAAGGATTCGAACATCGGCCTTTTCTCGGCCATGAACTCGAAATACTTCAGCACCGATTATCCACATGGGTTTATTTTTTTAAATAGCGCTTTACGCCCGTTAACCGCAAAGATATAACGCCCCAAATGGCTTCTTTGATTATTTTTTTTGAAATTTTCGAGGTGCCCTCCTGCCTATCTGTAAAAATAATTGGGACCTCTTTTACTGTAAAGCCTAATCTGAAGGCGATGTATTTCATTTCAATTTGAAAAGCATATCCTTTGAACCGAATCTTATCCAAGTTCAATGCCTGCAAAAATTCGCGTCGGTAGCATACAAAGCCGGCTGTCGCATCGCGCACCGACATTCCAGTGATGGCCCGTACATAGGCCGAGGCATAGTACGACAACATCACCCGCCCCATCGGCCAATTGACCACATTCACTCCCGTTACATACCTTGACCCGATGGCGATGTGGGCACCTGCTTGGGCAGCAACAAGCAATCTTTCTAAGTCGGCTGGGTTGTGCGAAAAGTCGCAATCCATTTCGAAAAGGAACTCATAATCTCTGCTTAATCCCCATTCAAAGGCGGCCAAATAAGCCTTGCCTAGGCCCTCCTTTTTGCTGCGGTTTAGCAAATGCAGGCGACCAGCATAGCTGGATTTAAGCCCCTCAACCACCTGTGCTGTTCCGTCCGGCGAACCATCGTCAACAATCAGTACGTCAAAATTCGAGGGCAGAGCCATAACGGTATGAACCATACGCTCAATGTTCTCAATTTCATTGTAAGTGGGTATGATTACCAGATAGGGGCTCAAGGGATGCTGTTTTTTACAAAGATAGAAAGACTTATTCCAGTTTTAATCTATTTGATGATTGAAAATGGAAGCAAAGGGCGGTGGGCATTAGGTTGATTTTCCATACATCAATCGTTTCAACAAGGGGTTTAGCGATGCCACCAAAATTCCAGCCGCAACTGGAACAAGGGTGAAAATCAAAAAGAAGGTGCTTAAGCTGTAATTGGCCGATATGTGTTCGATTTGTCCGCCCAGCGTAGCTGCCAATTTGTTGCCTATCGCAATGGCCAAATACCACATTCCAAACATAAAGGCAATCATGCGCGGCGGAACCAGTTTTGAAACATTGCTTAGGCCCACTGGCGAAACACACAGCTCGCCCAATGTATGGAACAAGTATGCAACCACCAGCCAAACCATGCTCACCTTTACAAAGCCCGGTGCGGCTCCTTGGGGTATAACTGCCGACCCAATGGCCAAACAGCCAAAGCCCAATCCCATGACGATAAGCCCCAATCCATATTTTTGAGCCACACTCGGATTGTATTTGCTGTCCCACCATTTGGTAAACAACGAGGCAAAAGCAATAATGAAAAAGGAGTTTAAAATGGAAAACCAACTTGTGGTGATCTCCACCAAATTTGAAACGGGTTCTATCACCCTGGCAGGAATTAAGGCACTTTCTTTCCCTCTTTGCTGGTATGCTTCCCGCACCTTTGATTCGGTTTTGGAATCCATTAAGACCCAATTCCCTTTTTCCTTGTGCAAATAAACAACCTGGCTGGCCATCAGCTCCTCCGAAGATTTTAGCATGATTGAGGTGTCTCGGCTTAGCCCAAACTGGGTTTGGCTTTCGGTTCTTGGTAGCCATTCAACCTCACCCTCTTTGTTGCTTTGTTCCATCAAGGGCATAGATATTCGATAAGCCAACTGTTGGCTGTCGTTGTACACCATCCAGCCCACAATACCCCAAACGACGACAAAACTAAAACCCATGATTAGGTTGGCCTTGGGGATGCTGTTTCGGGTTTCTCGCATCAATTTAATCAATACCCAAGTGATGATTCCAAGTGGAACGGTGGTCAATAGGGCGTTTACAATTCGGTAGGCCACCGCAGCAGAATCGGTCAAGGTGCGCTGGGTGAAATCGCGCGCAAAAAGCACCAGCGACGTGGCGCCTTGCTCAAAGGACATCCAGAAGAATACCGTGAAAAAGGCAAAAATAACCACGGCAATCATCCGGTTTCGAACGGGGGTGCTGTAGCGAATCAACCGGCTCACCACTACCGTTAAAAGGGCCGCCAAACCCATTAAGGCAAGTACAACCGGGCCACTCAATGGTCCAATCGATAGAGCCTCTGGAATTAAATTCACTTTGGCAATAGAGCTCAAAGGGTCATTCAGAAGGTAGGTTAAACCAATGCTGGCAGCGATAAAAATCAAAATTCCATCTACCACGGTAAATGGATTCCGGGGCTCCGAGTCTATCGGTTCTGAATTTTGGATGTTGGATTGTTCCGTTTCCTTTTTGGGGCGGTCGCCCAAGGTCCCAAACAAGGGCTTGGCCAACCAAAACTGCAAGGAACCCAGCAACATGAAAATACCTGCCAATCCAAATCCCCAACTCCATCCTACATTCTCGGCCAAATAGCCGCAGATTAGCATCCCGAAAAAGGCCCCCGCATTTACACCCATGTAAAATATGGTGTAAGCCCCGTCTTTCTTTTCCGGCAAATCTTTGTACATCTGCGATATAAAACTAATCATGTTGGGTTTGAAAAAACCCGTTCCCATCACCAACAACCCAAGCCCGATGTACAACGATGCTTCTGTTTCTAAGGCCATGCTCGCATGACCTACCGTCATTATAAGCGCCCCAATTAAAACCGCCAATCGGTAGCCCAATATGCGGTCTGCCAAAATTCCACCTACAATCGGACTTAAATACAACAGGCCTGCATACGTGCCAAATAAGGCCCCCGCCTGTTTGCTGGACCACTCCCAGCCAGGATTCGAGCCAATGGCCGCCATGGTCAAAAAATTAATGAGCAGAACCCGCATTCCATAAAAGGAAAACCGTTCCCACATTTCGGTAAAAAACAACACAAACAATCCCGCAGGATGCCCCAATACGCGGCTCTTAAAAAAATCTGGACTTGCACTCATAAGGCGAAGATAGAAATTTAGGGAAAGGCTTGAACCTCCGTTTGATTTACAAGAACCAAGAACCGGATTCAGTGAATCTCTTTCGGGGTTTAATCAATCCCCATAGCTTGAATCAATATACGAGCAGATTCGCGGTTTGAATACCGAGCTTTAAAATTCGCCAAATCCATTTTGCTGCCGGTCTTTAAGCGGTCTTTTATTTCAGAAGCCTTCGAGTAAACATGTATCCAAGGCTCCAATCCCGTTCCAACAGCCAATTCCCTATTTACCCAAACGGGCTTGCCACTGGCCAAGGCATTTAAAATCCGCAAGGGTACGCCACCCATGTATTCGCCACACAATACATGCGCCTCAGCACCTATGTTTAATTCTGTGAGCAACCCTTCGCTGGGATTGAAAATGCATTTTATGGATCTCCCTTCCGTTTGCGCTATGTGCTCCAATCCTTGACCCGCTGCAATCAGTTCATATTCAAAACCAGAAAAATCCGCTAAAAAATCCTGTAGCTTTCTAGCTTGGTTCGGCTGAGTAAAATTGCCTTGCATAAGAACATAGGGCTTATTTTCTGTCGCATTTTTCGGAATTTCTTGAAGTTGCTCCGAATCCCGAAAAAAGGGCATAACCAACTGTACATTTTCTGACCGTTGTTGAAAATAGGGAAGCTCTTTTTCTGACAGCGGAAATAAAGCGCTAGCAAAACCTAGCTCTTTTTCTTGTTTTTTCAATCGCTGGGCTTCTAGCTTAAAATAAATGGCTTTCCACCCAGAACTGGCCTTGGCGATTCGATGGTAATAGGCGTACTCTATGTTATGGCATCGAACGAACAATCCCCGCTTTGGCCATGCTTTCCTCAATTCTTTTAACCAGGCAGTACAATGCTGACCTTCAAATAAAATAGGGGCATTGTCTTTGTTTAATGCCTCCCACAAGGCCTTGGTTTTTCGGCTTTGTACGATGTAAGGGCTAAAGCTCAGTTGGCTTTTCCATCCAATTTCTCTTTTGTACCGAATTGCTTCAACTATATCCCATGGGTTTGCTGCTTCCGATTGCTTGCCGTAATCAAAATAATGCAAGCGAATTTGCACTCCCCGCTTTTCAAGGGCAGCTATTTTCCAGAAAACATCTACAATTCCTCCGTAGCTTGGAGGCCAAGGCCGGTCAAACGATACCACATGCAAATCAGGCATACCAAAGCAATGAATCGGCTCTAAAGTAGTCAATCTTGTGCGGCTTTATGTACATTTTCTGGCCCTAAGCCATTGCCTTGGTTTGATTTTAGGTCGGTTTGCCCCTCTTTATTTACCTTCGACCCATGAAACCCCTTCGGATTTCGGTAGCCGTTATTACCGATTTAGAAACCGACCAACGCGTAAGAAAGGTCTGTACCTGGATGCAACAGCAAGGGTATGACCTTGTTGTAACCGGTCTTAAAAGACCTTTTTCTACTCAATTGCAAGAGCGGCCCTACACCCAGAATCGCTTAATAACAAGGCAACAAAAGGGCGTTTTGTTTTATGCCGAATGGCAATGGAAGTTGTTTTGGGCCCTTCGTAAATTGCCTTCCGATGTAATTTATGCCAATGACTTAGATACCTTGTTCCCTGCCTGGTTGGCGGCAAAAATACATGGAGCTGCATTGGTGTACGACAGCCACGAATGGTTTACCGAAGTCCCTGAATTGCTTAATCAGCCATTTAAAAAATGGATTTGGAAGAAACTCGAGGCTTTTTTGGTTCCAAAAACGGCCGGCAGATTGACCGTTAATGCTTCCATAGCTCAGAAACTGAAGGAAGCGCACGGTTTTCCTTTTATGGTTTTACGAAATGTCCCCAATCTAGTTTCAATTCAGGCCAATCCCGCTCTATTGCCGGCAGCAGCTCAAGCTAAATTCTGCATCGTTTTGCAAGGAAACGGAATTAACATCGATCGGGGTGCCGAAGAGGCCATTCGGGCTCTGCATTTTTTACCCGATCAGGTTCATTTGATTCTTGTTGGTGCCGGCGATGTGTTCCCCCTTTTACCCAAGTTCATTGAATCTGAAGGGCTGCAAAATAGAGTTAGTCTTTTTCACCGCATGCCGTACGAGCAAATGATGCAATTGGCCGCCTCATGCCAACTTGGTCTTTCTCTAGATAAAAACAGAAGTGGAAACTACCTGTTTTCTCTCCCCAATAAGGTGTTCGACTATTGGATGGCAGGAATTCCGGTCTTGGCTTCAAACCTGCCCGAACTCCAAGCCCTAATTCATGAAACCGGAGCTGGCGTTTTATGCGAGGCCGTAGAGCCAAAGCTGATCGCCCAAGCCATTCTCCCCGTTTTGGAATCAACAACCCTGCACACGGATTTGTGCTTCAAGGCCAAAAAGGCCGCCGCCCTTCATTGTTGGGACCACGAGCAGCAGACCTTACAGCAGTTGTTTCAAAACATGGTCTTGTAATTTTCAACCTCCTGTCCCCCCTTGAAGATTTCCAAGCCACAGGCTATTTAATCCAAACCTGATGAATGGTGTGGTTCCCTGGTCCGCTCGGAAAATCATCAACCTCCCATCGGTTGCCTTGGCCTTGAATTCCCCAATGGTTTTGGCCGCCTCTGTAAAATGGGAATTCCGTCGCTGCTAAGTTCCCTTGATCGTTAAAATACGCATCGTTCTGGGCAGGTATATTCGCAGTATGTCCGCTTAAAGGCGTAAACGAGGCATTCAAGCCCGTAAATGAACCATTTCCAGATTTCATGTACGAGCCAACGGAGTTCAAGGTGGTTTTAAAATGTACAATTCGCCCATGTCCGGATGTGCGGCCATAAAATCGAACCGACGAAAACGAAAGCAGATTCGCCAAACTGTTTGAAACATGCCCCCAAGCCGTTGGATGGTTGCTCTCATTGCTGCCAAGCGAGGTTGCATTTTGAATCGGCAATCGATTGCTCAATACCAACAAGCTCGGATTGCTTCCGGCGCTATGAAAATAATTCAATACCAAGGTCCAGCCCCCTCCATCGGTTGTCATGTCGCAATAACACTGAAAGGGCAGCATCGGCCCAGTCGTGTCTGGATCCAACCAATAAATCCCCGTCCCAACGCTCTGACCTTGAGAAATGATTTGCTGGCAATTCAAGGCCGGGCTGTTGCTCGCTTCTCCCAATTTCTTGGTGGTAAACGTGATTTCCGAACCATAGCTTGTTCCTGCTGCATTGCTGGCGTATGCCCGAACATAATAGGTGGTATTGTTTTGTAGATTTTGTAGGGTCGATGTATATTGTCCCGTTCCTGAACCGGATAGCACGGTTGAATTTAAGGTTGTAGGATTCGCTGAGGTTGAATAACAAATGCCCCGAGCCAAAACCGGAGCCCCGCCGTCTTGGCTAACATTCCCCCCCGATACTGCTGAATTTCCCCCAATGTTTGTTGCACTGTCTGTGCCAACGGTGGGGGGATTGGGAGTGGTAAAACTAAGTTCGTTTCCATATCCCGTTCCCTCAGAATTTGTCGCATAGGCCCGAACAAAGTAGGTGCTGCCATTTTGCAGCGGACCCAGGGTGCTGCTGAATCCCCCCATGCCAACTCCATCTACCGTAAAGGAATCGCTTAAGGTTGGGCTGCTTGCCGTATCCCAACAAACGCCCCTAGCTGTAACCAAAGTGCCCCCATCGTCGGTAACCGTTCCTCCCGACTGAGCCTGAGTTCCTGTAACTCCACTCACCAAGGACGTTAAAACCAAAGGTGGCTTTGGACACATTGAATACCATCCTGAAGGGCGGTAGTACTGCATGCAATTTACATCCGTATTGAAAACCATTAGGCCAAATGCCGGATTTTGAATCGAATCGCGTTGCCCTGTATTTAATCTGGGAGGCAAAAAACCTTTTGAGTTGCTCTCTACATCTAGCATTGCAGCAGGGTGAGGAGGGTTTCCTGTTTGGTTAATACCCACCTGGGCTTGAATTAAATTCAAGGCGAACCAAAAGCAAACAACACAAGAAAAACGAAACAGGGTATGCATTAATAATTTTCTGAAAGGCCGTTTAAAAGTAATGGGTCGGATTTTAATGACCAAGCCCTACCGCAAAATTTCACGTCGATTTCTGCCATTTATTTTCATATACGCTCATTAAACTTGGAATGCGCTGCGGATTTGCCTTTTAAAAGCAAAACAACCCCCAATTCAGGGCCTATTGTTCCGCGTAATTCTAATCCCCAAAAATCTATTGCAAGGCCGAATACTGAGGATCCCGAAGCAATCGAACTTCAATGTCTTTCGGAAGATATTGACGGATGACCATTCGGAGTTTTTCCGTGTACAACTCACGCCGCTCTGACCATCGAATCAAGCCCTGAGCTAGTTGTTCCGCATCCGGTTTTTGCCCTTTCCTTCGCATGTCGGCCCGCATCAGTCTGAATTTCTTGTAAGAGGGGAAGGTGTTTATGGTTCGCATATAGTCTTTAATCCCATCGTACAGGGAGGCATACGATTTTAAATAATAGGTGGTTGTTTCAGATTGGGTTACCACCAATCCGTTTGGCCGCCTTTGCGTTAATCCAAAATAATTGTTGGTTTTGCGTGCCGCAGCTGACTTTCCCCAACCGCTTTCCACAATGGCTTGGGCCAATACCAATTTCTCGGGTACAATGTCGCAGCGTTCTAGGGCACGCACAATGCGGTCCATCACCGTTTGCCTAAAATCAGCCATCGCCGGCGTATCCGCTGGCAGCTTATACCTCTGGGCCATTTTGGCAAGAAAATCAATCTCATGGATGTACAAACCAGCTCCTTTGCTCAGTTTTTTTTGAATGTTCAACAAATGTGCCCGCTGAAATAAAACATCGAGATTTACCCGGCGCACATGCGGCAAAAAATAGGATACGAATTCTTTTCCTGTCGCAGTAAACGGTACCGCAGCAACTAGGGCATGGTTCGCCCAAGCCAGCACCAAACAAAATAGAATCCGAAACAGGATTGACCTCATGCAACAAAATTCGGCATTGAGATTCAGCTCTCGCCTGCAACACTTTACAACTTATCTACATTAACCTGTTCACAATCTGTATTTTCCACTCAGGACTCTCCCTTTTTTGGGAATTTCCGAAGCCGTAAATAGGTGGCTGCATGGCCAATACCTAATCCTATTAAGGGCAAATGAAGGACGGCCATGTAGCGTGAAATATTGCCTAAAACGGGCATTAAAATGCCCATCAAAAAACCAAGACTAAGCGTCCATATCAGCATTCCACCCAAAAGAACCTCGGGTTGCTTTGCTCGAATAAATACCCACAGCAGCAAAACCCAAGCCCCAAAAAAGCAAACCCGTTCCAAACCCCAAATCCAATATTTCCAATTTAAGCCAAACCACTCATATCCGGTCATGCCCCGAAAAATATAGCAAGGACTGTGTACCATCAAATCTGTTAAACTCCCTTCAAAAGGAATTAGAAGAACTCCCGTAGCCGGTTTTTTTTGCCTGGCCTCTACCTCCAAATCCAACCGTTTAAATTTTAATTTTTCAAGGATGTTCAACCCTGTCTGCTGCACCTGACGGGCGTACGATTCCCCGTTCTTTCGTTCGTATTCCGCTTGTGTCTGATAGCTTGACCTCAATACCGATGGCTGATGTTTCCATGCCCATATCTGCAGCAGAAAAAGGGCAATCAATGGAATTCCAATACCAAGGAAGACCGAAACTCCCACCGACTTTTTAGGCCAAATTCGAATGGCGGTAAAAAATCCCAGCACAGGTAGGGCGCACAGCAATAGAAATACACGAAATTCAAAAAGCAAGTATATTCCAAGTAAAACCCCAGCTAAGGCCAACCCCTTTTGGCTTTTCGCCTTTGAAATTCCCCCAAAAATACTCCCTATCCCAAACAGCAAAATGCTTTCTTTCCCCGGCAATGCCGTCCATAGTAGGGTAGAGGGCGACAACAACAGCGCCAGCCATATCAGGTTTATTCCCGCATTTCCGAATGCAACCCTTAAGGCCATTGCCACCCCTTGAATGCCCATCCAAGAAAGGAAGGCAAAAATCCAAAAAACAAAGAAATAACTTCTGCCACTTGCCCAAAGCATTAGGGCGGCAGCCCTGACCATGCGCTGTTTTTCATTTCCCAACCCGTAGTGGTTGCTCTTGCTCCATATTTTCATGTGCATCACCGCCAGTTCTCCCACAGCTGTCTTGGGTTTTCCGGTACCTATCAGCCACCAAAAATCAACCGGACTTTTGCTCTTTACATCCAACAATTTGCTGGCATTTAAAAACAAGGCCGCAGCATCACCGCCCTCTGAATCTGCGTATTTTTTTGTCTGATACCAATACGTCCCCAAGCCTAAGCTCAACTGAATAAAAAACAAGGAAATCCAAGCAACTCTTTTTGAAAAGGGCATCCGTTTCAGGTTGAAATACCACCAAACCCCCAAGCACAAAAAAAGGGCCGCTAAGCCCTTTACTAAATCTAAAAGTAGTATGTCTTCTAACCGCACCAACATTACCCGTTGGCTTTTCGGTAGTCGGCCAAAAATTTCTCTAAACCTAAATCCGTCAACGGATGGTTCAACAAAGCTGTTATGGCATTCAAGGGGCAAGTAACTACATCGGCGCCCAATTCGGCGCACTTCACAATATGCAGCGGATGCCGAATGCTGGCCGCCAATACCATGGTTGGAAACCCAAAAATGGAATAAATGGATACAATTTGTTCTATCAATTGAATGCCATCGATCGATATGTCATCCAATCTACCTAAAAAAGGAGATACATAGGTGGCGCCGGCTTTGGCTGCCAACAAGGCTTGGCCCGCCGAAAACACCAAGGTGCAATTCGTTTTTACCCCTTTGTTGCTAAAATACCGAATGGCTTTAATGCCCTCTTTGGTCATAGGAACTTTCACCACAATTTGAGGATGCAAGGCCGCTAAAGCCTCTCCCTCCCTTATCATGCCTTCTACATCCGTTGAAATCACTTCGGCACTCACATCCCCATCTACAATTTCGCAAATGGCTTTATAATGAGCAACCACCGCCGCTTCCCCCGAAATCCCCTCCTTGGCCATCAACGATGGATTGGTGGTTACTCCATCCAATATGCCCATGTCTTGAGCTTCGCGAATTTGTGCCAGGTTGGCCGTGTCAATAAAAAATTTCATATCGAAGAATTAAAAAAGGGCAAGTTACTTGCATCGCACCGCTACAACCTTCTACCCTTGCTTCATTCCTGACCTGGGGGAGTTCAAAGGGAGCTGGTCGTACAAGACTTGCCCGTGCCAAAGATAGAGAAAAGTTTAGTTCACCTAAAAGGGAATAGCCACAGAAATTGCCCCAGATATTACAGCATTCCTCTTCTAAACCTAGGCATGCATTGCTCCGCCTTCTGAACATCCAATCTGTTCAAATCAAATTCAGGCTCCAATCCATTCATATACACCTACTTCCCGCTTTGAAAATCCCAATTTCTCAACCATTCGGCATGAGGCTATATTTTCTGGCTTTATCAATGCTATGCATCGAGCGGTCTCTCCCGCCAAGCCTAACCTCAACAAAATCGTTCCATACCCCTTGCCTCGGTGCTCGGGCGCAATCATCCACGACAGTTCTATTTCCCCTGTCTCCAATTCATCTTTTCTTAAACTTCCCAAGCCTTCGCCCAATTCATTCTCTAAGATGTAGGTGCGCCGCTTCAGATTCGCCAACGAAGCTGCCCACCAAACCAAATGCGGCTCCAACGGAATGGGGTCCGAATTGAACGAATATTGCCGACTTAAGGGGTCGTTCCTCCAGCGCCAAATATCTGGACCATCTTCCGGCCTTGCCAACCTTAATCGAATTTGAATGGAATCCATCTGATTTTCTGCTGTTCAGGCATTGCTTAGAAACCTCGCTTATCGCTACCGCATGAAACCTTTACAGGACCCTGCACGCATAAATACGCTCAATAATATCCACCACCTTCAACCCCTCCAAGGCATTCGTTGTTGCCATGGTGCGCCCTTCTAAGGTGTCTAATACGTTTTGTATTACAAAATGGTGGTTGGCAGCACTCCCTTTGTAGTGCCCATAATCGTTGGGCGGACTGCTTGGCGGCAACTCGGGCATGCTGTAGTCTTTTACATGGCAATATTCTACTTTGTCCATGTATTGCCCGCCTACCTTTACCGCCCCATGCTCCGCAACTATGGTTATGCTGCTTTCCATATTCGAATTCCAAACCGCCGTTGAATAGTTGATGCTGCCCATCCCGCCCTTCAAAAACGAGAAGTTTACAAAACCAGAATCCTCAAAATCGGTTAAATCTGCATGGTTAAAATCGTTGAATCGAGCTTTAATATCAGTGATATCCCCAAAAAGCCAAAACATGATGTCAATAAAGTGACTAAACTGGGTGAACAAGGTGCCTCCATCCAATTCTTGCTTTCCCTTCCATGTTTTTCCGGTATAATAACGCTCATCTCGGTTCCAATAGCAATTGATTTGAACCATGTAAATCTTCCCCAATTTCCCCGATTGAACCAATTCTTTTAACCAAGCACTGGGGGGACTATAGCGGTTTTGCATTACACAGAATACCAGCCGCTGCGATTGGAGCGATTGAAACAAGACCTCTTCGCATTCGGCTTTGGTTAGCCCCATGGGTTTCTCGCAAACCACGTGGCATTGACGCTGCAAGGCTTTTAAACTTTGCTCAGCATGCAAGCCATTGGGAGTGCAAATGTTCACTACATCTATTTCAATCCCCGAGGCATACAGGGCTTCCTCCGATTCATAAAAGGGAACCTTAAATTCGGCCTCCAAACTTTCCTTAAGCTCTGTCCTTACATCTACCAAGGCAACCAATTCAGCTCCGGCCGTTGACCGAATCATGTGTGCATGGCGCTGACCTATATGCCCACAACCTACTATAGCAAATTTTTTCATGCAAAAATTGTTGCATCAAAGGTAGAAATTTGCTTGCATTGAGGGACTCCTTTGTTTTTCAATCGACAGAGGCACTTTTCGCGCAATTCGATGATGCCCTTCGTGAGGGGACGCCCCCTTTTTAATTTTCAACCATTAGGTCAGCTCCCATTTTCCCAGCCAATGTGCCTAAGGCTATTCCCATTCCGCCCATCCGAATCGCTGTCCACACGCCTGGCTTCCATAAACCTATTCTTGGCTTTTTGCTGATACCAATTCCCATGGTGCCTGCCCAGCTTTCTACCATTTTTGGTGGATTGTTTCTAAACAACTTGGGCAACAATTCCCCCATCAAGTACTGTTTAATTTGTTCTGAATTTTCCGTGGAAAATGTGGTTTCTTCTTCAAGGGCTATATGCCTTCCTCCACCCAAAATCAAGCGCCCTGCATGGCCTCGAAAATAATTGTACCCCTCCTTATGATGAAAGGTTCCCTCTGCAAAGGGTCTAGCCAACACCTCTGAAACCCAAACCTGAGCCCGAGCCGCTTTTACCTGCTCCGGCAACCAAGCATGGGCAAAGGCATTGTTCGCCACCAATATCTTTCTGCAAGGCAATTCGAAGTCTAAACCCAGCAAACGCCCCGATTCGACCTGTTTTACCTCAACTCCGCTTCGATACTCAACCCCTAATCCCAAGCATTTAACCAACAATGAGTTCCATAGTTTTTGGGGCTGCAATCCACCTTCAAACTTGTTTTTTATCGCCATGTGTAGGTCTTTAAAGCCCAGAGCCTCTGTTTCATGCCGCTCTAGTTCCGAAAACACCACACCATCAATCTCCCCGCGCTCATTCAGCTGCCGGTTTACGTGTTCCAGTTGATCCCGAATTTCTTCTGCTTTCCCTTTTTCATCTCCAAAAAACACCTCAAACCCTCCGCATGCCTCATATTCTAAGGCCATGTCTCCATGGATCTCCCTTAACATCTGCAAGCCCCGGTAGCGCTGCCCCGCCAAGGCAAAGGCCTCATCCGCTCCCATTGTTTCCACATCCAACAAAAGTTCACTGGCCGAACCAAAACAGGCAAACCCCGCACTTCGAACCGTGGCTCCTTCTGGCCTTGCACCCTTTTCTAAAACCAAAACTCGGGCCTTAGGATTATGCAGTTTAAGAAAGTAGGCTGCCGAAAGTCCCGTAATTCCCGCCCCCACCACTGCAAAATCGGCAGGGCGGTTCAATCCCTCTTTCTCCCACCAACTAAATTTGGGCTGTACATTCATCTTTAGTTTGAATAAAAGGACCTAAGCAATAAGCCCCAAGCCATCAAAATCAGGCAAAATAGGGAACCCAACGGCGGGCGGCCGACCAAGCCCCAAACAATGCCCCGGAGTACAACAAATCACCAACCACCTGATTCAAGAAAAACGAGCTGCTCAAATCTCCTGCCTGATAGAAGGGAATGCCGGCAGTCAATGCCAATCCCCAACCAGCCAAATTCATCGGATAAAATCCCGAACTCAACCATACCAAGCTGTTTGAAATTACATAAAAACCAAGCGAAGAGGCCAAACTAAAGCCAAAAACCCGCATGCCAGATACCTTCGAGCCCGCTAAAGTGCTGCCCATCCACAACATCCAAGCTAAACCCAAATACACACCCAGGGCCGTTCCGCCCCAAAAATAGGACAGGCCCTCAGCATAACTAGGTTGGATAAATACATTAACCAGCAAATCACTCATAAACCAAGCTGCAACCGCCACTCCAACGGCTGCCATTCGGTTGCCGAATGCAACCATGCCAAACAAGGCAATGCCGGCCATCGGCGATACATTCCAGGGGTGAGGAAGCAATCGGCTTACTACCGCCAATACAATCAATGAAACAGCCAATTGCTGTGAAGGTGTCATTTGAATACGCATAGCGTTTTTTTAATTGGTTCAAAGGTAAGAAAAGTACGTTTATCCTTAAGCATGCTTTTAGGTAGGATTCCTATGGCTTTAGGGATTTACTGCAAAACTGCTGGGGGCAATCCCTGCCTTAAAGCGGTTTTGCAGCTGACCTTGGACATTGTAAATGGCCACATCCGATGCACTCGAAAAATCACCGGATTCCCCAACCAATACATCTCCATTCCGGCTATCTACCCCCAATCCATAGGCGTTGGCCCCCGAAATCAAAACCCCTACGGTTTCCAAATAGGCGTCTAAAAACCAAACATCTCCTCCAAAAATAAAATAGGCAAACCGTCCATCGGGCGAAGCAACAACTCGGTTCGGATTTACTTGAGCTTGGTTTAAACTTATTTCGGTTACCACCTGCCCCTGTTCATCCAATTTCATCCAACTGCCATAACTAAAGGCGCCTGTCCAGTCAGGTTTGCCTCCGTTCAAAACCCAAACCGACCCGTTTAAAGCCAAGCAGGCCTGAGGATAGTCCCCAACAATGTAGTCGGCTGCCTTTGCAAAGGGAACCTCTGTTAATACCGAAACCGTATTTTCATACGAATTCGGCACGTATATTTTCCCTTGGTAGGCCAATAGGTGTTCGGGCAAGGCTCCCACCTCTACGCTGCCTTCCAATTGAGCCGTTTCTGAATTCATTTTTTGCACCTTTCCATTCCCCGAAAAGTTCACCCATTCGCTCAAATACAAAGCCTGCTGCCCCTGCACCAGATACCTGGGCAAAGCCAAATTGCCAATCTCTCCCTTGTACTCCATTCGGTACCGGTCCAACAGCAGAATCCGATTTGAATTGTTTAGTACGGCAAACAAGAGGCTGTCGCTTGCAAATAAACTTTGCAGTATATCCCCGGTAATTAAGCCCTGATTTACGGCGCCCACCACATCTGCTTGGTAGATGCCGCCCGTCAGAGAACGAAAACCAATGCTCGCATTTGAACTGCCAAAGGCCCCCTCGTTGCCTATCACGTAGCCCTGTTCGTAAGGCAGATTTTCTAAATCCGGATTCTCGCCGACAATACAGCCCCAAAAGCCCGAAAGTAGTACAGCCATCCATAGCCCGCTTTGCAGTGCCTTCCATTTTGTTGTCGTGTTCATGGTTTTGATGTTCATGGTTTTGATTTTCATGGTTTTGATTTTCATGGTTTTGATTGAAGAGTAAAAGTGAGGTTCAAAGAAAAGTGCCGTCCCGGTTGCGGACGGCGAAATACGGTTTCATAGCGCTCATCAAATAGGTTGTGGCAGCTCAGGCCAAACTTAAATTCATTTCCCTCTGTAAGCTTTATCCGGGCTTGAATTCCCAAATCCACCAATACATATTCCCCTAAGGCTTGTACTTGATCTTCGCTGGTAAACCGTTCTGAGGTGTATTGCCCCATCAACATCCCCCCCATTCTAAACCGGGCAGATGGCCCCTTGCCCAGTCCACTTTCCATTTGCATTCCCCCCTGAGCCTGATGGGCTGGAACATAAGCCCAGCGATTCGCCCCAGCCCCTTCGCCTGCATACTGCCAGTTGTGCTGAAGCCATCCATTAAACTCGGCCATGCCTCCAATTCCTTTCCATTCTACCCGGTTCGATACCCCATGCTGAACGGCTTCAGGCCGCTGGCTGGCTTGCCATACATTTCCCATGGGCAGCCAAAGCAGGTAATTTTTCAATGCGCCCATATAGGCTTTGCTTGTCCATGAAATCTGCTGGTTCTCTCTTTTCCAAACCATTTCCAACTGGGCATCTAGGGTGTATCCGGTCTCTGGCTTTAGCTGGGCATTCCCCCCCGGATTCCAATACAAATCGTTCAGGCTAGGCCAACGGTAGTGCTCTCGGTAGGCAATCCCCGGTTGAATGCGCCAATGTTTTTTTGCAAAGCCATAACCCACATACAAACTGCCCACGGGCTTCAATACCTGCTCGACCGACATCGGTAGCCGAAGGCTGTAGTGTATCTTCCATTTACCCGGATTCATCTCAAGCAGGGCGTAGGGCGAAAAAAAATGCTGGGGGGCCAATCCCGCGGGATAATTTGTTTGGCTGGCCCAGGCTGCGCTTTGTTCATAACCCAGCAGGGCATTCATCCACCTCAATGCTCTCCATCTCGCTTCCAAACGAAGGTGGCCAGCCAGCGATCTAAATTCCGATTCCAGCCCCTGTTGCCGGTACACCAATGAATCTGTTACCAAGCCCAAATTCGCCATGATTCTTACATTCGCTACCGGTTCCCAATCCAGCCGCTGAACCAGCCTTATTGATAAATCGCTTTGCCGCGCTTCTTGGTGCTGACTTCCCATGGCCGCTGGAATTTCACGCTGTGCCTGACTTATCCAGGCATGCCAGGCAGCCACCACTTTTCTCACCTTTAGAGCATAACCAGCTACCACATCGTTCTTAAAATACCGGTTGTTGCGCTGCTCCACAGCCGGAAATCCAACCACCGAAAAGTCCTGAAATTCAAAGTTGTTCTGCGCCCATTGTTGCGAAAAATACACATATCCGCGGCTTTTCCTTCCTTCCCGATGAACCCCCCAACGCCCAGCTATTCCACCAAAACTTCGGGCCTGCAATCCCCACTCAACCGCCCAGCTCGATTCCCTTAAAAAGGCGGCCGAGGTTTCAACCAATACCAAGCCCCCGCTGCCTCCACTGCCCCAACGCCCGGCCTCGCCCCCTTCCAAAACCTGCATGTTTTGCAATGCAGCGCTCGGAAGTATCGAAAAGTCTGCCTGCCCGGCCGATAAATAATTTAAGGGCATCCCCTCCCAAATCAATGCGGTTCGCCCAGCACCTAAACCCCGAAAAGAAACACTGCTCAAACTCCCCGGGCCATAACTCCGCACCTGTGCACCCGTCTGGAAACTCAGCACCGATGCCGCATCCCAATGCCCTAAAGACCGCATGCGCTCTGAATCAATACGCTGAGCCCCAGGCATTCCAAGTGCAAAACCTATGGCTTCCGAGAACTCATAGCGTCCCAGCAATATGACATATTTCTTACTGCTGTCGCTCTGCGCGCTCAGGCTAAAAAAGGAAAGTACATAAAGCCAAACCAATGGCCTTACCCATGTTTGCATACGTAAAAGTCCTTAAATGCACACCCCCCGGCGCACGATCGGTTAGGCTGGCAGGTCTCCTGGCTCTTTCCCTGTCGGCGGCCTTCCCATTTCATCGAAACAGTGGCTCAGCATACCGACGCTTATCGGAAATTACAGTTGCGGGGACAGCTTGTGCTTTTACACAATTCCCTTTTCATTTTGCCCGTAAGCAAAACACCAGCGTGCAAAGGTACGTATATTTTTTGATTTTTTTGGGCGCCTTTTCCTGCCGTCCCTTCAAGTCCTCGGCCCAGGGCTGTGCCGGCTGCGGGCTGCGGTGGCTCCCCCTGGTCGCCTCCTCGCTCCGGCCGGCACTAAGCCCTGCGCCTGTGGGCTTTCCGTGCCCGTCAGGGGCGCGGGCCCCTCGTTCTTTTTAAGCCCTGCATGTTGCCCTTTGCTTCAGTCCCTTTTTTATTCTCTATTTTTGGCCCACTATGGCTAGCATTGAAGAAGAAATTAAACAAAAAGCCTTTGTTAGCGAACAAGCCAAGGCAACCATTAACCTGCTCTTTACAGCCAATTGGTTGCAAAGTCAAATAAGTGCGGTTTTAAGGCCCTATGGCTTGTCGCCCGAACAATTTAATGTTCTACGCATCCTCAATGGCAGCCATCCCAATGCCATGAGCCAAAAAGACATTCTAAGCCGCATGATTGCCCCAAAATCCAATCTAACTTTAATTGTTGGCCGACTTAAAGAAAAGAAATTCGTAAACGTCAATAGAACCCTCCACGACAAAAGAGAATACAGCATATCCATTACCAACTCGGCTCAATCTATGCTTCAAGACCTCAATCAGGGTATGAATCAACTTCTTCGTGCTACCCTTCCTTTAAATGCAATCGAAGCTCAAACGCTGAATGCTTTGCTTGATAAAATCCGAACCCCAAATCTTTAAGGGGCCGAAAAGGCAGGATTGCTTAAAAACTCGGTATCGGTTAAGGTCAACAAAAAGGCAATCAAGGCATCTTTTTCTTGGGCACTCAAATTGAGCCCTGTGCCAACATGCTTCATCAAAGGGTCTATGGTCGCTGAAGGCTGCCCCCCCATATCATAGTGGTCAATCACTTCCTGCAAGGTAGCAAAGCGGCCGTCGTGCATATAAGGAGCCGTTTGGGCAATATTTCGCAAGGTTGGAACCTTAAATGCCCCAATTAAATTGGGGTTCGCCACAATGCCGCCCAAACCTGAGTCTTGAAATTCTCCTTCTTTATCCAAGCCATTGTTCATAAAACTAAAGGTGGTAAACTGAAACCGCTCCTCAAAAGGGTGGCAATGAAAGCAATCGGCCGCTTCGGTGGTGTACAAATTCATGCCATGCAATTCTTGGGGGGTCAAGGCTGCCTGACCAAGTATGTATTGGTCAAACCGCGAATTGCCTGAAATCAAAGTCCGTAAAAATTGAGCCAAGGCTTTGGTTACCTGTGTTGAATCAATATACTCAGAACCAAACGCTTGTTTAAAAAGGCTAGGATAATCAGCGTGTTGATTTAATCTGTCCATGGCCACTATCCAAGGCAAGTTCATCTCGATGGCGTTGGGAACCGGTTCCAACAGCTGTTCCTCCAACGAAAAAGCCCTGCCGTCCCAAAACAACCGATTGTGGTAAGCCAAATTGATTAATGGCATGGCATTTCTATTGCCTTGAGCCCCCGTAATTCCTGTACTAACCGCCGTTGCTTCAGCAAAGGAAAGCGACTGCTTATGGCAACTGGAACAGGATTGGGTAAAATCGCCCGATAAAATGGGGTCGTAAAACAACTTGCGGCCCAAGGCAACCCCCTCTACGGTCAACGGATTGTCAAACGGAATTTTTGGTTCAGAAAAATGCGAAGGCAAATCTAAAGCATAGGGCGTTGGGGTATATTGATCTTCTGCACACGAATACAATCCCAATATGAGCAGAGGCAGCAACAGCAAATACCTTCGATTTTTTTTCATCAATACAAGGTACGGCTTTCTCGTTTAATAGCGTCAATGGCAGCTTGGGCAGGAATATGCTCAAATTCCATCACTACTTCCAATATTTTTCGAACCAAATCTATGGAGGGCGATTGAGGTGAAACCTGCGATGCCGCAACATTAACCATTTTAATGCTCTCCTCTTTCGCTTTTTTTATGGCTTCCCACAAGCCCCTCGAAACATAAATTTGTTGGGTTAGGTTGTGGTCGTATTCTTGTTTTATCGATCCAATTAAATCCAAATGCAGCTCCCCAGCCGTAGCTTTGCTGCCATTCAAGCGCATCGCCAAATGCGCAGGGTGAACCCGCTCCATCAACAGCACCAAACGCTCATAGGCTTGCAAGCGCAACGGGGTTAAAGTCTGTTGGTTCAACCGCCGAATATCCATGCTTTCTTTCCGGAGCTGATGCTCTAAAAACTGCTTCATTATCATATATATGGTTATAAAAGCAACAATGGCGGGCATTGAATACTTGACAATTTCTATAAATAAATCGGCTGCTTCCATATGGCTTTCTATGCGTTGCGTAACAAAGTATGGTGCAAAGGTAATACAGGTAAACCAAAGTTTAATCCCAGTTTCCGTTGTTCCGCTTTATTCTACCCAAGAAACAATAAAACCATATCCAATGTTTTTTATAACCTTTGCTCTAACCAAAAAAACAATCAACATACATGGACAGGAACTTTGTGGCAAAGCGGGTGGAAACCATGAATGAATCAGAAACCTTGGCCATGGCCCGTAAAAGCCGTGAGCTAAAGGCTCAAGGGAAAGACATTATTAGTCTTTCGCTGGGGGAACCTGATTTTGATACGCCCGATTTTATAAAAGAAGCCGGAATTTCTGCCATTCAAGACAACCATTCCCATTACACGCCCGTTCAAGGGTACGCCGATTTGCTGGATGCCATTGCCCTGAAGCTTAAGCGCGACCAAGGTCTCGACTACAGCCCCAAACAAATCATCGCCTCGAACGGCGCCAAGCAAAGCATTGCAAACTTGTGCCTGGCTGTTCTAAATCCCGGCGATGAAGTTTTAGTGCCCGCACCTTATTGGGTAAGCTACCGAGAAATTATTCGCTTGGCAGGGGGCATCGCCGTAGAACTTAAAGCCGGACACGAACAAGATTTCAAGGTTTCCGCAGCCCAACTCGAACAGGCCATTGGGCCCAAAACTAAAATGCTTATTTTCAGCTCGCCTTGCAATCCTACAGGGGCTATGATGTGCAGCTCAGAACTGTTGGAATGGACAGCCGTTTTGTCAAAGCACCCGTCTATTCTTGTAGTTTCAGATGAAATTTATGAGCATATTGCCTTTGACCAGCCCCACCTCAGCATCGCAACTTTTCCAGGTATGTTCCACCGCACGGTGATCGTAAACGGAATGTCTAAGGGCTTTGCTATGACAGGTTGGCGTTTGGGCTACCTGGCAGGCCCCGTTGATGTTGTGGATGCCTGCCTGAAAATTCAGGGCCAACTAACATCGGCACCGTCCTCCATCGCTCAAAAAGCTGCCATTGCTGGCTTGTTGGCCAACCCCGCCTCCATTCAATACATGGTAGATGCGTTTAAAATCCGCCGAGATAAAATGGCAGCAGCCGTTAAAGACATTCCCGGTTTTGTGTTGACCGTTCCCCCCGGGGCATTTTATTTGTTCCCCGATATTTCTGAATGCCTGACCTGGAACTGGGCGGGTAAATCGGTAAAAGATGCCCAAGATTTTTGCAGCCTGATGCTCGAAGAGGCTGGAGTGGCTATGGTGCCCGGCGATGCATTCGGTGCCCCAGGTTGCGTTCGACTTTCCTATGCCGCCGATTGGTCCATTTTAGAAGACGCAGTTCAGCGAATTAAACGGGTAATTGAACACCATTATGCCCTTGGCTAAGTTAATTCGCTCCATCCGCGAACGCATCAATGTTCGCATTTACTCCTCAAAAGGCAAAGCAACCGCTGTTCTTCGCTTTCTTCGGGTTACGGTCGCCTTTGCTATGGCTGCCATGCTAATTTGGGTGCACGGTTTCCCTCAAACCCTAATCGATTTGCCTTCTTATCAGTACTGGATTCGAGCAGCCCTCTTGTTTTTTGTTGTTAGCTTTTTGGTTCGGTGGTTTTTTGACTTCGAACCTTCAAAATACCTGAAATCAAACGCGTTCGAAGCAGGAATTCTAAGCGTAATTTTAATAGATGTTTTTTTGCGGGCCAGCTTGGGTATGCCAATGGTCGCATTCCTGTTGCCCGATTTATCGCCAATCGATATCGCACATTGGAGGTTTGCTATAAGTCAATTTTTGCTCTTTCTGATAATCTTGGTCGAATTGGGCAGGCTCTCTCAACGCTTAGGTCAATTGAAAATCAATCCCTCTCATTTATTTATATCGAGTTTTATCTTGTTGATGGGCATCGGAACCCTGTTTCTGATGCTGCCCAACATGACCACCGGTCCAGGTTCCATGCCTTTTATGGACGCCCTTTTTACTTCGGTAAGCGCATCCTGCGTTACAGGTCTTATCGTTGTCGATACCGCCACCTATTTCACATGGAAAGGCCAACTGGTTATTCTGGTTTTGATTCAACTTGGAGGACTCAACATCATTTCGTTTGCTAGTTTTTTTGGAGCTTTCTTAAAAGGCGGAATCGGATTGAAGCACAACCTCATGATTCGAGATGTGATGAGTTTTGATACCCTGAGCGATTCCCGAAGCCTGATTAAACGCATCTTTCTGTTCACCTTTCTGCTGGAAGCCGCAGGTGCCCTGTATATTTATATGACCTGGGACAGTTCTGTGGTGTTTTCAAGTACCGGTTCTCGGATTTTCCATTCTGTTTTCCATTCTGTTTCGGCCTTTAACAATGCCGGATTTAGCACCTTTACCAACGGCCTGTTTGAGCAGGGTGTACGCAACAGCTATGTGATGCATTTTGGTATTGCAGGACTCATTTTTTTTGGTGGAATTGGCGTTACAGTGCTCAACGATTTGTTTGCTCCTGAGGCCCTGCGCATGCGCATGCGTACCCCCTGGCGCCGCCTCGAAACCAGTACCCGCCTTTCTTTGTACACTTCTTTAATTTTATTGGGTGTTGGTGCCATCGGTTTTGCTGCCCTTGAATCTTTTAATCCAGCCCAACATTCCGAAGGGGGATTTCTTCAAATGAATTGGTTTGAACAAACCATTGCTTCTATCTTTCAAAGCATGAGCACCCGCACCGCCGGATTCAACAGCATTGATGTTTCCATTCTTGGCGTTCCAACCTTGCTGATGTTTATGGTTTTGATGTTTATCGGAGCATCCAGTGGAGGTACCGGTGGCGGCATTAAAACCAGTACGTTTGCCGTTGTTTTTTTATCGGCCCTGGCTACCATTCGCGGAAAAAAATACGTTCAAATTTACCGCAGAACCATTGGCTATGATTTGGTGAACAAAGCATCTTCCATTTTTTTGTTTTCCGTTTCAGTCATTTTCGTCGGCGTGTTCGCCCTTAGCATACTTGAACCCCATATCCCTTTTGTGCAGTTGCTGTTTGAGCAAATTTCTGCGGTTGCCACCGTTGGGCTAAGTACGGGAATTACGGGTGACCTGAGCTCGGGCAGCCGCATTGTAATTATCTTAAGCATGTTTATTGGCAGGGTAGGGGTGCTCACCGTTGCCGTAGCTGTAAGCAGAAGGGTCGATACGAACAACTACAAATACCGAGAAGCGCACATTATGCTGGGCTAATTCCAGTTCATCCGTTCAATCTACCATTATTGCCTACCTTTGCAAGCAAAAGCAAGGCATGAGCGTTACGCCATATACCTCAAGTAAGAGCAAAAAGGAACAGGTAACTCAGATGTTCGATTCCATTTCAGGGAAGTACGATCTGCTGAACCGCACCCTGAGCATGGGAATAGACCGCATTTGGAGGGCTAGAGTCGTTCGCGAAATACAGCGTCAAAGTCCCGAATCCCTGCTTGATGTAGCAACCGGTACCGGCGATTTGATTCTGGCCGCCGCCCCGGCAGTTCAAAAAAGTTTGGTAGGCTTGGATATTTCGCCCGGCATGTTGGAATTAGGAAAACAAAAGGTCGAAAAAAGCGCTTTTCATAGCCGCATTCAAATGCAGGTTGGTGATGCCGAAAACCTACCCTTTAACGAAGGCTCTTTTCAAGCCATTACTTGCGCCTTTGGAGTGCGTAATTTTGAAAACCTACAGGCTGGACTGTCTGAATTTTACCGTACGCTAAGCCCGAATGGAAAAACCTATGTTTTGGAGTTTAGCCGCCCCACTCAGGGGGTATTGGCCGCCCTTTTTCTTTTCTATTTTCGCCATATATTGCCTAAAATAGGACGATTGGTTAGCAAAGACCCGACAGCGTATACGTATTTGCCCCAAAGTGTCGCCGCTTTTCCCGACGGAGAAGATTTTTTGAATGAACTGCGGCAGGTTGGCTTTAAAAATGTCCGACAACACCGCATGACTTTGGGCGTAGCTACCCTGTATATTGCCGAAAAATAATTCAGCCTTGAGGCCGTTTCCCCTCCATATTATGGTTCAAAGAGGCTTTTTTATGCTCATGGTATTGCTGCTTGCAGGTCAAGCTCAGGCACAACAACGCCGACGAAGCCAAAAAGCCGTGAAAACAGAAAATATGCCCAAATACGACCGCCGGAAATTTCATTTTGGCATTAATTTAGGTATCTCGCATGCAGGCTTGGCCATTAGGCCAAGAGGCGATTTGCGGGAGCTGCTTCCCGATACCGTTTATGGGGTACGTTCGGTTTGGCAGCCTGGTTTCTCGATGGGTATAGAATCCAACATGCGTCTTACCGAGCTTTTAGATCTGAGGTTTACTCCTACCTTGACTCTAGCAAGTCGGTATCTTGAATTTGACCGACCCAGCGGCATCGATGTGTTCCAGTTTGAATCTACCCTCGCTGAATTCCCCGTTTATATAAAATTCAAGTCGGTGCGGCTTACCAATTTCAGAATGTATTTAATTGGTGGATTTAAATACACCTTCGATATGGCTAGCAAGGTTGGTGCCGAAGACGGTGCCTCCTATCCCATAAAATTAAGGCCCCACGATTTGATTACCGAGGCAGGCATTGGCATGGACTTTTATACGCCCTTTTTTAAGTTTTCACCTCAATTAAAAGTGTCTTGGGGTTTGTTGGATTTGAATTACCCAGAATCTAATTTTTACAACCAAAGCATTGATGCCATGCGCACCCGCGCGGTGTACATTAGCTTTTTGTTCGAGTAATGAGCCTTCGGAATCTAGAATGGATTTGTTCGCCCGACCGCATGGAGCATGCCGCCTTGCGTCGGGATTTGGAGCGCGAACTGGGGCATGCCGATTTTGATTATCGGGTGCTGCACCAAACCTTAGATGCCCGGCATGGCCGAGTGCGGTATCGCCTTCAAATTCAACTCTCGGAACGCGAAAGGCTGCCCCCAGCTGAACGGCAACAGCCCCAACACAAATTGGTGCGGGAATGCCCAGAGGTGGCTGTAATCGGAGCAGGGCCTGCCGGTTATTTTGCAGCCCTACGCTTAATTGAACTGGGCTTTAAACCCATTGTTTTAGAACGGGGAACCGACGTGCGTGCCCGCCGCCGCGACCTGGTTGATATTACCCGGCATGGGCGGGTTAATCCCGAATCCAATTATTGCTTTGGTGAAGGGGGAGCCGGAACCTATTCCGATGGCAAATTGTACACCCGCAGCAGCAAACGTGGCAGCGTTAACCGGATTTTAGACTGGCTTATTTATTTCGGAGCACCAGAATCCATCGCCATCGACAGCCGACCCCACATTGGAACCAATAAGCTGCCCAGCATCATTGCAGATATTCGAGCTTTTATTTTGGATTGCGGCGGAGAAGTACGCTTTAACAGCCAAGTAACCGACATCCGCTTTGAAGCCGGTAATATGAAAGGTCTTCAACTGAATTATACCGATTCCCTTTCGATTTCAAAGGTGATTTTAGCTACTGGGCATTCGGCCTCAGATGTGTTCCGCTTGCTGGTTCAAAGCGGGTTGACTCTTGAATCCAAGCCTTTTGCATTGGGCCTTCGGGTAGAACATCCACAAAGCTACATTGACCAACTTCAATACCACGGTTGCCAACTTCAGTATGCCTTGCCCCCCGCCAGCTATCAATTGGTGAGTCAGGTGAAAGGCCGAGGGGTGTACAGCTTTTGCATGTGCCCCGGGGGAATTATAGCGCCCTGTTCCACCCAACAAGATTTGGTGGTTACCAACGGCTGGTCGCCCAGCAAACGCAACAACCCCTTTGCCAATTCGGGCATGGTAACCGAAATTCAGCTGGGAGATGTTGCTCAAACCGATCCGGACGGACTGCACACCTTGGCCTTTCAAACTCAGGTTGAACGCCAAGCAGCCCAAGCAGGAGGCGGAAATCAGGTGGCACCGGCGCAACGCCTGCAGGATTTTATAGACCGGAAAACCAGCCAGGGAGAATTGATTACTTCCTACCGTCCGGGCGTTCAGTCCGTCGATTTGAATGAGGCCTTGCCTCGATTTGTGGCCGAACGGCTTAGATTGGGATTTCAAGATTTTCACCGAAAAATGAAGGGCTTTTTGCATCCCGATGCCGTTTTGGTAGGAGTAGAAAGCCGCACCTCCAGCCCCGTTCGAATTCCCCGCGACCCCATTACCTTGCAACACCCAGAAGCGCTGGGTCTGTTTCCCTGTGGAGAAGGCGGAGGTTATGCCGGCGGAATTGTTTCCGCAGCCATTGATGGGATTCGCTGCGCAGAAGCCCTGGCCCTTGGCAGGTAAAACGCCGCTTGTTTGGCTCATTCATTTCGATTTTCCATGCGTTTATCCATTTGTGGAATCGGACCACTTAGATTTGCTTAATTTTGAACAGTACATATTTATGCCAGCCATACGCCAACTTTTTCTATTCATTGCCAACCTGTTGGGGTTGTTTGTGTGTGCTCAACCCTTTCACCTTAGCCACCTTGATGTGGAACAAGGTCTTCCTGCTCCCAGCATTCGAGCCATACGGCAAGACCAAAAAGGGTTTTTGTGGCTAGGTACCTTCGGAGGGGGATTGCTGAGGTTTGATGGAAAAACCTTTCGCTCTTACCCCCGCGAAACAACTCGATTTTCAACCACGGTCAATGCCATTTTTGAGGATAAGAAAGGGCAATTGTGGGTGGGTACCGAAAAAGGACCCTGTGTTTTTGATCAGAACCGATTGGTTGAATACAGCCTGAACTCTGCATTGAATCCCATCCATTCGAAGGTGTACGGGTTTTCTGAATCAAAAGATGGACAAATGTTTATTGCTAGCCATCAGGGCCTTTGGATTCTAAAGGGCGAGTCCCTTATTCTAGATACAGGCAGAGGCCTGCCTGAAGTCCCCGTTCGGGCGGTAACGCAGACTCCTTTGGGTACGGTGGTTGGAACCCAATCGGGTTTGTTTTTGCGCTCTAAGTCGAATTGGAAACCCATTCCCGATGCCGGCTTTCAGGTAAATGCTTTGCTCTACGATGGCGACTCCAAAACCCTATGGGTTGCACATGCCCAAGGTTTAAGCTCTTGGAATTTAGCCAAGGTCGAGAATTTTACCCTTGCGAATGACTTTATGGGCAATTATGCCACCTGCCTTCAAAAAATGAAGGACGGAAGTTTATGGATTGGAACCCTGAATTTCCCGGTTCGTTGGGTTAACGGAAACGCCGTTCGGTTCGGGGAGCCTCCTTTCCCCATGCAGCAATCTATTGTTCAAAGCATGGTACAAGATTCCCATGGGCAAATATGGCTGGGAACCTACGGCGGCTTGTACCGGTTGAATACTCCCGCCTTTTACAGGTTGCAACCTGAGCCCATGCAAGATATGCCAGCCAATCATTTTTTGCCTATGCCCGACAGCAGTGTTTGGATTTGTTCTGATGCCGGAGCCTTTCGTTGGAAGAACAACCGCATTGTGGAGCAAATTACCCAAGCCCAAGGATTGCCCGAGCCAGGAGTAACCATGATGGCTTTTGACGGAACCGCCTATTGGATAATTGTGCCCAACCATCCGCCTCTACGCTATCTGAATGGAAAAATCAGTTCTCCTTTTGCTAAAACCTATCCCTTTGCTACGACGCATTTTGTTCGCACGCTGCCGGATGGCCGAATGGCATTTACAGGCAACGGAGGTGTACTGGTTTGGGACGGCTCTGAGCCAAGGTTTTTGTTTTCAGGAAAGGACCTCCCTATGTCTTTGGTCTATGACGTATGTCAAGATTCAAAGGGGGCCCTTTGGTTTTCAGGAACCGAGGGAATAGTCCGTTGGGCGCAAGGTAAACCCGTTTTGCATATTGCCGAAGCACAGGGATTGCCCGAAAAATTGGTGTACTCCATTCGTTGCGATTCAAAAGACCGCATTTGGGCCGTTTGCTACGGAGGCGGCTTGGTTGCCATTCAAAACGAAAAGGTGAACCTTATACAGCCTCCGAATCCAAGCTTTGGGCAGGAGTGGATGGCGCTTGAAATAAATTCGAATGCCGATGAGCTATGGCTGGGCGGCGTAAGGGGCATGGTGCATTTGAAGCAGAACTCGGCGGGGTATGATTGGAAAGCCTATGGGCCAGCCCAGGGCGTGTTCGGTCAATCGGTGCTCATTGACGGCATTTGCCGGGCCGCCAACGGAGATTTATTTGCAGGAACCACCAAAGGCTTGGTTTGGATGCCCTTTGTTCGAAAAGACGAAGCAACCATATTGCCGAAGGTATATTTGAATGCCTATAGAACCGATGGTTATTTGGTTGAAGGACAAAATCCAGATTCCCTGAATGGACTTTCGGTAGCGGCTGGCACTCGGTCTATTCAATTGCCTTTTGCCTGCCTCGATTTAAGCGGCGACCAAGGGCAACAGTTTGAATACCATATAGCTGGGATTCATGAAAAATTTATTCCCAGTCCCTCGGGAATGATCAGTTTGTTGGGTTTGGCCCCTGGAGCTTACCGTTTTGAAATTAGGGCCCGGAATTCTGTAGGGCAGGTTGGACCCAGTTTGGTTTTTACCTTAACCATTCCCCCGCTGTGGTATGAGCGCGCTTGGGTTAAATGGCTGTTTGGTTTGCTTGTAGTGTTTGGCATTGGAGGTTTAATGGCTTTCTGGTTTAGAAAAAGAGAAAGCGATTTAAAGGAAAAGGCTAGGCTTTTTGAGCGGCTCAGCAGCCTGCAATTGCGCACCTTGAAACAAAATTTGAATCCCCATTTTCTGGGCAATGCCTTAAGCAACCTTCAAGGCTTATTGTTGAGCAACGAAACGGAAAAGGCCTATAAATATGTAGAGGACTTTGGTCAAGTTCTAAAAAAATCATTGGGCAGCAGTGAAACCGAATTTATACCCTTGCAGGAAGAATTGGAGTTTCTGCGGTTTTATTTTTCGTTGGAGAACGAGCGGTTGAATGAAGAAGTGCATTTGAGCCTAAAGTATTCCGAAAATTTGGATTTGAATGCCTGGCGCATCCCCCATTTAATTAGCCAGCCCATCGTAGAAAACGCGTTTAAACACGGTTTTAACCTCAGTAAAAAGGGCAGCTTGGTTGTGGAAATTCAAACCGGTGCCGAAGGGAATTTGCGGATTCGGATTCTTAGCGATGCACCGGGTTCCGAGGCTTTTCAAGCCAACGGAATGGGCATGGGCTTAACCCTGTTGCAGCAGCGCTTGGATGCCCTGTTTGGAGCGCAAGAGGAAGGTTGGATTCGCTGGGCTGTGCTGGGTTCCGGACAGTTTGAAGTTGAAATCACCCTGCCGCCCAGCATAGAATAACGTCCAATCGGTTCTAAATTCAATTAAAATTAAACCTATGAAATTCAAGGCCTGCATTATTGAAGATGAAAACCGGGTTCGGGAAGCCTTGGAGCAGCAGTTAAAAGGCTGTGGGCATGAATTGGAATTGGTGGGTTCGGTGGGAAGCATAGCCGAGGCGGTTCCTGTTTTAAATCGGTATGTGCCCGATGTGGTGTTTTTGGACGTGGATTTGGGTGGGGGAAGTTCGGGCTTCGATTTATTTAAAGAATTTCCGAATCCAAGGTTTGAAGTGATTTTTGTTACAGGGTTTGAACACCATGCGGTAAAGGCCATCCGTTTTTCTTGTTTGGATTATTTGGTGAAGCCGGTTAGCCGAAAGGAGCTGCAACAGGCTTTAGACCGCTTAAAAGAGCGTAGGCAGCCTGCCTTGGTTCAAGAGCGGATTGAGTTGTTGTTGAGGCATGCGGTTTCAGACCAGCGCAGTTTGGCTAAAATTGCCTTGCCCAGCCGCGATGGATTTGTGATGCAGACCTTGGCTTTGGTGGAGTATTTTGAGTCGGATGGGAATTATTCAGCCATGTACTGCATGGGCCAGCCCAGCCCGGTATTTGTTTCGTACAGCCTAAAGGATTTGGATGCTATTTTGCCTGAAACCTTTGTGCGGTGCCACCGGTCTTTTGTGGTGAATTTAAATCAGGTGCGCGAGGTCAACAAATCTGAACACCTGTTGCATTTAGACAGCGGCCGGACTGTGGAGGCGAGCCAGCGAAACTTGCCCGAGGTGCTTCGGCGGATACAAAAAAGGGCTTAAAGCGTTTATTGTTGGTTTGATTGCATCCCAACAATAATAAAAAACGGATAGCAAAGTTGTTGCTGAAGAACTAAAGGGGCTAATAAATTGCCGCCCTCGTTTTTTATTGAAATGCGCTTAACCAATAAATACTGGCTTTTATCCAGATTTAGGTTGCGCCTATCATCTTAAAAATTGTGTTTTGATTTGTTGTATATATTTCGGTCGATTTTAAAAACCTATGTTATGAAACTCAAGATTTTAGCTTTTCTATTTTCCTTGGTCCTATTTTCTTGCAGCAAAGATGATGATGATGGCGGCGGCGGCGGCGGCGGCGGCGGCAACCCCTGTACAACTGCAGATGTTAGAATAGTAAATAACTCCTCCAATCCCTATTATTTGTACGTCAACGGTTCATATAATAGCTCTATGCAAGGCAATACCTTTACTGACTTAACTCTAAACGAGGGATCCTACAATTTTAAAGTTGAACAAATTAGTGGGTTCTTATTTTATCCAACCATTAAGGAATGGTCTATTAATTTAGTAGGTTGTCAAGATAAAACACTTACTTTCCCTTAATTCTATATTTATGATCTTGAAAAAGGGCGTTTGAACGCCCTTTTTTTGTTTCTAAGACTCCATCGATTTATCTGTATTTATTGATTTATGCCACGAGAGCGCCCCGGATGGCAGCGGCAGGCGGAGCAGACCGGCCGGCAGCTGGCCCAAGGCCGCGGAGGCGACCTTGGGAGCCCACGCAGGCCCAGGGCCAGCCCGGCTGGGCAAGCCGACTACAGCGGACAGCCGGAAAAGGCGCCCAAATTCCCCTTTTCTCGTGCTTGCTGAATTGAATTTCAGGGAATACTTGCGGAGCAATCAGTACCTTTGAGCCATGTGCAGTTCTTCGCCCAACGAATGGGGCAAAACCCCGCTGGAACCCGGTGATTTTTACAAAAGCCCGGAAGGGTATTTGGTCTTTACCGAACAATACCACCTGAAACGCGGTTATTGTTGCAAAAGCGGCTGCAAACATTGCCCCTACGGATTCAATGTGAAAACAGGAAAAATCAAAAAATCTGAGCCATGAACCCTACCGATGCCCAGCAAAAATTAGATATGGCCTTGTGGCCTACTCCCACCGGAACTACCCTGAGCTGCAAGGGTTGGGTGCAAGAAGCGGCCTTGCGCATGCTGCTGAACAACCTGAATCCAGACGTAGCCGAGCGCCCCGAAGATTTGATTGTGTACGGCGGCCGAGGCAAAGCCGCTCGAAATGTGGAGGCCTTTTACGCTATTGTGAAGTCCCTGAAAGAGTTGGGCGATACAGAAACCCTGCTGATTCAAAGCGGTAAGCCCATTGGAATTTTGCCAACCCATGCCGATGCGCCCCGTGTTTTGATTTCGAACTCGATGCTGGTGCCCAACTGGGCCAACTGGAAGCATTTTGATGAACTGGAGAAAAAAGGCCTGATGATGTATGGGCAAATGACCGCTGGAAGTTGGATTTACATCGGCTCGCAAGGCATTGTTCAAGGCACCTACGAAACCTATGCCGAGTGCGCTCGGCAGCATTTTGGGGGTTCGTTAAAAGGCACATTGAATGTAACCGCTGGTTTGGGGGGAATGGGCGGAGCTCAACCCCTAGCCATTACCATGAACGAAGGGGTGTGCCTGGCTGCCGAAATGGAAGAGTGGAGAATCGATAAACGCTTGGAAACCCGCTACCTAGATGAGAAATATTTGGACGTTGACCAAGCCATTGATCGGGCGCTGGAATGCAAGCGGCAAGGTTTGGCCCTAAGCATTGGAGTGCTGTGCAATGCCATAGAATTGCTGCAGCGCTTGGTGGACCGAAACATTGTGCCCGATACCCTGACCGACCAGACCTCGGCCCACGATCCATTGGTGGGATATTTTCCAGAGGACATGAGTACCTCCGAGGCCAATGCACTGAGGGAACTGAATCCGGACGCCTATGTAGAAAAGAGTTTGGACAGCATAGCCCACCATGTACGGTTGATGTTGGAGTTGCAAGCCAGGGGCAGTGTAACCTTTGATTATGGAAACAATTTGCGGGGTCAGGCCTATGACCGCAGGGGCGTAAAAAATGCCTTTGCTTTCCCAGGTTTTGTTCCGGCCTTTATTCGGCCCTTGTTTTGCGAGGGGAAAGGTCCTTTCCGTTTTGTAGCCTTGAGCGGCGATCCGGCCGATATTCATGCGTTGGACCAAGCCTTGTTGCGGTTGTTCCCCGAGAATGCCTCTTTGCACCGCTGGCTGCAGATGGCCAAAGAACGCATCGCCTTTCAGGGATTGCCCGCCCGCATTTGTTGGTTGGGGCAGGGAGAACGGCAGCGTGCGGGCTTGGAATTCAACCGAATGGTACGGGAAGGATTGGTTTCGGCACCCATTGTGATTGGCCGGGACCATTTGGATACAGGTTCGGTGGCCTCGCCCAACCGCGAAACCGAAGGCATGCTGGACGGTTCAGATGCCGTGGCCGATTGGCCGATATTGAATGCCATGGTGAATACCGCCGGCGGGGCATCTTGGGTGAGTTTGCATCACGGGGGTGGAGTAGGAATGGGTTATTCCATTCATTCGGGCATGGTGATTGTGGCCGATGGAACCGAAGCGGCCGAAGCACGATTAAAGCGGGTGTTGCACAACGATCCGGGAATGGGGGTGATTCGGCATGCAGATGCCGGTTATGTTTTGGCCCAAGAAACGGCAGAAAAACACGGATTAACCTTGAACCAACGAATCTAAGGTGCAAGAGTTGTTTCTGGTTACGGGAGCCACGCGAGGAATAGGCCTAGAAATTCGGAAGGCCTTACTGGCTCAAAACAAGGCGGTATTGAGCTTGTCGCGTTCGGCCGATACAGGCATGCAGGCTTTTGGGGAATTGGATTTTCGAATGGGTTTTGACTTGACTTCGACGGCTGACAATCCCGGGCGGGTATTGGAATGGTTGCAGGGCAAAAACTTTTCTATTAAAGGGCTGGTGAACAATGCAGGTTTGTTGCTGAACCGACCGGCAGATCAGATTTCTGTGGAAGAGATGCAGCAAATGTGGTTGGTAAATGTGCTGGGTGCCATGCGTTTGACCCAGGGGATACTGCCTTTTTTGGCTGCCGGATCGCATGTGCTGAACATTGGCAGCATGGGCGGATTTCAGGGCAGTCGAAAATATCAGGGTTTGTCGGGCTACAGTGCAAGCAAAGCGGCTCTGGCCAATTTGACGGAATGTTGGGCAGAAGAATGGGCTGAGCGGGGTGTTCGGGTGAATTGCTTGGCCTTGGGAGCAGTGGGGACCGATATGCTATCGACCGCGTTTCCCGGTTATACAGCCCCCCTTAGTTCGACAGAAATGGGTGGGTACATTGCCCGCTTTTTGTTGGAGGGGCATCGGTTTTACAATGGGCAAATATTGCCGGTAACCTTGTACAATCCAGATTGAAACGGGGCAAAGACGGGTGCTTTTATTTATCTTGCTGAAAAATCCGTTATGGGCATACAGCGACCTTTTCCATTGCAAGCTTGGTTGGACGAACACCGTCATTTGTTAAAGCCCCCTGTGGCGAACAAGCAAATTTGGCAAAATGCAGAGTTTATAGTGATGGCTGTGGGCGGTCCTAATGCTCGGAAGGATTTTCATTACAACGAAGGGGAGGAGTTTTTCTATCAGTTGGAGGGAGAAATTACGGTATGGATTCAGGAGGAGGGTAAAAAGGTGGGCATTCCTTTAAAGGCGGGAGATGTATTTTTATTGCCGGCGCGTGTGCCGCATTCTCCGGCTCGAACAGAAGGTTCGTTGGGTTTGGTTATTGAACGGCGCAGGCATGTTCAGGAAAAAGATGGGTTGTTGTGGTTTTGTGAGGAGTGCAACCATTTGTTGTACGAGGCCTATTTTCCTTTGACCAACATTGAGCAGGATTTCAAGGCGGTATTTGATCGGTTTTATGGAAGTAAGGAATTGAGAACCTGCCAGGCTTGTGGTTGGGAGATGGCTCCGCCGGCGGCGAAGTCTTAAGGGCTGGATTTCTATTTTTTTCGCAAGCGGGCCATGTAAAACCCATCGGTGTTGCCGGGTTGAATGTGGAGGTCGTCTTCCCATTCAAAGTTGGGGTGCGTGCTTAGAAAATGTTCAATTTGGTTTTGGTTTTCAGAGGGCAGGATGCTGCAGGTGGCATAGACCAATTTTCCTCCGCTTTTTAGGATGTCGGCGTAGTTTTCCAGAATTTCCAACTGGGTTTTACGTACCTGTAAAATGGAATCGGGCTTAAGCCGCCATTTGGCATCGGGATTGCGTTTAAGAACACCCAGTCCGGAGCAGGGCACATCGAGCAGCAGTCGGTCGGCGCTGCCGCGCAGGCGGTTAATGCTGGTTTTGTTGATTTCGCGTGCTTCTACATTAAAGGCAGAAGCGCGGCGGGCTCGCCGCCGCAATTCATCTAATTTATAGGTATGCACATCAAGGGCAATAATTTTGCCTTTGTTTTGCATTAAAGCTGAAAGGTGGAGGCTTTTGCCTCCGGCCCCGGCACAGGCATCGACGACGCGCTGACCGGGTTCGGCTTGCAAAAAGGGAGCGATGGCTTGGGAGCCTGCATCTTGCACTTCGATGTATCCTTCTTTAAATGCGGGCAAAGAAAACAGGTTTTTCCGATCGTTTAGCAAAAGGGCTTGTGGACGTTCGGGTCCAAAGGGCTGGTGTTCGGGAAGTACATCGGGTTGATACGGTCCTTTTAGGGTATTCCAACGCAGGTGAACGGCAGCAGGGATGTTGAGTTCGCGGCCTATTTGTTGCCAGGAATCGCCCAATTCCATAGCGACCAACGCGTGTAGGTCATCGGGATAGCTTTCTTGAACGGCAAAGGGTTGCATGGGTAGGTCAAGAATGCGCTGTTGAACCTCGTTGGTTTTCAGGCTTAGGAATTCCCTCCAGTGGGGTAGGGGTTCGTTTTTCCAGAGCATTAAAGCGGCTAAGCGTTTGTGCAGCGTATGCAGGTCGAAGGCCGATGCGGGTACAGCGGCAAGATAGCTAAGGGTGCGCCACCAGCGAATCAAATCGTAGCCGTAGGATGCGATGCTGCCTCGGTCGCGGCTGCCGCGTCGAGGGTCGGCCTTTAGAATCTCGGCCATAACCTTATCGGCAGCTCGGCCTTCGACCAGGCTGCGGTGGCACAATTCATGCAAGGCGGGCAGGTGAGCCGGGTGCAGCATTAGTACAAAAAATTGTTGTAAGGATACCGTTCTCGGTGAATTTGAGAAATTCGGCGGTAAAGGGTAGCGCGGAATTCGTCTAGATTTAGGCGTTGGGTAGCGCTAACAAAAATGGCTTCATCGGCACCTTGGGCCAGCCAAATGCGTTGAAGTTCCTCGAGGTTTTGAGGGCCTACGGGTATATGAGTTAGGTCGTGTGGGTCCACATCGGCGGGGCGGTATGCGTCCACTTTATTGAAAACCATCAGGGTGGGTTTTTCGCCGGCTCCGATTTCGTTTAGGGTACGCTGAACCACTTGAACATGGTCTTCAAATTGGGGGTGGGAAACATCGACCACGTGCAGCAGCAGGTCCGATTCCCGTACTTCGTCGAGGGTAGATTTAAACGACTCGACCAGTTGAGTGGGGAGTTTTCTTATAAAACCAACGGTATCAGAGAGCAGGAAGGGCAGGTTTTCAACGACAACTTTTCGGACGGTGGTGTCGAGGGTAGCAAAGAGTTTGTTTTCGGCAAAAACCTCGGATTTTGAGAGGAGGTTCATCAGGGTGCTTTTGCCTACGTTGGTATAACCTACAAGGGCAACGCGAACCAATTCGCCTCGGTTTTTGCGTTGGGTTTGCATTTGCTTGTCGATGGTACCGAGGCGGGTTTTCAACAGCGCAATTTTATCGCGGATGATGCGTCGGTCGGTTTCGATTTCGGTTTCGCCAGGTCCGCGCAGTCCAATGCCTCCTTTTTGCCGTTCTAGGTGGGTCCACATTCGGGTAAGCCGGGGCAAAAGGTATTGGTATTGGGCCAGTTCAACTTGGGTTTTTGCGTGAGCGGTTCGGGCCCGCTGGGCAAAAATGTCAAGAATCAGGTTGGTGCGGTCCATGATTTTGACGTTGTTTTCAAATTCTTTGGGGTTGAATTCTTTTTCGATGTTTTTGAGTTGAGAAGGGGAGAGTTCGTCGTCAAATACGACTAAGTCGATGTTGAGTTCGGCGGCACGCAGGCGAATTTCTTCCAATTTGCCAGGTCCGATAAAATAGGCGGGGTGGGGGCGATCCAGTTTTTGGTGGGCTCGTTCCACGCAGATTGCCCCGGCCGTTTCAACCAGAAATGCCAATTCAGCCAGATATTCTTCCATTTTATCTCGAGGCTGCTCTCGGTGGATTAAACCAACAAGGAGCGCCCGTTCGCTGGACGCGCTTTTGCCTTCAATCATTCGGTTGGGTTGGGCACAAGATTAATGAGAAAAGGAGAAGTAGGCATCGTAGGGAAGGCGAAGTAAGATGAGCAAAAGGCCGGCCAGCCAAAAGCCAAACAGGGCTTTATAGGCTTTGGATTCGGTTTGGGCGCGTTTGGCTTTGGAGTAGCCAATGGTTATGAGCACAATGGCAATGAGCATGGTAAGGGGGTGTTCAAGTGCCTTGAATCGCAGGGCAGAATCGCCCATTTGAATGGGCCACCAGGGGCCTGAAAACCAGAGGTACAATCCGAACAGCAGTTGAAGGTGGGCAGAAATGAGTCCGGCAAGCACTACTTTTTTAAACGCACCGGCGTAGGGGATATTTGAGGTGCGGCGAAGGAAGGCGACCACAATTACTGCGAGCAGCAGGAACAGCAGGAAATAAGACAGGGTAAGGTGCAGTTGTTTAAAGCCGACGTACATAATTCAAGATTTTGCACAAAGATAAGTAAAAGCGGGGCTTAATTGTTGGAGTTGGCTTGGGGCCCGGATTGCAGCGGCATGAGCTGCGGCCCAGCCCTGGTTTTACCCTGCTGGCAGGGCGACGCGAGGAGCCACTGCTGGCAGGCAGTAAAACCTGGGTTGGGGGAAGCGAATACAGCGGAAAGCCGGAATAGCCCCCCTACTTATCTAAAACCAAAGGCACTTCTCCGTCGGGCAGCACCAAGGTAAAGGCGCGGTGGTCGAAGAATTCGGGTTCAAAGCGCCAGCTGCTGGGAATGCGGGCACTGCGCGAGAACAGGCCTTTGTCGGCATCGATCAGGTACGCAACGTAGTGTTCAGAGCCTTTGAGGTAGCGCAGAATAAAGGCGGTCATTTCCCAAGTAAACTTGGTTGAGGAAATCATAACGAGCGAATCGGCCTGTTCTTCGGTAAATCGAAACACGCTGCGTTCGGCGCCTTCAAGTCGCACATCTAGGCCCCATTCTTTGGCTTCGGGCATGTATCCGACTCGAATTTGATAATTGACTCGGTTGGAACTGCCGAACAAGCTGTCGCGTACTTGCAAGCCCCCAAGGGTTCGATCTTGAAAGTGCCACAAGTAGTCGTCTTTGTGTGGTTTTCCGAGTTTTTCTTTTGGGGAATCTTGGGCTAAAAGGGAAGAAACGCCAAGGAAAAATCCAAACAGCATTAAAGGTAACCTCATGTTCAAATGTACGTAATTTAGAAATAAGCTTCCATTTCTTTTTGCAAATTTTGGGCCGAAAGCCCAGCTTTTTGGGCAAAATCTGGTCCTGAACCGGCATAAATAATGCTTCGGCTTGCGTTAATAAGTGCTTTTGGATTTGGGCCCATGGCTTGCAATACCTCGGGAACGCTTCCGCCTTGGGCACCCACGCCAGGGATTAGGAAAAAATACTCGGGAAAGCGATGTTGCAGGGCTTTTAGTTCTGCGGGTCGGGTAGCGCCTACCACGAACATGAGTTGGTTGGGGCTAGCCATGTTGGCCATGTTGGCCATGGCGGTTTCATAAAGAGGGTGGCCTGAGCTGAGTTTTTGCATTTGAATGTTGGCGGCGCCTGGATTTGAGGTAAGGCCAAGGGCAATTGTCCATTTGTTTTTATACTCCAAAAAAGGCAGAAGGCTGTCGTTTCCCATGTATGGCGATACGGTAACGGCATCGGCGTTCATGTTTTGAAAAAAGGCTTTGGCGTAGGCTTTTGCGGTGTTTCCGATATCTCCGCGTTTGGCATCGGCAATGGTCAGGGCTTTGTCGCCAATAAATCGGATGGTTTTTTCGAGGGTTTCCCATCCTTTTGGACCAAGGCATTCGTAGAATGCGGTATTGAGTTTATAGGCAACGGTGAAGGGGAGCGTAGCTTGGATTGTTTGCCGGTTGAATTCAAAAACCGGATCTTCGGCGTGTTTTACTTCTTCAGGCAGCAGGTCAAATTCAACGTCCAAACCTACGCAGAGGCAGGATTTTTTTTCGTGCATGGATTGAAGAAGAATGCTGCGGTTATCCATGTGATTCGTCTTGAAATTCGTGGGCATTTTCAGCGGTTTGAAGAGCGGAAATCATGGGCCAAAGGTTGCCATTCATAACCGAGGGCAAATCGTACATTGAAAAATTAATGCGGTGGTCGGTAATTCGGGATTGGGGGAAATTATAGGTTCGGATTTTGGCGGAGCGGTCGCCGGTAGAGACCATGGATTTTCGTTTTCCGGCGATGTTTGCCATGCGTTCTCGGTTCATCATTTCGTAGAGTCGGCTGCGTAGCACCTGCATGGCTTTGTCGAAGTTGCGGAGTTGAGATCGTTCGTCTTGGCAACTGACCACAATTCCAGAGGGAATGTGGGTAAGTCGAACGGCGGAATAGGTTGTATTTACGGATTGTCCACCGGCGCCGGAGGAGCAGAAGGTGTCTTTTCGGATGTCGTTGGGATTGATGTGGAGGTCGAGTTCATCGGCTTCGGGCAGCACCACGACGCTGGCGGCCGAGGTATGGATTCGGCCTTGGGTTTCGGTAGCGGGGACGCGCTGAACGCGGTGTACGCCCGATTCAAATTTCAGGGTTCCGTAGGCATCGGGGCCCATTACATTGACGATGATTTCTTTGTAGCCACCGGCGGTTCCGTGGGTAGCCTCAACCAATTCCATATTGAATCCGCGTTCTTCGCAAAAGCGGGCATACATGCGGTAAAGGTCTCCAGCAAAAATGGCGGCTTCGTCTCCGCCGGTGCCTCCTCGAACTTCGAGAATGGCATTTCTATGGTCTTCGGGGTCTTTTGGAACCAAGAGCATGCGGAGTTTTTCTTCCATGCTGGGGATTTGGGATTCTAGGGTTTGAATTTCTTCGCGCGCTAGGCTTCTCATTTCCTCGTCGGTTTCGTCGAGCAGCATGGATTTTGCGGAATGCAGATTGGCCAAGGTAGATCGGTATTGGTTTCCGGCTTCTGCGATTTCTTTTAGTCGGGCATATTCGCGTTGAACGGCAATAAATTGTTTGACGTTGGAAGCCAGCTCGGGATCCGACAATTTAATTTCCAGTTCTTTCACGTTTTCTTCCAGAGGAGCAATGCGGTCCAACAGCCTCATGTCAATAGGGATATTTCGGGTTTATCGGGTCGGCGAATTCGAATTTCAGATTGGGCAGCGGCTTCGGTAAAGCCTACAATGTCTGCGGGAATGTTGAATTCAGCTGCGGCGGCCAGAATGGTTTTCGCAGCAGCTTCAGAGCAGTAAATCTCTAGGCGGGTTCCCATGTTAAAAACAGTGTGCATTTCGGTGTCGGAGGTGCCGCTTATGGACTGGATTAGGTTGAATATGGGAGGAACGGGCAGGGGCTTGTCTTTTATGACTCGAATTCCATTTAGGAATTTTAGGGCTTTTGAGTGGGCTCCACCGGTTAGGTGAACCATGCCATACAGTTCGTTTTTAACCAAAGGGAGGAATTTATGGATAAGGGGAAAAAAGGGGCGGGTAGGCGAGAGCAGCAGTTTGCCAATGGGCATTCCGGTTTGGGGTTCTATGTCGGTAAGTTGGAGGTTTCCGCAGTAGGTTAAATGGGCTGGGGATTGAGGGGCGAAGGTTTCGGGGAATTGTTTGGCATAGTTGGGTGCCAGCAGGTCGTGGCGGGCCGAGGTAAGTCCATTGCAACCAATGCCGCTGTTGTATTCGGTTTCAAAGCTGGCTTGTCCGTAGGAGCCTAGGCCAACGACCAGGCAATTTGCAGGCACGTTGATTGAAACAACGGAGGAGCGAAGCAATCGGCCGGTTACGGTAAAGCCAACGTCAATGGTTCGAACCACATCGCCGGCATCGGCGGTTTCGCCACCGGCGTGGTAGATCTCGATGCCCATGTTCTGCCATTCTTCCAGCAGGTCGGCGGTTCCATCAATCAGGTGTTTTAGGATTTCGCCGGGGATCAAGTGTTTGTTTCGGGTAATCAATGAAGAGACGATGTAGCCGGAGCTAAGGCCAGCGCAGGCCATGTCGTCTAGGTTCATGACCAAGGCATCTTGGGCAATACCTTTCCAAACGGAGCTGTCGCCGGTTTCCATGTAATACATGTAAGCCAGCACCGACTTCGTTCCGGCGGTATCGGCATGCATTGCGATGCCGTGTTCGGGGCTATGTGCTAGATAATCGGGAAGTACTTTGCAAAAGGCATTTGGGAAAAGGCCTTTGTCGAGGCGTTGAATGGCTTGGTGTACTTCGGCTTTGTTGGAAGAAACTCCCCTTTGGTGGTAGGCATTAGAATCCATAGCGCAAAGGTCAGCAATTTGTAAGGCAAAAAAAAACGGCCCCGAGGGGCCGTTGTGGGAATTAATCTTCTTCTTCTTGTTTGGCTGGACTTGCCTTAAAGTCTTCTGAAACGATTTTCAAAGAAACTCGGCGGTTTATGGTATGGGCATCTTCAAAAACTTGTTCGCCTTCCGTTTTCTTTAGTTCGTTGATGTAGGGTTCTGTCAGTACGGTATCTTTAGTGAAGATGTATCCTGATTTCAGTCCTTTCATGTTTTTCAAGAGTTTCCGGGGTTCGGTTTCGCCGTATCCTTTGGGGGTTAATCTGGCTTTGGGGATGCCCGCTTCAACAAGCAGTCGAACGATTTCGTTTGCACGTCGGTCAGAAAGGCGTTGGTTGTAATCGTCGTTGCCTCGAGCATCGGTATGGGCTCCAATTTCAACCACTGTTTTTGGGTTGTCTTCCAAGATGGTTTGGAGGTTTTTAACGGTATCCATGTATTGAGGCAGCACAATTTCGCGGTCGAAGACGAATTGGATTTCAAATTCCAAATTCACTTTGGTTGTTTTCAAATTGAAATCGGCCACCATATTGGTGTCTTTGCAGGTTTTTAGTGGGTCTAGGCCCATAGAAGAAGCCCGGTTCACGTCGTTGTAGTATTTTTCTTTGCTGGCCTGCATGTCGTAGGTGGTACCGAATGGGATTTGTTTTTTGTAGTAACCCATTTTATCGGTGGTGATTTTGATGGTTTCCCCTTGGGGGTCTTTTAATTCTACGGTAGCTTCGGCCAAGGGTTCTTTGGTGTCTTTGTCGCGAACGGTACCGCTTAGCATAATGTTGCTGGGCGGGATTTGGAATGCCCAGATATCATCAAGGCCTTTAGAACCGTCGCGGTTGGAGGAAAGGTATCCTTTCTCCACGCCTCTTTCAAACATAATACCAAAGTCATCGCGTTGGGAGTTGATGGGGTATTGCATGTTTTCTACTTTTCCCCAGGTATTTCCGTCCAATTTTGAGGCTTTGTAGATATCAAGGCCTCCCATTCCTTCTGGGCGGTTGGAAGAGAAATAAAGGGTGCCGTCTAATTTTAAGTGGGGATATACTTCGTTGTCAAGGGTATTGATTTCGGGCCCTAGGTTTTTTGGATTTACGAAGGTTTTTGCTTTTCGTTGGTATTCAGCAATCCAAAGGTCCATTCCACCGTTTGTGCCTGTCATATTGGATGAAAAAATCATGTATTTGCCGTCGCCGGTGATGGTTGGGTGGGCTGTAACGAAGGTGTCGTTGGCTAAGGACACATTTTCGGGTTCGATCCATTCTTTTCCTTTTGCACGGGTGCGGTAGATTCGGCATCCTGAGCCATTTTTTTTATCGGCATAGCACCGGGTGAAGTACAGATAGGTGTATCGGTTGTCCATGGTTCCGGACCCTTCTGAGTATTCGGTTGAGAGCAGGTCCATGCGTTTGGGTTCGCTCCACACCTTGGTTTTTTTATCAAAATCAACCGTCCAAAGGTCTTCAGAAAGGCCACCGTGGGTATCCCATTCTTTGGCGCCTTTTCCTTTGAATTTTCGGTTTGAGGTAAAGATGATTAGATCTTGTTTTTTGGAGGCAATGAAGGGGGAGAAGTCCATGTCTTTGGAGTTCCAAGCCTTCACATTTTCAACTTGGTAGCAGGTTGGTTTTTGGATCCACTGAATAGAAAGTTCGCAGCTTTTCACACCAATTTCGGCACGTGGGTCGTTTGGGTCAATGCTTTTATACTTTTCGAACATGGCTTTTGCCTCTTCGTACCGGCCTGAATTTTTAAGCACCAAAGCGTACTCGTAGTGAGCCGGCCCGTTTTGCAAATCCATTTTGGTTACCTTTTTAAGCTGGCTTTCGGCGCGCTTGTAATCGTTCATTTTCAGGTAGCACTTTGCCACCATGTAATTGATGCATGATTTTGCTGCTTTGTCTTTTCCTATGCGGCCAGCTGCTTTGTTGTACAGGTTAATGGCTTCTGGAAAGTTGTTGCTGATGTAAGCAAAATCAGCCTTTTGAGTGGCTTTGTGGTCGCACTGAGCGGAAGCCGTACCAACGGCGAAAAAGGCTACTGTGCCAAGCAGGATAGAGGATGGTTTCAGATTCAACATTGCTCTTTTTTGAATTTCAATTCGGTTTTCGATGCTCAAATATGCACCATTATTTTCAATTTCCCAAGAATTAAGGGCATTACAATACAATGTTTAAGATGCCGAAAAATAGGACTTGAATCCAAAACAACCATGCGGCGGTTTGATTGTATTGCCCTTTTGTTAAGTAATCCCATATTGCCATGCAGGGGATGCTGAGCAACCACCACGTTAGGTAATTGGTCCAGGGGATGCTGTTTTCTGCCCAATTCCAATAGCCCAAATGAGTGGCTACGGGTTCTAACAGCGCATCAAATGCGGTCATAATGCTAGCTCCGGCAATCCAGCTTTTCCAGCCGTTTAAAAACCCTATCCATTGGTAAATGGAATAGCTTAAAATGGCCCAATTTAGTCCAATCAGCAGGGGGATTTTCATGGGGCCCCAACCTAGAATGCTTCCGTATGAATATTGGCCAAAAAGCCAGCCGGTATGTACGCCTATGCATTCTGCGGTCCAGCCCAAAATGGAAACTAGAGCGAACCCTTTCAGAAAGGGCGTCAAGTTTGATTCTTTTAGCGACAAAAAAACCATCAAGGCCGAAAACAGCAAATTTAGGGGGGTGATTTCATTAAAAAGGGGCCGGGTTGTTGGAAGGATTAACCCCAAAAGGCCTACGCAAAAAACAGCAACCGTCCAGAAAAGAGGTTTAAACAGAAACAGGGTCGTTTTCATGATGCGGAAGGAATTTGACTGCACGCAATTTTGGCCGAAAGCAAGCAAAGGGGGATCCCGCCTCCGGGATGTACGCTGCCGCCGGTAAAATATAGGCCATTGATGGATGCGGATTCATTGGCATGCCTATTAAAAGCCGACCAAGTTGAATTGGAAGAGGGGCCGTAAAGGGCTCCATCGGGCGATCCGGTTCGGCGGGCTATGTCGGCGGGTTGCAATATCCATTCGGCTTGCACATGTTCAAGAACGTCTTTCCCTAAAATTCGACTCAATTTTTGACGTATGTGCTCCCGGGCTTGGTCAATTTGTTCTTGCGTCAAGGTGCCAATTCCGGGAGCATTAACCATGGTAAACCAGTTTTCGCTTTGTTGGGGCGCATCACCGGGTATGCGTTTTGAGGAAATGAACAGATAAATGGTTGGGTCGGGCGTAATGCCGTTTCCAGGAATACTTAGAGCCTTAAATTCAGCTTGGTAATCGTCAGCAAAAAAGATGTTGTGTACATCTAGCTCTGGGAATTGAGCTGACATGCCCCAATTAAATACCAAGGCCGAGGTAGATCGCTCGGCGGCTTTTATCCGTTCGGGCAGTTCAAGGGCTGGATTCAATAAAGGATAAAACCGCTGTACGTCGATGGCAGAAACAACGATTCCTGCCCTTTCAGTTCCTCCACTCCATTCTACGGCATTCGCTTTGCCCTGGTTGTGGTGAATAGCGGTTGCAGATCGGTTCAGTTCTATTTTTACTCCGAGTCGAATGGCCGATTCTTCCAATGCTTTGGTTATGGCTATCATGCCCTCTTTGGGAAGCCACGCGCCTTTAAAATACTCCAACGAAGGAATGGCTTGTAGGGTAGCCGGAGCTTTGTAGGGGTTGCTTCCGTTGTAAGTAGCATAGCGATCAAAAAGTTGTACGAGCTTGGGGTTTTTTAGTCTGCTTCGGTGTACAGCGTGTAGGGTTTTAAGCACATCGAGGCGGTGAATTTTTAGCATACCCTTCAAAAAATCTGTGTTTAGATAGGTTGAAAGGCGGTGCATAGATCGGTATAAAAAAACGGGGGCCGAGATGCCATAGATTTCGTTCGAGCGGCTTAGTTGTTGACGCACCGCATTTTTATGTACCTGAAAGGTTTTTGCGGCTTGCTCTGCGAATGATTCTGGGTTTGCAGGGGCATCAAAGCGGGTTCCATCGTTCCAAAAATACCGGCAAACCGGGTCAAGGCGAATCAACTCAGGCATTAAATCGCTGTGGCCGGCCAATTCAAGGAGTTCTTCCAGCAATTCTGGCAGGGTGAATAGGCTGGGGCCGGCATCAAATCGGTATCCTTGTTCATAGTGTTCGGAGAGTTTTCCCCCAACAAAGGAATTTTGTTCCCAAATCTGAACAGAATAGCCTTTTTTTGCCAGTCGGATGCCCATAGCCAGTCCACTGACCCCCGCTCCAACAACGATGGCCGAATTTTTATTTATGTCTAAACTCATTTGATGCTTTCAGTTCCACAAAAGTATGCAGGAAAAACACCCGAATTTAAAAATGGTTGTGCATGTTTTGAAAAAGGGAGAAGGGGCCGCTTTTTGCTCTTTTTTGCAAAACAGGATTTAAGGAACAACGGTAAACTCAATAACTGATATCCTGGGAATATTTGACCCTGGGGCTAAAGTTGTGCCAGACGGGAGCCAAAGGGGGAAGGAAATACCCGAGATACTGCTGCTACCACCAATTGTAACCACAACCAAATTGCCATCGATGGTTATGGTATTTGTTGTCGCTCCGCCACCCCAAGAGGGCAGGGGGCTCTCCACCTTCCAAACCTTATTTGCCGGAACCGTTTGAGTTGTGGACACCAACAAGACCTGACTAAATTGAAGGGTTTGGGCTTGGCTCGTTTTGGCCAATGAAAAAAGGGAAACAACAAAAGAAAAGAGCAAAAGGGTACGCATACAGGGGGTTTGTACCAAAACTACAAATTCCCCGGCAGCAAACTCAGGATTGAATTTAACTGAACATTAAGAAAACGGGGTTCTTTGCGGTTCAACCGAGGTGTTTTTCGTTTCCTCCCCCCCCCCCAATTGTTTTCCTATTGAAGCGAGTAAATTTAGGCTGCCATTTCCGGCTGTCATAGGTAGTAAAACCGGCAAGGCCATAGCCCACAGCGCCCTGCGGTGGCTCCCAAGGTCGCCTCCTCGGTCGGTGGGCTAATGGCCCTGCAGGCTTTAGCTACCTTATTCCATCCGGGGCAGGGCCGCACATACGTTTGATTGCTTTGCTAGGCTTGAACCGTTCTTGCCCCCGCTGTTCTATCTCTAAATTCCATTTGAAACCCCAGCCTTTTAAATTTATTTTTATTTGGTCCGCTCGCTCTTTGATCATTGGCCAGGCATATTAAGTGGATTATTCCCCGCACCGCCCCATTAAATTCAGATAAAATGTAGGCAGCAACAAACATCATCAACTTGCCAAAAAATAGGGTAATTTTGCGGCTATGTTTTTTAACCCCAAGGGCCGATTGTTCAAACATCCCCCCTTACTATTGACCATGATTGAATTGAACCCCCATCCTATAATGGGCATTGGAAATTTCAAAAGTTACCCCAATTCCAATCTGAATGTGCATTCAGCGGGTTCTAGGCACAAATCAACAACAGCAATCCCATTTTAGCATGAAATTGAAAGAAGAATTGTTGCGCAGAAGGACTTTTGCCGTTATTTCTCACCCGGATGCCGGGAAAACAACGCTCACCGAAAAATTGCTGCTTTTTGGAGGAGCCATACAAACGGCGGGAGCTGTTAAATCAAATAAAATCACCAAAACCGCCACCTCCGATTTCATGGAAATCGAGAAGCAGCGCGGCATTTCGGTTGCCACTTCGGTAATGGGATTTGAATACAAATCCGTTAAAATAAACCTGTTGGATACCCCCGGCCACAAGGATTTTGCCGAGGATACCTACCGCACCTTAACCGCTGTGGACAGCGTTATTTTGGTTATTGATGCGGCGAACGGAGTCGAAGCCCAAACAGAACGGTTAATGGAAGTGTGCCGAATGCGCGATACACCGGTCATTGTCTTTATCAATAAAATGGACCGGGAGGGCAAAGACCCTTTTGACCTGCTAGATGAACTGGAAACCAAGCTCAGCATCAAGGTTCAGCCTCTTTCTTGGCCCATCAACATGGGCAACCGATTTAAGGGTGTTTACAACATCATGCGCCGGCAATTGAATCTGTTTAGTCCCAATAAAACTGGAATATCGGATGATCTTCGTTCCTTTTCAGATTTGCAGGACCCGGCTTTGGATGTTGAATTGGGCGAGCGAGATGCAGCTCAGTTGAGGGAAGATTTAGATTTGATTCTAGGGGTGTACGATCCTTTTTCGGTTGAGCGTTACCTCTCAGGGGCCTTGGCTCCCGTGTTTTTTGGCTCGGCCGTGAATAATTTTGGAGTTCAGGAATTGTTGGATTCTTTTATTGAATTGGCGCCAACACCTAGGGGCAGGGAATCGACCGAGGGGTTTGTAGAAAGCCAAAATGAATCTTTTAGCGGATTTATTTTTAAAATCCACGCCAATTTAGACCCGAGGCATCGGGACCGAATTGCTTTCTTACGCATTGTTTCAGGCACCTTTAACCGGCATGAGTTTTACACCCACGTCCGGCAGCAAAAACAGATGCGGTTTAGCAATCCCACCAGCTTTATGGCTCAAGACAAAGAAATTATTGACCAGGCCTTTCCGGGCGATGTAATTGGATTGTACGATTCAGGGAATTTCAAAATAGGCGATACCCTGACCTCAGGAGGCTCTTATTACTACAAAGGTATCCCCAGCTTTTCGCCTGAAATTTTTAAGGAGTTAATAAATTTAGACCCCTTGAAAAGCAAACAGCTTGAAAAGGGAATAGAGCAATTAACCGATGAAGGGGTGGCTCAACTCTTTAGATTGCAACCAGGCAATCGAAAAGTGATAGGAACCGTCGGCGAGCTTCAATTTGAAGTCATTCAGTATCGGTTGGAGCACGAATACAAAGCCGCCTGCCGATTTCAGGCCATGGCCTTTCACAAAGCCTGTTGGATGACCACCGACCAGCCCAGTAGGCTGCAAGAATTTTTGCGCAGAAAAGCCGATAACATAGGTCTTGACAAAGACAACAACCCTGTTTTTCTGGCTCCCTCAGGGTTTCTATTAAACATGGCCAGGCAAGATTACCCTGAAATCGTGTTTCATACCACCTCTGATTTTAAATCTGTGGTTAGTTAACTTTTGTCTTTAGGCTCCATCGGCAATTCCTGAGGCCAACTCGTCGAGCTCCATCCAGTGGAGTATTTTCTCTTCCAATTCTGCATTCAAGGTTGCCAGGGTTTCACTCCACTGCTTCAGTTCGTTGTAAGAAGCCGTGGGATTGCTGAGTTGTTCTTCCAGCCCCTTTTTTTTCTGTTCCAGTTGTTCTATATCGCTAGGCAGCAATTCAAGGGCCCGTTTTTGCTGGTAGCTGAGTTTGGCTTTTGTTTTTTGAATCGGGTTTTCTTTTTCGTTTTCTAACCCCTTTGATTGAGCAGCCGAGGGGGATGGCTCGGCTAGGAGTTGTTCTCGAAATGCGGTGAAAGAGCCTCCAAATATGGAGGCATTTCCATTTCCGTCCAAAATGAGCAATTGGTCTGCGATGCGGTCAACAAAAAAGCGGTCGTGCGATACCATAATAATGCACCCGGCGAAATCGTCCAGGTATTCCTCCAATTTTTGCAACGTCAGCACATCTAGGTCGTTGGTTGGTTCGTCCAGAATCAAAAAATTGGGTTGGCGCAGCAGCATGTACAAAAGGGCCAGCCGCCTTCGTTCGCCCCCGCTTAATTTTGAAATATAGGTGTATTGAACCGAAGGCGGAAAATCAAAGCGGGTAAGCAGCTGCGAAGCCGTTACCCTTCCTTTCCGTTGGTTGTCAAAGTATTCGGCCGTTTCTTTTACATATTCAATAATGCGTTTATCTCCTGGAAGTTCTGCACTGTCTTGCGAGAAGTACCCAAATTCAACAGTTTCGCCTACAATCACCTTTCCGGTATCGGTTGGAATCTGTCCGGTTAGAATTTTCAGCATGGTTGTTTTCCCTGTTCCGTTGTCGCCCACAATGGCAATGCGTTCTCCTTTTCGGAAGCTGTAAGAAAAGCCCTCAAAGAGTTTTTTATCTCCAAAGGTTTTACTGATTTTAATGGCTTCAAGAATTTTACTGCCCAATCGTTTCATGGGCACTTGCAATTCCAGTTGAGAATCGTTGCGGCGGAATCGGGCTTTTTCTTTTAGCGATTCAAAGGCATTTAAGCGGCTTTTAGACTTGGTGCTTCTGGCTTTTGGCATGCGCCTGACCCATTCCAATTCGGTGGCAAATTTATTTCTATTTTTTGCCGCTTCGCTGTCTTCAGCCAGGTGCCGTTCTGTTTTTTTTTCTAAGAAATTGGCGTAATCGCCTTGATAGGAAAATAGTTTGCCTTGGTCTAGTTCTAAGATGCCGCTGCAAACGGCGTCTAAAAAGTACCGGTCGTGGGTAACCACCAATAAAGTTAAGGAAGAGGAAGACAGGGTGTCTTCCAACCATTCAATCATTGGAATATCTAAGTGGTTGGTCGGTTCGTCGAGCAGAAGCAGGTCGGGTTGCTCCAATAGCATTCCGGCCAGAGCCAAGCGGCGTTTTTGCCCACCCGATAGGCTGTTTACTTTTACGCGCAGGTCCGGAAGGCCCAATTTAGATGCAGCTTCTTGCATGCGTGCCTCTATTTCCCAAGCTTGAAGGTTGTCCATGTCGGTGGCGGCCTTGGCCAAGGATTGGGTTTCGCCATCGAGCATCGCTTCTCGGTATCGGGAAATGACTTCAAAATAAAGGCCATTTCGCGGCAGCATGACTTCTACTAGGCTAGCTTCTGGGTCAAAATTGGGTTCTTGGTGCAAAAATCCCACCCGAATGCCGTCGCGCACCACAACTTGTCCTTTATCTGGAGTTTCCAAGCCGGCCATAATTTTCATTAGGGTCGATTTTCCAGCTCCGTTCTTGGCTATAAGGGCTTTTTTCTCTCCTTTTGCCAACCCAAAGTTGATGTCGTTTAAGATGTTGCGTTCGCCAAAGGAACGAGATACGTGTTCAACAGTTAATACATTCATGAAAGTGCTTGCAATTCGTAGGACGTTGAGTCCGGTTTATTGGGCCAAAGGGGCGGGGAATACAGTGGGCGAGAGTGGAATCCGAAGCATAGGGCTTACCCTAGATTTGCCTCGGTAATTCAGGTTAACCCAAATCAACAATTCGGGTATTATTCTGTCGCCTTTTACTACGTCCGGTCGTTCGGCTTCGTTTTTTTTGACCCAGCGGCCGGCGGGGCTAGCCCCCAGTAGTTTATCCAAGGGCATTTCCAACACAATGGTTTCTTTTTTGGGTTGCAGCTCCTGAACGCTTAAATAGTTGGTTTGAAAAGTCGAGTCGGCCCAAAAGACGTGGATTCGATTTTTCCCCCGGCCCAGTGCCTCTACCTGAAAGCGTTCCCGTACGTTGGGCTCCCAAATGCGAATCGGTTCGTCGGTCTTGTTTTTAACCTTAACCCGAATGATCTGCGATTCCACGTCCCATTCAATGCCCATATTTACTTCTTTGTAGTTGGAAAAACGAAAGCGCCCTTCTTGCAAGGAAACGGTTTGATTGAGGCCTAAGGCCCACTTAAAACGTTTTTCGGCGAAACCAAAAACATGCAGATTCCCAGGATTTAACTTGGGCAACAGCCGGTCTTTTTTTCCGTGTCCGGCTTTTCGCTCTAAGCGATTTAACCTGCCCGACCAAATGCTGCCATAGGGGACTTTTACCCAAGCACTGTCTTTGAACAATGAATCAAGCGAGAACAAAGAAGGGGAGCCCTTTACCAGCCTGGCAAAGCGGCGATTTCCAGTTTGCTGCGCTATCAGCACCCATGAATTGGCCTGAACAGTAGAATCGGCTGTCAGCACCGCGGTGTTTTCGTCGCCCAAATAATACTGAACCGTAGGCCTGCTCATTCGTGGGTTCATAACGGTGCCGCAGGCAAACAGCATCACAATCCCAAAAAATCCAAATAAGCGGTATGGAAACATGGGGCAAATATAAGCAGACCTATGTATATTGCGGCATGTTAAAACGATGGATTGCCCGCAATTTGATGTTGGGGCGCGAACATGGGCAGGCATTTCCCCAGGGGGAGTTGCCCCAAGTTCCTATTCAGGACTCTGGAACCGATAGCTTTTACTTTTATTTGAGAAATTCGAGCGGGACTGCTTTGGTTAGCCGACTGGCCCTCAGAAAAAATGGATTTTGTGAATATTGGTTTGGTTTATACATGCCCGATTTAACTCCCTTGGTCATCGAAGGAACCGCCGCCCTTTTGCCCGGTATTTATTTGGGCGTCGAGGGGCTTTCTTTTGTTCCACAACCATCGGGCTCTTGGCAAATTAACGTGGATTTTCCGGCACAGAAACTGCATGCTTCTCTGCTTTTTAGCCCAATAACCCCCATTTTTGACTTTGCTAGCCTCAGAGATAAAAATCAAATTGCCAAAGCCTTGGCTTCTATGTCCTGGAATTCACATTCCTTTAAGGCATTGAAATCCATGAAGACAGAGCACATCGAACAGGCAGGAAGGTGGAAAGGCGAATTGTCATGGGCTGGCATTCATTATGCTTTAGAAGGCGTCGGTGCCCGCGACCACAGTCGAGGCGAACGCAACTGGCATCAATGGGATTCGCATTCTTGGTTCACCGGGTTTAATGACCGGGGCCAAGGGTTTAATTTGTCCCTGATTCATTTCAAGGGGCTACCCACCCTGCGTGCTGGCTATATTTCTCGGCCAAACCAAGAGGCAGTTTGCTTGGTAAATGGCCCAGATTCGCCAATCGCATCGACTTCAGGAAGTTTTGATTTGAAAGGCTTGCACGATGCACATGCAGACCGCATCGATTTTAAAACCCTGGGTTTGTTTCCTTTTACCATGGATTCGGTATATAGAATTGAAGAAGGCTATGGTTGGTTCGATTGGAAAGGGGATCGCTATTTCGGAATTTTGGAACGGGGTTTTAAATTAAACAAGTAAGGCGTGTTTTTTAATAGCAATAGGGCTCAGCCATTGGCTGGCGGCAAGTTTAATGGCTTGGTGAAACTGAAAGAAGCCGGATTTAGGGTGCCTCCTTTTTTTGGGTGGAAGCTGGAAGAGGAAACCGATGTGCAGGTGATGGACTGGCTTGCCGGAATGCCAACGGCACCCCTTGCTGTTCGCTCCAGCGGCCTTGCCGAAGATGGAGCTGTACATTCTTTTGCCGGGCAATACCATTCCATATTGCGTGTACTGCCCAAGCCAGAAGCGGTTCGGCAGGCCGCCATCCAAATCACTGCCCAGGCCAACCACAGCAGAGTGGAATTGTATGCCCAAAAGGGCGGAATAAAAATGGAAGATGAGGGGGTTTTACCCCTTGTCATTCAAACCATGGTTGAACCCATTTGGAGCGGAGTTTTGTTTACGGTAGATCCAGTTTCAAAGTTACAGGACCGCATGCTGCTTTCTTGCGTAGCCGGAGATGCCGAGGCCTTGGTTGGTGGAGAAGTGAACGGATATTCTGTACACCTACCTTGTTGGGGCGAAAAACAGGGAGTGCCCCCCGATGGCCATGGACTTCCCGATGCCTTTCTTCCTTTTATTGAAGAACTTTGGAAGGGGGCAAAACAGGCAGAACAACTTTTAGGAATGCCGGCCGATTTGGAATGGGCCATTGATGCCCAGGGAACCCTTTTTTGGCTTCAAATGAGGCCAATTACCACCCTAGATGTGGTCAATCCCCATGAATTGGACGCTCAATTAACCGATGGAGAAGCCCTCAATTCCCTTTTTACCCTTGGAAACATTGGGGAAATGATGCCCGGAGCTGTTACGCCGCTCACCGCCGAGATTTTTGGGGCTAGCATTGATGCCGGACTCATCGATTTCGCATCGAGATCGGGAGTGCCTAAGCCCAATCCGCAGGCAGAAAGAAGGTATGTTCAAACCTATTATTACCGCCTGTTTTTTAATTTAACCAACCTGTACGACTTTTGCCGATTTACAGCGTTAAATCAACGCGACAACATTGAATTGTCTATTGTGGGGCGCTCGCTGGGATTGGAGTCAATTCCTCTGCAGGTAAATAAATTTAAAGCTGTTTTGAACTTTGTCGGTCAGCTTCGCTATCTGATTTCAGCCAAGTCCCGACTAAAACAACTGGAAACCATGTGCGCCCAACCCGCCCCCAACTGGTCCATTGAAGTACCCATTTTAGTGGAACAGCTCGAAGAGGCCAGACGTGTCATGGATTTAGGCTTTTGCCATCATTTCGCCACCTCAAGCAGTTCAGGCTCGAATTACACCGCTCTGGTTCGTACCATTATGGCCAAACTAAAGCTAGATCGGCAATCGGCACAAGGATTGGCCAACACTTGGTTGACCGGAATTGGTTCCGTAGAAAGTGCAGACCCCCTTTCAAAACTGCAAAACCTAGCGGAACAGATAAAAAAACAGGTGCCTTCAAACAGCTTCGATGGGTCGGCCGATGGACTTCTGCATTGGCTGCAAGAAAAAGCACCGGCCGATCTTCAACAGGCCTGGCATGAATTTATTCTGAGGCATGGGCACCGCGGCATTCGAGAAGCTGAACTTTCTACCCCTTCTTGGGCTCAGGATTTGGAATCGCTGGCTCATTTGCTGCTGCAACTGATGGCCATACCCGACCGGGGAGACTCAAATAAAACCTTTTCAACCAAGGAATCTGATTCCGGGTGGGCCGCACATCAGCCAAAGGGGCTTGTGCTGAATTATTTTTTAAGGCAGGCTAGGCAAAGTGTAATCAATAGGGAGAAGTCTAAGGCAATGAGCATTAAACTTTTAAGTCGATTGAAAACCGGATTTAGGCAATGGGGAACATGGGCGAGCAACCAAGGAATTATTGATAAGGAAGAAGACGTTTTCTTTTTGCTGACCAAAGAAATACAGGCCGCCTCAAAATCTGGGCAATCGATGAAGAAGCAGGTTGAGCGTCGAAAGGAAGCTTACGAGCTCTGCAGCAAGCTTAATTTTTCCGATGTACTGATCGGAAAACCATTCCCTCTTTTTCCGTCAAAGTCTATTTCGACCAACGAAAACGAATGGCTGGGGGTGCCTGTTAGTCCAGGTATCGCAACAGGCCGGGTTAGGCTGGTTAAAACTCCCGCCGATGCGGCTAAACTTGAAGCCGAAGACATATTGGTGTCTGGCTTTACCGACATTGGCTGGACTCCATATTATGGAGTAGTGAAGGGAATGGTAACCGAAATGGGTAGCCCCCTTTCCCATGGAGCGGTGGTGGCAAGGGAATATGGCCTTCCAGCTGTGGTGGGAATCTCTGGAATTTGTTCTGCACTGAAAGATGGAGACCGCATTGAAATAAATGGCATGGAAGGTATTGTTCGCCGCCTGTAGAACGCGTTGGGAATCCACTATCTTTGCACCCATGGTTTGTTTTGGTTTGAACCGGCTGTTTGCAACCGGGTCTAAACCATTTCGAGTGTCAATGGTTTCTTTTTGAATTGCCCCTAATTTTGCTGGAATGGCCCTGAACGTTGATGTAGAATCCTTAAATCCACAAGAGTATATTCTGATTAAGGGAGCCCGGGTCCACAACCTAAAGAATGTGGACCTAGCCATTCCACGCGATAAACTCATTGTTATAACAGGGGTCTCCGGTTCAGGAAAAACAAGCTTGGCCTTTGAAACCCTTTTCGCCGAAGGCCAAAGAAGGTATGTAGAAAGCTTGTCTTCGTATGCCCGACAATTTCTGGGGCGCTTTGATAAGCCAGATGTTGACTGGATACAAGGAATATCTCCAGCTATTGCGATTCAGCAAAAGGTGATTTCCCGCAATCCCCGCTCCACAGTGGGTACCTCGACCGAAATTTACGATTACCTTAAATTGCTGTTTGCCCGCATAGGGCAAACCATTTCGCCGGTTTCAGGGCAAGCGGTAAAGCGAAACAACGTAGCCGACGTTGTAGCCCATTTCAAGGAACTCGAATCGAGCGACGAATTCTGGATTGCCTCGCCTTGGCCTAGCGTACAAGGGAGAACTTGGGCCGAGACGCTTTCCTTGAAAATGCAACAAGGCTTTTCTAGGGCTGTGGTAATGGGACAGCTGATTAAGTTAAATGAACTCGATTTAGATCAGGCTCCAAATCCCTTGCCTGAATTGTTCATTGGAAGGGTGCGTGCAGATGGCGAAGATGCCCTGCAGCAGGTTGCAGAATTTACCGAAAATGCATTTCTGGAGGGAAAAGGTACAGCCTATACCTATGTGTTGAAAAATGAAAAAGCAGAACAAAAAAACGAATGGAACGATAAGCTAGAACTGGACGGCCTGCTTTTTGAGTCGCCTAGTTTAAATCTGTTTAGCTTTAACAATCCTTTTGGAGCCTGCAAACGCTGCGAAGGCTTTGGACGCGTTTTAGGAATCGATGAAGACCTGGTGATTCCAAATCCGTCCTTGTCGGTGTACGAAGGCGCCGTGGCCTGCTGGAAGGGCGAAAAACTCTCGGAATGGAATACCTATTTTATGAAGGCCGCCCTGGCCGAGGGCTTCCCCGTACATACACCCTACAAGTCGCTCTCTCCAGAACATAAAAACCTGCTTTGGAAAGGATCGGCATTGGTTTCTGGCATTGATGACTTTTTTAAGATGGTTCAAGAAAACCTCTATAAAATTCAATACCGCGTTTTGCAATCTAGGTACCGAGGTTACACCGAATGCGGAGATTGCCGGGGGACTCGACTTCGAAAAGATGCCGCCTATGTGCAGGTACACGGAAAAAACATCATGGATTTGGTCCTGCTAACCGTTTCAGAACTTAAATTGTTCTTTGAAAATTTGATTCTGGACGAGTACCAAACCAAAGTGGCCGGTCGAATCCTGTTGGAACTCAAACGCAGAATAGGTTACCTTGAAGACGTAGGCCTAGGCTATTTAACCCTAAATCGGGTGTCAAATACCTTGTCAGGGGGGGAGTCTCAGCGCATCAATCTAGCCACCTCACTTGGAAGCAGCTTGGTGGGTTCGATGTACATCTTAGACGAACCCAGCATTGGCCTACACCCCAGAGACACCCAGCGCCTCATTGCCGTTATTCAACAATTAAGAAACGAAGGGAATACCTGCATTGTGGTTGAACACGATGCCGATTTTATGAAGGCTGCCGACCATTTGATCGATATGGGACCCGAAGCCGGCTACCTGGGGGGAGAAGTCGTTTTCTCAGGAACCTTCCCCCAACTGAAGAAAAAGTCGAACAGCCTCACAGCTCAATATCTTCGAAACGAGGAGTCCATTGGCGTGTTTTTTAAATCCAGACCTTGGAAACGCTTTATTGGATTGGCAGGGTGCCGGGCCAATAACCTGAAACAGGTTGATGTGCAGATCCCCCTCGAAGTACTAACCATTGTAACAGGGGTAAGCGGCAGCGGAAAAACCTCCTTAATTAAGAAAATTTTATACCCCGCTTTGGCAAGGCAACTTGGACAATCTGCCGAAAAACCAGGTCAGCACGATTCTATTTTTGGAGACATTGCTTCCCTGCAATCGGTTGAACTTATTGACCAAAATCCCATCGGTAAATCCAGCCGCTCAAACCCTGTTACCTATTTGAAGGCCTACGATGAAATACGGTCTTTGTTCGCCGATTTGCCCATGTCTAAAACCATGGGATTTAAATCGGCCGCCTTCAGCTTTAATGTGCCAGGCGGACGCTGCGAAACCTGCGAAGGCGAAGGCAGAGTTACCGTTGAAATGCAATTTATGGCCGATATATCCTTGCGCTGCGACGATTGCCAAGGCCAACGGTTTAAAGACGATCTGCTCCAATCCAAATTCAAAGACAAAAACATCCACGATGTGCTTGAAATGACCGTCGATGAAGCCATGCTCTTTTTTGCCGGTACCCCACAAGGCGATCGAATCGTGAAAAAGTTGAGCCCCCTGCAACGCGTCGGTCTAGGTTATGTTAAATTGGGACAATCCAGCTCAACCCTAAGCGGAGGAGAAGCGCAGCGGGTTAAACTGGCTAGCTTTCTGTCGAAAGGCAGCACCACAGGTAAAACCATGTTCATTTTTGATGAACCCACCACAGGTCTCCACTTTCACGATGTGAAAAAATTAATGGCCTCTTTTCAGGCTCTAATCGAAATCGGACACAGCATTGTGGTTGTTGAACACCATACCGAAGTGATGAAAATGGCCGATTGGATTATTGACCTAGGACCCGGAGGCGGACCTGAAGGCGGTTGTGTCCTTTTTCAAGGAAAGCCCAGCGACCTGAAAAACTGCACCGATTCTGTTACCGCCCATTTCATCTAAAACCAAGCCCCGCCACGCCTCTTTTTTTATCGTGCAGCATTTTAACCCCAGGGCGGTCTTATTTGCGATTAACATTCTAAGTTTTGATTTTTTAAACTCCTTTTCTTACCTTAGTACCCTAAAGAAAAAAAACATGAACAATTTTTTCAAAACCCTTTCTGTTTTTGCTGGATTTACCTTAGTCCTAGCTTTTCCCCTGACCCTAACGGCTCAATCTTCCTGGAATCTAGTCCATGGCCATGCTAAAGTAGATATCTTCGAAAAAACCGATGTGGTGTGCCCCAATACGGCTGCCGGCCTGGATCTTCAATATACCCTGTTGAAAATCGTCAACAAAACAGCCCAACCGGTTTCTGTCTCGTATCGCTTGGCCTGCTTTTACGACAACCAATGCCGCACTTGCTCCAACTCCGAATACGATTTCTCCATCACCATTCCCGCTGGGCAAACCATCGAGGCCGATTGCAATTTTCAACGCCCCGAAGATGGCAAACTGTCCGTTTTTCAAAAATACATGAATCAAGTTAATTACTCCGATTACACTCGGTACGAATTGCAAAACTTGGTTATCCAGTAATTCCAAAATTCCACCGAATGAAGATGCTACACCGTCATCTCATTTGGGCAGCTTGTACCATGTTTGGATTGCATACTGGAGCCCTCTCGGCTCAAGTGTGCAATGTGAACGTATCAGCGGTCCAAAACCCCCTTTGCAAAGGCGAAAACGCCATTTTTATTGCTACCGGCGCCATCCAAAACGTGGGTTCTTATAGTTTTGATTTCAATACAGGCACCATGCCTCCAGGTTGGTCGTTCACCGGGCAAGCTCAATTTACTGCCCCTTGTGGTCCCTCCCCCGACAACACCTCATATTATTGGGCAGCTACCTCATCCGGGACGCCCATGATTGAAACGGTTGATTTGGATGTTTCTGGCGGTGGAACCATTGACTTTGAATTCGTGATGTCCCCACAAGGAGGCTCTTCCCCTTGTGAAGGTCCCGACCAAGCCAACGAAGGCTTCGAACTGCAATATTCCATCAACAGCGGCGGTACTTGGGTGCCCATTACCTATTTCTCACCCGGTGGCTTTCAACTCCCCCAAAACCCCAACACCACAAACGGAGTCGCCAACGGACAAACCCCTTACACCGTTTGGAATACAGTGGCCATCCCCATTCCTCCCGCCGCTCAAACCATCTCAACCCGTTTCCGTTGGATTCAACAATTCTCCTCTGGAACCTGCTGCGACAACTGGGGAATGGATAACATCGTAATCAACGCCGGTTCGCTTTCTACCATGACCTGGTCAACCGGTCTAACTGGCCCTCCAGGCCAAGTTGGTTCCGATACCCTTCTAGCGCTCATGAACGATACCTGCATCATCGTTACCTTGGCCGATACCTCTGGGCTTACCTGCAGCGATACCATCTGTGTGCAAGTTGTGGATCTGCCCACCGCAATGGCTTCCTTCACCTCGCCCGTTTGCGCAGGTACTCAAATCCCAATCACGGGTTCCATCTCTACCCCTTCAGGCGGAATCTCCTCCTATCAATTTGACTACGACAACAATGGAGTTTTTGAAACAATCAGCAGCACCGGCGATGTCCTTTTCCCTAATCCAATTGCAGGACAATATTCCGTCCCTTTTAAGGTTATAAGTGCCGGAGGCTGCGAACACGACACGGTTCTCATTCTCAGGCTCAATCCCAATCCCTCCATTTCGCTGACCTTAAACCCTACCCAAATTTGTCAGTTTGATCAAGCCAACCTCAACGTGAATGCGAACATGAACAATCCCCCTGGGTTTAGTTCTACCGTCGATTCGTTGCGATGGGATTTCTACAACTCAGGACAAACCGATACCACTACGGGCATTCAAAACAATACACACCAGTTCACTCAGTCGGGAACCATTACGGTCAAGGTAACCGCTGTTTCTGACGAAGGCTGCGTACGAAGCGCTACGCGCAACATTACGGTGTTGCCCAGCCCCATTGCCGATGTGCTGGTGGAAGACGTTTGCATTGGGCAACCCATTGTTCTGGTTAATAATTCCACCGTGGATGCCCCCGATGTTCTAAACATCATTGATTGGGAAGCCAACGGCCCCAGTGGCAACCAAACCTCCACCTCCTTTATCCCCAATTTTGTGTTCTTAACCTCAGGACAACATACCCTTTCCTTGGCCTTAGAATCCTCCAGCGGCTGCCGCGATTCCCTCGAACTGCAGTTTGATGTATTCCCAGGAATTCAACCGCTGATCGATTACATGCCCATTTGCTTTAATGAGGTTTTGTTCTACAACGCTTCCACCGGCGGTTCTGGCAATTTGTACGCCAAATGGACGCTCCCAGGTGCTGCCGGCGACACGGTGATTCTTGGACCCGACACCCTCTTTTTCGTGTATCCCGCCCCAGGTTCCCAAGAAGCAACCCTAGAAGTTACAGACACCAACGGCTGCCGAATCGACACCACCATGAACATTGATGTGGTTGGACCCATTGTTCTCAATGAGCTTCCCAATGTCTTAATCTTGGATCCCACGGTTGCCAACAACGATAAATTGGATTTTGAAGAACTTAAGCAAGGTTTTAACTACTGCTACGATTACGTTCTCACCATTTACAACCGTTGGGGCCTGGCTGTTTACACCACCGAAAACAAAACCAGCAGCCCCGATATTGGGTGCTCTGCTTGCTTCGAAGGGCTTACCCCCTCAGGAGCCGAACTTTCCAACGGCACTTATTTCTGGACCCTAAAAGGAAACAGAGATTTGGAACTGAACGGCAAAATCAACGTGTTTAAAAATTAACTTTTCACCCATCTTTCCAAACCCCGATTCGTCGGGGTTTTTTTTTGACCATGAAATTTCTTTGCCTTGATGTGGATGGGGTTCTGATTCCTCGAAACACCCTTTTTCTTCCCAGCGCTTCCCAACCCTGTCCCTTTCACGCTTTAGATGCGATGGCCTTGCAATCCATTGTTAGTCAGCACGTTCCGGTGCTTATTTTGTCAGGAGGTCATTCGAATTTTGTTCGACACCACCTTCAGAGTCTGGGTGTGCACGCCATCCGCTTCTCTTGCTACCACAAGTTTTCAGCTTTAACCGAGGAGTTGCTGGCCTACCCCAATCTCAGCTTGGCCAATGTGCTGTATGTGGGCGATGGGTTAAACGATCTGGAATGCCTTCAACAGGTTGGATTTTCAGCCTGTCCTTCGGATGCAGATCCACAGGTCAGCGCCGCGGTCAAGTTCCGCAGTGCCTTTCGGGGTGGGCATGGAGCCATTGCCGATGCCCTGAATTGGGCTATGAATCCGCCGGTGGAAGGCCATTTTGATTGATTTTTTTCTGCCGGCTGCCGGGCTTTCACAGGTAGTCCGCAGCGGCCGGTGGCTGGCCCAGCGGGCTTGCGGTGGCTCCTAAAGTCGCCTCCGCGCCTCGCGGGCCAGGCACCGGACGCTTGGCGGGCTACCTTGTTCAATCCCTGCCGGAGGCCAATCGTCCGTTTGGCCATTTTCTCTTTGCAATTTCCCAGAGTATCCATGTTGGGTTTTCCTCCTTGTTTTTTACCACTCTTTTCCTGGGCATTTTACCTGCCAACCCTCTTTTTTTGGAATTCAAACCAATCCGGTTGCCCATTGTTCTTTTACTACAACGTTTCCTTTTTCTACCTTTGAGCAGCCATGTCTAACACCCATTTCTATCCTCTTTTTTTGAATGGTACTTGGCTTAAAACCCAAACCAGCCTACAGGTTTCAGCCCCTTACGACGGAAGCCTGTTGGCTCAGGTTTCTACCGCAGGGGCTGCTGAAATTGAGTCAGCCATCCAAGGGGCAGTTTTAGCAAAACACAGCATGTTTTCTTGGGCAGCCTTTGAACGTGCGCAATTTCTACGTAGCGTTGCCCAACGTTTGTTAGCCAACAAAGATGCGCATGCCACCCTGCTTAGCTTAGAAGCCGCGAAGCCCCTACGCGAGGCCATTCATGAAATAGAACGTGCCGCTGAAACCTTCTGCATCGCCGCCGAAGAAGCCCTGCGTCTTACCGGCGAAATTATGCCCATGGACAGAACCGAACGTGGTCGTGGATTCCAAGGCTACATTCAACCTTTCCCTTTAGGCCCTATTGCAGGGATTGCCCCCTTTAACTTTCCGCTCAATTTGGCGGTTCATAAATTGGCGCCTGCCATTGCTGCCGGTTGCCCCATTGTTTTAAAGCCAGCCAGCGCAACGCCTCTTTCCACCTTAAATTTGGCTCGAATTTTTGATGAGGTCGGCGGTTTACCTCCCGGTGCGGTTTCTATTCTTCCCTGTAGCCGAGAAATTGGCGAAGCTTTGCTGACCGACAACCGAATCAAAATGTTGAGCTTTACCGGCAGTGATTCCGTGGGTTGGGCCATGAAAAAAAGAGCAGGAAATAAAAAAGTGGTTTTGGAATTGGGGGGAAATGCCGCAGTTTTAATTGCCGAATCTGCCGCATGGACAGAGCATTTTGATGCCTTGCTTGGGGCTTCTTTTGCCTACAGCGGTCAAATTTGCATTCATCCGCAGCGCTTTTTTGTTTGGGAAGGTCATTTTAACGCTTTCGCCGATGCCATGTGCAAAGGGGCTAATGCACTAAAATTGGGGCCTCCAGATTCTTTGCACACCCAGGTTTCTTCCATGATTGATGCCGAAAATGCAGAACGGGTGGATGCTTGGATTGATCAGGCCGTTGCAGCGGGAGCTCAGGTTCTGCTCCGCGGTCAGCGCCAAGGCACTTTATTACCGCCCTGCATTTTAACACAGGTACCCATTGGAGCCAAAGTGATGGACGAAGAGGTGTTCGGCCCTGTTGTTGTTCTTGAACCCTATTCTAATTTTAAGGATGTTTTGGATCGGATAAATCAAAGCCGCTTTGGCTTGCAGGCCTCTATTTATACTGAAAACCACCGGGAAATAGACCAAGCTTTTCAAACCTTGGAACTGGGCGGTTTGATTGTGAATGCCCCCCCAACCTTGCGTTTTGACCACATGCCTTATGGCGGAGTGAAAGATTCAGGCTTGGGACGCGAAGGAATACGCTATGCCATGAACGATATGTTGGAATGGAAAATACTGGTTAAAAAGACAAACCTATGAACCTTGTCCACCCCTTTGGGAAATCCCCTGTTTTAAACTGGTTGTATGCCGGTATGCTGATGATTTTTATCATGGTCGCCATCGGTGGAATTACCCGATTAACCGAATCGGGCTTAAGCATTACGACCTGGGACCCCATCATGGGTGCCGTACCTCCTTTAAATTCAACGGATTGGACGCTGTTGTTCCAGAAGTATAAGGAAAGTCCAGAGTATCTTCACAAAAACATGGGCATGAGTCTGTCGGATTTTAAATCTATATTTTGGTGGGAATGGATTCACCGGCAATGGGGCCGTTTAATCGGGCTAGTATTTGTAGTCCCCTTTCTGGTGTTTTGGCGAAAAGGCTATTTTAAACCCGGCATTCGCCGCCACCTCTTGGGCATCTTTCTGTTGGGGGCCTTGCAGGCCTTCTTTGGTTGGTACATGGTGTACAGCGGCTTGGCCAACGAACCAAGAGTCAGCCATTACCGTCTTGCTCTTCATTTAAGTACGGCCTTTGCTTGCATTGCCTGGATTTGGTGGCTTGCGCTGAGCATTCGAGCAAAGGTAGTAGCCTATCGGCCTCCTGAACTGAATTCTTGGTTGCTGGCTTCTACCCTGTTGCTGATTGTTCAAATTGCACTGGGAGCCTTTACCGCCGGAAAAGACGCCGGTCATGCCTCTAACCACTGGCCAATGTGGTCCGAACATCAATTTATGCCCTCTGTGCTTGGCTTTGAATGGACTTGGCTTTGGACCAACGAAAGTTGGATTCAATTTGTGCATCGAAGTTTTGCCTATGTGTTGGTTTTCTGTGTTTTATTCACGGCATGGAAGGCACATAAATTGCACTGGAGGCACCCTGGCATCGGGGCCATGCCTTGGTTGATTTTGCTGCAGTTCTTGCTGGGTGTTTTTACGGTAATGAGCAGGGTAAACCTCGGTCTTGCTTTGGCGCATCAACTCCTGGCCCTTCTGTTGCTGCTGGCTTTGGTGTATGCCTTGCATCCCGGAAAGCGGGGAGTAGCCTCCTAATACGGCTTTTGGTTTTTTCTGTTGCCTTTATGGATCAAGCTGGGCAACTGAAATACTCTTTTTCGAGCCCAATTCAGTTTGTTTGATTCAATCACAGCTGCACAGGCTAAATTGCTTACTTTTGTTTCCCATACGTTAACTTGAAAATGCAAACAACAAAGTACATTTTTGTAACGGGTGGGGTTACCTCGTCGTTGGGCAAGGGGATTATCAGCGCCTCATTGGGTAAGTTGTTAAAGGCCAGGGGGTTTCGAGTAACCATTCAAAAGTTGGATCCCTACATAAACCTTGACCCAGGCACCATGAATCCCTACGAACACGGGGAATGCTATGTGACGGAAGACGGGGCCGAAACCGACTTAGACTTGGGGCATTACGAACGATTTTTGTCGGTCGATACCTCGCAAGCCAACAACATTACCACCGGGCGGATTTATCAAACGGTGATTGAAAAGGAGCGTAGAGGGGATTATTTGGGGAAAACCGTTCAGGTTATTCCCCACATTACCGACGAAATACAACGGCGAATTCAGGCCCTAGGCGAAACCGGAAACTACGATTTGGTCATTACTGAAATAGGAGGAACCGTAGGCGACATTGAATCTTTGCCCTACATCGAGGCCGTTCGGCAGTTGAGGTACAACCTTGGGATGGGAAATTCCATGGTAATTCATTTGACCTTAATACCCTATTTAAAGGCAGCGGGCGAGTTGAAAACCAAGCCCACCCAGAACAGCGTAAAAACATTGCTGGAACATGGGGTTCAGCCCGATGTGGTGGTAGGTAGAACCGAACATCCTTTGAATGAGGACATCCGAAAGAAAATTGCCCTGTTTTGCAACGTGCCCAAAGAAGCCGTGATTCAATCCATTGATGCCGAAAGCATTTACGACGTACCCTTGTTGATGCAAGAAGAAAAGTTGGATTTGGTGGTGTTGAACCGTTTGGGGCTCCCCGATACAGGCAGTCCCGATTTGCGCAGTTGGACGTCCTTTCTATCCCGATTAAAAACCGCCACTCAACAAGTAGATGTTGCCCTTGTTGGCAAGTATGTTGAGCTGAAAGACGCGTATAAGTCCATTCACGAGGCCTTAATTCATGCTGGTGCTGCCCAAGATTGCAAGGTCAACATACATTGGTTGCACAGCGAATCCTTAGACGATTTAAATGCTGCCGAATTTCAAGCTCAATTTGCGGGCATCCAAGGTGTTTTGGTTGCACCGGGATTTGGAGACCGAGGCATTGATGGAAAAATTCGAGCCATTCAATTTGCCCGAGAACACCGCATTCCCTTCTTTGGCATCTGTTTGGGCATGCAATGTGCCGTGGTTGAATTTGCCCGCAATGCCTGTGGTTTGTCTGAGGCACATTCGGCCGAGTTTTCCAGCCAAACTCCCCAGCCTGTGATTCATTATTTGCAGGGCCAAAGCGCCGACATGCGAAAGGGGGGAACCATGCGTTTGGGCAGCTACCCCTGTACATTAACCCCCGGTTCTAAGGCAGCCAAGGCCTACGGTACTCTGCAAATCGCAGAACGCCACCGCCACCGGCTTGAATTCAACAACGATTATTTAGACGTTTTAGAATCGAATGGAATGCAGGCAACCGGCCGGCATCCGGAACTGGGTCTGGTTGAAATTGTGGAAGTTCTAGACCACCCATGGTTTGTAGGCACTCAATTTCACCCCGAATACAAAAGCAGGGTAGAAGAACCCCATCCTTTGTTTTTGGGTTTTGTTGAGGCGGCAAAGGCAAAGCGATAATTTTCGCTGGGGGTTTTTTGCCTTATAAGGTTAAACGAATTTTAATTAACCTGATTACCTTTGAATATGCGTGTGCTCATGGTTTGCTTAGGAAATATATGCCGATCGCCCATGGCTGAAGGCATTTTGAGGGATTTGGCGGCCACCCGCGGCATTGAGTTGAGCGTGGATTCAGCGGGTACCTATGCAGGGCACCAAGGAGAAGCTCCAGACCTGCGGGCGCAAGATGAAATGAAAAAGAGGGGCCATTCCATTCAGCGGATTCGAAGTCGGCCGATGAGGCCTGCTGATTTCGATGCATTTGATCGGATTTTTGTTATGGATAAAAGCAATTACCGCGATGTTCTGTCTATGGCCAGCGATGCGGCAATGGAAAAAAAAGTAGGCTTGTTTTTGAACCAAGCATGGCCTGAAAAAGACCTTGAAGTGCCCGACCCTTATTTTGGCGGACAGCACGGATTTGAACGGGTGTACACCTTGCTTGAACGGGCTGCAGAAGCCTTTTTAGATTCCATCGATGAACAACGCTAAAGGGAATTTGTGGCTCGTTCCCAATCTGCTAGGGCCACTCAGCTCGGGCTTGCACCCCAAAGAGGCCGCCTTGGTGGCGCACGTTCGGCATTGGATTGTAGAAACCCCTGGAGCCTGCCTTCCCATTGCCGCACAATTGAGCGGAGAACGCTTTCCGGACCATTGGGTGTTGGAACACGGCCGCCTAGACCCGTATTTTCAACAGCAAATTTTGGAAACGTGGAAACAAGGACTTGATATAGGTTTGATTACCGATGCGGGATTGCCAGCCATTGCCGACCCAGGAAGTCGGATTGTGGCGATGGCCCATCAGGCTTCGGTGTCCGTTCGGCCTTTAACCGGTCCAAGCAGCCTAATGCTGGCCCTCATGTCTTCAGGCTTAAATGGTCAGCGATTTAAGTTTCTGGGGTACTTGGAAAAAAGTCCCGAGGAACGAAAAAAACAGCTTCAAAAAATGAGCCCGATCATCGAAAGCTCGGGCGAAACCCATTTGTTTATTGAAACTCCGTACCGGGCAGCGGCTGTTTTAAACGACCTGCTTCGCTTTGTTGCACCAACCCTTATGCTTTGTTTGGCGGTTGACTTGCATACCGAAAATCAAACCTTACGCACCCAGTCCATCGCGAATTGGAAACGCAATCCACCCGAATTCAAAAAACAAGAGGTGGTGTTTTTGTTGGGGCGGTTTTAAACTCAATTTACTTCATTAAAAACTTTCTTTATGCAGGTCAGCAAAGTTTCAAATATGCCAATTCCTGTAAATCAAGAAGTTTTGGCTAAAACCATCAGGGCTGAAGTGTTTGATGCAATCAAGAGTGAAATTCCTGAGTTTACCCCCGATTGCTATATCTCTAAATCTGAATTGGCTTTTTTTCGACATAAATGTTTGGATTCTTTATTTAGTGAAGTGGAAAGAGAACTTTGCAGTTGGAACAACTCGGAGCATAGGCCTGAATCCAATCAAAGAAAAAAACCTGGTTTGGAATCGAAAGGGCCTAATGCATCTAAGGTGACTTTTGGTGAACGGACTGCAGATTACGTGGCTTCTTTTGGTGGTAGTTGGACCTTTATTCTAGCTTTTTTTTCCTTTATTTTGATTTGGATTGCCGCCAATATTTGGCTTTTTTCTGCTGCTGTCTTCGATCCATTCCCATTCATTCTTCTCAATTTAATACTGTCTTGCTTAGCTGCTATTCAGGCTCCCATTATTATGATGAGTCAGAACCGACAAGAAAAAAAAGATAGAAAACGCGCTGAGCAAGATTTGAAAATCAACCTTAAGGCAGAATTAGAAATCAAAATTATAAACCGCAAGGTTGATGCCATTCTAAATTTTCAGCAATCAAGCTGGAGAACGATACAACAGATTAATTTTGATGTTTTAGAGGATTTAATGGCCGAAGTGAAAAGCCGAAATAAGGGGGATTAATTCCTTGTTTGCATTGCGGTTATTTTTGCTGAACGCATTTCCTGAGGCTTTTTAAACCTACTCACCAATAGAAACGAAATGAACTGCATTGCTTTTTGGGCTGCCTAAAAACGAAAAGCAGGGTTCGGGGGAACCCTGCTCTTCAAACCAACCTACTATGAAAACTACTTGATTTTTAAACAGAACACCTTGCCTCAACTATGGTTGATTTTGGGCGGCAGAATTAACCTTCGTTAACATTTAAGATTTGATGGGGCCCAGCGCCCGGGGCGAGCCGGCAGCCGCCGCATGCGGGGCCCCTGAATGCCCGAGCTGCGGAGGCCCGACGGCAGGAGGGACCCCGCAAAGCCGGGCAGGCAGCGGCCCCGCAAAGGGGGCTAAAGGGGAGCACCGGATTAGCGCCCCCCCAAAAATCAATCCTGAACCCGGTTTTTTTCTCCCTTAATCAGCGGCCGATTGTCTTGAAAAAACTCAATGCAGCGCTCTAAACAATCGATGGTTACTGTCTTGTTTTTATCAATTTTATCTTCTAAAATCAAGGTAGCCAGTTCATTAAGCAGTTTGCGTTGAATGACCCGCTTCAAGGGGCGAGCGCCAAAGGCCGGGTCGTAACCCAGTTCCGAGAGCCATTCCAAGGCTTTTTGCGAAATTTCAATCTTGATTCCATTCTGTTCCTCCATATTTTTCACCATCTTTTTAAGCTGAATGCCCACAATTTGCTGAATTTCAGACCTGTTTAGAGGCAAGAACATAATGATTTCGTCGATTCGGTTCAGAAATTCAGGCCGTATGGACTTGCGCAACAGCTCGAATACGGCTAGTTTGGCCGATTGCAGGGCCTGTTCTTCTTGGCCGGGCAGGGCTGCTTCCATTTTTTCCTGAATGGCATTAGAGCCAAGGTTTGAGGTGAAAATGATCAAGGTGTTTTTAAAATTCACCTTTCGTCCCTTAGAATCGGTCAGGTGGCCGTCGTCGAGAACCTGCAGCAGAATATTGAATACATCTGGGTGGGCTTTTTCCATTTCATCGAACAGCAAAACGGAGTATGGGCGGTTTCGAACGGCCTCGGTAAGTTGTCCGCCTTCTTCGTACCCTACGTATCCGGGAGGCGAGCCCACCAGGCGCGAAACCGCGTGTTTTTCTTGGTATTCGCTCATGTCGATTCGGGTTATGGCGTTTTCGCTGTCGAACATGACCTCGGCCAAGGCCTTGGCCAATTCGGTTTTACCGATGCCGGTTGAACCCATAAAAATGAAGGAACCGATGGGGCGATTGGGGTCTTGGAGTCCAGCCCGATTGCGGCGTACTGCATCTGAAACGGCTTCTACGGCTTCGGTTTGTCCTACCACGCGTTTGCCCAATTCGGCTTCAAGGTTTAGCAGCCGTTGCCGTTCGGTTTGCAGCATGCGTTGAATCGGAATTCCGGTCCAGCGGCTCACCACTTCAGCAATGTCTTCGGCATCAACCTCTTCTTTGATCATGGCTTCGGCGCCTTGCTTTTCTTTTAAAGCCTGTTGGGCGTCTTTCAGGTTTTGGTTCAGCTCGGCCATGCGTCCGTAACGGATTTCGGCTACTTTGCCATAATCGCCGGCGCGTTCTGCCTGTTCGGCCTGATTTTTTAGGGATTCCAATTCGGTTTTGGCTTTTTGAATCCGCTCTACAATGGCTTTTTCGGCTTGCCAACGGCCTTCCAGTTCTTTTTTCTGGGTTTCCAGTTGGCTGATTTCTTCGCTAATCTGTTTGATTTTTGTGGTGTCGCCCTCGCGTTTAATGGCGGCTCTTTCAATTTGCAGCTGCATCAATCGCCGTTCTACCCGTTCCAGTTCTTCGGGTTTTGAGTTGATTTCAAGGCGCAATTTAGCGGCCGCTTCGTCCATCAAGTCAATGGCTTTGTCGGGCAGAAACCGGTCGCTGATGTAGCGTTGGCTTAATTCGACCGATGCAATAACGGCATCGTCTTTAATGCGCACCTTGTGGTGTGCTTCGTATTTTTCTTTGATTCCACGCAAAATGGAGATGGCATCTTCGGTACCGGGTTCTTCTACCAACACTTTTTGGAATCGGCGTTCCAAGGCCTTGTCTTGTTCAAAATACCGCTGATACTCCTTCAAGGTGGTAGCGCCTATGGTGCGTAGTTCGCCTCTTGCCAAAGCGGGCTTTAGAATGTTTCCGGCGTCCATGGCCCCCGAGTTTCGCCCGGCACCCACCAGCATGTGAATTTCATCGATGAATAAAATGATTTCGCCGGCCGAATTTTGAACCGCCTTTATTACATTTTTCAGCCGTTCTTCGAATTCGCCTTGATAAGAGGCTCCGGCCAACAGTTGGCCTAAGTCGAGCGAATAAATTTTTTTGCTTTTCAGGTTTTCAGGTACGTCTCCATTGATGATTCGGTGGGCTAAACCTTCTGCTATGGCGGTTTTTCCTACCCCTGGCTCTCCAATCAGTACCGGGTTGTTTTTGGTGCGGCGGGTCAATATATGCAACACCCGCCGAATTTCTTCTTCTCGGCCAATGACGGGATCCATTTTTCCTTTTGAGGCCAGTTCATTGAAGTTTTGACAATAGGTTTCTAAGGCTTCATTTCCTTGGGGCGTTGGGGGGCGGTTACTCATAGGTCTTGCAATTTAAATGCTACCCATCAAAAAGAAAGCCAAGGTCCTAAATCGGCCTTTCTGTCGAATTTCGACGGCATTTGCCGACAGGTTGGCATACAATTTTTAAAAAATCAGACGATTTTACAGCCCGATGGGCCTTTTCGGCAAGCCTTTACGTAAAGTTCACTAAAAGGGAATGATAACTTCAATACAAAGTCCTATCTTCGCGGCACGTATGACAGCTATCCGCAACGTTGCCATTATCGCCCACGTCGATCATGGCAAAACCACCCTAGTAGACAAAATTCTTCACTACTGCAGTTTGTTCCGAACCAACGAGTCGACCGGCGATTTGATTCTGGACAACAACGATTTGGAGCGAGAACGGGGAATTACCATTCTTTCCAAGAACGTTTCTGTTCTGTACAAAGGGGTAAAAATCAACCTGATTGATACTCCCGGCCACGCCGATTTTGGGGGTGAGGTTGAACGCGTTCTCAATATGGCCGATGGCGTTTTGCTGCTGGTCGATGCCTTTGAAGGCCCCATGCCTCAAACCCGATATGTGTTGGGAAAGGCGCTAACCTTAGGAAAAAAACCCATCGTGGTGGTGAATAAGGTAGACAAAGAAAACTGCCGCCCCGACGAGGTTCAAGAGTCGGTGTTTGAATTGATGTTTAACTTAGAGGCGACCGAAGATCAATTGAACTTCAGAACGGTGTACGGATCGGCCAAGCAGAACTGGATGGGGCCCGATTACAAAACCCCCAGTTCAGACATTTCTTACTTGTTGGACTCGATTTTAGAAGAAATTCCCGCTCCAAATCCACCCGAAGGCAATTTGCAGCTGCAAATTACCAGCATTGATTATTCCAAATATACAGGCCGAATTGCGGTGGGCAGAGTAACCAGAGGCAGTTTGTCGGTAAACCAACCCATTCAGTTGGCGCGCCGCGACGGCTCGATGACCGCAGGTCGGATTAAAGAGATTTTTATTTTTGAAGGCTTAGGAAAGGCCAAAACAGAACGCGTTGAAGCCGGCGATATTTGTGCCGTGGTTGGCTTGGATTCATTCGAAATTGGCGATACCATTGCCGATTTTGATGCTCCAGAAGCCATGCCCCCTATGCACATTGATGAACCCACCATGAGCATGGTGTTTACCATCAACAACAGTCCATTCTACGGACGCGAAGGGCAGTTCGTTACCTCGCGGCATTTGCGCGACAGGCTAATGAAAGAGACCGAAAAAAACCTGGCTCTGAAAGTAATGGAAACCGACTCTCAAGATACTTTTATGGTGTTTGGTCGGGGCATCTTGCACCTTTCAATCTTGATTGAAACCATGCGCCGCGAAGGCTATGAACTGCAGGTAGGGCAACCCCGGGTAATCATTAAAGAAATCGATGGGAAAAAATGCGAACCCGTTGAGATTTTAACCATAGATGTGCCCGAAGAATACAGCGGAAAAGCCATTGAACAGGTTACACTCCGCAAAGGCGAACTGCACATTATGGAGCCCAAAGGCGATTTAATTCACCTGGAATTCGAAATCCCCTCCAAAGCCTTAATGGGCCTGCGCACCGCATTGATGAATGCCACCGCAGGCGAGGCTGTGGTTACACACCGTTTCGAAAGCTATCAGCCCATCAAAGGCAATGTGCCTGAACGCCAAAACGGCTCTCTTATAGCCCTTGAAACCGGCACCGCCATTGCTTATGCCTTAGATAAACTGCAAGACCGTGGCCGCTTTTTTATTGCGCCCGGTGAAGAAATTTATCTGGGTCAGGTGGTAGGACAACATTCCCGCGACAACGATTTGGTTGTGAATCTGACCAAAACCAAAAAATTGAGCAACGTTCGTGCCAGCGGCACCGACGACAAAGTGCAGTTGGCTCCGCCCATTCGCTTTTCCTTGGAAGAAAACCTGGAGTACATTCAGGAAGACGAATACGTGGAAATTACCCCTAAAAGCATGCGTTTGCGTAAAATCCTGCTGGACGAAAACGACCGCAAGCGGGCTTCGAGATAAGATTTTCAGGGTTTTTGCCTCGGGGTTTTAGCTTCGGTTTTTAGCCAGGGTTTTATCTTCGGTTTTTAGCCAGGGTTTTTAGCCAGTGTTTTTAGCCAGTGTTTTTAGCCAGTGTTTTTAGCCAGTGTTTTTAGCCAGTGTTTTTAGCCAGTGTTTTTAGCCAGTGTTTTTAGCCACGAATGCACGAATGCGCTAATACACAAACGCACGAATGCACGAATGAAGGAGTGCACGAATGGGCGAATGCTCGAACATAAGAATGTATGAAAGCACAAACGCACGAATGAGGGAGTGCACGAATGAGGGAATGAGGAAATACACGAATGGGCGAATGCTCGAACATAAGATTGTATGAAAGCACAAACGCACGAATGAGGAAGTGCACGAATGCGGAAGTGCACGAATGAGGGAATGTGCTAAGTGGGGGGATGAATTTGAGGAAGAGGGGTACTAGCTTCCTGATTTTTCAAGCAGGTTTAAGGACCGCAAAATCCCTTCCAATTCGATAATATGCGAGCGTTTATCGAGCCCGGCGGCAAAAACAAACGCCCCCGACAGCCATATCCGTTGGTTTGCTTCGTCTAAGGTAGCGTACAGCAAAAATGGTCCGCCCTTAAATTCGTTGCTCATGCGCCACAGCCCCCGCATTTCCATGGCGTAACGCCCATTTAGGGTAAGAATGCTGGAATCGCAGGGCATTCTGGACTCAACAACAACCCCACTGCCGGGGTTTTCTCCCTTAAACGCCTTTTGGGTAATTTGGTCCGACAGCCAGGTTAAATACTGGATGGAAAATTGGGTTTCAGAATTGTATTTCACCGAACTCACCCAAATAACCTTTTCAATCAGGTGGGTGTTTCCTTTTTCAACCCGTTCTGCCCGGTATTGGAAAGCCGAAATTTCTGCATTATTTAACACCGAACTAAATACAGAGGGTATGGGCAGCTGCACCCCCATCCGATTTTTCAAGGTGTCGGCACAGGAACGGCAGCTGTTTTTCTCTTGAATGGATTGGGCAATCACCCGGGCGTCTTTTTCTTTTAAGCGGGCTAGGATTTCAGCACGCCGAGCCCGGAACGCGGCCAGCCATTCGTTGGGGTGGTTGGCACTCAAGCGTATTACCAATTGAGGGCGAGCAAAGGCATCTTCTGCAAATTCTAGGCTGGGTTGACCGGCGGGTATTTTTTCAGAAACAACGGCAATCAGTACATTTTTTTGCCAGCGTAGGTTGCCTTGAAAATCGGAGGGAGAAATTCGGCTGATTTTCCAAAGGGGTTCCACCTGCGGCAATCCCGGATATTCCTGTTGAAAAAAAGTTCGAAGGGTATCGCCTAAGGGGTGTTCACGCCAATATTCGTCGGTTACAACCAACATTAAATCGCCTTCTGGGCCAATGGCTTTGGGGCGGTAATTCGAATCGCCCCCACCACAGGACAAAAAAACAAGCGGGAATAAAAGCAGATGAAGCCTCATTTTATTTTTAGCCGCTGTCCCACTTGAAGTCCATCGCTCTTCAGTCCATTCTTGGCTTTTATGGCTTCGGGTGTGGTGTTGTACTTGCGCGCAACGGCCCACAGGGTTTCGCCTGAACGTACGGTATGGTACTGAGCCGGTGCTTGGGTTGGAGTTTCTATCTTCGGTTCGGGTTTGGGTTTGGGCTCGACCAACGCAGCGTCTTTTGTATAAATCACTAGGTTTTGCCCCAAAAACAGGCGGTTTTTTTCGCCCAACTGATTCCAAGCCACCAAAGTATCTACCTCTACTTTGTATTTCAACGAAAGGAATTCGAGCGACTCGGTTCTGCCAACCTTATGGTACTGCGCAAAATACCCTTGCTGCACCTTATTGCTGTCGATCGGGGGTTCGGCCCAGCCGCCGGTTACATACCGGTAAAGCAGGGGCTCGTTCACAATAAAATCGCCAATATAGCTTTTGGGAAGGTACACCGGCAGGGGTTTCCATTTTGCAGGAATAAACCCGGTGATGTACATGGGATTCAGTACTTCCAGTTCGGCGATTTCAATGCCCAGCACCTCCGAAATTTGCTTGAAGGTCATTTCTTGCCGAACGTAAATGCTGTCAATTTCATAGCGGTGGTATTTTGCCTGAATCGGTTTGATGTTGTGGTCTCTGTGGTGATTCATAATGTAGTTGACCGCAATAAAGGCCGGAACATAGCCGTTCGTTTCTTTTGGTAAATACGGACGCAATTCCCAATAATCCCGCTTTCCGCCCGACCTTCGAATGGCTTTATTTACATTGCCAGGCCCAGCGTTGTAGCCCGCCAACGCCAAATGCCAGTCGTTTCCAAAATACTTATACAAATATTTTAAGTAGGCAATCGCTGCATCGGTGGCTTTATCTGGGTCACAACGTTCATCTACATAGCTGTTGATTTCTAGGCCCATCAATTTTCCGGTTCCATACATAAACTGCCACAAGCCCATGGCTCCCGCCCTCGATTTGGCCGAAGGATTCAGGGCCGATTCAACAATGGCCAAATACTTCAATTCTAAGGGCATGTTGTTTTTGGCCAATTTTTCTTCAAACATTGGGAAGTAGGTGCTGGCAAGTCCCAACATTCGGCTCACCGTTCCCCGCCTCCGATTGGCATACAATTCAAGATACCCCTTCACATAAGGGTTGTAATCCAATTTAAAAGGACTGGCTTGGTCTAATTTTTTAAGGCGTTCCCGGTACACTTTGTCCGAAAACTCAGGAACCGAATCTGGAGCAAACTGCAAGTTTCGCTGAGACGAGCCTTCATTCACCTTTCGGTAGTTTTTAAAGTAATTCAGCACATCCAGGCTATCCATCATCGCCAATACAGGATCGTCGGATTTTGGCATTTCAATGGGGTCTGTTTGGTCAGCATAGGCACTCAGCGCAGCCATCCATACAACTACAATAGGTCCAATTTTCCGGAGCAGCGAGGCAATCATTCTCATCGTTTTAACAGCGAATCTAATTCGTTCAACAAAGCCTGTATGGTATTCCACCGCTCTGATTCTATACCAGAACGCCCATTTCCGCTTTTCATTTTCTTCTCGGCCAACATTTTTTTCCTTGCCCCCTCCAACGTATATCCTTGCTCTTTTACCCAGTGGTATATTTCTTTTAAGTGTTGAATGTCAACTTTGGTAAACAAGCGATTCCCTTTCTTGTTTTTCTTTAGATTTAATGCTGGAAATTCCTTTTCCCAAAATCGAATCAGCGAGGCATTCACGCCCAACATGGAACTGACCTCACCAATGGTGTAGTACAATTTCAGGTCTTCCGGTTGTTTTTCTTTCAGGCTCATCTGGCCTTGCTTGGGGTTGGGGTGAATCGTGTTGGTCCTCAAAGATACATAGCCCAACGGAATTGCAAAATGTTAAAGGCCCTTAGCTTTGTTTAAAATCAGACAAGGGCCGCCCCAATATCAAGGCCGGCACTTCCAATAGGCTGCCAACCCGCTGAATCCCCGGCTGCACAAGCTCCGATTCCGAGCTTTCAAGCCAAATGGGCCGAAGTCCCGATTGCAAACCGCCCAGGGCATCTGCCTGATAATCATCGCCAACCATCCAACTTTGCCCGGCCAAGGCTCCTGCCCGCTTTAATGCCAACTGAAAAATTCGGGGCGATGGCTTTTTGTGGCCGGCTTTTTCTGAGGTAATGATTTCTTTAAAATAAGGCGCCAAGCCCGATTCCCTAAGCTTTACCGCCTGCACTTCCTGAAATCCATTGGTAATGATATGCAGTGGAAATTCTGCGTAAAGCCCCTGAACCACTTCCCGTGCATGCGGCAACAGCTTGGTTTTCAGGGGCGAACGTGCCACATATTCCCCGCCCAGTTTCTTGGCCAGCGTTCGGTTTTTAAATCCAAAATGCGCTAAAGTCAAAAAAAAGCGCTGATGCCGCAAAAAATCCTTTCGCATTTCGTTGCGCTGATAGGCAGCCCAGCATTCGGCATTAAATCCCTCATAAATTTCTATAAACGATTCAGCATCAGGGATTATTGAATTTAGCCTAAAATACGCAAACAGCTCCAACAGGGTGTCCCTCGAATTCCCTTTAAAATCCCAAAGGGTGTTGTCTAAATCAAAAAAAACATGGGAATTCATGGATTAAAAGTAATGCGAATTGCTGGTTTTGCATGGTTTTTAAGTGGATTTGTTGGGGCGGGTTATCGGGCTTTCACCGGTTGTCCGCAGCGGCCGGGGGCTGGCCCAGCGGGCTTGCGGGGGCTCCTAAAGTCGCCTCCGCGCCTCGCGGGCCAGGCCCCGTCCGCTTTGCGGGCAACCCGGTTCAATCCCGCCCGCGGGCGGCCTGCTTTAAATCTGCCCATAAAAAAATGGGCGCCGGATTGCTCCGACGCCCATGAAAATGAATTTAGAACCTTACTTATTCTTTGATCAGGCGTGTGCTGAAGCTGCGACCGTCAATGCGGATGCTCACGGTGTACATGCCCTGAGCAAGACCCAGGTCAGCCGTATTCACCTGCAAAGTGGTTTTTCCAGCAGCAATCCGACCGAAAGCGTAGCTGCCCACTTTACGTCCTGTAACGTCCAACAGTTCGGCGCTTACCTCTTGAGCAATGCTCAAATCTAAGCCAATGTTGAAGCTGTTTTGGAATGGGTTGGGTTGAACCGACAAGCCAAATTCGTTTTCTGCACCATCGATCCCGAAGATGTCATAGATGCGGAAGTTTTGGCAAGTGGTGGACTGGCAACCCTCTTTCTCTGAGGTCAAGCACACAATGTACCAGCCGGGCTGAGAATAGGTTTTTACAGGGTTAGCCAAATTGCTGCTGCTGCCATCTCCAAAAGTCCAGAAGTAATTTACACCAAAGGTTGGGAAGGTGTTGGGCAGGAAGCTGGCCTGGGTAGGCGACATATTGGTTCCAGTCCAAGCCGATGATGGAGTAGGAGCAATCGTTATTGGCAGGGTGTACGTATCGGTGCAACCGTTGGCCGTGGTAACGGTAAGTTGAACCGGATAGGTTCCTGCCTGCTGGAATGCATAGTTTGGGTTTTGTAGGCCCGAAGTGCCTGGACCAAAATCCCAGTTCCATTGGATTGCGTTGCCGGAAGACAAATCGCTGAAGTTGACTGGAGCAAACTGGCAAGCGTTCGCAGCAAAGAATTCCGCATGGGGTTTTTCGTGCATTTGCAAGCTGCCTTGTTGTGAGCTAACGCAGCCATTGGCCGAGGCAACTGTCAACAAGTAGTTGTAGCTTCCAGGATTGGGGAACGCATAGGACAAGGAAGAACCAAATCCGCTGTTCATTCCACCAAAGTTCCACTGATAGGTGTTGCCTTGCGTTCCGCTAACATAGGCGTCAAATTGAGCGGCCGAAGGGAAACAGTTGTTGGTTACCTGAACCGAGTCAATGCTTGGAAGGGCATTTACCAACACGTTTTGGCTCAGCGAGTCCACACAACCATCGGTGGTGGTGACCAGCAATTGAGCCGTATAGCTGCCAGAGTTGGCATAGGTTTCAGCGGTTTGAGCACCTGTACCTTGGTTTCCGTTGCCAAAGTTCCATTGGTACGAGGCAATGGTAGAACCCGTTCCAGGAGCTGAACTTTGGGTGAACGAGGTAGGCTGACCTACGCAAACGGCAGGGGCAGAGATGTTGTAAATAACCGGGTTCGAGGCTACATTGATTACAGCACCCGAAGAGGTAGCTGTACAGCCATTGGCATCGGTACCAATTGCGGTGTAGGTTCCTGGCATAATGGCCGAGATGTTGTTGCCGGTGTTGCCCTGCATAATTTGTCCGTTGATGTACCACTGGTAGTTGGTGGCGCCATTGGCAGCCACCACTGCTGGGGTACCTGAACAAATGGAAGCAGACAATGGGTTAATTGTAACCACAGGGTTTGCCGTTACAAGAATGGCAACGGTATCGGCATCGCTGCAATTGGCGTTGCTTACCATGTACATTACCTGATTAATTCCAGTTGAAGCCAGGGCAGGATTAAACATTCCGCTGTTTTGATTGCTAATACCAGCACCATACCAAATACCACCTGGGCTTACGTTGTTCAGCAGCACGGGGTTTCCTTGCTGACATACTTGGGCAGGAGCATTGTTGAAAGAAGCATTTGGAGCGGCATACACCAACACCATCGTACTGTCGTTCGAGGTACAATTGCTTACAGTTACAGTGTAGAACACCATGCTGTTTCCAGTTACGTTGTTGCTAGGGTCAAAGTTTCCGGTATTGGGGTTAACAATGCCCTGACCAGACCAGGTTCCACCGGGGGTGGCCGAGTTCAACGATACGGGAGCGTTGTTTGAGCACAACACAGGAGCTGAATTGATGTGGGCATTTGGAGCAGGGTTTACCGTTAGCATAATGCTATCGGTATCCGTACAACCCGAAGCGGCATCGGCAATGGTGTACACGGCATGGAAGGTTCCGGCTCCGCTCACCGTTGGGCTAAAGAAAGCCTGGGTGTTGTTGCCGGTAATGCCTGTGCCAGACCAAACTCCGTTGGGGTTTAAGGCCACAATGGTGTCTTGAGCATCGTAATCGCAATAGGTAGTAGCAAGGGTAGTAATGCTGGCATCGGGACCTTGTATTACTTGAATGCTTACAGAGTCGGCACCAATGCAACCGTTGTCGTTTTTAGAGTACCTTAAGATGTTGGTTCCAATGAGTGCCTGACCTGGGTCAAAGGTTCCCAAGATGGAATCGGTTACACCGGTTCCCGTCCAAATACCACCAGAGGTAGAGGGCTGACCGCTCATTGGGCCTGAGATTACTACTCTACCATGTCCTAAATTGGCATTGGCCACATTGGTTTGGTTGGTTCCGGAGTTAAAGGAGCCACCACCACGGGCGGTGTTTGAGCTGTGGTTGTAGCCACCACGGCCACCTTCGTAACCACCACCACCACCACCGGGGTGGTTTATTGCAGCGCCGCCGCCGCCAAAGCCGCCGTGCCCGTTTTGGTTGGATTGGCCACCGCGGCCGTTGTTTTTGAAGGCTTTGGCATTTCCGGTGCACAAGGAGTTGCCAGTGAAGCCAGCACCGCCGTTGTCGCAATAATCACCCCATTGTCCGCCGCCATCGCCGTTGTTGGTGGTTTGACCACCTTGGCCAGGCTGATTGACGTTTTGGTAGGCTGCAGTTCCGCCGCCGCCGCCGCCTGCCACAATCAAAGCTGTTGCAGTAGTGTAATTGGTACCCAAGGCTACAAAGGTGCCACCGCCGCCGCCGGCTCCGTCGTTCCAGGTGTTGGTGGGAGCAAGTCCCATTTGACCAACCATGAAGTTCAAGGTTTGCCCTGCTTGAAGCTGGAAGTTGCCTCTCATGTGCGCTCCCAAACCGCCTTGGTTTGTGGGGGTAACGTCGCCACCGCTAGCACCGAATGCTTCGATGGTGTAGTTTCCGGTTACAGGTACAACCCATTGTTGAACGCCGTTCACAACCGATACCACACCGGGGCCATAGGCTAGGTCAACGTTTGCTTGAGAAGGTCCTGTTTGACCTGTTTTTCCGGCATTGGTAAAGGTTAGGCTAGCGTTGTTGTACACCATGCCTAAGTTTCCATTCAGAGGGTTGTCGCTGCTGCAGAATGGGCCCATAGGCAATACGTCCATTCTTGGAGTAGGAACAATTTGCACCACCCCAACATCGTATTTAGAAGGGCAACCGTTTTGCATGTAGAGAACGAAGATTGAATCGGTTTGGGTTACAACAGGCGTGTTGTAGGTGTTTCCAAGTCCAACCAGGTTGCCGCTGGCACCGTCAAACCAACGGTATTGCGCGTTGTTGGGGCCACCGCTCACCGTAAAGGTGTTGCTGCCTTGGTCGCAGAATAAAACGTTGGTGCTCAAGGTTGGGGCAGGCAAGGAGTCGATGTGAACTACGGCAGGAACCCGAGCGCTTCCGCAGAAAAGGGTAGCGTTGTAGGTGATGTTCACAATACCGTGGCCGGTACGGAATCCTTGGGTGTGGGTGGTGTTGGAACTCAGTTGGGCATGGGTGTAGCTGGAACCGCCGCCGCCGCCGCCGTCTCCGCCGCCGCCGCCGCCATAATGTCCACCGCCGCCGCCGCCGCCATTGCTGTAGCAAGTACCGCGGTCACCGCCTTTGCCCAAAGAACCTTGTTGCTGAGATTGGTTGCAGCATTGAGCAGCCCCCCCACCCGAAGTGGGCGAAGCGCCAAAACCACAGTGGCAAGTGTTTTGTTGTCCGCAACGGATTCCGTTGGCTGCGTTTCCACTGCCACCGCCGTCTCCACCAAAATCGTTGTTGCCGCAAGCGTAACCTGCACCACCGCCAGCACCGGCCGAGAGGACGCGGTTTTGCAGGGCAATGCCACCGATGCGAATATCGGTACCACCACCTCCACCGCCGCTGTTGTTTCCGGTATTTCCACCGCCGTTCCAGCCGCCGGTTGTTCCGGTTGGTTTTTCACCTACGTAAATGTTAAGTACTTGACCTGGGGTAACGCTAAGGGTGGTTTGCACCCGACCGCCTTTGCCGCCCAAGTTTTGAGAAGGGTTAGAAACAGCGGCTCCGCCTTCGGCGCCCGACAAATCTACATTGATGGAAGTAATTCCAGCGGGAACGGTCCAGGTTTGAACGGCTCCGGTGTAGTTGAATGTATGGTTGCCCGAAATGGTATTGATGCGTGCTGAGGCTGCAAACAAGGTGTCTGAACCAAACATAGGAGGCAAGAAAACGGCAGGGCCAATGGCCAAAGGCGTTGCAGTTGTTAGGTTGGTAAACCAATGTGTAGGGGTGGTTCCTGCTGTAGCAGAAACTAGGGCTGTTTGACCGCAAAGAACACTGTCGCCCATAACGTTGGTAGGAGGAGCCAGAGGAGCCACGTTCACGTTTGCGGCTACACGTTGGCTTTGGCAAAAGGGTACAGAATAGGTAATGCTCAGTTCTCCGTTTCCAGTACGGTTGCCTTGAGAATGGGTTACTTGGCTGCAAATGTTGGGGTCGGTGTACGAAGAGCCGCCGCCGCCTCCGCCGCCGTTCCAGCAGCCTGTGCCGCCACCGCCACCGTACCAGCCGCCACCACCGCCACCAGCATAGGCGCAGTTGTATGCGTTACCGCCTTGTCCAAAGGAACCTCCTTGGGCTGTGTTGCAAGAAGTACCTGCATTTCCACCGGCACTTTGGGTTCCGCCTGTTCCGGTATATCCATCTTGACTGTTGCAACGGTATCCCTGCTGACCGGTTAACCCGCCCCCGGCGCCACCGCCTTCGCTGTTGCACCAAGAACCGCCGCCGCCGCCGCCGCCGGCAACCAATTTCCGGTCGCTTACAGACTGACCGCCAATACGGATGTCGGTAGCTCCACCCCCTCCACCGCTTTGGCAGAAGTTGTTGCAAGAAATGGTACCTCCATTTCCACCACCATTCCAACCGGGGTTGGCATCGTTTGTTGCTCCGCCCACGTAAATGTTCAAGGTTTGCCCTGGAGTTACTGCAAGGGTTGCTTGCACCCTGCCCCCATTTCCGCCGGTTGAGCCATTGTTGCACGAGGGCGTTCCACCTTGAGCCCCTTTGGCATCGATTTGCAGGCTATACACACCCGCAGGAACGGTCCAAGTTTGGTTCCCGCCGGTAAAGCTAAAGTTAAGGGTACCGCCAGTATTGGCTGTTGAAAGGGCTTCAACCCAAACGGTCATGCTGTCGGTAACAAAGGGAATGGTGTAGCTGCCAGAATTCCCTTGAAGTAAGGTTCCGCCAGTAGAAGCGCTGTACCAGTTAAAGAAACCGGTTCCGGTGGCTTGCAGTTGTGCGGTGTCTCCGCAGGTTAGGTTGGCTGCCGCAACCGTTGGGTTGGGTATTGGCGAGGTAGAAACTTGAACCGGTACACGCGCGCTGGTGCAATAGGGTTGTATGTAGGTTAGGATAATCTGACCATCGCCCGATTGAAAACCTTGGGTGTGAACAACCGAAGAGGTGGTGTTGGGGTCAGCAAAGCTGGAACCGCCACCGCCACCGCCGTAGTATGCTCCGCCGCCGCCGCCATAATACCCGCCGCCGCCGCCGCCGCCGGGTTGTGGGCAGCAGGTAGATGTATACGAACCCCAAGCATTTCCGCCTTGACCCAAGGAACCTTGACCGCCACCATAGCAGTTGGCTCCTTGCCCACCTGAATTTTGTGAACCACCCTGTCCGACATAGCAAAAGTCGTGGCTGTTGCAAGAGAAACCGTGCTGCCCAGTAAGGCCGCCGCCATTTCCTCCACGTTCTCCATTTCCATTGCAGTTGTTGCCTCCTGCTCCGCCACCACCACCAGCTACCACAACTCGGTTGTTGGTTCCAGTACCTCCAAGGCGAATGTCAGATGCACCTCCGCCTCCGCGAGCTTCCTGGCCATTGCTTCGTGCATAACCAGCTCCGCCGCCATTCCAACCACCTGGAGCGGTAACGTATGAACAGCAGCCACCGCTTCCGGGCTGATTGCCAACATAAAAATACAAGGTTTGGCCAGGAGTTACCGCAAGTTTGCCGGTAATCCGACCGCCTGTACCTCCGTTGTTCCAGGAGTTGGTGCCGCCTTGTGCACCACGCACATCAAAGTTAATAGAAAAAACACCCGCAGGAACCGTCCAGTTTTGCTGGCCCCCGTTGTAGTTGAAGGTAACCGTTTGGTTTGGGTTGGCAACACTAGATGCTTCCACATAAAAGATGGTGGTTTGGGTAACTGCTGTGGTAAAGGAGTTTCCGGTGGCCAAAATGGGGCCGCCCGAAGGTCCAGCATACCAAAAATAGTTGCCCGTAGAACCCGAAGCCGTAATGGTAGCCGAAGATCCGCAGGTTACGTTGGCTCCCTGAACAGAGGGCGATGCCAACGGCGTAGGGTTTACAATCAATGCAACCCGAGCACTTAGGCAGTTGGAATTGTTCGATTGAAAGGCAGCTACATAGTAGGTGGTATTTGCGTACAGCACTGGAGTGGTGTACGAATTGCCTTGGTGCACATGGGTGCCACCTGTAGCTTGGGTGTACCAGCGGTAATTGCCGGTAGAACCCGCGGCGGTAAGCACAGCGGCTTGTCCGCAGTTTGAGTTTTGAACCGCAGCCGAAGGAGTAGCTGGCGGTACGCACTGTTGGGCTGATAACCAAACTGGGAAAACCAATCCCAGAAGGCCTGTTAGCCAAGCGCTTCGCAGTAAAGTAGATTTGTTTTTCATAAAATTTAAAATTTTTAACAAAACTAAGCAGGATGTGCTGAGTTGGTGATTCAAACAGGTTACTAAAATCCTATTAAAGGGTTAAGGTTGTGTGATTTGAATGTTAAAGCTGCAAAACCTTTTCAGTTGCAAGTGCAACAGAGATAAAAATCGGCTGAGCAAGTCCAGTGGTTTGCCGGGCTTGTGCACCGATGCCGCCGCGGGCGGGATTGAGCAAGGGTAGCCCGTACGGGAAAAGCCCATGTGCCCGCGTGCTGCGCAGGCGACTTTAGGAGCCCGCGTAAAGCCGCTGGGCACACGGCTTTTCACGGCGGACTACCTGCGAAAGCCCGATAACCCGCCCAAAAAAACAAAAAAAAGAGTGGAATCTAAGGTCAATACATGGAGCTCATGGGCCTCAGAATCAGCTCGCTGGGAAGCAGATTTGAAGTGCTGGACCAAAATTGGGCTATCCATTGTGCTACTTCATCGGTGTTCAGCAAATCGCTTTCATTGACTCCGCTGCCTTGCCAGGAACGAGAGACCGTGGAAGAGGGCAGCACCTGGCAAACCCGAATGCCAAAGGGCAGCAATTCAGGCTGAAGTGCACGGAAATACTGAAGCAGTGCTTGTTTCGACATGCAATACCCTGGAGCCGAACGCCGGGGCTCAAGGGCTAAAATGGAATTTACTCCTATTATATGACCCGCTTTCCGTTCTTTCATGATCGGAAGCCATGCTTCTAGGCATTCGGTGATGTGCAAAAAGTGCAGCCTTAGCTGCCGTTGAATGTGTCCAAGTCCTTCCTGATGCAAAGGCCCCTCGGCATATTGCCCGGCATTAAACACCAAAACATCGGGCAGGGATTGGGCATCAAAGGCCTGAGAAATGAAATCGGTGGTTTGGTTTAGATCGGTAAAATCAACCGCAAAACCTTTAACCGAATGCCTTGAACGGGCTTTAAATGCTTGTTCTGCGTCTTGAATTCCAGTTTGGCTGCTGCCAGTAAAAACCAAATCATGCCCTTGTTGAATCGACAGCAAAGCCAAATGATGACCGATGCCGGCGGTGGCTCCCGAAATGAAAATGCGCATACTTTTTTGACAAAGGTAGGGTGTTTTGCCTTGGAATGAAACGAAATTCCTTGAGAAAAAACCAAAGCCTGTGTTGGATAATTGAAAAATATAAAGCACCTTTGCAATCCCTAAATGTAGGGTAGGCTTTAATCCATAAAGTATTGATATGCCAACAATCCAACAGCTTGTGCGGAAAGGACGCACCCAAGTAGTGAAGAAAAGTAAGTCCATCGCATTGGATTCGTGCCCGCAGCGCCGTGGCGTTTGCGTGCGTGTGTACACCACCACTCCCAAAAAACCGAACTCGGCCCTACGGAAAGTAGCGCGGGTACGGTTGACCAATCAACGAGAGGTAAACGCCTACATCCCTGGAGAAGGCCACAATTTGCAGGAACACAGCATTGTGTTGGTGCGCGGTGGCAGAGTAAAGGATTTGCCTGGAGTTCGCTACCACATCGTGCGTGGAGCCCTTGATACGGCCGGTGTAGAAGGACGAAACCAACGCCGCAGTAAATACGGCACCAAGCGTCCTAAAGTCAAAAAAAGCTAATAAACCTTGCTGAATAGACCTTTTCAATAATGAGAAAATCTAAACCAAAAAAGCGGATTATCCTACCGGACCCTAAGTTCAAGGATACCTTGGTAACCAAGTTTGTAAACAACTTGATGCTGAGTGGCAAAAAACAAACTTCGTACGAAATTTTCTACGAGTCTATTGAAATTATCAGCAAACGCATGGCCGACGAGCCTTCTCCGCTGGATATATTTAAAAAAGCCTTGGAAAATGTAACTCCGGCAGTTGAAGTCCGCTCGCGTCGAGTAGGTGGAGCCACCTTTCAAATCCCACAAGAGATTCGGCCTTCCCGCCGTTTGTCCTTGGGCATGAAATGGATGATATTGGCCGCCCGCAAACGCAACGATAAATCGATGGCTCAGAAATTGGCCAACGAAGTGATGGCTGCCTTTAACAACGAAGGCGGAGCCTATAAAAAGAAAGAAGATACCCACCGGATGGCTGAAGCCAATAAGGCATTCTCTCACTTCCGTTTTTAATTAAGAACCATTTTCGCACCGAACAATTATGGCACGTGATTTAAGATTCACCCGCAACATTGGTATTTCTGCGCACATTGATGCCGGTAAAACCACCACTTCTGAGCGCATTCTATACTATACAGGAAAGACGCACAAGATTGGTGAGGTTCACGACGGTGCTGCAACCATGGATTGGATGATCCAGGAGCAGGAGCGCGGTATAACCATTACTTCGGCTGCAACCACATGTTTTTGGAATTTTCCTACCCAACAAGGTCAGGCCATTTCTGGAGAAACCAAACAATATCAAATCAACATCATTGATACGCCCGGGCACGTTGACTTCACCGTTGAAGTAGAACGTTCGTTGCGGGTTCTTGATGGTGCAGTGGCTTTGTTTTGTGCCGTTGGTGGGGTAGAACCTCAGTCTGAAACCGTTTGGCGTCAGATGAATAAATACGAAGTTCCCCGCATCGGTTTTGTGAATAAAATGGACCGTGCAGGTGCCGATTTCTTTTCGGTGGTGGAGCAGATTAAATCCCGCTTGGGTGCCAAACCTGTTCCTCTTCAAGTTCCTATTGGAGCAGAAGATTCTTTCACTGGAGTGGTTGATTTAATCACGCAGCAAGGCATTATTTGGGACGATGCTTCTGAGGGAGCTAAATATGCCATTGTAGATATTCCAGCCGATTTGGCTGCTGATGTTGCATATTGGAGGAATTACCTGTTGGAAACGGTGGCCGATTACGACGATCGGTTGATGGAGAAATTCTTTGAAGACCCATCTACCATTACCGAAGAAGAAATTCACACGGCCATACGCCGGGCTACTTTGGCCATAGATATTGTACCCATTATGTGCGGTTCCGCCTTTAAAAACAAAGGCGTACAAACCATGTTGGATGGCGTAATCCGATATTTGCCTTCTCCGATGGATATTGAGGCCGTTGTCGGCATCAATCCCGATACCGAGGAAGAAGAATCGCGCAGGCCTGATGCCTCAGAGCCAATGGCTGCATTGGCCTTTAAAATTGCCACAGATCCCTTTGTAGGTCGTCTTTGCTTTTTCCGAATGTACAGCGGTCGATTGGATGCAGGTAGCTACGTGATGAACGTTCGTACCGGCAACAAAGAGCGCATTTCTCGGATTTTTCAAATGCACTCAAACAAGCAAAATCCCATCGATTTTATTGAGGCAGGAGACATTGGGGCCGGGGTTGGCTTTAAAGACATTCGCACCGGCGATACGCTTTGCGACGAGAAAAAGCCTATTACCCTTGAGGCCATGAGCTTTCCCGATCCGGTTATTGGCGTGGCCATTGAGCCCAAAACACAAGCCGATGTGGACCGTTTGGGCATTGCCTTATTTAAATTAGCGGAAGAAGATCCTACCTTTAAGGTGCATACCGACGTGGACAGCAACCAAACCATTATTGAAGGAATGGGTGAGTTGCACTTAGAGATTATTTTAGACCGGCTTAAGCGGGAATTTAAAGTAGAGTGCAACCAAGGAGCTCCCCAGGTAGCCTACAAAGAAGCCATCACCGGAAAAGTAAACCACCGCGAAGTGTATAAAAAACAAACGGGCGGTCGCGGTAAATTTGCCGACATCCAATTTTCCTTGGAACCGCGTCCAGATGGGCAGCCGGGATTGGAATTTGTGGACGAAGTTAAAGGTGGAAATATTCCACGTGAATACATTCCTTCCGTTCAAAAAGGCTTTGAATCTTCCATGCAAAACGGAGTACTTGCCGGTTTCCCTGTAACCTCATTGCGGGTTACTTTGTTGGACGGCTCTTACCACGCTGTTGACTCCGATTCGCTGTCGTTTGAATTGTGCGCTAAAATTGCGTATCGTGAGGCGATGCCGAATGCAAAGCCTATTTTGCTTGAACCCATCATGAAAGTAGAGGTGGTAACCCCTGAAGAAAACATGGGCGATGTGGTGGGCGACTTGAACCGCCGCCGCGGGCAAATCGATGGCATGGATAGCCGAGGCATTGCGAAAGTGATTAAAGCCAAGGTTCCATTAAGCGAAATGTTCGGGTATGTAACCTCATTGCGTACGATCTCTTCTGGCAGAGCTAGCTCAACGATGGAATTTAGCCATTACGATCCAGCCCCTCGGAACATTCAGGACGATGTGGTAACCAAAGTGAAGGGGAAAAAGAATTAATGCATTAATCCCATTTATTTAAGGGCCAACTATTGGAATTATAAACAAAATTTTGCACCTTTGCAGTCCCAAAAACTGGGTGAAGAATAACAAGGAATAGAGTTATGAGTCAAAAAATTCGCATCAAGCTTAAATCGTACGACTACAACTTGGTTGATAAGTCGGCCGAAAAAATCGTGAAGACGGTTAAGAGTACCGGTGCAGTGGTGAATGGTCCTATTCCGTTGCCTACCCACAAGCGTATTTATACGGTTCTTCGCTCGCCACACGTCAACAAGAAGAGCCGTGAGCAGTTTCAGTTGTGTTCATACAAGCGATTGATGGACATTTACAGTACCTCTTCAAAAACCATTGATGCCTTGATGAAGCTGGAATTGCCCAGTGGAGTAGAGGTAGAGATCAAAGTATAGTTTCAAATTAAACGATGAGCTGCAAGAACGGATTCGGCGTTCCGCTGCAGCGCTTAAATCAAGAATCATATGTCCGGAATCATTGGAAAAAAAATTGGGATGACCAGCATCTTCGACGCGAATGGCAAAGCCATTCCCTGTACGGTGATCGAAGCGGGTCCTTGTGTTGTTAGCCAGGTTAAAACGGTTGAACGCGACGGTTATTCTGCCGTTCAGTTGGCTTATGGCGAACGCAAAGTAAAAAACATGAACAAGGCCCAACAAGGTCACTTGAAAAAAGTTGGCAAGGAATCGGCTTCCGTTTTTCGGGAGTTTCGGTATTTTGTGAACGAAGTGAGTTTGGGTGAGCAGATTGATGTGAATTTGTTCGAAATTGGAGATTTCGTTGATGTGGTGGCTAAATCGAAAGGAAAAGGCTTTCAAGGCGTAGTGAAGCGGCACGGATTTAGTGGGGTTGGTGGTCGTACGCACGGTCAACACAACCGGCAACGCCACCCAGGTTCATTGGGTGCATCTTCTTTTCCTAGCCGTGTATTTAAAGGCATGCGTATGGCTGGGCAAACGGGCAACGCTCGTGTGAAAGCTCTTAACCTACGCATTCTTCAAGTTATCCCTGAAAAGAATTTATTGGTTGTTAGCGGTTGCTGCCCAGGCAGCAAAGGTTCTATTTTAACCATTGAAAAATAATCTACGAAATGGAAATCTCAGTTTTTTCACTAGACGGTAAAGACACCGGTCGCAAGGTTAACCTAGACGATGCGGTATTTGGTTGCGAACCCAATGACCATGCTATTTATTTAGATGTGAAGCAGTTTATGGCAAACTCTAGACAGGGTACCCATAAAACTAAGCAACGCAATGAAGTGCATGGCAGTACCCGTAAATTGCACAAACAAAAAGGTACAGGTGGTTCTCGGAAGGGAAGCATTAAAAACCCATTGTACCGCGGGGGTGGTCGAATTTTTGGCCCTGAACCGCGCGATTATTCGTTTAAGTTGAACAAAAAACTTAAACGTTTGGCTCGCCGTTCTGCTCTTGCCTACAAAACGCAAAACAATGCCTTTACTGTGGTGGAAGGCATGAATTTCGAAATGCCCAAAACCAAAGAGTTCCTAACGTTCTTGTCTTCATTCTCAGCCAAGGACAAAAAGATTCTGTTGGTGGTTCAGGAAACGCACAGCAATGCATTTTTGAGCGCTAGGAATCTTCCTGGAGCGAATGTAATTAGTGCTGCGGAGTTGAACACGTACGAAATTATGGATGCGGAACGTGTTTTTGTTGAAGAACAAAGCATTCCCGTTTTAGAAAAACTATTAAGCGCCTAATCATGAGCATCATCATTAAACCCTTGGTTACTGAAAAGATAACCACCGCCGGCGAGAAATTCAATCGATATGGCTTTTTAGTGGATCCAAAAGCCGATAAAGCATTGATTCGCACTGCCATTCAATCTTTGTATGGCGTCGAGGTTACCAAAGTGCACACCATGAATTACATTGGTAAAAAGGTTACGCGCTACACCAAAAAGAATGTGTTGAAAGGCCGGAAGAACGCCTTCAAAAAAGCTGTTGTTACATTGAAAGAAGGTCAGAACATCGATCTTTTTGCAAATATCTAAGTTATGGGCCTAAGAAAATTCAATCCAATTACCCCTGGCACTCGGTTTAAAGTGATTAGCGATTTCGCTACCATCACTACCGATACTCCAGAGAAATCGTTGACCAAACCCAACCACCGGTCTGGAGGTAGAAATGGCAGCGGTAAGATGACCATTCGCCAAGTAGGGGGGGGACACAAACGCAAATACCGCGTTATTGATTTTAAACGAAACAAACCGGGTGTTCCGGGTGTGGTTAAAACCATTGAGTACGATCCAAACCGTACGGCACGCATCGCTTTGGTGGTATATGCCGACGGAGAAAAGCGCTATATCATTGCACCGCACGGATTGGAGGTTGGAACGACCTTGCATTCAGGACCGGGTTCGAATCCTGAGATTGGGAATGCACTTCCCTTGTCTGAGATTCCCTTGGGTACAACCATTCACAACATTGAAATGCAGCCCGGTCGGGGCGCTGCTCTATGCCGCAGCGCTGGAGCAAGTGCTCAGCTGTCTGCACGCGATGGGAAGTATGCGGTATTAAAAATGCCAAGCGGAGAGCAACGCATGATATTGGTTGCCTGTCAAGCCGTTATTGGAACGGTATCCAATCCAGACCACAGCCTTAATGTGCATGGAAAGGCAGGACGCAAGCGTTGGTTGGGTCGCCGTCCTCGCGTTCGAGGTGTGGCCATGAACCCCGTCGATCACCCAATGGGTGGTGGTGAAGGTCGTGCCAGTGGAGGCCACCCAAGAAGCCGCAACGGTATGATTGCTAAAGGGTTTAAAACCAGAAGCAAGAAAAAACATTCTTCTAAATACATTCTTGAAAAACGTAAGTAATTCACATGGCACGTTCACTTAAAAAAGGTCCTTTTGTTGATTTCAAGCTCGAAAAACGGGCTGTGGATATGAACAATGCGGGCAAAAAATCTGTCATTAAAACCTGGTCTAGGCGGTCAATGATTATTCCAGATTTTGTTGGGCATACCATCGCGGTGCACAACGGAAATAAACACATTCCTGTTTTTGTAACAGAAAACATGGTTGGTCATAAGTTGGGTGAATTTAGCCCAACCCGGACTTGGAGAGGCCATTCGGGTCAACGAAAAGACAAGGGTAAGAAATAATACGATAGAGAAATTGCCTTATGGGAAATCGCAAAAAATTGGCCTCAGAAGCCAGAAAGGAAGCCAACAAAACACGCTATTTTGCACGTTTGATGGATTATCCTACTTCGCCTCGCAAAATGCGCTTGGTCGCAGATTTGATACGGGGTATGGATGCAAATAAAGCCTTAGATGTGCTTCAATTTACCTCAAAGGCAGCCGCCTTACCAATGTCAAAACTATTGAAATCTGCTATTTCTAATTTTGAACAGAAAAGCGGTTTGCGGGCCGAAGAGTCCGGCTTGGTTGTGAGCGAGGTTTTTGTGGATCAGTCTAAAACCCTGAAGCGGGTGCAACCTGCTCCCCAGGGAAGAGCCCACAAAATACGGAAGCGGAGCAACCACGTAACTTTGGCTGTGGCACCAAATCAAAACACAGAATCTTCTTCAATTTCAGTTAACGCATAACGAACATGGGACAAAAGACCAATCCAATCGGCAACAGGTTAGGGTACATCCGCGGATGGGAATCCAACTGGTATGGCGGTAAAAATTACACGGATAAATTGGTAGAAGACCATAAAATTCGGAATTACATCCGAGCTCGTCTTTCCAGTGCCGGTATTTCTAAAATTGTTATTGAGCGTACCTTGAAAATGGTAACCGTAACCATCCATACTGCTCGCCCTGGAATCATTATTGGAAAGCAAGGTCAAGAAGTAGAGCGGTTGAAAGAAGAGTTGAAAAAGCTGACCAAAAAAGAGGTAGGTGTTAACATTGCCGAAATCAAGCGTCCAGAATTGGATGCTCGGTTGGTGGCCGATAACATTGCCAAGCAGTTGGAAGGCCGAGTAAATTACCGCCGGGCCTTAAAAATGGCCATTGCTTCAACCATGAGCATGCAAGCCGAAGGCATTAAAATTGCCGTGGCTGGACGGTTGGGTGGAGTTGAAATTGCCCGGGGAGATTCCTACAAAAAAGGGCGTATTCCATTGCACACCTTCCGAGCTGACATTGATTATGCCAATTCAGAAGCCCATACCACCTATGGTCGCATTGGAGTTAAGGTATGGATTATGTTGGGCGAAGTTTACGGCCGCCGCGATTTATCTCCCAATATTGGGGTTCAAAAACAAGGTCCGAAATCTCCTACCGGTGTTTCGGCTCCACGCTCCAAGCGGAAACGCATTTAAGTGATACAGAATAGAGAATTAAGTTATGTTACAACCTAAACGTACCAAATACAGGAAGGTCCAGAAGGGCAGAATGAAGGGAATCGCTCAGCGTGGCCATACGATTGCCTTCGGTTCCTTCGGACTTAAATCGCTCGACACGGTGTGGATGACCTCGCGTCAGATTGAGGCCGCCCGCGTTGCCCTTAACCGCTACATGAAACGGGAAGGTCAAGTGTGGATCCGGATTTTTCCCGATAAACCCATCACCAAAAAGCCCGCAGAAGTACGTATGGGTAAAGGTAAGGGCAACCCAGAATATTGGGCTGCCGTAGTTAAGCCTGGACATATCTTGTTTGAAGTGGACGGAGTACCCCTGGAAGTGGCTCAAGAAGCCCTTAGATTGGCCGCCCAAAAACTGCCGGTTAAAACCAAATTTATTACCCGTAACGATTACGAGGCCTAATCATTGATCATGAAAAATATAGACATCCGTGCGCTTTCTGATGTTGAGCTGAACGACAAGGTTCGCCTTGAAAAAACTCAATTGCTGAAATTAAAAATGAACCATGCTGTGGTTAATCTTGATAATCCAAAATCCATTGAGGTTCAACGGAAATTGATTGCCAGGTTGCAAACAGAGCAAAGTCAACGCAACCCTATTTAATGATTTGAAGGTTTTAAATGCAAAGTACCGCCCGCATTTTCTGCTGGCGGTACTTTTTTGCAAATAAAACTTGATGACCAACTTGGAATTTTAAAAATAAAACTGCACCTTTGCAATCCCTAAATTGGGGGCTGAATAAAACAATAATCGACCGCCGGTTATGACTGAACGGAATACAAGAAAAGAAAAAACAGGAGTTGTTGTTAGCAACAAAATGGAGAAGTCCATCATCGTTTCTGTTGAACGTCGGGTAAAACACCCGAAGTACGGAAAGTTTGTAAAACTAACTTCCAAATTTCATGCGCACGACGAGCGCAACGAGTGCAACATAGGCGACACCGTTTCTATAATGGAAACACGTCCATTGAGCAAGACTAAAAATTGGCGATTGGTTCAAATTGTTGAACGAGCTAAGTAATTGAAGTATGATACAGCAGGAATCAAGATTGAGAGTTGCCGACAACAGTGGAGCCAAAGAGGTTCTATGCATTCGGGTTTTAGGTGGAACAAAACGGCGTTACGCCTCTATCGGTGATACGATAGTTGTTTCCATTAAAGATGCCCTGCCTTCTGGAAACATCAAGAAAGGGATCGTTTCGAAAGCGGTAGTTGTTCGCACTAAAAAGGAAGTGAAACGCATGGACGGTTCTTACATTCGTTTTGACGACAATGCTGTTGTGCTTCTAAATGCCCAGGGCGAAATGCGGGGTACGCGTATTTTTGGACCGGTAGCACGTGAACTGCGTGAAAAGCAGTTTATGAAAATTGTTTCATTAGCCCCTGAGGTGCTTTAATTATTGCCCTATGCAAACCAAATTGAAATTAAAAACCGGAGACACTGTTGTGGTGATTACTGGGAACCATAAAGGCGCTTCAGGTGCCATTAAATCCATTAATAGGGAAACCCACCGTGTTATTGTTGAAGGTGTGAATATGGTTAAACGCCATACCAAACCCAGCCCCCAACAACCCGAAGGCAAAATCATTGAAAAAGAAGGCTCTCTTCACATTTCAAATGTGAAATTGAAGGTGGGCGATGTAGTCACTCGGGTGGGTCGTAAACTTAATGAGTCCGGCACCAAACTTGTCCGCTACGCTAAAAAAACCGCTGAAGAAATTAAGTAATGAGTACTCCACGTCTTTTCACAAAGTATAAAGAGGAAATAGTACCTGCCTTATTTAAGGAGCAAGCCTATAAATCCATTATGCAGGTTCCTCGCCTCACAAAAATTGTTCTCAGTCAAGGACTGGGTGCAGCCGTTGGCGATAAACGTATGGTCGATATTGCTGTGCAGGAACTTTCTCTGATTGCCGGTCAAAAAGCAATCTCTACCAAATCGAAAAAAGACATCTCCAATTTCAAATTGAGAAAAGGGATGCCAATTGGTACGAAAGTAACCCTACGTGGTGTACGTATGTATGAATTCTTAGATCGGTTTGTAGCCATTTCTTTGCCTAGGGTTCGCGATTTTAAAGGCGTTCCTTCTACCGGCTTTGATGGGCGCGGCAATCTTAATTTAGGAATTACTGAGCAATTGATTTTTCCTGAAATTGACATTGATAAAGTGTCTAAAATCAACGGAATGGACATCACTTTTGTGACTACCGCTCCTACCGACCGCGAAGGTTATGCTTTGTTGCTGGCCTTTGGTCTTCCTTTTGATAATATTAAACATTCCCAGAATTAAGCTTCTATGGCTAAGGAATCAATGAAAGCGCGTGAGCGCAAACGTGAAAAGATGACGGCAAAATTTGCCGCTAAGCGTCTAGTTTTGAAAGAGGCAGGAGACTATCAAGGTTTGGCTCTGTTGCCAAGAAACTCCTCGAAAGTGCGTCTGCACAACCGCTGTCAACTGACTGGACGTCCGCGCGGTTTTATGCGTCAATTTGGAATCTCGCGCGTGCTGTTCCGTAAAATGGCCAATGAAGGTAAAATTCCTGGTGTAACTAAAGCTAGCTGGTAAAAACATGGATCCTATTGCAGATTTTTTAACCCGGGTGCGCAACGGCATCAAAGCCCGCCACCGTGTTGTTGAGATTCCCGCTTCCAATGTGAAGAAGGGCATTACTGAGATTTTGTTTACTCAAGGGTACATTCTTTCGTATAAGTTTGAAGATGTAGCTCCTCAAGGTGTAATTAAAATTGCCCTTAAATACCACCCCATTACCAAGGCTTCTGCCATTAAGCATTTGTCTCGCGTTTCTCGCCCCGGTTTACGGCAATATGCCGCTACCGAAGAGCTGCCACGCGTTTTGAATGGCTTAGGTATTGCAATAGTTTCTACCTCAAAAGGGTTGATGACCGATAAAGATGCCCGTTCCCATAATTTGGGCGGAGAGGTTTTGTGTAAGATATACTAAAGAATAGAATTATGTCACGCGTAGGTAAAGCTCCTATTCAAATTCCGGCCAATGTTAGTGTCGAGGTTGCCAAGGGCAATCAGGTTGTGGTAAAAGGCCCATTGGGTGAGATGAAGCAAACGGTTCACCCCGATATCGTTATTGATATCACGGAGGGAGTTCTTACGTTGAGCCGCCCCACCGACAATCCACGGCATCGTGCCCTTCATGGTTTGTACCGGGCTTTGATCTTTAACATGGTTAAAGGTGTTTCTGAAGGATATTCTATTAACATGGAATTGGTGGGTGTTGGTTACCGGGCTGAAGCTCGCGGCCAATTGCTTGATATTTCTGTTGGCTTTTCGCACAACATTGTGTTTGAATTGCCAGCCGAAATCGCAGTAGAAACGAGAACCGATAAAGGTAAGGCCCCCCTAGTTATGTTGAAATCCCACGACAAACAACTCATTGGTCAAGTTGCCGCTAAAATCCGAAGCTTCCGCAAGCCCGAACCGTACAAAGGAAAAGGCATTCGTTTTCAAGGTGAGGCTGTGCGTAGAAAAGCCGGTAAGTCTGCGGGTAAGAAATAATGCATCAACGATAATTCGATTATGGCACAAGATAAACAAATACGAAGGAAGAAAATCCACTACCGCATACGCAAAACTGTGGTGGGTTCAGCTACAAGACCTCGGCTTTCTGTGTACAGAAGCAACAAGGAAATTTATGCTCAGCTGGTCGACGATTTAACAGGTTCAACCCTAGCCTCGGCTTCCACTTCTGAGAAAGGTTTCGATAAAACGACAACCAAAGTGGCACAAGCCGAAGTGGTGGGCAAAACCATCGCTCAGCGTGCTGCTGTTATCGGAATTGAGAATGTTCAATTCGATCGGAGTGGTTATTTGTATCATGGTCGGGTTAAAGCTCTTGCAGAAGGAGCTCGTGAAGGTGGTTTAAAATTCTAATTGCATTATGTCACAATCAAGTCTTAAAAGAGTAAAGGCCACCGAAATTGAATTGAAAGACCGGTTGGTAGCCATCAATCGGGTTACAAAGGTGAACAAGGGCGGACGCCACTTCTCGTTTTCTGCCATTGTGGTGGTAGGGAATGAAAATGGGGTTGTTGGGTATGGTTTAGGAAAAGCCAATGAGGTTACCGAGGCCATCGCGAAAGCCGTTGATGATGCCAAAAAGAACCTCATTAAAGTGCCTGTGTACAAAGGAACCATTCCGCATGAAGTGATTGCTAAATACGGTTCTGCCTTGGTGCTCATGAAACCAGCAGCGTCCGGAACCGGCGTTATTGCAGGTGGAGCTATGCGTGCGGTCTTAGAATCGGTGGGTGTGCGCGACGTCCTATGCAAAAGCAAGGGCAGTTCAAATCCACACAACGTTGTTAAAGCCACCATTGAAGGTCTTGCTAGTTTGCGCGATGCGTTTACGGTTTCTAGCGAGCGTGGTCTTCCATTGTCCAATGTTTTTAACGGTTAAGCCATGTCAACTACTGTATCTGTAAAACTAGTCCGCTCGGCCATCAATCGGCCAGAACGTCAAAAATTAACCTTAAAAGCTTTGGGCCTGCGCCGGTTGAACCAATCTGTGCAACACAATCTTACTCCTCAAATTGAGGGGATGATTAACAAAGTTTCTCACCTTGTTGTTGTTGAAAAAACTGCTTGATTATGAATCTTTCTAATTTAAAACCTGCGGCCGGTGCCGTTCACAATAGCAAAAGGCTAGGTCGGGGCGAAGGCTCTGCCCGGGGTGGTACATCTGCCCGTGGACACAAAGGCGCCAAATCGCGGTCGGGCTATTCTAAGAAAATTGGCTTCGAAGGCGGTCAAATGCCCATCCAACGCCGTTTGCCTAAATTCGGTTTTAAAAACTTTAACCGAGTTGAATACAAACCTCTTAATTTGGATGTGTTGCAATTCCTGGCCACCGAAAAAGGCTTAACCGAAATTAATTTGGAAACGTTGCGGGCCAATGGCTTGATTTCTAAAAACGATTTGGTTAAGGTTCTTGGCCGCGGTCAAATTTCTACCACGGTGAACGTACAAGTTCATAAGTTTTCTAAATCTGCTGCCGATGCCATTCAAAAGGCCGGCGGTTCTATTGTCGAGATCTGATATACTACCCATGAAAGGCTTGATTCAGAAGTTAAAAGATATCTGGAAAATCCAGGAACTCAAGGAACGAATCCTAACTACCCTCTTATTGGTAGCGGTGTACCGTTTGGGTTCCTTTATTGTTCTTCCTGGAATCGATACCGATGCCCTGTCTAGGGCGGTAAGCGAACAGCAGGGAGCCAATATCCTTGACTTAATCAATGTCTTAACCGGCGGTGCTTTTGCAAAAGCTTCGATTTTCGCGTTAGGGATCATGCCTTACATCTCCGCCAGCATCATTGTGCAGCTGATGGGTGTTGCCGTCCCTTATTTTCAAAAACTGCAGAAAGACGAAAGCGGTCGAAACCGCATGAATCAAATTACACGCGGGTTGACGGTGCTCATTACTTTAGCTCAGGCCCCCAGTTATCTTTCTACCTACGTTCCAGCAAATGCACATTTGAACACTACTTCTTGGTGGATTCTGGCCGTTACCATTCTTGTTGCTGGAACCATTTTCGTGATGTGGTTGGGTGAACGGATTACAGATCGGGGAATCGGAAACGGTACCTCCCTCATCATTATGATTGGCATTATTGCAACCTTACCTCGTGGGTTGCGCGATGAGTTTCTGTCAAAAATAGCCCCCGATGGTGGCGGTTTGGTCCTTTTCCTTCTTGAAATGGTTATTTTGTTGGCAGTGGTGATTCTTTCGGTCTTGCTTGTTCAGGGTGTGCGCAAAATTCCTGTTCATGCGGCTAAACGGGTTGCCGGAAATCGGATGTATGGCGGTGCGCGTTCGTATCTACCGATTAAGGTTAATTCCAGCGGAGTTATGCCTATCATTTTCGCTCAAGCCATTATGTTTGTTCCCATCGTGTTGGCCGGTTTTGCCGCTGAAGGCAATGCCTTTGTCATGGCTTTCTCTGATTACACCGGTTTTTGGTACAATTTGGTGTTTGGTTTAATGATCGTCCTGTTTACGTATTTCTACACGGCTATCATCATCAACCCCCAACAAATGGCCGATGCGTTGAAACGCGAAGGAAGTTTTATTCCTGGAGTAAAGCCTGGAAAAAAGACCGCCGAATACATCGACTATGTTATTTCACACATTACCCTTCCTGGTTCAATCTTTCTTGCTGTAGTGGCTATATTGCCCGCTTTTGCTACCAAGGGAAATGTAAATCCCTCATTTGCACAATTTTTTGGAGGCACTTCCCTGCTGATTTTAGTAGGGGTTGTCTTAGATACTTTAGCCCAAATTGATGTTTACCTTAAAAACCGTCAACTTGACGGTTTAATGAAAGGGGGACGGATACGTGGGCGAATGGCTGCCGGCTACAATCCTACCGTGTGATTCTATGGGTATTCCCATAAAATCGCCCGAGCAGATTGAGTTGTGCAGATTGAGTTCTTTGCTTGTTGAAAAAACGCTAGCGGCCGTAGCCACTTTCCTGAAACCTGGAGTAACAGGTCTTCAAGTTGACAACCTGGTTGAAGGGTTTATTCGGGACAGCGGTGCAGTTCCTTCCTTTAAGAATTACAATGGGTTTCCATACTCCATTTGTTTTTCTGTCAATGAACAAGTTGTTCATGGTTTCCCAGGAAAGACGGCCATTGTTGATGGAGACATCGTCTCTGTTGATGTGGGTGTCTATCAAAACGGGTTCCATGGCGATTTTGCTTATACCTTTGCAGTTGGTGAGGTTTCTTCTGAAATCCTTCAGCTTCTTAGGGTAACCAAAAAAGCTGCATTTCTTGGGGTTGAAAAGGCCGTCCAAGGGAATCGGGTTGGGGCAATTTCTCAAACGGTTCAACAATATGCCGAATCTTTTGGATTTGGTGTGGTTCGCGAATTGGTTGGGCATGGTGTAGGGGAGAACCTACACGAAGCTCCCGAAGTTCCCAACTATGGGAAAAAGTTCTCTGGGCCTGTGTTGAGAAATGGAATGGTTTTGGCCATTGAACCCATGATCAACCTTGGTAAAAAAGAGGTGAATCAATTGGACGACGGTTGGACCATTGTAGCCCGAGACGGAAAGCCCTCAGCGCATTTTGAACACAACGTAGCTGTTGGTATCAATACCTATAGTTTACTCAGCAGCTACGCTGAAATTGAAACTAATATTCGTAAAAATTCGAACCTTACGTTCGTAGATTAATTATGGCTAAACAATCGTCTATAGAACAAGACGGAGTTATTATCGAAGCATTGTCGAATGCAATGTTTCGCGTGGAACTGGAAAATGGACATGTGATTATTTCACATATTTCTGGTAAAATGCGAATGAATTACATCCGAATACTGCCCGGTGATAAAGTTAGGGTGCAAATGTCGCCTTACGACTTGTCTAAAGGCCGCATAACATACAGATATAAATAAACGTTGCTATGAAAGTTAAAGCATCTATTAAGAAACGCAGTGTAGACTGCAAAATCGTACGCCGGAAGGGTCGGTTGTACGTAATCAACAAGAAAAACCCAAAATTTAAACAACGGCAGGGTTAATCCCCTCCGGTAAATCAAACATGCTATGGCAAGGATTTCTGGTATAGATCTTCCAAGGAACAAGCGAGGCGAAATTGGCCTGACTTACATTTTCGGAATTGGCCGCAAATCGGCTCAACGGATTTTGAACTCAGCCGGTATCAACCTCGATAAAAAGGTTCAAGACTGGTCCGACGATGAGCTCGGCTCCATTCGGAACCTGATTAACGCTGAATTTAAAGTAGAAGGTGCCCTTCGTTCTGAAGTTCAATTGAACATCAAACGTCTAATGGACATCGGATGCTATCGGGGAATTCGGCATCGGAATGGACTTCCATGCCGCGGTCAAAAAACCAAAAACAATTGCCGTACCCGCAAAGGCAAGAAAAAGACGGTTGCCAACAAGAAGAAGGTCACCAAATAATTGTTAACGAATTGAGTCATGGCGAAACAGAAAACACAAAAAAAGAAGGTTAAGGTAGAGTCGGTAGGGCAATGCCACATCAATGCTACCTTCAACAACATCATTATTTCTTTGACCAACAATCAAGGACAGGTTATTTCCTGGAGCAGTGCTGGTAAAATGGGATTTAGAGGTTCTAAAAAGAATACCCCTTATGCCGCTCAACTTGCCGCTGGCGATTGTTCAAAAGAGGCTCATGACTTGGGCCTGCGTCGGGTTAAGGTTTTTGTTAAAGGTCCAGGTGGCGGTCGTGAATCGGCTATCCGTACCGTACACAATGCCGGAATTGAGGTAACTGAAATCGTAGATATTACGCCCTTACCACACAACGGCTGCCGTCCTCCAAAACGTCGTCGAGTTTAATTTTTAGTATCGTTTAGCAAATAGCATCATGGCAAGATATAGAGGTCCAAAAGCAAAAATCGCGCGTCGCTTTCGCGAACCCATTTTCGGCGAATCCAAATCGCTGCAACGTAAGAACTACCCTCCGGGAATGCATGGTCCTTCAAAAAGAAGGAAAAAGCAATCGGAATACGCCATTCAGCTTCAAGAAAAGCAAAAGGCAAAGTACACCTATGGCATTTTGGAGCGTCAATTCCGTAAAATGTTTGAGCGGGCCAGCAGCCTTAAAGGCATTACCGGCGAAAACCTACTCATGCTTTGCGAAAGCCGACTCGACAATGTGGTTTTTCGTCTTAACCTTGCCAATACCCGCGATGGTGCACGGCAATTGGTGAGCCATAAACACATTACCGTGAATGGCGATATTGTGAACATTCCCTCCATGACGCTTAAACCAGGCGATAAAATTGGGGTCCGCGAACGTTCTAAAAGTTTGAGCGTCATTTCAAACGCCCTAGGTTCTTCTTCTAATCGCCTGGATTGGCTGAGCTTCGACGCCCAAGCCATGGTAGGTGTTTTCATTTCTTCACCCCACCGAGCCCAAATCCCTGAAAACATCAAGGAACAACTCATCGTGGAATTGTACTCCAAATAATTAATTCTTAAGTTCCAGTTACCTATGGCAATTCTTGATTTTCAACGACCAGATAAGGTCATTATGATAGAGTCGGACAACCGAAAAGGGAAGTTCGAATTTCGCCCCCTGGAGCCCGGCTATGGCATTACCATCGGCAATTCTCTACGTCGCATCCTGCTCTCATCTCTTGAAGGCTTCGCTATTACGAGCATCAAAATCGACGGAGTAAACCATGAGTTCTCCACGGTTCCAGGCGTAGTAGAAGATGTTACCGAAATGATTCTTAACCTGAAAAGGGTTCGGTTGTCTCGGCAAATTGATTCTGTTACCTCTGAAAAAGTGATGGTCAGTCTTTCCGGTGGCGGCCCTTTTACCGCTGGCAACATCGGCAAATTTACCTCGGCTTTCCAAGTGCTTAATCCCGATTTGGTGATCTGCAACTTAGACCCCAAGGTGAAGGTCAATATGGAAATTACCATCGACGGTGGACGTGGATATCGCCCCGCCGACGAAAACAAAGAACTCCACAACGGAATCGATGTGGTTTGCATTGACTCAATCTTTACCCCCATCGTCAATGTTAAATACAACATTGAAAACTTCCGGGTGGAACAAAAAACCGACTTTGAAAAACTTCTAATTGAGGTCGAAACCGATGGTTCTATCGACCCCAAAGAAGCCCTTAAAGAAGCTGCAAAAATTCTGATTCAACACTTTGCCCTTTTCAGCGACGATAAAATTACCGTTGACTTGGAAGAAAAAGTAAGCTCTGAGGAGTTTGATGAAGAGTCTATGCACATGCGGCAGCTGCTGAAAACCAAACTGACCGATCTCGATCTGTCGGTGCGGGCCCTCAACTGCCTCAAAGCCGCCGATGTTGAAACCATTGGCGAATTGGTCTCTTTCAATAAAACCGATTTGTTGAAGTTTCGTAACTTCGGACGCAAGTCTTTGGTCGAATTGGAAGACCTAGTGAAAGACAAAGGACTACAGTTCGGAATGAACGTAGCCAAATATAAATTGGATAAGGATTGATTTGTAACGGACTTTTGTCCATTTTTGTGCCCCTATGAGACACGGTAAGAAAGACAACCACTTAGGACGCAAGTCCGCCCACCGCAGCGCGATGCTGATGAACATGGCAAACAGCCTAATCATGCACAAACGCATTAAAACAACGGTGGCCAAAGCCAAAGAACTTCGTAAGTTCGTTGAGCCTATTTTGACAAAAGCCAAAACCGACAGCACGCATGAGCGACGTCAGGTCTTTTCCTATCTCCGCAATAAAATTGCGGTAACGGAATTGTTCCGCGATGTGGCCATCAAAATTGCTGACCGACCCGGTGGGTACACCCGCATTATTAAAATCGGGAACCGCCTTGGCGATAATGCTGAAATGGCTTTAATCGAATTGGTCGATTACAATGAGAACCTTCTCACTACTGCCAAAGCAGCAGCCGGCGGCAAACGCCGTACGCGCCGCGGTGCCAAAAAAGTGGAAGGCGTTGCCGCTCCCGCGGTAGCAGAGCCCATAGCTGAAGTACAGGAAACTCCTGCTGCTGAGCTTGTGGAAACGCCTGCCGCTGAGGTCGTGGAAACACTCGCCGCTGAGGTCGTGGAAACGCCCGTCGCTGAGTCCTCCGAGACTGCTTCCGACTCCGATGCCTCTGAATCCACCGATTCAAGCACCGAGGAAGAATCCAAATAATTGCCTTGCGATAACGCAGGAAAGGTGCTACCTTTGGTGGCACCTTTTTTTATGCGTACACTCCCCATTTTTATTTTTATTCTTTTCGCCAGCGCTGGCCTTCAATCCCAGTCCTTGGCCTTTTCCCAGACCTTGCTGATCAACAATGCACCGCAAACCGTTCCAGCCAACAAAGTATGGAAAGTGGAATCGTTTTTGCCCACCACGGTAAAAGTAACCTCGACCTTCCCCACCGCATTCAACATGCTGGTGAACGGCAGCGCCTTCCCAGTCGGCCATTCCGCCTTCGGCAACACAAGCGGCAACAACGCAGAAGCCTGGTCCAGCTCCATGGTCAACAGCAGCTTCCCATTCTGGCTTCCCGCAGGCACTACGCTCGCCGCCGGATCGGGCATCGGCCTGATTTCGGTCATCGAATTCAGCATTATTCCTTAATTATTTTGGGGCGGTAATCCGGCTATCGCAGGTAGTCCGCGGTGCCAGGGCTTGGGTACAGCCGCCTTGCGCTGGCTCCCAAGGTCGCCTGCGCGGCTGGCGTACCCCGGCCCCGGCCCCTTGCGGGCAACCTTGCTCTATCCGGCCGCCTCTCGTTTCTTTTACCTCCCCTATGAACCGATTATCTGGACAATAGGTTGCCGGCAAATAAAGGGGCCGAGTCCTTTTCCATTTTAAAATTTGGTTTACGTATGCTCCAGTACAGCCGCCTTGCGCGGGCTCCCAAGGTCGCCGGCGGGGCTGGCGTATCCCGGCCCCGGCCCCGGCCCCTTGCGGGCAACCTTGCTCTATCCGGCCGCCTCTCGTTTCTTTTACCGCCCCTATGAACCGATTATCTGGACAATAGGTTGCCGGCAAAT
>Ga0247843_1000096_pt1 | contig 190185 bp, 171 predicted proteins | sample LaCruzMarch2017__FD_192420 | JGI IMG/M metagenome (GOLD analysis project Ga0247843, IMG submission 192420) | Freshwater microbial communities from meromictic Lake La Cruz, Castile-La Mancha, Spain - LaCruzMarch2017_8m | ecosystem: Environmental > Aquatic > Freshwater > Lake | place: Spain... | reverse complement strand
GCGAACGCCACCCACCCCGCCACTGCTGCCCCCCGTCGCATTGAGGCGACGCTACCCCAAACCACCCGCACCGTCGTCCCGATCGAGCGTCATCCACGACCACCCGATGCGCCCAGACGATTGCGGAAATGCGAAACCACGGTGGCGCGCTGCGAGAGCGGTGTTGGCATCCATCCGCGCCAGTTTGCGGGGCCGGGGTCGTGGGCGTCCCCTCGGCAGACCACCGCCCTTGTTGGGCTTTGCAGACAGAGGCTCGCGGCCTGATCCGCCCTTCGTGAGCTCTCCCGTCCTTCGCGCGCGGGTGCTCGCTCTCCTAGAAGTCCCTCGCATTGGCCTGCGCCACGGGCTCGTCGTCGTCCCACTCGATGATCGGCTCTGCCACGCACCGGCACTGGAAAAATTCACCTGGATTTGCGCGGTCGCCCTTCTTGTTCTGAACCGGCGGGTCGTCGTACCGAAACACCTTCCCCTCCAGCGCCTTGTGCGCGGGTCGCACGTCGCGGTCCTTCGACGTGCGCCACGTGTACCGCTCGATGCCCGCCGCGGCGTGGCGCCTCTGCGTGACCTGCGCGTTGAGCGAGAGCACCTGGTCGCGGGCGATCAACGCGGCCTGCCGCCTGGTGACGCCTCCCTCTTCCATGATGCGGTCGCGGATGGTCTCGACGCGCGAGCCTGCGTGCTCGTCGAGCAGGGCCCGCACCCGCGCGACCTTGTCCGCCGCCATGGTGGTGATGAGGTCGGTGTTGGCGCGGCGGAAGGTCTCGATGACGGGCCCGAGGTCGGGCTCCACCTGCGAGAGGTCGATGCCCACGATGGCCTTGGCCTGCCGCGCCCACTCGGCCTTGGACTGCGTCGTGACGTTGGCGGCGATGCTGTGGAGGGCGGTGTCGAGGAAGCTCCCGCGGCGCTTCACCAGGGCGTCGGCGATGCGCTGGAGGCGGGCGAAGAGGTCGCGCCGGCTGAAGGGCGGCATCGCCGCGTCGCCGTCGGCGGCATCGGCACGGGGCACGGGGATGCCCTCGTCGGCGAGCGCCGCGAGGATCTCCGCGTTGAGCTCGTCGGCGAAGGACGTCAGCGCCCGGGTGTAGGCCGTCGGGCGCGGGAGCTGGGCGGGCGGGACCTTCCTGGGCAGGTGGCGCTTCTGGGCGGCGGCCACGACGCGGCGGCGGGCGAGGATCTGGGCGGGGGTCATGACGTGGCCGGAGGTTCCGCGGGGTCCACCGGCACCGCCACCACGTCGCCCACGGCGAGCTCGTCGCCCTCGGCGGTCTCCGTCGGCGCCTGCGAGGTGAACGCCCCGAGCTCCAGGCCGCCGTCCTTCGCCCGCTGGATCAACCGCGCGGTGTACGCCTTGTGCCCCTGGAGCGAGCGCTGCGCCGTCGCGAGGTCGGCCTTCATCGCATCCATCGCCGCGGCGTGCCCCGCCTCGGGCACGGTGAAGAAACTCCGCCCGGCCTCGCCCATCACCGCGTCGGCGGCCTCGGGCGCCATGCCCATGCTCTCGACGAGCAGCGCGACGCCGGCGTCCCGCGGCAGCTCGCGCGCGGCCACCCGGGCGACGATCGCGGCGGCACCCTCGGCGTGCTCGACGCCGGGTGCTTCCTGTCCCGACGTGAGCCGCGCAGCGTCGCGGTCGGCGGCCATCGCGGCCTCCCGCGCGCCGAGGTCGACGGTGGTCTCCGGGCTCCATCCTTCGGGGCGGAAGCGGCTGGCAGCTACCTCCTCGGCGGTGACGACCTGCGCGGTGATGTAGGTCGCGTCGGCGGTCGCCACGGCCGCGCGGATCTGCGCCTGCTCGAGCGGGGTCGGCTGCCAGAGCGGGGCGTACTCGATCGCCAGCTTCGGCGGGAGCTTGCCGCGGGTGGGCCCGTCGTGCGCGAGGCAGAGCAGGCGCACGAGGCGCAGGTGGCGCGGGCGCAGGTGGTTGGTCTGCTGGTTCTTGATGCGGTCGTAGAACCACCGCACGTCGCTCTCGCCGGTGGCGCTGAGGCCCGCGGGCGACTGGCCCATCAGGATGGTGACCGGGATCTCGGCCGCCCCGCTCAGGTAGAGCAGGTTCTTGTCGATGATGCTGGCGACGCCGGCGAGCGCGCCGACCTCGGTGCGGGTGTAGCTCTCGCCCTCGCCGATGAGCACCGAGCGGTTGATGCCGCGCCCGAGCTCCATCACCTCCAGCCGGTTCTTCAAGAGGTCGCGCTTGTCGGCCGCCATCATCGCCATCAAGCCGTTGATCTGGAAGACGGCCTCGGACGACTGCTGGAGCAGCGTGCCGGTGGCCTCGAAGGCCCCGTTGAAATGCGCGAGGATGTTGTAGATGCGGTTGAGCTCGCTCTCGCCCCAGCCCTGCAGGTGCTGCTGGCGACGCCGGGTCGCGAGTCCACCGCCGAAGCGGATCAGTCGCGACTCGTGCACCACCGCGTTGTCCACGCCGCCGCCCGCCGAGGTGCGGGTGATGCGGTAGGTCTCCACGCCCCCGTACTTCGGGCGGAGCTTCTCGCCGTAGTGGCCGTGGGGCTGCAGCTCGCGCCGGTCGAGCACCGTGAGGAACCGGATGCTGCGGATGGCCGACTCGTCGAGGGGCAGCGCCGGGTCGCGGCCATCGTCGGCGCCGACGAAGATCGCCCCGCCGCCGAACACGCGCTCCCACGTCCAGGTGCCGAGCAGCGCCTCGTTGACCTCCGCCGCCTCCAGCGCCGTGGCGATGGCGCCCTCCTCCCCGGCGTCGCCCGTGGTGAGGCGGTAGCCCTGGCGCAGGGCCTCCTCGGGCACCACGCGGCAGATGCGCGAGGCGTAGGGGTCGCCCACGTAGAGCGCCTCCAGGAACTCGTCGGGGAGCACCGCCTCGGCGGTGAAGTCGAGGCGCTTGCTGCGCTGGGCCGTGCCCGCGCCGGTCACCAGGTTGACCCACCCGTCGGCGCGCTGAAACGCAGCCTTCACCCGATCGATGAACTCCATCAACGCCACCCTCTGCCCGTGTCTCCGGGCGCTTCCGTCGTGCTCTGCGTGGCCGCGGCCGGACGCGGCGTGCTCGTCAGCGCGAGCCGGATCTGCTCGTCGGCCGAGAGGGCCGTGGGCGCTTCGAGGGGCGCCGGCGACGGTGCCGTCGCCGCGGGTGCGTTGAAGAAGCGCTTCATGTTCGCCATGGCGGCCTCCAGCGTCGCGAGGCCCCCTTTGCCGACGTGGTGGAGGTACTGCGTGAGCGCGTCCACCTGGTCGTCGTGCGCCGCCGCCGGGAAGGTCGTGACCTCGTGCACGCACGCGGGCACCCAGGGGGCGCCCTTGCGGCCGTCGGGGTAGCGGGCCCTCTCCGGGTCGGGGAAGTACACCTGCCCCGCGGCGAAGAGGGGCTCCACGGCCGAGAGGCGCGCCTCCTTCGAGTCGCTCCCGGGGTTCACGGGGACGAGGCCCGGGACCTTGCCTTCGAGCACGCTGAGGATGGCGGGCCCGTTGGCCTTGTCCTCGATCAGCTTCAACAACGCGTCGGGGTAGCGGGCGCAGAAGGCGAGCAGGTGCTCGATCGTCTCGACGAAGCTCCACTGCCCCAGGTCCTGGTCGACGAGGTAGTGGCAGGCGCCGACCGTGCACCAGGCCTGCAGGCACACGGGGTCCGAGGTCGCCTTGCCCTTGAAGGCGGCGTCGACCGAGATGCCCCAGGTGCCGCCGGGGGGCAGCTCGGTCCAGTAGCGGATCCAGGTCTCCTTCACGAGGGAGCCGCCCGCCGGCGCAGGGCGCTGCTGGAGCTGGGCCGCGGTCGCGCGGGGGCCGAGGCGCGTCTCCAGGCGGGCGAGCGCGTCGGCCGGGTAGCGGTCGGGCACGAGCAGCTCCCCGTCGGTCGTGCGCCAGTCGCGGGCGTAGCGGTGCGGGTGCGCGCGCTCGTACCGCATCGGGAGGCAGAGCACCGTGGCGCCCTCCCGGATCATCTCGGCGGTGAGATCGCGCTCGTGCAGGCGCTGCATCACCAGGATGCGCCGCGGGTGCTGCGGGTCGCGGAAGCGCGTCGGCATGGTCTCGCGCCACCACGTCAGGGTCGCCTCGAGCTCCGCGGTGCTGGCGACGCCGTAGGGGTCGTGCGGGTCGTCGACGATGTGCCCGTCGCCGTGCTGCCCGGTGACCGAGCCGCCCGTGGTGGTGCTGTAGCGAGAGCCCCCGGCGGTGTTCTGGAAGTACCCCACCGCGGTCGAGGCGTCGGCCCCGCGCGGGATGGACACCCCCGGCCAGCGCGCCGCCCACCAGTCGCCCGCGACGAGCTCGCGGTGGCGGCGCGCGTCCTTCATCGCCACCTCGCGGTCGTAGCTCGCGGTGATCCAGCGCCACGTCGGCGCCACGATCCAGACGTAGGCCGCGAAGAGCGTCGAGACGACGAGGGACTTCGAGCACCCCGGCGGCTCGTTGATCACCAGGGCGTCGAAGTCCCCGCGGAGCCACGCCTCCAGGTGTTCGCACACCGCGTCGATGTGCCGTCCGGGGATCATCACCGCGGGCTCCACCTGCGACCACGCGCGGACCACGAAGGCCCGCAGGCCGTCGCGGGCGACGCGCTCGCGGTCGACGGCGGCGCGGACGTCGGCGAAGGGGGCGCTCACCGGGCCCCGATCAGGGCCAGCAGCACCTCGAGCTGGTCGAGCTCGGCGGACGTGAGCTTCGAGGTGTCGAGCGGCGCCGGCGGGGTCTCGAGGCGCTGGGTGCGCGGCAGGCCCACCCGGTCGAACACCATCGACGCGGCGCGCAGCCGGAGGCCCGGGTCGGCGTCGGTGTCCCGCAGCACGCCCATCAGCACGTCGGTGGCCTCCGCGGCGGCGGCCGAGAGCTTCGACCGTGCGGCCTCGACGGTGCTCTCGAACGCGACATCGGCGACGGCGGTTGCGTTGGCCAGCACGACCGCGCCGTCGCCCGTGGCCTTCCACCTGCGCAGCGTGCGCACGTCGACCCCCACCGCGCGGGCGGCGTCCGCGACCGGGGACCCCTCCGCGACGAGCCGAAGGGCCCGTTCGCGGCGGCGGTCGTCCGTTCGTCGTGGCGGGGGCGGTTGCGGGCCGTTGGGGCTGGTCATGGCCTGGCGGCCCGGGCGGCGAGTTCGCCGAGGTAGAGCCGTGCCCTATCCCGCTGCGCCTCGGTCATCCTGTCCATGAGCCACCGGGGCAGATCCGGGGGCGGGGGGTCCGGGAGCGGCACCCGGCAGGCGACGAACTTCCGGTAGCAGGCGATGCAGCACCCCCGGCGGCGCCGACGGCCGTGGGTCCGCCCGCACGCGAGGCAGGGCGGGCGCTCGGGGCCCCTCCCCTCGCTGCTCGTGACCGTGGCGTTGTCGGCCTCCCCCTCACCCCTCTCACCTGGCTGCGTGTTCATGGACCTCCTCGATTCGGGACAACGACGGACACCCCTTCACGGGCACCACGAAGCGCAGCGCAGGGCGGTCGACGGCGCCCGCGGCCGACCGCCCCTCCCTCCCCGGCAAGGGCGGCGCCGGGCGCTCCTGGAGCCACTGGCGCAGCGTCCGCAGGAGGTCATCGGGCATCCGCCGCTTGCCGCCCGCCCAGTGGTAGGCCGTGGGCCGGGCGACCCCGAGCAGCTCCGCCACCGGGCCCGCACCCCCCGCCGCGACGATGGCCGCCCGCTGGTCGCTGTTGGCGAAGGTCGGAGCGGGGGGATTCCCCCGTGATTCCGACCAGTCACCGACCACGCCAGGTGTCGCCGGTATACTCTTATAGGTAGGGTTACCTGGCGTGGTCGGTGACTGCGCGAGATCGAACGGCTTTTCGGTGATCCTGGACACCGTTCGACGCCCCACCGCCGAGACCTCCGCGGCCACCCGCTGGGAGCCGTAGACGCGCACGGCTTCTGCGACGGCGGAGGCGTCCGCGGTCGAGGCGGGGCCCCGGGGGATCTCGAGCACCTCGGCGCGCTGGTCCCACGAGGAGGCGGGGACGGTGCCCACGTGCACGTGCAGCGCGGGCCTCGAGCGCCACGGCCCCCGGAGGCGCCCGCCCACCTGGGAGACCTCGGCCGCCGTCGCCCGACGGTAGACCCCATCGTGCTCGGCGGCGAGCCCGAGGACGGCCGCGACGGCGCGGGTGGCACCGAGGTTGGGGCGCGGGTCGCCGAGGCTCACGAGGGCGTCGGCGTCGAGCCAGTCGTTGCGGCCGCGCGCGGCGCCGTAGTGCCCCACGCGGAGCTCGGCGCCCGCGGCGCGCACGCGGCCGACGAGCCGGAGGGCCATCGGGTCGGCGCCCTCCCTGCCCTCCCACGCTGCGCGCAGGACCTCGGCGAGCGGCTTGAAGGTGAACACGGCCACCCTCGGGCCGAAGGCGCACGCCTGGCGCAGGGCCTCGCCGAGGTAGCGCCCGAGGCCGCCGTCCCAGCGCACGAGGTCGCCCGCGAAGACGCCGTTGCGGGTCGCGCCCGACCAGTAGAGGAGGCGCCGCGCGACGGGCGCCCCGTCGGCCACCCGGATCTCGGTCGCGGGCACGTCGCCCCCGGCGAGCGCGGAGAGCACGGCGAGGTCGGCCGTCGCGTCGAGCAGCACCGTGGGTCCCGAGCGCTGGAGCGCGGCGGCGACGGCGGGCGACGCGATCACGGCGCGCAGGAGCCGGCGCGTCGGGTCCTTCGGGGCGACCTCGACGGAGACCACGGCGCGCTCGGCGTGGGCGGGGCACCCGGGGGCCGTCGCGCGCACCACGCCGGCGACCATGCGGGCGACGAGCGCGTGCGTGGCCGAGGCCTGCTCGAAGGCGGCGGTGAGGCGCCCTTCGAAGGCCCTCGACCGGGCGGTCTTCGTTGGCCTCGGGGCCCAGGCCGAGCGGCGCTTCCACGCGGGGGCTTCGCCCGGCTCCCGGGTCTCGCGCCAGACGGCGCGCACGGCGTAGTGCTCGAGCAGCGCGCACGGCTCGCGGGACGGGAAGGCGTCAGGCCCGGTCGACTCGCGCCAGCCGTCGTCGCCCTCGAGGGAGGCCGAGCCCCGGGCGAACACCTCGTTGAGGGGGTCGACGGTGGGGACGTCCCCACGCTCCAGGCCCGCCGCGAGCGCCCGGAGGACCGGGCCCCGGAAGGCCTCGCCCCGGGTGAAGCCGTCGAGCGCGGCCGCGGCGGACTCCAGCTCGGCGCGCGAGAGCGCCACGGCTTCGACCGCCGCCGGGTCCTCGTCGATGATCACCAGGGCCGACTCGCCCGCCCAGAGAAGCGCCTCGTGCAGGAGCGCGTGCACCGTGACGAACACCACCGGGGTGCGCCCCTCGCAGCCCAGGTCCACCTCGGCGCCAAGGATCGCGGGGCAGCCGTCGCGGTGCGGGCACGGGGCGTTGGCGCCCTTGTGGCCCATCCCGTGGCCGTCGCACCAGGTGGTCGCGGCGTGGCGCGCGGCGACGAGGCGCACGAGCGGCACGTGGTAAGCGCAGGCGGGGGCGCCGTCGGGGCGGCGCACGGCGAGCGGCCCGCGGCGGTAGACCGCGCGCGTCCCGCGGAGCTGCTCGGCGACCTCGCCGGCGACCGCGTGCGTCGGGGCGACGTAGACGACCTTCGTGCGGGACGGGACCGACGCGTACCCCTCGCCCGCCACGGCGCGCGCCCGCAGGAACTCGGCGGCGCTGCGGGTCTTGCCCGCCCCCTCGGTGATGCGCACGACGTGCAGGCCCATCGCCGCGCCGCCGAGCGCCCGACGCACGAGGGCCGATGCCTCGGTCGCGGGGACCTCGGTGAACACGCCGCGGGCGTCGAGCGCATCGCGCGCCGCCATCGCCCCGCCGTCGGCCGGGAGCGCCGCGTCCACCGCCGCCGCGAGGTCGGGCCAGTGCTCCTGCAGGTGCCCGAAGCCGGTGTGCGCGGCGCCGGAGCGGATCTTCTCGGCGGTGGTCTCCCAGACCTGGGGGCGGTCGTCGCTGTCGCCCGAGGCCGCGCAGATGGCGCGCGCGAGCTCGGGGCCGCGGTCGAGCGGGACGCCGCGCGCGTAGCAGGCCCCGGCGAGCGCGAGGTGCAGGTGGTGCCGACCGTGGTGGGCGCGCAGGGCCCGGCCGAGGTCCTCGGCGAGCTCGGCCCAGGTCCCGGGGTCGATGGCGCGCGGCTCGACCCGGCGCGGGGCGCGCGCCGAGCGCGCAGGCGGCAGCGCGTTGCGGGCGAGGATGCGCAGGGCCGGGCCCCAGGGCCTGGCGTGCTGGGCGAGCTCGCGCACCGTGTCGACGTCGCGGGCCTCGTCCTCGGGCGTCGGGGCGTGGTCGAGCGGGCCGACCGCGCGCGGGTCGCCGATCGTCTCGGGGAGCTGCGGGACGCCGTCGCGGGTCACGTACGGGAGGCGGATCGCGCGCGGCCAGTCGGAGATCGACGGGTCGCCGACGATGCCCCAGACCCGCGCGAGGTAGGCGAGGGCCCCGAGGTAGAGGCGCTTCCAGGCGAGCTCGCCCGCGCCATCGGCGACCACGTGGGGCCGCGCGAGCCGGTAGACCACGCGGGCCCCGCCGCGGGTGAAGTAGAGGAAGCCGCCGGGGTGCGCGAACTGCAGCGCCTGGAACTTCGCCCGCAGGTCGTCGCGCCACGCCGCGTCGGCGTGCACCGCGCCGGAGCCGCCCATCGCCCGGTGCGCCGCGGCGCAGTCGACGTCGAGGAGCAGGACCTCCATCGGGACGCCGCCGGGGATGAGGGCGTACGCCGGCGGGTCGGTGCCGAGGCGCCGCTCGACCGACGGGACGGAGTAGCCCTGCACGTGGGCGTCGCCCGGGTGCGGGTGCGTGAGCAGCCAGGAGAGCGGGTGGTAGGTGACCCGCGCGCCGCGCGCGTGCTTGGGCCAGCAGCGGGCGTGCTTGGGGCCGCGGGCCATGAGCGGCAGCAGCGGGTCCGCGGGGCTCATGCCTCGACCCCCCTCGCCCGCAGCGCCGCGTTGAGCGCGACCGCGACGCGCAGCACCTGGTCGACCGTCGGGTCGGTGGTGTTGGCGTGCGCGAAGAGGTGCACCGCGCCCCAGGTGCCGGAGACCTTGCGCCAGCGCCTCTGGTCGGGGCCCGGGCGGCCGCCCCCGAGCTTCGCCTCGATCTGCACCCCGAGGCCCCCGCGCGCCCAGCCGCCGAGGTCGGCCGCGCCCCTGGGCATCCCGCGCATCCACCCGCCGCCCTCCTGCTTGTGCGTGCCGGTGATCTGGCGGAACAGGATCACCGGGCAGACGCGCGGCAGCCCCGCGCGAAGGGCCTCCTGCCACGCCGTCGGGTCGATGAGCGTCGCCGGCAGGATGCGCGCGACGTCGTCGGGCAGGGTGAGCATCAGGCGGCCACCGTCGACCCGGCCCGCGTGGGCACCTCGAAGAAGAGGACCTCGGGCGTATCCCAGGGCCTGGACTCGAGGAACGCCGCCACGACCCGCAGCTCCTGGAGCGTCATCTCGCCGCGGCCCTTCCCGTAGCGGCGGAAGAGGTTCCCGTTGGTGGTGCCCGGCTGCCAGTGCTGCCGCTCGTCGGTCTCGGTCGTGAGCTTGTGGATGTACCCGCGCAGGTCGCGCTCCTCGCCGGTGGGCTTGCGCTTCACGTCACCGGGGCGGACCTCGACCAGGTGGCCGTCCTTCTCGATGAGGAGCTTGCCCTCGGAGGGGTCGGTGTCCGCATCCGCGAAGGGCTGCCCGCAGCACCAGCAGGTCGCGGCGTTGAGCGCGCAGACGGCCGTGCAGCCGGGGCACTCCTTCGTCGAGACGTTCTGCCTGGCCTTCTTCTTCCGGCCCTCGAGAGAGATCTCGAAGTCGTCCTGCAGGAGGCCGTGCTCGAGGATGTTCCCCGCGTGGTCGAGCACCACCGGCACCACGCCCTCCCACGGGCGCACGCCGCGGCCCTTCTGCTGGATGTACTTCGCGCGGGACTTGGTCGGCGCGGCGAGCACGATGCACTTCACGCTCGGCTGGTCCCAGCCCTCGGTGAGCACCATCACGTTCGAGACGACGCGCGTCTCGCCCGTGTCGATGCGCCGCAGGATGGCCGCGCGGTCGGTCGAGGGCGTCTCGCCGTCGAGGTGCTCGGCGGCGATGCCGGCGGCGCGGAAGGCCTCCACGATGTTGAGCGAGTGCGCGACGTTGGTCGCGAACACCGCGGTGCGGCGGCCCTCGGCCAGGCGCGCCCAGTGCTCGACGATGTTGCCGACGAGCTCGCGCCGGTCCATCGCCTCGCCGAGTGCGGCCTGATCGTACTCCCCCGCGGTGGTCTTGACGCCCTTCAGGTCGGGCTTCACCGGGTGGCTGAAGCACCGCGGTTCGGCCAGGTAGCCCTCATCCATCAGCTGCCGCGGCGTCGCCACGATCACGAGCTGGCGGTAGGCGTCCCCGAGGCCGCGGCCGTCGGCGCGGTAGGGCGTCGCGGTGAGCCCCACGTGCAGCGCCTCCGGGTAGGCCTCCGCGACGTCGCGGTACGACTTGGCCAGGGCGCGGTGGCACTCGTCCACGATCACGAGCGTGGCGCGCGGCCGCGGGCGCGAGCGCAGGGTGTCGATGCTCGCGATCTGCACCCGCGCGAGCGGCCGGGCGCAGTTCGCCCGCTCGCCGGTGATCGGGTGGGTGATCACCCCGTCGGCCATGATGATCCCGAGCTCGCGCTCGGGGATGCCGCGCGCGAGCAAGGTCCCGTAGGTCTGCGCGATCAGCTCCGTGCGGTGCGCGATGAAGAGCACCCGGCCGCCCGCCTCGAGCTCGTCGACGATGAGCTGCGAGGCGATGACGGTCTTGCCCGCACCCGTGGGGGCGACGACGAGGATCCGCTCGCCGGGTGCGCGGCGGGCGCCGACCTCGCTGATCGCGTCGCGCTGGTAGGGCCGGAGGTCGATGACCTTCGGGCGCGCGAAGGCGTCGCGGGGCGGGAGCGCGGGCCCGAAGATCGTGGACGGCTCACGCGGCGGCATCGCGCACCTCCTCGGAACCGGCGGCGAGGCGCGCGCTGTGCGTCGCGAGCAGCCGCGCGGCGAACCACCGCTGGTGCATCGCGTGCTCGTACCCTGGCACCCGCGAGGCGGGGTCGCGGTGCGCGGCGAACCAGGCCTCGAAGCTCTCGTCGTCGCCGGGTGCTGCGACCCGCGCGATCGGGGATGTCGGCGCCGAGGCGGCGGGCGCGGGGCGGCGTGGGGCCTTCGCGCGGGCTGGGCGCGCGCGGCGGGTCGCCGGCGCGGCGTCGCCCGCGAGGAGGTACGGCTGGTCGAGGGAGAGCATCACGCGACACGCCTCTCGGCCTCGACGACCTTCGGCCCCGGCCGCTTGCGCCCCGCGATGTGCGCGGCCGCGATTGCGTCCCACACGTCCGACGGGAGGCCGACGGCGCAGCCTTTCGGCGGGCGCCCCCGCCCGGCCCACGGGTGGTGCCCACGGGCGCGCGCCACTTCGCGCAGCGTCTGGGGGTCGATGCCCAGCCGGACCGACGCACTGGCGGGCGTTTCTGGTGCGCCCTGCGACGTCGACCGGTTCCACGGCCAGCACGCGACGTCGCCTGTGCAGTCGATCTCGCAGGGCCCGTAGGGCGAGGCGACGACGTCCATCAGCCCACCGCCCGGCGCAGGTCGATCGCACCGTCGTGCGCCCAGCCGAGGAAGGGGAGGGTCATCGCCCGCCCTCCGCCCGCAGCTTCGCGCGCGTCGCCGCGCACGCGGCCATGACGGCGGCGAGCTCGGCCTGGGCGCCCAGGGTGAGGGCCTCGATGTCGGCGATCTCCCGCGCGTCATAGCGGCCGTCAGCCGCGGCGAGGCGCACGCGCGCGGCGAGGGCGCCCACGCGCCCGGTCACGTCGAGCGCGAGGTCGCGCAGGTCCAGGGTGCTCCGGCCGAGCGCGGCCTCCATGCGTGCGATGCGGCGGCGCCAGTAGGGGACCGCGAAGCGCGCGCCCAGGGCCTCGACGTCGCCGTCGGCGATGGCGGGGTCGCCGTCCTTGCAGAGGTCGTCAATGCGCTGCGGGGAGACGCCGAGGGCGTCCGCGAGCTTGGCGTGCGTCGCCCACGGCTTGCCCTGCGCGACGAGGGCCCGGGAGGTTGCATCGAGGTCTGCGGCGGCGTGCTGGCGGCCGATGACCCGGGCTTCGGAGAGGCGGGGCGTACCGCCCGGAGGGGTTGGGCGAAACGTCACGGCGCCAACTCCTTCGCGGCGGGGCCCTGCGCGACCGTGGGTTCATGAACACCGCCCCGCTGCTCGCCCGCCTGCTCGTGACCCTGGCCTGGCTCGTCGCGGGCGAAAGCACGCCCAGCCTCGGCGCGCCCCCGCGCCTCGCGGTGCTCGCGGCGCAGGCGCGAGACGACGGCGCCGAGGGAGATGCGCTCGCCCGTGGACGGGTCGAGGCAGTCGAGGCCCGCGCCGTGCGGCGCGCGACGGTAGCCGTGGAGCTCGGCGAGCTCGCGCTCGAGGTCGCGGATCTGCCCGAGACGCGAGCCGGTCTCGGCGTGGAGGTCGTGGCGCATGGGCTAGCGGTCCCCCTTCGGCGCGTGGCCGAACACCACCGCGACCTCCCCGATGGCGTTGTGAAGGCGCGCGAGTGCCGCCCCGAGGGCCCGGCGCTGCGCGGGCGTCACGTCGGCGCGGGCGTCCACCCCGTCGGCGCGCGCGCGGGTGAGGTCCGCCGCGTGGGCAAGCTGGGCGGCGACGGCGTCGCGCGAGGGGGGCGGGCCGTCGGAGGCGATGTCCAGGGTGGTCATCTACGCCCCCGCCCGGTCGTGCGTGACGGCCATGGTCGCGAGGCCGAGGGCGGTAGCGACAGCGCCCGCAACGACGTGTGCGAACAGCATCGCCGCGACGCCCACGACCGTGAGCGTGGCGCCGGCGACGTGCAGCCCGGCGGCGTAACGCCAAAGGAAGAGGCGCATCTACCGCCCCCTCGCGTAGCCCGCGGCCAGGGCGGCGGTGGAGGCGAGCCGGGCGGTGCGCTGGGCGAGGGCGGCGAGGCAGAGGCCCGCGGTGAGGAGCGCGAGGTGGCGCACGGGTCAGGCCGCCACGTCCGGGAGGGAGGGCCGCTCGGCGCTGTCGCGGAGGGCACGGGCCGCCTCCACCGCCGCCTCGACGGTGGTCTTCTGCGGGGCTTCGCCCTCGCCGAACGCCAGCCACGCCCTCGTCGACCCCGTGACCCGCGCCAGCGCGGTCGCCGTGGGGTCCAGCATCGACCGGACGTGCCCGTTCTTGATCTGGCCGACGTGGCTCGAGGACAGACCCGCGAGGAGGCCGAGCTCCTTCGCGTCGAGGTCCGGAACCTGGGCCAGCAGGTGCTCTACCCGCTCACGGAGAGTTGAGGTGCCCATGGAGGCAACACGTTGTCACATGTCGCCCATTGAGTCAATAGGTTGTCTCGCGTTCGTAAGACAGCCGATTGTCTCGCCCCGTATCTTCGGGGAGATGGGCACCGACGACACGCTCGACACGTTCGCGAAGCGCCTTGCGTGGGTGCTCGCGAACCGGCGCCAGAAGGACGGGAGCCCGTGGGATCAAAAGACGCTCTCGGTCACGGCGGGGCTGAGCACCTCGCACGTTGGCCAGTACGTGCGGGGCGACCAGACAAACCCCACGCTTGAGATACTCCGCAAGCTGGGCAAAGCCGCGGACGTATCGGCCGCGTGGCTGGGGTTCGGCGTTGGCAGCCCCGACGCGATCGACGGCGACCCCTCCTACTCCGACTCCAGCGTCCCCATCGCCCGCAATGTTCCCGGCTGGGCGCAGGTGCTGCGGCACGACCAGGCCATGGCCGCGGCCTCCCCCGCGGGGAAGCTCATCACCCCCGACGCGTGGCAGCGCTCGGACCTGGCGGCCCGCTACCTGATCCACGGCCCAGCCGCTCCGGGCGACGCGCTGCGCCTCGCCCGGCTCGCGACGGAGCTGGCCGACGAGGGCCGCTTCGACCGGGCCTATGACGCGAACCTCAAGGAACTCCAGGCGGGGGAGTCGGCCGAGCTCGCCGAGGCGAAGGCCTTCGAGGAGGCGGTCAAGGCGAAGGCCCGGGGGGAGAGGCCGAAGCGCGCGGCGAAGACCGTCGCCGCGGCGGAGCGGGAGCTCGGCAAGCGCGCAACCGAGGGGATCGACGAGACGAGCGGGAAGCGGGCGGGAAAGTGATGAAGGGGGCGAGACGATGAGCGACGAGAATCAGCAGGGGCCGATGACGGTGGAGCGCAAGGTTGCGGTGCAGGTCATCCCGGATGGCGCGAGCCTGCTGGCGCCCGCCCTGTACGCCAGCACCGTCTACGTCACGATGGAGGCGCAGACCGCGACCGTCTTCTTCATGCAGACGCCGACGATGCTCCCATCGATGCCGGGGCTGAAGGAGGCGCTCGCCGCAGTGGGCACCGCGCTCGTCCAGACCCCGGACGGAGCCATGCTCACGCTGTACGCACCCGCGGTGGCGAAGGTCACCATGGGTCACGCTGAACTCTTGCGGCTCCGAAACGTGATCGACGAGGTGATCGGGAAGCACGAGCGCAAGGAGGTCACGAAGATGGACATCCCTCTGCCGAAGAGCGGCCATGAGTGAGGTCACGCTGCAGATCTCCGCCTCCGGTGCGCGGATCGTGTCGCCAGGGGTGGCGAGCGGCACGAAGACGCACTTCGCGGCTGCGGCCGCGGCGAGTGCGGTGGTCCTCTTTTCGGTCGCCGTCGAGGCCCACGACGTCCTGCGCCCGGTTGACCGCGCCTCGGGGAGCGCTCAGGTTCCGGCCCCCGTGTCCGCCCCCCGCCGCTATTCGCAAGCCTTCTGGAACGCGCTCGCGTCGCTCACCTCGCGCGGCGTCGACGGCGCCCACGCGGGCGCCGCGAACGAGCTTTGGGGGATGCTCGCCGATGCGCACCCGTCCGAGCCCGACCTCCTCCTCACCGAGGATGGCGCGGTGAAGTTCGTCTGGTTCGGCGACCGCTACTACTTCGACGCGGCGGTGCTCCCAGGCGGGCGGTACGAGTGGTTCTTTCGGGACGATCGCGCGCCGGCCGGCAGCTCGCGCGGCTCGGACGACCCGGAATCGGAACTCCCGCCGGATTTCTGGGAGTGCGCGCGCCTCGCGGGGGCCGAGCGTGCCGGACGGTGACCGCCTGGCGCCGCAGGCCGTGGTGCTCCGCATCCCCGCCGTGACCCAGACCGTGCTTCACGTCTCCGGCGCGCAACGGCAACCCCTGCCCGACGTCTTCGCGCTGAGCTCCGGCGAGCGAAAGCTCAGCGAGGCCGGTCACCGCGTATTGGTCTCCGCGTGGGACCGCGCGAAGATCACCGTGGACGGGGCGCTGGCCCAACGCACCTCGCCCGTCGACGTGGTCGCGTTCTCGCTGCGGGTGGCGAGGGTCGATGCGGTCGCCAACGAACTCGCCCACCCCGAGCTGCGCGTGGTGGAGGATCGGGCCGGCGCGCCAGCCGAGGCGGCGCCAGAAGTCCGAGAGGCGCACGTGGGCATCGGGGGCCTCGACCGGGACCCGGAGGGGCATCCGAACAGGAAGAGGGTCCGCAAGGAAGCCCGCGCCGCGCTGGCCCTCGCGTGTGACCCGGCGGCGTAGGCGAGAGCGCCCGCCGTCCGACCGGCCTGACATACCCCGTCCACCCTCCCCCGCCCCGCCTCCCAGCCCTTCGCGCACAATTCTCCCAGAGCTCCCGCACCCCCGCACCCCTGTCCGATCCTGGACAGGCGTTGACCTCATCGCCCCTCGGGCTGAGGCTCGACGCGTGGCCTTCCGTCGACAGCCCAGGCGCCCGCGCGCGCAGCTCTCGCTCTTCGAGGAACTGACCCTCCCGCCGCGCCCCGCGAACCGGCAGACCCAACGCCGCGCCCCGCGCCCTCGCGACCCCCACGCCCGGGAGTTCGTGCACGGCGAGCTGCGCGGGCCCTGGGGCGTCGACCCGCACAAGCTCGAGGACCTCGCGGTGGAGGCCCACGCCCGGGCGTCGGTGCTCTTCCCATTCGGCTCGGCGCTCCGCCTCGCCGTCGGCAACCGCTTCGCCGTCGAGGACCACGACGCGTGCGGCTGCGGCGTCTCCGGGCTCCACCCGCGCATCCTCCACGTGAAGCGCTCCGCCGACCCGCAGAAGTACGCCCTGCGGGTGCTCCACGAACTCGCGCACGCGCTGCTCCGCGAGCACTACCCCGAGCACACGCACGCGGACGTGTGGGCCCTCACGCTGATGCTCGCGATCCCGCGCCCGGCGTTCCGGCACCGGGACCTGGCGCGCCACGTCGCGCGCTGGGTGGCCGACCTGCGGGGCCTCACGGCCCGGAAGGTGTCGAGGGCCGCGGCGTAGGGACTGAACAAGCAGAGGGGAGCAGAAAAACGCGCCCCGCCGCGACAACTAGTTGACTCAATGCCAGATCGAGGCAATAGATTGTCTCACCGCAGCGGCTCCACCCCCGCTGCGCTGAGGTCACCGTGCTCAACCCGACCTGCCCCGCCGACCACCGCACCACCACCGACCTCTCCCGCGACATCCTGACCGCCGCCGCCCGCCTCTCGGGCGGCCCCTGCCAGCTGGTCACCCGCACGCTGCACACGCTGCTGCGGGTCACCGTCGAGAGTACCGACGAGAGCGGTGGCGAGTACTCGCGCTCCGCCTCCGGGCTCACCGCCGAGGGCGCGCTCCGGTCGCTGATGGGCGCGATGGCCGCGTGCGTCGCCCACGAGGACAGCGACCCCGCCCCGCCCGCCCTCGCCCTCGTGCCCCACGGCGACGACGGCAGCTGGCCGTCGCACGCGGTCGAGGTTCTCTCGCAGGAGAGCGGCTTCACCGCCGAGGACCTGGACGGGCTCTTCGCGGCCGAGATGGGGCGCGAGCTGCCCGGTGAGTGGCGGGTGTCGGCGTGACGCACACCCTCACGGTCTTCGCGCTCGCCCGCGCCGCGGCCGTCGCCGAGGAGGCGCTCACCCCGCCCCAGCGCATCGACCTGCGCCGACGGCTGATCGCCGCGGAGCGCGACGCGCTGCAGGCGCGCCTCGCGAAGGGCCCGCTCTGAGGCCCCGGGGACTCACCGAGCGCGCGGCGCGCACCCCCACCGCCGCCCTTGGCTCGACGGGTCCCCAGGACCGCAGACCGATTACACAAGTCCGTAAACGAAGGAGAGACCGGCACCATGTTCACCCCTCAGATCAAGGAAGCACTCAAGGCGGACATCCCCCGGGACTGCGTGAAGACGCGCCAGCAGGCGGGCGAGAACCTCTCGTACCTGACCGGGCACTACGTCATCGACCGGGCCAACGAGGTGTTCGGCCCCGACGGGTGGATCCCCGAGGTCCAGTCCATCACCGAGGTCTACCGGGGCACGCGCCCGGGCCGCGACGCGAAGGACGGCGACCACGTCGTCATCGTCTGGTCGGCGAGGGTGCGCATCACGGCCCACGGGGTGGTGCGCGAGGACGTGGGCGCCGGGTCGTGCGACTGCGCGCCGCGGAACATCGCGCAGGCCGTGGAGAAGGGGCAGAAGGAGGCCGTCACCGACGGGATCAAGCGGGCCCTGCGCCTCTTCGGCAACAGCCTCGGCCTGGCGCTCTACGACAAGGAGGGCTCGGGCATCGGGCACTCGACGCTCGCCCTGGAGATGATCGACGAGGTGCGCGAGGCGCGCGACGTCGACGCCTGGGTGGGCGCCAACCGCGAGACCCTCAACAGCAAGCGGGTCGACGACCTGGAGCGCGACGCGATCCGCGCGGCGATCGCCGCCCGCAGGCTGGAGCTGGTGCAGGCCCCCGCGCCGTCGCTCCCGCCGCCCGCCAACCCGGCGCCCGCCAACGAGCCGACGCCGCCCCCCTCCCCGGCTCCCTCCCCCGCCCCGGTGCAGGTCAGCCCGGCCGTCGCCGCGGTGATGAAGCGCCTCGGGGCCTGCCACGCGGTCGACGAGGTCGTCGCGGTGCTGCTGTCGTCGGGCGTGCCGGCCGACGCCAAGCCCGTCGTGTGGCGCACGGCGCTCACCCGCGCGGTGGCGATCGACGGAACCGTCACCGAGGAGGCCCTGTTCGAGGACGTCGCTCGCTCGAAGGGCGAGGTCCCCGACCCGAAGCCCTGGGGCGTCTGGGCGGAGTTGCAGTCCGCCGTCTGGGGCGCCCCCGACCTCGCCGCGGTCGACGCCGCGGTGCGCACCCACGGCGCCGCCGTGAAGGCGCTGCCGTCGACGCTGCTCAACCGCGCGAACGGCCTGACGACCGCGGCGCGACTGCGATTGCGCGCCGAGCGGGCGGCGAACAACGACGAGTTGCGCGCCCTCTACGAGGAGCTGCGCGCGGCCGTCGAGGCGGGCAAGGTCACCGAGAGCGCCGCGGCCTGGCTCACCGGGATCTTCAACGCCGAGGCCCCGCGGGTCGCGGGCCGGAGGGCGGCGTGAAGCTCTCCCCCTCCCGGCTCCAGCTGGTGTCCCACTGCACCGCCGCCGCGGTGCTCCCGGAGTGCGTCGAGGACTCCTCCGACGCGATGGTCGCGGGCACCGGGCGGCACGCGTTCCTCTCCGCGCTAGGGCAGACCCGCGACCGCGAGCGGGCCCTGGCGACGGTGCCGGCCGACGCCCCGTGGCGGGCGGCCTGCGAGTCGATCGACTGCGACGCGCTGCTCGACGGGACCGAGAGCATCGAGGTGGACCTGCGGCACGCGTACGACGTGTACGCCGAGACCGCCCGGGCGCTCCCGCCCGACGAGCACCGCCGCTACGGCGACACCGCCGAGGGCGAGATCCCGGGCACCCTCGACTGGCTGGTGACGGTGCGCGGCGGCCGCCTCGAGGTGGTGGACTTCAAGGGCACCTGGCGCAACGAGCCCGCCGCGACGAACCTCCAGCTCGCCGCGTACGCCCTGCAGGTCGCGCGGGCCCGCGGGGTCGATGAGATCGGCGTCGCGCTCGCCTACATCGACGAGGAGGGGGGCATCGAGTGGGACCGGGCCACGCTCGGGCCCTGGGACCTCGCGGCGACCGCGTCGCGCCTGCGCGAGCTCGTCGACCGGGTGGGCGCGGCGCTGGTCGAGCTCGCCGGCGGACGGCAGCCCCCGACGGCGATCGGCCCCTGGTGCGGGCGCTGCCCGGCGCTGCGCTCTTGCCCGGCGCACGTCGAGCTCGCGCGGCAGTTCGCCGTCGGCGAGCTCGGCCTCGACGTCGACGCCCTCGTGCGCCTCGACGACGCGGCGGCGGGCCGGGCCTGGGCGACGGCCGAGCGCCTGCAGGCCGTGCTCGACGCGGTGAAGGCCTCCCTCCGGGTGCGGGTCGCCTCGGGCCCCATCCCGATCCCGGGCGGCGAGGAGCTGTTCATGCTGGAGACGCACCCCCGCTCGCTCGACGTGGGCAAGGCGCTCCCGGTGCTGCGCGCGAAGGTCGGCGAGCGGGTCGAGGGAATGGTGAAGCGCACGCTCCCCGCGGAGATCGTCAACAAGATCGGGCGCGAGCTCGGCGCCGGGCGGCGCGGCAGCATGAAGGCCGAAACCGAGGCGCTCTGGGAGCAGCTCGAGCTCGCCGACGCCGTGAAGACCTCGACGGTCGCCAGCGTGCGGACGCGCAAGGTGAGGGGTGCGGGCGCGGCGGCGGAGTTGCCGGGCGAGGAGGCGGCCTGATGCTCCCCCTCAGCCGCCCCCTGGTCTGCCTCGACGTCGAGTCGACGGGCACCAACGCCGCGAGCGATCGCATCCTCGAGCTGGGCCTCGTGGTGCTGCGCCCCGATGGCTCGCGCGCCCGGCACCGCTGGCTGCTCAACCCGGGGTGCCCGATCCCGCCCGCCGCCACGGCGGTGCACCACTACGCCGACGCCGACGTCGCCGGCGCGCCCGGCTTCGTCGACGTGGCGGACGAGGTCGCACGACACCTGACCGGCGTCGACCTCGCCGGGTTCAACCTGCGCGCCTTCGACCTCCCCATCCTGCGCGCGGAGTTCGAGCGCGCGGGCGTCGCGTGGCCCTGCGAGGGCGCCCGCGTGGTCGACGCCTTCGTGATCTACCGCGAGCGCGAGCGCCGCGACCTCGGGAGCGCGGTGCGCTTCTACTGCGACCGCGAGCACGTGGGCGCACACGGCGCGGTGGTCGACGCCGACGCGACGCTCGACGTGCTGCTCGCGCAGCTCTCCCGCTACCCCGCCCTGCCGCGGGACCTCGGGGAGCTCGACGCCGCGAGCGGCGGGCGCCGCCCGGACTGGGCGACCGAGCTCGGGCACCTGCGCTGGGCCGACGACGGGCAGCTCCTGGTCGCCTTCGGCAAGCACCAGGGCAAGCGCCTCTGCGACGTCGATCCGGGGTTCTGGCGGTGGCTCCAGCGCAACGACTTCCCGGCCGACGTGAAGGCCCTCTGCGAGCGCGTGATGCGCGGCGAGCGACCGCTCAGGCCCGGGCTCGCCCCGCCGGCACCGACCCACGACCTCAGCAACGACGACTTCCCCATCTGACCGGAGACGACCATGGACGGCATCGCCATCAAGACCCGCGACCTCCCGCTCGACCTCCGCGGTCCGAGCGCGACGAGCCCCAGGAAGACCTTCGACGAGGACTCCCTCCGCGGACTCGGCACCTTCCTCGCGACCGTCGGCCAGATCCACCCACGACTGGTGCGTCCGGTGGGCGAGCGCTTCGAGCTCGTCGCGGGCGAGCGCCGCTGGCGCGAAGGCGCGACCGACGACGACGTCGCACACGCATCCGGCCGCCACCGGGCGGTGCTCGTGACGCGGTTGCCGGGCAGCGCGCAGGCCCGGTGCTTCCGGCGCGCGGTCGCGGAGATGTTCACGGACTGGGACGTGGAGCCGCCCGATGCCTGACCTCATCGTCCGCGACAAGTACGGCCGGACGTGGCGCCGCGCGATCGTCGGCGGGCGCCGGGTGTGGGTGGAGGTGTCCCGTGGGTGACGCCGCCCGCAACCTCCCCGCGGCCCCCTCCCCCGGTCCCGCCAACGACCAGGGCGCCGTCGACCCGCGCCTGCGCCCCTTCGTCGAGGCCCTTGCCGGCCTCCTCGTTGCCGACCTTCGCCGGCGGCCTGTACGGTGACCGTGATGCGCGCCGCCATCTACGCCCGGGTGTCCACCGACGAGCAGGCCAACAGCATCGAGACGCAGGAGCGCGAGGGCCGACGCTTCGCCGAGGCGCGCGGGTGGCACGTCGCCGAGGTCTACCGCGACGAGGGCGCCTCGGGCGCCGAGTGGGTCAACCGCCCGGAGATCGGGCGCCTCCTGCGCGACGTCGACCGCAAGCCCCGCCCCTGGGACGTGCTGCTGGTGCGCGACCAGGACCGCCTCGGCCGCGACGCGGCGCGCACGGTGCTGGCGATCGCCACCGTCCTCGACGCCGGGGCCCGGGTCATCGAGTACTCGACGGGCCACGAGGCCCAGAGCGACCCGATGGCTCGGATGATGGTGTCGGTGCGCGGGGCCTTCGGCGAGCTCGAGCGCGCCATGATCGCCAAGCGAACCCGCGACGCGCACCAGTCCATGGCCCGCCAGGGCCGGGTCACCGGCGGCCGGGTCTACGGCTACCGCAACGTGCGCAGCGACGCGGGCGTGCACCACGAGGTCGACCCCGACCAGGCCAACGTCGTGCGGGACCTCTTCGAGCGGCACGCCGCCGGGGAGTCGGTGCGCGCCCTCGCCCACGACCTCAACCGCCGGGGCATCCCGTCGCCGCACTCGCGCCACGCCGGCGCCGGGACGTGGTCGCCATCCGTGCTGCACGCGATGCTGCACAACGGCCGCTACCTCGGGCGCATCGAGTGGGGCAAGAAGCGCAAGGGCTACAAGGGTGGCACCAAGACCCGCGAGGAGCGCCCCGAGTCCGAGCGCCTGACGGTCGAGCGCCCCGAGCTGCGCATCGTCTCCGACGAGCTGTGGCAGGCCGTGCGCGCCCGGGGCGACCACGCCCGGGTGAGCGAGGGCCGGCCGCGCGAGCGGTATCCCGCGAAGTATCTGCTGGTGGGCCTGGTGCGCTGCGCGGGGTGCGGTGGGCCCGTCGCCTCGCAGCTGGGGCGGTGGGGCAAAGACCGCCGCTCGCTCTACTGCTGCGGCTGGCACCACAACCGGGGCGCCACGGTCTGCCCCGTCAGCTCGATGCGACCGGTGGACGACGTCGACGCGGCGGTGATCGGCTGGGTGCGCGACCACGTGCTCTCCCCCGCCGTGGTGCGCGAGGTGCTGGCGTCAGCCCGGCGGCGCATCGAGGAGGAGGCCCGCGCCGAGGTCGACGCGGCGGAGGTGACCCGGGTGGAGCGCGAGATCGCCCGCCTGGAGTCCGAGCAGCGCCGGATGGTCGACGCGATCGCTGCTGGCGGCGGCGCCGTCGAGCTGCTGGTGCGGGCGGCGACCGAGCGGGAGGGGCGCCTCGCGGGCCTGCGCTTCGAGCGGGAGCGCCTGCTCGCGCCGAAGGTTGGGGCGCTGTCGATCGCGTGGCCGACCCTGGCCGAGGATGCGACGGCGCGGGTGGCCGAGCTCGGCGAGCTGCTGCGCAGCGACGTCGCCGGGGCGCGCAAGGCACTGGGCCTGCTGCTCGACGGCACGCTGATGTTCACCCCGGTGGGAGCGGCCCGGGCGACGCGGTGGTCGCTGACGGGCCGCATCCGAACCGGGGCATTGTTTGTGTCCCCAGGGGGAGTCGAACCCCCGTTCGCGACGTGAAAAGCCGCTGTCCTGGGCCTCTAGACGATGGGGACGAGGCGGCGCGGACCCTACTCGATCGCGGCCCGATTGCAACAACTTCGTTCGCTGCCTTGACGTTGCGGCGTCCGGCGTGATGCACCGTCGCTCCCCGATGGCACCCCCTCCCCGCCGACCCCCGCCTCGCCGCCAACACTTCGAGCGGCCCCCCATGCGCGTGCACACCACCACGCTCTGGGACTATCCCTCGCAGCAGCACGGCGACGGCGAGCAGGGCGACAAGGCCTACGTCGGCGCCACGCCCTCGCACGTCATCTGGAACGTCCTCCACCGCTACTCTCGCGAGGGCGACGTGGTGGTCGACCCCTTCTGCGGGAGCGGCACCACGCTCGACGTCGCGCGCGAGCTCAAGCGGGAGGGCCGCGGCTTCGACCTCAACCCTACCCGCCCGGAGATCGTCCGCGCCGACGCCCGCGCGCTGCCGCTCGATGACGCGTCGGCCCAGGCGGTCTTCATGGATCCGCCGTACGGCGACCACATCGACTACTCCAGCGACCCACGCTGCATCGGCAAGCTCTCGGCGTACGACCCGAAGTATTATCAGGCCATGCGCGGGGCCTTCGACGAGGCCTACCGCGTGCTCAAGCCGGGGGGCGTCCTGGCGGTCTACGTCTGCGACTACTTCGAGACGAAGAAGGGCCTCGCGCCCGTGGGCTTCGGGCTGTTTTCGCTCTTCACGGTGCGCTTCATCCCGGTCGACATCGTGAGCGTGGTGCGCCGCAACAAGAGCCTGCTCAAGGGCAACTTCCACCAGGCCGCCGAGCGCGACAACTTCTTCCTCCGCGGGTTCAACTACCTCTTCATCGCGCGCAAGCCCGACGAGGCGCCGCGGCGCCCGCAGCAGCGCCCCCGCTCACCGCGCTGACACGCCCGGGAGGGGCTCCGATGCCGAGCTCCTCGGCGCGCTCGCGCAGCAGCACGGCGACCACTCGCGCCATCGCGAGGGGAAAGAAGACCATCGCAACGTCGAGGGCGAAGGACAACGGCAGGGCGAGCAACGGCAGCGGGACCAGCAGCACGCGCACCAGACCGAAGGCGGCACCCTTCGCGGCCAGCCACGCGACCGCCAGGGCCGCGAGCACGGCCGCGGTGCGCGCGTAGTCGACCGGGATGCGGCCCACGAGCGCGAACATCGGCAGCGGGTTGAGCGCCCGCGAGAACGAACCGCCGTACGCCGTCGAGGCCAGCGCGGCGGGGAGCAGGGCGACCGCCCAGAGGGCGCCGACCAGGCCGAGCGCCCACCGCGCCGGGCCGTCGAGGCGCAGCGCGCAGGCCAGCGGGAGCGCCGGGATCACCATCGCCGCCACGCCCTGCATCACCGGGAGCGCGAGGTCCCACCAGGACTGGAATTCGGCCGCGGGCGGGGCCTCCTCCTCGCCGCGCGCACCGCGCTGCACCACCACGAAGACGTAGCTGCAGAGGGCGCCCAGGGAGAGCATCCCGCCCACCATCGGGATCTTGCTGAAGAGCACCACCCCGAGCCCCAGGGCCAGCCAGGTGATCCAGTTGTCGCCCTTCGCCGGCCAGCGCACGGCGTCTGCGAGCTCGTCCGTCAACGGGCGGCGATCCCGGCGCAGCACCGCGCCCGTCACCATTCCGCAGGTCGGGCACACCAGCAGCGTGCCGCTACCGGCAGGCACCGCCCGACACTCGCTCTCCGGGTGGTCGGCCTCGCAGCGACGGCAGTATCGGAGCGCGGTCGCGGCAGCCTGGGCGTTCATCATCAGGGCTCTCCTGCTGGGGTCGTGCAGGTGGCTTGGTGCCCTCGCACCGCCACCCCGCGATCTTCCCACGGCAGGCCCGGCGGGATCGCTCCCCCGCCGCCCTGATTGACACAAGCGCACGAGGGGCGTAGCTATATCCGTGCATCGGCATACGCGGATTCATGGACCTCTCCCAATACGTCGGCGCCTTGAACCTGCTCGGCGACGAGAGCCGCCTGCGGCTGTGCGCGCTGCTCCGCGAGCGGGAGCTGAGCGTGACCGACCTCGTGCGCGCAACGGGCATCTCGCAGTCCCGGGTCTCCACCCACCTTGCACGGCTGCGGGAGGGCGGCTTCGTGCGCGACCGGCGCGAGGGCCAGCACGCCTTCTACGCGCTCGCGCTCGACACGCTGCCGGGCGCGGCGCGAGGGATCCTCGACGAGGCCATCGCGGCGGCCGACCCGACCCTCGACGGCGACCAGCGACGCCTGGCCGAGCTCGAGGCCGAGCGCCGCGGCGCGCTGCCGGAGTCCTTCATCGGCGAGATGGAGCGGCACTACTCCCCGGGGCGCACGTGGCAGTCGCTCGCGGCTGGATACGCGGCGCTGGTGCGCCTCGGTGACGTGCTCGACGTCGGCTCTGGCGATGGCGCGGCGGTGAGCTCGCTGGCCTCCGGTTGCCGCTCGCTCACCTGCATCGACGCGAGCCCGCGGATGGTCGACGCGGCCCGGGAGCGCCTCGCCGCGCACCCGAGGTCGCGCGCGTTGGTCGTCGACGCTGGCGCCTTGCCCTTCGAGGCAGGCTCCTTCGACACGGTGCTGGTCTTCCATACGCTCACCTACGCCGAGCAGCCGGCGCGGGTTCTGGCCGAGTGCGCGCGGGTGCTTCGGCCGGGCGGGCGGCTGGTGCTCCTGTCGCTCGATCAGCACAAGCAGCGGGAGGTCACCGCGCCCTTCGGCGAGCGCCACGCGGGCTTCTCTCCGGCTTCGCTGCGCGGCCTGCTCTCCCACGCCGGGCTGCGGGTCGCCTCGGTCGAGGTCGTCTGTCGCGAGTCCAAGAAGCCCCACTTCCAGGTCGTGCTTGCCATCGCCGAGCAACCAGGGTCCCCCGTCACCGAACGCGGCCAGGCCGGCTGACCGCGTCGTTCATCCCAGAGGTTAGAGTCCCCTATGCGCCACCCGATCGAAAAGCTGCTCCAGGAACGCATCCTCATCATCGACGGCGCGATGGGCACGACCATCCGCACGTACGGGATGACCGAGGCCGACATCCGCGCCGCGCGCTTCGCCGGCTCGAAGAAGGACCTGCTCAACAACGGCGACCTGTTCTCGCTGACGCAGCCCGAGATGATCGGCGACATCCACCGGCGCTTCCTGGAGGCCGGGGCGGACATCATCGAGACCAACACCTTCGGGGCGACGAGCATCACGCAGAGCGAGTTCTTCGTCGACGACCCGCGCGAGCACGGCGGCCGCAAGGACGCGGCGTTCTACCAGCGCATCCTGGAGGACGACTTCCTCAACGGGCTCGCGTGGGAGATCAACGAGCAGTCCGCGCGCCAGTGCCGCGCCTGGGCCGACCGCGTGGCCAGCGCCGACGGCCGAGCCCGCTTCGTGGCGGGCGCCATCGGCCCGCTCACGGTGTCGCTCTCCAACTCTCCCGACGCCGACGACGCGGGCTTCCGCGTGGTGACCTTCGACCAGGTGAAGGCCGCGTACGCCCTCCAGATCCGGGCGCTCATCGCGGGCGGGTCGGACCTCCTCCTGGTCGAGACGATCTTCGACTCGCTCAACGCCAAGGCCGCGCTCGTGGCCATCCGCGAGGTCTTCGACCAGGACGGGCGCGAGCTCCCGGTGATGATCTCCGCGGCCGTCGGCCGCGGGGGCGAGACCATGATCTCCGCGCAGACCATCGAGGCCTTCTGGGCCGCGGTCGAGCATGTCCGCCCGCTCTCCGTGGGGCTCAACTGCTCGCTCGGCCCGGACCTCATCTACCCCTTCCTCGCCGACCTCTCGGCGGCCGCGGACGTGGCGATCTCCTGCTACCCCAACGCGGGCCTGCCCAACCCGCTCTCCGCCACGGGCTTCGACCTCGAGCCGGCGGACATGGCGCGCTTCCTCGGGGGCTTCGCGCAGGCCGGGCTCGTCAACATCGCGGGCGGCTGCTGCGGCAACACGCCGGAGCACATCGCGGCGATCGCGAAGGCCCTCGACGGGAGGCACCCGCGGGGGTTCGCGCCGCGCGCCGAAGGGCGGGTGGTGAGCATCCCCGCCGCCGACGCCGGGCCGCGCCCGCTGCGGCTCTCCGGCTCGCAGCCCTTCGTGCAGCAGCCAGGCGTGTTCATGATGATCGGCGAGCGCACCAACGTGGCGGGCTCGCCGCGCTTCGCGAAGCTCATCAAGGAGGGCAACTACGAGGAGGCGGTGAGCATCGCCCGCCAGCAGGTGGAGAACGGCGCCAACATCATCGACGTCTGCATGGACGAGGGGATGATCGACGGGGTCGCCGCGATGACGCGCTTCCTGCTGCTGCTCGCGAGCGAGCCCGAGGTGGCGAAGGCGCCCTTCATGGTCGACTCGTCGAAGTGGGAGGTCATCGAGGCGGGCCTCAAGTGCCTGCAGGGCAAGGGGATCGTGAACTCCATCTCCCTGAAGGAGGGCGAGGAGAGGTTCCGGCAGAGCGCTGCGGCGGTCTTGAAGTACGGCGCCGCGGTGGTGGTGATGGCCTTCGACGAGAAGGGCCAGGCGGCAACCTACGAGGAGAAGATCCGGATCTGCGAGCGGGCGTACCGCATCCTGGTCGACGAGGTGGGCTTCCCCCCCGAGGACATCATCTTCGACCCCAACGTGCTCACCGTCGCGACGGGCATCGAGGAGCACAACAACTACGCCGTCGACTTCATCAACGCCACGCGGTGGATCAAGGCCAACCTCCCGCACGCCAAGGTGAGCGGCGGGGTGTCGAACATCTCGTTCAGCTTCCGCGGCAACAACCACGTGCGCGAGGCGATGCACTCAGCGTTCTTGTTCCACGCCATCCAGGCGGGGATGGACATGGGCATCGTCAACGCCGGGATGCTGGAGGTCTACGAGGAGATCGCGCCGGAGCTGCGCGGGCTCGTCGAGGACGTGCTGCTCAACCGCCGGCCCGACGCCACCGAGCGGCTGGTGGACTTCGGCGAGCGCCTGAAGGCCGCGAGCGCGGGCGCGTCGCCGACGGACAAGAAGGAGGAGGAGTGGCGCAAGGCCACGGTCGAGGAGCGGCTCTCGCACGCGCTGGTGAAGGGCATCGACGCGTACATCGACGCCGACACCGAGGAGGCGCGGGCGAAGCTCGGGCGCCCGCTGGCGGTCATCGAGGGGCCGCTGATGGACGGCATGGGCGTGGTGGGCGACCTGTTCGGCGCGGGGAAGATGTTCCTGCCGCAGGTGGTGAAGTCGGCGCGGGTGATGAAGAAGGCCGTGGCGTACCTCACGCCCTTCATGGAGGCCGAGAAGGCCGCCATGGTGGCCGCGGGCCAGGCCGTTCGCACGCAGGGCAAGATCGTGCTCGCGACGGTGAAGGGCGACGTCCACGACATCGGCAAGAACATCGTGGGGGTGGTGCTGGCCTGCAACAACTACGAGGTCATCGACATGGGCGTGATGGTCTCGTGCGAGAAGATCCTGGAGCGCGCGAAGCAGGAGAAGGCCGACCTCATCGGCCTGAGCGGGCTCATCACCCCGTCGCTCGACGAGATGGTGCACGTCGCGCGGGAGATGGAGCGCCTGGGCTTCAAGCTGCCGCTGCTCATCGGCGGCGCGACCACGAGTCGGGCGCACACCGCGGTGAAGATCGCCCCGCACTACCGCGAGCCCGTGGTGCACGTGCTCGACGCGAGCCGCGCGGTCCCGGTGACCACGAGCCTGCTGAGCGAGGACGGCCGGGCGGCCTTCGTCGCGCAGCACCGCGCGGACTACGAGGATCTGCGGCGGATCCACGCCGGGCCGAAGCAGAAGCTCGTCCCGCTGACGGTCGCGCGGGCCAACCGGACGCCCATCGAGTGGCGCGCCGAGGACTTGCCCCAGCCGAGCTTCACGGGCGTGCGCGTGCTGGAGGACTTCCCCCTCGCGACGCTGCGCGAGTACATCGACTGGACGCCCTTCTTCCACACCTGGGAGCTGCGCGGCGTGTTCCCGCGCATCCTGGAGCACCCCACCTACGGCGAGCAGGCGCGCAAGATCTTCGCCGAGGCCAACGAGCTGCTCGACGGAATCATCGCGAAGAAGCTCCTCACGGCGCGCGGTGTGTACGGCCTGTTTCCGGCCAACGCCGTAGGCGACGACGTCGAGCTCTACACCGACGAGGCCCGGGAGGGCGTGCACGAGCGCTTCCACTTCCTGCGCCAGCAGGGCGAGCACACGAAGGCCGAACCGCACCGCTCGCTCGCGGACTTCATCGCGCCGAAGGAGACCGGGCTGCCGGACCACCTCGGGGCCTTCGCGGTGACGACCGGCATCGGCCTGAAGGACCTGTGCGATGCGTACCGCGCGCAGCACGACGACTACAACGCGATCATGGTCGAGGCCCTCGCCGACCGCCTCGCGGAGGCCTTCGCGGAGTGCCTGCACCAGCGGGTGCGCGCCGAGTGGGGCTATGGCCGCGACGAGCACCACACGCCCGCGGAGCTCATCGAGGAGCGCTACCGCGGCATCCGGCCGGCCGCGGGCTACCCCGGGTGCCCCGATCACACCGAGAAGGGGCCGCTCTGGACCCTCCTCGGCGTCGAGGAGAGCACCGGGATGAAGCTCACGGAGTCCTTCGCGATGTGGCCCGGGTCGAGCGTGAGCGGGCTGTACTTCGCGCACCCGCAGGCCCGGTACTTCGGCCTCGGCAAGATCGACCGGGAGCAGGTGACCGACTACGCAGCGCGCAAGGGCATGACGCCGACCGAGGTCGAGCGCTGGCTGCGCCCCAACCTAGGCTACGACGAGTCGCGCTGATCGCGCCTCACTCGAGGCGCATCACCGCGAAGGGCGACGCTCGTACGAGGGCGTCCAGCGACTCCAGGCAGCGGCGGCGGTAGGGCTCCTCACCCGGGATGAAGTCCCCCGCCCGCAGCGGGCCGCGCCCTCGCGCGCCCGAGGCGTCGATGCGATCGGCGACGATCACCGGGACGTCTCCGCGGGCCAGCGCCAGCGCCTCGACGAGCCGCGGGGCGTAGAGCGCCGCCACCTCTTCGGGGTGCGGCCGGAGATCGGCGAGGGTCTGCTCGCACCGGGTCGCGAGCACCGTCTGCACCTCCCGGTCGACCCCCACGGGGACCACCTTCTCGACGCGCCGGTGCCCCAGCAGCACGGTGTCTGCGGGTGACACCGCGAGACCGATCTCTTCCTCGGCCTCGCGGAGCGCGTCGTAGACGGTCTCGCCGGCGCCGAGGTGACCGGCGACGGAGACGTCCACGAGGCCTGGGTGGGTGTCCTTGGCGAGGCTGCGGCGCTGCAGCACCACGCAAGGGCCGCCGGGGCCGCGCACGAGCACCCAGAGGTGCAGCGCCCGGTGCCAGTCGCCGTCGCGGTGCACGGACCCGCGAGACTTTACCTGACCCGATAAAACTCCGTCGCGGTCGCATAGATCGAAGGCCTCGTCGAGATCCTGCGCGGGCATGAAGCACGCTACACCGCAGACCGGCGTTGAAGCGCGACCCGCGTCACGCATGTCCTGCGAGAGATGAGACCCCACCCGACCCGCCGCGCGAGACCGCTCGCCGCACTCGGCTTCGCGCTGGCGACTCTGGTCTGCGCCGCCGCGACCGCGCAGCCCGCCCCCGCGACTCCGGCGCCGACGCCGCCCGTCGCCGACCCCAACGCGGACACCGCTCGGCGCTACTTCGAGGCGGGCGTCTCGGCGATGCAGCGTCAGGACTGGCCCGAGGCGCTCAACGGCTTCGAGAACTCCGAGCGTCTCCGGCGCACCGCGTCCGTGTCGCTCAACCTGGGCATCGCGCGGCACCGCCTCGGACGGCATGGGCGCGCTGCTCGCCACGCACGAGTTCCGCGGCGTCGGGGTCTCGTGGCCCCTCACCTTCTTGGTGCGGGCGCAGGACCCGTCGCTCCGCGTCGAGATCTCCGCGGAGGTGATCGCCATGCCCACGATGCCGCCGACGCCCAACGCGGCGGCCGACTGCGCAGACTGCCATTGCGTCTACCCGTGCACCGAGAACTTCGGCGACTGCCGTCGTTCCGATAGCCTCTTCGGCGTATGAGCGAAGACACCCCGACCCGTGAGGGCGAACTGCTGGCTGGCAAGTATCGGCTGCAGGCCCGCCTGGGCGTCGGCGGAACGGGCGACGTCTACCGCGCCCGCAACGAGTTCGTCGGCCGCGACGTCGCCATCAAGGTGCTCCGCCCCGAGCTCTGCAAGCACACCGAGGTGGTCCAGCGGTTCCTTCGCGAGGCGCGCGCGGCCAACACCGTGCGGCACGAGAACGTCGTCGACGTCGTCGACATGGGCACCGACGAGCACGGCATCCCCTTCATCGTCCAGGAGCTGCTCGTCGGCCAGGACCTCGCGCACCACCTCGTCGCCCGCGGCAACCGCCTCCCGGTCGACGAGATCCTCGCGCTGATGATCCCCGTGGTCGACGCCATCGCCACCGCTCACCGCCACGGCGTGGTGCACCGCGACCTCAAGCCGGAGAACGTCTTCCTCAGCACCGGCAAGGCTGGCCTCGTCCCGAAGGTGCTCGATTTCGGCATCTCGAAGATCGTCCAGCCCGGCGAGGAGAAGCTCACCGCGACCGGTACCGCGATGGGCACGCCGACGTACATGTCCCCGGAGCAGGTGCAGGGCGCCAGCGATCTCGACGCGCGCGCCGACGTCTGGGCGCTCGGGGTGATGTTCTATGAGCTCGCCTGCGGCCTCCTCCCCTTCGGCGGTCCCTCCGCCGGCGCCATCTTCGTCAACATCTGCACCCGCGACCCGGCCCCGATGGTCCAGCACGTCGCGGGAATCTCGCCCGAGTACGCCCGCATCGTCGAGCGCTGCATGCGCCGTGACCTCGCGGCCCGGTACCCCTCCGCCGCCGTCCTCCTCCGCGACCTCCGGCACCTTCAGTTCCACGAGCCCATCGAGCCGACCGGCAGCGTCACGACGACAGGGCCGGGCCTGTCCGCGGCCGCCGCCGACGCGGAGATCGAGCGCCTCTCACGCGACGCGCGCGCGAGCGCCGGGGGGACGATGGTCGGCGGGGGCGACCTCGGCGTCGCGGCCCATGAGACGGTCCTGGCGCGCGCCGTCCCACGGATCGCGGACACGATGCCGCCGGTCGTGCGCACGCCGCCCCCCACGCGTCGCACCGCCCTCTTCGTGGGCACCACCGCCGCGATCGTCGCTGCCCTGGGCATCGCAGGGGTCACCCTCGGCAGCCACCGCTCGCCGCCCGAGGTCGCGCCCCGCCGCGCCGCGGCGAGGCCCGCGCCGTCTCGGGACGAGGTCCCCCACGCCCTCATCGCGGCGCCCGTCCCGCCGACGCCGGTCGTCGCGCCGATCGCGGACGCGGGGGCGCCCATCGCGCCGCCGCCCGAGGCCGTCGTGGCCTCGCCTGCTGCCGCAGAAGAGCCCGCCGCGCCCGCTCCTGGAGGGCATCGCGGACACAGGCACCACCGCGCGCTGCCGCCGTCGACTGCCACCGTCGCCCTGCCGGCGATCGCTCCGCCCCCGCCCCCAGCTGACCGCACGGGCGTTGGCACCACGGAGTACGAGTAACGACGCGGCCTCTCCCCGTAGGTCAGGGCGCGGCGCGGGCGACCCGCCAGATGGTCTGCCCGCCGTCGTCCATCACCAGCACCGAGCCGTCCTCGAGCTCCAGGAGCCCGGCGGGTCGGCCCCAGGCGTCGCCCTGCGGGGACAGGAACCCGCCCATCCAGTCGCTCACCTCCCCGGTGGGACGCCCGTCGCGGAAGTGCACCCGGACCACCTTGTAGCCGACGCGGACGGCGCGGTTCCACGAGCCGTGGAGGCTCACGAGCGCATCGCCACGCGGGACCCCCACCGCCGCGTGCGCCGGGAACATGATCGCGACCGGGGCCGAGTGCGCGCCAAGCGAGAGGTCGGGGACGACGCTGCTGGCCACAAGGTCGGGGCGCTCTCCAGCGCGCCGCGGATCTTCGTGCGAGCCCCAGTACGCGAAGGGCCAGCCGTAGAACCCGCCGTCGCGCACGCCCGTGAGGAAGTCCGGGGCGAGGTCGTCGCCGAGCTCATCGCGCTCGTTGACCACGGCGAAGAGCGCGCCGCTCGTGGGGTGCACCGCGAGGCCGACCGGGTTGCGCAGGCCCCGCGCGAGCTGTCTCGCGCCGCCGCCGTCGAGGGCCGCGACGGTGATCGCGGCGCGCCGGGGGTCGGCCTCGACGTCGTGGTTGGTCTCGCTGCCGACGCCGACGAAGACCTGCGTGCCGTCGGCGCTGAGCGCGACGCTGCGGGTCCAGTGCTGGTGGTAGCCGCGCCCGGGGAGCGCGAGCACCCGTTGCGGACCGCCCTCGGGCGCATGCTGCCCGGCGGGGACACGGAAGCGCAACAGCTGGCTCGTGCAGCCCACGTAGAGCCAGCCCGAAGGATGAAACGCGAGGCCGAAGGGCAGGTCGAGGCCGCGTGCGAAGATCTCCCGGCGCTCGTCGGCCAAGCCGTCGCGGTCGTCGTCGCGGAGCACGGTCACGCGCCCGCCGTCCGCCTCGCTCACGAAGACCGACCCATCGGGGCCGAGGCCGAGTGCGCGGGCGAACTGGAATCCCTTCGCCCACACGCTGGCCGTCAGCCCGGCGCCCACCGTGGGCACGGCGCCCACGGGGCGATCGATGAGCTCCGCGGGATTGCGCGCCGAGGGCGTGTGGAACGGCGCCGGGAGCACCAGGGCGCCGCGGGGCACCAACGAGGGCGGGGCAATCGGCGCGACCGTGGGCGAGGCGACCGGGCCCCGGTCGACCAGAGTCGAGGGCCGGGCCCGCGGGGGCGCGCGGTTGCAGCCCAGCAGGGCGAGCGCCAGGGCGAAGTGCGAAGCGGCCGACGCAGCGCAGAAGGCCGCGTGGGCAGCGGGATTCGCACGGTGACAGCCGACGGGGGCATCAGTATGGTCCCGCGCCGATCGGGCCCTTGCGTCGATCTTCATCCGACAACCTCAGATCATTTCCATAGGACACGAAACCCCGATGAGCGAACAAGAATGGTCCACCACGGTGGCGGACGCGATCCGCGACGCCGCCGCGCTTCGCGGCGACCGCGGGGGCTTCACCTTCGCTGACCCCCGCGCCCCCGACAAGCGCTACGACTGGATCCAGCTCCTCGACGCCGCCCGCGCCCGCCTCGCGGCCCTCCACGCCGAGGGCCTGCGCAAGGGCGACCGGCTCGCGATGGTCATCCCGGTGCCCGAGGACTTCGTCCTCACCTTCCTCGCGGCCACTCTCGGCGGGATCATCCCCGTCCCGATGTATCCCCCCGTCGCGCTCGGCAAGGTCGAGAGCTACGTCAAGAACGTCGAGCACATCGTCACGTCGTCGGGCGCGAGCGCTCTGCTCATCAGCAAGCAGGTGCGCCCCATCCTCGGGTCCGTGCTCGACACCGGGGCGGTCAAGAAGCTCATCCTGGTCGAGTCGCTCAACCTCGACGCCCCGCGCGCTGGAACCGAGCCATCCACGTCGCCCGACGACGTGTGCTTCCTCCAGTACACCTCCGGGAGCACGTCGTCGCCCAAGGGCGTCGTCGTGACGCACGGCAACCTCGCTGCCAACTGCGTGGTCATCGCGCGCGACGGGCTGAAGACCAACTCCGACACCGATCACGGCGTCTCGTGGTTGCCGCTCTATCACGACATGGGCCTTATCGGCTTCGTGATCGTCCCGCTCTTCGCCCGCATCAACATCACCTTCCTGCCGACGATGGAGTTCGTGAAGCGCCCCGCGTACTGGCTCGAGACCATCGACCGGCAGCGCGCCACGATCACCTTCGCGCCCAACTTCGCCTACGCGCTCGCCACCCGCCGCGTGAAGGACGCCGAGCTCGCGAAGTGGGACCTCTCGTCGATGAAGCACCTGGGCTGCGGCGCCGAGCCGATCCAGCCCGCTACGCTCCGTGACTTCGTCGCGCGCTTCTCGAAGGCCGGCCTCGAGGGCACCTCGCTGCTGCCCTGCTACGGCATGGCCGAGCACACGCTCGCCATCAGCTTCGCGCGCCACGACACGCACTCGCTGCGGGTCGACACCGTCGACGTCGCGGGCTTCCGCCAGGGCGAGGCGCGTCGGGTCGACCCGGCGACGGCGGAGCCCGGCAGCACCGTCGAGGTCGTCTGCTGCGGCGATCCCTTTCCGGGCCACGAGGTGTCCGTGCGCGACCCCGACGGAAACCCCCTACCCGAGCGCACCATCGGCGAGCTCTGCATGAAGGGCCCGAGCGTGTGCAGCGGCTACTACGGCAACCCCGAGACCACCGCGGGGTCCTTCAAGGACGGCTGGCTGTACTCCGGAGACAAGGGCTACGTCGCCGACGGGGCGGTCTACGTGTGCGGGCGCATCAAGGACATGATCATCGTCCACGGCCGCAACTACTACCCGACGGACATCGAGTGGGTGGTCAACGACGTCGAGGGCGTGCGGCGCGGCAGCGCGGTGGCCTTCGCGTGCCTCCCGGCCTCGGCGTCGAGCGAGCAGCTGGCCATCGTGGCGGAATGGGCCGGCAAGGAGCAGCCCTCGGCGGAGGCGCTCGAGGTGACCCGCAAGCGCGTCACCGAGCTGGTGCAGGGCGCCCTCGGGTTGAACGCCTGGCAGGTGGTGCTCATCCCGCCGGGAACGGTGCCGAAGACCTCGTCGGGCAAGCTCCAGCGCCGCAAGACGAAGCAGCAGTTCGAGGACGGCACGCTCGGCCAGGAGGCGCCGACGACCGACAAGCTCGACGCCAAGGTGGCCGTCGCAAAGCAGATGGCCCGCTCGTACGTGAGCCTCGCCAAGAGCGAGGTGGTCTCCCGCCTGCCCGACCCGGTCCGCGCCTTCTTCGGCAGAAAGAAGTAGCGCCCCCCCCCCCCCCCGCTACCCCCCCCACCCGCTCATCTCTCCCTGCCCCGCGCCCGTGAACGGTGTCCGTCGACACGGGCTGTGCTACTCCTCCGCGCCCTATGGAGACGATCGTTCGTATCGAGACGCTGCGCGATCACGTGGGCCAGACCGTGACCATCCGCGGGTGGCTGTACAACAAGCGTTCGAGCAAGAAGCTGGTGTTCCTCGAGGTGCGCGACGGCACGGGCATCGTGCAGGCGATCGCCGCGCGGGCCGACGTCGGCGACGAGGTCTTCGCGGTGGCCGATCGCATGGCCCAGGAGACCTCCCTCAGCGTGACCGGCGAGGTGCGCGCGCACCCCAAGCAGGAGGGCGTGTTCGAGCTCGCGGTGACGTCCCTCACGGTCATCGGCGCCGTCGTCGGCGAGTACCCCATCTCCCCGAAGGAGCACGGCACCGACTTCCTGATGGACCACCGGCACCTCTGGCTTCGCTCGCGGCGCCAGCACGCGATCCTGAAGGTGCGCCACGAGATCGTGAAGGGCATCCGCGACTACTTCGACAGCCACGGGTTCACGCTGGTCGACGCGCCGATCTTCACGCCCAACGCGTGCGAGGGCACCAGCACCCTCTTCGAGACCGACTATCACGGCGACAAGGCCTACCTGACCCAGTCGGGGCAGCTGTACTCCGAGGCCGCGGCGATGTCCCTCGGCAAGGTGTACTGCTTCGGCCCGACCTTCCGCGCCGAGAAGTCCAAGACCCGTCGGCACCTTGCGGAGTTCTGGATGGTCGAGCCCGAGGTTGCCTTCATGGATCTCGACGGCGACATGGCCCTCGCAGAAGACTTCCTCGTCTACGTGGTCGGCCGAGTGCTCGAGAACCGCAAGGAGGAGCTGAAGGTGCTCGAGCGCGACACGAAGCTGCTCGAGCGCGTGCAGGGCCCCTTTCCGCGCATCCGCTACGAGGAGGCCATCAAGGTTTTGCAGGACGCATACGACCTGCGCAAGGCCGGGGGCACGCTCGTGGTGCAGCCTGATGGGGCGGTCGAGCGTCGGCCGGAGTTCGGCGATGACTTCGGCGCCGACGAGGAGACCGTGATTTCCTCCGCCTACGACCGCCCGGTCATCGTTCATCGGTACCCGGCGTCCCTCAAGGCCTTCTATTTCAAGCGCGACCCCGAGGACGCCCGGCTCGCGCTCGGCATGGACGTGCTCGCCCCAGAAGGCTACGGCGAGATCATCGGCGGCGGTCAGCGCGAAGACCTGCTCGCCAACCTCGAGCAGGGCATCGCGGATCACAAGCTGCCGCGCGAGGCCTTCGAGTGGTACCTCGACCTGCGGCGCTACGGGAGCGTCCCCCACGCGGGCTTCGGCCTCGGGCTCGAGCGCACCGTCGCGTGGACCTGCGGGCTCGGCCACGTCCGGGAGACCATCCCCTTCCCTCGGATGCTCAACCGACTCGGTCCCTGACCGTCCCGTCGGGCGCCCGCTCGAACTCGCCCGAGGCCCGCCCCCCGTCCACGGGGGGCTCGATCAAGGTACGGATCGCGTCGCGTACTGCGTCCCACGCGAGCGGGTCGTAGAGCACCCCGTGGTGCCCGACGCCCGGGACGCTCACCAGCCGCGAGCCGGGGAGCGACGCGCTCTCGGCTTCCACCAGCAGGTCCTGCTCGGCGACGACCGAGGTCACGGCAGTGCGATGCAGCCGGTGGAAGGTGGCCGCGAGCGAGTCGATCGCGACGCTGCCCGGCGAGAGCTCCCGCGCGAGGCGCCAGGGCCACGGGCGCGCGAGGGAGGTCCCGAGGTGCGGCGTGCCCATGGTCACGAGCGCGTCGACGTGGAGGCCCATGTGCTGCACGGCGTGGCGGGCGATGAGCCCGCCGAGGGAGTGCGCCACCACGATAACGGGACCCGGCACCCGGGCGTCGGCGATGACCGTGGCGAGTCGACGTGCGTGTCGCTCGATGCTCCCGACCGGGGTGTAGTCGAAGTGAACCTGGCGAGGCGCAAGTCCTTCGCGCGCCAGAGCAAAGGCCATGGGGCGGAACACACCAGACGAGGCGAAGATGCCGTGAACGAACACCACGAGGTGGCGCGCGTCCCCGTGCTGCTTGAGCGTGCGCGAAGGCTGCGGGATCAACCATCCCTGACGGGCGACCGCCGCCATCTCGCGGAGCACCTCGACCTCCTTCTGCCAACGCGCGCCGCGCTTCATGCCCGTAGCGGTTAGCATGCGTGGTGCCGCCCACGAAATAGCCTGCGATGCGCGTAACTCCGGTGGCGTGCGGCGCGCTGTCCGCTATTCGCCTTCGTCGCCTTCGTCGCCTTCGCCGTTGGAGGCGACCACCCATCGGTCGAGGGTCTGCCGCGCTCGCCCGGAGTCGATGGCGTTGGCCGCGAGCGTCGCCGCCTCGCGCAGGTCGGAGGTCACCTCTGCGACGACGAGGCCTGCGGCGGCGTTGAGAACCACCGCGGTGCGCCGGGCGCCGGGCTCGCCGTCGAGGACGCTGCGCGCGATACGGGCGTTGGTCATTGGGTCGCCGCCTGCGAGCGCCTCGCAGGGCACCGGGTCGAGGCCGAAGTCGTTCGGGGTGACGGTGCTCTCGATCAGCACGCCCTGGCGAACGCTCACCACCTGCGTCGGCCCCGACGGGCTCACCTCGTCCATGCCTCCCGCGCCGTGGAGAACCCAGGCGCGCCGGGCGCCGAGTCGGGAGAGCACCTCGGCCATCTTGCGGAGGTAGTCGGGCGAGTGCACTCCGAGCAGTTGGTGCGTCGCGCCCGCGGGGTTGGCGAGCGGGCCAATGAGGTCGAAGATCGTGCGGAAGCCCAGCTCCTGGCGGACCACCCCGGCGTTGGCGAGCGCCACGTGAAAGCTCGGGGCGTAGAGGAAGGTGATGCCCACCTCGCGCAGCGAGCGGCGCACCACCGAACGCGGGGCGTCGATGCGCACGCCGAGGGCCTCGACGACGTCGGCGCTGCCCGTGCGCGAGGTGACCGCGCGGAGCCCGTGCTTGGCCACCGCGACGCCGCACGACGCCACCACGATGGCCGCGACGGTGCTGACGTTGAAGGTCGAGGCCGGCCCGCCTCCGGTGCCACAGGTGTCGAGCAGGATGCCCGGCAGCCCCTCGATGGGCTCGCAGCGGCGGCGGAGCGCGCGCGCCGCCGACTTGATCTCGGTGACGGTCTCGCCCTTCATGCGGAGCGCCGTCGCGAGGGCCGCGATCTGTGCCGCGGAGGCCTCGCCGGAGAGCACCTCCTCGATCGCCGCCGTGGCCTCGTCTTCGTCGAGGTCGCGACCGCCGATGAGCGCGCGAAGCGCACTGTGGATCATCGCCGCAGGCTAACACCGAACTCGTCGCGAGCGCCGTGTTCACGCGCGCGCTGAGAAGTCGTCTTGACAGTGCGAGAAGCGCGACGATAGCGTCCGGTCCGCGAAAACGGCGACGAGGTCGTGACCGCCGCGAAGGAGCAGTGATCCCCGATGGCCGAAGAGAAGAAGAAGCCTGATTTGAAGGCTCGATTGAACCGCACAGCGGTGGGAAATTCCCCCGGTGCGGGAGCGCAACCCGACGTCGGGGGCGCGGGCGTCGGGACGCCTTCGGGGGGTCTCGATCCGGTGGGTGAGCCGGTCATCGCGTCGTCGGGCTCGGACATCGCGGTCCCGGATTTTATCAAGCAGCAGATGGCGGAGAAGGCCGCCGCCGAGGCGCGCGCCGCCGAAGAGGCGCGGCAGGCCGCAGAGCGCGTGGCCCGCGCCGCCGCTGACCGCGCCGCCCAGGAGCGTGCCCGGCAGATGGCCGCCGACCCCTTCGCTGCCTCGGCGCCCACTGCGGGGCCGCAAGAGATCCGCCTCGTCATGGACGACAAGGCCGTGAGCGACGACGAGGTCGGCCGCAAGAACACGGGCTCCATCCTGGCGATGGTGGTCGTCGGCGTCGTCGCCCTCGCCGGCGGCTTCGCGGTGGGCGGCTTCATGGAGACCCGAGCGCAGGGTCGGCGCACCGTCGAGGCGATCGCCGACATCCGCCGCAGCGTCGACGGCGCCGGCGCCGTCATCGCGACGATGAAGAACAAGGTCGACCACGCGGCCACCGCCGCGGGCATCGCCGCGGCTGGCGAAGAGCCCGCCGGGCAGCCCGCCGCCGCGCCCCTGACGGCCACGATCGACGAGGAGCTGGTCACCTGGTTCGCCCAGCAGCCGCCCGAGCCCCCGCTGATGCCAGACGTGTACGCCGGGCGGGTCGGTCGCCTGCGACCCGACATCGTCCAGAAGCTCATGAAGGTCCAGTTCGAGCTCGCGCAGGCGTGGGGCGACCTCCGTCGCCACCAGGGCGCGACGCAGCCCGGGCTTCCGCTCATCCGCGCCTCGATGACCGACCTCCAGCGCGTGCGCGGCGAGTACCAGCGCCTCGGCGTGGTCTTCGCGGCGGGGCCCGAAAACGGCCCGAGGGTCATCAGTACCCTGGTGTCGCTCGGCGCCGCCGATCCCGCCGGTGCGGTGCCCATCACCCCCGCGCTGCCGGGCACCCCCCCGACGCGCCAGCTGTATGCGGGCGGCGACCTCGTGGCGCCCGCGACCCTCGGCACCGTGGCCATCCCGGTGTCGGTCAGCGGCGGGCTCGGCGCGGTCGCGATGGGCGGCCTCACCCGCCCGTGGTCGGAGTACGTCGCGCGCCTGCGCAACCTCCGCACGCTCATCGACACCCTCGCCCAGGATCACCGCCAGCTCGCCGACGCGCTCAGCCGCGCCGGCACCGCCCCCGCCCCCTGAACGCCGCGCGCCCGCCGACCGGGCGCGCTACCTGGTCTCGACCGGAGGATCTTCGGTGGCCCCATCGGCCACCGGAGTCGTCGGCGTCGAACTACGCTCGGCGAGCTGCTCCAACGCGGCGAGCTGCGGAGCGTCTTGCTCCGCCACCGGCGCGTCGTCGGAGTGGCAGACCGCCAACAGCCGGTCGAGAGCCTCGTGGAAGCCAGCGAGGTCGGTCACCTTCTCGAGCCCGGCCACCGTCGCGGCCGGCGGGATCTTCTTCGCTCGGCGGTACGCGTCGAGCACCCAGCACAGCCACTGCGAGTCGCGCTTGAGCAGCGCGAGCTTGAGCGCGTACTCGGCGATGCGGGCGAGGTAGGCGGCATCAACGTCACCGCTCGCGATGCGCTCTTCGGCCTCTTCTGCGGCGCGCCGAAGGATGCGGTCGGCCTCGGCAAACTTCCCCTGCGGGAGCGCCCGGTCCATGAAATCCCCAAACATCTGCGCGATCCACGCGCGGCGCACCGGCACGCTGATGCCCGGAACGGTCTCCTCCTCACGAACGGCCGTGACGGCATGACCGCAGTGGGGACAGACCAGTGGCCCGTCCGGGAAGGGCGTCTTGCACCGGCCGCAGAGGCGCATCGCGCCGGTGGAGCGCGGCGCAAACTGGGAGGTCTCCATCCGGAAGAAGACCAGCTCCTGCGCCCCCAGGCGGACCCGGTCTTGATCGGCAAGGACCTGCGAACCGCTGATGGGCCGCCCGTTGATGCGCGACCCGTTGCGGCTCCCGAGGTCGTGGAAGGTCACCACCCCTTGCTCGACCACGATGCGCGCGTGCTGCCGGGAAATGAGCGGGTCTTCGATGGTGATATGGCAGTCAGGACTGCGCCCGAGAATCGTCTCCCCCGGCGGGAGGTCATGCTCCTGAAGCAGGAACCGAAGACGGAATCTCACCACGATGCCTCATCGTATTCGGGACGAACTCATCGGGTCAACGCGAGAATGCTCGTGCTAGCCTCGGAGCCCGAATGACCGCCCCCGCTACGATCGATGGTCACCGTGCGCTGCGTGCGCTGGTGGAGTCCGTGCTGGCCCCGCTGGTTGCGAAGGACGGGGGACAGTTGCGCTGGGAGAGGCGGGCCGACGACGTCGTCGAAGTGTCGATGGGCGGCGCCTGCCTCGGGTGCCCGGCGCAGCGCGACACCCTCGATTGGGTCTTGCTGCCCGCGCTGCGCGCCGTCGATCCGAGCGTGGCTGCGGTGCGCGTCGTCGCGCGGACCTGACGGTCAGAACCCGAGGCCGCCGAGGGGATCCTCGTCGGGGCGGCCAGCGTCGACGGGCGCCGCGGGCATGGGGGAGCCACCCGGGCGTATCGCTGCGCTCGCTGCTGCGCCCGCATCGCTGTTCTGCACCCGGCGGATCTTGCCGGTGATGCGATCGACGATGTCGGCGTTGGCATCGCCGGTGGTGTGCCCGGTCTCCGGGGTCGACGGGGTCGCGGCGGCGGCCGTGCGGGTCGTGCGGGCGGTCACGTTTCGTCGCAGCGTCGGGAGCTGCGCCACCGTCGCCGACTCCTCGTAGATCAGGCAGAACGCGTTGTAGAACGTGGTCGCGTCGACGATGTGGAGCCTGGTCGTGTCGTCACGCCACTCGACGGTTCGCAGCCGGGCACCATCCATCACCCGTCGGCCGGCGCCGAAGATGGTCTCCAGCTGCGTGGTGAAGTCGTCGAGGTTGATGCGCGCCCCCGCGGTGTTGCGCGCCTGTACGCGCTTCCACAGCCGGTCGTTGATGAAGAAGAAGAACTCGCGATTGCCGCGGTTGTCCTCGTACACCAGCATCGCCTCGTTGTTGTTGTGGGTGTACTCCTCGCCGATGAACGACGTGTCCCAGCGTCGGCGGGCGGGCGTGCCGTCGAACTCCACGTACGTCCGCTCGACCACGCGCACCTCCGCGTCCCGCCGCTCGACGAGGCGGTACTGCTCGACCTGCCCGAGGTTGCGCATCCGGGGCGTGTAGCTCGCCCGGATGGTCTGGCGGAAATACTCCAGCACCTGCTCGTGGTTGATGCCCCAGCGCAGCGTGCCCAGCTCCTGCGCGATGCGGGGCGAGATGGGGGGCTCGGCGACCACTGCCGCCGGAGGGCGGCGCGGGGCGCGGGGCGGACGGCGAGGCTGCGACACGCCCGAGAGCGCTACGGCCGAAGTGACAAACGACACGAGACCCACTGCCAGCAGCTTTCGCATGGAACCTCCTACTTCCCTTCCGCGGTGCGGCACCATACCTCAACCGGCGCGGGTGCCACGGCCTGTCTCGCAACCCACCCGCTCGACCGGGGGTGAGGACGATCTCGCCGGGCCCGGCATTCAGTTGCGCCGCGCGGCGCCTGACGCCACGATCCGCCGCGTCCGCGAAAGGCAACGCTCCCATGCGCAATGACCGCCCGCTCCGTCGCCTCGCCGCCCCGCTCTTCCTGGCCCTGCTGGCCCTGCCGGGGGTGGCGCACGCCGATGACCTCTTCTCTTCCGCGCTGCACCGCTACGGGCTCACGGTCGCGCTCGCGTCGGCCTTCGTCGTGGGCCTCATGACCGCCGCCACGCCCTGCGTCTACCCGATGATCGCCATCACCGTGTCCGTCTTCGGCGCCCGCCGCGAGACCCGCGCGCGCGCCATGTGGCTCTCGACCGCCTTCGTGCTGGGGCTCGCCGCGCTCTTCGTCCCCCTCGGGCTCTTCGCCGGCCTCACGGGCACCGTCGCCGGTCGCATCGCGGGGTCGCCGTGGGTGCAGGGCTTCGAGGCGTTCTTGATGTTCGGGATGGCGCTCAACATGTTCGGGCTCTTCGAAATCTCGCTCCCGTCGGGCCTGCAGGATCGCCTGTCCCTCGTCGGCGGCCTCGGCGCCCGCGGCGCCTTCCTCATCGGCTTCGCCACCGGCCCCATCGCCGCGCCCTGCGCGACCGCGGGCCTCGTCGGCATACTCGACTACGTATTCCAGCAGCGCGACGTCACCGGCGGCGGCCTCGCCCTCTTCAGCTACTCGCTCGGCCTCGGGCTCCCATTCTGGCTCGTCGGCTCGCTCTCCCTCGGGCTCCCGAAGCCGGGCCTCTGGATGGACCGCGTGAAGAGCGTGTTCGGGGTCGTCCTGATGGTGCTTGCGCTCTACTACCTCCGGCACATCGTGCCGGTGTTCGCCAGCCCGCCACGAGGCCTCCCCACGACGGCGTGGTTCTTCGCGTCGCTCCTGCTCGCGGGCCTCGGGCTGGGCGCCGTGCACCTGTCCCTCAAGGATGGCACCGGAACGCAGCGGGCGCGCAAGGCGCTGGGCGTCGCCCTCGCGGCGATCGGCGGCGTGTGGCTCGTGGCCTACGAACCCCCCGCCCCCGCCATCGCGTGGGTCGCCCCGACGGCCGACCTCTCCGCGCTCGCCCGCCAGCACCACCAGCCCGTGCTCGTCGACTTCGGCGCCACCTGGTGCGCCGCCTGCGAGGAGCTGCTGCGACACACGTTCTCTGACCCGGCGGTGCGTCAGGAGGCGCGTCGCTTCGTCAGCGTGCGCGTCGATGCCACCGAGAGCACCCCCGCCCTCGACGCGCTCCAGGCCCGCTACCAGGTGCGCGGTCTGCCCACGGTGCTCCTGCTCGACGCCAGCGGTCGGGAGGTTGCGCGGGTGTCCGAGTTCGTGCCCGCGCCCCGGATGCTCCAGCTGATGCGGGCCGTGCGCTGAGCATGCGATCGCTGGTCACCTCATGGCTCTGTGCGATCGCCGTACTCGGCTGCGATGGACCCTCGACCGTCGACGGCGGTTTGGACGCCGGCGCCGACGCCGCGGCCTGCTCGGGCGCCCCCGCGGAGGTCGAGATCGGTACCGGGAACGACAGCTCGCTGCGCGGGTACCGCGCTCTCTCGGACGGCGCCGAGGTGTACCTCGTTCCGGGCCCGCAGGGGGGTCAGCACATCTGGGTGGCGCTCCGCGGGCGGGGCTTCGACCCCAGCCTGCCCCGCATCGAGCTGCGCGCGTACCGGCCCTCGGACGACACCCTCATCGGGCGCCTGCGCATCCGGCTCCCGATGGTCACCGCCCCCGAAGATCCGTCGCTCCTCGCGCTGCCCTCCCAGACGCTCGTGATCGACGACCGGGGATACTGCAGCGTCCTCGGAGGCGACGTCCGCATCGAGCTCGACTTCAACGACATCCACGGCCGATGCCAGAGCTTGCGGCGCACCGTTCGCGTCGTGGACATCGACCCCGCGGCCAACGAGTCCGTGCGCCTGGCCTGGCGGCGCTGCTGCGACGCGCGGCTTCCCCGCTGCTTCGCGACGATGGACGCCTCGGTCGCCGTCGACGCCCCGGCTGACGCCGCGACCGATTGAGGGCCCCCGCGGCACGCGACGGCGCGCGGGCTTAGCTCCCGGCGAGCGCGCGGTCGATGGCCTCGGCCGAGAAGCCCACCAGGACGTGCCCGCGCACGTCGAGGATCGGGATCGAGCCGGTGGCGACGCCCGCGCGACGAGCCTTCTCGCGCATCTCCTGCGCCGCGGCGGCATCCTGCTCGATGTCCTTCTCGACGAAGGCCACGTGTCGGCGGGTGAGGTACGCCGCGGCCTGGTGGCACGCGCTGCACCACGATGCGCCGTAGACGATCACCTGGGATGGGCCGTGCGCCGCCGCGCCCCCATCGGCCGCAGCGGCGGGCGGCGGCGCGGACCCGAGCGGCCCGGCGTGCCCGACGCGCGCGAGCAGCACCGTCGCCAGCGACTCCGAGCGCACCGCCCGCAGCGGCAGCGCGCCGTTGGCGCCGGGCGCGCGGAGGTTGGTCATCCAGATCCAGCCCGGGCGCCGTAGCTCGGGGCGCGACGGGTCGACCCGGACGAGCTCTCGCGCGGCCTCGGGGACCTCGTCGGCGCGCGTCACGGCGTGCGACTGCCCCCGCTCGTCGAACCACGAGAACACCACGTCGGAGGAGTCGGTGCGCACCGCGAAGCCGGGCTCGGGCACCGGGTCGGCGTCGACCGTGCTCCCGTCCGCCCCGGCGGCGGGGCCGGGCCCCTTGCGGCACGCGGACGCGCCGAACATCACCACCGCCAGCATCCACCCGCTCCGACGTCGTCGCAGCATCACGCGAACTCCTCCGACAGCTTCATCCACTCCTCGGTCCAGGCGTCGACCTTCACGGCGAGCGCGCGCTCCTCCTCGGCCCGCTTCGCGAGCTTCGCCCAATCGTTGCCGTAGCCCTCCGTGAGCTCCGCGCGAAGGGTCGCCAACGTCGCCTCGGCCTCGGCGATCATTCGCTCCAGGTCGGTCACGCGCTTGCGCCGCCGCTCCTCCTCGCGAGACTTCTTGCGTCGCTCCTCGTGGGACTCCTTTCCGACGGGCGCGGACACCGGCGCGGCCACCACGGTCTCTGCCTTCGGGCGCTTTCGACGCGCCACGAAGTCCGAGTAGGTGCCCGGGTAGAGCGTCACCGCGCCGTCGTCCAGGTGGAACACCCGGGTCGCCACCCGGTCGAGGAAGCGCCGGTCGTGGGACACCACGATGACCGTGCCGTCGAAGTTGGCCAGGGCCTCCTCCAGGATCTCGCACGCCGGGATGTCGAGGTGATTCGTGGGCTCATCGAGCAGCAGCAGGTTGCGAGGCACCAGGAGCAGACGCGCGAGGGCGAGCCGCGTGCGCTCGCCGCCCGAGAGGGAACCCACGGCGCGGAAGGCGTCATCCCCGAAGAATCGGAAGCGGGAGAGATACTGCCGGGCGGCGTCGACGACCATGTCGGGCCGCACCGCGCGGATCTCCTCGACGCAGCTCCGCCGGGGGTCGAGCGACTCAAGGTGCTGGTCGAAATACCCCGAATCCAGGTTGGTACCGAGGCGCACGTCGCCCTCGTCCGATGGCTCGCCGAGGCCCGCGAGGCGCTTGAGCAGCGTGCTCTTGCCGCTGCCGTTGGGGCCCACGATGCACAGGCGCTCCAGTCTGCGCACCTGGAGGTCGATGCCCTGGAACAGCCGGCGCCCGCCGCGCGTCGCACCGAGGGCCTTGGCGTCGATCACCACCTCGCCCGAGCGACGGCCCGGGGCGAAGCGCATCCCGAGCTTCTTCGCGTCCGCCCAGATGTCCTCCGGGCGCTCGATGCGCACCAGCTTGTCGAGCATCCTGCGCCGCGACTTCGCCTGGTTGGTACCCTGGCCCGCCAGGTTGCGGCGGATGAAGTCCTCCGTCTTCGCGATCTCCGCGCGCTGGAGCTCGAGCTCCCGACGCTCGCGCGCGAGGTCCTCCTCGCGGAGCACGAGGTAGGTCGAGTACGGCGCCTCGTAGAGCCTGAAGCGGAAGAGCCCCAGCTCCGCCGTTCGGGGGCACGTCGCGTCGAGGAAGGCGCGGTCGTGCGAGACCACCACCACCGCCCCGGGGAAGCCGCGAAGAAAGGCCTCCAGCCACTCGGTGCTCTCGATGTCCAGGTGGTTGGTGGGCTCGTCGAGCAGCAGCAGGTCGGGCTTCGCCGCGAGCACCGCCGCCAGCTGCAGGCGCCCCCGCTCGCCGCCCGAGAGCGACGCCACGGCGCGCCCGAGGTCTGCGTCGGAGAAGCCCACCCGCGTCGCGATGGTCGACACCTCGCGCTCTACCGCGTCGGCGCCGATGCGCTGGTAGTGGTCCTGCGCGTGGGCGAGGCGGTCGAGGTCCTCGGGGCGCCCCTGCGCGGCCCCGTGCTCGGCCTCGGTGAGCGCGTGGCGAGCCGCGCGGGCCGCGCCGAAGGGCTTCATCAGCACCTCCACCACCGTCGACGAGGGATCAGGCTCGTGCGACTGGTGCAGGTAGCCTACCCGCACCGCCCGGGGCATGAGCACCCTGCCCTCGTCGGGCTCGAGCTCCCCCGCGAGGATGCGCAGCAGCGAGCTCTTGCCCTGACCGTTGGGGGCCACGAGCGCGAGGCGCTCCCCCGCGGCGAGCGTGAAGCACACGTCCTCGAAGAGGAGGTCTACGCCGTACCCGAAGGTCACATGATCGACCTGGACGATGGTCATCGGTTTTTCGGCGCTTCCATGGATGATGGGTCGCGGGGTGTCAACGCCCGCGGAGGCCCTGCGCGACGCGCAGCACGTCGGCGAGCACACCCGCCGCCGTGACCGCGCCACCGGCGCCCGCGCCCTGCACGATCAGCGGGCTCTCGGAGTAGCGCTCGGTGGTGAAGGCCACGAAGGACTCCGCCCCGCGCAGCCGCGTGGAGGGGTGCGCGACGTCGACGACCGTCGGGCCCACGCGCACCTGCGGCGGAACCCCCGCCCCGCCCGGGTCGATGCGCACCAGGTAGCGCAGCACCCTCCCGGCCTCGCGGAGGTCGGATACCCGCGCCGAGAACTCTGCGTCGTGCTCGCGCAGCCGCGCGAAGAAGGCCTCGACCGAAGCCTCGGCGATGATGTCCGCGGGGGCGAGCGGCTCGACCTCGATCTCCTCGAGCGCCATCGGCACGCCGAGCTCGCGCACCAGGATCAGCGCCTTGCGCGCCACGTCGAGACCCGACAGGTCGTCCTGGGGGTTGGGCTCGGTGAAGCCGCGCGCGCGTGCCGTCTCCACCGCGGCAGAGAGTGGGACACCCTTCATCACCTCGTTGCAGAGGTAGCCGAGCGTCCCGGAGAGCGAGCCCTCGATGAGAAGCACACGATCGCCGGTGCGCACGAGGTCCTGGAGCGTCTCGATCACCGGGAGGCTCGCGCCCACGGTGGTCTCGTAGCGGTAGCCTCGGAAGTGCCGCCGCGCCGAGGACATCAGCCGCTCGCGCGCCTCCCACGGCACCGTCAGCGGCTTCTTGTTGGCCGACACCACGTGCACGCCGCGGCCGAGGGCGGTCGCGTAGACGGCGTCCATCCCGTCGAGCGCGGTGCAGTCCACCAGCACTGGCACCGGCAGCCGGCGCAGCCGTTCGAGCGACTCGTCCAACGAGGGCGACGCCTGGGCGCCGGCGCCAGGGAAGAGCTCGCGCCATGCGTCGAGCGCGAGGCCCGCGTCGTCGAACACCGTGCGCTGCGACGCCGCGATGCCGACCACCTTCAGCCGCAGCCCGTGCGCCCGCAGCAGGAACTCCCCCTGCTGCGCGATCTGCGCGAGCAGCTGCGCGCCGACGGTGCCCTTGCCCAGCACCAGGAGGTTGACCTCCTGGTGGGCGAAGTTGAAGGCCGCGTGCACCGTCCGCACCGCGAGCGCCGTGTCCGGGGCGTCGATGGCGCACGAGATCGACCGCGAGCTCGCCCCCTGCGCGATGGCCGCGACGGGCACGCCGACCGCCCCAAGCGCGCCGAAGAATCGGCCCGGTGCGTCGGTCATCCGGCCCATGTCCTCGGCCACGAGCGAGAGCAGCGTGACCGGCGAGCGCACGCCGATGGGCTCAAGGTCGCCGCGCTCGAACTCCAGCGCCAGCTCCCGCTCGACGGCGGCGCGCGCGCCAGCGATCGCCCCGCCGGGGATCACCACCGCCACCGCCTGTCCGTGGGCGCCCTGCGACGTCATCCACACCGGCACCGCGCCCGAGCGCAGCGCTCGGAGCACCCGCTCGCCCAGAGGCATCTCCGCGGAGAGCCGGCGCAGCCGCACGTCGAGCAGCGCGAGGTTCTCCAGCGAGGTCACGCAGGTGGGGCGCTCGCCCGGCGAGCGGTCGCCGCCGTCGATGCGCGTGCCCGGCGCGGAGGGTGCCATGGTGTTGCGGATGCGCATCGGCACCCCGCTCTCCATCAGCGGGATCATCGTTCGCGGGTGGAACATCCGCGCGCCGAAGCTCGCGAGCTCGAGCGCCTCCATGTAGCTCATCCGCGCGATGGGGTAGGCGTCGCGCACCAGCCCGGGGTCGGCGGTCATCACCCCGGAGACGTCCGTCCAGATGTTGACCTCCGCGGCCCCGAGGCCCCGCGCGAGCAGCGTCGCGGTGTAGTCCGACCCGTTGCGCCCGAGGGTCGTGGTGCGCCCGTCGGGGGTCTGCCCGAGGAAGCCCGTGTGCACCGTCACGGGCGTCTCCCAGGCCCCCCGCAGCGCGTCGAGGCGCCGGTGGGTGGCATCCCAGTCGACGAGCGCGTTGCCGAAGCGCGCGTCAGTGACGAGCCACGCGCGCGCGTCGACGAAGGTCGCAGGGATGCCCCGGGCGGTGAGCAGCATCGACACCACCGTCGCGCTCAAGCGCTCGCCGAAGGACATCACCAGGTCGAGCGTCTGCGCCGTGCGCTCGCGCAGGAGCGACACGCCGGTCAGCAGCCGCCGCAGCGGGACCAGCAGCTCGCGCACCGCGGGCGTGATCTGCGGCCGCTCGCCCGCGAGGCCACCTCCCCGCTCGATGGACTGGAGCACCATCAGCCCGTTGGTGGTGGCCACGTCGGCGACCTGGTCGAGCACTCGCTCGGCCCCGTGGTCGTCGCCGCGCGACGCGAGCTCGGCGGCCTCGATGAGGTGGTCCGTGGTGTCGCCCATCGCCGACACCACCACCGCAATCGGCCCGGTCGGGACCTCCTCCGCGATCAGCGCCAGCACCTGAGAAAGGCGCTCCGGGCTGCCCACCGACGAGCCGCCAAACTTCATCACGCGCAGCGGATTCACCATACGATCCGCGAGATATCCCGCACACCCTGCCCGACACGCAACCACCGATCGCGTTGACCTCACTGCCGGGTTGGGACATCCACTCGCATGGTGATCCGCCCCCTCTCCGCGCTCGCCGCTCTGCTCGCCTCGGCGGGATGCTCCGGCAACCTCGGCAGCTCCGCCGAGGACGCCGCCGTCGGCGTGGTGCCGCTCGACAACCTCCGCTCGCTCGCGATCAACCCCGCCGACGTCACCCTCGACGCAGCTCCCGGCGTCGCCGCCACGCAGCGCTTCACCGTCGTCGGCACCTTCGCTGACGGCACCACCCGCGACGTCACGGCGCAGCTCGATTTCGAGCTCCGCCCGTCGCTCGTCGGCCGCATCGAGCGCGGAACCCTCACCACCGCCGCCATCGCGGGCGGCGAGGCCACCGTGCTCGCCCGCCCAAGCCGCACCTCGACCATCCTCGCCAGCGCTCGGGTCCGCGTTCGCTGGAACGCCTCGGACACCGCCTCGGGCCTGCCCCGGGACCTCGCCGCTCGCTTCGCCTCGGGCGCCGCCTCCACGATGTCGGCGCCTCGCGTGATCTACCCCTCCGACCGGGTGATGTTCCCGCCCAACCTGTCGGGCGCGGAGGTGCACTGGATGCCCGGAGGGGCCGCCGTCGCGTACGACATCTCGTTCACCAACGCGGCCACCACGGTGCATCTCTACCGCGACTGCGCGGCGTCCGCCGGCGGGTGCACCACCCCGCTGGACGGGCAGTTCTTCCGTTGGATCGCCGACACCAACCGCGGCGCCGCGCTGCCCGTCGAGCTCCGCGTGCGCGCGCTCCGCGCCGATGGCTCCGTCGCCTCCTCCGCCGTGACCCGGCTCTTCTTCGCGCCCGAGAGCGTCGCCGGCGGGCTCTACTACTGGGCCGCCGCGCGTCCGAACAACGGCATCTACCGCTACGACTTCGCTCGCGGCGACCGCGCCCCGACCCCCTACGTCACCGCCGCCGACAGCCCCGCCGACAGCGACGGCAACCCGCACGCCTGCATCGGCTGCCACGCGGTCTCCCCGGACGGGCGGCGCATGGCCGCGGTGCTCGGCGGCGGGCACCTCGCCAACGCGGTGGTCTACGACGTCGAGCGCCGCGCCCTCACCGCCTCACGCATCGAGCGCTGGGCGCAGCTCATGTCGTTCAACCCCGGCGGGACGCAGCTCGTGGGGGCGCGCGACGGACGCCTTCGCCTGCTCGACGCCGCCGACCTGTCCGTCGTCCGCGACCTCGACGTCGGCGGCCTCGCGACCCACCCCGACTGGTCGAACGCCAACAACGGCGTCGCCCTCACCCGCGTCGACGCGCAGCGCGAGAGCATCCTCGTGCGCCGGGGGGCGATCCAGTGGCTGCCCTTCAACGGCAACCAGTTCGGCGCGGCTTCCACGCTGGCGCCTGCGGTGCGCGGCGAGAACCGCTACTACCCCGCGCCCACGCCCGACGGCCGCTACGTGATCTACAACCGCTCGGTGTGCCCCGGCGGCACCGAGCCCGGCGACGCCTTCCCCGAGGCGGGCGGCGCCTTCGGGGGGCACCCCTGTGACGCCTACGACGACCCGACGGCCTCGCTCTGGATCGTCGACACCGACCTCCCCTCGCACCACGCCGTCGCGCTCGACGCGGTCAACGCGCGCGGGCCCAACGACACCCGCGACGCGCTCACCAACTCGTGGCCGAAGGTGTCGCCCTTCACCACGACCTGGCTCGATCGTACGGTGTACTGGGTGACCTTCTCGTCGCGGCGCAACTACGGGCTACGGCTCGTCGGCGCCGACCGCCCGCAGCTCTGGATGGTCGCGGTGGCGGTGCCCCACACCGAAGACCGCCAGGCGCTGCGCGAAGACCCGAGCTTCGCGCCCTTCTGGCTGCCGTTCCAGGATCCCATGACCAGCAATCACATCGCGCAATGGACCCGAGAGGTAGTGGTTCCCCCATGAAGACGTTGGAAGTCGGCGGACTGCGGGTCCGCACGGCCGGGCCGGTCGCCGGGCCGTCGGTCATTCTCTGTCACGGTTACGGCGCTCCCGGGGACGACCTCTGCGGGCTCTCCGGCGCCATCGAGGCCGGGCCGGGCGTGCGGTGGTTCTTCCCCGAGGCCCCGCTCGACCTCGGCGGCGGCGCCCGCGCCTGGTGGCCCATCGACATGGTCGCCATCCAGATCGCGCTGATGCAGGGCCGGCCCCGGGTGTTCGACACGGAGGCCACGCCCGCGGGCATGACCGACGCCCTCGCCCGCACGCAGTCGTGTCTCCAGGCGCTCGTCCGTGACCACGGCGTCGACCCGGCGAACACGGTCATCGGCGGCTTCTCCCAGGGTGCGATGGTCACCACCGACCTCTTCTTCAACGCGCCCGAGCGCTGGGCCGGACTCATGATCCTCTCGGGCACGCTGCTCGCGGGCGGTCGCTGGCGGCCGGCCCTCGCGCAGAACGCGCGCGATCGCAGGGTGTTCCAGAGCCACGGCCGACAGGACCCGATCCTCCCCTTCGCGGTGGCCGAGGAGCTTCACACGCTGCTCGTCGGTCACGGCGCCGCCGTCGAGTGGGCGCCCTTCCACGGCCCGCACACCATCAGCCAGGGCGTGTGCGCCCGCGCCGGGTCGTGGCTCCAGTCGGTGCTCCGCTAGAGTTGCGCGCGCGCCCGCGCCACGGCCGCCTGCACCGCGGCGTGCGTCTCCGCGGTGAGCCGCTTCGTCGTCTGCCCCGCCGCTGGGATCCGCGCCCCGAGGCGGAGCGCGACGGTGATCGACGGCTGCTCGATCAGCCGACGGCCGTGGGCTCCCAGGGACTCCTGCCAGTAGATCGCCTCGGGCTCGTGGTACGCGAGGCCCACCGGGAGCACCTCGCCGCCCGTCCGCGCCACCGCGAGGAAGGCGCCCCCGTGGAAGGGTCGCACCTCGTCTCCTGGGTACGTGGTGCCCTCCGCGAAGACCGTCACGGCCCTGGCCCGGGACAGCCGATCGCCGACGCGCCGGATGGAGGCCGCCCCGCTCGCGCTGCTGCCGCGGTCGACGTAGAGCGTGCCGGCGATGGCCGCGAGGCGCTCGAAGAGGGGCCAGCGCTGGAGGTCGTCCTTGGAGAGGATGCTGCCGCCGAAGCGCGACAGGATCACCAGGATATCCAGCATCGAGCGGTGGTTCGACACGATGAGCCGCCCCGCCGCGGGCACCGCAGGAAGCGCTGCGAGCGCGGGGTCGTCGACGACGCGCACGCCGAACACCGCGAGCAGCCGACCGCTCCAGGCGCGCACATAGGCGTCCTGCCGCTCGTCGGACGTTCCGCGCAGGCGGGTCTCCAACCAAAGGGCGCCGCACTCTGCGCCGGTGACCGAGGCGAGCCCGAGCGCCCGCAGCCCGGCCCGCATCGTCGATCGTGGGTCCATCGACGGGGACGGCTACAACGCGGCCGGGCGACGCGCAATCAGCGGAGCGAGATCATCGCGGAGCAGGCGCCCGCGGGGCCCGAGCGGCGCGAGGGGATCGCGCGGTCGAGCCGCCAGTTGCCGCCGGTGCACTGGTACCACTCGCCGTCGAAGCGGCTCTGCAGACACGTTCGCCCGGCCATCTCCCGGGCGTAGGTGCCGCTGAAGCAGCTCGCGACCGGGGCCTCCATCGTCGGCGTCATCGACGGGGCCGCCGCGCCGCTTCCGCAGCCCAGCGGCGTCGAGGCGGCCACGAGCTCCGCGCGCACCACGATGCGCTCGGACCACCCCGCCGAGCTGCGGCCGAAGAGCTCGCGGGTAATCACGGGCGACGCATCGATGATGGGCTTGCCCGCCGCTCGCTCGACGCAGATGTTGGGACCCACGTCGGCGACCTGCGTCACGCACCAGCGACCGGTGCGGGGGTTGGTCACCCGGACCCGCGCGCGGCAGCCGAAGCGCCACGAGTCGGCGATGTACAGCCAGCGGCCATCGGCGATACCGCCGCAGGCCATGCGCTGCGTGTCGACCCCACCCCCGAAGCTGGTGATGTAATAAAGATCGTCTGTCGGAATGGTGCGCCCCGCGATTTCCCCGCGCGTGGGGCAGTAGTGACCGCCCACGGTGAGTTCGCTGACCACCGCCGCGGACACCCCGCCTCCGCCGCCCTCTGCCTCCGTGAGCGCGTCATCGCTGCCGTAGCAGCCCGTCACGAGCGCAATCGATGCCAGGCTCAACAGCAAACGAGGGGTCGGCGATGACATCTCCATATTCCTGACTCTCGGCGCTGCAGTCCGCATGCCGCACGAGTTTGACTTGTTTCCACGATGATCGTGGGTGGTCATGGAAGCCCCAGGGCAGAATGCACCCGACGGCCTCGTGGGCGTGCGCGCCGCCGCCCACGCAGTGCGTCATCGGGATACAGTGAGGTCCGTGCGAACCTCCAGTGCGTGGATCCTGTGTCTTGTCTCGACGGTCGGATGCGGCCTCGGAAACCCTGATCTCCGATCGCTTCCAGACGTAGTCTCGATGACGGCCGACGGGGGCGAGGCCTTCGACGCCCCGCCGGACGTCGAGGCCCCGATCGACGCGCCGGACGTCGAGGCCCCGATCGACGCGCCGGACGCAGCCCCCGACCGCGGGGTTGCCGACGACGCGTTCGACAGCGGCGACGACGCGTCCGACGTCGGCATGACGGACCTCGACATCGGCGATGCCCCGGATGATGTCGCCGCCGATGTTCTGACCGCCGACGTCGGGGACGGTGCGATCCAGAGCGACGCCGCCGAGGTGCTCGACGGCGAGGCCATCGATGCCCCGGTGGATGTGCCTCTCGCCGACGGGCCGACGGACCTCGGCAGCGACGTTTCCATCGTGGACGCGTCGACGGACGCTGGCCGGGATGTCCCTCCGGTCGACGTGCCCGCGGTCGACGGAGGCTTCCCGATCAGCTGGAACGTCAGCGAGAGCGATGTTCGCAACACACCGTGGCGAAGCGGCGAGCCATCCAGCTCGATCGACAACGTGCGCTGCGGGGCGGGGCGCGTCCTGGTGGGGCTCACCACCTGGTCGAGTCTGTACGTCAGCGGGCTCGCGCCGTGGTGTGCGCCGCTCAACCCCGACGGCAACCTGGGCATGGCGGTGCAGGGCGGTCGGCAGGGCGGCACCGTCGGCGGCAGCGACGACGACCTCTGTCCGGCCAACCAGGTCGTCGTGCGCTTTACCATCAACGCGGGCGGCGTCATCGACCGGCTCCAGGCGACCTGCGCGCCCATCAGCGCCTGGCTGGCGAGCCGCACCTTCGGCGCCCAGCTCCGCGCCCACGGTGACAGCGGCGGCGGTACCCGAACCCAGGACGACTGCCCCGCCGGGTACATGGGCGTGGGCTACGACCTCCGCGACGGCGACTACAACTTCATCGAGCGCGTGCAGAACCTCCGTCTGCGCTGCGCCCGGGTCTCCGATCGCTAGCGCGCGAAGGCCGCGTCGAGCGCCTGCGCGAGGTCGTCGAGGAGGTCGTCGCAGGCCTCGATGCCCACCGCGAGTCGCACCAGGTTGTCGGGGATGCCCACCGCGAGTCGATCGTCGGGGCTCATCTCGTAGTAGGACATCAGCGCGGGCTGTTCGATGAGGGTCTCGACGCCGCCGAGCGACGGCGCGATGGCGGCGATGCGGCACGCGTCGACGAAGCGCTCGGTGCGTGGCCCGTCGCCCTTCACGAGGAAGCTCACCACGCCGCCGAAGCCGGACATCTGCGCGACCGCCACCCGGTGGTCGGGGTGGCTCTCCAGGCCCGGGTAGAACACCCGCTCGATGCGAGGATCGGACTCCAGGGCGCGGGCGAGGGAGAGCGCCGAGGCGTTCTGCCGGGCCACGCGCAGCCCGAGGGTCTTCACGCCGCGGAGGAGGAGGTAGGCCGCGTGCGGGTCGAGCACGCCGCCGAGCACGCCGCGGAAGTCCCGGATGGCGTCGACGAGCGCGGCCGACCCGCTCACCGAGCCGGCGAGGAGGTCGTTGTGGCCGCCGAGGTACTTCGTCGCCGAGTGGATCACCAGGTCGACGCCGTGCTCGATGGGTCGCTGGTTCACCGGCGTCGAGAAGGTCGCGTCGATGAGGAATTTCACCGACGGGTGCTCGGCCTTGATGGCCCGCAGCGCCTCGAGGTCGACCACGCGCAGGTATGGGTTGGTCGGCGACTCGGAGATCACCAGCCGGGTCTTGCCCGGGATGATCGCCCGCGCGACCGCGTCGGGGTCGCCCGGCTCGACGACCGTCGACTCCACGCCATAGCGGGGCAGCACCGCCGTCACGAACTGCCGCGTGCGCCGGTAGCAGTCGCGGGTGAGCACCACGTGGTGGCCCGAGCGGAGCATCGCGAGCAGGGTGGTGGTGATGGCCGCCATGCCCGACGCGAAGAGGGCGGCGTCTTCGGCGCCGTCGAGGTCGGCGAGCTTCCGCTCGGCGGCGCGCACCGTGGGGTTGCCGTAGCGGCCGTACTCCTCGCGCTCGACCTCGCGGCGGTGATGGCGACCGAGCGCCTCGGCGCTCTCGAAGGTGTACGTCGACGTCAGCGCCACCGGCGTGGTGAGCGAGTCGTGCGCCTTCGCGCGGGCCTCTCCGGCGTGCACCGCGCGGGTATCCAGGGACCTCTCGTCGCTCATCGGCATCGCTACCTTTCAGGGGTTGTTGGGGCGCTGCGCGGGCGAGATATGCAGCCGCACCGCGGCCTGCTCGTAGAGCCCGACGCAGCGCAGGTGCGCGTCGCGGGCCTCGTTCACCAGGCGCTGGCTGCGGTCGAGCATCTCGCTCATGCGCCGCCGCTGCTCGTCGCTGAGCGCGCCGCCGTCGGCGGGCAGAAGCCCGCGCAGGTCCGCCGAGATCCGCTGCGCGTCGTAGGCGCCCCGGTAGGTCGTCACGCAGGACTCGCGCAGGTCGTTGGCCCCCGGGCTGCGCGGGTGCAGCGCCTCCAGCGCACGGATGGCCCGGTCTTCGTCCTCACCGCGCCGGGCCTGGATCACCCCCGACACCGCCATCACGACCGCGCGCAGCTCGGCTTCGTCGGAGAGCTCGAGCGGGTCGTGCGGGCGGTCGTCGTGGTCGGGCCCGTTGCGCGCAGCGTACAGCAGCAGCGGGATGGTCACCGCCACGAAGCCCAGCGCCACCAGGGCGCCGACCGATCGTGGCTTGCTGCCCTCCCTCGGACCCTTGCCGCTGTCGGGCTCGGTGGCCACCGTCAGACCGGCGGCACCATGTGATGCTTCCGCGGCCGCGTCTCGCGCTTCGAGGTCAGCCGCGCGAAGCGCCGCGAGAGCTCACCGCGCAGGCCCTCGAAGGGTACCACCGCGTCGATGACGAGGTCTCCCGCCAGCTTGTAGAGGTCGACGCCCTCCCGGTACTCCGCGCGGAGCTTCTGCACGTACGCGTCGCGCTCGGCCCCTTCGGGCACCTCCTGGATCTTGTTGAAGTACACCGCGTTGACCGCGGCGCTCGGGCCCATCACCGCGATGGACGCCGTCGGCAGCGCCAGGCAGGCGTCGGGCTCGAAGGCCGGCCCGCCCATCGCGTAGAGCCCGGCGCCGTAGGCCTTGCGCACCACCACCGAGAGCTTCGGCACGCGCGCCTCGCTCACCGCGGCGATCATCCTGGCGCCCGCGCGGATGATGCCCTCGCGCTCGACCTTGGTGCCGATCATGAAGCCCGGCACGTCGGCCAGATAGAGCAGCGGGATGTTGAACGCGTCGCAGAGCCAGATGAAGCGCGCGGCCTTGTCGGCGCTGTCGACGAAGATCACGCCGCCCTTGTACCAGGGCTGGTTGGCCACGATGCCCACGGGCTGCCCGTCGATGCGCGCGAAGGCGGTGATCATCTCCTGCGCGAAGAGCTTCTTCACCTCCAGGAGGCTGTCCTTGTCGACGAGCTCCCGGATGAGATGAAACATGTTGAAGGGCTTGTTCTCGTCGATGGGAACGATCTGCTCCAGCGTCTTGCCGCTCGCGTCCGGGGCCACCGCCTCGACCCGCGGGGGGATGTGCTCGTAGCTCTGCGGCATGTACGCGAGGTAGCGCTTGGCCCACGCGATGGCGTCGTCCTCGGTCTTCACCAGCACGTCGCCGCAGCCGGAGACCGAGCAGTGCATCTTCGCGCCGCCCATCTCCTCGAGCGTGACCTTCTCGCCGATGACCATCTCGGCCATGCGGGGGGAGCCCAGGTACATGCTCGCGTTGCCCTCGACCATCACCACGACGTCGCAGAAGGCCGGGATGTACGCGCCGCCCGCCGCGCTCGGCCCGAAGAGCAGGCACAGCTGCGGCACCTGGCCGGACATCTGCACCTGGTTGTAGAAGATGCGCCCCGCGCCCCGGCGCCCCGGGAACATCAGGATCTGGTCGGTGATGCGCGCCCCCGCCGAGTCGACGAGGTAGAGCATCGGGCAGCGCAGGTCGCGGGCCGTCTCCTGCACGCGCAGGATCTTCTCCACCGTGCGCCAGCCCCAGGAGCCGGCCTTGATGGTGGAGTCGTTGGCCATGATCGCGACGGTGCGGCCGTGCACGGTCGCCGTGCCGGTGACCACGCCGTCCGCCGGGAGGTCGGCGTCGAGGTTGTTGGCCAGCGCGGCGTCCTCCTGGAACGACCCCGCATCGATGAGCCGCGCGATGCGCTCGCGCGCGAAGAGCTTACCCTCCCGGGTATTCTTCGCGTGGTACTTGTCGCCCCCGCCGCGCTCGACGCGCGCGAGGATCGCCTTGAGTCGTGCGTCAGACATGAGGGCACTGCCCTACCGCAACCCCCGCGGGATTCGCAAGGGTCGCGGCGAGGGCGCGCCGGGCGGAGGTCAGAACAGCTGGACGGAGCGGGAGAACGCGATGCGGAGCCCGATGGTCGTGTCGTGGCCGAGGCCCCAGGCCTGGCCGTTGACGGTGCGGGCGTAGAGGTCGTACCCGAGCGTCAGCTGCAGCGGCTGGAAGAGCGGGATCGAGAGCCGCCCGGAGGCGCGGAGGATCTGGCTGTCGGAGTTGCCCGGGTCGCTGAGGGTGTACTCCACCGAGAACCCGCCATCGATGTTGCGGCCGCCCACGGTGAAGAGTGTGCCGGGCCGCGCGACGAGCGAGCCGACGATGGCGAACTCGGGCTTCGAGCCGGTGACCTGGCTCGGCGCGAGGGACTCCATCCAGTTCATACCGGCCGTGAGGTTGAGGGTCATGCGCTCGAGGAGCTCGAAGCGCGCGCCGATCGTCGGGCGGAGCGTGAGGTGGTGGAAGTCCGGGTCGCGCGCCGTGGGCGGCCCGTCGAGCTCGGTCTCGATGAATCCGAGGGCCACCGGCAGCGGGTGGTACCACTTGCGGTCACCGCGAAACCAGCGCCACGCGAACGCCGTGTTGTACGAGATGAGGTCCTGGTTCTCGTCGAAGGGCCCGCGCGAAGGCGACATGGCGCCCATCGAGGGTGACGGCGTGACCGAGGCGCGGCCGTACTGGAGCCGCAGCCCGTTGTCCCAGGTGAAGTAGGGGTTGTCGGCGTCCGCGCGCAGCAGGGTGTCGATGCGCAGGTTGAGCGACTGCGCGCGGGAGAGCTGCGGGTCGGGGTACGTCAGCCCGGTGCCGACGAAGGGGTTGGCCGCGATGGTCGTCGAGCTGAAGGCGACGTCCGTGGTCCAGCGGAAGTTCCAGCGGGTGTGATCCGCGGGGTCGCTCGGGGCCTGGGTGATGTCCCCCTCGCGCGGCGTGCGCAGCCACGCCAGGAAGACGTCCTGCGCCGTGGCGGTGTGGAAGCGTTCGTACGCGATGTCGTCGCCCGCGCCGCCGTCGCCGCCGGTGGCGATGTATCCCGTGGTGATGATCCGGTACTGCTGCGCGTCGTCCACGAGGCGCCCGTTGATCTTCACGGCACCGCCCGCGACCGTGACGCCGCGGAGGTAGAAGCCCTCCGCGCGGGCCGAAGTCGCGAGGGCCTTGAGCACCGCGCCGGTCACCCGCGCGACGTGGAGGGAGTCGTCGAAGGGCAGCGCTGCCGCGAGGGACAGCGGCGTGATGCTCCCGCGGATCGGGAAGAGCCCCGCAGGCTGCCGCACCGCGCCGCGGTTGAGCACCGCCACGTCGGCCCGCGCGAGGTCGCGCAGCACGTCGAGGTAGAGCCCCGCGAAGGCGTCCCGGGACAGCTCGGCGTTCAGCCGACCGCCCGCGAGCGGCTGCGCGTAGGTGGTGCACAGCCACTGCCGCGTCGAGTTGACGAAGCTTGTAACGACCTCCGGCGGGGCCCCGCTGCGCGCCGCGCGGCTCACCCGGGTAGAGCCGGGCTCGAGCACGAGGGCGTTGCCCGGGCGCGTCGAGACGATGGGCACGCCCGAGCGGGCCGTCTGGATGGCGGCCGTGCCCGCCGGGAGGTCGTGCACCACCAGGGCGTCAGGCCCCTGGCCCGGCTCGAAGAGCTCGGCGAGCTCGAGCGCCTGCTCCACCTCGTGGCGGGCCCGGGGGTCGACCATCACCACCACGTGCATCGCGCCCGCGGCCCGCGCCGCCGTCACCGCGCGCGGCACCGCCTCGGCGAGCGGGTCGAGGGTGAGGCCCGCGGCGCGGTCGCGCGAGAGCAGCGGGAGCGACGATGGGTCAACCATCGCGATGAGCGCCACGCGCCCGGCCGGCGAGTCGAACTGCACCGGCGCGTCGTCGCCGTCCTCGACGACCTCGCAGAGCTCGCGGTGCGTCGCGTCGCAGTGGAGGTTCGACAGCACGTGCCGCAGGTTGCGCGCCCGCAGCGCGCGGAGCGCGGCGATGATGGGACCGCGGTCGGCGGAGAGGTCGCGGTGCCCGAAGGCCATCACCCGGATGCCGCTGGCCGCGACCGCCGCGGTGAAGGCGTTGACGTCGTGCTGCACGGTGAGCCGCGTGACCGCCGCAGGGCCGAGCAGGTCGCCTGCGTCGAAGGCAAGGGTGTCCGGCTCGGCCGCGAGCTGCCCGGCCACGTTGGCGAACACCGGAGCCGGCAGCTCGTCACCGCACACCACCGGACTGAACTGCCCGTTGATGCCGGACGTGATGGCGACGCGGAAGGGCGGCGGCGGCGGCGCCGCCTGCGGCGGTGTCACCTGCGCGGCGGGGGCGGGGATGACGGCGGGGGTCACCTGCGCAGCGGGCCCGCTCGGCGAGGCGGGGCGGGCGACGGCGGGGCGGGCGGGCGTCGTGCGCGGCTGGGCCGACGCCGCGGACGTGAGCGCGAGGCAACCCAGCAGATTGACGGATCCCCAGACTCTTCGATGAACCTTCATGGACCCGACCCCTCTCCCAGACAGATATGAACGCACCGACGCATCGCTCAACGAGCGCTCGAACGCGATGCGCGCCTCGAACGCCCCTCAAACGCCCCGCATTCAATTACTCGCCGCGATAGACCGGCTTGCGCCCTTCGCTGAAGGCGGCGAGCGCCTCGCGACGGTCCATCGACACCAGCGTCTTCTCGTAACAGCGCGCCTCGAGCAGCAGCCCCTCCGCAAGGTCGAGGTCGGCCCCGCCGTCGACGGCCTCCATGGCCGCCGCGAGGGCGATGGGCGCGCCGTTGGCGAGCGGAGCCACCAGGCGCTTCGCCGCAGCCAGTGCCGTCTCTCCCGGGTTCGCCAGCGCCGTCACCAGGCCAAGCGCCAACGCCTCGTGGGCCGCGTACCGCCTCGCCAGGAGGATCATCTCCTTCGCGCGACCAGGGCCCACGAGCCGTGGCAACCGCTGCGTGCCGCCCGCCCCCGGGATGATCGCCAGGGAGGTCTCCGGCAGGCCCACCACCGCGCCGGCGCTGGCCACGCGGAGGTCACACGCGAGCGCCAGTTCGAAGCCGCCGCCCAGCGCCACGCCCTGGATCGCGGCCACGACCGGCTTCGGACACGCGTCGACGGCTCCGAAACTCTCTCGGTAGAGACCCAGCAGCCCGCGGACGTCGTCTTCCGACATGCCCTGGCGCTCCTTGAGGTCGGCGCCTGCGCAGAAGGCCTTCTCCCCGGAGCCAGTGAGAACCACGGCGCGCACTGCGGCATCGCCCGACAGCGCACGAAACACCGCGCCGATCTCCTGGAGGAGCACTCGCGACAGCGCGTTCATGCGCTCGGGGCGCTGGAGGGTGACGACGGCGATGGGGCCATCGACTTCGAGCGAGAGCGCGGTGTACGGTGGGGTGGCGGTGGGCATACCGCCGGGGAGTACCGGAACGCCGCGCCTCAATCAAGCCAGGAATCGCCCCGCTTGCCGCGCAATTTCTGCGGGATGTACTCCTCGGTGATGAAGCGGATTCCGCGCGAGGAGAGCGCCTCCAGTTCGTACTTCTTCTGGGTCTTCTTCATCAGCGCGAGCTCTTCCTGCCAGCGCTTCGCCGCGAACCAGTCGTAGCGCATGAGCTGCTCGATGCGCGCGCTGTCCTCGTCCTTGAGGGCCATCGACACGTTGGCCTGCAGGTTGAAACGCTCGGCGTCTGAGCTCATCAGGCCCAGGAAGCGCGCCTGCGGCACGGCCATGCGCATCGACTCGTACGCGAGGTTGATGCTCCCCTGCTTGATGACTGAATAGATGTAGAAGCCCCACGGGTCGTTGTCCGTAAGCACAAACAGCGGGAGCTTCAGCTCCTCGTGCATACGACGCAGCAGCCGGCGCGTGCCCCGCGCGGCCATGCCGCTGCCGTGCAGGAGCATGCAGTTGTTCTTCTGCCAGAAGCGGTCTTCGTTGAGGCGCGCCCAGACGGCGCCCTTCTCGATGAAGAGGATGTACTCCGCCTCGGTCTTCATGAACTCGATGCGGTTGTCCTCGACGATGCTCGGGATGCTCCAGCCCCCAGAGCCCATGCGCCGCAGGTCGATGGTGTCGCCCGTGTCGCGGATCGTCATCGGGCCCACCATCGCGCCGCGGTTCTCCGCGCGCAGGTGCAGCTCCTCGCGCAGCGCGTCGATGGTCACCTCGAGGTCCTCGATGATCGGGTCGCTCTCGGCCTGCTCTTCGAAGGTATTCTCCTTGGTGCCTGCCACGGAGTGCTTGGCGCCATAGTAGATGTCGCGAATCGAGGTGGTCGCCCCCGCCTCGATGAGCTTCTTGCAGTGCTCCGCGATGAGGAAGGTCTGCATGAACAGCTTCGCCTGCTTCAGGTGGAAGAAGTTGCGCGACTGCCGCGACTCCCCCAGGCGGATGAGCCCCGCCTCCTGGTCGAAGCTCACGTTCGACAGCGCGCGCACCGGGATGCTGAGCGCGGGGTTCTTCCCTCGCCGCACCTCCGCCAGCGCGCTGAACGCGAGGTCGGTGATCTTCTGGAGCGTGATCCGGTCGCGCTCGCCGATCTCCCGGGGCGCGTCGGTCATGGTGTCGCTGGCCGCGGCCTGCGTCGCCGGCGTCGCGCCCGCGGCGGTCTTCTTCCTGGGTGCCATGACGATGCCTACTTCCTTCCCGACTTCGTTCGCACCTTGAGCACCAGCTGTCGCGAGTTGCCCGGCGTCATGTCCTTGTAGAAGGGCTCGCCGTCGCCGTCATCGCCCATGTCCGGCGGGCGCTCCGACGGGCGCGCCGCCTTCGGCGCGGGCGCCTCGACCTCCGCGTCGACCGCCCCGGCCTCGGCCTCCGCGGCCCCCTCCCCCGGCGCCGGCTCTCCTGCCGCGTCGACCCCCGGCGCCGCGCCCTCCACCGGGGCGATGGCGATGCGCACGTGGTTGGGCAGCGCGTCGGTGAAGTCCTTCTTCACGCTCTCTTCCGACACCTTCGTGATGCTGTGGATCGATGCCGCCAGCTCTACGATGTACTTCTCGAACAGGCTCTTGCGCTGCGTCTCCCAGCGCTCGGCCTGCTGCGCCTTCACCCAGGCGCCCAGCTTGCGGCCGCACTCCATCAGCGCCAGCCGGATCTCCCGCACCACCTCGTCGTAGTGGGCGACGGCCTCCTTGGCCTCGCTGGTGAATGGCACCCACACGCTCGCGAGGTGCACGAAGATCGCCAGCGGCCCGACGGGCAGCTCGCCCTTGCGCTGCTGGAGTCCGTAGGACTTCCAATCGACCTTGAGCACCGCCTCGTGGATGGCGCAGGCCCGCGGCTGATACAACAACGGAACCCGGTTGGCGAAGCGCAGCACGTCGGCCGAGTCGTCGCGGGAGAGCGTGCCCCCGAAGGCGACCCCCGCCTCCACCACGAAGGGGTTGCCGCGGTACACCGCCGGGGGGCGCGTGTGCGACGTGAAGAACTCGCCCTTGAAGCGCCGGCGCAGGCCCTCCATCACCAGCGCCTCGCCCACCGGCACGATGCAGTTGGCGGGCGGCGGGAGGATCTTCACCTGCGAGTCGTGCAGCGAGGCGTAGAGCTTCTCCACCATCGTCGGGGTGACGAGCTTCGCCTTTACGGTGGGCTCGAGGCCCCCGCGGCGGATCACCAGGTCGGCCAGCGTGGGCGAGAACCCGGTGCCCTCCTCCAGCACCTCGTCGCGGAGGTTGCCGTCCGAGCGCGCGACCTTCGACGCGAACTTCTTGATCTGCGGGAGCGCCGCGTTGGAGGCCACCATCGCTGCGTGCAGGGCCTCGATCTTCGCCGCGTCGACCCTCGCCGCGACCGCGTTGGGGTCGATGCCCGCGCGCTTGCACAGCTCGTCGGCCACCGGCTGCGTCACCCGAGAGAACTCCTCCATCAGGGTCTGCGCGACGTGCCGCCGACCCGACTCGTGCAGGATCTTGATGAGCATCCCGAGCTCGACGCCGTGCGGGTGCGGCTTGATCTCCTGCGCCTCCGGGGGAAGCAGGTCGCTCACCCGCGGGAAGTGCACCAGCGGTCCCTTCGGGGGCTTGTACGACAGCTCCAGGTGGGGATTGGCCACCACGGTCTGCTCCAGGTACGCGTCGACCGACGTGCGGCCGCCGCGGTACAGGCCCATGAGCTCGATCTCCACCGAGGTGCCGTGGTCCTTCTCCCACGTGACGGTGTCGTTCTTGTCGTTGAGCTGCTTGGGCTCGTTGGTGCGGGAGTCGATGCGCACCTCGACCCGCCACGCGGGCCGACCCTTGCCGATCTTGCTCACCACCACCACCGGGCGCCCGGTGGTGAGGTGGCCGTACATCCCCGCGGCGCTGATGCCGATGCCCTGCTGACCGCGCGACTGCCGCAGCCGGTGGAACTTCGAGCCGTACAGGAGCTTCGCGAAGATCTTGGGGATCTGCTCCTTCACGATGCCCGGCCCGTTGTCTTCGACGCGCACGCGGTAGCGGCCGTCGGAGACCTCCTCCACGCTGACCTCGAGGGTGGGAAGAATCCCCGCCTCCTCGCAGGCGTCGAGGGCGTTGTCGACGGCCTCCTTGATGGTCGTGAGAAGCGCCTTGGCGGGGTTGTCGAAGCCCAGGAGGTGGCGGTTCTTCGTGAAGAACTCGCTCACCGAGATGTCGCGCTGCTTGGCGCCCATCGCCTCGGCGCTCGCGCGCCGGCCGGCGGGCTTCAGCGCGTCAGGGTCCTGGATCAATGCTTCAGTCGTCATGGGGTCGACCGCTCCGTCGGGTGTCTTGATGGAAGTCAACGGGTCATCCCGGCGTCTTGAACGCCCGTTCGAGTACGGCCTCACTGAACATGCGTCAAGTCCCCGGAAGGACCCCGACGCCCGCGAGGGAGGGGGGGTCTGTCACGCGTTGTACGGGAAATCCAATGCCTTGCGCGTAGGACATTTCCTGTCCACCACCCCCACTTCAACGGACGCGCAGCGGGAGCTGCGACTCGGGCTCGCCGTCGTCGGGCAGGAACTGCTTGCTCAGCCGTAGCCGTTGACCCTGGTAGTGCGACCGCAGCCCGCGCCCGTAGAGTTCGTCCGGGGCCTCGTGGTTGCGCAGCAGGATCACCCGGAACAGGTGGTTGCCCTCGTCGACGTGGAAGGGCACGTCGCGCCCGCGAACCTCGAGCACCACGGCGGCCGCGGCGGCGCCGTTGTCGTCGGCGGAGACGTACCCGAAGCCCGAGTCGAAGAAGCCGGCGTAGTGGGTGCGCACCTCGCCGGCCCCGGCGTCGAAGGGCACCATCTCGGCGCACACCGACGGCGGCAGGCGCACCAGCTCGTTGGAGCGGAGGATGTAGAACTCGTCGGGTTCGAGCAGCAGCGGCTCGCTGGGGCGGTGGTAGATGCGCTCCCAGAAATGGCTGATGGGGTGGCGCCCGCGCAGATCGATGGCGCCCGTGTTGCGCTTGGCGCGGTACCCGACGGTGCCCTCGGCCGAGAGGTTGACGGACATGAACACGCCGTTGTCGATGCGCAGCCCGGCGCGCCCGAGGCGCAGGTCGTCGGGCGCCACGATGATCGGCTCGCGGGCCATGAGCGCGCGCGTCTCGGCGTCGTCGAGGGTGGGGTCGCCCATCACGAAGCGGAGCTGCGCGAGGCTGTCGCCCTCCCGCACGCGGATGGGGAAGGAGCGCGGGACGACCTCCAGGTAGAGCCCGCCGGCGAAGCCCTCGGGGATGTCGTCGAAGGAGGTGCCGTGCTCGGTCACGAGGCGGCAGAAGATGTCGAGGCGCCCGGTGCTGCTCTTCGGGTTGGCCCGCGCGCGCACCCCCGGCGGCAGCTTGATCGATTCGAGCAGCGGGAAGAGATAGACGGCGTTGCGCTCGAGCACGACCCCGTCGGGTCCGGCGTCGACGGGGTAGATCCCGAAGCGCCGCAGCCGGCCCTCGACGCCTTCGCGCCCCGGGAGAAAGCTGCACTGCACCCGGGTGCCCGCGCGGCCGATGCGCAGGTCGACGCTGTTGGGCTGAACCTGCGTGGGCTCGACCGGCCGCAGGGCCGTCAGCGTGCCGTCCGCGAGGGCCCTGCGGATCCACTGGGAAGGGAGAACACCGCCGCGGTGGGTCATGACCGCGACACCCTCCCACGCCCCGCCCGATCAGCGGGAATTTCAGGCACTTTCGTGCACCCCTTCCGCGCTGCCCTGCACGCCTCCCGATGACAACCGCAGGGGTGGTCGTTAGCATCCGCGCCCTATGGAGAAGACCAAGACCCGCTCGACACCTCGCTCGCCCTCCCCTGCAGCGTCTGCTGCCACCGCGGCCTTCGACGCCGCCGCGCGCGCGCTCCCCGAGGAGGTCGTCCGCAACACCCCGGCCTCTCCCCGCGCGTGGCTCGCCTGGGCCTCTGGCATCGCCGCCACCGCGGCCCGCGACGCCGGATCGCTGGTGAAGGTGCCCCTCGACGATGGCGCCCTGACCTCCGAGGAGATCCTCGCGCTCGCATCGCTCATCGAGTACGTGCGCGCTGTCAGGCAGCACCTCGCCGCCGAGCGGGCGAGCGACCCCGGCCTCGACGCCAGCGAGGGCGCCCTCCTCGCCAGCGTCCGCGCAGACCAGCGCAAGATCATCCGCGCGTTTCGCACGCTCCGTTTCCGGCGCAACAAGGTCGGGCTGTCGCTCCTTCGCAGCCTCGTGCGCGGCGCCCCCAACGACGCGCAAGACGCCGTCCAGGACAACACCGGGCTGCTCAGCCTGTGCAACAGCTCCGACCACGAGAAGTGGCTCGTCAGTCTGCCCAACGGTGAGGGCGACGCCGCACAGCGCCTCTGGGATCGGCATAACAACCTCGTCACCCTCGCCGCAAAGGCGGTCGTGCCCTCCGGCGCGCACGAGGCCCGCCAGCTCACCCACCGCCTCTGGACCCTGCTGCGCCTGCGCCTCGAGCGCGTGCTCATCGCGGGCCGCTACCTCACCTCCGGGTCGAAGGTGCGGCGCGCCGAGTACCGAGGCTTCCGTCGCCCGGCGGCGAAGTCCGCGAAGCGCTGACCGCTCCCTCCCGACGAGCCCCCCCGCTCTCCTTCCTGAACATTTGTCCATGCCCCGCCCGGCGTGATAGTCCGACGGAACTGTCATGCGCGCTCGCCGAACCCACGCCGCGAACCGGGACGACTACGACAGCTTCGACCAGGCCCCGCCGGAGTTCTTCGACGCGCCCCCGGAGGCCCCCGTCGACGAAGCTCCCTCGGAGGTCGCGATGGCCTCGGGTCCGGCGCTCACCGCCCCGGTGCGGGTCTGCCTGGTGTGCGGCGACGACCCCTCCATCGACGCGGGCTGTCCCCACTACGAGGTTGCGACGGTCACGGCGCTGTCGAGCGTGATGCTCCACACCCTCGCCGAGCTGCGGGCCCACCATGACTCCCTCCGCGACCAGCTCCGGGCGCTGCGTCGCCTCGCGGCGGGGGCGGCGGCGCAGGGAGACGCGAGCGTCGAGGTGCGCGAGGCACCGGTGCTCGCCCCCCGCGTGGTGCTCATCCCGCCGCCCGCCGCGAAGCGCCCGCGCCGCCCCTCTGCGCCCGTGGCCGAGCAGCGTCGCTTCGGCTTCGTGGAGGCCGTGGACGTGGCTGTGGACGTGGCGGGGTCGCCCGCCGCGCAGGACGACGCCGCGGCGATCAGCCCGCCGCGACCTGCGTCAGCGTAGCCTTCACGTCCCCGTCGATGACGGCCCCGTGACCGGGCACGGCGAAGGCGAGGCCAGGGCGCACGGCCGCGTCGGCGTCCTTCGCGCAGAGCACGGTGATGCCCGGGTAGCGCGCCTTCCATGCGTGGGCGTCGAGGCGGTGGAAGGGGTTCGGGACGATGAGCACCCCGGGCTCGCCCCAGGCTTCGAGCTCGCGCATCGCGGGCTCCTCGAGACAGGCCGCGCCGTGGATGACCACGCGCCCGTCGGCGAGCTTCACCGCCGTCATCCGTCGGCGCAGGGCCATGCCGGGGAGCGCGCCCGACACCGACCAGACGTTGTCCGTGAGGCGCTCCCACGGGTCGTGCGGGAGCACCGTCCAGGGTCGCGGCGTGGCCATCGCGATCAGCGCTTCTTCTTGCGGGCCTTGGCGGGCGCCGGGGGGGCCGGGGGGGCCGCGGGCGCGAGCGCTTCGGCGACGGCGGGGTAGTCGATGGTCTTGAGCAACTCGTCACGGCCGAGGGCGACGGCTGTGTCGAGGGCCTTGAGGGCCGCGGCGCGGTGGTCGTAGAGGCGGCGGTGCGGGCGGGCGCGCTTCGGGTCGCTCATGAGGGCGTAGGTCACCCACGGGAACACCGCGGTCACGTCGGCGTGCACGTACATCGAGCGCGAGACCCCCTCGGGCGAGACCTTGCCCCAGGTGTGGCCCTCTCCCGCGGGGCACGACGACAGCGCGCCGTTGTCCACCGGGTCGACGCAGAACTGCACGTCGATGTCGAAGCCGTCGGTGTGCACGCCGAGGATCTGCTCCAACAGGGGCTCGCCCTGGAGGGTGTAGTTCTTCGGGACGCCGCCGCCGAGGATGAACACGGCCATCTTCTTGTCGAGGCCGCGCAGGCAGAAGTGCTGGATGGCGCCCATCTCGTAGACGTCTTCGTTGACGTCGATCTCGAGCTTGAAGGTCTCGGGGAAGAGCCGCTTCAGCTTGACGACATTGAGGAAGATCGACCCGTCCTGCACGGCGCCGACGAAGATCGGGATCGCGCGGCGGTAGCAGGTCGCGAGGAAGGACGGCTCCTTCACGCCGAGGGCCTCCTCGACCTTCGCGATGGCCTCGCCGAGCAGGTAGTGCAGCTCCGTCGTGGTCATGCGCTTCTGGAACTGCGGCAGCTGCAGGATGGCGCTGAAGAGCATGTCGGTCTCGAGGAGGGTCTCCTCCCAGAAGCCGAGGTCGTAGATGCGGATGATGCGCGCGAGCCGCAGCGCGAGGTCGCCCGCGTTGGGGTCGATCTCGCGGATTCGGTGGCCGATGATGCGGTGGGCGTCGTGGTAGAGGTTGGCGCCGGTGGTGGTAACGCAGTCGATGAGCCCGCGCTCGATGAGCGGGATGAGGCACGACTGGTGGAGCCCCGCCGGGGTCATCGCGCCGGAGAAGGTGAGGAAGGTGGCGTAGTCCTCGTCCATGGCGCGGGCCATGAGTTCGTAGCCCGTGCGCTCCTGGCGGCCCACGAAGGCCGGGAAGCGGCCGCGCAGCAGCTCGTCGGGCGTCTCGCGCCCGGTGATGCCGCCCATGGAGACCTCGCGGGTGTTCTCGAAGTCGCCCCGGAGGGCCTCGCCGTGCGCCGCCACTGCCTCCTCGCCCTCGATCGCCGCCGCCGCTTCGCGCTTGTGCTTCTTCTTCTTGCCCATGTGGATGGTCGACTCCCGTTGGCCCGCGGCTACACCCCAGCGCGCCGGCCCGTCAAGCGAAGTTCCCGAGACGGGTCCGGTCAGGGAATGTCCCGGCCGTGGGGCGGGCGATCTTGCGGCGTGCGCGACGGGAGAACTATCTTCCCCCGCGTGCTGGAACTCCAAGGGGAGCGGCGCGTGAAGGGTGTGAGGGTGCGGCGATGGCGGGTGTGAAGTCTTGGAAGTTTGGCGATGCGAGCGCGCCGGCGTTTCCGGATGATTTCGAGATCCCCCGGAAGGCCGTGCTCCAGGTCACGGACATCAAGACCAACCACAACAAGTACTACGCCATCGAGGTTCACCAGGGCTCGCTCAAGGGCAAGCCGGTGTTCCGGGTGTTTACGCACTACGGGCGCACCGACGACCTGGAGAACAACCCCGAGGCGGGCCAGAAGGAGTGCCGCTACGCCAACACGCTGGGCGAGGCGCAGGCGATCTACGACGGCATCTTCCGGGAGAAGACCTCGGCGGCGAAGGGCTACAAGGAGCTGAGCCTCGCTTCGAGCAAGATCGGCTCGCAGAAGGCGCGCGGCACGAGCGCCGGGGAGATCGACGCCAAGACGGTGAAGCGCCTCGCGGAGCAGAAGGTGGCCCGGGGCGAGATTCCCGCCGCGAAGGTGAAGGTGTCGACCCTCTCCCCCTCGGTGCAGCAGCTGGTGCAGTACATCTACGCCGAGGCGACCAACGCGCTCACCACGGCGGTGAACGTGAAGATCACCGCCAATGGCATCGAGACTCCGCTCGGCATCCTGACCGTGGGGCAGATCGAGAAGGGCGAGGCGATCCTCCAGGACCTCTACAAGCTCTTCCAGCAGGCCTCGAAGAACCGAAGCAAGATGGTCGACCTGTCGGGGGAGTTCTACACGACCATCCCCCACCGAATCGGGCGCACCCGCGCGGCCATCGACGAGGCGGTCATCGACACGATGGAGGACTTCCAGAGCAAGCAGGAGACCCTGCAGCTCATGAAGGACATGCTCCAGGTGAACGGGGACTCCGGCTCGGTGCTCTTCGAGAGCAAGGCCGACGAGCAGTACGAGGCGCTGAAGTGCGCCATCGACTTCGTCGACCACAAGAACCCCACCTACAGCGAGATCGAGCAGTACGTGCTCAAGAGCCGGGTGCGCACGGCCAACATCAAGATCAAGAACATCTACACCCTGCGCCGCGGGGGCGAGCACGAGGTGTTCACGGGGCACATCGACAACCAGCGGCTGCTGTTCCACGGGTCGCGCATCAAGAACTGGGTGGGCATCCTGTCGCGCGGCATCCTGCTGCCGAAGATCGTGGTCAGCATGGGAGTCAACCGCACCGACGCGGGCTGGCTGGGCAGTGGTATCTACTTCGGCGACGCGGCGTGCACGAGCGCCGGGTACACGTCGCCCGGCAAGTCGGGCTCTCGCTTCATGGCGCTGGCGCGCGTCGCCCTCGGCAAGATGAAGCCCTATACCAAGATCACCTACGGGATCAGCGAGCCGCCGGCGGGGTTCAACTCCTGCCACGGGGTGCGCGGGACGCAGTTCGCCGACGACGAGTATGTCATCTACGATTCGCGCCAGCAGCGGCTGGACTACCTGGTCGAATTCGCGATGTAGCCAGGATGGGGCGGGAGGTCGACGATGGACGCTCAGGTCATCCTGGTGGATGTGAATGCGAAGATGGTGGCGGCGTGGCGGGACGTCTTTGAAGACAACCCCGAGGTGATCATCGTGCATGGCTCGATGACCGACCAGGCCACGAGCGCGTGGGTGAGCCCGACCAACAGCAAGGGCAACATGGACGGCGGCCTCGACGGGGTGATCAAGAAGTTCCTCGGGCCGAAGATCCAGACAAGGGTGCAGTCGGAGATCGCGCGGCTTCATCAGGGGTCGATGCCGCTGGGCTACGCCACCTGCGTGGCGACGGGCGCCCCGAAGCCGCCGTGGCTCATCTCGACGCCGACGATGGTGGGCCGCTCGGACGACGTGTCCGACACGCTCAACGTGGCGCTGGCCTGCGCGGCGGCCTTCCAGGCGGTGCGGTTGCAGAACTCGGCCGTGCCCGGGAGCATCGGCTCGGTCGCGCTGCCGGGCCTCGGGGCCCACACGGGCAAGGTGCCCGTAGAGATCTGCGCCGACCTGATGTGGACGGCGTACAACCTCGTGCGAACTCAGGACTTCAAGGGCTTCCACGACATGCGCGGGGCCCTGGAGGCGGAGCTCGGGGCGCTGGGCAACGCGACCCCCGCGCCGGTGAAAGCGCAGAGCGCTCCCGGGGTGAAGGGGCCGTTCGTTCCGCCGAAGGGTCCGGTGATTCCATCGAAGGGCCCGGTGGTGCCTGCGAAGCCCGCTGGGGGTGTGGTGCCGAAGCCGAAGCCCCTCGCGGACTTCGATGACACCGAGTAGCTGCAGGCCCGACGCCGACTGACGGATATTTGCCATTGGGCTCGCAAGGGCTGAAGCGAGCCGGGGAAGCACGATGAGCGTTCGAAGGACCGTGATGCGGATGTTCCGGCCCACCGGGCCCGAGCGGCTGGTGGCGATCGCGGTGGAGCCCGTCGCCGGGAGCGTCGATCGGATCTCCCTGCGGGTGCAGCGCTTCTTCAAGCGGGGCGCGCTCACGGGTACCGAGGCCTACGGCCCTTTCGCGCTCGAAGAGCTCGAAGACCGCCTCACCGACCTGTCCGATGACCTCGCCTCCGAGGGCTTCACCCGGGCCGGCGTCCGGGCCATGCTCGATCGGATCAACAGCCCCAGCGCCCGACGGCGCGCGCTCTCGGCCCTGCGCCTCGGGTGGATCGGTGACCGCGCCGCCGTCGACTCGCTGATCGACCGCGCCGCGCTGGAGGGCACCGAGCTGTCCTGCGTGGTCGAGGCCCTCGGGCGCCTCGGGGACCCGACGGCGGTGCCGCTCGCGCGGGTCGAGGCCGCACGAAAGCTGTTGTCCCGCAGGCGCGCGGGCGCCGAGGCGCTGCGGGCGCTCGGTGACGCCGAGGGGATGGCGGAGGTCTCGCAGCGCGCGGTCGATCGGCTGCCACCGGCGATGCGCGACGGATGGAAGGCGGTCGATGCGAGCGCGACGGACGAAGACGCGCTCATCGACCTCGCGGCGGTCTTCGCGCACCTCGACGTGAAGGAGCAGTTCCTCGCGCTCGACACGCTCTACGAGATCGGTGGTCCGCTCGCGGTGACCTTCGTTCGGCGGGTGCTGACGACCCACGCGGACCTCCACCGCCCGCACCGCTGGCGATACACGAAGAGCATCCTGCGACGCGCGACCCTGCGCGACGACGGCGAGACCTTCGCGGTCATCACCCGGCGTGTGGAGCTGCTGAGCCGCAAGCCGGCCGCCACGACGGCGGTGGTGAAGAGCGGACTCGACGGCCAGAGCCGACAGACCCGGGTGTTCAGCACGCCCACCCAGAGGCACGTGCGCAAGGCCGCGTGGCGCTACCTGGAGCGCCTCGCCCGCTATCGCCCCGCGCGGTACACCGAGGTCGCGGCGGCGGTGCTCGCGGCGTACCGACCCGAAGACCGCGAGCTCCCGAAGGGCAACGGGGACGAGTGGTCGCGGGTGTACCTCTACAACCGCATCCTGCGTCGCTTCGATGGGCGGCTGTTCTTCAATCCGAAGACGCTCCGTACCTCGGTGGTCAACCCGAAGGCGAAGGCCTCGCTGCTGCCGACCGCGAGGACGGAGTCGTTCCCGCTCGTGTGGGACGCCTACCCAAAGCCGCTACTCACGCTGCTCGCGGAGGCGAAGGTCGTCGAGGTGCAGCAGTTCGCGCTGCGGGCGGTGACCGCGCGCCACCCCGAGCTTCCCCGGCTCGCCACTGCACGCCAGCTCGTGGGCATGCTCACGGCGGTGTTTCCCGACACGGTCACGCTCGCGCTGGCGGAGCTCGATCGGCGCTTCAACCCCCTGGCGCCCGACTGGGCGCTGCTCGACGTCATGGTGGCCGATGAGCGCGCGGTCATCCGCGAGCACGCCGTCGCGCTCCTCACCCGCTGCGCCGACGCGTGGACCACCGACATCGAGCGCCTCGTGGGCTTCGTCGGCTCGCCCGACGCACTGCTCCGCTCGACCGCCGCGTCGCTCGTGCTGGCCGCGCTGCCCATGGCGGACCCGTGGTTTCGTCGCGAGCTCGCCGAGCGGGTGCTCGCCATCCTCCAGGCGCCCGAGGCCTCCGAGGGGATCAACGACGGCTTCGCCCGCGTGGCCCGCGACGGCCTCTCCGAGGAGCTCAACGCGATCCTCGGGCTCGACGAGATCCTGGCGATGATCGACCGGGGATCGACCGCGGCCAAGGTGGCGGGCGGCGCGCTGCTCGGGTCGCGCCCCGAGGCGGTCGACCTGCTGGGCACCGACCGCATCCTGGCGATGGCCATGAGCGAGATCGCGGCGGTGCGGCAGTCGGCGCACGCGCTGCTCGGGTCGGCGCTGGCGCGGCTGCGCAGCGACCCGTCGGTGCTCTTCGCGCTCACGGACTGCGAGTGGAAGGACACCCGGGCCTTTGCGTTCGAGCTGCTGCGCGGCCCGGTGGATGTGGCGGCGCTCGGGCTCGATGGCATCGTCGGGCTGTGTGACTCCAACCGCGCCGACGTCCAGGAATTCGGCCGCGAGATGGCCCTCAAGCACTTCGACGCGCTCGACTCCGCGGCGCTGCTGCAACGCCTCGCGGAGCACCCGTCGCCCGTCATCCGGCGCTTCGCGGTCGACCTCGCCGTGGCGCACCTGAAGGAGGGATTCGTGGCGCTCTCGGGCCTGGAGGCGTTCTTCCGCCGGGCCCTGCTCGACGTGATGCCCGATCGCCGGGAGAAGGTCCTGGTGGTGGACTTCCTGCGCGATCGGGGGCTGCGCGACGAGCGACAGGCAGAGGTGGCCTCGCGGGTGCTCGGGGAATTCGTGCGCACCCGGGGCAGAGGGGATTTCGAGCGGGCGCTCGACGCGCTGGTGCGATTGAAGCTGCGGTATCCGCAGGTCGACTCGGTGGTCGGGGTGTCCGCGTGATCGTCGAGTTCAAGTACGCCGGGCAGAGCGGCATCGTGAGCGGGCTGCGCGAGACCCGGGTGGGCTTCGCGACGAACGCCGCGCGAGACCCGGCCTTCTTCCGGGGCACCATGCGCTCGCCGACGCTCTTCCGAGAGGCGATGGCGTCGCTCTACTCGGTGGTGGTCAGTGACTACAAATACCACCCCCGCGACCGGCTGGCCTTCAAGGCATGGCTCGACGAGCAGGACCGGAGGTTTCTCGCGAACCTGGGCAACCGCACCGAGCAGGCGAAGGTGCGCATCGCGGCGCTGGAGGCGCGGCGCGACGTGCTCGACCAGCAGCGAATCAACCGGCTCAAGCCCTTCTACCGCTCGCGCGCCGAGTACTTCGAGTGGGTGTACACGCACCAATATGAGCTGAACTACCTGCTCGACCCGGTGATCACGGTGCACCCCGATGAGCTGTCCTTCGAGGCCTTCTCGCGGGACGAGAGCTCGTACGCCCGGATCGGGATGAAGTACGACCTCTTCGAGAAGATCGACGAGTTCGCGTGCGGCACGACCAACATCGATTTCAGCGCCACGCTGCACGGTGAGCTCGACCGGATGCGGAGCTACCGGCGCACCCGCTTCGACATCGACCCGACCGGGCTGTCGATGGCCGCGGAGGGCGGCTCAAGCCACAAGGAGAAGAAGATCGACCTGCCCGAGAGCTGGGTGAAGGGCTTTCTACAGGTGCAGTCGAGCATGACCCTCGGGCTCACGCGCCTGCGCATCGAGCCGGTGGATCTCTACAACCTCTGCCGCTTCCTGAAGAGGCACAAGGCGCGCACCTCGCCGCGGGCGATGCGCTGGGAGCTCGTCCCGGGCAAGCGCGCGCGGGTGGTGTTCGAGCCCTGGGAGGAGGCGGTCGAGATGGGGGCGAGCGCGGTGTTCGACGGCCCGAAACCCGTGACCATCCGCACCTGGGGGCGCGACCGGCTGAGCACCCTCGCCCGGATCATTCCCATCGCACAGCGGATCGATGTCTTCCTCGCAGGGACGGGACTACCGACGGTGTGGCTGGCCGACCTCGGTGAGCTCACCTTCACCCTCGCCCTCTCCGGCTGGACCGACAACGACTGGACCTCCGGGGCCGGGCGCTTCGACCTGCTCTCCCGCCGGATGGACGCCTCGCCCCTGGAGCTGACCACCACCTGGGACGCGCTGAGGGTCACCCGCCGCGGCACCGACGTCGGGCTCTCGCAGGTGACAGGCCTCGGGGTCGAGAAGACCCGCAGCGCGCTCTCGTACCTCTGCCAGGTCGGCCGCGCGATGTACGACCTCGGCGGCGGAGTCTATCGACAACGCGAGCTCTTCCCCGAGCCCTTCACCGTGAAGGAGGCCATCGCCGCGGTGGTGGCCCCGGCGCCGACCGAGGCCTCCCCCGCGGGGCAGCGGGCCCAGACCATCTTCGGCAACAATGGAGTGCTGATCACCGCGCGGCGCCCGGTGTCCAATGGATACAAGCTCTCGGGGAGCGTGAAGGGCATCGATGGATATCGCTATCGACCAATGCTGGGAGTCGACGCCGCGGGGCGCATCCTCGAGGCGACGTGTACTTGCGCGTGGTCACAGAAGCATGGTCTAACGCAGGGCCCTTGCGAGCACGTTCTCGCGCTGCGCCTCGGCCACATGCACCGGCTCGAGGCGGAGGGCTCGTGAGATGACACGAAAGGAGATCTTCGGAGAGGTCGATCGAGGACGGGGCGTGGTGAGTGACTTAGCAATCTGTGCGGCGTTACGCCGCGCTTGTCGAAGTGCCCGCCATTCGTCACGAGCCCGTTCATCACACGCGTACCCCGACGGTGCCCGGCAGCGCTCTGGTTGGGTGCCTCCGGCACCGCGCTGCCTCGGCACCATCGGGGTACGCTTTCAGTGGAACGGTCGCGTCCCAGGGATGTTCGTAAGCCCACCGCGCCCCGTCCTGGATCGATACCCGAAGACCCTTCATCCGACATGGTTGTCCATTGGGGAGACCCCCCGTGGGCATTGACCACAAGGCAGCCCTCTACCGTCGCCTCGTGCGCGAGGCCAGCGACGCCGCCGCCGTGGAGCGGATGCGCGTCAACGGGTTCTGGCCGTGGGGTCAGGGGATTCCGCGCGACCCGCCCGACGAACTCAAGGAGCGAGCGCAGATCGAGGCCGAGATCACGCAGATCCAGGCCCAGGCGACGAGGGGCGTCGACCCCGACCAGGCCCTCGCCCAGGAGCGCAAGCGACGCTGGGACGAGAGCAAGAAGCGACGCGCCGCGAAGAAGGTCACCCGCACGCTGCTGCGGAAGCAGCGGCGCGATGCCTTCCTCCAGCACCGCAAGACCCACATCCTGCACCTCGGGGCGGGCGTCTCCGCCGGCCTGCAGGACACGACGCCCGACACCGCCGAGCTCACGCGCCGCGGGCTGCCGAGCCTCACCAGCGGCGCCGACCTCGCGATGATGATGGGCGTCCCGCTCGGGTCGCTGCGCTGGCTTTGCTTCCACCGTCGGGGCGCGGCGCTGGTGCACTACCACCGCTTCGGCATCCCCAAGAAGTCCGGCGGCACCCGCAGCATCTCGGCCCCGAAGCCGCGCCTCGCGAGCGCCCAACAGTGGGTGCTCCACAACGTCCTCGAGCGCCTCGACGTCTCCCCGCAGGCGCACGGCTTCGTGCGGCACCGCTCCATCCTGACGAACGCGACGCCCCACGCCCAGCGCGCGGTGGTCGCCAACTTCGACCTGAAGGACTTCTTCCCCTCGATCACCTTCCGTCGCGTGAAGGGACTCTTCCGGAAGCTCGGGTACAACGAGCACGTCGCGACGATCCTGGCGCTGCTCTGCACCGAGCCGCCGCGCGCGCGGGTCGAGGTCGACGGTCGGGTGGTGTACCTGGCGCTCGGCGATCGGGTGCTGCCGCAGGGCGCGTGCACCAGCCCGGCGATCACCAACGCGCTCTGCAAGCGCCTCGACGCGCGCCTCGCCGCGCTCGCGGCGCGCCACGGCTTCACGTACACCCGCTACGCCGACGACCTGACGTTCTCGGGGGACGACGAGACCCGCGTGGGTCGGCTCCGGCGCAGCGTGGTGAGCGTGGTGGCCTCCGAGGGCTTCACCGAGAACACCGCGAAGACGAAGGTCATGCGCCGGGGGTCGCGCCAGGAGGTCACCGGCCTCACGGTCAACGAGCGCCCGACCATGCCGCGGGACGAGCTCCGGCTGCTGCGGGCGACGCTGCACAACGCCGCAAAGCACGGCCTGGAGAGCCAGAACCGTGCGCAGCACCCCGCCTTCGCGCAGCACCTCGCGGGCCGGGTGGAGTTCGCCTGCTGGGCCGATCCGACGAGGGCCGAGAGGTTGCGCGCCGCCCTCGCCGCGGCGCTCGCCCGGGGCTGAACCCGCTTCTACGGGAGAGCGACCGGCGGGAGCGCGGCGATCATCCCAACGGACACCCCGACGGACGACCGCAGCGTCACCGTGCGGAGCACCCTCGGCCGGGCGAGGGTCACCACCACCTGCTGGGCGCCGCGGTGCACCGGCTGCGGATCGAGGCCGTTGACGCTCACGGTGCCGGCGTCCTGGGCGTCGAGCTGGAGGTAGATCCGCTGGGCGGGCTCGAAGCGCCGCGCGCGCAGCGGGAAGGTTCCGCGTCGCAGGAAGCGCCGAGACGTGCCCCGCCAACCGGCGATGGTGGCGCCCGGCTCCTGCGCGCGGGCGAGCAGCACGCTGACCCGCTCGAGCGGGTCGTACGCCGACAGGGCAGTGCGCGTGCGGGCGAGCGCCTCGGGGTCACCGAGGGTGAGGAGCGCGTCGACCGCGGCCCGCTGCGTGAGGGGATAGCGCCAGCGCCCGAGCGCGGCGTGCAGCGCCGGGATCATGGTCGGGTCACCCAGCGCCCCGAGCGCCTCGGCCGCCACCGGGGCCAGCCGAGGGCTCTCCAGGAGGTGGTCCCAGACCGGCCGCGAGCTCGGCGCGCGCATCTCCAGCAGCGGGGCGATCACCCGGTCACGCTCGGCGTCCGAGGCGCGGGCATCCATGGCCCACGCGTTGAGCACCGGCACGGCCTCGGGCACCCGCCAGCGCGCCAGCCCGAGGGCGGCCCGACGGCGTTGCACCTCGTCGTTGCCGCCCCGCAGCACCCTCTCGGCGAGCTCCCTGCCGCGCTCGTCGCCCAGCCGCACCAGCGACACGGCGGCCTCCTCGCTCAGCACCGGGGCGCGGTCGAGCAGCGCCGCGAGGCCGTCCCGCACGACGGCTCCGTCGTCGCCCAGCTCTCCGAGCACCCGGGCGGCCGCCATCGCCGCCTCGTCGTCGCCGCGGGACATCCACCCCGTCACCTCCGGCGCCGCCGCGCGGTCGCCCTGGAGGGCCCGCGCCAGCGCTGGAGGGATCACCGCCGCCGCCCGCCGCGAACGCACCGCCGCGGCCTCGGCGTGGGCGGACTCCCATTGCATCACCCGCGCGCGCAGGGCCCGGGTGCGCGCCGGGTCGTCATCGGCGAGGTTGCGCCGCTCGGCCGGATCACGGGCGAGGTTGTAGCGTTCGAGGGTGCCGTCGGCGGTGTCGACGATGAGCTTGTCGTCGCCGTCGACCACCATCCGGAGGTTGCCCGTCTCCGCGAAGGCCTGGGCGGTGGCCGAGTCGGCGCGGGCCATGGGGCCCAGGTCGACGCCCTCCACCCCGGGTGGCGCGATCGCCCGGACCCCGGCGAGCACGGTCGGGAGCACGTCGACGAGGCTCACCGGCGACGAGACCACCCGCGGTGCCACGCCGGGCACCACGATCACCAGCGGCACCCGGGATTGTTCGTCATAGAGGGAGGTGCCGTGGAAGGAACCCCCGTGCTCGCCGAACTCCTCGCCGTGATCGGCCGTGACGATCCAGGTGGCGGTCCGCCCCCAACCCCCGAAGAGCGTGGCGAGCGCGTCATCGACGGCCGAGCACTCGGCGTCGTAGCGCTGTCGGGCGTCGGGCCCGTACGGGTGCTCGGGGTGCAGCGCGTAGGGCTCGTGCGGCTCGAAGAGGTGCACCCAGGCGAAGGCCCGACGATCGCGCGGGAGCGCGCGCGCCCACCGCAGCGCCAGGGCCACGCGGGCCGGGGCGTCGTCCCCGGCCTCGACCGCGTGCTGGAGATCCCAGCCCCGGGAAGCCAGCGCGCGGAAGCGGTCGCCGTCGACGGAGAACACCGCCGACGGGTACCAGCCGGCCGTGACGAAGCCCGCCTCCCGCAGCCGACCCGCGAGGGTGGTGCCGCGCCCGAAGGTCGAGCCGAGGGCCATCGCCGCGCGGGCGTGCGTGCCCGTCATCAGCGAGGCCAGCGAGTAGCTCGTATGCGGCGTCGCAGCATAGGCCCGCCGGAAGACCAGCCCCCGCGCCGCGAGGGCGTCGAGGTGGGGCATCCGGCCGCGCCCTCCGAGCGCCCGGAGCGCGTCGGCCCGGAGCGCGTCGACGGTGACCAGCACCACGTCCCCCGCGGTCATGGGCAACGAAGGGCCTCCCGCGCGAGGCGCCGGACGCGCGACTTCCTCGCTGTCTTCGCGCGGACCGAGCGCGCCGACGGCGCGGGCGACGTACTGTCCCAGCGGCGCCACGCGGCGCAACGTCGAGCGGGCGCGGTGGCTACGGACGAGCCCGACCACCGCCCCGAGGGAGAGGGCCAGCGCGAGGGCGCGGAGCCACCTTGCGCGGCCGACGAAGCCGTCCCCGGCGCCCCGGGATGCTGCGCTGCACCATAGCGCCGCCGCGGTGGCTGCCAGCAGCGCGTGGAGCAGGTCGTACTGCCGGACAAGCACCGTGGCGTGGAGCGCGTAGGTGACCACCGCGGCGACGGCGACGAGGACGGCTGGAGGGCGCACGCGCACGCCGCGACCCACGATGAACGCCGCGAGCGCAGCGGCCGAGAGCGCCGCGAGGGCGACCAGGGGGCGCTGTAGGCCGAGCCGCCGCACGCCGGTGCCGGAGAAGAGGGCGATCCCGCCGAGCGCGCCCGCGGCGGCGGCGGCGACGGGGAAGAGCGCGGCGCGAGCGCGCGGGGGCGTGCGGTGGGCGACCGAGGCGAGCAGGGCGCCCGCGAGGCCGACGGCGAGCACGAAGGCGACGGACGAGCCCGGGAGGCTGAGGGGCAGCGCCGACCACGCCGCGTCGGCGTCGCGCCCGAAGGCCACGGTGGCGTCGAGGACGGCCGCCGCCAGGGCCACCGAGACGGTCGCATCGAGGGCCCCGCGGCGGGTGGTCGTCACGGCTCAGCCCGCCTCCTCGGCCACGGGCGACGCGCCGCGCTGGAGCAGGCGGCGGACCGCGCGGGAGAGCGTGGGGTGACGGGCGAGCGAGGGGTCGTCCGCGACGATGCGGGCTGCCGCCTCGCGCGCCGCCGTGAGGAGCGCGGCGTCTCGCACCGGGTCGGCGAAGCGCAGCGTGAGGTCGGCGCCGGACTGGCGCTCGCCGAACCACTCCCCTGCCCCGCGCCGCGCCAAGTCGCGCTCGGCCAGCACGAAGCCGTCGGCGCAGGCGGCGACCTCCTCCAGGCGCGCCGCGGCCCCCTCGGCCTCGCCCTCGGGCACCAGCAGGCAGGCCGCGCGCTGCCCGCCGCGGCCAACCCGCCCGCGGAGCTGGTGCAGCTGCGCCACGCCGAAGAACTCCGCCCCGAGGATCACCATCAGGTTGGCCTCGGGCACGTCGAGCCCCACCTCCACGACGGTGGTGCCGATGAGCAGGGGGCGGGTGCCCCGTCGGAAGGCGTCGAGCGCCTCCTTCTGGGCGTCGGCGCTCATCCGCCCGTGGAGCACCACCAGCCGGTCGCGCCCGAGGGCCTCCGCCAGCCACGCCTCGGCGTCGGCCACGCCGGTCTTCGGCCCGTCGTCCTCGTCGGCCGCGCCGTCGATGCGCGGCACCACCACGAAGGCCCTCCCGCCGGCGTCCAGGGCCCGCTGGATGGTGCGCTGCACAAAGTCCCGGTCGCCCGCCGCGACGACCCGCGTCGTCACCGGCTGCCGGTTGGCCGGGCGCTCGGCGAGCGTCACGAGGTCGAGGTCGCCGTACTGCGCGAGGGCCAGCGTGCGGGGGATGGGCGTCGCCGACAGCACCAGGAGGTGCGGGCTCGGGGAGCGCCCCGCCACCATCGCGAGGCGCTGCGCCACCCCGAAGCGGTGCTGCTCGTCGATCACCACCAGGTCGAGCGCGGGAGGGGTGCCGCCGGCCTCCAGGATGGCGTGCGTGCCCACGACCATCCGCACCAGGCCCCCGGCGATCACCTTCTCGGCCTGCCGACGCGCCCGCGCCGTGGTCGAGCCCAGGAGCACCGCCATCGGGCCCGCGTCGCCCGCGAGGCCCCGCTCCAGGGTCTTCGCATGCTGCGCTGCAACAAGGGTGGTGGGACAGAGCCACGCGACGCTCCCGCCGCCGCGCAGCACCGCCAGCGAGGCCGCGAGCGCCACGGCGGTCTTGCCCGATCCCACGTCGCCGACCAGGAGCCGGCGCATCGGGCGGCCGCTGCCGAGGTCGCCCAGGAGGGTCGCGATCACCTCTCGCTGGCCGCCGGTCAGGTTGAGTCCGAGGCGCTGGCCCGCGAGCTCGGCGACCCCGTCGGGGTCGGTGAAGACCCGGGCGCCACCGGCGCTGCGACGGGCGCGCTCGAGGGCGACGCTCACGGCGAGCAGCTCCTCGAAGGCGAGCCGACGGTGCGCGTGGCTGCGCCCCTGGGCGAGCTCGAGCAGCGCGGCGGGCGTAACCGAGGCGTCGGGCGCGTGGAGGAGGCGCAGGGCGTCGGGCGCGCGCGGCAGCCCGAGGGCGCGGGCCACGTCGGCGGGCACGGGGTCGCCCCACCGCGAGGCGCGCTCCAGGGCGGCCGTCACGATGCGCAGGACGGTTCCGGGCGGGACGCTGCCGATGCCCGCGTAGATGGGCTCGATGGGGCGGGTGCGCGTGCCCGGGGCGAGCACCTTCGGCTGCACCAGCTCGGGGCCGTTGGGCTGCTGCTTGAGGCTGCCGGTGAGGCGCACGGTCATCCCCGGCGCGAGGCGCGCGGACATCCCCGCCTTCGCGTGGAAGAACACCGCGCGGAGCACGCTGGTGCCGCGCGGCTCCCGGAGCGCGATGGAGAGCCGACGGGCGCGGGGGGTGCCCGCCCAGCGGGCGTCCTCGACGAGGCCCTCGACGGAGACGAGCGTGCCGGTCTCGGCGTGGCGCACCCGGCGCCAGTCGTCCGCGCCGCGCAGGTCGAGGTAGCGCCGCGGGAGCTGCGCAAGGAGATCACCGACCGTGCCGACGCCGCGGGAGCGCAGCACCGTGGCCACCGTCGGGCCGACGTAGGGTACGGTCTCGATGGGCGCGTCCTGCAGGTCCCCTTCGGGCGGGGGGGCGGTGTCGCCGGGGGGTGGCTTCATCGTCGGCGCGGCGGGGGGAGACGATTGCTGCGCCGCAACATGCGCCCCTGGAGCCCCGGTCCTACCCCTGGAAGCTGACCTCGAGCACCTCGTAGCTGCGGAGGCCTCCCGGGGTCTTCACGCTGACCTCGTCGCCGACCTCGCGGCCGATGAGCTGCTTGGCGATGGGCGAGGCGATGGAGATGCTGCCGCGCGCGATGTCGGCCTCGGACGGCCCGACGATGCGGTACGTGACCTCCTCGCCGGTGGTGGCGTTGCTGACGCGCACCGTGGCGCCGAAGGTGACCTTGCTGCCCGAGAGCCGGGAGGTGTCGATGATGTCGACGCGGCCGAGGATGGACTCGAGCTCCGCGATGCGGCCCTCGATGAAGCCCTGCTTCTCCTTGGCGGCGTGATACTCGGCGTTTTCGCGGAGGTCGCCGTGCTCGCGGGCGGTCGCGATCTCCTGGATCACCTTCGGGCGCGCCACCGTCTTGAGCTGCTTCAGCTCATCGGTGTGGCGCTGGTGACCTTCGGGGGTGATCGGAACGTTTCCCTGGCTCATGGCCCCACTCTGGTACCAGAACACCACCCCGCCGCAAGCAATGCTTTCCAGGGCTACCGGGCCGGCGCGGCGCACGCGAAGCGGACGAGCTCGGCGCCTTCCGGGCCGACCTGCGCCACCCAGGGCTGCGATCGCTCGTCGACCCACCCGGGCAGCGCGCCCGCCATCGCGGGCTCGACCCACGCGGGCAGCGCGGCGCCCACCGGGCGCCCGCTCGCGTCGAGCGACCGGTGGCGCACCTCCACCCGCTCGCCGTGGCGCTCCCGCCACCAGACCTCGGCGGACGCGCCCGGCGCGGGCGAGCGCGTGACCCGCGGCGCCCCCGTCGGGTTGGCCCCGTCGTCGGAGACCACCGCGAGGTCGCCCGCCCGCAGCAGCCCGGAGGGCCCGACGTCGACGCGCACGGCCCGCACCTCGCCCCCGTCGCCGCGCCCCTCGCTGTCGCTCGGACCTCCGCCGCGCAGGCCGATCCACACGGCGTCGGCGGCGGCGAAGGCCCCGAGGCCGAAGTGGTGGTCGACGGTGCGCGTCACCCGCAGCGGGGCTCCGACGGCCGCGCCGGTGGGGCCCACGAGCACTCCCCAGACGTCCGTGGCGGTGTCATTGGACTCGGTCGCGTCGATGTCCCGCGCCGTCAGCCAGAACACCGCCGCGCGACCTCCCGGCAACGCGACCGCCATGGGGTCGGCGGCGTCCTGGGCCGGCGGGGAGAGGGTGTGTTGTGCACCGCACAAGAGCCCGGCGGGCCCCGGGGTGGCGACCTGCGCCCGGATGTTGCCCGCGGCCGGCGCGGGGCCCTCCTCGTCCCAGGCGACGAGCCACGACCCGGCGAGGCCGGCGAGGGCGAGCGAGAGGCCCTCGTCGCGCCCCTCCGCGCCGACGCATCGCCCGGGGGCCCCGTCGCCGGTCCAGAGCACGTGCTCGCGGGCGCCGAGGCGCGAGCCGATCCACGCGGCCGCGAGGGCTCCGCGACCGTTGACCGCTAGCGCGGGGTCGGAGCGCTCGCCCGCGCCCGCCTCGATGGACCCGGCGCCGCGCTGACCCGTGCGCCAGCGCCCGAGGGTGCGCCCCCCGGAGAGGCTCCAGAAGACGCTCACGCCGCCGTCGGACGGCGCGGCCACGAGGGACTCCAGGCCCGCGTCGGGCGCGGTGCCCAGCGAGGGGATGCCCTGCCGGCCCGCCACCCGACACGCTGTTCGTACCGCTGGCGCGTCTCGAGCCGGCGCGAGGGCGTCACCCAGGAGGTCGGCGTCGGCCTCGACCGAGCGGGAGCGTCGGCAACCTCCGCTGCATCCAGTGCACACCAACACGACGATCAGGGACCACGGGCGCATCGCGGGGCATCTTGCGCCAGGTCGTCCGGGGCGCGCGAAATGATCGTCGCCAGATTGTTGCGGGCGCCCTTCGAAGCACGCTAGCGGCGGTTCGTCGGTTGCGTCAGGCCGGTCGTCGGTCGGTCGCGGCCCGGAGGGAGTCGTCTGCTGCCATGCGCAAGCTGGTGCTCGGATCGGTGTTGGTTCCGCTGTTGGTGGTCGGTGCGGTGCGCGGCGCTCGCTCGCCCAGCAGCGCACACGCGGCCTCCGCGCGGGACGGTGTCGCCCTCGCGGTGAGCCGCGCCCTCGAGGGTCGCTTCGTCGCCCCCGCGACCCGCACCGCGGCGGGCTCGCGCCCCGCCGTCGCCCGGCGCGTGTGCGCGGTGACCGCGCCCAACCTGGGCGAGCACGTCTTCTACGTCGAGGAGTCCTTCGCCGCGGCGCAGCGCCGGCCCTTCGCCGCGGCGCTGCTGATCGTGACGCCCGTCGACGGCACCCACGCGCGCATCACCGAGCTGCGGCCGCGCGACCTCTCGGCCCTCGCGGGCACCTGCGACCGCGCGACCACGCGCTCGCAGGCCGCCCCGGTGACGGCCGAGCCCGGCTGCGCGATGCTCGCCGAGGTGCGCGCCCACGGCCTCACCGCGCGCACCGAGGGCGACCGCTGCCCGTCGCTCCTCAACGGCGCCCACCACCGCACCCGCACGATCACCATCGACGATGCGTCGCTCGCGGTGCTCGACCTCGGGCTCACCCACTCGGGCGCCGTCGCGTGGGGCGATCCGGCCGCGCCGGTGCGCTACCGCAGGGTGCCGACGCGGCGCTGACCCGCGGGAGCGTCGGGCGGGGTATCGTCCGGGGCGATGCGCCTGCTCCCGCTCGCTCCAGTGCTGTTTACCCTCGGATGTATGACGCCCGGGGCGACGTCTGCCGACCGCGACGCCGAGGCTGGCGTCGACGACGTGGCCCGGGTGGATGACCTCGGCCCCGCGGCGGACCTGGGCGTCGTCGTGATGGACGCGGGCTTCGACGCTGGCCCGCCCGCGCCGGTGGACGCGCCGCCGCCGCGCGACCTCCCGGTGGTGCCGCCGACGGTGGCCCGCTGGGTGCTGCCGCGGCCCGCGGACGGGGACTTCCACGAACCCTTCGCGCTGCCGTGGCCCAACGATCTCGCGCGCGACGGCGAGGGCCGGGTCGACCTGTCGTTCTTCCCGTCCGAGGGCGCCCATCCCCTGGTGGCGCAGTACCTCCGCACCTTCAATCACCGCCTGCGGGGCTTCTCGCCCACCGCGGCGGTGTACTTCACCTTCGGCATGGATCTCGACCCCGCGTCGCTCCCTGCCGACCCGGCGGGCACGCGCAACGCCGAGTCCCCCCTGCAGCTCATCGACGTCGACCCGCGCAGCCCCGACCGGGGCGCCCGCATCCCGCTCCAGTGGTACTTCCGCCCCACCGCGACCCGGTACTGGCCCGCCCACTCCCTCGCCGTCGCGCCGGTGTTCGGCTTCCCGATGCGGCCCGCCACCCGCTACGCCCTGATCGTGACCAACACCCTCCGCGGCGTCGGGGGCATGGTGCTGCAGCGCGACGTCGACCTCCAGCGCATGCTCGCCGACGACGCCACCGCCGAACCTGCGATCCGGGCCGCGCGCGACGTGTACGCGCCGGCGCTGGGCGAAATCGAACGCGCGGGTGTCAGCCGCGATCGGGTGCTCTCGCTCACGACCTTCACCACCGACGACCCGACGGCGGAGTTCTTCCGGGCCGCCGACTGGATCAACCGCGAGGGTGCCGCGCCCACGCTGACCGACCTCGGGGAGCCCGTCGCAGGCCCGGCCTTCACGACGCTCCGCGGGCACTACGGACCCAACCTGGTGTTCCAGCGCGGCGAGTCGCCCTACAGCATGCAGGGCTCCGGGGATTTCGAGCCCGGCCCCGACGGAACGCCCCGGCTCCAGCGCACCGAGCCCGTGCGCTTCGCCCTCACGCTGCCCCTCACGACGATGCCCGCGGGGGGTTACCCCATCGCGATCTACGCGCACGGCACCGGCGGGGACTACCAGAGCTTCATCCGCGATCGCACCGCCGAGGCGCTCGCCGCACAGGGCGTCGCGGTGTTGGGCTTCGACCAGGTCTTCCACGGCGAGCGGGCCGCGCCGGGGACCTCCCCAGAGAGCGCGTTCTTCAACTTCACCAACCCCAGCGCCGGGCGCACCAACAACCGCCAGGCGGCGCTCGACCTGGTGCAGTCCGGGCGCTTCGTGCGTGGGTTCACGTTCCCCCTCGCCGGCTCGGACGGAGGTGTCGCGCGGACGATCCGCTTCAACAACGAGCGCGTCATGTTCTTCGGACACTCCCAAGGGGGGCTCAACGGTCCGCTCTGGCTCGCCGCGGACGACGGAGCGAGCGCGGCGGTGCTCTCCGGCGCCGGCGGCTCGATCGCCATCGCGCTCCTCGAGAAGACCGAGCCGGTGAACATCCCGGCGCTGATCACCAGCGCGCTCGGCCTGTCGATGGGCGAGTTCGTGGTGCTCCACCCCATCGTGTCGCTCCTCCAGATGCTGGTCGACCCCTCCGACCCGGTGAACTACGGCCGCTACATCATCCGCGAGCCCCGCCCGACGATGCACCCCGCGCACGTCTACCAGACGCAGGGCTTCCTCGATCGCTACGCGCCGCCCGCGGGCATCGCCGCGCTCGCCCTGAGCATCGGCCTCCCGCTGACGCTCCCCACGGTGCGCCCGGAGCCCTCGTTCGCGCTCACCGGGTCGGGGCTGCTCTCCCGCCTGCCCCTCCGCGCCAACCTCGGCACGCCGATGGATCCGATCACCGGGTCGTGGATGCAGTTCGAGTCCGAGGTCGGCCGCGACGGGCACTTCGTGGTGTTCGACATCCCGGGGGCGCGCCTGCGGGCCGCGGCCTTCCTGGGCAGCGCAGGTCGCGACCCGGCGGGCGTCCCGATGGTGCCGAACGAACTACCGATGGAGTGAGTGAGGGACTGGAAGAGGGGACGCGGGCGGGGGCGGCCGAAGGCCGATCAGGCCTTGCTGGCGGCGAACTTCGTGATCGGACCCAGGTTCATGTGCTCGCCCTTGTGGGCCTTCAGCATGTTCATGACGATCACGACGAGGTAGCCGAGCCAGAGCAGCGAGCCGATCATCGCGAGCACGGTCGAGATCTGCGACAGCACCACGCTGATGACGTTAAGGAGCACGATGGAGCTCACCGCGAAGATGGTGGCCTGCCAGGCGTGGAAGCGCACCCAGCGACGCTGCGGCTCCTGGGGCTCGGTGACGATGAGCAGCACCGCGATGGGCCAGAAGAAGTACGAGACGAGGGCCGCGATGTTGTAATCGAGGCCGAGCGTCTGGGTCTTCATGCCCGGGGTGTACGGCGGAACGTCGCCGCCGCCACCGCCGCCGATCGGCTGCATATAGCCGCCCGGCGGGGGGCCGAAGCCACCCGGCTGCTGGCCATACTGCGGCTGCTGGGGCGGTGCGCCGAAGCCACCCGGCTGCTGGCCATACTGCGGCTGCTGGGGCTGTGCGCCGAAGCCACCCGGCTGCTGACCGTACTGCTGCTGGGGCTGTGCGCCGAAGCCACCCGGCTGCTGGCCGTACTGCTGCTGGGGCTGTGCGCCGAAGCCACCCGGCTGCTGACCGTACTGCTGCTGGGGCTGGGCGCCGAAGCCGCCCGGCTGCTGACCGTACTGCTGCTGCGGGGCGGGCTGCTGACCGAAGCCACCCGGCTGCGAGCCCGGCTGCACGGGCTGGAAGCCTGGCATGGCCTGCGTCGCCCCATACCCGGGGTTTTGCGGCTGCTGCGGCTGGGGATATCCCTGCTGGGGGTACCCCGGTTGACCGCCCGGCGGATAGCCGCCGCCCGGAGGATATCCGCCGCCCGGAGGTTGCTGCATGTGAGGTCGTCCTTCCTTCTAGCGCGACGCCCGAACTTTCCGAGCTCGCTAGCAGGCACCTTCGCAAAGGCCTGCATCGGGTGTCAACGTCCGGGCACGAGCCAAATGAACGCATCCAGCGACCGGTTGCGGCGGACGTCCCATCGGCGCTATGCCCCGCGCTGAACATGACGGAGCCGACGGCGCAGATCGCGATCGTGGTGAACGGTGAGCCGCGGGAGGTCCCCGCCGGGTTGACGGTGGCGGCGCTGTTGGGGCACCTCGGGGTCGCGGGCCTCGCGGCGGTCGAGCGCAACCGCGAGCTGGTGCCGAGGGCGCGGCAGTCCGCGGTGGTGGTCGAGCGCGGGGATGCGCTCGAGATCGTCCATCTCGTGGGCGGGGGCTGAACAGGAGACAATGGTGGATTCGATGAGTGACGACACGCTGACCATCGGCGGCCGGGCCTTCGGCTCGCGCCTCTTCGTCGGGACCGGGAAGTACAAGGACGTCGACGAGACCCGGCTGGCGCTGCGCGCGTCGGGGGCGAGCGTCGTGACGGTGGCCGTGCGTCGGGTCGACCTTACCCAGACGGGTAAGGGCTCGATGTTCGGGATGCTGCGCGAGGAGGGCTTCACGCTCCTGCCCAACACCGCGGGCTGCTACACCGCCGACGACGCCGTGCGCTGCGCCCGCCTCGGCCGCGAGGCCGCGGAGACCGACCTGGTGAAGCTCGAGGTCATCGGCGACCCGAAGACCCTCTTCCCCGACACCGAGGCCCTGGTGGCCGCGGCGCGGGTGCTGGTGAAGGAGGGCTTCTTCGTGCTGCCGTACACCAACGACGACCCCATCGTTGCGCGCAAGCTGGTCGAGGTCGGCTGCCCCGCGGTGATGCCCCTCGGGGCGCCCATCGGGTCGGGGCTCGGCATCCGCAACCCGCACAACCTCCGCATCCTGATGGAGACCGTGAGCGTCCCGGTGATCGTCGACGCGGGCGTCGGCACCGCCAGCGACGCGGCCGTCGCGATGGAGCTCGGCGCCCACGGCGTGCTGATGAACACCGCCATCGCCCTCGCGCGAAACCCCGTGCAGATGGCCACCGCGATGCGCCTCGGCGTCGAGGCCGGCCGCCTCGCCTACCTCGCCGGCCGCATGGCGCCGCGGCTCTACGCCAACGCGAGCTCGCCGCTCACCGGCTCCATCGCGACGTCGTCCGCGCCGCTCTCGATCGAGTGATGCTCGCGCTGCGGCCGCTCGCGCTCGTCGCGCTGCTGGGGGCGCCCCTCCAGTGCCCGGCCCGCGCCGCCCCCGAGACGCGCCGGGAGGACGGACCCGACGAGGCGCTCTGGACGCTGAGCGAGCGCTTCGCCCGGGACGGGGACGACGGGGCGCGGCGGGCCACGCTGCGCTTCCTGGTCGAGCGCTACCCCAGCTCTCGCTGGAGCGTGCGGGCCGCGTTATCGCTCGACGGCGCGGTGGACACCGACGCGTCCCGATGAGGGCGCTGCCGCGGCTTTGGCTCTGCGCCGACCTGGCCGCGCTGCCGCACGCCGAGCTGCTCGACCGGGTGCGTCGGGCCCTCGCCGCGGGCCCGGCCCTGGTCTGGCTGCGCTCCCCCCCATGGCATCCTGCGCGGGCACTGCTCGCTACGGCGATCGGGCTGCGGGCGCTGACCCATGCCCGCGGCGCGCCACTGCTGGTGGGAGACCGCCTCGACGTCGCCCTCGCGGCCGACGCGGACGGCGTGCACCTCACGGAGCGGAGCCTTGCGCCCGCGGACGCGCGACGCTTCGCCCGCCGCGCGCTGATCGTCTCCTGCGCCGTCCACGACGAGGCGGGCGTCGAGCGGGCATCGGGCGCGGACGCCCTGCTCGTGTCGCCCTTCGGCGATGTACCCGGCAAGGGGCCGCCCCTCGGGGCCGGTGGCTTCGCGCGCCTCCGCGCCCTCGCGCCCCACACCTTCGCCGTCGCCCTCGGCGGGATCACCGACCCCGCCATCGCCCGCGCCGCCGGCGCCGACGCCGTCGCGGTTCGTCGGGCGCTCTCCGCCGTGGACCCCGCCTCGGAGTGCGCCGCCCTCCTGAGCCGCGCTGCCTTGACCGACCCGCGCGTTGGTGCGATCGAACCGCCGCCATGATCGCATCGCGCTTCGCCGTCGCCCTCCCGCTCCTGCTCTGTCCCGCGCTCGCGAGCGCCCAGACCGAGCCGCGGTACCTCCCGCAGATCCGCACCGAGCTCCAGGCGATGGGCTACACGGCGCAGTGCGCCCCGGTGAGCACCTCGGTCGGCACCTGCCGCGTCGAGCACGCGGGCGCGCAGTCGGGCCCCGGCGCGACCGCGGGGCGCCGCTTCGAGCTCGTGGTGGAGTACAGCGACGTCACCGACACCGCCTACGCGTACCTCACCCGGTATGCGACGCTGCGGGTCGACCAGCCCAACGCCACCACGGCCTTCCGCCGGGTCGCCGAGATGAACTGGGAGATGCTCGTGGGGAAGTTCGAGTGGAGCGCGCCCACCGGCGAGCTGCGCCTCGGCGCCGTGCTGCACACGGACTCCAACTTCGATCGCCGGGCCTTCCGCGGCGTGGTGCGCTCGCTGCTTCGCCTCGGCGACCGCTACGCCGACGAGGTGGGGCGGCTGACGGGCGGCACCGTGGGCGAGGCCCCGGCCGCCGCTGGGGCGACCATGGTCCCGGTGCCGGCGCCGCGCTGAGCGGTCACTGCCGCAGCGGGGCGCGGAAGACCATCAGGCCGTCGCCCGCGCCGAGCGCCGGTGCGGGGGCTACCGCGGCGCCCCACTGCATCGCCCCGTTGTTCTCGGTGAAGGTGAAGGTGAAGGCCTCGCCGCGACCGACCCGGGCGGCGGTGTTGCCCGGGACTCGCGGGAGCAGGGAGTCGGGCACCAGCTGCGCCGCGGTCACTTCGTTGTCGCGCCCGGAGGGGACCAGGCGCCCGCCGTGCCAGAAGCCGACGGCGAGCTGCACCCGGTCGCGCAGGGTGCTCACGTTGAGGGCCTCGCGGATGGCCTGGGCCACGCGCCCGTAGGTCATGGCGCCGACGAGCGCCCCGACGACCGGACCGTCGGGGGTCGCGCGCAGCGGGACGGCCGAGACCATGTAGGCCCGCGACGGCGCGCCCTGCATGGTGACGAAGTCGCCGGTGCACGTGCCGGCCGTGCCGCCGAGCGCGGCGCCCACGCAGGCGAGGGGCGTGCGCAGATCGAGGCCCGGGAGGTAGTCGCGCGAGGCCTCGAGGTCGCCCGCGAGCCCCTTGCCGTCGAGGCCCACCACGGCGACGAAGTGCGTGGGGTAGAGCGAGAGCTGTCGACCCGTGGTGCTGCGGTCGTCGTGCAGGTCGCGCAGCCGGTTGCGAACCCGCGCGACGTCGATGGGGTCGGCGATGCTCGGGACCACCGTCGGGGCCGCGGCGACCAGCACCGCCTGGAGCCCATGGGTCAGCCGACCGGTCGCCTCCAGGCCCTCGCGGACGTGGGCCTGGGCGCGCGTCGCCGCCTCGCGCCCCACCGCGTCCCCTCCCCCCTTGGTGCAGCCCAGCCCACACAGCACAAGCGCCCAGGACCATCGTGTGTTCATTGGTCTCATCACCCTCCCGGACACCATCGCACGGCGGATGGTTCCTCAGGAACCGTCCTCGCATTGGGGGAATCGCCCCTACTCGTAGCGCAGGGCGTCGACGGGATCGAGGCGCGCGGCCCGACGGGCCGGGACCACCCCGGACACCACGCCCGTCACGAACGAGCTCCCGAAGGCCACCGCGGCGATCCACGGCGAGAGCACCACCGGGACGTCGGGCGCGTACCGATGCACCAGGAAGATGATCGCGGCGCCCAGCCCGAGGCCCACTGCCCCGCCGATGGTCGAGATCACCACGCTCTCCAGCAGGAACTGCCACAGGATGTCCCGCTGCGTGGCCCCCACCGCGCGCCGCACGCCGATCTCCCGCGTCCGCTCGCGCACGCTCACCAGCATGATGTTCATGATCCCGATGCCGCCGACCACGAGCGAGATCGACGCGATCGCGAGGAGCACCATGGTCATCGCGCCGGTGATGGCCCCGAAGGTCTTGAGCAGGTCGTCCTGGCTCTGCACCGTGAACGAGCGCTCGCCGTTGCGCCGCCGCGAGAGCACCTCCTCGATCTCCGCCATGGCCGCGCCGGTCTCCTCCTTCGAGCGCGCCGCCGTGACCAGCTGCGAGATGTGATCGAGCCCGAAGAGGTCCATCGCCGCGGTGGCCGGGATGAACACCAGATCGTCGAGGTCGAAGCCCAGCGAGCGCCCCTTGGGCTCCATCACCCCGATCACCCGGAAGCGCCCGCCCGCGATGCGGATGGGCTGCCCCAGCGGGCTCTCATCCCCGAAGAGCTCCTGCACCACGCGCCGCCCGAGCACCACCACGCGCCGCCGCGAGGTGACGTCCTCCTCGCGCACGAACTCCCCCGAGTCGACGTGCATGTTGCGCAGGTCGCTGAAGGCCGGACCCACCCCGAGCACCATCGTGTCGCGCTGGCGGTTGCGGAAGCGCACCGCGCCGCCGCCCTGCACCATCGGCGACACGCCACGGATGGTCGTGCCCTGCCGCGCGAGGGCCTGGGCGTCGTCCATCGTGAGCGGCCGCGCGAGCCCCTGCGCGGGCGGACCAAACCCGCGCGTCTCGGTGCGGCCGGGCACCACGCTGAGCAGGTTGCTCCCGATGCCCGAGAGGGTGTTGTTGAGGTAGGCCCGGGCGCCGTCGCCGACGCTCACCAGCAGCGTCACCGCCAGCACCCCGATGACCACGCCCAGCATCGTGAGCGCCGCGCGCAGCTTGTTGGCGCTGAGGGCCAGCACCGCGCTGATCATGTGCTCGAGCACTCAGTGGCCCTCCAGCGGCGGGCCGTCGTGCACCAGCGACCCGTCGACCAGCTTCAGGTTGCGCCGCGCGCGGCGGGCCATCGCCGGGTCGTGGGTCACGATCACCACGGTCACCCCGAGGTCGCTGTTGAGCGACTCGAAGAGCCGCACGATCTCCTGACCGACCTTCTGGTCGAGGTTGCCGGTGGGCTCGTCGCAGAGCAGCAGCGCGGGCTTCGTCACGATCGCGCGCGCGATGGCCACCCGCTGCCGCTCGCCGCCCGAGAGGCGGTCCGGGGGGTGGTCCCAGCGGTGGCCGAGGCCCACCCGGTCGAGCGCCTCGCGCGCCCGCGTCCGCCGCTCGCGCATCCCGACGCCCGCGTACCGCAGCGGGAGCGCCACGTTGTCCACCGCCGTCGTGCGCGCCAGCAGGTTGAAGGACTGGAACACAAAGCCGATGAAGCGGTTGCGCAGCCCCGCCAGCTCGTCATCGTCGAGGGTGCCGACGTCGTAGCCCGCGAGGCGGTAGCTCCCCCGCGACGGCGTGTCGAGGCAGCCGAGCTGGTACATCATCGTGCTCTTGCCGCTGCCCGACGGGCCGATGAGCGCGACGTATTCGCCCCGCTCGATGGTGAAGGTCACCCCGCGCAGCGCCCGCACCTCCTCCTCGCCGAGGATGAACGAGCGCTCCAGCGCGGTGATCTCCATCAACGGCCCCGCGTCGCTCATCGCGGCGGCGACCCCGGGCGGTCGACGGACAGCAGCCGCACCGGCGACCCGTCACGCAGGCCCTCGACGTTGGTGTTCAGGATCACCGCGTCGCCCGGGCGCACCCCGTCGAGCACCTCGACGGACTCCCAGGTCGAGATGCCGACCCGCACCACGCGCCGGTGCGCGGCGCCCCCGCTTACGGTGTACACCGCGCGGTCGGTGCCCCGCCCCACCACCGCGATCGGCGGCACGAACACCACGTCGCTCCGCGTCGCCGCGATGACATCGGCGTCGGCGCTCATCCCCACCCGCAGGCGCGGGTCGTTCGGCAGCGTCACCCGGATCGCGATCGAGCGGTTGCCGCGCGCGTCCGCCGTCACGCTCGGCGCGATCTCCTCCACGCGCCCGACGATGCGGTCGTTGGGGAAGGCGTCGAGCGACACCTCTGCGGCAAAGCCCTCCCGCACCCGTCCGAAATCCGCCTCGTCGAGGTCGGTGTCCAGGTGCAGGCTCGACACGTCCGCGAGCAGCAACAGCGGCGCCCCCGGCGCGGTCACCTCGCCCTCCTCCACGCTCGTCGTGAGCACCATCCCCGCGAAGGGCGCCCGTACCACCGTGCGCCCCATGGCCCCGCGCGCTACCGCCGCGTTGGCGACGCCCTGGGCCCGCGCAGCCTCGGCCGCCAGCACCGTCTGCTGCGCCACCTCCGCCTGCCCCGCCAGGGTCTCGGCCTCGGCTGGCGGCGTCACGCCCCGCTCGCTCAGCTGCCCCGCCCGGGCCGCGTTGCGCTGCGCAAGCCGCGCGCTCGCCTCGGCCTGCGCCCGCTGGGCCCGCGCCACCGCGACGCCGGTCTCCGCCGCCCGCAGGCGGTCGCGCAGGTCCGCCGTGTCGTAGGTCACCAGCGGCTCGCCCGCCGCCACGCGCTCTCCCCGCCGATGGTGCAGGCGCACCACGCGGCCCGCGATCTCCGCCCGCAGCGTCGCCTCCTGCCGCGCCGCGATGCGCCCGGTCGACACCGACGACACCAGGTCACGCACGCTGCCCCGGCGCACCTGCCACGCGCGCACCGAGAGCCCCGCGGCGGGCCGGCGCCTCTTCCAGAGCACCCCCCCGGAGACGGCGGCCACGGCGACGAGCAGCCAGAGCCACCACCCGCTGCGCTTCCGTTTGAGGCCCTCAGCCACGGATCCCCCAGCGCGCGAGGATCGCGTCGAGCTCTTCGGGCGTCTCGCACGCCGCGCCGCGATCGTCCGCCGTCCACACGGCGCCGCGGGGCATCAGATCGCGCCCGCGAAACAGCACCGCGCGCATCCCCACGGCCCGCGCGCCCACGTAGTCCGCCGCCCACGAGTCGCCCACGTGCACCACGTCGGCCATCGGCACCCCGAGTCGCGCGACGGTCCAATCAAAGATCGCCCGGTCGGGCTTTTCCATCCCCAACGCTCCGCTGTCCGCCACCACGTCGAAAGCATGGGTCCAGTCCATCTCCGCGATCAAGGCCTCCAGGGCCCCTTCGGAGTTGGAGATCACGCCCACGGGCACACCGCGCGCCTTGAGCGCCCGCACCCGCTCGATCATTCCCACGATCGGACGTCGCCACAGGTTGCGCCGCGGCTGTTCGGTGAAGAGCCACTCCGCCAGGGGCCCCACCGCAGAAGCCTCGACCCCGGCGCAGCGCAGCAGCGTCGCCATCAGCAGCGCCCAGGGGTGCCCGCCGAGGCCCTCCCCGATGGCCTCGTTGTACCGCCGCCACATCGCCGGGCGCGCGGCCTCGAGCGCGGCCACCGACGCCGACACGCCGCGCTCGGCGAGGCGCTCCGCGAGCATCACGGTGTCCAGCTCCGCGAGGGTCTGTCCGAAGTCGAAGGTGACCGCGGGCATCGGGTCAGGACCCGCCGCGCGCGACGAGCGCCTCGCCCGCGCTGCCCTGCACCACCCATACGACGCCGCGGGTGCCGTCGGCGTCCCAGCAGCCCGTGCAGGTGCCGTCGCGTGCGCCCGCGCCGCGGGTCAACGCCGCGCCGCCCGCGCGGACGCCGGTCGCCATCGCGGCCTGCGGGCCCACGAACAGTTCACTGCGGAGCACCGTGACCGGCGCAGTGGGTGTCCACTGGAGCGACCAGCCCGCCGGGGTGCGAGCGACCCGAACCGACGACCCGCCGGGCAGCGCCCGCGTGGTGGCCGCGGGCCCCGGGAAGGCCGCCATGCGTCGGATGGTGGTGCGGTCGCCGAGGTCGATGACCTGGTCGCCTTCGGTCGCGGCGAGCGACTCCACCTCTTGCGGGTTCATCGGAAGGACCGCGCCCTCGCGCACCAGGAGCACCGGCTGCCCGAGCGGCGCGGGGATGGTCACATCGCTCGGCCCCGGATGGGTCGTGCCGGTCCACCAGTGTACCCAGCTCCCCGGCGGGACATGCACCCTGCGGGTCGTCGCCCCGGCCGTGACGACCGGCGCCACGAAGAGGTCGTCACCCAGCAGGTAGGTCTCCGGGTCGAGGGCCGCCTCGGGGTGGTCGGGGAAGGCCACCGCGGCCGAGACGAGCGGCGGCACGCCCTCCCGCGAGGCGCGCCGGGCGTGTTCAATGAAGTAGGGAGTGAGGTCGTCGTGCAGCCGGGCGAGGCCCCGGTAGATGCGAGTGGCCTCGGCGTCATAGGCCCATGGGTTGTGCGAAGTGCCGGCCCCGCCGAGCTGCATGAAGGGGCTTAGCGCAGTGTGCTCCGCCCAGCGCAGCAGCACCTCGCGCTCGGGCATTCCCCCGCGGTAGCCGCCGGTGTCCGACGCGAAGGAGGGGAAGCCGCTCTCGGCCAGGGAGACCATGCCGTGGATGGCCGCGCGCAACCCCCCGACGCGGCCGCCTTCGTGGTTGGAGAAGTCGTTGTCGAGGTCGCCCGGCCAGATGAGGTCGGAGATGCGCTGACCGCCCCAGGACGAGGCGCGCCCGATGAGGAAGCCGTCGCCGCCGGCCCAGCGATCGAGCGCCGCGCGGTAGGCCGCGTGATAGCCCTGTGGATAGAACCAGTGGCCCCGGCGCTCGGTGTCTCCATTGAAGAAGCGGAAGCCGGGTCGGGTGCCCGCGAGGTCGCTGACGATGTCCTCTCCGTAGTCGAGCTTGAAGCCCCGGGCACCGGCCTCGATGATCGGGCGAAGCTGGTCGACCCAGAACTCCGTCGCCTCGGGGTTGGTCCAGTCCATCGGCGAGCCGTTGGCGTTGGGCATCCCGCTCGGCCCGCCGTAGCGCGTGATGGTGACGTACGGTCGGCCGCTGGTCGTGCGCACCAGGAGGTTGCGCTCGCGGGCCTGCATCCAAAGGCGCTCGGCGGCGTTCTGCGGGGTCGCCCCGTCGGCCACCGCGTCGAGGAAGGGGACGCTCCAGAAGATCACCCGATATCCGAGCTGGCGCAGCGTGGCCATCATCGCCTCGGGGTTGCGGAAGCGCGTCCGGTCGATGGTGTGGTCGGAGTAGGAGGTCTGCCAGGGGTTGTCGATCCAGATGGTGGAGGTGGGGATCGCCTCCGCGCGCAGCCTCCGCGCGTCTTCGAGCACCTGCGCGTCGTCGTCCCAGGCGTTGCGCCACTGCTGGTGCCCGAAGGACCACGCGGGCGGCAGCCGGGGCAGCCCGGTGAGTCGGGTGTACGCCGCGATCACCGCGCGGGGCGTCGCCTGCGCGAAGAGGTGCAGCGTCGCGCGGGCTCCCTCGAAGCGCGCGCTCCAGCGGGAGCCGTCGGTCGCGCCCACGTCGAAGGCCCCCGCCTCGGTGGTCTCGACGAAGACCCCATAGCCCCTCGGCGACACCATGAAGGGCACCGGCACGTGGGCCTCGTTGGTGCCCGAGTCCGTGCCGCCGACGTGTAGTTGCATCGCGACGATGCGGCCGCGCGCGTCGAAGCCCGCGAACTGCTCTCCGAGGCCGTGGTAGCCGCTGCCGTCCATCGGCGCGTCGAAGCGCAGCATCGCCACGTCGGGGCCCTGCGCGTCCACCACGAGCGACAGCACGTCGGCGTTGGTGCGCACGAGGCGGAGCACCACGTCGCCCGTCGCAGGGTGGGTGAGCGTCACGGTCCCGGCGGCCTCGTCGACCGCGCGCACGGAGGTCGGCGCCACCCAGGTGATGCCCGAGGGGTCAGGCTGCCGCGGATCGTGGAATCGGGTCGGGCTCGGGCCGCCGTCGCGCGTGCCGATCAGCAGCAGCGGCATCGTCCCGGGGCTCTCGATCATGGTCGCGCCGGCCCGCCGCAGCCGCAGCCGCGCGGGCGACCCCGCGAGCTCGACGTCGAAGCCCCCGCCCTCCGCCCGGAGGCGCCAGGGAATACCTGGAGCGGTAACATCGGCTGCGACGTCTGCGGCGTCGGGCGCGTCGGCCAGGGTCGCGTCGGCCCCCGACGCAGGTGCGTCACCATCGCAGGCGATCGGCACGATGGAAGCGAGGAGGAGCGGCGCGCGCTTCATGGCGGCGCACGATATCGCAGGCCCGTCAGAAGTCGCGGGGCCTTCGTCGCCACAGGGCCGCGGCGCCCGCCACGGCGGACACGACGCCGACCGCGCCGAGCAGCAGCGGCACGCCGGTGCGCGGCGTGGGCGCCGGGGGGGCTGGGACCTTCGCGCGCTCGTCGGAGGTCTCCGCGCGCCGGCGGCGCAGCTCCAGCTTCAGGGACTCCAGGCCGCGGGCCATCGCCCACTCGTGGTTGGCGGCGAAGAAGGGCTTGAGCGCGAAGGACAGCGACTTGAGCAACGGCTTCTCCGCGCGGACCGTCCAGGTGTAGGTCACGACGCAGCCCGGGCTCTTCGCCTCGATGGCCCAGACGCCGCGGCCCTGGAGGTCGCCGAAGGCCTCGAGCTCGAGGTGCGTCGGGCGGGTCGCCGAGAGCACCCGCGCGCTCCAGCGCAGGGTGTACGGCGCCCATCCCTTGGTGAAGAAGCTCACCACCCGCCCGACGCCGTCGGCCCCGCCCGCGTCGACCTCGGTGACCTCCAGGTAGACCGAGGGCCACCAGCGCGGGAGCGCGGTCGCCTCCTCCAGGATGCTGAACACCTCCTCGGGGGTGGCGTCGAGCTCCCAGCGCGTCACGAACGCGTAGCGGTTGGCGTCGTCGGCCATCACGGTTGCCCGGGCAGCGCGCAGAAGTTCTCGTAGTCGATGTAGCTGTCGATGCTCGGGTGCTTGCCGCACATCGGGCAGTCGTCGTCGCGGCGCAGCTTGAGCTCGCGGAACTTCATCCCGAGCGAGTCGTAGGTCAGCAGCCGCCCGACGAGCGGCGTGCCGATCTTGAGCACCAGCTTGATCGCCTCGGTGGCCTGGATCATCCCGATGAGCCCCGGCAGCACGCCGAGCACGCCGGCCTCCTGGCACGAGGGCGCGAGGTGCGCGGGCGGCGGCTCGGGGTAGAGGCATCGGTAGCAGGGGCCCTCGTAGGGGACGAAGGTGGTCACCTGCCCCTCGAAGCGGAAGATGCTCCCGTGCACGACGGGCTTGCGCTTCATCACCGACGCGTCGTTGACGAGGTAGCGGGTGGGGAAGTTGTCGCAGCCGTCCACGATGACGTCGAAGCCGTCGAAGATCCGGTCGACGTTCTCGCTCGTGAGCCGCTCCTGGAATTTCACCACGTTGAGCTCGGGGTTGAGCCCCTTCAGGGTCTTCTCCGCCGAGTCGACCTTCGGCATGCCCACCGTCGCGATGCTGTGGATCACCTGGCGCTGCAGGTTGGACGCGTCCACCACGTCGGCGTCGACGAGCCCGATGGTGCCGACGCCCGCCGCCGCGAGGTAGAGCGCCGCCGGGGCGCCGAGGCCGCCCGCGCCGAGGCAGAGCACCCTCGCGTCGAGCAGCTTCGCCTGCCCCTTCTCGCCCACCTCGGGGAGCAGGAGGTGACGCGAGTACCGGTCGCGCTGGTCGGCCGTGAGCGCGCGCGGAACCTCCATGGGGTACCGCCGGTCCTTCCACTGCGAGTAGCCCGGGTTGGCGCTCTCGACGCGGGTGTACCCCATCTCCTGGAGCGTGCGCGCGGCCAGCGCCGAGCGCGTGCCGCCCGCGCAGTACAACACCAGGGCGGCGTCCTTCTGGGGCAGCAGCGACTCGGCCTTGCTCTCCAGGTGACCGCGCGGGATGTGCACCGCGCCGGGGATGTAGCCCGCCCGGTACTCGTCCCCCTCGCGCACGTCGACCAGGGTGAAATCGGGCTTCGACTCCAGCCGGGCCTTCAGCTCCTCGAGCGAGACCTCGCGGATCGCCCGGCGGGTCTCGGCCATGATCTCCTGAAACGTCTTCGCCATCGGGGGGGGAACTCCAGTGATTGCAGGTGCGCCGACGGCCCCGCGCACCGCGCCGGGCTTCGTCATCATGATGGACGCGGGTTCTACAATACTAGAGCTGCGACGGCCAGGGGACTTCGCGCGGTCGGCATTGACGGTGCGACGGTCGATCCCGTACCAGTTGCCCGGAGATGGCACGACTGACGTATCGAGACGCTGGGGTGGACGCTGCCCTCGGCGACGCCGTGGTGGAGAAGATCAAGCCCATGGTGGCCTCGACGCGGCGCCCGGAGGTGCTCGGCGACCTCGGCGGCTTCGCGGGCCTCTGCCGGCTGCCGATGGGGCTGCGCGAGCCGATCCTGGTGAGCGGCACCGACGGCGTCGGCACCAAGCTCAAGATCGCGTTCGCGCTCAACCGCCACGACACGGTGGGCATCGATCTCGTGGCGATGTGCGCGAACGACGTCGCGACGGTGGGCGCTGACTGCCTCTTCTTCCTCGACTATTTTGCGACGGGCGTGCTCGACGCGGGCATCGCGCAGGGCGTCATTTCGGGCGTGGCGGAGGGCTGCCGCCGCGCGGGGTGCGCGCTCCTCGGCGGCGAGACCGCCGAGCTCCCGGGGATGTACCCGAAGAACGAGTACGACCTCGCGGGCTTTTGCGTGGGCGTGGTCGACAAACACAAGATGCTCGACGCCTCGCAGGTGCGCGTCGGCGACGTGCTTATCGGCGTGCACTCCTCGGGGCTGCACTCCAACGGGTACTCGCTCGCGCGCCGCGCGCTGCTCGAGGTGGCGAAGTACGACTTCGACCAGGTGCTGGGCGGCCTCGGGCGCACGCTCGGCGAGGAGCTTCTCGAGCCCACGAAGATCTACTCCCGGGCCGTGCAGCGGGCGGTGACGACGGGCCAGGTGCGCGCCGTCGCCCACATCACGGGCGCGGGCCTGCCGGGCAACGTCCCGCGGGTGCTGCCCAACGGCGTCGGGGTGACCCTCGATCTGCGGCGCTGGCCGCGCCCGGAGATCTTCTCGCTCATCCAGTCGGCGGGCGACATCGAGGAGGCGGAGATGCGTCGGACCTTCAACCTCGGGCTCGGGCTCGTGGTGGTCACCGCCGCGCAGGGCGCCGACTCGGTGCTCGCGGCCTTCCGGGACATGGGGCAGCCCGCGGACATCGTCGGCGAGGTCGTGGCATCCGACGCGGTCGACGACGATCGCGTGGTCTTCGTCGGCGGATGACCCCGTCGCGCGTCGTGGTCCTCGTCTCCGGCGGCGGGACCAACCTCCAGTCCCTGCTCGACGCCGAGCGCGCGGGAACGCTCGGGGGCGCCACCGTGGTCGGGGTGGTGTCCAACCGCCCCGGGGTGCGCGCCCTCGAGCGCGCCGCGGCGGCGGGCGTCCCCACCCGCGTGCTCGACCACCGCGCCTTCGCCGACCGGGCGGCCTTCGACGCCGCGCTGCGCGCCGAGGTCGAGGCGCTGGGCGCCGACCTGGTGGTGCTCGCGGGCTTCATGCGGGTGCTCACCGAAGGCTTCCTCGCGGGCTTCGTCGACCGCGTGATCAACATCCACCCGTCGCTGCTCCCCGCCTTCCCCGGGGTGCGCGGCCCGGCCCAGGCTTTACAGTACGGCGTAAAGATCAGCGGCTGCACGGTGCACTTCGTCGACGCGGGCCTCGACACCGGGGCCGTCATCGCGCAGGCCGCGGTGCCAGTGCGCGACGACGACACCGAGGAGACCCTCGCCGCGCGCATCCTCGTCGAGGAGCACCGGCTGCTCCCGGCCGCGGTGGCGGACCTCGCGGGGGCCCGGCTGCGGCGCGAGGGCCGGCGCGTCCACCGGGTCCCGTGACGGTGCCGCGCAGCTCGTACGACGTTATCGTCATCGGGCTCTCGCTCGGGGCGCTCGCGACCGGAGCGCTGCTTGCGCGGCGAGGCTTCCGCGTCGTGGCCCTCGGCCACGGAGCGCTCCCGTACCGCTACGAACGCGGGGGCATGGCCCTCTACCGCGGCCTCGGGGCGCTCACCGCGCACGAGAGCCCTGCGTTTCGTCGGGTGTTCGCCGAGCTGGCGCTGCTGCCCGCGGTGCGCCGGCGGCTCACGACCCTCGACCCCGCGTGGCAGGTGGTGCTCCCGCGGCAGCGCATCGACGTCCCCGCCGCGGGAGACCGTCGCGTGGCGGAGGTGTTGAGGGAGTTCCCCGAGGTGCCCCGCGCGGTGGAGGAATTCTACGCCGCGCTCTCGGGCGCGGACGCCGCCCTAGACGCCCTCTTCGGAGCGGACCTCTCCTGGCCCCCGGAGGGCTTCTGGGAGAAGCGCCGCGCCCGCGCGCTCGCCGACGCCCTCCCGCTTCGGCCCGGGGCTGACCTCCTCGGGGCCTTCGCGAGCGACCACGCGTTTCGCACCTTCGTCGACGCCCAGTGCCGCTTCGCCGGGGCCGTCGACCCCGACGGGTTGAGCACCCTCCGACGGGCGCGCGCCCACGGGTCAGCCCGCGCCGCGATGCTCGACGGTGACGAGCACGACGAGCTCACCCGCATGCTGCTCGAGAAGATCCTCCAGCACGGCGGCGAGGTCCGCCCGCGGGACGCCGTGGAGCGCATCGTGGTGCGCCGCGGCCGCGCCGTGGGCGTGGAGCTCTCCGGCGTCGACGAGGGCCTCGGGGGGCAGTGGGTGGTCACCGGCCTCGACGCCTCCGCGGCGAACCGGCTCACCGGCGAGCCCATGTCCCGCGGCTACACGCAGGCGATGCTGTCCGCCCGCCCGCGCCACTACCGCTACCTTCTCAACGTCGTGGTGCGCCGCGATGTGCTCCCGCTGGGGATGGCCCGGCGCCTCTTCGCGGTGATGGACAACGCCCGGCCGCTCACGGAGGAGAACCTCCTGGCCGTCGAGGTCGCCCCCGGCGACGGTCCCGAGGCGACCCTCCGCGTCGGCACGCTGCTGCCGCGGGCGCTGGTCGACGCGGGTGACACGGCCCTCCGTAGGGTGCGCCCCCGGGTGCTGGGCGCGCTCGCGCGGGTCATCCCCTTCCTCGAGCGCAACACGGTGTGGGTGGAGTCGCCGCACGACGGGCTCGGCGCCGATGACCCGACCGGTAGCGCCCGCGCCCGGCCGTCGCCCGCCGAGGCGATGGAGCCGCTGGAGGAGTTCTCCGCGCCGGGCTTCCTCGGGCTCTGCGGTCATCCGCTGCGCGGAGACGTCGAGCGGCTGCTGCTCCCGGGACGCCAGGCGGTGCCCGCGCTAGGCATGGAGGGCGAGCTCCTCGCGGCCCTCTCCGCGGCACGAACCATCACCCGCAGCGACCCATCGAAGGAGCGCCTCCGGGTCGAGCTGTGGTCTCGGGTGGAGTCCTGAGGGCGCGCGCTGTCCCGACTCCACAGGTGACAGACGGTTGACGGGGGTGGGGAATCCACATAGCGTCCGCGCGCCGTCGCGCAGCATTTCTCTGGCTCACCTCTCCAGAGACGTCTCATCGATCCCGAGCGAAACCTATATCCCCCGTGCAGCTTCGAACCTTCATCCACATCGACGTGCTCCAGCCCCAGCTGGCCGGCTTCTTCCAGACGGTGTCGTCGGGGTTCCAGCCGCTCGCGGGGCAGGCCGCCCTCATCGTGGAGATCGCTCCGGGAATCGCCATCAACAGCCTCACCGACGCTGCGTTGAAGCACACCCGGGTGCTCCCCGGCATGCAGATCGTCGAGCGCTCCTACGGCCTCGTCGAGCTCCATCACTTCGACCAGGGCGACGTGCGGGCTGCGGGCGAGGCGATGCTCTCGCGGGCAGGCCTGAAGGTCGAAGACCGCATGACCGCGGAGATCGTGTCGCGAGAGGTGATCACTGGCATCGACGCCCACCAGGCGATGCTGGTCAATCGCATGCGCCACGGCCAGCTCCTGCTCGAGGGCGAGACCCTCTATGTGCTCGAGATCGCGCCGGCGGGTTACGCCGCGCTGGCGGCGAACGAGGCCGAGAAGGCCGCCAACATCAACCTCCTCGAGGTGGTGACCTTCGGGCAGTTTGGTCGCCTCTACCTCGGCGGTCGCGAGGAGGAGGTCGCGCAGGCGGCGGCGGCGGCGGAGCGCGCGCTGCGCGCCGTCACCGGCCGGGCCCCGCGGGCCAAGGGATGAGCCTCATCACTGATGGCTCGCATCGATTGACCAGCTTCGTGCGCCTCGTGTCACAACGCGAGGCGTGTTTCTTGGGCGGCGCCACCCTCACGTCGGCGCGATCGTAAATTCAGTGCATCGACAGGAGGCTCCAGTGAAGCGGAACAGCGGTTGGCTTTTGATCATTCTTGCCTGCATGGCTTCGGCCTGCGGCGACGACGCCGTGGCGCCCTCGGACGCGGGCGCCGCCGGCACCGATAGCGGCGCGACGGACGTGGGCACCCCGGCCACCGACCGCCCCGACGCGGGCTCGGTGCGCCCCGACGCGGGCCCCCCGCGCCCGGACGCGGGCCCCCCGCGCCTCCAGGTCGTCGCGGGCCGCCGCTGCACCGGTGACGAGGCGTGCGCCTCCGAGGCCGCCGAGCTCGTGTGCGTCCCCACGGGCGGCGGGCGCGTGTGCACCACCGCCAACACCTGTGACCAGGGCACCACCGCCGAGGAGGAAGGCCAGTGTGGCGGCCGCTTCTCGACCTGCCTCGTGCGCGGCAACACCACCGCCATGCAGCAGCTCAGCTTCTGCACCCGCGCGTGCGTGGCCGGCGTCCAGACCGAGGCGCTCGGGCGCTGCCCGACGGGCTCGCTCTGCACCACCAACTGGCTGCAGCTCAACACCAACCAGATGGAGAACGCGGGCTGCCTGGCGTTCTGCGCGACCGACGCCGACTGCGCGGGCGTGACGGCCGGTGACGCGTCGCTCATGCGCTGCAACACCCGCACGGGCCGCTGCTCGGCGGCCGCGTCTGACCCGGCGCTCCGCCCCGACGGCGCGCTCTGCAACCCGATGATGGTCCAGGCGACGGGCGTCGCGCAGTGCCGCGGCGTCTGCTTCTCGCTCTCCTCGATGCGCCCCACCGAGGGCCTCTGCGGCTCGTTCATCAACACCCGCACCGCCACCGCGGGCTGCGCCGACGACGCCATGATGGCGCCTACCGGCCCGGCCGGCGACGAGCTCGGGGTCTGCATCTTCAAGGAGTGCGAGACCAACACCGACTGCACCGGCGGCGCCCGCTGCGTGTATCCCGAGGACATGTCCGGCATTCGCACCGACGCGGTTCCGTACTGCGCCTACGCGACCACCCGCCAGCCCAACGGCATCACCGGCACCGCCACCGATGGTGGCGCCGTGACCGACGTGCCCGCCGCGACCGACGTGCCCGCCGCGACCGACGTGCCCGCCGCGACCGACGTGCCCGCCGCGACCGACGTGCCCGCCGCGACCGACGCCGCCGCCGTGTCCGACGCCGCCGTCGGCTGATTGCCCGGCTCCTCCCCCCCCCCCCCCCTCCGTCGACCTGCTCCCCGCACAGACCGCTCACCCGCCCCCTGCGACCGTTCACCGGACGGTCGCGGGGCACCGGTGATTCGTGCCTTGACCTCACCGGCAATTTCCCACTAATCCCCGACCGCGACGTCATTCCTTCGTGCGCCGCGCCCGCTGCCGAGCGCCGGGTCCGCGACCACCCACCCACATACCCCTTCGAGAACTGCCGACGTGACTGGCCACTTCCGCATCGAGAGTCCGACGTGCCCCGGCGCCGCCGCCTACGCGAGGAGGGGTGAGCGATGAGCGACCACGATAACGGTTACTCGCCCGAGCCCGAGTCCGCGCCGCACCCGCGTCTCTCGGTGGTGATCCCGATCTACAACGAAGAGAAGATCCTGCACGCTGCGGTCACGGACCTCCGTGATCAGCTCACGGAGTTCGGCTGGCCCTTCGAGATCATCCTGGCGGAGAACGGCTCGCGCGACGGCACGGTCCCCCTCGCCCGCGCCCTCTCGGAGAAGTACCCCGAGGTGCGCTTCTTCTCGCTGGGCGAGCCCAACTACGGCAAGGCGCTGCGCGAGGGCATCTTCCGGGCGCGCGGCGAGTTCGTCATGTGCGACGAGATCGACCTCTGCCAGATGGACTTCTACCGCCGCGCCCTCGAGGTGCTCACCAGCGACGAGTCCGACCTCGTCATCGGCTCGAAGGTGCTCGAAGGCGCCTCCGACGAGCGCCCGATGGTGCGCCACGCGGCGACCCTGTTCTTCAACGGGCTGCTGCGACTCACGCTCGGCTTCAAGGGCACCGACACGCACGGCCTCAAGGCCTTCCGGCGCACGGCCCTCCTCGACGTCGTGCGCGCCTGTCTGGTCGACAAGGACGTGTTCGCCAGCGAACTGGTCATCCGCGCCGAGCGCGGAGGGGTGCGCATCCGGGAGATTCCCGTGCGCATCCTCGAGAAGCGCCCGCCGTCGATCAACCTCTTCAAGCGCGTGCCCAACGTCCTGAAGAACGTCGGCAAGCTCTTCGTCGCCATCCGCATCAAGGGATAGCGCCCCGTCCAGCGCCTACCGCTCCTCGATCGCGATGACCATGGTCGGCCCCGGCAGCACCCGTCGGGCCGCCCGGCGCGCCACGTCCTTCACGCTCTCGGCCGTCGGCCTCGGCTCGACCGAGGGATGCTCGCGCACCGCCCGCTCGACCGCCTCGCGCACCTTCGCGACCATCTCGGGCGACGTGACCACGCCCCGCGCGTGGAAGCCCACGGCCCCGTCGAGGCGCCACTGGCTCGTCACCGGCACCGACATGAACACGGCGCCGGTCTCGGCCATCGCCGCGCGCTCGCGCAGGATCTCCGACGGGATCTCCTCGCCGCCGTCGATGTGCACCCGGCCGACGCGCACCGCGGCGCCCGGCACGAGCCCGTGGCGGTCGAGCATCACCGTCTGGCCGTTCTCCACGAGCTCGACGTTGCCCACCCCGAGGCGCCGCGCGAGCTTCGCGTGCTGCATGAGGTGATGGTAGGTGCCGTGCACGGGCACGAAGGCGCGCGGCTGGATCCACTCGATCATCCGCGTCTGCTCCTCGCGGCCCGCGTGCCCCGAGACGTGGATCGCAGGGTCGGTGGCGCTCACGTGCACGTCGATGCCGCGGCGCTCGAACTCGCAGATGAGGTCCCACACCGCGCGGTCGTTGCCCGGGATGGTGCGCGACGACAGGATCACCGCGTCGCCGGAGTTGAGCTTGAGCCGGGGATGGTCGCCCCACGCGAGGCGGGTGAGCGCGCTCTGAGGCTCGGCCTGGGTCCCGGCGGCGATCACCAGCAGCTCCGAGCGGGGCACCTCCCTCGCCTTCTCGGGCGACACCATCAGGTCGCCGGTGAACCCCAGCCGGCCGAGCTCGTTGGCGGCGCGCGCGTGGGTCTGCACGCTGCGGCCGATGAGGCAGATGCGCCGGCCGGTCGCGCGGGCGACCTCGCCGATGGTCTTCAGGCGGTAGATGTTCGACGGGAAGATGCCGATGACCACGCGCTCGCGCTTGGACGCGATGAGCGTGCGCAGCGCGGCGGCGACCTCGGCCTCGCGCCCGGCGCTGCCGAGCACGTCGACGTTGGTGCTGTCGGAGAGCAACAGCGAGACGCCCGCGTGGCCGAGCTGCTCGAAGCGCTCGCGGTCGTACCCCTCGCCGTCGAGGGGACCGTCCTCGAGCTTGAAGTCGCCCGTATGCACCACCATGCCGCCCGGGGTCTGGATGGCGAGCGCGGTGGCGTCGGGGATGGAGTGCGTGACCCGCAGCGGCTCGACCTCGAAGCGACCGACGGAGAAGCGCCGGCGCGGCGCCGTGGCGTGCAGCTCGAGCTCCGGCACGTCGCGGAACTCCTTCAGTCGTTCGCGGATGAGGGCCAGGGCGTAGGGCGGCGCCCACACGGGCCGCGGGATCTTGCGGAGCAGGTACGGCAGCGCGCCGATGTGGTCTTCGTGGCCGTGGGTGATCACCACCCCGAGGAGGTCGTCGGCCCGGTCTTCCAGGTACTCGAAGAGGGGGTGGATGACGTCGACGCCGTACTTGTCGCGGGGGAAGGTGATGCCGCAGTCGACGACCAGGATTCCGTCCGGCGTCTCGAGCGCCATGCAGTTCATCCCGATCTCGCCGAGACCCCCAAGTGGAACCACTCGCAGATAGCTCACGTAAAACCTTCTCCGGCGCGCGGCGACGGACCGCCACGTCTGCCCGATGCTGTGTCCCACCGGGCGTTCTGCGCCGGGAGGCGCCGCACCCTACGTCCCGGCTCTCCGCACGGTCAAGCATCGCGGAGCCCCTGCGAGGGCGGCGGTTAGAGCGCGTTGACGCTGCTCTCGCGTGCGTGTTAGCCCGTCGCGCATCGCCCCGCTCGGGTTTCCCGTTGCAGAGGTTCCTGGAGGTCCATGCGCCGTCCGTCGCCCACCGTTCTCGCCGTGATCGTCGCCGCGCTGGCGCCCTCCGCGCTCGCCCAGAACACCCCGCAGAACCCCGCCTCCAGCGCCACCCCGTCGGTCGACACCGCGGGCATCAACATGGCCGCCGCCGCCGCCACGGACGACCGCGCCGCGACCACCGCCGAGCGCCCGACCCCGACGCCCCCGCCCACCAACCTCCTCGACCGCATCGGCAGCATGGTCGAACTCCACGGCTACCTCCGCGTGCGCCCCGAGTGGATGCACCAGTTCGACCTGGGCTGGGACGACCTCGCCTTCCGCGACGCCGGCGGCAACTACGCCAACTCCAACCTCCCGTGGGTGCGCAACCCCGACAACGGCCTGCCCGCCCTCTGCCCCGACAACGCCGACGGGCGCTGCACAGGCCGCACCCAGACAATGGCCAACATGCGGTTCCGGCTCAACCCCGAGATCCACATCACGGACAACATCGCGATCTATTCGCAGATCGATGTATTCGACAACCTCATCCTGGGCTCCACCCCGCAGGGCTACTACACCGGCGCGCAGGCCTCGCCCTGGTCCCCCATCGGCGCGTTCTCCCAGACCCAGGTGGCGCCCACCGAACAGAACAGCCTCACGCCCTCCATCATGGTGAGCCGCGCGTGGGCCGAGGTCACCAACCAGAGCCTCGGCCAGATCCGCTTCGGCCGCATGCCCGGGCAGTGGGGCCTCGGCATCCTCGCCAACGCCGGCAACGGCATCGACAGCGACTACCAGACCCACTCCGACCGGATCATGTACGCGGCGCGCATCCGCCCGCTCCACCTCTTCATCGCCGCCTTCTACGACTTCCCCTCCAGCGGGGCGCTCTCGCAGTCGCTCACCCGCGAGCCCGGTCAGGGACAGCCCATCGACGTGTCGCAGCTCGACGACGTCAACCAGTTCGGCCTCGCCCTCGGGCGCCGCGTCGACCCCGCCGAGGCCCGGCAGCGACTGAACCGCGGGCAGCTGGTGATCAACGGCGGCCTCTACGGGCTCTACCGCAACCAGGTGCTCAGCAACGAGTTCGCGGGCGCCGACCCGGCCTCCACGGCGACCAGCAACGTCGACCAGCGCACCGTCGGCACCGACACGCCCCGCCTCGCCGCCTCGGCCACCAGCCGCAACGCCTGGGCGGTCATCAGCGACCTGTGGTTCCAGGTGCTGCACCGCAACTTCCGCTTCGAGATGGAGGCGGCGTTCATCTACGGATCGACCTCCATCGCCCGCGCGGCGCGCGACCCCGGCCTCAACCTGTACCAGCTCACCCAGTTCGGCGGCGCGATGGAGTTCGAGTACCGGCTGCTCAACAACCGGCTCACCCTCGACTTCCGCACCGGCTACGCCTCGGGCGACAGCGACGTCGAAGGGCTCAACTTCCAGAACGGCTTCACGCCCCCCGTGCGCGGCGCGGCGCAGTCGTTCAGCACCTTCCGCTTCCACCCCGACTACCGCATCGACATGATCCTCTGGCGGCAGATCTTCCGTCAGGTGTCGGGCGCCTACTACTTCCGCCCGTCGGTCACCTACGCCTTCGTCAACTCGCCCGGCGGCGACCGCCTCTACGGCCGCGCCGCGGTCATCTGGTCGCGCGCGAGCGAGTTCGTGCAGACCCGCGGCAACGCCGCCGACCTCGGCATCGAGATCAACGCCGAGGTCACCTATCAGTCCAACTTCCGTGACACCTCCCTCGGCGACCGGCCGGGCGCGGGCTTCTTCGCGTCGCTCCAGTACGGCGTGCTCTTCCCCATGGCGGGCCTCGGCCCCCGCGAGGACGAGCGCGCCACGTCGACCTACTCGGGCTTCAGCTTCAGCACCGCCCAGACCTTCCGTGGCGTCGTCGGCGTGATGTACTGAGAGACATATCCTGTCACGACAGGCGTTGCGCCGCGTGCTGAGCGCGCGCTAGTACGCAGCCCGTGAAGGACTCCCCCGTCTACGTCTGTCAGTCCTGCGGCGCCTCGCACCCCAAGTGGTCGGGCCGCTGCTCCTCCTGCGGCGCCTGGAACAACCTCGTCGAAGAGCGCGCCCCCAAGGGCCGCGCGGGAAAGGCTCGCAACGCCATCTCGGTGTCCGCGGGCGGCGGGGCGGTTTCGCTCGACGAGGCCCTCGACGCCGAGCTGCCGCGCGTGGCGACGGGGCTCACGGAGTTCGACCGGGTGCTCGGCGGCGGCCTCGTGCACGGCTCGGTGGTGCTGCTTGGCGGCGAGCCCGGCGTGGGCAAGAGCACGCTGCTTCTCCAGGTGGTGGCCGCGCTCGCGGCGCGCTCGCGGGAGGCCGACGTGCGCGGCGGGGTGCTCTACGTGAGCGGCGAGGAGTCGGCCTCGCAGGTGGCCTCCCGCGCCCGGCGGCTCGGGGTGGCCAGCGACGCCGCGCTCAAGCTGCTCTCGACGGGCGAGCTCGACGCGCTGGAGGCCGCGGTGCTCAAGGCCGACCCCTCGATCATCGCGGTCGACTCGGTGCAGACCATGCGATGCAACGACCTGGAGAGCGCCGCGGGGAGCGTCTCGCAGCTGCGCGAGGTGACGGCCCGGCTGGTCACGATGGCCAAGCAGCAGGGGCGCACGGTGATCCTGGTGGGGCACGTGACCAAGGACGGCTCGCTCGCCGGCCCGAAGGTGCTCGAGCACCTGGTGGACGTGGTGCTGGCCTTCGAGGGGCAACGCTCGGGCGGCCCGCGGGTGCTGCGCGGCATCAAGAACCGCTTCGGCGCGAGCGGCGAGCTCTGCGTGATGGAGATGACCCGCGACGGGCTGCGCGAGGTGTCCGACCCGTCGGCGCTGTTCCTGGCCGAGCGTCCGAAGGATGTCCCGGGCTCGGTGGTGGTCTCGTCGGCCGACGGCGCGCGCCCACTTCTGCTGGAGGTGCAGGCACTGGTCACTCCGTCGGCGGCGCCCAACCCGCGGCGCATCGCGACGGGCGTCGACGGCACGCGGCTGTCCATCCTGACGGCGGTGCTCGCCCAGCGCGCGGGCCTGCCGCTGCGCGACCGCGACGTGTTCGTGTCCGTCGCCGGGGGCGCGTCCATCGAGGAGCCCGCGGCCGACCTCGCCGTGGTCTGCGCGCTCGCGTCGAGCGTGGTCGAGCTCGCGATGCCCTCCGACCTGGTGGTGTTCGGCGAGGTGGGGCTCGCGGGCGAGGTGCGCGCGGTGCCCCGATGCACTCCCCGGCTGGAAGAGGCGATGAAGCTCGGGTTCAAGCGGGCGCTCATCCCCCGGGCCAACCTCGACCGGGGCGAGGTGCCGCCGGGCATCCTCGCCCACGGCGTGTCGCACGCCCGCGAGGTCGCCGCGTGGATCGAGCGCAAGGCCAGCAGCCGCGACTGATCGTCCGGCGCTGGCGGCGACCGCTAAACGCGCGAGCAGCCTTTGCGGGCGCCGTGGGTCTACCGGTACACGTGATCGATGACCGACCGGCTGCCGAAGGCGCTGCGCGCGAGCCCGCTGTTCCTGACGGCGAGGGCGGCGCAGGCGCTGACGCAGCACTGCCGGGAGGCGCTCACCCGGGCGGGCTTCGAGGACTTCGGCGCGCCCGACCTCGCGGTGCTGGCGATCCTGGAGGGCGTCGACGGAGGGGAGAATCCCTCCAAGCTCGCTCGGACGCTGCGCTACGAGAAGTCGTCGCTGACGCCCATCCTGGTGCGCTTGCGGGAGGCAGGCCTGGTCGCGCAGAAGAAGGACCCGCAGGACGCCCGGGCGCAACTGATCACGATCACGGAGAAGGGTAGCCGTCGCCGCGCGGAGGCCGACGAGGTCATCGAGCGGGCCACGGAGGCGCTGCTGGGCGACGTCTCGAAGAAGGTGCTCAAGCGCCACGCGGAGTTCTGCGAGGCCCTGCTCAAGGCCGCAGAGCGCGAAGAGAAAGCGTAGACCGACCCCGGGGGGGTGTTGGTAGCGTCCAAGGAATTCATGAAACGCTATCGCTGCACCATCTGCGCCCACATCTACGATCCCGCGGAGGGCGACCCCGACACGGGCGTCGCCCCGGGCACCGCCTTCGAGAGTCTTCCGGCCGACTGGATCTGCCCCGAGTGCGGCGCCTCGAAGGCCGACTTCGAGCCCATCGACGACTGATGTCCCAGGTCGCATCGGCGCTCGCGCCCGGCCTCACCGTCCTCGTCGAGCGGACCATCCCGCTCTGGTACCGCGACGGCGCGGCGCCCGCGCTCGACCGGCCTGCCTTCGTCCGCGCGGGGTCGGGCGTGACGTGGTGGGGCGATCGCCTCGCGGTGGTGCAGGACGACACGGCCTTCATCGCGCTGGTCGACCCGGCGACCGGTCTCGCGGAGGGCGTCGCGCTGCCGGTGCCCGACGGGGTGCGCCAGTTCGGGGTCGACCGCGGCAACAAGGGCCGCAAGCCCGACCTGGAGGCGGTGCTCACGCTGCCCGACGGCCGCGTGCTTGCGTTCGGCTCTGGCTCGACGCCCGCCCGCGAGCGCCTCCTCGCGATGGGCGCCGACCGCGACCCGCGGTGGATCGACGCCGCCCCGCTCTACCGCGCGCTTCGGGCGGAGCGAGACTTCGCTGGGAGCGAGCTCAACGTGGAGGGCGCCGCGCTGCTGGGCGATCGCGTGCGGCTCTTCCAGCGGGGCAACGGAGCCGTGGTGGACGGCGTCGCGCCGGTCAACGCCACCGTCGACCTTGAACTCTCAGAGCTCCTGGCGGCGATGATCCGCTGGGCTGGCACGCCAGCCGACGATCGCGGCGTGGCCCTGCACGCGGTGACGTCGTACGCGCTCGGCTCGCTCGACGGGGTCGCGCTGAGCTTCACCGACGCGACGGCGTGGCCCTCGGCCCGCCCCGGGCGCGTGGCCTGGCTCGCGGCGGCGGAGGCCTCGCCCGACACCTACCGCGACGGCGACTGCGCGGGCTCGGTGCTGGGCTTCGTCGACCCGGACGGCGCTGCCGGTCACCAGCCGCTGCGTACGCCCGCCGGGGCGGTCTTCCGCGCGAAGGCCGAGGGGATCGTGTTCGACCGCGACGACCCCACGCTCGCCTGGGTGGTGCTCGACCTCGATGACCCGAAGCGTCCGTCGGAGCTGTGCGCCGTGCGGGTGGTCAGCGGGTGAAGGTCACGTAGTCCTCGCGGGCGCAGCGCTCGAGCAGGGCGTCGACGCGCGCCAGGCACAAGGGCAGCGCCGGGCGGGTGGGGGCCGCCGGTGGCTCGCGAACGCCGCGCGGGGACGACGGCTCCGCGGGCCGGGCGTCGGCGTCGAGGCTCATGCGAGCGGCCTTCAGGAGCGCCATCAGCTCGCGCCGCGGTCCGCTCCAGCGAGGCAGCACCTTGCCGAGCAGCGCGCGGTCGAGAGCCCAGCCAGGGGCGACCGGGAGCTCGTCCCGCGCGCAGCGGTCGACGAAGCGGAGCACCTCGGCGACGACGCGGAACCCGAAGGGCCGACCATGCGCGGACATGACGGCGTGCAGGCGGTCGAGCGTGGCGCCGACGCCCCCCTGGCCCATGGCGAGGAGCATCGCGCGGGTGGGATCGTGATCGCCGTCCGCGACCATGAGGGCGAGTCGCTCGGTCTCCGTGGCGGGCTCCTCCGCGGGGGCGGGGTCGATCCACGTGCCGAGGAGCGCGGTCGGCGCCGCGGGCGGGAACTCCCAGAGCCACGCGCGGTCGAGCACCTTGGCGCTCAGCGGATGGGTGGTCTCGTCGACGTTGATGGTGCCGAGCACCACCACGTTGGGCCCGAAGCGCACCGACGACGGCACGCGCCCGGAGCCATCGGACGCGTCGACGGGCGCCGCCCGGCCGTGGAGGTCGATGGGCGCGCCGCTCTCCATCGCCGAGAGCAGCTCGGCGAGGTAGTGCTCGGGCCGCGCGAGGTTCATCTCGTCGAGGATCAGGAAGTGTGGTTCGGCGGGGTGCTCGGCCGCGCGGAGGAGCAGGCGCAGGGCCGGGGTGAGCTCGTAGGCCGGCGGGTCGCGCATCACGTTCAGGTAGCCGAGGAGCCCGCGCGAATCGATCCAGTCGGGGCGCACCGAGACCACCGCGACGTGCGCCCCGGGGCCCTCGGGGAGCGCCCCGGTGACGAACTGGGCGAGCCGCAGTGCGAGGCGGGTCTTCCCGGTGCCCGACACGCCCGCGAAGACCGCGAAGGGGCGGGTGCGCAGGCCGACGAGCACGGCGCGCAGGTGGTCGAGCTCGAAGCGCAGCCCCTCGGCGCGGAGCGAGCGCTCGAAGCGCCGCGCGACCTCGTCGAGCGTGGCCGGCCGGAGCATCGTCGGGACGATCTCCCAGGGGCGCGAGCACCGGAGCTCGGCGCGGGCGGTCGATGCGGCCGGGGCGCACATCAGGTCGCCCAGCGCGCGGCGCGCGGCGAGCCAGAGCAGCGGGCGCACGGCCGCGTCGCTCACGCACGCGCGGACGCCCCCCCAGCCCGCGCCGAGTAGCCCGAGGTCGCCCAGGCGCGAGGCCCCCGTCGCGGCGCGGAGGGACCACCGCGGCCGCACCCTCGCGGCGACCGCGGGGGGCTCCGGGCGGACGCTCCACGGCGCGCCCTCGAGCAGGCCCACCAGCGCGACGGCGAGGTCGCCGCTCGCGTCGGCGAGAACGGCGGCGACGAGGGCGTGCAGCGTGGGGGCGTCGCCGTCGCGGTGATCGACCGGCACGAGCAGGCTCGTGCGGCGCACGAGCGCGTCGTCGAGGGCGGTGTCGCGGGCGCGCATCCATTGGATCCAGCGGGCGGTGAGCCCCGGGTCGGCGGAGCGGCGCAGGGACGCGGCCTCGCCCGTGGTCCCGGCGCCGAGGTCGAGCCATCGGGCGTGCGCGAGCGTCGGCGGCGCGAGCGTGGTGAAGCGCTCGGGCGCGAACCACCCCGTGAGCGGGTCGTAGCACCAGGTCGACGCGTCGGGCAGCAGCGAGGGCGGGGCCGCGTCGGGGCCGAAGGCGCGCTCATCCCACCGCAGCGATCGCACCGCGGCGGACCGGTCGCGCACCGCCGTCACGACCGCGCCCGGCAGCCTCCATCCGAGGAGCTGTGACCAGAACGACAGCAACCGTGCGCTGCGCTCGGCGGCCCAGCGGGAGAGCAGGGTCAGCTCCGCCTCGGTGGCGTCCGCGCCCGGCCGGAGGGTCGCGCGCCAGAGGTCGACGAGCTCCGGGGCGCCGCCGAGCGGGTCCGACGCGCGGAACCGCGTGGCCCCGGCCGTGGCGGAGGCCAGCCAGTCGATCTCGGAGAGGGCCTCGTCCGAGCCGCGGTCGGCGAGGAGGGTCGCGCCAGCCGCGCGGAGGGTGACCAACAACGGCGGCAGGGCGTCGGCGAACTCCCGCTTGCGGCGCGCGAGCTCGCCGAGCCGGGAGCGGCGGTCGACGTGCTCGCGACCGCGCGCGGAGAAGCCCGCGGAGACGGTGACCTCGTCGGCGCCGACCCCGAGCACGAGCGCGGCCCCGCTGGCCCCGGCGGTCGGCGCCCACCGCACCCAGTGGGTGTCGGACGAGGGATGGTTCGCCGTGCGGACCATCGCTGCGAGCGGCGGCAGCGCGGCCTGGACGGCGGCGGCGAGCCGACGCAACGAGGCGCGAAGCAGGGTGCGATCGGGGGCCCCGTCGGGGGTCGCGACCTCGTCGGGCGGGGGCTGGTTGGATCGCGCCATCGGGTTTCGCTTCGCCGGGCGCGACCGTAGCACGCGACCGATGCGCGACGACCGCTGGGGGTGTACGCTCCGGACACTCAACCAGGGAGCGACGATTCGATGAGCGCGATGGCGGCAGGATCACGGGTGATGGCCTCATGGCTCGGCGGCGGCTTCGCCCCAGGTACCGCGGTGGAGATCAACCCCGCCGCGCAGCTGGTGAAGGTCCGCTTCGACGACGGTCGCGAGGCCTGGGTGAGCAACATGAACGTCCGCCTCGCGCCCGCCGCTCCTGCCCCCGGGGCGCCGGCCAGCTCCAGCGGCTTCGGCCCGATCGGCGCGCCCGCGGGCGGCGGCAACTTCGGCGCGCAGTCGTCCTTCGGCGCCGGCGGCGTCACGCCCCTCGCCGCAGGGGGGATGGTCGGTGGCAGCCCCTTCTCTGGCCTCAACCCCTTCGCTAAGCCGGGCGCCCCCGCCGCGCCGGGCGCTCCGCCCGCGGCCCCCGGGGCGCCGGGCGGCGGCTTCCTCGCCTCGGCTGCGGGCGCCATCTCCGCGGGCGTCGCGCGCATCGCCACCTTCGGCGGCCCCCCCGGCGTTGCGCCCGCGCCCGCAGCTCAGGCCCCGGCGCCCGCGCCGGTCGCGCCGCCCCCCGGCAGCGGCTTCAACCCCTTTGCCCAGCAGCAGGCGCAGCCCGCGCAGCCCCAGGTGCTCCCCCGGCAGTCGGCGCAGCCCGCTGGAGGGTTCAACCCCTTCGCGGCGCAGGCCCAGGGAGCGCCGCCGGCCGCTGGCCCCGCGCAGTTCAACCCCTTCGCGGCGGGTGCGCCCCCCGCGCAGGCCCCGAGCCCGGCGCCGGCCGCTGCGTTCAATCCCTTCGCAGGGGGCCCTCCTCCCGGGGCGCACCCTGCGCAGCCCGGCATTCCCGAGCCCGCGTTCAACCCCTTCGCGCAGGCCGCGCCTGCGGCAGTGCCCGCAAACTTCCCGAGAACCGAGGCGATGCCTGCGATACCGGTGGCTCCTGCCGCTCCGCCCGCAGACGCGCCCTTCAACCCCTTCGCGCAGGCCGCGCCGTCGGCCCCCGCGGCGCCCTTCAACCCCTTCGCGCAGACCGCGGCCGCCCCGATTCCCGCTGCCCCGCCTGCAGCGCCAGCTGCAACCGCCGAGGCACCGCCGCCGCCGGGTGAGTTCAAGCCCTTCCTTCCGCCCGGCTCCTGAGCGTCGTACCCCTCCGTCGTCGCGACTCTTCCACAGCGTTTCCCCCTCACCGAGACTGCGCCATGACCAACGCTTCCAGAACGCTCCTCCATCACATCGGGGCGGACGATGTCCCCTCGGACAGCGGTGCCGTGTTCGCGCTCCGCTCCCCGACGAACGGTTCACTCGTGGCGCAGGTCGCTCGCGGCTCTGTCGTGGAGGTCGACCGCGCGGTCGCCTCGGCGCGAGCGGCCTTCGACGCCTGGTCGGTCGTGCCGGCGCCAGCTCGTGGCGAGGTGCTGTTCCGCGCCGCGGCGCTGCTTCAGTCCCGCAAGGACGCCATCGCCGAGGTGATGGCGCGGGAGATGGGAAAGCGCCTCGAGGAGGCCCGCGGAGACATCCAGGAGGCCATCGATACGGCCTACTACGCGGGCAGCGAGGGCAGGCGCCTCTTCGGCCACACGGCGCCGTCCGAGCTCTCGGACAAGATGGGCTTCACGCTCCGCCGCCCCATCGGCGTCGTCGGGGTCATCACGGCGTGGAACTTCCCGGTCGCCGTGCCCAGCTGGAAGATCCTTCCCGCGCTGCTGTGCGGCAACACCATCGTGTGGAAGCCGGCCGAGGAGGCCCCCGCGAGCGGCGCCATGTTCGCGCAGGCGCTCTGGGACGCGGGGCTTCCGCCGGGGGCCCTCAACATCGTGCACGGCTTCGGTGAGGAGGTCGGCGCCGCGATCGTAGCCCACCCCGACACCCGCGTGCTCGCCTTCACCGGGAGCACCCCGGTGGGGCGCGCCATCGCCGAGACGGGCGGTCGCATGCTCAAGCGGGTCTCGCTCGAAATGGGCGGAAAGAATCCCGTGATCGTGATGCCCGACGCCGACCTCGGGCTCGCCGTCGACGGCGTGCTCTGGGGGGCCTTCGGCACCGCCGGCCAGCGCTGCACGGCCACCAGCCGGCTCATCGTGGTGGGTGACGTCCACGCCCGGATGATCGCGATGCTGGTCGAGCGCGCGAAGGCGATGCGCCTGGGCGACCCCCTCGACGCCGCGACGGAGGTGGGCCCGCTGGTGAGCGAGGCGCAGCGGTCGCGGGTGCACGGCTTCGTGGAGCGGGCGATCGCCGCGGGGGCGACGTTGCGCTGCGGCGGCGGCCTCCCGACGGAGCCCTCGCTCCAGGGCGGGTGGTTCTATCCCCCCACGGTCATCGACGAGGTCGCGCGCGGCAGCGAGCTGGCGATGAGCGAGGTCTTCGGTCCGGTGCTCGCGGTCATCCGCGCGTCGAGCTTCGATGAGGCGATCGAGATCGCCAACGAGGTCCCCTTCGGTCTGAGCTCATCGATCTACACGCGCGACGTCAACCAGGCGATGCGCGCGGTGCATCGTCTCCAGTCGGGGATCACCTACGTCAACGCGCCCACCATCGGCGCGGAGGCGCACTTTCCCTTTGGGGGAGTGAAGGACACCGGCAACGGTCACCGCGAGGGCGGCTGGGGCCCCTACGAGTTCTTCACGGAGATCAAGACCGTCTACATCGACTACTCAGGCACGCTGCAGCGCGCCCAGATTGACAATCGCGAGGGCTGAGCGTCACTCCACCACGACGGTGCGCTCGACCACGTCGAAGCCGCCGCGGGTGTCCTGGGCGGTGAAGACCAGGCGCACCGGGCCCGGCTCGCGCGGCGCCATCCAGCGGTTGAGGATCGGGCCGTTGGGGGTCACCGCCGAGTCGACCCGGAAGGTGTTGTTCATTTCGCCCTTGTCGGTGAAGAACCCGAACTGCAGCCGCTCGGGGGTCATCACGCGGTTGCCCTGGAGGTCGAAGGTCGACTGGCTCTCGCGCGAGCCCGCCGAGACGCCCACCTCGAAGCTGTGCTCGATGCATGGGTCGGTGGTGCAGCGGGGCACGCGAAGCGGGCTCTCGTCGCCGACGACCATCGCCTCGGCGAGGGGGCGCCCGCTCAAGATGAATCCCACCCGATCGATGAACGGGTTGTGGTTGGGCGGAAGGGTCTCGGCGGTGCGCACCAGCAGCGAGCGGGTCATCACCCACGACTCGCTCCCCTCGCCCTGGCAACTCGGCATTCGCGTGCTCGGGTTGAGGGCGACGGTGCCGCCCGCGCAGGCCATGGCGACCACCTGGATGCGCGGCCGATTGGCGGGGTCGACCGAGAACTCGATGCGCGGCACCTCGTAGGTGACCGCCGGGCCGGTGAGCACGGACAAGCCACGAGCGCTGCAGCCGAAGGTGGTGCCCGTCACCGTCGCCTCGGCGCAGAACACCCAGGTGACGTTGACCGGGCGGGAGGTGGTGGCGGGGTCGACGTAGGAGAGGGTCATGCGCACGCGCTCGCCGGGCGCGGCCTCCGTGACACCGGGGTCGGCCGCGCTCCGGGTGACGTTCTCGATCTTCGCGCCGAAGAGCCGGAAGGCGCGGATCTCCCAGGCCGGGGGGAGATCGTTGCCGCAGCCGCCGAGGGCGAGCGCGCAGCCGACGGCCACGGCCGAGCGCAACTGGTTCATCTCAGTACTCATAGCGGAACCCCAGGTTCGGGAAGATCGGGATGCCGGTGACCGTGGTCGATTGGGTATAGTTGTAGTTGTACTGCACGCCTTCGGGGTTGGCGTTGTTGTAGACATTCAATACCTCCAGGAAGAGGTTGAGGCTGCCGCGCCGGAAGGTCCATGTCTTGTCGATGCGCACGTCGAGCTGGTGGAAGGGAGCGTTGCGGGCCGAGTACGACGCGCCGGGAATCTGCGTGTAGGTCCCCGAGTCGCCGTTGTAGACGGCGCCGATGATGGGGGTGGTGGGGTTGCCCGTGACGAAGCGGAAGCGCAGCCCGACCTCCCAGCCGCGCCCGAGGCGATAGCTGCCAATCAGGGTGAGGATGTGGGTCTGATCGAACTGGAAGATACGATAGGGGGACACGGGTGAATCGCGGCGCTCGGAGCGCGAGATGGTGTACGCGAGCCAGCCGAAGAAGCGTGACGAGGGGCGGTGCCGGAGGAGGATCTCGCCGCCGTAGATGCGCCCGATGCCCGAGTTGAGGTAGGCCGCGCCCTGCACCGAGGCCTGCCCGATGATCTGGTCGTCGAGGTCTTTGTAGAACCCCTCGGCGGAGAGGGACACATATCGGGAGAAGTTGTGCTCCATCCCGAGTCCGTAGTGGATGGAGCGCTGCGTCGCGAGGAAGGGGTTGCCCACCGTGGTCGCGGGGTTGAAGGAGTTGACCGCGCCCGAGCTCTGCGCCGGCTGCGGCGGTTGATTGAACACCCCGACGCCGCCCTTGATGAACCAGTCGCGCGCGAGCTCCCAGCGGAAGGAGAAGCGCGGCTGCAACGCCCAGCTGCGGTTGGCGTCGCGGGTGTAGTCGACGCGCAGCGAGGGGATGAGCCGGAGCCGCGGGGTGGGCGTCACCTCGAGCTCGGCGTAGGCGCCCGGGCGGTAGAGGGTGTCGGCATCCTGCGTGGAGACGCGCGGGAGGTTCTGGAAGTTGGGCTGCTGCCCCTCGGTGGGCATGCGGACGCCGTTGAAGCGGATCTCCGCGGGGCCGCCCGTGAGGTCCATCCCGAGGTTGGCGCGCACCCGGCGGTTGACCTGCGCGGTGAGCTCGTAGCGGCCGGTGATGTTCCAGAAGTTGAGGTTGAGGCCGAAGACGTCGCCGCCGCCGACGTTGATGGCGTTCCGGTTGATGGAGAACATCGCGCGGCTCGACACGCTCGTCGAGAAGGTGTGATCCCAGAGCAGCTGGCCCGCGTGGAAGCCGATGCCCGTGGAGAAGCTGCCCGAGAAGCGCGGCGCCACCTCCGAGGGCTGGTTGAGGATCAGCGAGAGCGAGTCATCGGAGCCCAGGAAGGCCAGGCGGATGCGGTCGCGGGCCGTCGGGCGGTACTCGAGCAGGGCCTGGTAGTCCCAGTAGACCGGGAGCGACGTGAACGACACGGCGTTGATGCCGCTGAGCACCCCGCCGAGGATGGCGTCGATGTAGCTGCGGCGAAACGACACCGCGAAGCTGAGGTTGCGGGTGATCGCCCCCTCGGCGAAGAGGCTCGCGTCGATGAGATTGATGTTGGCGACGAAGCGGAAGCCCTGGCGCCGCGGAGAGCGCAGCCCGACGTCGACGATGCCACCCTGGGCCCGGCCGTAGCGCGCACTGTAGTTGCCCGGATAGAAGTCGATGCGGTCGAGGAGCTCGGTGCTGACCACCGAGGAGAGCCCGCCGAAGTGATAGACGAGCGGGATCGAGGTCCCGTCGGCGAAGATCTGAGTGTCCTGCGGGGTCGAGCCGCGGACGATGAGCAGGCCGTTGATGGCGCGCGCGACGCCCGGGAAGTTCTGCACGGCGCGCAGCGCGTCGCCGCCGGTGCCGGGCATGCGAAGGATCTCCCGGAACTCCAGCGACTGCCGCGTCACCTCGCGCGGCGGGCGCCGGGCGCGTACGGTGGCCTCGTCCTCGCTCTCGGACGAAGGCGCCTCCGTCGCCGGGCCGCCCGGAGTCGCGGCGGGCGTCGCCGGTCGCGCGGGGTTGAGCCGGTAGGTGAGCCCGACGTCCTCACGGTCGGCGACGGCCTCGGTGACCTCCAGCGGGTCGAAGCCGTCGGCGCGGATGGCGAGGCGCATGTCACCGACCACCTCGAGCTCGAAGCGGAACGCCCCCGCCGCGTCGGTGGTGGCGTCGCGGGTCGATCCGTCGGGGAGCGTGAGGGTGACCGCGGCGTTGGCGACGGCCCGGTCGGCTCTCCCCCGCACCGTCGCGCGGAGCAGCGCACGCGGACGGGGGCGCTGGGCCTCGCGGGCGGCCGCGGCGCTGAAGCGGTAGCGGTAGCGGAGGATGGACGCGACGGCGACGCCATCGCGGCGCGCGGGCTCGAACACGAAGGTGCGTGCGGCGGCGGTCGCGGCCTCGTCGAAGCCGTTGCCGAGGGGCTGCGCGACGGTGACCTGGGTGACGTGGCCGGTCGGATCGATGGTGAGCTCGAGCAGCACCGAGCCCTCGAGGCCCTGCGCGAGCGCGGCGGGGGGATAGTCGGCCTGCACGAACTGGGTGAGCCGCGGGGCCGAGGAGGTCGCCGGCGCGGCGGGCGTCGGGTCGGCCTGGGTGGTCGCGCCGATCTGCGCGGCGGCGGGCGCTCCGGCGGTGAGGGTGACGGCGAGGATGCGAGCGCGAATCCGGCGGTTGAGCACGACGTCCAGTAGATGCATCGGGTGCCGATGCAGTTGCAAGCTCCTCGCGCTGCGGCGAAGAAGCCGTGCGAGGCGCTCAGGTCGCGGCGGACGAGCGGAGCATGGTGAGGAGGATTTCGCCGTACGCCTCGACGCGCGCGGGCCCGAGGCCGTGCACCTGCGAGAGGGACGAGAGGTCTCCGGGCCGACGGGCGGCGACCTCCTGGAGTGTGCGGTCGAAGGCCACGACGTACGCGGGCAGCCCGCGACGTTTCGCCTCCTCGGCGCGCCAGGCCCGGAGGCGCTCATACAGGGCAGGGTCGTAGGCGCCCACCGCCACCTCGGGCGCAGAGCGGCGGGCCGCGGCGGCGCGCGGGCGCTCCCGGTCCGGCGGGAGGCGGAAGCGCACGGGCTCGCTGCCGCGCATCACGGCGGCCCCGCTCGCGGTGACGAAGGGCACCGGGTGCTCGGTGGGGCTCAGGTCGATCCAGCCCGCCGCGAGGAAGCCTCGGAGCAGCGCCAGCACCCACGGCTGGGAGCGGTCGCGCAGGAGACCGAAGGTGGAGAGCTGGTCGAAGCCGAAGCGCTGCGTGCGCTGCGACGAGGCCCCGCGCAGCATCTCGGCGATGGCCTGCAACCCGCCCCGCTGCCGGGCCCGCGCGACCCCGGAGAGCCCCATCCGGACGGTGGTGTCGACCTGCGCCTGCGGCACCTCGTCGTCGCGATGGTCGATGGTGGCGCAGACGTCGCAGTGCCCGCAGCCCCCGAGGATCTCGCGCTCGTCGCCGAAGTACCGGAGCATGAAATCGTGTCGGCAGGTGCCGGCGTCGAGGTAGCGCAGCAGCTCGCGGAAGAGCGTCCAGGCGCGGGCGGCCTGCGCGGGGTCGGGCGCCTGGCCGTCGGAGCCCATCTGCGTGAGCCGGCGGCGAAGGGCGATGTCCACGCCGGAGCAGAGCAGCAGGCCGTGGGCCTCGGCGCCGTCGCGCCCCGCGCGGCCGACCTCCTGATAGTACGACTCGATGCTCGACGGCGGCTGCAGGTGCAGGACCGTGCGGATGTCCGGCCGGTCGATGCCCATGCCGAAGGCGTTGGTGGCGACGACCACGTCGATGCGCCGCTCGCTGAAGCGCTCAGAGAGGCTGGAGCGCTCCTCCGCGCCGAGGCCGGCGTGGTAGGGCGCGGCGTTCCATCCCGCGCGCCGCAGGTCGTCGGCGAAGCCCTCGGTGTTTTTGCGGGTGGCGGCGTAGACGATGGCACCACCCCGGGGCCTCACCGGATCGCCGAGCACCCGGCGGAGCTCGCGCCGGATGGTCTCTTTGGACTCCGTCGGACCGTCGACGGTGCGCGCCGCGAGGTGCAGGTTGGGCCGGGCAAAGCCCCGGAGCACCACCTTCACCCGCTCGCGGTCGAAGCGGAGGCGCTCCAGGATTTCGTTGCGAACGTCGGGCGTCGCCGTGGCGGTGCAGGCCATCAGCCGCGGCGGCCGCAGGCGCTCGATGAGGTCGCCGATGCGGAGGTAGTCGGGCCGGAAGTCGTGCCCCCACATCGAGATGCAGTGCGCCTCGTCGACCGCGATGAGCGAGATCTTCGCCCGCGCGCAGGCGTCGACGAAGCCGTCGAACTGGAGGCGCTCGGGCGCCAGGTACACGAGCTTGTAGCGCCCGGCGAGCATGCCCGCGATGCGCGCGCGCCGGACATCGGGCTGCAGCGTCGAGGCAAGGTAGGTCGCAGACACCCCGCGCTGGTCGAGCGCCCGGACCTGGTCTTCCATCAGCGCGACCAGCGGCGAGATGACCAGCGTGACGCCGGGCAGGCAGGTTGCGGTGAACTGGTAGGTGAGGCTCTTGCCGCCGCCCGTGGGCGCCACGACGAGGGCCTGGCCTCCGTCGAGGAGCGCGTCGATCGCCTCGCGCTGCCAGGGCCGGAAGTCCTCGAGGCCGAACCGATCGAGCAGCGCGGCGCGGAGCGGGTCGCGCGCGACCGGTGAGTCGTCGTCGGTCATGGGGATGACGGGCACCATAGCATCACGTCGAGCGCGCCCACCCCGTACCGCGCGCGGCGAAGCGAGGGCTGATGGACATAAAATGTCCACACGACGAACGATCAGGCGGCGCGGCGGCGCGGGGTGTGGACGACGGGGCGACGGCCGATGTTGGCCGGGATGTCGAGTCGCGCCAGGCGATGCGCGGTGATTGCGAGCGAGGTGGCGACGGCCTGGGCCTGGACGTCCCCTCCCGCCGCGGTGGGGATCGCCCGAGCCCAGGTCATGAGCGCGAGAGCGCGAGCGCGGATGGTGTCACGGTCGTTGGCAGCGAGCGCGCAGGTGACCCAGTGGCGCTGCCCGGTGGCGGGATCAACCCGCCAGAGGCTCACGCGGACCACCTGCTCGGTGGTGCGTCGCCAGGTGAAGCAGAAGCCCGCGTTGCGGAGGATGATGTTCGGGTTGGTCATGGCGTCTCCGTGGTGTTGCGCCGAGAGTGGGATCTCCCGCTCGCTGAACGGATGTACCTGACAAGCGCAGCCCGTTCACAATTGCTGGCAACAAATGTTCAGCTCCGGAGTCCGCGGCGGGATCGCATCCTTGACGGCGCCGTCGCGAGTAGACGACAAGTTGTCCCGGGACGATCGGCATCGATGTTCTGGGGAGGGGATCGCCAGCCATGGCTGATGTGACTGCCTTGTCGACGGAGGATCGCGTTGCGATCGACCGGCTGTTCGAGCGCCTGAACGGCCGCACACACTACGAGCTGCTCGCGGTGGCGCTGGACTCCTCGTGGGAGGCCATCGACCAGGCCGCGAGGGACCTCCGAAAGCGCATGGACGCCTCGCGCTTCGTGGGCATCCCCTCGGGGGAGTACCAGCGCCGCGTCGAGTGCATCCTGCGGGCGATCGATCAGGCCGCTGAGGTGCTCGGCGACCCGGTGCGGCGCTTCCTCTACGATCAGCAACTGCGACGCGGCGAGGGGCGGCGGGGCGAGACGCAGCCGTCGCCGCCGCGTCCGGCGGCGACCCCGGTGCCTCCGAAGCCGCCGGCGGGAGGCGCGCGAGAGGAGCGCGCCGCGTCGTGGGCCCCCGAGGCGCGGCCCTCCTCGGCGCCCAGCGACGCTCCCCTGGTGGTCCCCGCGCCGCTGCGCAAGCCGCCATTTCTGACGCAGGGAGACGCCCGGCCGCACAACGGCGCCGCGCCCCGGCGCCGACCTTCGTTCCCGCCGCCGCCGATGGACGGAGGCGCTCGCGCGAACACCGGCGGCGCACCGCCCGCGACGATCAGCGCTGACCGACGCGACCTGGACACCCTGTTCGCCGAGGTCGAGCGCATCGCAGTGTCGGTGCAGTTCTGCATCGCGCAGGTGCTCGATCCGCAGGCCGCGCGGGTCACTGCGCTCCAGACGGCGGGGCAGTCGTTGGCGGACACTCGCGCGGCGCTCGCAGGCGTGCAAGCGCGGCGCGACGAGGAAGCCGGGCGCTGGCCGGAGGCGGTGGCCCACTGGCTTCGTGCGTCCCGAGCGAATCCTCACGACGCGGGCGTGCTCGTCCGGCTCGCTGAGTGTCATCAGCGGCTGGGCGACGCCGCGTCGGCGGAGGAGGCCGCGCGTCATGCGCTCGCCGTCGACCCCTCCAGCGAGGGAGCGCGTCTGCTGCTCTCCTCGCTCGGGCGCCGCTAGCGAATCGTTGGGGGCTCCAGACCGGAGCCCGTCAGTGTGCTCAACCGCCTGATGGTGCGTTGCCCGCGGCGGGGGCCGACGGGTCGATGGCGGGGACCGGGGCCGCGGGGGCCGCGACGACGACGGGAGCGGGGGGCGGTTCAGCGGGGGCGTTGGGGGCGTTGAGGCTTGCGCCCACACAGACCAGCGCGATCGCGCCGAGGTATCCGAACCATTGCAGCATGGGAGGCTGAGTAGCACATCGCGGGGAGGGCTGTTCAGCGCTCGTCGGCCAGAAACGCGCGGGCCCGGGCGGGGAGCGACTCGGCCTCGTCGAGCGAAGCGGGGCCCTCCAGGCGCACGAAGGGAGACTGCTCCAACGAAGCGGCGATGAAGTCCCCGATCGGCCCGGGCGTGGGGGCGCGGCGGGCCATCGCGGAGGCGCCGCCGAGATCGTTCACGAGCGCCTCGCTGCCCGACTCCCGCGCGACCAGCAGAAGCAGGCGAGCGGCCCGCGCGGTGCGTGACGAGCCCCGGCCGAGGGACCATCCCCAGGTGCGACCTACGACCCCCCGCTGACCCTCGCCCGCTGGGTCACCGAGCGCGTCGAGGGTCAGCCGATCGCCGCGGGGCGGGCGGGCCAGGGTCCACGCCTCGACGTGGTGCCCCGACCACCACGAGAGCGACGCCCACCGCGCCACCACCGTGCGCTCGCTGGACGCCGATCCGGGCGCGCCGATCGCGCCCATCGCGGCGAGCACGCTGGTCGCCTCGCGCGCCCACGCCAGCGCCTCCGCGGGCGGCACTGCGCCATCGGTCGTAGCGCCGAGGGAGCCCCAGCGGGCGACCGCCGCACCCACCCCCGCGCCATCGTCGGGGGTCACCGCGGCGAGGCGTTCGCCGCGGCGCGACCAGCACCACGACGCGATCACGAGGTCCCAAGAGGTCCAGTCGTCGAGCTCGCGGCGCAGGCTGGCCCCCGAGGGTAGCCGTAGCTGGCTGTGGGTGCGCAGCCATACGTCGAGCGCCGGGCGCTGCGTCGCGACGCACTCCTGCGCTTGCTGCCGGGCCGCGTCGCTCACCCCGAAGGCCACGAGGTCGGCCGCCACGGGGAGCGCGTAGGTGCCCTCCCCCTCGGCGCCGACGCTGGCGCCCCACCGCAGCGACTCGGCGCGGAGGGAGGCGCGCAGCGCGAGGTATCCCGCGCCATCGATCTCGGGCAGCACCGTGTCGAGGCGACGCACGGCGTCGGCGGTGACCAGTGCGCGCAGGGCCTCCGAGGGGACCAGCGCGAGGTCGACGTCTCCCGACCGCAGCGCGCGAGCGGTGGCGACCGGCCCGTCCAGCTCGACCCGCTCGACCCGTACGTCGACCTCGGCCTCCAGGCGACGGCGGAGCGCGCCCTGCCACCACCCGGCGCCGACCCCGCTGGGCATCGCCAGCCGCAGCGGGCGACCGGCTCGCATGGAAGGCGGTGCCCCCCCCGTCGGGCGCGCGATCGGGCGAGTGCGTCGCTCTGCCAGGATGCTCACGACCAGCACGCCCAGGGCGATGGCGACGCGCTCGAAGAGCAGCCGACGGCCTGCCTTGAGCGGCGGCCGGGCCGGGCCGGGCCTCCGCGCGACGGGCTCGGCCGGGGACGAGACCGCGTCGGTGAGCGTGCGGTCGGTGGGCTGCAGCGGGGCGACATCGGGCGCGGAGTCTCGCGCGACGAACGAGCGCAGGGCGCTGAGGTCTGGCCGCAGTCCGAGCGCGTCACCCGCCGCGCGCAGCGCCTCCTGGAGCTCACCGGCGGAGGGGTAGCGGTCGGTGGGCGCGGGCGAGAGGGCCCGTCGGAGGACGCCCTCGATCGGCGCGATCGACGCGTCGACCGGGGCGATTTCGATCGCTCCGAGCGTCGCCCGGTCGCGTAGGGCGGCGCCCGTCGCGGCGCCGTAGACCCTTGCGCCGGTGAGCATCTCGTGGAGGATCGCGGCGGCGGAGAAGAGATCCGCGCGCGAGTCGACCCGGTCGCCGCGGGCCTGCTCCGGGGCCATGTACGCGAGCTTGCCCTCCACCGCGCCCTGCCCGCTCGCGACAACGGCGGAGGCCTGGGCGATGCCGAAGTCGGCCAGCTTGACCTCGCCCGCGCGGCCAAGCAGCACGTTGTGGGGGGAGACGTCGCGGTGCACGAGCCCCAGCGGCGCCCCATCGGCGGCGGGCAGGGCGTGGACGTAGCCGAGCCCGTCGAGCAGCGCGTCGATGACCGCGAGCGCCACGCCGGGCGCGAGGCGCCCGCGCTCGGCGCGGCGCAGGAGCGTGGCGAGGTCGCAGCCCTCGACCAGCTCCATCGCGAGGAAATAGTGGTCGCCCGCGCGGCCGAACTCGTAGACCTGTACCACGTTGGGGTGACGCAGCTTCGCGGCGACGCGTGCCTCGTCGACGAAGCGCCGCACCGCCTCGGGGTCGAGGGCGAGCCTCGGGTGCACGCGCTTGATGACCAGCTCGCGGGTGATGCCCTCGACGCTTACCAGCTCGGCGCGGAACACCTCGGCCATGCCGCCGGCGCCGATGCGCCCGAGCAGCCGATAGCGTTGCGGCAGGCCTACCGTCACGACCGGACTCTACTAGAGTAACGACCAGCCATGGACCTCGTTAGCCTCCGACGCAGCGCGCAGTCACCGTCGCGCGACCTCCTACGCTTTCTACCGACGACGCGGGAGGAGATGGACGCCCGCGGCTGGGACGCGATCGACATCCTCATCGTGAACGGCGACGCGTACGTCGACCACCCGGCCTTCGGCGGGGCGCTCATAGGGCGCTTCCTCGAGGGGCGCGGGTTTCGCGTCGGGATGATCGCGCAGCCCGACTGGCGCGACCCGAAGGACCTCCTGCGCATGGGCGTGCCGCGGGTCATGGTGGGCATCACGGCGGGCAACCTCGACTCGATGCTCAACAAGCTCACCGCGCAGAAGAAGACCCGCGCGGAGGACCAGTACTCGCCCGGCGGTCGCACCGGGCTGCGCCCCAACCGGGCGTCCATCGTGTACGCCAACCTGTGCCGGCAGGCATTCCCGGGGGTTCCGCTCGTGCTCGGCGGCATCGAGGCGTCGCTCCGCCGCATCGCCCACTATGACTACTGGTCGGACACCGTCCGGCGCTCGATCCTGCTCGACTCCAAGGCAGACCTGCTCATCTTCGGGATGGGCGAGAGCCCGGTGTGGGAGGTCGCGCGGCGCCTGAAGGAGGGCGAGCGCATCGAGCAGATCCGCGACGTGCGCGGCACCGCGTACGTGATGCGCAAGGGGCAGTGGGAGAACATCGCGCCCAGCCGCCACACGACGGACGGCGGCGTCGTGGTGCTGCCCACCTACGACCAGGCGCGCACCGACAAGACGGCCTTCGCCGAGATGTCCCGGGCGTTTCAGTACGAGACCAACCCGGGCAACGCGCGGCCGCTGCTCCAGGCCCACGAGCACGAGGCGGTGTACTTCAACCCGCCCGCCTTCGCGCTCGAGACCAGCGCGATGGATGGCCTCTACGACCTGCCGTTCCTGCGCAAGGCGCACTGGCAGTACGACGCGCCGATCCCCGCCTTCGAGACGGTGAAGCACTCCATCGTGACGATGCGAGGGTGCTTCGGGGGCTGCACGTTCTGCTCGATCACCGAGCACGAGGGGCGGGTGATCTCGTCGCGCTCGGCCGAGAGCGTGCTGCGCGAGGTGCGGGCGCTGCGGCGCATGGAGGGCTTCAACGGGGTCATCAGCGACCTCGGGGGCCCCACCGCCAACATGTACGAGATGCGCTGCAAGGACGAGAAGATCGAGGCCTCGTGCCGGCGCCTGTCGTGCGTGCACCCGGGCATCTGCGAGAACCTCGTCACGGACCACGGCCCGCTGCTCTCGCTGATGAAGCGGGTGCGCGAGGAGCCCGGGGTGAAGAAGGTCTTCCTCGCGTCGGGCGTGCGCTACGACCTCGCGGAGCGTTCGCCGGAGTTCATCGAGACGCTCGCGAAGCACCACACGGGGGGCCAGCTCTCCGTGGCGCCGGAGCACTCCAACAAGGACGTGCTCGACAAGATGAAGAAGCCCGGCATCGAGAGCTACGAGCGCTTCGCCGAGCAATTCCAGTGCGCGAGCGAGGAGTCGGGGAAGAATCAGTTCCTGGTGCCGTACTTCATCTCCGGGCACCCGGGCTCGACGCTCAAGGACATGGTCGATCTCGCGCTCTGGCTGAAGGCCCGCAACATGAAGCCGCGCCAGGTGCAGGACTTCATCCCGACGCCGATGAGCGTGGCGACCACGATGTACTTCACGGGCATCGACCCCCTGTCTCGGACGCCCGTGTACACGGCGCGCGACCTCTACGAGAAGCGGCTCCAGAAGGCGCTCATCCTGTACTGGGACCCGGCGCACCACGACGAGACCCGCGAGGCGCTCGTCAAGGCGGGACGGCAGGACCTCATCGGGACGAAGCCCGGGTGCCTCGTGCCGCCCGCGTCGGGGAAGGGCTCGCTGTCGATCCACCAGCAGCGGGGGGCGGGGCGGGCGCGGCCGCCGACCCGCGAACGTCGCGGTTGAAGCGTCCGGGGCGGCAAAGTATGGTTCCGCCCCGAAGGCGCGGCCGACGATCGGCGGGGCTCCGGAAGCCTCGACGGTCGTCGCGCGTAAGACGTCGCAGTGTGGCGTAGTGGGTGGAGGGCGATGCCCGACACCAGAGGAGCCGGTGAGCACGCATGGGACTGATCGACAGCGCGAAGAACTTCCTGCAGAGCGATGTAGTGAAGAACGGCGTCCGCGAGATGATGATCGCGCGCCCGGAGGACAACAACGACCTGATCTGGAAGCACCCCGATCAGACGATCCCGATGTTCGCGCAGTGCACCGTGCGCGCGGACGAGTGGGGCGTGTTCTCCAAGGAGGGGCGGCCCGTGGGCACGCTCGACGCGGGGCGCTGCACGCTGTCGACCGCGAACATCCCGTTCCTCTCGAACTTCATCGACCAGTACACGGGCGGCAACTTCCTGATGACGGAGCTCTTCTTCGTCAAGCGGACGCCGTTCCCCAAGAAGTTCGGCGGCACCCTCGGGAACATGATCGACCCGATGACCAGCATCCGCCTCCGGGCGCGCTGCCACGGTGAGATCCTGCTCCGCGTCGAGAACCCCGAGACCCTGATCTACCAGTACTTCGGAATGCGGAAGTACCAGGAGCACGCGGACATCTTCGACTGGTTCGTGAACTCGTTCTTCAACACCGTGAAGAGCACCATCGGCAAGCTCGCCCGCGAGCAGCGCCGCTCGGTGCTCGACATCATGGACATGCAGGACGAGCTCGCCGCCGCGTGCGTGGCCAACGCCACCGAGCTCGCGCAGGCCGGCATCCGCATCGTCAAGGTCACCAAGCTCGAGGTCGACGTCCCCGAAGAGGACGTGAAGCGCTTCGACGAGATGCGTCAGAAGGTCGCCGAGCAGATGGTCGGCCTCCAGGTCGACGAGATCTCCATCCAGCGCGCCGCCCTCCAGGCGCAGGCCGCCGCGGCCGCCGCGCAGGTCAACGTGTCGACGGCGCAGTACCAGGCCCAGGCGGCGCAGTTCGCGCTCGACCAGCGCCGCGCCAACGACGCCGCGTACGTGCAGATGGCCGGCGGTGACATCAACCGCCTCGGGCAGTTCGAGGCGATGCGCGGCGCGGGCACCGGGCTCGCCCAGGGCGGCGCCAACACCGGCCTCGCGGGCATGGCCGCGCAGGTCGGCGTCGGCGCTTCGCTCGGCTCCAACCTGGCGGGCGGCGCCCTCGGCGGCCTTGTCGGCGGGGGCGCGGGCGCCCTCGGCGGCGCGATGGCCGCGGGCGCGGTGGCCGGTGGCGCGATGGCCCAGCAGGGCGCGACCGTGACCTGCCCCCACTGCAACGCGCAGGTGCGCCCCGGGAAGTTCTGCGCGGAGTGCGGCGGCAACATCGCCGTGGCCGCAAAGAAGAACTGCACCAACTGCGGCGTCGAGCTCGCACCCAACGCGCGCTTCTGCCCCGAGTGCGGCACTCCCTCGACGCCGCCCGCGCAGCGCTGAAGCGGCCGCTCCCCCCATCCAACCAGGCACCTCTCGCAGGAGGTGCCGCCCCCTCCCCTGCGCCCGTCCCGCCCGATCAGAACTCCATCGCGAGGCCGACGCTCCACGTCTCGGTGCCGAGCCGCAGCTGCGGGCGCGAGCCGAGCGCGCCGAGGTCGGAGCGCACGTACTCAGCGAAGACGTAGCTGTGGTTGACGCCCATCTGAAGGTCCCAGCCGCGCTGCACCGCGGGCTCGAAGACGTCGAGGCGGAGCATCAGGCCCGCGGCGAAGTGGGTGCCAAGGCTCCCGCCCGTCGCCGCCTGGCCAAGGTCGGAGTCCGTCGCGCTCGCGCCGGGGGAGAGCCCGAGCGAGCGCCGCGAGAGGGTGTCCCCGTTGGTGATCCACCAGTAGGCATACCCGACCCCGTATTTCACGTACGGCACCAGGGGCACCACCGTGCGCCGTGCCAGCACGTCGATGCGCACCACCGCGACGGCGTAGCCCGGGATGACCTGGAGGGTGGTCTCCTGGCCGTCGGAGGGGCGCTCCCAGCCCGCCGCTGCGGGCATCGGGCTCTGGGTGAGCGGCGCGATCGCGGAGGCGGAGGTGTATCCCGCGCCGACGCCCAGGCCGATCGACCCGATCGGGTTGATGCGCAGGAACTGCCAGTCGAACTCGGCGCCGAGCTGGAGGCGGTCGGTGGTGCCGAACATGTCCGCGAAGGGCGTCGCGCGGCCGGCGAATTCCGAGTCCGTGTTGGGGTACCAGGGGCCGCCCCGCAGCTCGACGAGGAAGTTCTGCGTCGACTCGTGTCGGCTGCGCGAGCTGTCGGGCCCGAAGAGCTCGAAGGTCTGCGCGTGGGCGACCGACGGCGCCGTAACAGCAAGGAAACCCGCGACCGCACATGACCACCAGCGACTCATCGGGTTCTCCTGCGCCGCGCCAAGAGCGCGACGCCCAGCGCCAGACCCATCCACGCGCCGGCGCCGCCGACACGACCCGCCCGCACGGCGCATGCACCGGGGCGCGCCTGACCGCCCGCCGCGCGGTACGACTCCCAGAAATCCGTGATGGGCACCGGGGTCACGCAGTTGCCCGCGACCGAGACGGTGCTGCGGTTGCCGGCGAGGTCCTGCGCCACGACGGCGATACGGTATGAGCGCCCGTTGACGAGACCCTGCGCCACGGCGCGGGTCGCGGTCGCGCCGATGAGGTCGCTGCACCGGTAGCGGGCGAACACCGCGCTGTCGTTGACGTCGACAGTCGCGAGGGTGGACGACGCGCACGTGGCGTCGCCCCCGTCCTCGTCGTCGTCGCCGTCGAGCACCGCGGCGTCGCGCACGCCCCCGTCCGTCGGGGTCGAGGAGTTGGGCGGCGGGTCGCAGAGCAGCCAGTAGCCCTGCAGGTCGGGCGGAGCCGCGGTGGTGGTGCCGCCGTCCTTCGAGGTCGAGAGCGAGCCGGGGTAGCTCCACGAGACGACCGCGACCCCCTCGCCCGGACCGGCAATCACGTCCGTGGGGGCGTCCGGAGGCGTCACGTCATACGAGATCGGGTATGTCCCGATGACGTTCATGTCCGACGGGGGGAAGGCGAGCACCGAGAGGTAGTTGGTGTTCGACGTCCCTTGCGTCGTGCCCGGCGTCTCGCAGTTGCCACCCTCCGGATCGATCAGGTACCGGCTCTGGATGCGGATGGTGTAGCTGAGCGGCGTCGTCGGGTTGGTGAAGGTCAACGACGGGGTCTGCCGGATGGGCCAGCACCGCGGGGTGCCCGAGACCACCGGGGCGCGGGCGTTGGCCATCGAGCACGCCATCGCGTCGGCGCCGATGAAGTACTGGAGGGAGGTGGTGAGCATCCCGCCGGGGTTGGCCGAGTAGTTGATCGTGAAGGTCCACTCCTCGCCTTCGCAGTCACGGCGGCCGATGGGGGACGTGGTGTTGAGCGCGCCCTGCACGCCGCCCGGATCGGTGGCTCGGGGCGAGCCCGAGCGCGAGATGTTCGTGAAGATCTGGGCGAGTCCCGGGGTCGATAGACCCAACACCGCGAGCGCGACCAGAAGCTGACGACGCAACATCCCTGGGGGCAGCAGCAAGGGTCGTTCCTTCGCGCGCGGTGCGCGATCGTCGGTAAACACCGCGGCCCCGTGCGCGTCGCCGCCCACGGCGCCCTGCCAGGATGTCACTCGGATGGTCATGCCCGGGTCGAAGGCGTCACACCGAAGGCCCGCTCCGCGATCTGCACGGCGTTGAGCGCGGCGCCCTTGCGGAGGTTGTCTCCGACGATCCAGAGAGAGAGCGCCTGCGGGTCGTCGAGGTCTTGCCGGACGCGACCGACCGCGACGTCGTCGGTGCCCGACACCTGCCTCGGCTGCGGGTGTTGCCCCGGGCCGATGCGGTCGTCGACCACCACGCCAGGGGCCGCGTGGAGGCAGTCGAGGGCCTCGGCGCGGGTGATGGGGCGGCGGAAGCGCGCCCAGACGCTCTGCGAGTGTGCGTTGCGCACCGGGACGCGTACGCAGGTGGGCGAGATGCGCAGCCCGGCAAGCTCGAGGATCTTCCGGCTCTCCGCGACGATCTTCAGCTCCTCTTCGGAGAAGCCCGAGGGCTCGTGGGACCAGTCCGCGAGGAGGTTGCCCGCGAGGACGCCTGGGAGCACCGCCACCGGCGGCGCCTCGCCCGCCTGAACGGCCCGCTGCTGGCGCTCGAACTCATCCACCGCCCGGGCGCCCTTGCCCGAGATGGCCTGGTAGGTCGAGACCACGACGTGATCGAGGCCCGCGAGGTCGTGCAGCGGCTTGAGGGCCATCAGCATCTGGATGGTCGAGCAATTGGGGTTGGCGACGATGCTGCCCCGCGCGGGGATGCGCTGACCATTGACCTCCGGCACCACCAGCGGGACGTCGGTGTCCATCCGGAAGGCGCTGGAATTGTCGACCACGAGGCAGCCCGCCGCGGCGCCCACGGGCCCCCACTCGCGGGCGATGGACGAGCCCGCCGAGAAGAGCGCGACCGCGGCGCCTTCGAAGACCTCCGTCGACGGCGGCTGAAGCACCAGGGCTTCACCGCGGAACGTCACCGTGCCGCCCGCCGAGCGCGGCGACGCGACGACGCGCAGGCGACGCACGGGGAAGGCACGCTGCTCCAGCACGCGGAGCATCTCCTGCCCGACGGCGCCGGTTGCGCCGACGAGCACCACATCCATCGGATCGATCATGGGGGCTCTCTCTACCGAAGGTGCCCGCCGCGCACAATCGCGCGGCGAGCAGGGGGGTGACGGGGGTGCTCGCTCAGCGGCGCGGGCGGTCGCCGCCGCGGGGCGGACCACGGCGGTCGCCGCTCGAGCTGCGGGGCGGCTCGTTGTGCGATTTCTCCATGCGCTCCTTGGCGCGCTCGCCCTCCTCGCCCTCCGGGAGGTCGAGCACGGCGCGGCGCGAGAGGCGGATCTTGCCGCTGCCCTCCTCGATGGAGAGCACCTTGACCTCGACCTCCTGGCCCTCCTTGATGACGTCGCCGACGTTCTCGACGCGGGTGTGCGCGAGCTCGCTGACGTGCACCAGGCCTTCGGTGCCCGGGAAGATCTCCACGAAGGCCCCGAAGTCGACGATGCGCTTGACGGTGCCCTTGTAGACAGCACCGATCTCGGCCTCGGCGGTGAGGCCGCGGATGATGTCGATCGCGCGCTGCACGGCGACGCTGTCGGCGCTGGCGATGTTGACCGTGCCGTCGTCCTCGACGTCGATGGCGACGCCGGTCTGGTCGACGATGCCCTTGATGGTCTTGCCGCCCGGGCCGATGACGAGGCGGATCTGCGACGGGTTCACCTTGAGGGTGGTGATGCGCGGCGCGTACTTGGAGAGTTCGGTGCGGTGCGTTGGCAGCGTCGCGAGCATGCGCCCGAGGATGTGCTGGCGCGCGTCGCGGGCCTGCTTGAGGGCCTTCTCCAGGATCTCGCGAGAGAGCCCGTCGATCTTGATGTCCATCTGGATCGCGGTGACGCCCTTGGCGGTGCCGCAGACCTTGAAGTCCATGTCGCCGAGGTGGTCCTCGTCGCCGAGGATGTCGGTGAGGATGGCGATCTTGTCGCCCTCCTTGATGAGTCCCATCGCGATGCCGGCCACGGGCGCCTTGATGGGCACGCCGGCGTCCATGAGGGCGAGCGCGCCGCCGCAGACCGAGGCCATGGAGCTCGATCCGTTGGACTCGGTGATCTCGCTGACGATGCGGATCGTGTACGGGAACTGGTCGGCCGGCGGGATCATCCGCGCGAGCGCGCGCTCGGCGAGGTTGCCGTGGCCGATCTCGCGGCGGCCGGGGCCGCGCATGGGCTTGGTCTCGCCGACCGAGTACGGCGGGAAGTTGTAGTGGAGCAGGAAGCGCTTCCACTTCTCGCCGATGAGCCCGTCGATCTTCTGCTCATCCTGGGCGGTGCCGAGGGTGGCGGTGACGATGCCCTGGGTCTCGCCGCGGGTGAAGAGCGCGCTGCCGTGCACGCGCGGGAGCAGGCCGACCTCGCACGCGATGGGGCGCACGGTGGTGCTGTCGCGCCCGTCGATGCGGACCATCTCGTCGACGATCATGAGGCGCATGACGTTGCCCTGCACCTCGCTGAAGGCCTCCTTCAGCAGCCCCTCCTTCTCCGGGAACTCGGGCTTGAGGGCCTCGAGCATCTGGCTCTTGAGCGCCTTGAACTTCCCGTAGCGCTCGCCCTTCACGCGGGTGCGCGACGCGTCGCTCAGGCCCGCGCCGACGACCTCGCGCACGCGGCGGAACATGTCCTCCGTGGGACGCTTCGCGGCGAAGACCTTCTTCGGCTTGCCGACCGCCTCGCGGATGCGCTCCTGCAGTTCGAGCACGCCCTGCATGCTGCGGTGGGCGAACATCAGCGCCTCGATGAGTTCGTCCTCGGAGAACTCGTCGGCGGCGCCCTCGACCATCACGATGGCGTCGCGGCTGCCGGCGACGATCATGTCGAGGTCGCTCTTGGCCATCTCGTCGAAGGTGGGGTTGGCGACGAGCTTGCCGTCGACGCGCCCGACGCGGACACCCGCGATGGGGCCGGCCCAGGGGATGTCACTGATGTGCAGCGCAGTGCTCGCGCCGATGAGGGCCAGCACGTCGGTGGTGTGCACCTTGTCGGCCGAGAGCACCGTCGCGATGATCTGGATGTCGTTGCGGTAGCCGTCCGGGAACAGGGGCCGGCATGGGCGGTCGATGAGCCGCGACGTGAGGATCTCCTCGTCCCGGAGGCGCCCCTCGCGCTTGAAGAACCCGCCTGGGATGCGTCCCGCGGCGAAGGTCTTCTCGACGTAGTCGACGGACAGCGGGAAGAAGTCGATGCCCGGGCGCTCGTCGGCGCTCGCGCACGCGGTGGCGAGCACGATGGACTCGCCCGCGCTGATGAGCACCGCGCCGTTCGCCTGCTTGGCGATGCGCCCGGTCTCGATGGTGATGGTGGTCGAACCGACCTCGACGCTCTCACGAATGATCGACATGTCCGAAGCCTCTGTCTCGTCGGCCCGAGTTTGGGTGGCGTGCGAGAGAACAGCGGGGTCGATCGGGTCGTTCGGTGTCCTCGATTCCTGGGCGCGGACGGCGGGCGTGGGCCCGATGCGCGCACACGAAGCGAAGACCGGAGCGACAGGGTCGATCGAGGCCTCGCGGTGATCGTGGGCGCGCCGACGTGCGCCCCGCACCGCGGAGGGATGTACCCCGAAAACACCGACGCCCCACCGGTGAGGGGTGAGGCGGGGGTGGGGTAGGGCTCCGGTGGCCCTACTTGCGGAGGTTGAGCTCGGAGATGATCTTGCGGTACCCCGCGACGTCCTTGCTCTTGAGGTAGTCGAGCAGGCGGCGGCGCTGGCCGACCATCTTCAGCAGCCCGCGGCGCGAGTGATGGTCCTTCTTGTGGGTCTCGAAGTGTCCCTGGAGCTGGGAGATGCGCGCCGAGAGCAGTGCGATCTGCACCTGGGGGGAGCCCGTATCACCCTCGGTCTGGCGGAACTTCTCGATGATTTCGGTCTTGATGGACGTGTGCAGCGACATGTTGTGCGTTCCTTACTCGAAAACGGGCGCGGAGTATCTCCGCTTATGGACAGGTGTCAATCACCCTCTGATGTGTTAGTGCGGGCGCCTGATGCCCCGTTAGGGGGTCTTCCCGGGGGACGTCGAGACTGCGACGCCCCGGTGGGACCTCCACGGTGTCCTAAACCGGGCCGAGCGCCCGATGCGAGCGGTTACCAATGCTGGAAGGATTCCGTCGGCACTCCAACTCTTTCTTCCTCATCGTCTTGGTCGCGTCCGTCGCGGCCATCTTCGGTGTGGGACCGGGCTCGCAGAGCTGCTCCCAGGGGAGCCTGAAGGTCACCTACGCGGCCAAGGTCTACGGCCACACGCTCAGCGAGAGCGACTTCGTTGCGGCGGCGGGAATGGTGCCCCGCATCATGCGCGCCACGGAGGAGAACCCTGCCGTCGCGGGCGCCATCCGCCAGGGGGCGCTCGACGGCCTCATCGAGCGGGAGCTCCTGGCCCACGAGGCCGAGCGCCTCGGCATGCGCGTGACCGAGGAGATGGTCAACGAGGAGTTCCGCAACTGCCGCTTCTACGCCTCGGTGGGCGTCGGCGCCGAGCCCGTGCTCGGCGTGCAGTCGGGCCGCGTCGAGCTGCCCCCGTCGTCGTGCGGCGGCGTCGGCGACCGCTTCGACTTCACGCAGTTCGAGCGCGTCGCGCGGCGGCTCTTCCGTCGCACGGTCGCCAACCTGCGAGAGTCGATGGTGCGCGAAATGCTCGCGCAGCGGATGCGCGACTCCGTGCGCGCGACGGTGCAGCTCTCCGACGAGGACATGTGGCGCGACTACCAGCGCACCCACGACCAGATGGCGGTGCGCTTCATCCGCTTCAATCTGAACTTCTACCGGGCGCTGGTGCGCGACGACGACCCGGCGCAGGTCGCGGCCTGGGCGGGCCAGCACGCCGACGAGATCCAGCGGCAGTGGGAGCGGCGACGCGAGAGCCTGCGGGGGCTCCGCCGGGAGTTCCGCGCGCGGCACATCCTGGTGAAGTACCCGGAGGGGGCGACGGACGCGCAGAAGGCGGAGGTCCGCGCGCGGGCCGAGGCCATCCGGGCCCAGCTCGTCGCGGGCGGCGACTTCGTTCGCCTTGCGCGCCTGTACTCCGACGACCCCGGCAACTGGCGCGAGGGCGGCATGCTCCCGTGGACCGCGGTCGAGGGCAGCAACTTCGACGCCGGGTTCGTGCGCGCCGCGACGGCCCTCAGCCCCAACGCCGTCTCGCCGGTGACCGAGACCCCCTTCGGCGCGCACATCATCCAGACGCTCGCGTTCCGAGAGGGCGACGTGCCCGAGGCCGATGCCAAGCGCGACATCGCGCGCACCCTCTTCCGTGAGACCCGCGGCGCCGAGCTCTCTCGAGAGGCGGCCCGCGCCGCGCTCGAGGGCCTGCGCACCGCGACCAACCTCGACGAGGTCGGCACCCAGGTGCGCGCGGCGGCGTTGCGGGAGTTCTTCCGCGGCGAGGTGCCCGCGGCGGTGACGCTCGCGAACAACGTCTCGCTCGCGCCCGTTGAGCGCGCCGACCTCGGCGTCCCTGCGCTGCAGGACAGCGAGGTGTTCGCGCGCAACGGCTTCGTGGTGAACGACGTCGAGCGCGCCGAGATGCTCACCTCCGTCGCGTTCTCCCTCACCCAGCAGAGCCCGCTCGTCCGCGAGCCGGTACAGGCCGGCGAGGACTGGTTCGTGATGCGCTTCAAGGACGGCAGCCGGACGGTGGCCACTCGCGAGGAGTTCGGCCGCCAGCGCCAGGAGCTGCTCTCGTCGGTCAACGCTTCGGCGCTCGCCGCGCGCCAGCGCGACGTGCTCGTTCAGTACGTGACCCGCCTGCGCCAGGAGGCCGAGCACGACGGTCAGGTTCGCATCGGAAACTCGCCCCGGCTCCGCGCCCCCGCTGCCGGCGAGGATGGCAACTGACCCGCTCGCGCTGATGCACGACGTCCGTACGCACCGGCTCGACAACGGGCTGCGCGTCCTCACGATCCACCGCCCGCACCTGCATCGGGCGGTGACCGCCGTCTACGTGCACGTGGGCTCCCGGCATGAGCGCCCGCGGCACAACGGCCTCTCGCACTTCCTTGAGCACATGCTCTTCCGCGGCTCGGCGACGCTTCCCTCGGCGGCGCTGGTCAACGACGCCGTGGAGTCTCTCGGCGGCTCGATGAACGCCGCGACCCACTCGGACTTCACCATGTTCGAGCTCAGCGCGCCGCCGGACGCGCTCAGCGCCGCCACGGGCATCCTCGGCGGGATCCTCACGCGGCCGGTGTTCGCCGACCGCAAGGTGGAGGTCGGCATCGTGCGCGAGGAGCTCCTGGAGGACGTCGACGACCGCGGGTGCGACATCTCGCCGGACAACCACGCCCGGCGGCTGGTGTTCGGCAAGCACCCGCTCGGCGCGCCGATCGCTGGCACCGCGCGCAACGTCACCCGCTTCACCGAGGACGACCTCCGGGCGCACCACGCCCTCCACTACGTCGCCGGCAACATGGTCGCCTGCGCCGCGGGACCGCTCTCCCACGACGAGCTCCTGGCCGCGGTGAGCGCATCGCTGCGCGGAGTTCGCGCCGGACCGCTGCGGCCGGCGAAGCCCTACACCCGCCGCCGCAAGCGGGGTCGGCGGTCGCTCGTCGCGCACTCCGCGAGCCAGACGGCGCTGCGCCTCGCGTACCCCTGCGAGGGCCTCGACGACCCGAGCGGATCGGCCACGGAGATGCTCCTCCGGGTCATCGACGACGGGATGTCCACCCGGCTCTACCGGCAGGTCTGCGAGGAGCGCGGCCTCGCCTACGACGTCTCCGCGGACATCGAGCGCTTCGCCGAGGTGGGCGTCATCGACGTCGCGGCCTCGGTCGCGCGGGGCTCCGTCGGGGCCGTCATCGAGGAGGTGCTCGGGATCTTCCGGGAGCTCGCGGAGGCCGGGCCGACCCTCGCCGAGCTCGACAAGGCGAAGCGCCGCTTCGGCTTCGACCTCGACGCGCTCGACGACGACGCGCAGGACCTCTGCGACTTCTACGGCCCTTCGGAGCTCTTCGGGCAGCGGCGCAGCCCCGACGCCCGGCGCGAGGAGCTCATGGCGCTGCGCGCGGAGGACGTCCGCGCCGCCGCCGCCCGGGTGCTCGACCCGTCGCGGGTCAACGTGGTGCTGGTCGGGCCGCGCGCCACGAAGCACGACGGGGACATCCGTTCGCTACTGAGGGACTTCCGCGGCCGCTGGCGCAAGGTGGTGGCGGCGTGACCCTGCGAGATCGCCTCCGCGAGGCGCAGGTCGGCTTCGAGGCGGCCTTCGCGGTGGTGACCCTGGGCCTCGTGACCCCCCTTTACGCCGCCGCGCACGCGCCGCTGCAGGATCTTCCGCAGCATATCGCCGCCGTCTCGGTGCTGCGTCGGCTGCTCTTCGGCTCGTCCCTCGACGCCATCTTCGAGGTCACGCTCTCGCGCACGCAATACCTGCTCGTGTATGCGCTCGCGGTGCCGCTCTCGGCCGTGCTCGGCGCGGAGGGCGCGGTGCGGCTGCTCGCCGCGGCCTCGCTGGTCGCCATCCCCTACGCGCTCCGCTTCGCGCTCCGGCGGTCGGGCGGCGACGAGCGCCTCGCGGCACTGTCCTGGCCCCTGCTCTGGAACCCGCAGTTCTTCCTCGGCTTCCTCAACCTCCTCATCGGCGTGCCGCTCGCGCTGGTCGCCGTCGGTCTGTTCGCGGACCCCTTGCGCCGCGCCGAGCCCCGCCGCCAGGTCGCCCTCGGCGCACTCGCCCTCGCGACCTTCTACTCCCACCTGATCCCCTTCGGCGTGCTGGGCCTCGGCGTCCTCACGACGCTCTCGCTGCCCTCCCCCCGCCTGCGAACCGCGCTCGCCGACCTCCGGGGGCTCCTCCGGCAGGTGCTCTTCCTCGGGCCCGCGCTGCTCGCGGCCGTGCTGTGGGTGCTGCGCTCTCCGGCCAACGACGCGACCGTCCTCGCGGGCGGCGTCGGCACCGTCCCCCACGCCGAGTGGCCCGCGGTGCCGAGCCTCGCGCGGGAGCTCAGCACGACCCTCCTCGACGTCCCGGGCGACCGGGACGAGCGCCTGCTGCTCGCGTGGGGCCTCGGGGTCCTCGCGGCCGTTGCGCTGGCGTCGCGCGAGCGCCCCGTCGTCGACGGCGAGCGTCCGCGGTTTCGCTGGATGGCGCTGACCGGAGCGGCGCTCCTCGCGACCGTCTACCTCTTTCGGCACCGGGCCTTCGTGGCGCTGTGGGGCGCCGAGGCACCCGTCGAGGCGACGTGGGCGGAGATCGCCTTCCGGGCGTCGATGCTCGCCGCGGTGGGCGCCCTCGCGGGCCTCGCCTTTCAGCGGTCGGGCTCGGGCGCGCTCCTGGCCGCAGAGCGCCCGTCGCTCGCCTGGGTGCCCGCGATCTGCGCCGCGCTCTACGTGCTGACCCCGTCGAGCTACGGCTTCATCTGGCCCATCCACACCCGCTTCCCGCTCATCGCCGCGCTGCTCCTGCCGCTCTGGATCCCGCGGCGGTCGCTCGGGCGTGGGGGCTGGCTGCTCGTCGCGGCCCTCGCGGCGGCCTCGCTGGGCTTCGTCGTCGACCTTCGCGGGCGCGTGGTGCAGTGGCAGGCCAACGAGCTCGGCGACCTCGACGAGGCCCTCGCCCGGGCGCGGCCGGGCCGTCGTCTCGTGGCGATCCTGGCGCCGCAGTCGAGCCCCTGGGTGCCGAACGTCCCGACCCTGCACGCCGCGGCGTACTACCAGGCCCGGGGCGGCGCGGTCGCGACCTTCTCCTTCGCGGACTTCCCCCAGTCGCCCTTCCGCTACCGCGAGGGCCCGGGGCGCCCGCCCCGGCTCCCGCCACGGTGGGAGTGGACCGCCTCGCTCGACGTGGCAGACCCCGATCGTCTTTATTACGACTATGTGCTCCTGCGCCGCGGCGTCGCTGACGCGCCGGCGGGCGAACCGAACCGTTTCCGGCTGGTGTTCTCGGGCCGCGACTGGCTGCTCTACGAGCGCACGAGAGAGGTGCTTCCCTGATGGAGATCGTCATCGAGCGAGGACGCATCGTCGGCTTCGACGAGCTTCCGCCTCGCAGCATCGCCCTGGACGGGTACGTCCTCGGCCCGTGCATCGACGCCGAGCGCGAGCGCTACAGCTTCGACCACCACGGCGACTGCGTCCGCCACGCCACGCGCAGCACCGCCGAGCAGGTGCACGACGCCATCGCGCTCGGCCTCAAGCCGCGCGAACTCATCGTCTTCCTCAACGACGTCGACCTCGACACCGCCCTCGCCGTCTGGTTGCTCCGGCACATCGACCGCGCGCAGGAGCCGCTCATCAACCGCCTCGTCCTGTGCGCGGGCCTGCTCGACGCGCACGCGGGGGCGTATCCGCTCGCGGGCGACATGCCCACCATCGTCGAGTGGCTCTCCGAGCCCGAGCTGCACGCCCGCGCCGACGGGAGCTACTACACCCTCGACAACGCCGGCCTGCGCGCCCTCCTCGACGAGGTCGGGCGGCGCATCTCGGTGTACGCCGACGGCGCGTCGCAGGCGTACACCGCGGGCTTCGTCGTCGACCACCGCTACCGGGTGCTGCGCGAGGGCACCGGCTGGGAGCTCGTCGAGAGCCTCGGCTACCGCGCCCACGCGCGGCTCTTCGCGGACGGGCACCAGCGGGTGCTCATCCACTCCGCGCTCCGCGACGGCTCGCACGCCTACACCGTCGCGAAGCGCTCGGAGTTCGTGAAGTTCTTCCCCGTGCGCACCATCCTCGCGGCGCTCAACGATCGCGAGCGCGGCTGGGGCGGCGGCAGCACCGTCGGCGGCGCCCCGCGCAACGCGGACGGCTCCCGCAGCCGCCTCACTCCGGACGAGGTGTTCGACATCGTCGAGTTGGTCGTGCGCGCGTCGACCGCCGCGTGCCGGATCGATTGACAGGGTGTTGAGCGCGCACCATCGTGGGCGGACCGTAACCCCCGTGACGCGCCCGGCGCGTCGATGAAGGAACACTCCCATGGCATCAGAGCTTGTGAAGACCGTCACCGATCAGACCTTCGACGCCGAGGTGCTGAAGTCCGATGTGCCCGTGCTCCTCGATTTTACTGCGACCTGGTGCGGCCCCTGCAAGGCCCTGTCGCCCATCGTCGACAAGATCGCCAACGGCTACTCCGGTCGCCTCAAGGTCGCCAAGATCGACATCGATGACTCGCCGCAGACGCCCGCCAGCCTCGGCATCCGCGGCGTTCCGACGGTGATCCTCTTCAAGGGCGGCCGCGAGGTGGGGCGCTCGGTGGGTCTCGCCCCAGAGTCGAAGCTCATCGCGATGTTCGAGTCCCACCTCGGCTGATCGCCGCCTCACCCCGCTCCCCTCAATCCCTTCCCCCTTCAATCGTCGTCGAGCAGGTCGATCTCCTCGAGCGTCTCGGGTCGTGGCACCCGACGCTCGGCGTCGAGCATCTTGGCCGCGCGGAGCAGCTTGGGGTCGATCAGGTCGTCCTCCCGCAGCGAGCGGGACGGCGCGCTCGGGGGCGGCGCGGGCCGCTGCGGCGCCGGCCGCATGACCGTCTCGGCCTCGGGCTCGGGCATCGGCGCCCGCTGCGCATGCAGCGGCGGGAGCAGCCGGGTGTTCACCGGCGCGACGGGCGCGTTGCGCAGCGGCGGCAGCGTGAGACCGCCGGGCGGACCCGAGCGCACCGCGAGGTCCGGCGGCGGGCCGGAGGCGGTGATGGGCACCGGCAGCCGCGGGTTGACCAGTAGCGGGATGGACGCGGTGGCGCTGCCGAGGCGCCCCTGCGCGACGTCTGGCGGCGGCTCGGAGACCGGCGCGACCGTGGGCAATCGGGACGAGGGCGAGGACGTGGACGAGGACGAAGACGTCGAGGGCGCCGGCGCGGGAGGGTTGCCCGGGGTGCGGAGCGCGACGTGCTCGGGCAGCGGAAGCGGCGGATCGGCGGGCCGCTGCGGTAGGCCCGCCATGGCCGAGAGCGCGTCGAGGAGCATGCGGCTCCCGGCCGGGCGCCGACCGGGCTCACGATCGAGCAGCGTGGCGACCGCGCGGCGAAGCTCCGGGGTGAAGGACGAGAGGTCCGGGCCACGGTCGGGGGTGGCGCCGCCGATGACCTCGGTGGTCATCGCGCCGAGGGCGTATAGGTCAGCGCTCGCGGTCGGACGCCGGCCCGCGAGAACCTCGGGCGCGAGATAGGGCATCGCCTCGGACTGGGCGGCCCGCACGCGCTCCACGAGCCGATCGGGAGGGATGCACACCCCGAGGATTCCGTCGGTCAGGAGCAGGCCCTTCGCCGTGACCAGCACGTTCTCGGGCCGCAGCAGCCCGTGCGGCGAGGCGGTGTGCATCGCCTGCAGCGCGAGCACCAGCGAGTGGACGACGCGCAGCGCCTCTTCGGTGGACAGCGCCGAGCCCGCCGCGCGTCGCGCGGAGAGCACCGCCCTCAGCGACACCCCATCGACCATCGGGCTCACGACCGCCACGCAGCCCGGCGCCAGCACCACGTCGGACGGCAGGACGCAGCCCGCGAGCGTGCGCCGGGTGAACATCTCGCACTTGCCGTGGAAGTCCCTCCGCTCGCCCTCGTTGAGCAGCAGCAGCGAGCCCATGACCTTGACCGCGACGTCGGCGCCGCCGGTGGTGTCGAGGGCGCGCCAGGTGGTGCCGAAGAGGCCCTCCCCGAGGCGCGTGGTGAGCTGGAAGCGATCGCGCAGCCACTCGCCCGCGGAGAGCCGGAGCTGCGGGTTGGTGAGCGCGCTCAGGGTCTCGACGTCGTCGTCCTCCAACACCGGCTTCGGCGGAGGCTTCGGCAACGGGGGCGAGGGCCGCGGCGGGGGCGGCGCCGCGGACGAGGGGCGAGCGGGCGCAGGCGGCGGTCTCGGGTTTGGGGCTGTGGGCTGCGGAGACCCGCCCGGCACCCGCGTGTTGGGCGGCGCGCCGAGGTTGAGCCGCGAGGGGGCTACCCGCGCGGAGGGAGCGCCAGGGCGCGCGGAGGGAGCGCCAGGGCGCGCGGAGGGAGCACCAGGGTGCGCGGAGGGCCCCGGCGGAGGCAGCGGGCGGGCGTTGGCGAGCGAGGCCTTGCACACCGGGCACCGGGATGCCGACGGGTCAAGGCGAGCGTTGCAGTACGGACAGTGGGTCAGCACAAGACCTTCTGTCCCTGGACCGTACCACGGGCGGTCAACGCCCCGTCGAGCCGAAGCCGCCGTCGCCGCGGTCGGTCGGATCGAGGGCGACGACCTCCGCGACGGCCACCCGCGCCACGGGCGCGATGACCAGCTGTGCGATGCGCTCGGCGCGCGCGATCACGATGGGCGCGGACCCGAGGTTGACCAGCAGGACCCGGAGCTCACCGCGGAAATCCGCGTCGATGGTGCCCGGCGCGTTGAGCACCGCCAGGCCCTCCCGGAGCGCCCGCCCCGAGCGCGCGCGCACCTGCCCCTCGTGACCGACGGGGATCCCGATCACGAGGCCGGTCGGGACCGCCGCGCGGGACCCGGGCGCCAGGGTGAGCGGGGCGTCCGACGGGACCGCGGCGTAAAGGTCTAGGCCCGCGGAGGCGTCCGTCTGGTAGGACGGCAGCGGGAGCCCCTCGGCGTGGGCGAGGCGCAGCACGGCGAGGCGCATCAGCTCGACGGATCGCCGTCGCCCACCGGGCGGGTCACGAGTGCCACGGCCCGGCCCCCGAGAAGGCGGAGGGCCTCGCCCGCGGCCGCCTGCTCCGCGCGCTTCTTGCTGGTTCCGACCCCGCGCGTCCGCAGGTGCGGGTCGGCGATCATCTCGACCTCCCAGGTACGGTGGTGATCCGGACCGTCGGCGCGCACCACCTCGTAGTGCGGCGTGAGGGCATGCTTCGCTTGAAGGAGCTCTTGCAGGCGCGTCTTGTCGTCGAGGTCGGGCGTCGCACGGGTGAGCGCGACGTCGATCTCGGGCGTGAGCAGCCGGTCGACCACCCCGCGGGCCGCCTCGAGACCGCCGTCCAGGTAGACCGCGGCGAGCGTCGCCTCGAGCGCGTCGGCGAGCAGCGAGGGCTTGGTACGCCCGCCGGTGCGCGCCTCCCCGCGGCCCAGCCGGAGCGTGTCGCCGAGGCCCAGCGCCGTGCCGAGCCTCGCGAGGGTGGTCTCGTTCACCACCGCGGCGCGCAGCCGGGTGAGCTCGCCCTCCCGGGCCTCCGGCAGCCGCCGCCAGAGCAGCTCGCTCACGCACAACGACAGCACGGCGTCGCCCAGGAACTCCATCCGCTCGTTGTCCGCCGCGCGATGTCCCCGCCGGGCCGCGCGGCCCTCGTGCGCCGCCGAGCGGTGGGTCATCGCGGTCTCCAGCAACGTCGGGTCGCGGAGGGTGACGCCGAGCGCTGCCTGCAAGGCGATGAGGAGGTCCTTGTCCACGCGCCTCGGCGTCTACCACCGCAGGGGGCCATGGTTCCAGTGCGGCCTTCCGAGGCGCTCGCACCCTCCACCCGGGGTGCTAGCCATCGCGGGCGATGTTGCCGCCCCTGAGTACGCTCGCCCTGATCGTCCTCTCCGTTGATGATCGTCGGGTCGCGCGACCGCCTCGCCCCGGACGAGGTGTTTCCCGCCGCGGTGGGGGTGGGTCTCCCGGACGGGATCACCGGACCGGGACCCGACCTAGCGCGGCACCGCCAGCACGTAGACGACGAAGACCGAGTTGGGCGGAGCGTCGGCGCGGTCACCCTGCGCGACCCCGACGCCGATGAAGCGCGACGCCTCGTCGAGCAGGGGCTCCAGGCGTTCAGCGCCGTCGATGCGTGGCCCGAAGGCCGCCGCCACGCTGATGCGCCGGTAGAGCAAGCCCTCGCGCTGCATCCGTGCGCTCGCGTCCTGCAGGGCCTGCTGCTGCGTGCTCGCCGGGTCACGGAAGAATCCCGCCGCCGCCTCGCGGGCGGCCGTAGCGAGGCTCGGCCGCTCCTCCAGCGGGATCAATCCGCGGCCCCGCCGCGCGAGGTTGATGGCCCGAAGCAGCGACTGCGCAGCGCCCGACGGGTCGATCGCCATCGCGACGGCGACGAAGTCCTGCGTCACGAGCAGGCCGTTGCCCGAGGGGTCGCGCGTCACCCCGACGCCCACGTGGGTGACGTCGGGATTGAGGATGTTGGCCCGGTGCCCCGGGCTGGCCATCAGGCCGTCGAAGATCTCCTGCGGGCCGTACCCGCGGGCCACGTTCTCGAGCGTGAGCCCGCTGCGCAGCCCTGCCCGCTGCAGCCGATCGGTGGTCGTGCCCTGCGTCGGGGAGTTGTGCGCGACGAAGCGGTGCTCGGCCATGTCCTGGCAGTGCGCCCGCGCGGCCTCGGTGAGCGCGGGGAGCACGGCGAGCGGCGTGAGGTGCGCCCGAGCGCGGGCCTCGTTGGTCAGCCGGAAGAGCGCAGCCTCGACCTCCGCGGGGTCGCCGACGTGCTCGGGAGCGCTGTCCTCCGGCGCGGCGGGCGCGGGCGTGTCGACGTACACCGGGAAGTTCGCGAGGACGGTGTTGCCCTCCGGGCCCGTCGCCTCAAGCTCCACCTGCCACACGCCCGCGACGTCGAGCGGAACCACCACCAGGAACTCCGGCCCCTCTCCGAGCGGCTGATCCTCGACGCGACCGTCGGGGTGCGCAAGGGATAGCGTGGGCGCCCGCAGCCCGCCCTCGATGGCGCCCTCGAGCACCAGCCGTGCACCGCGCAACAGCTGCCGTGGCACGGCGCCCAGGCGCAGGCGTCGACGGGACAGCGCGACCACCATCCACCGCTCGGCGCCCCGCGACACCTCGGCGACGCCGACGTGGGAGGGATGATCCTGCGCGGCGATCTCGCGCAGCCCCGCGGCCGTCTCGTCGCCGAGGGCGCCGTCGCCGCCGCGGTGCACGGTCACGATGCTCGGGATCGGGTCGGTGAGGCCCGCCTGCCACGCGAGGCCCTGCACCAGCCGCGCGCTCGGCGGGCGGTGCGCCGGGTCGGCGGCGACCCGCTCGGCGATGGCCCGCGCGGTGCTCGTCAGCGCCGGGTCGACGACGAGCGCCGCGCCGCCGGGGCCGATGGCGGCGCGCACCGCGTCCGCAAGCAGGCTCGTCTCCGGCGGCGCCGTCCACGCCGTCGCCTGCACGTAGCGCGTCGCGGGCACGGTCCCGCCGGGGGGCGGGCGCGCAGCGGCCGAACAGGCCATCGCGCACGCGAGCGCCAAGGCCGCGGGGGCCCTCACGGCGTCACGCCCCGGCGGTCGGCGGCTGCTCGGCCAGGCCGTCGCCGTCGCGGGTGTACGACCGCTCGCAGGCCTTGCACTTCAGGGTCGTGTCGAGGCGCTCGCCGCAGCGGCACATCCAGCCCATGAAGCGCGCGGGCACGCCGCCCACCATCGCGAAGGGCGGCACGTGACGGGTGACCACCGCGCCGGCGGCCACGAAGGCCCCTTCGCCGATGTCGTGCCCGCAGACGATGGTGGCGTTGGCGCCGATGCTCGCGCCGCGGCCCACGCGGGTCTCCCGGTACTCGTCCTTGCGTGGGAAGGCCGAGCGGGGGTTGACCACATTGGTGAACACGGCGCTCGGGCCGACGAAGACGTCGTCCTCGAGGTGCACGCCGTCGTAGAGGGAGACGTTGTTCTGCACGCGCGCGTTGTCGCCGACGGTGACCCGGTTGCCGACGTAGCAGTTCTGCCCGAACGAGCTGCGGCGGCCGATGCGCGCGCCCGCCATCACGTGGCAGAAGTGCCAGACCTTGGTGCCCTCGCCGAGCGTGGCGCCCTCGTCGACGATCGCGCTCGGGTGGACGTAATGGGAAGGTTTCGTGTCAGCCATCGGGTGCAGTCGCCTCCTGCGGAGCGTGAGCCGTTCGGGGATGATGAGGTGGGAACGCGGCGGGGGAGCCCGCGAGCCCGTCAGAGGATGATGGGGGCGCCGCCGCGCCGAAGCGAGGCCTCCGCCGCCGCGAGCGCCTCGACCACGCGACACGCCTCGGGGCCGCCGGTGCGCGGGGCCTTGCGCTCGCGCACGCACTCGATGAAGTGACGCACCTCGAGCCGCAGCGGCTCCTCCATCGGCACGCTCGGGATCAGGATGTCCCCGTCGCGCAGCGTCAGGAACGCGTCGTACGTGTGGTACTCCTGCGGCCGGTCGAAGCCCTTGTCGTGGATACGGATCTTCTCCGTCGGGTGCGTGTCGTCGAACACCAGCATCTTCTTGGAGCCGACCACCGTGAGCGAGCGGTGCTTGTGCGGGTCGAGCCACGACAGCTGCACGTTGGCCATCACGCCCGACTTGAAGGCCACGTTGACGAAGACGACGTCCTCGGTGCCGGGCCGGAGGTAGGCGTGTCCGCGCGCGGAGACCGACTCCATCGGCTCGGCGATGAGCTCGAAGATCATCGAGAAGTCGTGCGGGCCGAGGGACCACAGGGCGCTCTCGTCGGTGCGGATCTTCCCGAGGTTGACCCGCTGCGCGTAGATGTAGAGCACGTCGCCGAGGGCCCCCGAGCGCACGAGCTCGACCACCCGCTGGAAGGCCGGGTGGAACACCATCAGGTGGCCGCACATCAGGATGCGCCCGAGGCGCGCGGCCTCGTCGGTGACCGCGCGCGCGTCGGCGACGGTCTGCGCGAGGGGCTTCTCGACGAAGACGTCCTTGCCGGCGGCGAGCGCGGCGCGGGCGAGGGCTGCGTGGGACGAGCCCGGCGTCGCGAGCACCACGGCGTCGACGTCGGGCATCGCGAGCAGCTCTTCGTACGAGCCGGTGACCTTCGCCGCGGGGTACTCCCGGCGGACGCGGGACTGCACCTTCGGGTCGGCGTCGCACACCGCGCTGAGCTCGGCGCCCTCCGCGGTGGCGAAGTTGCGCACCAGGTTCTTCCCCCAGTAGCCCGCGCCGACGCAGCCGATGCGAACCTTCGCCGCGCTCACGCCGACGCCCCCTCGACCGACCGCACCGCGTCGCGCAGCGCGTGCCCCACGGCCTCGACCTCGGCCACCTCGAGCTCGCTGTGCACCGGGATGGACAGCACCTCCGCGCAGGCCCGCTCGGCGTTGGGGAACTCGCCAGGACGATGCCCGAGCGCCGCGAAGACCTTCTGATACGGCATCGGCATCGGGTAGTAGACCTCGCTCCCGACGCCCTTCGCCCGGAGCGCAGCCGAGATGGCGTCGCGTCGCGGGTGGCGGATGGTGAACTGCGCGTACACGTGGCGCCCGTCGGCGTCGTCGGCCGGGAGCACGAGCTCGGCGGAGACGTCCTTCAGGGCCGCGCGCAGGCGGTCGGCGTGGTCGCGGCGGCGCGCGATGCGGGCCTCGTAGTGCGGAAGCTTCGCGCGGAGGATGGCGGCCTGGAGCGGGTCGAGGCGGAAGTTGCCGCCGGGCAGCTCGTGGACGTTCTTCGCCGTGGCGCCGGTCACCCGGACCTTCTTCATCAGGTCGGCGAGCGTGGGGTCGTTGGTGACGCACGCGCCGCCGTCGCCCGCGCAGCCGAGCGGCTTGGCCGGGAAGAAGCTGAAGCAGCCGATGACGCCGAGGGTGCCGGTGCGCCCCCCGCGACGCTCGGCGCCGGCGGCCTGGGCGACATCCTCGACGAGGTGGATGTTGCGGTCGCGCACCGCCGCGGCGAGGCCGTCCATGTCCGCGACGCGGCCGTAGAGGTGCACCGCGAGGACGGCGCGGGTCTTGGCCGTGATGCGCTCGGCGACGCGCGCGGGGTCGAGGTTGAAGGTCGCGAGGTCGATGTCGACGAATACCGGGGTCGCGCCGACCCGGTGGATGGCGCTGGCGGTCGCGAGGTAACTGAAGGCCGTCGTGATGACCTCGTCGCCGGGGCCGATGCCCAGCGCCTGGAGGGCGACGACGATGGCGTCGGAGCCGTTGGACACTCCCACGGAGGCCGCGGCGCCGCAGTAGGCAGCAAACTCGGCCTGGAAGGCCTCGACCTCGGCGCCGAGGATGTAGCCCCCGGAGCGGAGGACCCGGAGCGCGGCCTCCTCGATGGGCCCTTGGAGTTGACGGTGTTCGCGTGCGGGGTCGGCGAGGTTGATCACGGCAGGAAAGGCCTCCTCGGGCGGGTCACAGGGCGCGCCGTCTAACATGAAGCGCCGGGGGAGTGAAACGCTCTCGATTCAGCGCGAACGACGTGCGCCGCCGGCGTCGTTGCGCACGCCCGCGTCGAAGCCGGTCATCACCGAGGGGATCACCTCGCGGCGTATCTTCGTCGCCACCCGGTCGCCCGCCGTGCGGATGTCATCGCCGAGCTCGTGCGCCTCGGGGGTCGCGAGGATGCGGCGGGTGTGATCCCACAGCGTGCGGGTGCCGGTGATGGGCACGAAGAAGTACGCGTACAACCCCAGGAGGGTGACCAGGCTCGAGAGGATCCAGCGGGTCGCGCGGAGCATTCCACCGCCCAGGGGAGCGCACTGCCTCGCGGCGCCGCAAGATTCCGGCGCGCTTGACACGTCCGTCGCGCCGGTGGTGCTGTCCCGCCGCCCATTGCCAGGAGAGAGACTTCGATGGCCGATCGACCCGTCCGCAAAGCCCCGCAACGTCCCTCCCCGGCCGCCGCCGCGCGCCCTTCGCCCAACGACCCGAAGGGCTACCGCGGCCCCGGCTTCCGCGACGCCCCGACCTACGATTACAAGATCGACTATGCCGGGCTACCCAAGGACGAGGACGAGGACCCCTCGCCCCCTCCCCCGACCGAGTCGCTCCCGAGCGCCGTGCTCACCTCGCACGAGTCGCACAACCGCGGCGGCCGCTCGCCCCGCGGCATGGGCGGCCGACGACCCGACCGCAGCGGCACCGACCCCAATGCCTACCGCAGCCCGGGCTTCAGCGAGCAGCGCGACGCCCGCTTCCGCGGCCACCCGATGACCCGCGGTGACATCGGCCCGGCCCCCTCCGCCGACGCACCGGTCGGCGCCGAAGGGGCCGACGAGGCCGGCGACCCGAAGCCGCCGACCGCCTGACCCTTCGCTCCCTCCCGCCGCCCCGCCCGCCCCAGAACCTCAGGTCAGTCTTCGCGCAGGAAGCGCTCGGCGGCGGCGACGTCTTCGCTGCTGCCGATGTACAGCGGCACCCGCTGGTGCAGCGAGGTCGGCGACACGTCCAGGATGCGCTGCGTGCCGGTGGACGCCGCGCCGCCCGCGGCCTCGCACAGGAAGCCCATCGGCGCGGCCTCGTAGAGGAGGCGCAGCTTGCCCTGGGGGTTCTTCTTGTCGGCCGGGTACGCGAACACGCCACCCTTGAGCAGCGTGCGGTGGAAGTCCGCCACCAGCGACCCGACGTAGCGGGCGGAGTAGGGCGTGCCCATCGTGCCGTCGGCGTCGGTCTTCGGGGTCTGCATGTCGACGACCCAGCGGCGCAGGCTGGCGGGCCAGAGCTGGGCGTTGCCCTCGTTGACCGAGTAGATCTTCCCCTTCTTCGGGATGCGGATGTTCTCGTGCGAGAGGAAGAACTCACCGACCGCGGGGTCGAGGGTGAACCCGTGCACGCTCTCGCCCATCGAGTACACGAGCACGGTGCTCGATCCGTAGATGACGTACCCCGCGGCGACCTGCGACGCGCCGCGCTGGAGGCAGTCGGCCTCGGTGCCGTGCCGGCCCACGGTCACCCGGCGGTGGATCGAAAAGATCGTGCCGATGTTGATGTCGACGTCGATGTTGGAGCTGCCGTCGAGCGGGTCGAACATCAGCACGTACTTGCCCGTGGGGAACTGGTCGGGGATTCGGACGATGCCCTCGTTCTCCTCGCTGGCCATCACGCAGAGGTGACCGCCCGCCTCGACCGAGCGGATGAGCACGTTGTTGGCGAACTCATCCAGCTTCTGGACCTCCTCGCCCTGGATGTTCTTCTCGCCGGTCAGCCCGAGGATGCCCGCGAGGCCCGCCGAGCGGACCCGCGAGTTGATCACCTTCGCCGCGAGCGCGATCTGTTGGAAGAGCCCGGTGAAATCCCCGGTGGCGCCGGGGATCGCGAGCTGCTGCTCCAGGATGTGTCGCTCCAGGGTGATGCCCTGCGTCGAGAGTGCCGAGCCTGAATACATCGCTGCCGCTGCTCCTCTTCGGTGGGTGTACGGAATCCGTCGCGCGAGCCGTTCTTGCACGGCCCGCGCTCGGCCATCAATGGGTGTCTGGCCGGTCTTCCGCCAGTGCCCTCGCCGCGGCGATGGTCTCCGGCCGGACCTTGCCGCTGCGCTCCAGCGGGACCAGCACCCGGGACAGCACCGCCCGGTAGAGCGCCCGCACCGTCGGATCGCCTGCCATCACCGCGAGGTGCCGGGCCACGGTCTCGGTGTCGTCGCGCAGCAGCGGCGAGGCGAGCGCGGCGTCGGGGCCGACCTGCTCGATGTTGCGGGCGACGCTCACCAGGAGCGACGCCGTCGCGGCGCGCAGGTCACCCTCCGAGGGCGCCGGGTCGAGAGCGTCGGCCAGCAGCCACGCCGCGCCCTGCGCGAGGGCGACCGCCCCGGAGGCCACGAGCGCCGCGCCTGCATGGTAACGCGCCCGATCGACGCGGTCGGCGACCACGAGGCGGCCGCCCGCGAGCGCCGCGATGTCGCGCGCGACCTGCACCGCGCCCGGGTCACCCTCCACCAGGAAGGCGGCGCCTGCGAGCGACCCGGCGGGCGTGCGCGTCGCGATGGCAGCCAGCGGGTGGAGGGCGCCGACCGAGGCCCCCACCGCCCGCGCCGGGTCGAGGACCTCGACGCCCCGGGCGCCCGCGAGGTGCAGCACCACGTCGCCGGGGCGCAGCGCGGGAGCGAGGGTTTTACACACTTCGGTAATGGCCCGGTCGCTGACGGCGAGCAGCCAGACGAGCGGCGCGTCGCGGAGGCGCTCTGGGGGGACGCCCCGGGAGGGACAGCCGGCGACCGGGACGGCGTGGGCGCGGGCGAGCGCAACGAAGGCGTTGCCCATCCGGCCGAGGCCCAGGACCATCCACGGTGCGGTCATGGGGATCTGTAGATCCGGTGTTCTCGGGCGTACTCGATGACGCCGAGCGGAACCACGTCGTCGACCGGGAGACCGCGCGCCAGGCGCTGCCGGACCTCCGTCGACGACACCTGCGGGACCACCGCCGGGGGCGCGTCGGGGCGGCCGTGCCCGAGCCGTCCGAGCACGAGCGGCGGCGCGATCTGGACGATCTCCGGCCAGCCGAACCACCGCTCGGTCTCGCTGAGGATGTCGGCGCCGATGATCAGCCGGAGCGACCAGTCGGGGTGCGCCGCCTGGAGCGCCCGGAGCGTGTAGAGCGTGCGGGAGGTCTCGCCCATCTCCTGCTCGATGGCGGAGACCTCGACGTGGCGCAGGTGCGCGAAGGCGCGCTCGCACATCGCCTTGCGGTGCACGAAGGGCGCCAGCTCCTTGCCCAGCGGATGGTCGAAGCAGGGGACCACCAGCACCCGGTCGAGCGGCTGCGTCACGAGGACGTACGACACCGCGAGGACGTGGGAGACGTGGGGTGGATTGAAGCTGCCGCCGAAGAAGCCGACGTTCATTCGGCGAGCACACTAGTACCTTTCCCCGGTCGAGACGAAGCCGTTGGTAGGCTTCGCGGGGGGGTGATGCCGGGCGGGCGCGGGAGGCGGAGCATGGAGTCATCGGGACGCAGGCTCGAGGTCGATGCTGGTAGCGCCCGCACCGCGGTGCCGCGGGACCTCTTCGGCGGAGACCTCGAGTGCATCGACGAGGTGAGCCTCCACGAGACCGGAACGTGCCTGCAGACTCGAAAGCCAGCCGGCGCGAGTGTTAGAACCCGCGCCCTCACGATGCCCTCAACCCCTCCAACGGAGTCCACATGAACGGTCGATGCACGATCATCCTCGCCGCGGGTCAGGGAACCCGCATGAAGAGCACGCTCCCGAAGGTGCTGCACCGGGTCGCGGGCGTCGCGATGGTCCATTGGTCCGTCGAGGCCGCGCTCGCCGCGGGGTCGGGCCACGTCGTGCTCGTCGTCGGTCACGGCCGCGAGGCGGTCATCGAGGCCGTCACCGCGCGCTTCGGCGACAAGGTCCGCTTCGCGGTGCAGACCGAGCAGCGCGGCACCGCCGACGCCGTCCGCGCCGGGATGACCGAGGTCCCCAGCGAGGCGACCGAGGTGCTGATCACGTACGGCGACGTGCCCTGCGTCCCCGCCGAGGCGCTGACGCAGCTCACCGAGGCGCGCGCCCGCTCCGGGGCCCCGCTCGCGATGATCACCACCGAGGTGACCGACCCGACGGGCTACGGCCGGGTGCTACGCGATGACGGCGGCCGAATCCGGGCGATCCGCGAGCACAAGGACTGCTCCGCCGACGAGCGCGCGGTGCGCTGCGTGAACCCGGGGCTCTACGTCGCCGACCGCGCCTTCCTCGCCGCCTCGCTGGGCAGGATCGGCTCGAGCAACGCGCAGGGTGAGTTCTACCTGACCGACCTGGTGGAGATCGGAGCGCGCGAGGGCGGCGTGGGCGAGCTCGCGTGGGAGCCCGTCGCGGTGCGCGGCGTCAACGATCGGGCCGAGCTCGCGGCGACCGAGGCGTTCCTCTGGCAGCGCATCGCGGACGGGCACCGCCGCGCCGGGAGCACCGTGGCAACGGGCGTCTTCATCGATCGCGACGTGACCATCGAGCCCGGGGTCACCATCGGCCCCAACGTGGTGCTGCGCGGCCGGACGTCGCTCGGAAGCGGGACCACCGTCGACGCGGGCTGCGTGCTCGAGGACGCCGCCATCGGCCGCGACGTGCTGCTCAAGCCGTACACCCTGGTCACGCGCTGCGAGGTGCACGAGGGGGCGCAGCTGGGACCCTTCGCGAACCTCCGGCCGGACAGCGTGGTCGAGGCGGGCGCGCACGTCGGCAACTTCGTCGAGCTCAAGAAGACCCGGCTCGGTAAGGGCGCCAAGGCCAACCATCTCGCGTACCTCGGAGACGGGGTCATCGGCCCGCGGGCCAACGTCGGCGCCGGGACGATCTTCTGCAACTACGATGGCTTCCGTAAGCATGTGACCACCATCGAGGAGGGCGCGTTCATCGGGTCGAACAGCTCGCTCGTCGCGCCGGTGATCATCGGCAAGAACGCCTACGTGGGCTCCGGCTCGGTGGTGACCCGCGACGTGCCCGAAGACGCCCTCGCCATCGGGCGCGCCAAGCAGGAGAACAAGGAAGGCTACGGCAAGCGGCTGCGCGAGCGCTTCTCCCCGAAGCGCTGACGTCGGCGCCGGGCGAGCGCCGCGAAGACCCCTGCGAGCGCCACGGCCCCGGCCCCCGGCGGGGACGTCGCGCCCACGCGGCAGCCGCACCCGTCTCGGGGTTCATTGATGATCAACAGCCCGTCGTCGGTGGCAGCGTCGATCGCCGCCCCGGCGTCGGGCTCCGTCGGAGGGGCGTCTGCTGCCCCGAGGTCGAAGAAGCCGACGTCCGCGAGCGGAGGAGCGTCCCGCGCCACGCCCCCGTCGGGCACCGGGATGGTCACGCAGCGCCCGAGCTCGCAGCGCTCCCCCGTCGGGCAGCGCGCGCCGGTGCAGGCGTCGACGCAGCGCCCCTCGACGCAGGTGGTGCCCTCGCCGCAGGTGGTCGTCGCGCAGGCCGCCGCCCGGCAGCGCCCATCGGCGCCGCACGACTGGCCTGCGCCGCAGCCGCGGCACTCGCAGCGCGGAACGCACACCCCGCCCACGCAGGCCTGGTCGCTGTCGCAGGTCACGCCCGCGCACCCGTCGACGCAGCGCCCCGCCCGGCAGAGCGTCCCCGCCGGGCAGGTGATGCCCGCGCACGCGCCGACGCAGCGACCCGCCTCGCAGCGCTCGCTGGCGCCGCAGGTCACGGTCTCGCACGCGGCCTCCACGCAGGTCCCGCGGTCGGTGCAGCGCAGTCCGGGGAAGCAGCCGAGCTCGCTCAGGCACCGGTCGACGCAGCGTCCGCGGTCGCACACCTGCATCGCGGTGCACAGCCCGTCGCCCTCGTCGACGCTTCCGTCGCAGTCGTTGTCGACGCCGTCGCAGCGCTCCGCCGAGGCGGTCACCGCCCCGACGCACGCGAGCGCCCCGGCGCGGCACTGGAGCGTCCCCGCGCCGCACGCGCCCGCCATCCCGGTGCCGCAGCTCGCGCCTCCGCCGGTGCAGACGATCTCGTCGACGAGCGCGATGAAGTCCGTGAAGTTGTTGTCGCCGCCCGAGTAGAGGTCCTCCCATGCGAAGTAGAAGGCCCGGGGCCGGACGCGGGAGTCGTAGGTCAGGAGGTGGATGTACGACGGGGTCGCGCCGGTGTTGTCGGGGTTGTAGGCCCGCTCGGAATAGAACGACGAGCCTGCGCGGGAGACCGACGCGCAGCAGTCACCCGAGCAGGTGCCCGAGGTGCCGTCTTCGGGCGTGCGAAGGAAGAACCCGATCTCGCCGCCCAGATACTGTGGGTTGCCGCGGAGGTTGAGCGTGAACTGCTCCCCCGGCATCGCGCCGCAGGGGATGAGCACCTGCTCCGTGCGCACCGGCGGCGGGTTGTCGCGCGAGGGGGTCACGCCCGGCCGAACGTTGTACCAGCCGAACACGTTGCGGAAGCGCGCGTTGCCGCGGGTGACCAGGGTGAACGTGAGGGTGCAGCCGGGGACGAAGCGCTCCGGCACGATGGCGGCGTCCTCGCGCACCCGGATCGCGGTCTCGCCGCGGGCGTTGAAGATGTCCTGCAGCTGCGCACCGACCGGGATCTGCGCGCCTCCCGGCTGGGTGATCGCGGAGGCCGTGGAGGACAACAGCAGCGAGGTGAGGAAGATGATCGCGGCGCGCATGGAGCCTCCCGGGCAACGGATGCGGGAGGTTGTACCGCGCCGGGAGCGCCCGCCGCGAGGTGTTCAGGCGGCCGCGGCGCGACCGCTGACGAGGGTCTTGAGCGCAGCGGTCATCGCGGGGTCGGGGCGCTGCGGCAGGTTGCGGAGCCTGTCATGCGTGAGAGCCAGCTGCTCCATCACCGCGTGGGCCTTCGGGTCGCGGCGCGCCGGGACATCGAGCGACTGAACCCACGCCACGAGCGCCATCGCGCCCGCGTAGGCGCCCTCGCGGTGGGGTCGACAGGTCGCGCGGGTGACCCAGTACCGTTCCGCCGCGTCGGCCGACTCGCGCCACATTTCCAGGGTTGCCTTACTACCGCCCTCGGCAGGCGCCCATGTGAACAGATACCCGGCGGCGCGAAAGAAGCGTTCGGTGTCGGTCATAGGGGGTGCGGGCCTCCGAAGGTGAGATGGCTGCGAACCGCTTGGAGCTCTGTGTGATTCCTCCAGCAATGCATGGGCCATCATGGCGGCGCCCGTCGGCGCCCATCCTGCGGCTGTGGGAGCCGACGGTCACCCGATGGGTTCCACGAGATTTGCGGCCGCCGCCACGAGGCTGGGGGTGTGTCGGACGGCCGCACGCGTGGCAGAAGTGCACATCCGGCCCGCACGCACGCGTTGCGTGCGCATCGGGTGACCTCGCAAGCGATGCGCGATCGGGTCGAGGATGGTTTGACGGGCGCGCTCCGACCAGTGCAACCCTCTGGCGGATGCGAAGGTACGTCGCCGCGCTGTGGCTGCTGATCGGGTGTGCGGCCGCGGGAGGTTCGCCGCAGGAGATCGACGGGCGCACCACGAGCCCGGACGCGATCCTCGACGTCGAGGTCAGGTCCGACCTCGGGATCGATACGGCGACCGAGGTGAGCCTCGACGTTCCGGTCCTGGAGGACCGGCCGGATGTCACCTCGGCGGAGACGGGCTTCGATGCGGGGGTGCCCGACGCGGGCGTGGACGGCGGCTTCGCGGAGGTGGTGCTCGACGCCACGACCGCCGCGGACGTGGCGACCACGCGCACGGTGCTTCGGGTGCACTACCCGGTAGGCGCGCGCGCGCTGAGTCTGCGCGGTGACCTCGCGGGCCTATCCTGGGAGCGCGGGGTCTCCCTCACCCGCGTCACCGCTGACGTGTGGGAGTGGTCCTCGGACGGCGTCGCGCGCTCGTTCGAGTGGAAGCCGCTGCTCGACGACCGGGAGTGGTCGCTCGGGAGCAACTACCGCGCGACACCCGGTGCCACATTGGACATCTATCCCAGGTTCGTGACCCGCTCGGGGCGCTGGTCACGCGCGATCCCGGCCTTCCGCTCCACGGTGCTCGGCAACGAACGCGGGGTCTGGATCTACCTGCCGCCCACCTACGACGAGAACCCCGCCGCGCGCTTCCCCGTGGTCTACATGCACGACGGGCAGAACCTCTTCAACCCCGCGACGGCCTTCGGCGGTCAGCCCTGGTACGCCCAGGACGCGCTGAACCAGGGAGCCGAGAGCGGCGCGATCCGGGAGGCGATCATCGTCGGCGTCGAGAACACCGCCGACCGCATCAACGAGTACACTCCCACCCGCGACGCCGGTCGTATGACCGGCGGCCGCGGCGAGCTCTACCTCCGGATGCTGGTCGACGAGGTGAAGCCCCTCATCGACCGGAGCTACCGCACGCTCCCGGGGCGCGGCGACACGGTACTCGTGGGCTCCTCCCTCGGCGGGCTCATCTCGACCTGGGCGGGGGCGCGCCGCGGCGACGTCTTCGGGCACATCGGCGCGCTGTCCCCGTCCACCTGGTGGGACGACCGGATGCTGCTGCGCGAGGCCGCCACGCTGCGGGGCCTCGCGACGCGACCGCTGCGCATCTACGTCGACAGCGGCGACGCCGGGGACAGCCGCGACGGCGTCGCCGACACCGCGATGCTGGCCGACGTGCTGCGGGCGGCGGGCTACCGCGACGGGGTCGACCTCCGCTACGTCGTGCAGCCTGGCGCCACGCACAACGAGGTGTACTGGGCGCAGCGCCTCCCCGGGGCCCTGGGCTTCCTCCTGGGTCGACGCGACCCCTGAGCGGGGCGCGTCAGGCCGTGAGCAACACCTTGCCGACGTTCTTGCGGTCGTGGATGCGCTGGTGCGCCTCGGCCGCCTGCTCGAAGGGGTAGGTGGAGTCGATCACCGGCTGGATGGCCCCGTCGCCGTAGAGCACAAGCAGCTGGTTGAGCTGCCCAAGGAGGATCTTCGACTCGTCCCAGAGGTGCCCCATGTTGACGCCGAAGATGCCGCGGTTGTCGTTCATGAGGTTGAAGGGGAAGAGGTCGATGAAGGGCATCTGGAGCACGCCCTTCAGCGCCGAGAAGAGGTCCCGGGTGCCGTCGGGCGAGAGCGACGCCGCGCCGAACGCGAAGAGCCGACCGGTGGGCGCGAGCGAGCGGAGGCTCTTCTTGAGCGACTCGCCGCCCTGCGCGTCGAGGGCGATGTCGACCCCGCGGCCGTTGGTGATGCGGCGCACCTCCGCGGCGAAGTCCTGCGTGTGATAGTCGATCGCGTGGTCGAGGCCCGCGGCGCGGAGGTAGTCGTGCTTGGAGGCCGACGCGGTGCCGATCGTGACGGCGCCGGCGTGCTTGCAGAGCTGCAGCGCCGCGAGGCCGACGCCGCCGGCCGCGGCGTGGATGAGCACGGTGTCGCCGCGCTTCACGTTGCCCAGGTAGACCAGCATGTGGTGGGCGGTGAAGTAGACCACCGGGAGCGCCGCGCCGTGCTCGAAGGTCATCGCCGCGGGCATCTCGATGGCGAACTCGTCGCGCGCGCAGACGGTGTCGCTGTAGCCGCCGAAGCGCACCGCCGCGAGCACCCGCTGCCCGACGCGCGTGGCGTCGACCCCGGGGCCGACCGCGTCGATCACGCCGGACACCTCGTAGCCCGGCACGAAGGGCAAGGGCGGCGCGTCGGGGTACATCCCGATGCGGGCCATGATGTCGGCGAAGTTGACCCCCGCGGCGCGGACCCGAACGCGCACCTCTCCTGCAGCGGGCGTCGGGTCGGGCGCCTCGCGCAGCACGAGGACGTCGGGGGCTCCGGGGCGGGTGATCCAGATCTGGCGCATGGGGCGCAGGGCTACCACGCGCCCGGACGGAGCGTCGATCAGCGCCGGGGGATGAGGGCGCGCAGCGCCGTGTCGAGCACGGGGCCGTAGGGCGGGCGCAGGAGGAAGGTGCCGTTGACCCGCGCCTGGTGGAACACGGGCTTCATCTTGGACATGGCCTCGAAACCCTCGCGGCCGTGGTAGTGCCCCATGCCGCTGGGGCCGACGCCGCCGAAGGGGAGGTCTTCCTGGGCGAAGTGCACCATGGTCTCGTTGACCGCGACGCCGCCGGAGACGGTGCGGTCGACCACGGCCTGCACCGCCGCGCGGTCATCGCCGAAGGGGTAGAGCGCGAGCGGGCGCGGGCGGTCGTTGACGTACGCGATGGCGTCGTCGAGGGAGTCGTAGGCCACGACCGGGAGGATCGGCCCGAAGATCTCCTCCTGCATCACGCCCATGGTGTCGTCGGCGTCGAGCACGAGCGCGGGGCCGAGCTTGGGCGAACCCTCGAAGGACTCCCCGGCGGGGCCGAGCGGCACCACCGTCGCGCCGCGGGCCCGGGCCTCTTCGAGGAGCGCCACGAGGCGCCCGCGGTGGTGGGCGTTGACGATGGAGGTGTAGTCGGGGTTGTCGACGAGGGTGGGGTACATCCGCGCCGCGGCGGCCTTGCACTCGGCGACGAAGGCGTCGCGGGCGCTGCGCGGCACGAGCGCGTAGTCGGGCGCGATGCATGTCTGGCCGGCGTTGAAGAGCTTGCCCGTGATGATGGAGGTCGCCGCGCGCGACAGCGAAGCGCCCGGGGTGACGACCGCCGGGGACTTGCCCCCGAGCTCGAGCACCACCGGGGTGAGGTTGTCTGCGGCGGCGCGCATCACGTGCTTGCCGACGCGCGTCGAGCCCGTGAAGAAGAGCAGGTCGAAGGGCAGGCGGGAGAAGGCCTCGGCGACCTTCGGGCCACCCTGGACGAGGCACACCTGATCGGGCGGAAAGCACTCCTGCACGATGTCGGCGATGAGGGCGCTGATGCGCGGGACGAACTCCGAGGGCTTGAGCATCACGCGGTTGCCGGCCGCGAGGGCGTACACGAGCGGCGCGCCCAGGAGCTGGAAGGGGTAGTTCCAGGGGCCGATGATGCCGACAACGCCGAGGGGCTGCGGGATGATCTCGGCGCGGCCGGGCTGGAAGAGCCAGCGCACGGGGCGGGCGCCGGGGCTCATCCACTCCGCGAGGTGCTCGCGGGTGTGCTCGATGGACTGGAGGGTGACGAAGATCTCCGCGATGAGGGTCTCGTGCCGGGAGCGGTGCCCGAAGTCCTCGGAGATGGCACGGGCGATGTCGTCCTGGCGACGCAGCATCGTGTTGGCGAGGCGTTCGAGGTCTCCGATGCGAGCCTCGTAGCTGCGCGCAGTTCCGTGCCGAGAGGCGCGGTGCATGGGCTCAAACAGTGCGCGGAGCTCGGCTTCACCGGGCTCGGCCGCGCTCGCGTCGACGGATGGCCTCGGGTCGATCTGGACGTCGGTCGTCATGGGTGTCGTGCCTCGTGGATGGGAGCGGGAGGAGGGCGCTGGCCGGTGGCCCTCAGCCGAGGGATGCCTCGATCGCGCCGCGCAGCTCCCGGGACTCTGGCGCCACGCCCGAGCCGAAGCGCCCCACGATCTCCCCTCCGCCGTCGACCAGGAACTTCTCGAAGTTCCACTTCACGTCGCCGGGAGGCGCCGCCGTGGTGGTGAGCCAGTGGTAGAGCGGGTGCTGCCCTGCGCCCTTCACCACGATCTTCGCGAGCATCGGGAAGGTCACGTGGTAGCGCGTGTCACAGAAGGCCTGGATCTCCTCGTTGGAGCCGGGCTCCTGCGCGCCGAACTCGTTGGCCGGCACGCCGATCACGGTGAACCCGCGCGGCGCGAGCTCCTCGTGCAGCTTCTGGAGGCCCGCGTACTGCGGGGTGTAGCCGCATCGGCTGGCGACGTTGACGAGCAGCACGGTCTTGCCGCGGAGGTCGGCCAGGTCGCGGGCGGCGCCGTCGATCGCATCGAGCTTGAAGTCATGCAGGGTCGTCATCGGTGAGGGGGTCCCTTCGGGGGGTCAACGGGTCGTGGGCGCCGCGTCGGCGGCCTGGGCATCGAGGGTCTTCAGCTTACCGCGTAGCTCGGTGAGCTCGCCCTCGTACTCTTGCGTGTGGGACCACGCGACGTAGAGCGCAACGCACACCAGGGTGATGACCGAGAAGGTCACGAGGCCCGCCGCGGCGAAGCCCCAGCGCCAACCGACCACCGGGACGGCGAGCAGCCCGAGGGCGAGGAAGGGCGCGCGGGTCATGCTCCGGCGGAGCTCGGTGATGTTGCCGACGAGCCACTTCTGGCGGTCGGTCATGCGGGCGCGTCGTTGTTCATGCGCCTCCACGGTGACGCTCCTTCCTCACCGCGCGATGGTCCAGCGGCCGTTGTGCCTTGTGGCCAGGAAGCCGAACGCAAAGGGGCGATCGTCGGTCGCCGCCACGAGCGCAGGCCCGCCCGAGGGGTCCGTCACCCGCACCATCCGACCGCCCGCGCAGGGCACGGCCGCGAGCTGCGCCGGGTCGAAGGGCGCCACCCGCCAGGTCGGGTCGGCGAAGAGCTCGCCGAAGAGTTCGCGCTGCCCCTCTTCGATCTCCCCGACCGGCGTGTCGAGCCCGCGCGCGAGCTCGGCCGTCTTGAGCGCCGTGAGCGCGAGCAGGGCGTCGACATCCCTGGCTGCCATCGCGGCGTGCACCTCGCCGGCGAGCGCGACCAGGGCCCGCGCGTCGGCCTCGCCGGGGGGCGTCGCGGGCGCGCCTTGCCACACCCAGCGCCCGAAGGCTCGCTCGATGGGCACCGTGAACTGCCGACCCCACACGCCGGTGAGCTCGCCCGGGGTGACGGGCATGGCCGCCTCGTCCCAGCGGAAGGTGGCGAGCACCCCCTGCGGGCCCGGGTCGGCGCCGTGCTCGCCGCCAATGAGCTTCACCGTGAGCGCATGGGCCAGCGTGAGGGGGTTGCCCTCGTCGTCGGTCATCGGCGTGAGGGCGAGCTCGAGGTTGTTGGCCCCCTCGATGATGTACGGGTTGAGCTTCGCCTGGACCTGGCGCGCCCGGCCCTCCCACTCCGTGAACACGTCCACGCCGTTGAGGGTCAGCTGGGCGACCAGGCCCTCGCAGGCGACGTCGAGCACGTAGATCCAGTGGGGCATTGGGGGTTCGCGCGCTCCGCTCCGGGGACTGGGAACCTACGACGACCGCGCGGTGGTGTGGGCAACCCGTACCCCAGAATTAGATCAACCCACCATTCCGAAGAAGGGTGGGTTGATGCCCGGTGCGAGCGAAAGGACTTGAACCTTCACGGTGTTACCCGCTGGAACCTGAATCCAGTGCGTCTGCCAATTCCGCCACGCTCGCTACGTAGGGACGGCGTGATTACAGCGACATCCCAATCGGGTCAAGCGCGAAACTCATCGTCCGTCATCAGATCGTCCGCGCGCAGCTCGATCCGCGTAGGCACCTACGCGCCGTCACCCCGCGGGTCGCATCGACCGCTTCGCACCAGGGGCCATCGACTTCGCCAGAAACGCTGCATTGCTTGCAGAACGTGGTCACCATGGCGGACCTGGCACGCCGACTGCTCCGTGCCTTGAGCGGATCCCGAACGGAGAGCGAACACATGGCGTTCAGCGACGAGTGGATGGTCGGCGGCGTGACGGAGGGGTCGGAGCAGTCGCTGCAGATCCTGGCCCGGAGCATCGTCCGGGAGATGAAGCGCTCGGGCTATTCGAAGGCGCAGATGGTGGGCCTCGCGAGCGAGGTCATCGACCTGGTGAGCCGCGAACTCCGCGCCGAGTCCTCTGCCTCCAACCCTCCTGCCTGAGCCTCTCGCGCCCTTGCGCTTGCGGGGTCTTCTGACTACGGTGCTGCCGCCACGCGGGCCGAACGGAGGCCCGCCAAGGAGGACGCAATGGCTCGCAAGATCGCGATCAACGGGTTCGGCCGCATTGGCCGGTGTGTGCTTCGGGCGCTGAAGCAGCAGGGCACGCACGACCTCGACGTCGTCGCCATCAACGACCTCACCGACGCCAAGACCCTCGCGCACCTCCTGCGCCACGACTCGGTGCACGGGCACTTCAACGTCGACGTGAAGGTGACCGACAAGGGCCTCAACGTGGGCGGCGACGAGATCGCGGTGTTCGCCGAGAAGGACCCGTCGAAGCTCCCGTGGAAGGCGCTCGGGGTCGACATGGTGCTGGAGTGCACGGGCCGCTTCACCGACGCCGCGGGCTGCGGCAAGCACATCGAGGCTGGCGCCAAGCGCGTGCTGCTCTCCGCCCCCACCAAGGGCGAGGCCGACGCGGACATCCTCACGCTCGTCTACGGCGTCAACCACACCTCGTACGACCCGGCGAAGTACCAGATCATCTCGAACGCCTCGTGCACGACCAACTGCCTCGCCCCGATAGCCAAGGTGCTCCACGAGACCCTTGGCATCGTGAAGGGCCAGATGACCACGGTGCACAGCTACACCAACGACCAGGTCATCCTCGACGCCCCCCATAAAGACCTGCGTCGCGCCCGCGCCGCCGCCACCAGCATGATCCCGACCTCGACGGGCGCCGCCCGCGCGGTGGGCCTCGTGCTGCCGGAGCTGAAGGGCCGCCTCGACGGCTTCGCCATCCGCGTGCCCACGGTCGACGTCTCCATGGTGATCCTCTCCGCTCAGGTGGGCCGTCGCACGAGCAAGGAGGAGGTCAACAACGCGCTCCGCGCCGCCGCGGCGGGCCCGCTCAAGGGCGTGCTCGCGGTGAGCGACGAGCCGCTCGTCTCCTGCGACTACATCGGCAACCCGGCGAGCTCCACCGTCGACCTCGCGCTCACGCAGGTCATCGACGGCGACTTCGTGTCCTTGAGCTCCTGGTACGACAACGAGTGGGGCTTCTCGGTGCGCATGCTCGACGTGATGAAGTACCTCGCGTCGGTGGAGGGCTGATGGCCTCGCTGCTCGACCGCATCACCCCCGTCGACGCCCTCGACGTGGCCTCGCGGCGGGTGCTGGTGCGGGTGGACTTCAACGTGCCCCTCGCCGACGACGGCCACGTGGCCGACGACACTCGCATCCGCGAGGCGCTGCCCACCATCCGCTTCCTCGTGGCGGCCGGGGCCAGGGTCGTGCTCGCTTCGCACCTGGGTCGCCCGAAGAAGGGGCGCGACCCGAAGTTCTCGCTGGCGGCCGCGGGCGAACGGCTGGCCGACATGCTCGGCGCCGAGATCGTGCTGACCGACGACTGCGTCGGCGACGGCGCCCGCAAGGTGGTGCAAGACCTCCGCGACGGCCGGGTCGCGCTGCTGGAGAACCTGCGCTTCCACGCCGAGGAGGAGGCCAACGACGAGGCCTTCGCGCGCGACCTCGCCCGGCTCTGCGACATCTACGTCAACGACGCCTTCGGGGCGGTGCACCGCGCCCACGCCAGCGTCGACGCCCTGCCCCGGCTGGTCGGCACCCGCGGCGCGGGCTTCCTGCTCATGAAGGAGCTCAAGGTGCTCGGCGCCCTCGCGGCGGGCCCCGAGCGGCCCTACCTGGCGGTGCTCGGCGGCGCCAAGGTGAGCGACAAGATCGGCGTGATCGAGGCGCTCTTCAGCAAGGTCGACGGGCTGCTCATCGGCGGGGCGATGGCCAACACCTTCCTCGCGGCGCAGGGCCGGGAGATGGGCCGCAGCCTCGTGGAGACGGACAAGCTCCCCCTCGCTCGGGACCTGCTGGCGCGAGCGCTGGAGCGCCGGGTGACGGTGATGCTCCCGAGCGACGTGGTGGTCGCGCAGCACGTGGGCGCCGCGGAGGGTCGCGTGGTCGCGGTCGACGCGGTGGGCCACGAGGACATGGCGCTCGACATCGGCCCGGACACCGTCGCGGCCTTCCGCGAGAAGCTCCTGCGCGCGCGGAGCGTGTTCTGGAACGGCCCGATGGGCCTCTTCGAGAAGGCGCCCTTCTCCCACGGGAGCATCGGCGTCGCGAAGGCCATCGCGGAGTCGGCGTCGTTCTCCGTCGTCGGCGGCGGCGACTCGGTGAGCGCCGTGCAGCACGCGGGCCTCGCCGAGCGCTTCACCCACGTCTCCACGGGCGGCGGCGCCAGCCTGGAGCTCCTAGAGGGTAGGACGCTCCCGGGCGTCGAGGCGCTGCGCGCGTGACGTCGCCGCTGCGCCGCCCGCTCATCGCGGGCAACTGGAAGATGCACCGCACCGTCGACGGCTCGGTCGAGCTCGCTCGCGCGCTGGCCGACACCGCCCGGGTGGGGCCGCGCACCGACGTGGTCGTCGCGCCGGTGTTTACGGCCCTGCACGCGGTGGCGAAGGCGCTCATCGGGACGGCCATCGGCCTCGCGGGGCAGCACTGCCACTGGGAAGACCAGGGGGCCTTCACCGGGGAGATCGCGCCGCCGATGTTGAAGGACGTCGGCTGCGCGTGGTGCCTCGTGGGGCACTCTGAGCGTCGACAGCTCTTCCAGGAGACCGACGCGATGGTGCATCGCAAGACCGTGGCGCTTCGCCGGCATGGGCTCCGGCCCATCGTGTGCGTGGGCGAGACCCTGGCCGAACGCGAGTCCGGGGTCACCTTCGAGGTGCTCCGCCGGCAGTGGGAGGGGGCGCTCGGCGGACTCACGGGCGACGACGCGCGGGCCTTCGTCGGCGACATCGTACTGGCCTACGAGCCGGTGTGGGCCATCGGCACCGGGCGCACCGCCAAGGCCTCGGACGCCCAGTCGGCGCACGCCTACCTGCGCGATCGCATCCGCAACGACCTCGGCGAGGTCGCGGACGGCGTGCGAATCCTGTATGGGGGCAGCGTGAAGTCTGACAACGCCGCCGAGCTCCTGGCGCAGCCCGACGTCGATGGCCTCCTCGTCGGTGGCGCCTCGCTCGACGCCGCAGGCTTCGCCCGAATCATCCAGGCCGCGGGATAACCTCCGGCTCCATCGAGAGTTCTTCGTCCATGCAAACGCTGCTCACCATCATTCACGTGTTCGTCTGCCTCTTCCTCGTCGGCGTGGTGCTCCTGCAGTCGGGGCGTTCCGGCGGCATGGGGGTGCTCTCCGGCGCCGCGACGCAGACCGTCTTCGGCGGCCGCGGGGCCAGCGGCTTCCTCGCGAAGGCGACCAGCGTCTGCGCGATGTTGTTCATGCTGACGTCGGCGTCGCTGGCGTACCTGAGCACCTCCGGGCGGGACTCGCTCGCTCGCTCCCGCCGGCCCGCGACCACGAGCACGACGCCCGCGCGCACCGCCGCTGACGCCGGAGCCCGGACCGCGCCCGCGCCGGCAGCGCCCGCGCCCGCCGCTCCCGCTCCTGCGGCGCCCGCCGCTCCCGCTCCTGCGGCGCCCGCCGCTCCCGCTCCCTGATCCATCTCGGTCTCCGGTTCCGCTGACAGGGCGGACTTCGGAACTCACTCGCCGTGCGGCGTGGAGGACGTCGCTCGCCTACGTCGGATGGACGCGGATGGGCGCACCCGCCGCTTCGCTCCGGCGAGGGCCGCCGATGGAAGCGTGGGTTGGTTGAACTGGTGACCAGGGGGAGAAGACAGGAACGGAGGGTCGGGGGATCAGTGGGGAGTCGGAGTCGGGGGAACGAATCGAAGCCCGAGGGTCAGGGCGTCTGGGCGCCGCCGAAGACCTGGACGCCGAACTCGCCGGCGCCCGCGTACATCGTGACCTCGAGGCGGTAGACGCCTGCGATGGTGGGACAGAGCGGGCGCTCGCGGGCCAGACCGATGACGGGATAGTTGTCCTCCGCGACGTCCTGATCGACCAGCGCGCTGGGCGTGCCGTCAGGGTTGGCCGGAGCGTAGAGCTTGAGGTCGAGGTCGGTGACGCTCGGCGCTCCGACCCCGATGATCTTGTAACAGCGCCCCGGAACCATGCTCACCGCGTAGTTCTGCGTGCCGCTGGTGGTGAGGGTGCCGCGAGCGATCGGGAGCACCGGGGTCATCCCGACCGCGTACTGAGCCTGCCGCATCTGCATCTGCGAGACGATGTAGTCGCCGCCCGGCATGGCAGGCTGGTCGGGCTGCATCGGCTGCAGTCCGGGCTGCGCGGTGGGGTCGGCGGGCTGCATCCCGGGTTGCATCCCCGGCTGGACACCGGGCGGCATCCCCGGCTGCGGCATCCCCGGCTGCGGCATCCCCGGCTGCACGCCGGGCTGCATCGCAGGCTGCGCCGCGGGCGCGGTCGTCGGCGCGACGGGGGCCGTCGTGGGCGTCGTGGTGGCGTTGTCGTTGTTTCGGTTGCGGCTACGGCAGTTGTAGGAGACCAGCACGCTCGCGATGGCCACGCCTCGCAGGATCCACTTCGACATCATCTGAGTTCCTCCTCTGGAGCACTGGACGTGATGCAGCGCGACGGGTGTTGGGCCCACCGCCACCCCGTCGCGGGGCCCGCGGAGCTTTAGCGCCTGTTGACCCTCAGCGTCCAGCGCGCACGGGCTCGTGCAAGAGCACCAGCGCGCCGAGCGGCGGCAACCGGAGCGTCAGCGAGTGAGCGTGGCCGTGGCTCGGGGCCGCGGCCGCCTGTGCGCCCCCCGCATTGCCGACGCCGCTGCCGCCATACACCGCGGCGTCGGAGTTGATCACCTCGCGCCAGTGGCCCGCGAAGGGCACGCCGAGGCGGTACGACTCGCGCACCACCGGCGTCGCGTTGAGCACGCACAGCACCGTCGCCTCGCCCACGGCGCCGCGGCGCACGAAGGAGAACACGCTCTGGTCAGCGTCGTCGGGGTCGACCCAGCGGAAGCCCTCGTCGGAGTCGTCGAGGCGCCAGAGCGCGCCGGTCGCGCGGTACAGCTGGTTGAGGTCGCCGAGCAGCGCCGCCACGCCCGCGTGCATCGGGTCGTCGAGGAGCGACCAGTCGAGCCCGTGCGCCTCGGTCCACTCGGTGGGCGCGGCCAGCTCGGCGCCCATGAAGAGGAGCTTGCGCCCGGGGTGGCACCACATCCACGTGTAGAGCGCCCGCAGGTTGGCGAACCGCTGCCACCGGTCGCCCGGCATCTTCTCCAACAGTGAGCGCTTCCCGTGCACGACCTCGTCGTGGGAGAGCGCCAGGATGAAGTGCTCCCGGAAGGCGTAGGTGAGCCCGAAGGTGAGCCCGTGGTGGTGGTGCCGACGATGCACCGGGTCGCGCGCGAAGTACGCGAGGGTGTCGTGCATCCAGCCCATGTTCCATTTGAAGGTGAACCCGAGGCCGCCGTCGTGGACGGGGCGGGTGACGCCGGGCCACGCGGTGCTCTCCTCGGCGATCACCGCCACCCCTGGGAACTCCCCGTGCAGCAGGGCGTTGAGCTCCTGCAGCAGCGAGACCGCGTCGAGGTTCTCCCGGCCGCCCTGCGGGTTGGGCACCCAGGCGCCGTCCCCGCGCGAATAGTCTAGGTAGAGCATCGAGGCCACGGCGTCGACCCGGAGCCCGTCGACGTGGAAGTCCGCCACCCAGGCGCGCGCGCTCGCCAGGAGGAAGTTGCGCACCTCGCGACGACCGTAGTTGAACACCAGCGTCCCCCAGTCGGGGTGCTCGCCCTGACGCGGGTCGAGGTGCTCGAAGAGGGCCGTGCCGTCGAAGCGCGCGAGGGCGAAGGCGTCCTTGGGGAAGTGCGCCGGGACCCAGTCGACGATGACCCCGATGCCACGGCCGTGGAGGTGGTCGACGAAGGCGCGGAAATCATCGGGGTCGCCGTGCCGCGAGGTGGGCGCGAAGTACCCCGTCACCTGGTATCCCCACGAGGCGTCGAAGGGATGCTCGCCCACCGGGAGCAGCTCGACGTGGGTGAATCCCAGCGCGGCGACGTGGTCGGCCAGCAGCGGCGCGAGCTCGCGCCAGGTGAGCCAGCGGTCCCCCTCGGCGACCGCCCTGCGCCACGAGCCCGCGTGCATCTCGTAGATGGACATCGGCCCGGCCTGCGCGGAGCGGGCCGAGCGCGCGGCGATCCAGGCGTCGTCGCGCCAGGCGTGGTGCGATGCGAACACCACCGAGGACTGCCCCGGCCGCAGCTCGGCGCGCGAGGCGTAGGGGTCGCTCTTGCGCAACCACTGACCGGTGCTGGTGACGAGGTCGAACTGGTAGCGGGCGCCCGGTGGGACATCCGGGACGAAGACCTCCCAGAGGCCGAGCGCGCCGATGCGACGGAGCGGGTGCGTGGCGGGGTCCCAGAGGTTCCAGTCGCCTACGACGCTGACCGCGCGGGCGTTGGGGGCCCACACCGCGAAGGCCACGCCGGGAACGCCGTCGAGCGCCGTGGGGTGCGCGCCGAGGCGCTCGTGGAGGCGCCAGTGACGGCCCTCGCCGAAGAGGTGCTCGTCGAGCGGGCCAAGGGTGGGGAGGAAGTTCCATGGCTCGCGGGTGGACCACGTGACGCCGTCGAGCGTGGCCTCGACGTGGTAGCTCCCCCCCGCGATGCGCCCGGTCGTCCACGCAGCCCAGAGGCCCGCGTCGTGGATGCGCGCCAGGGCCAGGGCGACGCCCCCGGCGAGCCGGGCGGTCACCGTGTCGGCCCGCGGTCGCCACGCCCGGACGACCGTGCCGCCCTCCGATGGGTGCGCCCCGAGCAAGCGGTGCGGGTCGGCGTGGTCGCGCCCCGCGAGGTGCTCGACCTCGACGTCCGTGATTCCAGCCCAGAGGCGCGCTCGATCGTTCACGACCGGGGACGTTTCACCGCGCGGGCAGCGGGTGGCAAGGGACTTCGCATCGGGAGCGTCGCCGTCACCAGGTGCGGGCCGCGCTGCGACGGCGCGCGCGCGATCGTCACCCCGTCCCCCCGGACGATGCGCGATCCCCCCTGCCCCAGCACCGCGGGCGAGCCGTCGCCCCAGTTGGCGTTGACCACCGCGCAGCCGTGCCGCGCCGCGAGCGCCGGGAGCAGCTCGCCGCGGAGGTCGCGCGCGTCGTCGTCGACCCACGCGCTCGGGAAGAGCACGGCGTCGACCGCATCGAGGACCGCGCCCGCCTCGGCGGAGACGAAGTGCACGTCGAAGCACACCGCGACGGTGATCTGCCGGTCGTGGAGCGTCGCGACGGGCGTACCGAGGTCCCCGGGCGTCGCCCCGGCCTCGGGGAACCACGGGTGCCGCTTGCGGTAGTGCAGCGCGGGCGCGCCGCGCTCGTCGAGCAGGACGACGCTGTTGAAGACGCGGTCGCCGGCCCGCTCGACAAAGGACGTCAGCAGCGCGACCCGGTGCGCGACCGCGATCGAGGCCGCGCGCGCGAGGAGCGGACCGTCGAGCCCTTCGGCGAAGCGCGACACGTCGAAGTCCCCGCGGGGCGAAACGTATCCGGTGAGCGCGAGCTCCGGCAGCACCGCGAGGGTGGGCGGCCCCGGGGTGAGGGCCCCGAGCGCCCGGTCGAGCGCGCGCAGCTGAGCGCCCGCGTCGCCGTGCCGTGCCGGCAGCTCGACCGCGACGACCCGCACCGGCTCAGCGCTCCTCGCCGGTCGGCACCACCGTGCGGGTGCCCGTCACCGGGTCGACGCCGATGTGCACGGGCACGCCGAAGGCCGCCCCGATGACCGGCGCGGTGAATACCTCGTCGGGTAATCCAGCGGCCACCAGCGAGCCCTCGCGCAGCACGGCGACCCGGTCGCACCAGCGCGCCGCCGCCGTGAGGTCGTGGAGCACCGCCACCGCCGCGCCGCCCCCGCGCACCCACGCCCGAAGACGCCGACAGCAGGACACCTGCTGCGCGAGGTCGAGCGCCGCGAGCGGCTCGTCGAGCAGCAGCACCCGCGCGCCCTGCGCGAACGACCGCGCGAGCGCGCAGCGCCGCAGCTCGCCGCCGGAGAGCGTCGAGACGTCGCGGCCCGCCAGCGGAAGCAGGGCCCACTCCGCGAGCGCGTCGGTCACGGCCCGCTCGTCGCCCTGGCGCAGCGCGCCCGTCCAGCCGGTGTGCGGGGCGCGCGCCTGGGACACCCACGCGCGGACGCTCCAGCCCTCGGGCGTGGGCTCGCGCTGCGGCACGTACCCCAGGGCCCGCGCGCGGTCGCGGCCCGACCACGCGGCCAGGGGGTGGCCGTGGAGCCGCACCTCGCCCGCGTCGAGCGGGATGAGGCCCGCGAGCGCGCGCAGCAGGGTCGTCTTGCCCGCGCCGTTGGGGCCGAGGATGCCCAGCAGCTCGCCGGGGCGCGCGGTGAGGTCGATCGGGCCGACGGCGCCGCCGACCGCGGACACGGCGCGGCGCAGCCCCGTCGCCGTCAGCGCGCCGTCCCCATGCTTCAGCTCGTCGGGTGCTTCAACCATCGTCTGCGGTGCGATTCCCAGGTTGCACATCGTAGCCCGCGGGGGAATCCTCCGGCCGCCAATGGAGCCGCGCCGTACGCAGTGAGCCAGGACCCCTTCGAGCAGCTCCACGCGAAGCGCAGCCGCCGCTGGATCTTCGTCATACTCCTCCTCGCGGCCCTGATCGCGGGCGGGGTCGTCTACGCCCGGCGGCGCAGCGCCCCCACCGGCCCGCGTTATCTGACGGTGGCGGTCGGCCGCGGCGAGATCGTCGCGTCCGTCGAGACGAGCGGCTCGCTCCAGCCCGATGTTCAGGTGCAGGTCGGCAGCCAGGTGAGCGGGCGAATGTCGCGGGTGCTGGTCGACTTCAACGCGCGGGTCATCCGGGGCCAGCTGCTCGCGGAGATCGACTCGACGCCCTTCCGCGCGGCGGTCGCGCAGTCGCGCGCGGCGGTGCTCGGCGCGCAGGCCCAGCTGCAGCGCGCGCAGGTCAACGTGCGGGTGGGCGAGACCAACCTCGCGCGGGCCAGCGAGCTGCGGTCGCGAGGGCTCAACGCCTCGGCGGACGTCGACACGGCGCGCGGCAGCCGCGACCTCGCCCTCGCCGACGTGGCCGCCGCCCGGGCCGAGATCGCCCGCGCCCGCGCCTCGCTCAGCAGCGCGGAGACCAACCTCGCCTTCACCCGCATCACCGCGCCCATCGCGGGGGTGGTCATCCAGCGCTCGATCGACGAGGGTCAGACCGTCGCCGCCAGCTTCCAGGCCCCGACGCTCTTCCAGATCGCGGGGGACCTCACCCGCATGCGCATCATCGCCAACGTCGACGAGGCCGACATCGCGCAGATGCGCGAGCACCTCATGGCCACGGCGCGGGTCGACGCCTTCCCCGGCGAGACCTTCCGCGGCGAGCTCATCGAGCTGCGCTTCGGCTCGCAGACCACCAGCGGCGTGGTCACGTACCCCGCGGTGATCACCGTCGCCAACCCCGACCTGAAGCTCCGCCCCGGGATGACGGCGACGGTCACCGTGGTCGCCGCGCGGCACCCTGGCGTGCTCTTCGTCCCCAACGCGGCGCTGCGCTTCCGCCCCGCGAGCGCGACGGCGGACGGCGGCGCGACGACGGTCGAGGTCGACCCCCACCACGGCACGCTCTACGTCCTGCGCGGCGGACGTCCGGTGGCCGTGCCGGTGACCCTGGGGCTGCACGACGACCGGCGCACGGAGGTGTCGGGCGCGGGCCTCGCGGAGGGCGCGCGGGTGATCACCGACGAGATCGAGCAGCCCGCCGCGTCGGGCACTGCGGGGGCGCCCGGCATGGGCGCACGGCGGAGAGCGCCGTGAGCGCACCCGACACGGTCATCAAGATGGAGCGTGTCGAGAAGGTCTACCGCACCGGCGAGCTGGTGTTCCACGCGTTGCGGGGCATCACGCTCGACATCGCGTCGGGGGAGTTCGTGGCCATCGGGGGGCCGTCGGGCAGCGGCAAGAGCACCCTCATGAACCTCATCGGGTGCCTCGACCGTCCGAGCGCCGGTCGCTACCTGCTCGCCGGTCACGACGTCTCCGGGCTCGACGCCGACGCCCGGGCCTTCGCGCGCAACCGGCTCATCGGCTTCGTGTTCCAGGGCTTCAACCTCCTGGCGCGCACCTCGGCGCTGGAGAACGTCGAGCTGCCGCTCGCCTACCGGGGCATGGGGTCGAAGGAGCGTCGGCGCCGCGCCACCGAGTCGCTGGCCCTCGTCGGCCTCGCGGACAAGCTCGACAACACCCCCGCGCAGCTCTCCGGGGGGCAGCAGCAGCGGGTAGCCATCGCGCGCGCGCTGGTCACCGACCCGAAGGTGCTGCTCGCCGACGAGCCCACGGGCAACCTCGACTCGCGCACCACCGAGGACGTGCTCGCCCTCCTCCAGGGGCTCCACCGCGACCACGGGCTCACCATCGTGATGGTCACGCACGAGCCCGAGGTGGCGCAGTGCGCGGGGCGCATCATCGTGGTGCGCGACGGGCTCATCGGCAGCGACACGCCCAACCCCACGCCGCGGCGCGCGGAACTCCACACCGGATCGACCAGCCCGCTGCTCGCGGGGGGCGCGTAGGCGGCGGGCCGATGGGCATGTGGTGGATGGCGTTTCGCCTCGCGCTCCGGTCGCTCACGCGCAACAAGCTGCGCGCGGCGCTTACCGTGCTGGGTATTCTCATCGGGGTGGCCGCGGTGGTGGCGATGACCGCGCTCGGCGACGGGGCCAGCGCGAGCATCCAGAACCAGATGGGCGCCCTGGGGGTCAACCTGCTGTGGGTGTTCCCGGGGTCGAACACCTCGAGCGGGGTGCGCGGCGAGGTGGGGAGCCGCCCGACGGTCACGCAAGACGACGCCGAGGCCATCGCCCGCGAGCTGTTCACCGTGCAGGCCGTGGCGCCCGTGATCACCGCCAGCGCGCAGGTGGTGGTGGGCGCGCGCAACTACGCCACCCGGGTGACGGGCTCGACGCCGGACTACCTCCGGGTGCGTGCCTGGCCCATCGCCCGCGGGGCTGCGTTCACCGAGGCCGACCTGCGCCTCGCGGCCCGCACCTGCATGATCGGCGAGACCGTCCGGAGGGCCCTCTTCGACCAGGCCGACCCCATCGGGCAGACCGTGCGCATCGGGCGGATGCCCTGCACCGTCGTGGCGCTGCTGGCCCCGAAGGGTCAGGGGAGCTTCGGCCAGGACTACGACGATACCGTGGTGATGCCGATCACCGCGGTGCGCGCGCGCCTGCGGCACACCCCGGGTCGCGAGGTCGACCAGATCATGGTGTCGGTGCGCGAGCAGGAGCTCATGACCCGCGCCCAGGGGCAGCTCACCGCCCTGTTGCGGCAGCGCCACCGCGTGCCCGAAGGGGAGGAGAACGACTTCATGGTCCGCAACCTCCAGGACCTCATGGCGACGCTGGAGCGCACCCGCTCGACGCTCTCCACGCTGCTGCTCGCCATCGCCTGCATTGCCCTCCTCGTGGGCGGCATCGGGGTCATGAACATCATGCTGGTGAGCGTGTCCGAGCGCACCCGAGAGATCGGCATCCGGCTCGCCATCGGCGCGCGCTCGGCGGACATCCTCGCGCAGTTCCTGGTGGAGGCCGTGACGCTCTCGACCATCGGCGGCGTGGCGGGCCTGGCGCTCGGCGTGGGCGCGGGCACGGTGCTGGGTCGCGCGATGGAGTGGACGGTGCGCTTCTCGCCGACCGCGGCGGTCATCGCCTTCGCCACTTCCGGGGGCATCGGGGTGGTCTTCGGGTTCTTCCCCGCGCGGCGTGCGGCCCAGCTCGACCCCATCACGGCGTTGCGACATGAGTGATTCGTCGGCACGCTCCGCACCCCGCTCGACCCTCGATGCACGAAGGCTTCTCCCGGTGTATCCGAAGGCGCCATGTACGCACCCGGCGAGGTGATCGCCGACCGCTATGAGCTCGTCCGCGCGCTGGACTCCGGCGCGATGGGAGAGGTCTTCGAGGCGATGCACCGCGCCCTGCACCGGCGGGTGGCCCTCAAGGTGCTGCGCCCCGAGCTCGGCGTGAGCGACGAGACCATGGAGCGCTTCAGCCGCGAGGCGCAGGCCGCCGCCGCCATCGGGCACCCCAACATCGTCGACGTCATCGACCTGGGCATCCACGACGATCGACCCTTCCTGGTGATGGAGCTCCTGGAGGGCGAGAGCCTCCTCCAGCGCATGCGCGGGCCGTGTCCGCCGACCGTCGAGGCCGCGGTGCGCATCGCGGCGCAGGTGCTCTCCGCGCTGGCGTCGGCGCACGCGCTCGGGGTCATCCACCGCGACGTGAAGCCCGAGAACGTGTTCGTGCTGGCGGGCTCCGAGCTGCGGGTGAAGCTGCTCGACTTCGGGGTGTCGAAGTTCGCGCCCGTGCACCACTCGCGGCGGGCGTACACCCGGGAGGGCGTCGTGCTCGGGACGCCCCGGTACATCGCCCCGGAGCAGTGGCTCGACGCGCGGCGGGTCGACCACCGCGCCGACCTCTTCTCCGTCGGCGTGCTGCTCTATGATATGCTCACCGGGGTCTTCCCCTACCCCGGCGACAACGAGTCCGACATCTTCCGCAGCCTCGTCGAGCAGGCCGTCGAGCCGGTGGCGCCGAGCGCCCTGCGCCCGGAGGTGCCGCGGGGCCTCGACGCAGTGGTGCTGCGCGCGCTCGAGGTGATGCCCGCCGCGCGCTTCCCCGCCGCCCAGGATTTCCTCGACGCGCTTCAGCCCTTCGGCGCCGCCGGCATCGAGGCCACCGACGCGCCGCCGTCGTCGCGCACCATCCCCCCGCCCGCGCCGCTCAGCCTGCTCACCGCCGAGCGCCCTGCCTCCCGGCCGCCGTCGCCCCCAGCGGCCTCCTCGGCGCTACGCTCGGCGGGCTGGATGGTCGTCGGCGCGCTGGTCGGCGTGGGCTTCGCGGCGGTGGCGCTCCCGCGGCGGCACCCGCCGCCCGCCCCGACCCCCGCGGTGGCGATCACCGCCCTCGCCCCGCCGAGCGCGCCGCCGACGGCGCACATCCGGGTCGCCGACCTGCCCCCCGGGGCCGTGGTGCGGGTCGACGGCGTCGCGCAGGCAGGGTCGTGCTTCGAGGTCCCGCGCGGCGCTGGTCCGGTCGCGGTGGAGGTGTCGCAGGGATCGTCGGTGCGCGGGCTCACGCTCGTGCCCGACCGCGACCAGACGCTGGTGTTCGGCCCGGTCGCGGCGCCGGCGGTCGAGGCGGCGCCGCCGCCCGCCCCCCCCCGATCGCGCCGGCGCTCCCATCGTCGCTCGCGGCGCTGACGGGAGTTGTCTCCCGGGCGAAGTGGACGCAAGCATCCGCCCGCCACATGCCCCGCCCCCCCCAAGACCAGCAGCACCGCGGTTCGACCGTCCTCCTCATCGGCATCACCGGCTGCGTCAGCGTGGTGGGCATCGTGCTCGCCCTGCGGGCGTGGGACGTCGAGCGCGGCGCCCGCAGCCTCTCGGCCGACCTCTCGTCCATCGAGCGCGGGGGCCGCGCCTCGCGCCTCGCGCGGCAGCCCGGCTGGGAGGCCGAGGCGCTGCGCTCGGCGATCACGGCTGCGAAGGCGCCCTCGCGCACGGCCATCGCGCGCTCGCCGACGATCTTCGAGGGGCTCTCCTCGGCGGTGGTGGCGGCCGACCGCACGCGCGCGCTGGCGTCGACCGCGGGCGCGGCCACGGACGTCGCGGTCACCGCCGACGGGGAGCGGGCGCTGGTCGGGTACGCCGACGGCACGGCGACGCTCTGGTCCACCGTGGGCGCGCGGGTCGCGGAGCTGCGCGGTCACGGCGCCGCGATCACGGTGGTAGCGCTTTCGGCGGACGGGCGGGTGGCGGTGACCGGCAGCGCCGACCGCACCGCGAGGGTGTGGGCCATCGAGGCGGCGGGCGCCCGGGAGCTCGCGGTGCTACGCGGCCACGACGACGCCGTCACGGCGGTGGTCCTCTCGCCCGACGGCGCGCGGGTGCTCACGGCCTCGCGCGACCGCACCGCGAGGGTGTGGCCGGTGGGCGGCGGGGCGCCGGTGGTGCTGAGCGCCGCCGCGGGGTGGATCGAGTGCGCGGCCTTCTCGGCGGACGGCGCGCGGGTGGTGACCGGCGGCGGAGACAACCTCGCCCGCGTGTGGAACACCTCCGACGGCGCGCTTCTCCAGACGCTCGCGGGGCACGTGGGCGGCGTGCTGGACGCACGCTTCCTCGGCGACGGGACGCGGGTGCTCACGGCCTCGCGCGACCGCAGCGCGCGGCTCTGGGACGCGAGTACCGGCGCGACGCTGCACGCCTTCGAGGGGCACCGCGGCGTGGTGGTGCGGGCGAGCGCCAACCCCGCGGGCGAGCGGATCCTCACGGCGAGCGCGGACGGCACGGCGGCGATCTGGCACGCCGGGACGGGCGCGCTCCTGCAGACCCTCACGGGGCACCGCGGCGGGCTCACGGACGCGCGCTGGTCGGGCGACGGCGCGGAGGTCGCGACGGCGGGCGAGGACGGCACCGTGCGGCTTTGGCGCGGCGACGGCGGCCGGGCGGTGGAGACCTTCCGCGGGCACGCGGGGGCGGTGCGGGCGCTGAGGTTCCTCCCGGGCGCGGGGCGGCTGGTGAGCGCCGGGGACGACGGCGCGGCCAGGGTGTGGCGCGACCGGGCCGGCGGCGCGACGGCGGTGTTCGGCGAGCACCGTGAGCCCCTGCTCGACGTGACCTTCTCGCCCGACGGGCGGCGACTCCTGAGCGCGGGGTGGGACAACGAGGCGCGGCTCTCGGACCCCGCGACGGGCCGCGCGGCCGAGTCGCTGGAGGGCCATGAAGACCGCATCCTCATGGCGCGCTACTCGCCCGACGGGCGCTTCATCGCGACGGCCTCCGCGGACCACGACGCGCGGCTCTGGACGCCCGCGGGGGTGTTCATCCGGTCGCTGCGCGGCCACGGGAGCTGGGTACGCGCCCTGGCCTTCTCGCCCGACGGCGCGACGCTCGCGACCGCGGGCAACGAGGGCACCACGCGGCTGTGGCGGGTCGCCGACGGGGCCGCGCTCGGCGCGCTGGCCGACGGGGTGGGCGAGGTCTTCGCGGTGGGCTTCTCGCCCGACGGGCGGCGGGTGGTGACGGGCTCGGGCGACCGCGTGGTGCGGGTGTGGGAGGTCGCCACGCGGCGGATGGTCCAGCGCCTCCCGGGGCACCGCGACGCCGTGACCCTGGCGTCCTTCACGCCGGACGGCGAGCGGGTGCTGAGCGGCAGCGCCGACGGCACCGCGCGGCTGTGGGACGTGCGGGGCGGACGGCCCCTGGCGGAGCTGGGCGCGCGCGGCGACGGGCACCGGGGCGCGCTGACGGTGGCGACCTGCAACGAGAGCGGGCGCTTCATCCTGACGGCCGGGGTCGACGGCACCGCGCGCGTCTGGAACTCCAACAGCGCCCGCCGGCTCGCGGTGCTGATGGGGCACGTGGGGCCCGTGCACGCGGCGGCCTTCGCGCCCGAGGGCGACGTGGTCGTGACCGGCGGCGACGACGGCACCGTGCGGCTCTTCCACGGTCCCTCCGGGGAGCTGCTGGCCACGGCGCCGGGCCACGAGGGCGCGGTGCGGGCCCTCGCGATCGCGCCCGACGGTCAGACGGTCGCGAGCGCGGGCGACGACGCCGCGGTGCGGGTGATCCCGCTGAGCTACGAGGCCTGGCTGCGCCGGGCGTGCGTCCTCTCCGTGGGTCGTGATGACGCCGACACGCGGCGGCTCTGCGCGCGCGCCGAGCCCTGAGCGGCGTTCACCCCATGCTCACGGTCGTGCGAAGCTCGCGCGCTGGGCGTGTGGACCCATGGAGCGACGGGAGGGTGCGCGGATGCGTGTGAGGGGTTTGTTCCTGTCCGTGCTGATGCTCGGCTGCGGCGGTGACGACTGGCACGACCTGTCGCCGCTGCGGACGGACTGCGGGCAGGAGGGCGGTCCGTGCTGCGACAGCATCGCCTGTTACAACGGCGGCCGGTGCATCGGCCCCCGCGGCAGCGGGGTGTGCCACGACCCCGAGCTACGGCAGCGAAACGAGTGCCGCAGCGAGGAGGACTGCGGGCTCAGCGAGCAGTGCGGCGGGGCGCAGAGCTGCCTCGAAGATCGGGTGTGCTTCCTCTGCCAGCGGGAGTCCGCGTCGGCCACGCGACAGCTCGGGGACACCTGCGACGGCAACATGAGCTGCACCACGGGGCTCTGCCTCGGGCGCGTGTGCGTCGCGCCGTGCCGCATCGGCGCGGTGGGCGACGGCGCGTGCCGCGCGGCGGGCGGCGCGAGCTTCTACTGCGGGGCGGTGCAGGCCTACTACGTGGGCACCTCGGGGCCGCTCACGACCGTGAGCGTGTGCCTGCGACGCTGCGCCGACGACGGCACGTGCCCCTCTCCCCAAATGTGCGTGCAGGGCGAAGACGCGCTCCAGAACCGGGTGATCCCGACCTGCTACGTGCCGACCTCGTAGCGCCCTCAGGCCGGTCGGTACGCGTGCGGGCCGCTGATGCGCAGGCTGGCGAACCACCGCCGCGCGGCCTCGGTGTGCAGGGAGAAGCCGATCACCTGGTCGAGCCCATCGGGCCCGAAGACGAGGCCCCGCTCGACGGTCTCGTGGTTGGGTGTGAACGGCGGGAGCTCGGCTTCGTCCAGCGCCGCGGCCGTCGCGAAGAGAAGCACGCGGTTGGGTCGGGGCGCGGAGCTGCTGAACCAGAACGGGTCGATGCCGTCCGGGGCGACCACGACGTCGAGCTCCTCCCGCAGCTCGCGCGCGGCGCCTTCCTGCCAGGTCTCGTGCTCTTCGAGGAAGCCGCCAGGCAGCGCCAGCATGCCCTTCTGGGGCTCGATTCCGCGACGCAGCACCAGCAGCCCGGTGGCCTCGCCGACGCGCACCGGCACGAGCAGCACGCAGACCGGGATGGGGTTGGCCCAGACCTCCACGCCGCACGCGCCGTTGGGGCAGCGGCGGGGATAGGTCAGCGCTTCGGCGTAGGCGGTGCCACAGAACGAGCAGAATCGATCCTTGACCGGTCGCATGGGCTTGGTTGTTCCTCCGACGGAGGGTTGTACACCCGCGGCATCGGAGGGGGCGATGATGCGCCGTGCCGGGGATCGCTGGTCCGATGGTGCGTGGGTCCACTGGTACTTCGAGGCGCTTGCCTCACACGACCACTGGCCACAACACTCGCGGCATGAACAATGACCCGCGAAAGTTGATCGTGCTCGGCTTCGACTCGCCCCTGAAGGCCCAGGAGGCGCTGATGGCGGCGACCCGGCTGATGACCGAAGGCGAGATCATGTTGCACGACGCCGTGTTCGTCTCCAAGGACGTCCACGGTGAGACCCACGTGAAGGAGACCACCGACGTGACACCCGGCGAGGCGGCCCTCGACGGGGCCTTCTGGGGATTGCTCTTCGGCACCCTGCTGGCGGGTCCTGTGGGGGCGATCGTGGGGGGTGCGTTGACGGCGGGAACCGGCGCGCTGATGGCGCAGGTCATCGACACGGGCGTGCCCGATGAGCGGGTGCAGGAGCTACGGCGGATCGTGCTGCCGGGCACGACGGCGCTCGCGCTGCTGGTGAGCCACGTGCACGTCGAGGCGCTGGTGAAGGAGCTGCATCGCTTCGCGGGCGCGCAGATCGTGACCACCGACCTCCCCGACGCGACCGTGGCGGCCGTCCGCGAGGCGCTCGTCGGCTGACGCGCTGATCAGAAGGGGATGTCGTCGTTGTCGGTGGCGTCCCCGAAGTCGTTCTGGGGCGCGCGGCCGTAGCCCGGATCGGGGGCGGAGGGGCGGCGGGCGGCGGGGGCGGGGGACGCGGCACGCGCGCGGGGCGCCGGGGCCGGAGCGCCGCCCTGCTGCTCGCGGAGGCGCGCGGACCAGGCCCGGGCGCGGGACGCGTCGAGGCGGCTCCACTTGCTCTTCGGCCCGCCGTTCTTGTCGACGGCGTTGGACTCGTCGTCGCGCTGGGCGAACCACTCGTACGCATCGGCCAGCAGGTCGAGGAACTCCGGCTCGCACTGCGAGAACGGCCGCCCCTTGCAGTCGGCCCCGGTCCATCGCTTCGGCATGAAGCGGACCTCCGGGTCGCCGCGCGGCCCGTCGATGTCGGCGTCGATGTCGCCGCCCGGGGAGCCGGCGCTCCCCCCCGCGGACCGGGCGCCACCGCCCGAGGACTTCATCGCCGCGAGTACGGCGTCCAGCTTGGATTCAATGCGATCGAGGCGATCTTCGAGGCTGCTCATGGTTGGAATCTCCGTTGTGTGCGCCCGCGGGACGAACCGCGTCGACGCACGCACCCTGCGACATTCCGAAGCATTGCGCGAGTATGTGACGGACAGGGAATGTCACGGTAATTCCCTCGTGTTTTCGAGGTCCCCGGGGGGTCCCCCGGGGCGCGGACCAGGCCCCTGGAATCCCTCGGCGCGCAGCGTGATCACGAGCGTGTCGCGGTGCCCGCTCCCCTCGCCCGTCGGCTGGATGGGCGTGCTCTCATGGATCACCCGCGCGTCGTCCAGGAGCACCAGGGTCCACGGCGCGGTGAGGGTGAAGCGCTCTCCCCGCGGTCCGTCGGCCTCGAAGACCCGGGTCTCGCCGCCCTTCACGCCCACGCGCGCGACCAGGAGCACCGCCACGAAGTCGACCCCGTCGCGGTGGGCTCCCTCCGGGGTCGGGCGGCCGATGCCTTCGGTGGTGTCGATGCGAAACTGGTGCGCCTCCACGAACCACCGCGCGACCGCCGGGCGCAGCGCCGTGCAGGTGACGGCGAGCGCGCGGAGCAGGGCCCTCCATGCCTCGCTCGCCACCGAGGCGTCGGGCATCGGCTCGAACCACCGCTGCATCCCCCCGTGCAGCGCGTTGTACTCGACGGACTGCCAGTGGGCGCGGTGCGTCGACTGCTCGACGCCCGCGGGCGACACCACGAAGCACGAGTGCCGACGGCGACGGTAGTGCCCGCCGTCCTTCAGGTACTGGTCCGCGGGCAACGACTCCCAGTCGGGGCGCAGCGCGTCGAGCGCCGCGAGCGGGGCGCCGCTCCAGGCAGCGACGGCGTCCGGGGACAGCACGGCGTAGCCTCGGTCGCGCACGGCGGCGGCGAGGTGCTCCCGGTCGGTGAACGGCGGCGCGAGGACGGCGGAGGGCATTGGTCCTGTGATGGTGTGTCGCACGACCGCGCTCCCGTCTACCAGGGCCCCGTCCGACGGCCGTACCTTCGTGCGATGGGACTCCTCGACCCGACGCCTCCCAGCTACGAGCCGCTTGCGTGGTTGAAGCAACCGCTGGGCGAGCGAGGCCGGATGGTGTGCGAGTCCTGGGCGCTGCAGGGCTACGGGACCCCGCCCGGGGTCTTCCTCTTCTACGCGCTCAAGCTCGCGCTCTACGTCGGCGCGTGGGTGGTGTTCTGCGGCTACAGCCCGTCGCTGGGCGGCCCCGCCACCATCGGCTCCTGGGCGCTGCATCCCATCGCGTTCCAGAAGGCCATCGCCTGGAGCCTGCTCTTCGAGGTGCTCGGGCTCGGCTGCGGCAGCGGTCCGCTCGCGGGGCGCTACCTCCCTCCCTTCGGGGGCTTCCTGTACTTCCTCCGCCCGGGCACCACGAAGCTACCGCTCTTCCCGGGCGTGCCCTTCGTCGGCGCGCCCACCCGCTCGGCGCTCGACGTCGGGCTCTACGTGGGCCTCGTCGTCGCGGCGTGTCGTGCCCTCTTCGCGCCCTCCCCCAGCGCCGGGCACCTGCTGCCCATCGTCGGCCTGGTCGCCGCGCTCGGCGTGCTCGACAAGACCATCTTCCTCGCGGCGCGTGCGGAGCACTACTGGGTCACCCTGGTGTGCTTCGTCGCCACCCCCCGCTGGATCGCCGGCGCGCAGGCGGTGCAGCTCGCCCTGTGGTTCTGGGCTGGGGTGTCGAAGCTCAACCACCACTTCCCGACGGTGGTGTGCGTGATGACCAGCAACGGGCCGCTCACCCGCCTCCCGTGGCTGCGCAAGCGCATGTACCGCGACTTCCCCTGCGACCTCCGCCCATCGCGCCTCGCGACCGTGCTCGGCCACGTCGGCACGGCCCTGGAGCTCGGCGTCCCGCTGGCCTTCCTCCTCACCCCGGTAGGCACCCCGCCGGTGGTCGCCGTGGTGATGATGGTCGCCCTCCACGGGTACATCACCAGCCACGTCCCGATGGGCGTCCCCATCGAATGGAACTTCCTCGTCGTCTACGCGGGCTTCGCGCTCTTCTGGGCGCACCCGGAGGTGTCCGTCCTCTCGCTCGGCCCGCTCCCCCTCGCGGCCTTCCTCGCGGTGACCCTCGTCGCGTTGCCCATCGCCGGCAACCTCTGGCCGGGGCGCGTCTCCTTCCTCCTGGCGATGCGCTACTACGCGGGCAACTGGGCCTGGTCGATCTGGCTGTTTCGAGGCGACGCTCACCGCAAGCTGGCGCGGCTCACCACCAGCAGCGCGTGGGTGTACGACCAGCTCGCCCGCTTCTACGACCGCCCCACCGCCGTCGGTCTCGTGGGCAAGGTGATGGGCTTCCGGATGATGCACCTGCACGGGCGGGCGCTGCCGCTCCTGGTGCCGCTCGCGGTCGACCACCTCGACGAGTACGAGTGGCTCGACGGCGAGATCATCGCGGGCCTCGCCCTGGGCTGGAACTTCGGCGAAGGCCACCTCCATCAAGAGCAGCTCCTGGCGGCCATCCAGGCCCAGTGCGGCTTCGAGGAGGGTGAGCTCCGGTGCATCTTCGTGGAGTCGCAGCCGCTCGGCCGCGACATCCTCGCGTACCGGGTGCTCGATGCGAAGAGCGGTCAGCGGTCGGCGGGCGAACTCAGCGTCTCCGAGCTGCGCTCGCGCCAGCCCTGGGAGGATTGCGCCCCGTAGGCGTCAATGGAAGATCGACCGCCGCCCATCCGAAGCGCCAACTCAGACCCTTTGTTCGCGTCGAACGGGCGCGTGAAGACGTCGTCCCTCACCAGAGCCAGAGCGGTCCGAGGTCGAACTCCACCACCTCGAAGGGCTCGGCCCGCACGCTCATGGCACCGCCCGCCGTGAGCACCAGCAGCCAACCGTCGGTGACGCGGCGGTACACGTCGAGCGTCTCCGCGTCCGGGTCGACGTGCCAGACGTGGCCGACGCCGTGCCGGTAGTACATGGGCAGCTTCACCATGCGATCGTGCCGCCGGGTCGAGGTCGACAGCACCTCGCACACCCAGTCGGGCACCACCCGAATGGCTGCATCTTCTGGAGCCTCGGGCAGGCGCTCGCGGTGCCAACCTGCGAGGTCGGGCTCGACGAGGTCCGGGCGGTCGCCGAGGCTGAGCTCGGGCTCCGGGAGGAAGATCCACCCGCCCGGGCCGCCGCGACCGCGACGAAACGGCGGCGCGAGCCCTTCGAGCAGCGAGCCCGCCGAGTTCTGATGGCGCGGCCGAGGCTTGGGCATGCTGAACAGCTCGCCGTCGATGACCTCGACGACCACCCCGGCCGGAGCGGACCGGTACGCGTCCGCAACCTCCGTCCGCAGGTTGGGATACTCGGGGTCCCGCGCCCGCGCGGAGTCTGCTGCCATGGCCGCACGCTACCACGCTACGGAGGCGCATCCCTCCGCGGCCGGAGCGCTTCATGCGTCGCCTCGCCGCGCCCGCGCCTCGCGCCCGCGCCGCGACGCCCGCGGTGACGAGGGGCCAGAGCACCTATTCTCCGCGCAGTGGTTCGAAGGTCAGGATGGCCACGTCGTGCCGCAGGTGATCGTCGCCACAACGCAGCGCCGTGAGCACCATGGAGATGGAACTACGCCCGGCGATGGACACCGCGACGGGACCGCCCCCGACGGGCGGCAGGCGCCCTTCCGCGAACAGCTGCAACGCCGTGGGCATCATCGCGTGGACCGTGACGGCGCCGTCATCGCCGAGGACGCCGCGGTGACGCTCTACGGGGAAGAGCAGCTTCGTCCCCGCGTCGAGAGGGATGGCCACGTCGTCGAGGAAGACCCCGCCGATGGCGACGCACTGCTCGGCCGGCGGCGCTAGCTTCGCTCTCACCCCGTCGGGCAGGCCCATCACGCAGCGCAGTCGGGGCTCGCCCGCAAGGTCGGCATCGTAGCTCCACTCCGCGACGAGCCGCGGGTCGAGCCATTGAGCGCGGAACGCCTGCGCGAGCCGATCGAAGGTCTCCGCGCCGTCTCGCGGCGCCTAGGGTCCGAGCATCGAGGACCGGAGCGCGGCGAGCTCCTTCGGACGCGGGCGCTCCCACCGGCGCGAGGCGAGCACGCTCGCGTTCCAGAACCGCACGGCGAGTTCGATCGCGCGGCGGGCGTCGTCCACGGATGGGTCGGGCCCGAGCCTCGCGAGCAAGGGGGTCGCGACCTCCAGCACGACCTCGGCCAGGTCGCGCTCGGGCAGGGTCACGACGGTCCAGGAGTGTGGGTCTCGGCGCCTGGTCATCGCTCGCGACCCGTCGCGCACTCCCGCGCGTCGCGCAAGCGCACGGCCGACATGTGAACGTATTCTCGGCACCATGCAGCGCCGCCGACCCGCGAGCACACCGCGCAGCCCAGGCTGGTCTACCGCCTTCGAGCGCGAGCTCGCAGACCTCGCGCCGGCGCTGTCGAACCCGGGCGCCCTGACGTCACGCGCGCCGCTGCTCGCCGCGCTTGCGAGCCCCCGCGCTATCGTCGTGTCGCTCGCGGTGCAGGCCGTTCGCGAGGCCGCGCTGGCCCTCAACCAGTCGAACCTGGCGACGGCGTTGGTGCTGCTGCTGTCTGCTTTGCGCGACGACGTTCTTCCCGCCCGGCGGGCGCGGGCGATGGGCGGGGGGGTATTCGGGCTCTTCGGAGCCCGGCGTTACTGCGCGGCGATCACTCCGCAGGCGACACGGGAGCCCGAATTACCGGTTGGGTTCGTGACCAGGTCGTCGGCACCAGCGTGAACGATCACGGCGCGATTCAACACGTCCGCCACGCTCCACTCGGTGATGGTGATGACCTTGGTCCCTGTGCCATCGGCGCTCACTGTCACGTTGCCGAAGTCGCCCGCGTGGTGCATTCCGCCGTCGCCTTCAATCGTTCCGTGCATCATGTTCCTGGGGTTCCAATGCCCAAGCGCTGCGCCTGCCGCGATTGGCAGGGCACCCGCACCGGCATCGGCGGCTGCCGGTGTATCGGCGCAGCTTGCCCCCGCGTGGATGTGAATGCCGTGCTGGCCGACCGTGGCGCCCGCAACGTTGATGGTGACGGTGACGGAGTTGCCGGATTGCAGCAACGTGATCGAGCCGGTCACCGTTGAACCGCCGACGCTGGCCAGATTTGCCCCGGCAGTCAATACCGCGGCGTCGACGCTGGCATCGGTCGTGGTGGGTGCGGTATCGACGGCCGCATCAGCAGCCGGAGTGCCGCCCGTCCCGCTATCGAGCACGCCGCCGGCGTCGCCCCTGGTCAATACGGAATCGTCATCGCAGCCCATGCCGATGAGCGCGGCCGACAAGAAAAGAACGCCAATGCCGAGGTTTTTCATGGTGATCCCCTAACTCCGAAACTTTCGCGGCTCTACTAGCAAAGTGTCGTCGGAGCAAGCTCGTGCGTTGCGAACAGGCGCGAACCGGTGGCGCGCGCGGCGGTGGCATTTCCTGGCTGCCCGAACAGGCGCGGTAGATCGGCAACTCCATGGACCACCGGCGTAGCGGTGGGAAAAACGCAGCGCGAACTGCTCGCGCGAGAAGGCTCCCGCGATGCCGACAAATGCGAGGTATTCGGGGGATAGGCATCATGGGAAGGTGGCGTCCGGGACCTCGCTACCAACCGCTGGCCTGACCGCGCGTTCCGCGCGCCGGACACCCTCGCCGTCGCCGCGTGCGTCGATGGGCGCGCGGGGCGGTTCCCGTTCGTGGGTCGCGTTGCTCGTGACGGCGCTGATGTTCGCGCCGCTCGATGCGATCGCCGGGCCCACGAGATGCGCAACTAGCCGCGCGCAGGCTCGCGCGGAGGCCGTAGTTCCCCGAGGTTGGAGCTCCTGCGCCACGGCGGCACCCTCTGGGTTGCTGAGACCGGAGGCACCCCATGGCGCAGAAG